>OFFB01000003.1_pt1 | contig 453267 bp, 324 predicted proteins | sample 1521281 | NCBI WGS metagenome assembly OFFB01 (sample SAMEA3504109, study PRJEB24116) | mouse gut metagenome | biome: mouse gut; feature: mouse-associated habitat; material: faeces | place: Denmark | collected 2011
CTTAATATTATTTATGCGGATCAGGAGTTGGATTGTGTTCATAACCCAGCAAAAAGCGTGCATATCTGGCGGATATATATTAGGAAAAGAACAGGAGTTAAATGCATTTTCTCTCGAAGCGTTAACCTTAAACAAGCCCACTCTTCGAGAGAAAGAATTTTACAAGCTTATTCCACAGCCTTTTTATAACGCAACAATGCTTCTAAGAAATAATAATCGGCATAAGAAAGCGGTACATCTACTTCGCTATTTTCCGGAAGATTACCGACACTATGCTTTAGAATAAAATTACAGTTAGTTCCCGGTTCAGCAAGATAATGAGGTGAAGCTAGAGTTCGAAGTTGTTTTTCAGCTATTGAGAGATAATTTTGTCCTGTTTTCTCATCTGTAACAAAACCACTCAGCTCTACAAAAGCAGAGGCCATTATTGCACCGGCTGAAGCATCGCGATATTCATTACCGTTAGGAGCATCAAAGTCCCAATAAGGAATACCATCAACCGGAAGACGTGAAAGAAGCATATCGGCAATATTTTCTGCGTGTTCCAAATACTTTTCATCTCCGGTCATGCGAAACATCATTGTATAGCCATAAAGTGCCCAGGCTTGCCCTCTCCCCCATGATGATTCATTGGCATAACCCTGTACTGTTTGCTGGCTACGCACATGTCCATCTTCAGGATCATAATCTACCAGATGATAAGAAGAATAATCTTTACGGAAATGATTTTTAAGGGTAGTATTTGCATGTGTACGAGCTATATATTCCAAAGTATCATTATCAAAGGTTTTCGATGCAAACATCAGCAATTCCAAATTCATCATATTATCAATGATAACAGGGTATTTCCAACCACGGCGCAAGAAATCCCAGCTTCGGGTTACTCCAGTCACAGAACTAAAGCGGGTCGCCAATGATTGTGCCCCTTGATAAAGAACTTTCTTATAATCTTCATTTCCCGTGAGACGAAAACCATTACCATAACTACAATTTAACTGGAAACCTACATCATGGTCATTGGTTACGTATTGAATAGGATCCAGTTTCAACGTATTCTTTTCGGCCAATGTCTTCACGGCTTCATTTTGAGTATACTCATAAATATACCAGAGTGAACCGGGATAAAACCCGCTACACCACCAATAAATTGTCGAAGATTTGAATGTACTGTCCGGAGCTATGGACTGCGGTAAAGTAGTACTTTCCAAACGAGTATCCATTGTCAAATACTGCTGTTCAGCAACGGTAAATACACGTGCCGTCAATGCATCCATTGATTCCTGTTTCGAACACGAAACAAGGAAACCAATCAAACTTAATAAGAGCCATTTCTTTTTCATAAATCCTTTTTATAATTTAATTAACAAATAATTCATCTGATAAGATTTAATGTCACTTTCAACAAATTCTTCCGGTTTGCAGGAAGATAAGTTTCAAAACCTACACGCATACTTCCCGGATTAGGTTCATCAAAAACATGGAGGGGGGCATTTGACCAAAGTTTCATTTCAACATCATCCGGTGCAGCCACGGTAAGCAACATTCGGTGTCCATCCTTAGCCAATTCTATTTGATTCTTACCGATGATTTTTGCTTCAGCCGGTGTTACCATAATCCAAGTTACCAAAGCCTCTTTTTCTCCCGTAACCAGTTCATCTTTCACAATCAAATCATCTTCTTCATTCAGATAAATGATGCGGACAACTTTTTCCATATCATCAGCAAAAACGTTTGTAAGATTTACTTCTGCCCCTTTCCTATCTTCACTTTTATATATTCTGCTTATGGGAGCATAACTATTCACTAAATGCCGCTTATTATTTATCGTAAGCGTATTATGTGCCATATTACCAAGACGGAACACTTCCCACCGTTGGCCTTCTTGAGACTGATCCCATAAATTTACTCCTCTACTCTCCAGACTTAAATAATTTTGCATACCGAGATCTATCCCCCAGCGTATTCCCTCCCTTTCATAAATAAACGAACCGGCATCCATATGCGCATGAGAAGTTAAGGGAGAACCTCCTTTTACGGCCAGATAGCTATCCTTTTTACTATTCCATCCGCCACGATAAATAAAAACCGGTGTCTTTCCACCATTATGCCAAAAACGACAGGAAGGCGGTTGTATATTACTCAAATCCTGATGAGCACAAAAAATCAACAGACAGGGCAATAAACGATCTTCTGCAAAACTAACTGAAGGATCCTCTAAATATTGATTTTCTAACCATAGTAAAGATAAATCCCCCATTTTCTTAGCAAACCAAAACATCATCATATTACATCTCACTCCATTAACAGCATCCGAAAAATTAAAGTATTCGCCACTTGGAGCTGTCATAAATTCCATAAAGCGAGCTGATTCCAAAAAACCGGGATATTCGGATAGCCCGGCATCTGTCCCCAATGCACTTTCAAGGGCAGCAATAAGTAACACCTGAAAACTGGTACCATATCCCCAATAATGAAAGCCCTCCGGATATCCTCCATCCGGTCCATAAGCCACTAAAACTTTAGGATTAGTCAACAAGCACTTCTCTATAATTTTTTTTGCCTTATCCGGCACATCCTCAAAAACTGCAAGCGCACCACACAATAAACCACCATTACAAACAGAATTCCAGTTAGATACCGCCCTGTAAAACCATTCATCAGGAGCAGCGGCATCCAGACCTTTTTCTACAATTGCGTCACGTACTATAGAACGTATTTCCGGTTCCAAATACTCATAAAGCCAATCATAACCTATGGATAATGCTAACACCATTTCTCCCACGTCCAAAAAGTGAGATGGATTCCAATCTGGAAAACGGCTTACCGAAAGCATTTCTTGTGTCGCACGATAAGCATACTTTTCTTCCTTCGTCATGCGATAGGCATATGAAAGATAGAAAATCCGTTTTAATGCCAAACGGGAAACACCCAGCAACCGCTTCCCTTCCATAACTCGTTCCGCCATTTGTTGGATGAGTATCTCATCAGATTCTTTCAAAATACGCTCATGAACCTTCAATAACGATGGGAAGCTTGTTATTGACCTCTTCACAGCTTCTTCTCCTCCTTGCGTTAATAATAAACGAGGATGAGGGTTCATTCTTTCATAATCCAAAGACTGCGCACACAGCACTAAAGAATAAAAAACTAAAACTGACAATAAGATTGTTCGCTGTAGACGAGGTTTACAAAAAAGGAATAAATATATCATCATATTAATTACTTAAAAGTTCAACAACATGACAAATATCACAATATTATAGAATAATATAGAATCATTATCTGCAAAATCGACGGGAACGTTTTCCTTAACTAAAGCTAACCATCTTTCTGTGCAAGGTATGCAAAAGTATGTTTTTACATAGGAATAATCAACTATATAACAAGCTATTAACATTAAAAACCTACAAAATCGTTCCCGATGATTTTCATCATTCTTTGCATAAGTTATCATATTATTTCAGAGATTTGCATGTGTAACTCAATATATAACATAAAACAAATCTAAAATGAGCAGAATAGAAACAACATTATTATCCAGCAATTTTGAGGTTGAAAATCATAAAGTTGCAATCAGTAAAAGCCTAATAAATATCTAAATACTAATTATTATTCAGTTATATGAAAAACAATTTATCACATCCATGCATGTGGCAGCAAGGTCACACACGATGCTATCGTCTGGCCCAATCAGTAGTTCTGACTGCTTTGTTGGGCATTGGCACAGTACAAGCTGGTCAGCCCTTCATTACGACATCCCTTTCAACGCAGATTCATAGTGTTGCTTCGGAACAACAAACGGGCAATATATCAATAAAAGGGCATGTAGTAGATAACAAGGGAGAAATCCTTATTGGCGTTACTGTCATGGTAAAAGGTACCAATAACGGTGTCATCACAGATATGAATGGTAACTTTACCATTACCGCAAAAAACGGCCAAACACTGGTTCTTTCTTATATCGGATACAAAGATGTGGAAGTCAAAGTGCAGCAAAGCAATCTGAACATTACAATGCAGGAAGACGCTCAAGCACTCGACGAAGTTGTAGTTATCGGATATGGTACAGCTAAAAAGAAGGATTTAACCGGTGCTATTTCAAACATTCGTCCGACCGACTTAAAAGCAGAAATGCCCCGTAATATGCACGACTTATTGCGTGCTAATGCTGCCGGTCTGAACATCTCAGTCAACAACGAAGCAAAAGGTGGCGGCGACTTCCTTATACGTGGTAAAGGTACTTTAAAAGCCGGTTCACAACCGTTACTTGTTGTAGACGGAGTTATTTATAATGGCGAACTTAGCGAATTGAACCCCAACGACATCATTTCAATCGACGTACTGAAAGATGCCAGTTCTGCTGCTGTATATGGTGCAAAAGCAGCAAACGGAGTCATTGCTATCACTACACAGAAAGGTATAGCAGGCAGCAAGCCAGTGATTAACGTCAATACAAGTTGGGGATTAGTCACTCCTATTAAGAGCCGCAAACTCAGAAACGCCGAGCAATTTCTTGATTTCCGTCAAGCATACGAAATCGGTAGGCAAACGGATGAATACCTTGAACAATATCCGGGAATGTATATCGATCCAAGGAAGCTTAATGGAATAGATAAAGTAGACTGGTACAATTATGACCAGAAGGATAAAGTTACGTCTGTATCAGAAGAAGAACTAATAACGAAATGGTTGTCACGTCTGGACCTATCTACCCCTGAAATCAATAATTATTTCAATGGTAAACTAACCAATTGGCAAGATTTGATGTTAAACAATGCAGTACAACAAAACTACAACGTCAGCATTAGCAAAAAAGGTGAAGATTACCAATACTATTGGTCCATTGGCTATATGGACAATGAAGGTATCAAAGATGGTGATGCGTTTAGCCGTTTCACTACCCGCCTGAATCTGGAATCCAATGTCAGCAAGTATATCACAGTGGGATTGAATATGAACTTCTCCAGCCGTGACGAAAGTGCTATTGCTGTCGATACTAAAGCTTTGACATGGTTTTCTCCGTATTGTAGTAATGATGTTAACAATCCAGAAAGTGCTAACCAGCACTATCCTAATGGTTCAAACACCATCGCCAACCCATTCTATGACCGTAAATATACAGATAAGAAACAGGTATACATGAATCTGGACGGAACTATCTACGGACGCCTGAATTTACCATTCGGTTTCTCTTACCAGATGAACTTTACTCCGCGCTTGGCCTGGAACGAAAGTTTTGAGCACAAATCAGCCAAGAATGATGCTTGGGCAGGAGAAGGAGGCTCTTCCTTCCGCCAGCATAATAAAGCTTTCAACTGGCAGGTAGACAATGTCTTCAACTGGAAATATGAGTTCTTCGATAAACATAAAGTAGAAGCTACTTTCCTAGTCAACGCCGAAAAATCACAAAGTTGGATGACTAAGAGTACTAACAAGGGATACAATCCGAGTGACGCATTAGGCTATCATGGTATCCACTTGGGCAACAATCCTACTGCATTGAGTACTGACCAATACACTACCGGTGATGCTTTAATGGGACGTCTATTCTACTCCTTTAGCAATAAATATATGTTGACTGCTTCTGTTCGTCGTGACGGTTACTCAGCTTTCGGTATGATGAACCCACGTGCTACATTCCCTGCCGTTGCTTTGGCATGGGTATTCACAGAAGAAAAATTCATGAAGAAAACCTCCTCATGGCTAAGTTATGGTAAATTACGCTTCTCTTGGGGTGAAAATGGAAATAGAGACATTGGTATCTATGCCGCTCTCGCGGAACTGACTTCTAATCCGACTTGTTGGATCGATGGAAGTGGTAAGTTTTATACCACAACTTATACGTTGAACCAAAAAATGCCCAATAGCAAGTTAAAATGGGAACGTGCTAAATCATATAATATAGGTTTGGACTTCGGACTCTTCGGAGATATCTTAAGCGGTTCTATCGAAGTATACAAGAAAATGACCAATGATTTGCTCATGGACCGTGCAATCCCACCCATCACCGGCTTCAGCAAAGTATTGAGTAATATGGGACAACTCCAGAATACAGGTTTTGAATTGACATTGAATGCCAACATCATGAGACGCAAAAACTTTGAATGGAGTGCTACAGGCAACTTTTCACTCAACCGCCGTAAGATTAAGCACTTGTACGGTAACATGAAGAATATTCTTGATGCTGACGGTAATATCATCGGTCAGGTGGAAGACGATGATATCACTAACAAATGGTTTATTGGTGAGGACCCAGACCGCATTTGGGATTATGTAGGAGATGGTGTATGGCAACAAGATGAAGCTGAAGAAGCTGCAAAATATGGTTGTCAGCCGGGTGACTTTAAATATCTGGACCTCAATGAAAATGGGAAATTGGATCAGGATGACAAGAGACATCAGAAATATACGACTCCCCGCTTCCGCTGGACATTACGTAACAATTTCCAATTGTTCAACGATTTGGATGTTTCATTCATGTTGTACTCTTTATGGGGACACCATGGTTCATATGCTGATGCCGCCAACAATAACTTCGATGCTTCTATCAGTTGCGGTTACGATCAGCCTTACTGGACACCGGAAAATCCGATTAATGACTATGCACGTATCGGTTCAAAGAATTTAGGAACACATTATGTAAACAAGTCATTTATCCGTTTGGACAATATCACAGTTTCATATCGCCTGCCACAAAAATGGACAAAAGTTGTGGGTATCCAAGATTTACGCTTCAACGCATCCATTCATAATGTAGCAGTCTTTGCTCCTCATTACGACGGCTGGGATCCTGAATCAAACAGCCCAATGGGAAGAACATTCAATTTCGGTATTAACTTTACACTCTAATTTGAAAGAACAATGAAAAAGAACAGAATATTCAAAACTATCAGTGGTGCCGCTTTATGTACGGCACTACTAACCGGATGTAGCGAAAGCTGGTTGGAACCTAAACCCCTCTCTTTCCTCACTCCTGAAAATGCATACGTTGATGCTGACGGTCTGCTCACTTCTCTGGCAGCAGCCGAGCGTTCCATGCGTCATGAATACTTTGGAAACGGAAGTGGATATACTTGTGAACTTATCTTCTCCGACCTCTGCATCAGCGGAACGACTGATAAAGCAGGACCCTTGCAGGATATGGATCGCCAATTAATGCCGGATGCGAACTTTAATAATGCAGAAAACTCCTATTTGACATCACATAACTGGGATGAGAACTGGAATCAAATAAAATATACGAATGTAGTACTTTCACGTATGAAAGATACAAAATTCGTGAATGAAGCTGAAAAGAACAAAGTATTAGGTACAGGTTACTTCCAACGTTGTTACAGATACTGGCGACTAATCAACCAGTTCGGGGATGTCCCCTTCATTGATGTCGAAGTCACATACCCACGGTATGATTTTAATACATGTGACCGTTGGAGCATCTTGCGTCGTATGAAAAAAGAACTGGAATTTGCATACCAATGGGTACCCGAACAAGTAGACCGTGGACACACCACAAAATCGGCCTGTGGCGTACTGTTGATGAAAGTCTATATGTCATTGGGAGAATTCGACAATGCTATCAAAGTTGGAAATGAAATCGTAGCTAAACACCCACTGATGGTCAACCGTTTTACTTCCACTAAAAACAATCATCCCAACCTGATGTTTGATCTGCATAGCGTAGAAGCCAAAAGTGATCCGGCCAACACAGAAGGTATATTATATGGTGTATCCGAACCGAATAATGCCAGTGGCACAGGTTCTGCAAAAACAGAAATCATGGCTAACTGTGTTCCTATGTGGAATAATAACGTAGTAAAAACTCCGAGTGGTAAAACTGGTTTCGCCGTCACTCCCGACAGCAAAGACGTTACAGCCGGCATTGTGGAAGACGTGAACAAAACATATGGACGAGGCATTGCCCGTGTACGCCCCACCAACTACTTCCAATATACCATCTGGACAGAGAAAGAGAAAAATGACTTACGTGGCCGCTACAACCACGATAGCTGGAGACGTATGGAAGACCTAATTTATAATGACCCAGCCCTGAAGAAAGCTAATGATCCCTGGTATGGAAAGAAGGCAGTAAAACCAGTGAATATGTCTTGCGGTGATTCGATCCGCTGCTGGTTTTCATGGCCACACTACAAAGTTTATATTCCGGATCCGACAGCAGGTAGCGGTCAATGGAAAGGTGGTTCAAGCCCTATTTACCTGATGCGTAGTGCCGAAGTTTACCTGATGCTTGCCGAATGCTATTATTGGAAAGATAATCTGAGTGAAGCAGCCAATATGCTGAATGTAGTCCGTAACCGTGCAGGCGCCGATCCGCTGACTGCTCAAAACATCAATATCGGTGAAATTCTGAACGAACGTGCACGTGAACTTTATTACGAAGAACATCGTCACATTACATTGGTTCGTATCGCTTATACATACGCACTGACAGGTAAACCTTGTGAAATATTCAACGGACGTACCTACAAAATGGAAAACTTATGTGGTCCAAAGGGAGCCAGCAACTTGAAAGATGCCGGATACAATTTCTGGTTCGACTGGATCAGTCAACATAACAATTTCTATAACAAAGGTGTAAAGAACAGATTTGCAGAATACACCATGAGTGTTCATCACATGTTATGGCCTATTCCTAACAAAGATATCAGAGCCAACACCAATGGACACATTAATCAAAATAACGGTTATTTAGGTTGTGAAAATAATGTAACTCCATTGCAGGTACCCGAAGAAGGCCAGTTCATGAAAGATTAATCGTGGATATCCACTTTTATGAAAAATTGCCCCTGCCACATAATATTTGTAGCAGGGGTAAATTTTATAATTTACAAAGAATAAAGATATGTATAAGCTTTTATATAACATTTCATTTGCCGAATTGAAAAGAGAATGGTTACTATTGTTAATAATCAATTTCTGTATAGCACCCATAGAAATGCTGGCAAACTATAAGATTGAATCCTCCAATTATATTTTAAGAATAGCATCCAAAGATAAAGGAAGGTTGTTGTTGCAAAACAAACAATCGGAGACATTGGTGCAACTCGGTGAGCTGAAGTTTGGTCGGTGGTCTCAACAGGAACTCGAAAACAATTGTAAATATGAAATAACTGAGGTGAATGGGGCAAGTGCCATTCGTATCCATTATTTTTTTCCTCCATCAGTACCGACTTCGATGAAACTTACAGGTACATTCATAGTGCATCAAGACCGGGTGGACGTACAGTATTTGCTTTCAGGAGTTCCCGAAAAGTACAAGGCTGACTGGAAAGAATGTCAGTTCCGTTTCTGCCTGCCCGAAAACGCCGGTACTCAAAAACTTCCGGAAGCCAAATTGGGGATATGGCAGCGGGATGCTAAAGGAGGACTTCCGTTAGAAACAGCCGATGCCAAAATATTCCCGTTTTTGATAAAAAACCGCTTGCTTTGCCTTACTTATGGAGCCGATAACAAAGTCGACTCAAATTGGCAAAGCGAGGACTACAGACATACGATTCTATCTCGTCAAGAAGACGGCAACTATTTCACTCAGTTCTCAATCCTATTTCCTCCTTATGGATGGCCTTACGAAGCTATCAGTGCAAAATGGCAGAAACGTCCATTTGCCTTAACACTCACCACAGAGAAAGTCTATAACTGGTGGGAGGACGCAACTGCTCCAATCGGCGTACAAGCTAAAATCATCAATACGTCACCAGTTCCACAAAAATGCATACTTAAGTATTGGATTCGTGACTATGACGGAAATTACATAGTGAATGACTCCAAAAAATACTTCTTAGAAACAGGAGAAGTACAAGTTCACCCCATTGAATTTACAGCAGACACAGAACGGGAAATTTATTTTGTAGAAGTCTCCGTTGAAGATGAAAACGGAAAAGAACAGATTTTCTCGAGGACAAGTCTGGCTATATTGCCTCCTCATGAGTTTAAAGCCACACCCGATGAAAACATTATGGGGCTTTCAGCCTATTGGGCCATTCCCGATTCCATGAATCTAAAACGTTTATTAAACCGGATGGGAGTCCGATGGGTACGTAACGGAATCACCAGCAGTTTCAAAAACATAGAAGCCACATTTCACAATAACATAGACTGGAAGAAGAAATGGAAAGATACAGAGCGGGAAGAATTGATACGTTCCTTTTTCCGAAAGATTGTGAAGAATGGGAACAAAATATGGGAATTTGGCAATGAACTGAACATGAGTTCACCGGACATTGCCGGTGCCGGTGAAGGCATTGGTAAGGCTAGTTTGGCCGAAGCATATATAGAGTGGTTGAAAGCCATACGCAAAGTTCAAAAAGAAAAAACTGAATGGCAGAACATTCAGATTATCTCATTCGGAATAGCAGGTGCAGATGAGGTCTTCCTGGAAAAGATTGTAGAATTAGGAGGATGGGACTTACTGGACGGAATCGCATTGCATCCGGGCAGAGGTAATTTTACACCTGATTTTCCGGTAATCGCTCCTTGGGAAGATTTCAAGAAGCCCGCTTTCGGATATCAATACTGGAATTATTACGGTTCTATCCGAGTAGTCAAGAACTTCATACAAAAGCATGGAGGCGACAAAGATTTGTACCTCACCGAAATATATGCGCTTGATTATCCCAATCATTCATGGAATGACACTCCTCGCGAGGCGGCGGAGAATTTATTATTATCATATGCGCTTGCAGCGGCAGAGGGAGTAAAGAATGCACTTTACTATCAGCTATTTAACTCCGTATGGTTCGACCATTTAGGAGTAAATGCCACTAACCGGGAGTATTTCTTTGGGATGATCAACCGAGATTTAAGCTTCAAGCCTTCTTTGATGGCCTTTTGCAACACGGCTGAAGTATTGGATAAAGCCACATTCAAAGGCTGGATACGGATGGACGAAAAGCATCCGTTCAGCAGAGGAATTTTATTTGATACTCCTCGGGGAAGCATGGCTGTACTTTGGGACAGGACAGAAGGAAATATCCTGACTCATCCCAACGGAGATATTTTTCCGGAACCTTGGGTAAGCTCATGGAAAACAAAAAAGAGACTGACATTGCCAAGCAATGTTCCAGAGGTCACCTTACTGAATGCCATCGGACAAAAACAGATAGTCCCTACTACCAATAATCAGGTAACTATAGAATTGACTGGTGCTCCTTGCGTAATATACGGAATAGATGCATCACGAATTCAGCTTTATCATTAATCAAGGATACCATAAAGTTTAAAAGATTAAGAATAATATAAACTATTTACTATGAATACTCAAAAAAAGATTACAGGAATATTGTGCTTCTTACAGTGTTTTGTACTTACGGTGTTGGCTGAAAGTCTTCCTAAAGACACTATCTTCAGATATCTTGCTTCTAAAGCAAATTATGAAGAAGAAAACATTCCGAATTACGACCTACCTAATCCATTGATAATGAAAAACGGAAGCACTATAAATACCCTGAAACAATGGAACCAAAAACGCAGGCCGGAACTACTCCGGCTCTTCGAAACGGAAATGTTCGGCAAAGCACCTAAACATCCGAAAGATATGCACTTCAAAATTCTGACAGAAGACAAAAATGCGTTAGGCGGTATAGCTACACGTAAGGAAGTTTCGGTTTACCTGACAAAAAGTGACAAACACTACTTTACAGTCCTCATATATATTCCAAACAAGCGTTCAGGAGCAGTTCCTCTATTCCTCGGATTAAACTTCAAAGGTAACCATACCATCAGCCTAGATCCCGGTATATCCTATCCAACTCCCGAAAAACAAAAAGAATTTTTATGGAAGAGACTGCCTCCCCGAGGCATTGCAGCTGCCCGATGGCCCATTGAGATGCTAATGGAAAACGGATACGCCCTTGCCACAATCTATCGCGGAGACATTGACCCCGATTTTGATGATGCATTTAAAAATGGAGTTCACCCTCTATTCTACCAAAAAGGACAACATCATCCGGCTAACGACGAATGGGGAACCATAGCCGCGTGGGCATGGGCCATGAGCTGTGCGATGAACTATTTCGAAACAGACAAAGATATCAACACATCCCAAGTAGCCGTGTTCGGACATTCACGGCATGGTAAAGCCGCCTTATGGGCAGGAGCCACAGACCAACGTTTTGCTATGATTATCTCCAATTGCTCCGGTTGCGGAGGGGCCGCCCTTTCCCGACGTGCAATCGGAGAAACCATTCAAGCCATCAACCAACAGTTTCCCCATTGGTTTTGTCACAACTTCCGGAAATACAACAGCAAAGAGAACACGCTTCCTTTTGACCAGCATGAGTTAATAGCTCTTTTAGCCCCACGTCCAGTTTATATTGCCAGCGCCACCGAAGACCAATGGGCCGACCCTAAAGGAGAATTCCTATCCGGAGTACATGCTAGTCCGATATATGAGTTTATATTCGGAGCAAAGGGGCTAGATGCCCAAGAGATGCCTCCAAGCGATACTCCTCTACAAGACGGTAGTATCGCCTACCACATTCGTTCTGGCAGGCACGACATCACTCTATATGACTGGAAACAGTATGTGAAGTTTGCAGATAAATGGTTCAGAAAGTGACCTAACACCGAGGCATATGGGGCATGGCTCGCAAGATAGATAGAAATGTTACCCAAGCAAAAAGATTGCTTTGTGTAACACTTCTATCTTAAGGATAATATAAACTGTCCTATTGTTTGATAATCTTCTTGGTTATGCGTTCGACACCATTTATGTCGAAGACTGCGTAATAGATTCCTGCATTGATTCCAGTCACGTTTATGCTGTGTTCCAAGGCATTACCTGATACCGGAATTGATTGACTTACAATCTGCTGCCCGATTACATTATAAATATAGAGATGCATTTGCTCGATGTCCGACTGAAAATTAGCTTTGATGAACAATCGATCCTTTACTGGATTGGGACTTATTTGTATATCTTTCCCGTTGACGTAAAGATTCTCTACGCCGGTCGGTGCATCTCCGTGAAGCTGTATCTGAGAGGCATCCATGCCGTAAATAATAACAGGAGCTCCGGTTAGAGTTATTGTAGCTTTATGGTCTTTCACCGGGATTGATTCTTTTTGTCCGATGGCATTCAATACCGTAATGCTTTCTTCTTTGCAGGGCAAAGTCAGTTCCGTTTGTATATTCCATGAACTGATCCAAGGTTCCGGAGAACTGTTCCCATTGGGACGTGGAAGTATATCGCCTTCTATTCTATCCCAAATAATACTCATAGGACCTTTAGGCGTATCGAACATGATTCCTTTGCTGAAAGGATTATTTTCACTAAACTTGATCCATCCTTTGAAACGAGCCCCATCCAACGCTTCGGATATATTGCAGTAGGCCATGAGGGAAGGCTTGAAACTTAGATCGCGGTTGATTAGACCAAAGAAATATTCACGGTTGTCTTCTCTCACGCCTAATTGATTGTTCCATACTGAATTGAATAGCTGGTAATAGAGTGCATTCTTTACTCCTTCAGCAGCGGCAAGTGCAAATGAGAGGACCACGTTCTCGGCTGATTCGCGGGGAGTGTCATTCCATGAATGGTTCGGAAAGTCAAGTGCGTAGACTTCCGTCAGGTATAAATCTTTATCATTTCCATGTGCTTTGATGAAGTTTTTGAGAATACGGATGGAACCGTAGTAATTCCAGTATTGATATCCTGAAGAAGGTTTCTCAAATTCATTCCATGGAACTGTTACAGGATAATCGGGAGTAAAGTTACCTCTTCCTGGATGAAGTGCTATTCCATCCAGCAATTCCCAACCTCCTAGTGTGACGAGTTTTTCCAGGAATACTTCGTCAGTACCGGCAAAACCGAAAGATATAATTTTAATTTTTTGCCATTCCGTTTTTTCTGACTGTATCTTGCGGATAGCTTTTAACCATTTCACATAAGACTCGGCCAATAGTGCTTTTCCGATACCTTCACCGGCTCCACCTATATCAGGAGAACTCATATTCAGTTCATTGCCAAACTCCCAAATTTTGTTTCCGTTCTTCACTATTTCTTGGAAGCAGGTTCGGATTTGTTTATCTCGTTCTATATCACTCCACTTTTTTGTCCAGTCGATATTGTTATGATACATTGCTTCGATATTCTTGAAACTGCTGTTAATTCCGTTTCTTACCCATCTGACCCCCATTCTGTTGAGTAACCGTTTCAATTCTGTTGAGTCGGGGATAGCCCAGTAAGCGGAAAGTCCCATGATGTTTTCATCAGAAGTAGATGTGAATTCGTGTGGGGGGAGGAGCCCTATATTCGTTCTGTGAAATACTTGCTCCTTGCCAGTTTCATCCTCGATGGAAGCCTCTACAAAGTAGATTTCTCTTTCGCTTTCGGGGGTGAACTCAATGGGATAGACCTGTAGCTGACCGGCTTCTAAAGTAAGTGACCGGCTTTCATTGACAACATAATTTCCGGCATAGTCTCTGATCCAATATTTGAGTGTACAATTTTTCTTCTCTTGGGAAGTGTTGGCCAGATTTACTTTTACGCTTAATGTTCCGGATGCATTTTCCCACCAATTGTAAGGTTTATCGGTGCTGAGAGTTAATGCAAAGGGACGTCCTTTCCATTGGGCACAGATGGCTTCGTACGGCCAGTCCGAAGAAGCCACCAGTACGGAGAACTTCGTGGAATAGGAACCGTCTTTATTATCAATTAAGACGGTATGCCTGTACCAGTCGTCCTTCCAACTGGAATTAGCCTTATTCTCAGGACCATAGGCCAGACATATTATTTTATCTTTTATGAGGAATGGGAAGAAATTGGAATCTGCGGCTTCAATGGGCAATCCTCCTTGTGCATCCCGTTGCCATAAGCCGAGTTTGGCCTCTGGCAATATTTGGGTATTTGCCTTGTTGGAGAGTATGAAGCGAAATTGTGAGCCTCCCCAGTTGGTGACATATCCGGTAGGAACACCGGAAACCCAATATTGGACGTCTACCCGGTCGGGACGTGCAATGAAGGTTCCGGTCAGTGTAATGGAAGAAGGTACAGATGAAGGAAAAGTGTAGGTGGCGCGGATGGCCTGATATCCGTTTACTTCAATGATTTCATAACTGCATGTATTTTCCATTGTGATGGCAGGTGTCCATCCGAACTTTAGTTTTCCGAGTTGAATCAGGTTTTCAGATTCCTTGTTTTTGATGTACAAAGTCTCTGTGTTTGTGCCTGATGCTTGCAGGATGTAATTGGGCATCTCAATTTTGTATAAAGTTTGCGCATTTAATGGTGCAATGCACAGACTTATCAAACATAATATCCAAATTCGTTTTAATTTGTGAACTGATTGAGGGAGTAGTGTCTTTTTCTGCATAAATTTTAGTAATTTAGTGATTATACAATTACAGCCGAAAACTGGCTGGCAAGACAAAACTAAGGATTTGAAACAGGTTGTTCAAAGAAACAGGGATAAATCATCGGAAACGATTTCATGAGAAAATGTAAGGATAAAAAAAAGAGGATGCATTTCTGTCTGCACGTTTTCAACCAGGCAATGCTATATTTTTTTCATAAGTATTATGTATGAATTCAACAACATTGCAAATACCGAATCTTTACCAAACCCAATAATTTACAACTAAATCATCGGGAGCGTTTTCTGAGATACAGATTTGCAAAATATATCAAAAAGAAAGCAATTCAATAAACAATGCAATCTTCTTTTATGTACTTTTGTATGTACTACTGCCACATAGAAGCAGACATTACAAACTTGAACATTCCATAAGTATGAAAAAAATAATTCTAACCAGCATCTTACTTTTGTTGTATGGAACACTTCTTCCGGCACAAGACATCGAACAAAATGTAGAAAAACGGCTACAAGCTTTCTTTAAAGAATATACCACCAATACGATAAATATAGGTACTTGCAAGTTGGACAGTTTCCGTATCGACTTCCGAAAAAAAAGGTTGCTCATCTATACAAACGAACGCTTTGCCTACCAGCCTTTACGACCAGTAACAGTAGATGCCATTTTTCGACATTTGGGACAAATCTTGCCAGGACCGGTAAGTTATTTCAAAATAACCCTTTTTGCAAACGGACGAAGCATTGAAGACCTCATTCCAAATCTTTACCGAAAAGGGAAGGAAGACAAAACACGTCTATTTAATAAGCTGGAATACAAAGGCAATCCGTGGGTAACCCGCATCTCACGTCCATACGAAATTACCCGTGGATTGGAAAGAAGACATATCGCCCTGTGGCAAAGTCATGGAAAATATTATATCAACGACAAAAATACATGGGGATGGCAACGTCCACGCCTGTTTTGTACAACAGAAGACCAGTTCACACAATCATTCATTTTGCCCTACCTCATACCCATGCTGGAAAATGCCGGAGCCAATGTATTCACCCCCCGTGAACGGGATACACAGAAACAGGAAGTCATCGTTGACAATGACGGAAGCCTGAGCGGATATGGCGGACAAGGCTCCCTCTATTTAGAAGTCAAAAGCCGGAAAGCACGTTGGCAACAGACAAGCCAACCAGGATTTGCCCAACAGAAAAGAGTATATCAAGATAACGAAAATCCCTTCATTACCGGGACAGCCCGCTATGCCCAAACCGAAAAGAAAAAGGACAAGGCTTTTGTCGAATGGGTGCCCGACATTCCGGAAACGGGGGAATATGCCGTATATGTGTCCTATCAAACTCTGCCAAACAGTGTAAGCGATGCCAAATATCTCGTATTTCACAACGGAGGTGTCACTGAATTCAAAGTGAACCAACAAATCGGAGGAGGCACCTGGGTATATCTTGGAACATTTGCTTTTGATAAAGGCAAAAACGATTACGGCATGGTAGTACTAAGTAATGAAAGCAAAGAAAAAGGCGTTGTCTGTGCCGATGCCGTACGTTTTGGTGGAGGAATGGGAAATATCGCACGTGGTGGAGAAACCAGCGGACTACCCCGATATCTGGAAGGCTCCCGCTATTTTGCACAATGGGCAGGTATGCCCTACCCCGTTTATAGTGGACGTGAAGGGAAAGATGATATGTCCGATGATATAAACTCTCGTTCCAAAATGATTAATTATCTGTCGGGAGGTTCCATCTTCAACCCAGAAGAGCAAGGACTGGGAGTACCCTTCGAAATGGCAATGGCATTACACAGCGATGCCGGTACCAGCAAAGAAGACAAAATTGTCGGAACACTCGGCATCTATACTACCAAATTCAATAAAGGATTGCTTGCTGGTGGTACCAATCGGTATGCCTCGCGTGACCTTTCCGATATCATACTCACCCAACTCCAGCGGGATATCCGCTCCAACTATGCCATAGACTGGACACGCCGTAGCTTATGGGACCGTAATTATAGTGAAACCCGCCTTCCGGCAGTGCCTTCTACTATCATCGAACTGCTTTCACATCAGAACTTTGCCGATATGCGCCTCGGTCACGACCCCAACTTTAAGTTTACCGTAGGACGTTCCATTTATAAAGCTATTCTGCAATACCTTTGCAATCAGCATGGTAAGGATTATGTGGTGCAACCACTTCCCGTAAGCAACTTTTCCATCCGCTTCGGCGATAAAAAGAATACATTGGAACTCTCCTGGAAGGGTGAGGAGGATCAACTGGAACCTACAGCCAAACCACGTGAGTACATTGTTTATACCCGAATCGGACGCGGAGGATTTGATAATGGCGTACGTGTCAGCAGCCCTTCTTATACAGCCAAAATAGAACCGGGTATTGTCTACTCTTTTAAAGTAACCGCAGCCAATCGGGGGGGAGAAAGTTTTCCGTCCGAGATTCTTGCTGCTTATAAAGCCAAGAAGGAAAAAGGACGTATCCTGATTGTCAACGGCTTCGACCGTATCAGTGGACCGGCAGTCATCGATACCCCTATTGAAGCCGGATTTGATTTAACAAAAGACCCGGGCGTACCTTATCTATATGACATTTCTCTTTGCGGCGCTCAAACCGAATTCTCCCGCAAGCAAACGGGAAAGGAGTTGGGACGCAGCAGCGACGAGTGGGAAGGATTAAAAATTGCCGGAAATACCTTCGACTACTCTTTCATACACGGAAAAGCAATACAGGCAGCCGGTAATTATAGTTTTGTATCATGCAGTGATGAGGCTGTAGAAAACGGGCGCGTCCCATTGGAGGTTTATAATATTGTGGATTACATTCTTGGACTGGAGAAAGAAGATCGTCAAAGTAACCCGGCTCGTAACACGTATTATAAAACCTTTTCTTCCCCCATGCAACGCGCATTGACATCATACTGTCAGTCCGGTGGTAATCTACTTATTAGCGGTTCCTACATCGGTAGCGATATGAATAACTCGCAAGGCGACCGGGAGTTTACACAGAATCTTTTGAAATACGCCTACGGCCAATCTATCACTGACAGCTATTCAGGAAATATCAGTGGGTTGGGACGTACATTCAGTATCCCCCGCCTGCCCAACGAATATGCTTATCCCGTAACTGCTCCGGAATGTATTCTTCCTACAGGTGGTGCTTTCCCCGTATTCACGTATAATTCCGGCAATCAAAGTGCTGCCATTGCTTATCAGGGCAATTACCGCACCTTCGTCATGGGATTTCCTTTTGAAAGTATCGAGAAGGAAACGGATCGTAATGCTATCATGGCCTCTATCCTGCAATTCCTCACCACAGATTCACGCAAATAAAAATAAAAAAAGGAAGAATAATCAATGAAAGTATGCATAATCTGTGGTGAAAAACTTATCTTTGCTCTCAGAGTATAAACCTTTAAAACATAAAAAAACTATGTACACTATACAAGCAAACCCCAGCGGTACCCGCAGTTTAGAAATATCCGAAGAAAATCTGGCTACTATTGAGAAATACGGCCTTTTCCGTCATCTTATTGACAGTAACGGCATTGTAGACGAGTCTGTTCTGGAGAAACTGAGACTGAATATCCGCTCCCTCATCGCATCACAAGAGGAGGACAGCAAAGATCTGCTCGACCTCTGCATCGACGTGATATACCACAACAACATGAAAGCCTTCGGATTACAACAGTTGATCAAGCTCTATCTGGAATGGCTTTCCAAGCAGGAACCCATAGAAGAGGAATCATGAAATGAAAACAATCGATACCTGTGGTCAAAAACTTTACAGTCCTCTCATCCCGGCAGTCAAAGCTATGTGCGAAACCGCGCCGGGTGAGAGGTTGGAAATTATTATGAATAACGCTGAGGCTTTCCAGGATTTGAAGGAATACCTCGCGGAACAGAGCATTGGTTTCCGAGAAATATACGACGAAGAACGGATGATCTTGCAGTTCAAGATGTAATAGTTAATCCGCAACTTTTTTCATAAAAGAAATTTCAATGCCCCTATACAAACACAGACGGGATACATTACAGTGATGTTTCCCGTCTTTTTTATTCGACTATACTTCAAGCTAATACATCAGAAACATGAAAACACTCTATTTTTTCCTTCCACTCCTGATAATAATTGTAGCCACCCCATTAAGCGCACAAGATATTCCCGAATGGCATCTTGTCAAGATGGACAAATTAGGATTTATAGCTTCTTTTTATCAGACTCCTACAGCAAGTACGCTGACTGAAGGAGAATCTACGTGTTATAGCTTTGAAAATATTATAAACGAAAAAGATCATCCTAATAAATTATATCAAATCACGGTGTGGGAATCCTCTAACCCGACTGACAGCACTTATGCCGAATACAAAGAAGAAGAACTGACAACTCTTAAACTTCATAGTCAAGGATTGCGACTCATAGAAAAGGATATCATGCAAGGAAGAATGATTCCATTCAATTGCTATGTACTGCAAAGTAAGACCGGAGAATACACTCATTTTTACATAGGATCGGGTAAGAACAAAGTTTACACACTAGAAGTTATATGCAAAAAAGATGAAAAATATAATGCTGACTTGATACAATTCATACGCAGTTTCCAGATAACTCTTTATAATAATCAGATCAAAAGCATCAGTACCGACAGCCTAAGCTATACCATGAACTTTCCCTTCACCCCTAAGATTCAAAAAACAGATTCTCCGGAAGCTGGAATCAAATATCATGTAGTAGTTTCTGGCGAAGCCCCAAAGAAATCCGAAACAGGATATATGGGAGAACTGGAGGTAATCTCTCAGGTAAGTGTATCTCCTATAGAGGTATATGAAATATCTGAAATATGTTACAATACAGACCAACTGCCAGAAGAAATATCTTCCGAACAAAAAGAGTATTTCTGGAGAGAATTGATGCACATGATTATCAATGCCACTTCCCAAGGTAAACTACTCAAAAAAGAAGAAATGAAATCCGGAAATCCCGAAGGCATAGCTTTTACTTACACCGGAATAAACGGGATTAATTACCGTACATTTCTTTGCCGTGCATTTTATATCAAACGCAAATTATATATTCTTCAGGTTCTACTTCGATACAGGGACGAAGCTAATCACCCGGATGTTATCAATTTTTTGGATTCCTTCCGCATAAAGTAAATAGTAGGCCCTATCGCATAAGCAAAGGCACTTCAAACCAAAATGTAGACCCTTTGTTTACCTCAGATTCCAACCCTACCTTGCCTCCCAGGCTTCGAATGATAGTTTGCGAAAGCGTCAGGCCTAAACCAGTTCCCGGCACTTCACGATCCAACTTCTTAAAGCTGGTAAATATTTCTTGTTGCTCTTCTTCCGGTATTCCAATCCCGGTGTCGGACACATAAAAATGAACGGTATCCGTTTCCTTCATGTGGCCACCAAAGCGTATTTCACCTGATTTGGTAAACTTAACCGCATTATGAATCAGGTTTGCCATTACCTGAATGATGCGCTGATGTTCAGAATACATGATAATAGGTTGCAAGGAGGCTTCACAGATCAAATCAACTGAAGGGTTATTGAACAGTTTCACTTTAAACATGCCTTCCAGTTCTCTCAACAAGTCATTGGCATCAAACTCCGAATACTTGAAACTCAAAGTCCCGGCTTCTATCTGCGAAAGATCAAAGATATCATTTATCAAACGCAGCAAACGCTCATTGTTCTCTGAAATAATATCCATATACAGTTTCTTCTCCTCTTCATCGGAAGCAGTAGCTATTAATCCAGAAAAGCCAACAATTGCATTCAGTGGTGTACGGACTTCATGACTTATATTCGCAATAAAAGTAGATTTCAACCTCTCTGCAGATATCGAGTTCTTTCTCTCTATGTTCAACAACCTCTGAACATTCTGCAGTTCCGTTACATCATAAACCGTCAATACCATATGCTCTTCTCCCTCAATAACAACATAAGCACCCGATACTGAAACATCACAGGGGATCACTTTGTCTTCTTCTTCATTCAGAAGATTCATAGAGGCATTTACTTTTCTGAAACTCTCTTTCTTCTGAAAAGCTCTTCCAATAGCTGCGCGGATACCACAAAGTTTACACTGCTGGTGCATACCACACTCACCGGCTTCGGCTGCATTCCGGCAATGCAACAAGTCACCGACCCTTTTCATCACACCAGCCTCAGGAACAGGAAGCTTATTCAAGGAGTAGTAATTAGTGTCGCAGACAATAAAATCTTTATCAACCAGTAAAAAATAGGCATTAATATTTTGTAAAACCAAAGTTGCCCGGTCAAGTTTGCTTTGTAGCGTGTCTTCTGAACCTGATTCTTCATACGGAGATGTTTCCATAATTGATTGATTTATATTTTGATTTGTGCCATTAGCGTACAAAAATATAAAATATCTGGATAAGCCAGACGATTCTTTGGCATTTTTATTTGCGCCCATTCCATGGAACAATTCCTGTCACCTCACGATGCAAGGTGATCTTGTCTCACGAAACGGATTTAGTCGTCTCACGAAGCCGTTTTGTTGCGGAGTTGGGGAAGAATCCATTGCCTCGTGAGATTGTTCCAGACAGCATTGCCTGCCGGGTGGAGGTAACACAGAGTTTAATCAATTTGAAATCAAAAGAATAGAACTCCGTGATACTCCTGTGTTACTCTGTGGTGAAAACTCATTACCATATAGGATGACGTTTAAGGAAAGAAGATAAGTATTAAGAAAAGTTTTTTCTATATTGTTACGACTTTTCTCTATATCGCTTCTTGTCCGGCAGCTATTCCCCACCGTCCCCCCCTGCTTTGTCATGCATTTCCTCATGATTCTTAATGTCTCCCAAAGTCGTATTAACATCCTCAAAACTAATCAATTACAATCTTTTATACGGCAAAAAGCCAGCGTTTCTTGCAGGAGAAACTGTCGTTCCCATCAAGAGAAACCGGAGTTCCCATTAAGAGAAACCGGAGTTCCCATTAAGGGAAACGCGAGTTTCCATGAGGGGAAACTACCGTTCCCCGCAGCGGAAACGGATCTAAATATAGGAGGGGTGCGGCTGAAAAAGGGCTACACCATTTGCCCCAAAAGGTGTAACCATGGACCCCAAAGGGTGTAGCTATATGCCTAAAAGGGTGTAGCCCTACCGGATAAAAGGTTATTTTGACCGAAATATGAGCGTAAGTTTCCTCTGAAAAAGGTTTTATCCGCCACTTTCCGGCATATCCCGTTTGTTTCCGCAAAGTCTATTTGATTGAAAACGCACCTAAAACAGACATTTTGAGCCTTTTATTAGAGTATTACCATGCAATATCCTTTTCATTTCCCACATACGCTTTCCATTTGTACTTTTCCAATAAGGATTCCTTGCATTCTTTTTCATCAAACATCGCACGATGGGGAAATACTCAATCCAGACATCATTATCTCATATCTCTGCACAAAACGATAACTGACAAATAAATTCCACTAATGGAAGTAAATATGGAGAACAAACAGCAGCTTTTAAAGCTACGCTATGTTTGGTGGAAGATAAATTATCATTGATGTACCAACTTATTTTTTTAAGTAGATATTCATTATTAGTTTGTACTATAAACGGGCATTTAGCGGTGTGAATTGATACGCGGACTACGCGGAATAGACGGACGAACACGGACCTTAATTATCATTTAATTATGATACAGTACTTAATATAATAACACATAGAATGTAAAAATTGCACATTTTCTGGCTGAACCTCATTTTATGCGTATCTTTGCAGCATGAAAGAATATCGACTGACTGATTGGTTGCCCACAACCAAAAAAGAAGTGGAATTGCGCGGATGGAACGAACTGGACGTTATTCTGTTCAGCGGAGATGCTTATGTGGACCATCCTTCTTTCGGGGCTGCCGTCGTGGGACGCATCCTCGAAGCGGAAGGCTTGCGCATAGCGATTGTGCCTCAACCCAATTGGCGAGACGATTTACGTGACTTTAAAAAGTTGGGACGTCCCCGCCTGTTCTTCGGTATCAGTGCCGGCTGCATGGACTCTATGGTCAATAAATATACGGCAAACAAGCGTCTTCGTAGTGATGATGCCTATACGCCGGATGCCCGCCCGGATATGCGACCGGAATATCCGTCAATTGTATATACTCAAATCCTGAAGAAATTATATCCTGACGTTCCCGTTGTATTGGGAGGTATTGAGGCAAGTATGCGCCGGGTGACGCATTATGATTACTGGCAGGACAAGCTGATGAAAAGTATTCTTGTAGAAAGCGGTGCGGATTTGCTGATTTACGGAATGGGAGAAAAGCCGGTAGTAGAATTAGCAAAGAGCTTTATCACTAACCGCTTATCACTAACCTCCATTCCGCAAGTTGCTTACTTATGCAAAACAGTGGATTTCGTGGCAGAAGAAGGAGACATCCGTCTTTTTTCTCATGCTGAATGCCTGAAAGACAAAAAGAAACAGGCTGCCAACTTCCGCCATATTGAAGAAGAAAGTAACAAATATGCCGCCTCCCGCATCACACAGGAAGTAGATAACATGACGGTTGTCGTCAACCCGCCCTATCCTCCTCTGACTGAAGAAGAACTGGACCACTCTTTCGACCTTCCCTATACCCGACTACCTCATCCTAAATACAAGGGTAAGCGTATTCCGGCATACGATATGATTAAGTTTTCGGTAAATATCCATCGGGGGTGTTTCGGAGGGTGTGCATTCTGTACAATCTCGGCGCATCAGGGAAAGTTTATTGTAAGCCGCAGTAAAGAGAGTATCCTTAAGGAGGTGAAGGAAGTAATGGAACTACCCGATTTTAAAGGATACCTGAGTGACCTCGGTGGCCCGTCCGCCAATATGTACCGGATGAAGGGACGCGATGAAGCTGTCTGCAAGAAATGCAAACGCCCGTCGTGCATCCACCCCAAAGTATGTCCGAATCTGAATACCGATCATCGCCCGTTGCTGGATATTTATCATGCAGTCGATGCCCTGCCCGGCATCAAGAAGAGTTTTATCGGAAGCGGTGTAAGATATGATTTGTTATTGCATCAGAGTAAAGACCCTGCCACCAACAAAAGTACGCAGGAGTATACCCGCGAACTCATTGCCCGCCACGTCAGCGGTCGCCTCAAGGTTGCCCCGGAGCACACCAGTGACCGGGTGTTGAATGTCATGCGTAAACCTCCATTCAGTCAGTTCCAGGAGTTCAAGAAGGTATTCGACCGCATTAATCAAGAAGAAGGGTTGCGGCAACAGCTCATCCCTTACTTCATTTCCAGCCATCCCGGCTGCCGGGAAGAAGATATGGCCGAACTTGCCGTCATCACCAAACGTCTGGACTTCCATCTGGAACAGGTGCAGGACTTTACTCCTACGCCCATGACTATAGCTACTGAAGCGTGGTACACCGGTTATCATCCATATACGCTGGAACCTGTGTTCAGTGCCAAAACCCCTCGCGAAAAACTGGCACAACGCCAGTTCTTCTTCTGGTACAAGCCCGAAGAACGGAAAAACATCATCAATGAGTTGCGCCGCATAGGACGGCAGGACCTGATTGATAAACTATACGTAAAACGATGAATCCCTCCAAAAGCAATGATGAAGCGACTATTACCCATTCTATTTACTGCATTTCTGAGTTATGCAGGCACATCTCTGCAAGCACAAGATTATCTGCCGCAAACCTTCAGCGTTGCAGTGGGTGGCGGACTAACGCTGCCGCATGTAAAAGGAAACTGCAACGACTTCTTCAGTAAGAATGGTGACCACGCGGGATATGATTTGATGTTGGAAGGGCGCTACTATTTCACTCCGAACTTTGCACTGGGAGTTCAGTATGATTACTTGCGAATAGCAGATTTACCTGACAAGATGCATCTTCACTACGCACGTCCCACAATCACTTTTCGCCATCTATGGAGTAACGGAAATCAAGGTGCATTCCTGTTGTTCGGCATCGGTTATATGAATTATCAGGAACGGACATACCAACAAGGAAATCGGTATGGGCATCTTTTTCAAAGAGGATATTGCGGGTTATCATTTGGTACGGGATACGAATTCCGTATTACCAGGAAAGTATCGGGAGTCTTTCGGCTCGATATGCTCACAGCAGACTGGTTTGCCAATCCTGATGCCCGATTATCAAACACGGACGGGTATGATGACGGAGTGGATCACAGTTGGTTTAAGAATAATATCACGTTCCTTAATATAGGGTTTGCGGTACAGTTCGGGCGATAAGACGCCTTCTTTCACTTCTCAATAATGATTGTTGATGTGATTAATTCAAGAAACAGACGACTAACATTACAGGAAAGAAATATTTAACATCTCAACTATTAACGTTATGAAAGAAATAAAAGGACTCCTAGACAATGTTTATGCCACAGCATCCAAGAAAGCTTCCATTTGGCTGATTAGCAGAGATAAATAAACAGTGATATGTTCCGGTTGTATCTGACATTTCGTCTGAGAAGCTGCCTCCGCATGCTGAAAGAGATAGGACTATTGCGTAGCATGATCCTCATATTAATCACTGCATTGGGTATTATCACACTTATAAAAGCAGAGATTCGTTGGATATTGCCAATTATTGCCATATTACTTTTAGGAGTTTATCACAATAACCGTAAAGATAAAGTCTTCTTACGATCACAAATTAAAAGCCCCACCAGGTTTTATCAGAAAGAATATTTATCACTAAGCACCCCGTTCATTACAACCGAACTTATTAAGGGAGAATGGATAGCAGTAGGTGTGCTCTTCCTATATAGCTTATTTTTGCCATACTTGAAAGAAGTAAAAATAACAAGTACTCCTATCAGACTACCGTTTCTTTTTCGTGGAGGAATGGAATATATCCGTATGTTTAGACAAAGCTGGTGGATATATCTGTTATTGTTGTTCAGTTCGATAATGGGAGGCAGCTATGGCAATATCCGTATAGCTAAAGTCAACCTGATTATCTGGTGCTTTGTTCAGGCATCAGCTTACTTCACAATACCGGAACCATTACAACTACTTCACTTCAAAGATTACCGGACATTCAATCGTATGCTGAGCAAAACAAACAGTGGGAATATACTCGTAACAAGCCTGCCGTTTATTACAGCAATATTGGCATTTACACCGGACACAGAAAGCGTATACTATGCCCTGTCAACCTGTATAGCTTGTTTCCTATATCTGCAAGGTCTCGGATTACTGCGTCAAGTGTGCAAATCAGAACTCAGTTTGTTTTTATTGCATCTTCCGCTATTGCTCCCGATATTCCTCTTATCATGTTTCATTCCTTATCTACTCTTGCTGTTTTCAGCAGTAATAGGAATTATCTCGTACGTTATATCAGGTAAATTGAAACCCTTATGGAACTAATCAAGATCAATCGACTAACAAAAAAATTCGGGAAAGTAGAAGTCCTGAAAGGTATATTCCTGACTTATCAGTCAGGCAATATTTACGGACTTGTAGGTGAGAATGGAGCAGGCAAAACAACTCTATTCAATTGTATCATGGGAATATATAAACACGAAGGAATAATCGAAAAAACGAGTTGCCTGCAAATAGGCTATCAGCCAGCCGATAGTTTCTTTTATTCATTGATTACCGGACTGGAGTATATTGAATTCTGCATGAAAGCCAAAGGAAAACAGATTAACAAGGAGAAGGTGGAACAACTGAATACTATATTTCAACTACCACTAAATCGATATGCCTCAGAATATTCTACCGGAATGAAGAAGAAACTCTCCTTCATGGCCCTGCTCCTGCAAGAGAATGATGTATATATTCTGGATGAACCTTTCAATGGAGTAGATCTGAGAGGCTGCATCCAACTAAAAAAACTGATTCGTTCACTAAAGGAAGCAGGTAAGACAATTATCATATCGTCTCACCAGATTGCTGCTCTGCATGAAATATGCGATTGCATTCATTATCTGAACCGACATACCATTGCCAAACAATATACAGATGAATCTATTGAGGAAATAGAGAATGACATTCTAACCGAATCATTCTCCGGGTTCCATTAGGATCACCTCTTGACCACTCCCTTGATAACATGAAAAAAGCCCTTCCCCCCTATGAAAAGAAACATAGGCAGGGAAGGGGATCAACTACTTAATCAGTTTGTATAATTCGCTGCCAGCCAATAGGAAAGCACCGACACCATATACATCAGTAGCATCACGTCCTGCAGCCTTGGGAGCAGCCCCTACAGGTTGTATATATCCCAACTTACCATCTGTATGTACGGCTTTGACTAATGACTTCCAACCTTTTTCAAGCACAGGCTTATAAGTACGTTTTGCCAGGTATTCATTTCTGAGTCCCCACGCAATTCCATAGCACATAAAAGCAGAACAACTATTCTCAGGCATATCGTAAGAATCCGGATCCAGCAAGCTTGTGCGCCAGTCACCGCCCTCGCATTGGGTTTTACGTACAGCCTCAGCCATTTTCACAAACAGTTGAATATAGTAGTTACGCGAGTCACAATCTATTGGGAGATTATCTATAATCAAAGGAAGTCCGGCAAACACCCAACCGTTACCACGTCCCCAAAATTGTTTGGCTCCGTTCTTCTCACGCATAGGAATCCGCTTATTGTCCCTATAAAAAAGTGAATATTCTTCATCATACAATGAATCTACACATTCTTTATATTCACTATTCATATAATTCAAATAAACATCATCCCCTGTCATTGTATACAGAGCCGCATATACCGGCGGTGCCATGAACAATGCATCCGCCCAAGACCAGCGTTCCAAAGTTCCCACTGCATCCGTTTTCAACAAAGGAGCTTTCGAAGGATGAGTTGCCACATAATATGCCCGCTCCATCACCGGCTGCAACATCCGTTTATCTCCCAGTTTGCGGTACATTTCAATAAATGCCTGTCCCACACAAATATCGTCTGCATGATAAACACGATCCCACATATTCCAATTGTATTTCTCACCAATTTCACGTACAAAGTCATAACATGTCTCATTGCCGGAGACCTTCCCCCATTCGGTCATCCCCCGGTATAATGCACCGTTTGTCCAATCCAAGGGATGATGTTTCACCTCTTTTTGATGATTGATCTGCCATTTGGCTACTGCATCGCAGACTTTCATAATATCAGTTTTCTTCATGTCAGCTGAAAACTGCTGAGCATATAAACTACAACCTACTGAAAACAAAAACAGAACTAAAATTTTCTTCATGATTTTAAATAATTTATTATTCAACTTCAAGCGCCGGTACATTCTGATCGGCTCCCGGATATCCTAAATTCTGATTTATACGACCTCTGGAATTAGAAGCAATCGCATTCTCCGGTATAGGCCATAATATATGATAAGGCTTAATGGTATAAATATTGATGCCATTATGATTGATCTTTTCACGGAAGAAGTTATTATATCTCATCATTCGGTCATAGTAATAATTCTTCTCTGAAATATCGCTAAGTGAATACCCATTCAATCCCTTTTCTGCCATGATAAAAGCCACACGAGTCAATTCCGTCTTCCGAGGCTCTTCAAAAAACAATTCTCTAGCACGCTCATCCAGTATATATTCAATAGTTACTTGCTGAGAGTTCGTTAGCTCTTTTGCATTAGCACGCATCCGGATTTTATTAATATCATTCATGGCTGCATCCAGATTTCCTTTCCAATAATAAGCTTCAGCTCTCAGTAAATAGGTCTCAGCCAAACGGAATACATACCAATCTGTATATCCTCCCTGAGGAGTATCAGGTTTATTATCTTCAGGTACAAAAGTCTTGTAATGCATCATCGGACTCCAAGCATAGATAGTATCTACACAATACTTTTTTTGTAAAGGTTGACCATAATATTTAGATGCCGGATTATTATAGACCATATCCTCCATATTCAACCAATTCGGAGCTGTATGGCGATAATCTTCTTTGGAGTCCCAAATTTCATAGTTAAAATAATTAGTCGTCCTGATTCTACCGATTCCGCGTCCCACTTGTCCTATTTGGGGTTGCCCTGCCGCTTTATCCATTGTGCCACGTTTACCATCCGGATCATTGTTAGTATTTGCATTCCACCAGCAAGGTACAAGATCTCTCATCCGATAAGACCCGGTAGAGGTTCCCCCTTCCGTCAATCGTTTATCCTCAACCAGGAAGATGCCTTCCAGATTTTCAGAAGAATTGATATTCTCCCGATTAAAAAGATCACTTATTATATTATATTGAGCATCCGATATATTGACCCCGAATCTTTTTTCCATCAGTTTATGTTGACTATGATCTATGACAGCAGTAGTAGCAGCGACAGCTCCGTCAAAATCACAACATGCCAAACATATTTTAGCTAGCAGATGATTTCCTGCTGCCTTGGAAACAGCACCATGAGGAGCACTCTCCGGCAGATAGCGGGTGGCAAACATCATATCCTCTCGTAAACGTTTCAAAATACTACTACGTGTATGCGAATAGAAATCTAATTTAGGAGTTGTGACTTCTTTATCAATAAAGGGTACATCTCCAAACTGATTCACCAGTTTATAATACCAATAAGACCTATGAAAATACCCTTCAGCCAGAATTGTATTTTTATCATTTTCAGTTATCTCATCCGCAGCCTGTACACGAGATATTATTGTATTTGCTTTCTGAATAGCACTATAGCCTTTACTCCAGAAAGTACCAATCTGAGAATCTCCATAAGCACCCGGCTTTAGCTGAATTTCAAAGTTTTTTAAAGTTTGAGCAACGATATTGCCAGCTACAGCAACATCAGAAGTCATCAACTCTGTGCAGGCATAAGAATTATTGCCTATAAACTCCGGACGTATCATTGCACGACAAGACACCAAAGCGCCCTCTAATCCTTCTTTCGTCACATAGGTATTTTCAGGAGAATAGAATGACAAAGGTTCCGGCTTTAGCCAATCATTACAAGAAACCAAACATGCAGTACACAAAAATGCAGAGAATGCATAATGTACCTTCCTTAATATTATTTGTGTTTTCATATCTATACTTTTATAATGAGAAATTAATACCAAAAGTAAACGTACGCGGTGCCGGAGATAAGGATTCCGGATCCCAATAATTCCATCCTGTTATCAATAAAGGATTAGAAACGTTTATATAAACACGAGCATTAGAGACGCTCCATTTAGAAGATATCTTATTAGGTATTCTATAAGCTAACGAAACTTCTTGCAAACGTACATACGAACGGTTTTTATAAACATTGAATGACGGAGATTTTGTATTCGAACCTAAGCGTGCAAATTCATTGGTAGGATTCTCCGGAGTCCAATAATCATATTTATAAGCATTTACGCGGTCATAATAATAATCTGTTGGATGAGAATAATGACTATTAGAAGACTTATGTCCAAGATCTGAGCGAATAAAGAATGAAAAGTCCACGCATTTAAAGAACTCCATCGTATTACCAATACCGAATGAAAAACGAGGACGCTTATATCCTTGAAATACTTTATCATCTTCCGGAAGATATTCTCCGTCATTATTTACATCCCATATTTTAAAATCACCCGGCTCTTTACCATACTTGGCAGCATCTTCACGTTCATTCTCTTGCCATACTCCCAAAATTTTATAATCATAAATTTCATCTAAAGCATGTCCAATATACCATCCATTCTGAATATCATCATCTTCTCTCTGTCCTATTACATTTCCATCTTTATCCAGCACATCTACCATTTCACCATACAGATGGGCAATTTCATTCCGGTTAAGAGAAGCAATGAAAGAAGAAGACCATCTGAAATTCTTATGATCGATATTAACTGAATTTAAGGACAGTTCAAAACCCTTATTACGAACTTCTCCCAAATTAGTTGTTACTCCGGAAAAACCAATAATATCCGGCAAAGAGCGGGTTAACAGCAAATCTTTTGTAGACATATAATAAGCCTCCACTGTTCCATTCAAACGATTACCCAGAATTGCAAAGTCAAAACCTATATTATATGCTTCAGTCTTCTCCCATTTCAGGTTTTCATTGGGAAGACGAGTGGCATAAATCCCAATAACTGTACTTCCGTTATGCAGATATTTCTCCGAATCCAAATTTGCCAAAGCAGCATAACGTCCGATGCTCCGGTTTCCATTGATACCCCAAGATAAACGAAGTTTCAAATTATCAATCCACGAAATCGCTTTCATGAAGTTTTCCTCATTCATTCTCCAACCAAATGCAAATGCAGGAAAATTAGCATATGGATTATTAGAACCAAAAGCCGAATAACCATCACGTCGGAAAGAAGCAGTAAACAAATAGCGATCCATTAAATTATAGTTCAGTCTTGCCATCATAGCATTTCCCGTATCCACTGTATCATCACTCCCTACAACCGGATTCGTACCATTTGCAACAGCATGCCAGCCCAGCACCTCAGAAGGAGTAAGATTGGAATTTTCTGCTTTATCAGACCAAGTTTCATTTTTTTCAAGATTAAACAATAGAGTCAAATCAAGCTTATGAATTTTATTGAATGTATGGTTCCACCTCAAAATATTGTCAAGCATCCAGGAATGTGCGCTATTATTACGCCGTACGGCATGCCCCTTATACTTTTCACCAGCCATACTGGTAGATGGATCAAAATAATGATTCTTTTGCCAATTGTTATAGTCCGAATAGCTCATTTCATAAACAAATCCCCATGGCAATGTAATCTTTGCATTCAATGTAGCATTGAATGTCTGAGTCACATTGAAACGATCACGCTGTTCATAATTAGCGAAAGGATTCGTACTCATGTTATCGTCATTAGGATAGAACTTCAAAGAACCATTCTCTTCATATTTGCTGCCCCAAGGACTAGCTTGAATAGCTTCTTCCCAATCAACTTCATCTACACTTTCATTACGAGTGGCATAATGTGCTTGCAAGCCGACCTGAAGCCAATCTGTAACATTTACTTTCAAATTTAAACGCGAACGGATAGTCTTATATTGGTCTCCTACTACAATACCTTGATTATTAATGCTTCCTAATGACCAATAGTAAGAAACTCTGTCATTCTTTCCAGAAATACTTACATTGTAATCCTGACGCAAAGCGTTTTGAAAAGAAGCATCATACCAATCCGTCTCTCTACCTGCCAGATAATTATCTATTTCTGTAGTAGAAAAGGCCAAACGATTCAACCAAATCTCTGCCAGATTTGAATCTGCCGAAGCCCCTGTATACGATAACCAGGTATTCAGATCAATTCCTTGCGGCAAATTGTCCGGATTGTGGAAGTATCCCAAAGGACGAGATGGATTACTCCGGATTTTTTCATCCCTTCTCATAACCATATATTCCTGCCCATTAAAAGGACGCTGATTACGAGTCAAATTCTGCATACCTATCTTCATATCAAAATTGATGACCGGCTTTCCTTCATTACCCTGTTTTGTTGATATGACGACCACCCCCGAAGCCGCACGTGATCCGTAAACAGCTGCAGAACTACCATCTTTCAAAATATCAATCGTTTCAATATCACTGGGATTGATATCCACCAAATCGCCATTAAAGATAACTCCGTCCAATACAATCAGAGGAGAATTACTGGCATTAATGGATTTCTCACCACGAATCAGCATAGAACCACCCCCTTTGGCAGAAGTTCCGAACCCTGCAGAAAATCCTGCCACCGTACCACGCAGCATTTCAGCTACACTAGTTACTGACTGCGTCGTATTTTCTGTAGAGATACGGGTTATTGCTCCAGTGAGATCTTTTTTTCTCATCGTTCCATAACCAACAACAACAACCTCTTCCAATTGAGCGACATCTTCTTCCAGTTCCACGTTAATCACATTCTTTCCATTAACCGTAACCTCTTTAGACTGATAACCAATAAATGAAAAAACGAGAGTCTCTTTGGAATTTTCCAATGTTAACCGATAATTACCATCAATATCAGTGATAGTACCAGTTATTTTCCCTTTCACTTGCACAGTTGCTCCTATGACGCTTTCGCCACTGGACGTTACTTTTCCGGTAACTACAAAACCTTGTGCATAGACACCTGTTGACCAGCTGATTAAGCTAAAAAACAGGCACAATTTCATAAATATTTTATGTTTCTCATGCATAGTTATTAATATTTAAATGGTTAATACTAAAACTCTGTGGTTATTTTATACTGTATCACATTCTTGTCAGATTCAAAATATGCAATATCCGCATATCCATTTCTATAGGGAATTCGTTTTCGCTTCCTCTGTATAGTAGCATTTGGAGGTGATATGGCCTGAAAGCAAATTTGACCATCACGAGACTGCAATATCACTTTCCCATCTTGAAAATCAATTTTAGTTTCTTCCATACCATCATCTATTAACATGGGGTAACATGCCCGCACCTTTTTCACATTCCCCTTCAGAATATCACGCACAGTAATTCCGGTATGATCAATATAAACACGTTGCGAAATCTGAGTAACTCCATCAAATCTACCAGTATAAACGACTTCAAATGCAACTCCGTCTACAGATTGTCTAACATTCCTCACATCTATTTCAGGAAGCTTACTGCCTTTGTATGCAGAAAAGTAAGATGTATCCGGAAATAATATGTTAGTATATTCCGCTAAGCGATATACTCCACCCGCAGCATCATGCCATTCAGGTCCAACTGCATACAGTTCTCCACCTAAATCCTGCTTCTTCTTGTTATCCCATTTATGGGGAATTCCATCCGAAGGACCTAACTGTGGATTTGAATTCTTCAGATGTATCCTGATGAGTCCTGTTGCATTATAACGAGGATCTCCACTGAGCTCATACTCAACATAGTTTCCACCAGAATTAGCAAAAACCTTATGGAACACGTCTTTCATAACCAAAACATATCCACCGATATCAGACGGAGACGGAGATTCTTTAATAGAATTATCAGCATATAAATAGGCAACGCACATTAGCCAGCATGCCAACAGATTATACTGTGATTGCGCTGAATAACTTTCATATCCATGCATCACTTCGATAGGAAAACGGTTTTTCACAATAAATCCACTTCCATCTTCTCTTATCCATCTTCCGATGCTCCTAAGTGCTAAATGCGCAGCTCGTTTAAAGGCGCCTGCTTCCTGCTTTTTTCCTAAAGCTGCATATTGTGAAGCGTAAATCTCATAAGTCACAGCTGCCGCTGCTTCATTCCAGATATGTTGAGCACTTCTACCGCCTGTCGGCACCTCTCCATAAGGCGATTGCATGAAAAGAGAAGTCCATGCTCCCAAACATAATTTGCGGGAATAAAAATCAAAAAATGTTCCGTTATATCCTTCCGCCAAAATAGAAGCCATAAACTGCCTCGTAAACTCATCATACACCATTGGCGGATTAGTCTTATTATCTATATACAAGCCAAACTCAGACATATATTGCTGCTGGTGTTCCAGATGAATATGAAAGAAATCTTTGTGATCGTTAATCCCTTTTTTTAACCGTAAATATTCACCGGCTAAAGCTACAACATTGTGATTATAACAGATTTTCTTACGCTTCAAGTTATCCCGATATAGCACATACGGATCAATTTCAGCCATTTTTTCGTGCCAGACAATCATTTGTGCTTCAGAAACCAATCCTTTATAAAGATCCATCGCCAGCATAATAGGCTGAATAAAGAATTCACCATGGTGATGGGCACACCTGTTCTCATGCATCTCACTCACTGAACAATCCAAAGCCTTTATTCCACTCTTTACCAAAGCATCATCTTTCAAGTATCCCGTTTGAGCCAGTAAACCTATAGACAGAGCATAGCAAGGAGTCGAGTATTGCCATTCGATTTTATAGACCGGATCAATAATTGCTCCCGTCACTTTATCCTGACAAGACGCAAATGCACGAACCTGACATTCTATCAATCTCAAATATTCATTATTATCTAATCCTGATGATTGAAAATCAACTACTCGCTTCTGGTTCTTCAAAAAAGTTTCTACCAACTGCCCTAATTGAGGATTATCTTCCCGAATATTTTGTTCAGCCAATAATATATTATTTATATCTCTTAATGAACCAGCATCCACCTTCGACACGAATATCAAAAGACATAAACTGACCCAAATGACTTTATGTACAAGCTCCGTTTTCATGGTTTTATAGCTTTATCGAGTTTCACATCTGGATTTCCACACCATATCTTCTTTCCAGTCCATTCGGCATACGAAGTATTCCAAAATTCATCAATAGTAGAAAGCCCCAATGCCGCAAAAGCTGCTGTACACAGATAGAGACTTCCCGTAGATATATATCTTTCAGCTATTTGTGGTTGATGACCTGCAAATCCTAATGTCAGCCATCCATCTGCATCAAAATTCCCTTTAACCGACATGTGTTTCTTTATAACAGCTGTCAGAGCACATCTAACCTGTGCCTTTGTAACCGATACCGGCAACAAATCTTTCAATGCAGCTTGGGATAGTACATGAAACGTCCCGAACCTATAAGCTATTGACCGGCCTATCACCGGATAAGCTCCATCCGGAGAAATCATTCTTTCTTGTTGTTCTGCATATCTGGAAAAGCGCTTTTTCTCCAACTGATAAAATTCATCTTCACCTTTTGCATACTTTTGCATTACTTCCAGCACATCCAATAACATAGGATGGATCACATAGCTATTATAATAATCCATATGTAAATCTACCCCATCTCCATACCATCCATCACCTTTATACCAGTCCTTGAAACGCATAATGGCATAGTTAACAGGTTCCATATTACATTCTCCTGTCAATTCCAGTAAAGTAGCTTCTACCATGGCTGAAAATAATAACCAATTGCTCTCTATCGGTTTTATCTTACGTATCTGCTGCAATGCATTCAATACATTCTGTCGAGTCTTGTCCGAAAGATTCCCCCAAATTTGTTTAGGAGCACGTAATATCCCCTGACAGAAGAAAGCAGCGTCCACCAACGGTTGTCGTGTCACCACAAAATTTAAATAATCAGGAGACTCGGGATTGAAACCATTATCTATGGAGAGAAGCATCAGACGTATATATTTACTTCTCAATCTTCCCTCTTCTGTTTCATCAGGGCCAAGTTCCAGCCAGGGAGCCATACCAACTAACAAACGTCCCAAAGCTTCTAAATGAGTAGTACGCGTATTGGGAGGATTCAATGCACCGGATATAGTTTCTACCGGCATATTCTTCTTCAGTTCCCCCTTACTCATATTTTCTAATACCGGGTCCGCTATTTTTGTCAATACAGTAATCCAATAAGTACGATCCTCCAAACCTGATGGATTTTGTGAATAACCACATAAACTTATTAATAAGAACAATGTACAGGTAAAAATATTCTTTTTCATGATTCTATAGTATATTGATTATGGTTTCATAAATTTATCAATGGGAAATTCTTCCCCGGAAAAGGCTTTAATGCTGGTCCACGGGGAAAGAGGAGCTGTCCAGAAAACATCATCTGCCGGCAAACCTAGAGGAAGAAAACCTAAAGAACAGAGATAGACACAAGGAGTTGATAAATAAGAATCACCTAATTCTGGCTGTTCACCACACACTCCAATCGTTAACCAACCATTTTTATCAAAGGTACCCGGCTGTTCAAATAAACGCTTCAACATGGCAGTCATTGCCCCCCGTACTTGGCCCACTTTTAAACTTGATGGAAGTTGATGAAATAATGCACTGGCTCCCAGAACTTGAAAAGCTGCCGAACGATAACTTACTGAACGTCCCAATACCGGATAACTTCCATCCGGTGCAATCATGCGTTCCTGAATTTCCGCATATCTAACGAAACGTTTCCACTCTTTGTCTAAAAGTGTCTGATAAGATGAATCATATTTCACTACAACCTTTAAAACCTGTAACAACATAGGATGAATGACATAACTATTGTAATAATCCAAATGAAAATTCTCCCCATCTCCATAAACTCCGTCTCCCTTATACCATTGTTCGTGTGATGAAATAGCCTTCTCTATTACTTCAAAATTCCATTCATTACCGAAACTTTTCAATCCACATTCCACCATCGCAGAAAACAATAGCCAATTATTATTTCCCGGCTTCATTGTACGTGTCGATTTCCATTGTTCTATTAAACGTTGTTGAGTCTTATCATCAAGATTTCCCCATAACTGAGTGGGTGCCTGTAACAATCCTTGTATCAAAAAGGCACTATTCACCAAAATCTGCCGTGTGGCTGTGCTATTAAAATAATCATCAGCATGAGGGTTTACAGAATTCTTCAACCCCTTACAGACCATTTTAATATATTTATCACGCAATTGTCCTTCTGCTGTTTTATCTGGTCCCAATTCCAACCATGGTGCTATTCCTGCTATTGTTCGTCCCACCGACTCCATATGTGTAACAAACTCCCTGCTACTAGCTTTCGCAGATGAAGAACGTCCAACAGGAATATTCTTTTTTAACTGGTCCTTACTCAAATTACTCAAAACCGGATCTGCTATCTTTAATAGCGTATGTACCCAATATTCTCTATCACTTTGGGAAGCACCTTGCCCTTGTACAGCAGAAATTGCCATAAAAGAAAAGAAAAGAGCTGATGCAAATTTAATCAGTTGATGTGTCATAGCTTTATTTTTAGATTATAACTCGTGGTTACAAAACTATGGAAAAAAACAAATTTCAAATAAGATAGAAATTCTAATATATATCCATTTCATCCACAAAATCCCTCCTCCACTAAAAAGGACAATATTGCTATTATTTGAACGATTGTATTATCGAATCTAAAAGCGAAGCATTATTTTTGTACCACAATCAGTAATAAATATACTATGAGAAACGTCATACTGTTAACACTTTACATACTAATAGGAAATATATCCGGTACATCTCTTTATGCAAATAACAGCATAAAATTACATGCATCGCATATATCCATTAATAAAGGAATGCATCAGTCGACAATTCATGCCATGTATCAGGATGAGTTTGGAATGATATGGTTTGGTACCAAAAGAGGATTAGTAAGATACGATGGAACTCAAATGAAATTCATACAAAAACTTTATAATGACATTCCTGATGCAGAAGAGTTGGTACGTTCCATTACGGGGGATCAAAATGGCAATATTTATATAGAGACACGTTCAGGCATTATAGAGTATAACATGAAAAAAGATCATTTCCGTAAAATAACCCCTTATTCACAATGCATGTACTATTCGGACTCTTGCTTATGGATAGGGTATAAAAATACAATCTACCAATGGAAGAACAATATATTAAAACTGCATTTGCAGTTACCAAAGGAATCTTGCATTATAGATTGTATCACTGAAACATCTCAAGGAAATCTGTACATAGGCACCAGAGACGACGGTATATTCCTCATCAGAAGGAATAAAGACACAAAACAGATGTTGGCTAATATCAACCAGATACGCCAATTATACATTGATTCAGAACAAAAGATATGGGTCGCTACCCGAAGGAACGGATTATTCCTCATAGATAGTGATGAAAATATCAAAAATTTTAATTATTCAGAAAACAGCAATAATTGCATATCAAGTGACATTGTACGATCCATATGCGAAGACAATGCAGGTAACTTATGGATTGCCACTTTCAATGGATTAAATAAATATGATAAAAAAGAAAGAAAATTCCTCCAATATGAGTTTATTAACGAAAATGCCTATACTCTAAATGACGCATCTATCTATTGCTTAATGAAAGATCAGCAAGGAACTATTTGGAGTGGCTCGTTTTATGGTGAAATAAATTGCTTTCACCCGGAGCACAGTACTTTTTCCTATCATTTTGTCACTAAAGATATAATGCCATCCTCCCCATCTAAACATGCAATCTTCGGAAAAACAGTAGAAGATAATGAAGGGAATTTATGGATGGCAACAGAACGAGACGGATTATATTTTTTCAATACACATACCAAAGCTTTGAAAAAGCTGCCGTTCACAGACAACGTGCAAACCTTATATCTGGATAAACAAAAAAACATCCTATGGATCGGAACATTACTTGGCGGACTAAAAAAATATGATCTACAAAGTCAATCCACTCAGGTATTTCTCAGAAACGTATTACACAATAATAGCATCAGAGAAATTATCCCTTATAATGATTCCCTAATAATAGCTACGCATAACGGTATCAGTATATTTGATACTCATACAAATAAAAGTACTATCCTCTCTTCTGAACAGGTAGATTTACAGAGAATGTCTGTGACAACCATCCTATTAGACTCCCAAAAACAACTATGGATTGCTGTTCAGAATCAATTACTTTGCTATAACCTACTCAATAAATCATGGCAGCATATTTGTATTCGTAAATCAGAGAACTGTATAGTCAACAAGATTATTGAGAATCGGAATGGAGATATCTTAATAGGAACCTCCAGACATGGAATATTTCGGAAAAGAAAAGGAGAAGCAGAATTAGAACCTTTTGCCACAGATGCCATCTTGATGAAAGACATTATAGATATGTGTGAAGATAAGTATGGTGGTATTCTTATTGTTACCAATGAAGGACTCATTTATATAGATAATGAAGAAGAAATTACCAATATTGATAAAAACCGATTCTTATCTACTTTCCAGGTAAATAGCAACTGCTTATTTCTGGACCGAAACAATAATGTCTATTTAGGAGGAATCAATATGTTCTGTTCATTCCCTTTAAAGCAAATTTTCAACAAACCAGAACATTATCAAGTAGGTATATCTGAATTCTCCGTCAATGATACTCCCTTGGAGGTAGACTCAACCGGAAAAACACTTAAGCAATCCATTCTTTACACTAACAGGATTGAATTGCCTTACGATCAGCATGCCATAGGAATCAGAGCATATACCAATAACTATGCCGCCTCTTTTACCTGTGGCATTAAATATAAACTGGAACCTTTTGACAAAGAATGGAAACGCACCAATAGTTTAAATGAAATAAGCTATACCAATTTATCACCAGATAAATACATATTACATATTCAAGGAGATGTAGCCTTAGCCAACGGAGAATTTCCGGAGCGCAAACTCGATATCATAATAAATCCTCCTTTTTATCAAACCCCTCTTGCTTACATATTATATATTCTATTAACCATTCTATTACTATACGAAGCATACCAAGTAATTATCTTACGTTCATCTCTAAAAATAGAAAAGGAACAGAAGCGAAATATGGAACAACTCAATCAAAGCAAACTACGTTTCTTCACTAACATATCTCATGAATTCAAAACACCCTTAACACTTATATCCAATCAAGTCGAACTATTATTACAGAGTAAAAATATACCTCCAAAGCTAAATACTAAGTTACTAAATATTTGGAGAAACATCACCAGATTAAATCAACTCATCATAGAGCTGATGGAATTCAGAAAACAAGAACAGGGTTTCACTCCTTTAAAGGTAAACTGTTATAATTTAATAGACATAGTGAATAATGTGGTAGACTCTTTCAAAGAGTATGCACAAACAAGAAAAATAAACCTAACTTTACTTGCCGGACAAGATGATATTTCTTTTTATTTTGATAAACAGTTAATTGAAAAAGCACTGTTTAATTTGTTATCCAATGCTTTTAAATTTACTCCAGAAAATGGCAGTATTTTCGTACGAGTAAAATATGAAAGCATGAAAGTTTCATTGGAAATCTCAGATACAGGTGTAGGCATTAATACCAGAGAGCTAGAAAATATATTCATCCGGTTTTACCAAACAGATAATACTTGTTTCACTAATAATATCGGAACTGGAATCGGCTTGGCCTACACAAAAAATATAGTAGAGGCCCATAAAGGAGTAATCACAGTTAAAAGTATTAAAGGAAAAGGTAGTTGTTTCACTATACAACTGCCTACTGATATACAATATCCTCCCAGCAATATTCAGGAAAATTTGCCTATCATAGAAGATTACAACCTCAATGCAGTTGGTTTCATCTCCACAGATACACTGGAAGGAGCAGAAGAAGAAAGAAAGGAAAATAGTGAAAAGTATTATAAGCTATTAATTATAGAAGATAACCAGGAACTCAGGCAACTACTCACAGAAGTATTTTCTGACCTCTACAATGTCGAAACAGCAGAGAATGGTAAAAAAGGATATGAAAAAGCTCTCTCTGTTATACCCGACATCATTATCAGTGATGTTGTTATGCCGGAGATGTCCGGAACAGAGTTATGTCAGAAACTAAAAAACAATATAAAGACTTCTCACATTCCCATCATTTTATTAACATCACAAACAGCTTCTGAATACATTATTGAAGGTTTGAAAATTGGAGCAGACGACTATATCTGCAAGCCTTTCAGCATTAAACAATTGATTGTCAGATGTAATAACTTAATCAATCTACGCAGAACATTACAACAAAAATATGCTAAAGAAAGCAATTCCAGCAGTGAATTAATTGCCACATCTACATTAGATCAGACTTTATTAGATAAATCTATCGAGTTAATAGAAAATAACCTAGAGAATCCCGTGTTCAGTGTTGATTTCCTAGCACAAGAGCTCTGTATAGGACGTACCAAATACTTCACGAAGATAAAAGCAATCACAGGTATGACACCTAACGAATTTATTATAAACATCAAACTTAAATTAGCTTACCGGAGTATTGAACAACAACCGGATATCTCTATTACAGAACTCGCTATGCAATTGGGGTTCAGTTCTACCAGCTATTTCATCAAACGATTTAAAGAATTTTCCGGAATGACACCTAATCAGTACAAGCAAAAGATAAATGAGAATGGCACAGCATAGCAAATTATCCTTCCTCCACCTGCATCGCCACAATCTCCTGTAAAACGCCAACAGCCGTTTCTACATTCTTCACATCTTTTACCAGCATACTGCGACGGGTATTCTGCTCACGCAGATCGCAACGGCGGGTATATTTCATCATATAAGCAATGACTTTACCAAACGCCTGACTCTGATAGTACGGACTATCCGGATTAGAAACAAAGAACAATGACATACGTCCTCCCTTGAGAAAAACCTTCTCTGCACCAAGACGTGCAGCAAGGCGGCGTAAAGGTACAATCCGTAGTAGTTCTTCCGTTTCTGACGGGATAGGACCAAACCGGTCTATAAGACGGGTACGGAAATCCTCCACATCTTTATCCAACGTCAGACTATCTAATTCGCGGTAAAGCAACATACGTTCGCTACTACCTGTAACATAAGTGGCAGGAAGCAACAATTCCAGGTCACTCTCTACCTGACATTCATCTACAAATTGCTCTCCACTGATGACGCCACCCTCCGCTTTCAGTTCTTCGGCATAAAGTTCTGCAAATTCGTCCGTCTTCAGTTCATGTACAGCTTCCGACAGTATCTTCTGATAGGTTTCATAACCCAGATCGGCAATAAAGCCACTCTGTTCCGCACCGAGCATATTGCCTGCACCACGAATATCGAGATCCTGCATGGCTATGTGAATTCCACTGCCCAAGTCACTGAAATTCTCAATAGCTTGCAGACGACGCCTTGCTTCAGGAGTCAGGGAAGAAAGCGGAGGAGCCAACAAATAGCAGAATGCTTTCTTATTGCTTCGTCCTACACGACCACGCATCTGATGCAAGTCACTCAGTCCGAAATTCTGTGCCTGATTGATGATAATGGTATTGGCATTCGGAATATCAATGCCGCTCTCTATAATTGTAGTGGCTATCAGCACATCATAATCATAATTGACAAAGCCGAAAATAATCTTTTCCAATTCGGTTGGCTCCATTTGTCCATGCCCGATGGCTATACGGCAATCCGGAATATGCCGTTCAATCATCGCTTTTAATTCAGGCAAATTAGAAATACGGTTGTTTACAAGAAAGACCTGTCCGTTCCGGCTCATTTCAAAGTTAATAGCATCCACTATAACTTCCTCATTAAAGGTATGCACTTCAGTCTGAATAGGATAACGGTTTGGAGGAGGCGTTTGAATAACGCTCAGGTCACGTGCCCCCATTAATGAGAACTGCAATGTACGTGGAATAGGCGTGGCCGTCATGGTCAAGGTGTCTACATTGACCTTCAACTGGCGCAACTTCTCCTTAACGGATACACCGAACTTCTGTTCTTCATCAATAATCAGCAACCCCAAGTCCTTGAATTGTATGTCCTTACCCAAAATCCGATGTGTACCGATAAGTATATTCACATCACCTGCCGCCAGTCCTTTTACGACCGCTTTTGCCTGAGCTGCCGTACGGGCACGACTCAGGTACTCCACCCTACAAGGCAAATCTTTCAAACGCTCTTTAAACGTCTGGAAATGTTGGTAAGCCAACACGGTGGTAGGTACCAGAACCGCTACCTGTTTATTGTCCGCCACAGCTTTAAAAGCAGCACGAACTGCCACCTCTGTTTTACCAAACCCCACGTCTCCACAAACCAGACGATCCATAGGACGGTTACTTTCCATATCCGCTTTTACATCCGCCGTTGCTTTACTTTGGTCTGGTGTATCTTCGTAAATAAAAGATGCTTCCAGTTCCCGTTGCAAGAAACTATCCACACTGAACTGAAAACCTTTTTCCTCACGACGCTGAGAATACAATTTTATGAGGTCACGGGCAATATCCTTAATTTTGGTCTTAGTACGCTCTTTAAGTTTCTCCCAGGCTCCCGTACCCAATTTATTCAAACGGGGAGCTTCACCATCTTTTCCTTTGTACTTTGAAACTTTATGTAATGAATGGATAGAAACAAAAACTACATCTTCATTCTGATAAACCAGTTTCATCACTTCCTGCGTTGTATCACCGTTAGGAATACGCACCAATCCGGAAAAGCGCCCCACACCATGATCGGTATGTACCACGTAATCTCCCGGTGTAAACTGATTCAACTCTTTCAGACTCAGAGCAACCTTGCCACTACGTGCTTTATCACTTTTGAGATTATATTTATGAAAACGGTCGAATAACTGATGATCCGTAAAAATGCAAAGCCGCAAGGCATTATCGGCAAAACCTTCATGCAACGTGCGCTCTACAGCTGTAAAAGCAATCTCTTCTCCCCTGTCTTCAAAAATGGCACGAATACGGTCAGTCTGCTTCATGCTGTCACTACAAATGTAAAGCGCATACCCTTTCTCCATATACTCTTTGAAGCTTTCGGCCACCATATCAAAGTTTTTATGGAATATAGGCTGGGCAGATGTATCGAATGTCACCGTAGCATCCGGAGTTCCGGTTGGTTTGTTACCGAACTCCATACGGCAAAAGTCCAACGCACGAAGCGTAAACTCACTCCCATCAATCAGCTTTCCATCCAAAGTAATACAACCACTTTCTTCCGCTTCGCGGGCTGCAATCGCTTGTGGGGTAAGTGTTTCATCGTGTACAGTCTGGATACGTTCACGTAGCCAAAGCAGATCACGCATTGCCAATACAGTATTCGCCGAGAGAAAATCCAGAAAGGAAACCATACCGCTTGCATCCCCCTGTTCCAAACTACGGCTCAAATCCGGCACGATAACAATACTGTCTTTCTTTTCTTTAGAAAGTTGCGTTTCTACTTCAAACGTACGGATACTTTCTACTTCATCACCAAAAAAGTCTATACGATATGGAAATTCGGAAGAGAAAGAAAATACATCGATAATACTACCACGTACAGCATACTGCCCCGGCTCATAGACATAGTCCACATACTCAAAACCATAGCTACGCAAGACTTCCGTAATAAAATTCGTATCCACATTTTCCCCTGTATGTAATTTCAGAGTTTTATCTCCCAGTTCCTTCCGGGAAACCACCTTTTCTGCCAAAGCATCGGGATAAGTCACAACACAAAGTCCTTCCTCTCCTTTTTGTAAGCGGCTCAACACTTCTGTACGCAGAATTTCGTTGGCCGCATCTTTCTGCCCGTATTTTATTGCCCTACGAAATGAAGAAGGAAAGAACAAAACTTTCTCAGTCCCCAGTACTTGTGTTAAATCATGGTAAAAATATCCCGCCTCTTCCAGATCGCCCAGAATAAAAACAAAAGGAAACTCTCCGCGTTGCACCAGCACGGACGAAAATAATGAAGCGGCAGAGGCACACAGCCCCCCACAAAAAAGGGTGCGGACAGACGGATTCTTCAGCAGGCCACTTATTGCTTCCACATTGGGGTGAGTGGCATATCGTTGTTGTAGCTCGGTAATTGTCATCATAACGGGCGCGAAATTACTAAATAATCCTTAGATTTATTCGTATGTGGCAGAAAACACTTAACTTTGTTCCCAATTAGAACCCCCTTTTATGAATATGCAGACATCGGACAGCATCGTTATCATTCCCACATACAACGAACGGGAAAACATCGAAAACATTATCCGCGCCGTTTTCGCCTTGGAAAAAGTATTCCATATCCTTATCATTGAAGATGGCTCGCCTGACGGCACTGCCAGCATCGTCAAAACGTTGCAGCAAGAGTTTCCCGAACGCTTATTCATGATAGAGCGGAAAGGAAAATTAGGATTAGGTACCGCCTACATTGCCGGGTTCAAATGGTCTCTAGAACATAATTACGAATACATCTTCGAAATGGATGCTGATTTCAGCCACAATCCAGCCGACCTTCCCCGTCTTTATAAAGCTTGTGCCGAAGAAGGCGCCGATGTTGCCATCGGTTCGCGATATATCAGCGGAGTCAATGTGGTAAATTGGCCCATGGGACGTGTATTGATGTCTTATTTTGCCTCCAAGTATGTGCGCCTTATTACGGGTATCCCTGTACAAGATACAACTGCCGGGTTCAAATGCTACCGCCGCAGGGTTCTGGAAACGATTGATCTCGACGGTATCCGTTTCAAAGGTTATGCTTTCCAGATTGAAATGAAATTCACTGCCTATAAATGCGGCTTCAAGATAGTAGAAGTCCCGGTTATCTTTATCAACCGTGAACTGGGTACTTCAAAGATGAACAGTAGTATCTTTGGAGAAGCTGTCTTCGGGGTTATCAAATTGAAAGTACATAGCTGGTTCCACAAGTACCCGAAAGCTGTGAAAAACGGTTAGTGATTAACGATAAATGATTAGTAGAAAATGAAAAGAACTCTGATACATAACGCTACAATAGTTAACGAGGGACGTTCTGTGCAAGGTTCCGTAGTAATTGAAAACGGAAAGATTGCCGAGGTATTGACTTATGGCAAAGAACTGTCCGCCCCTTGTGATGAAACAATAGATGCCACCGGCTGCTGTCTGCTTCCGGGTATCATTGACGACCATGTACATTTCCGTGATCCGGGACTGACCCATAAAGCGGACATCTTTACCGAAAGCCGTGCAGCTGCTGCCGGTGGTGTCACTTCCATCATGGACATGCCGAACACACAGCCATTGACTACCACGCTCGATGCACTTGAACAGAAATTCGATCTTCTGAATGAGAAGTGTATTGTCAACCATTCCTGCTACTTCGGTGCCACCAATAATAATTACACAGAGTTCAGCAAGCTGGACAAGCATCGGGTATGCGGCATCAAACTCTTTATGGGTTCTAGCACCGGTAATATGTTGGTAGACAAAAGTAACAGTCTGCTGAACATTTTCAACGGAACAGATATGCTGATCGCAACTCATTGCGAGAGCCAGGAGATTATCAAAAAGAATACTGAATATTACAAGGAAATGTTCCGTAACGCACCGGGAATCCCAATCAGCAAACATCTCAACATACGTTCTGCAGCAGCGTGTTATTCCTCATCGCAACTTGCTGTACGTATGGCAAGCCTGGCCGGTGCACGCTTGCATGTGCTGCATGTTTCTACTGCAAAAGAATTGCAACTGTTCAGTGATGCTCCATTGGAAGATAAACATATTACAGCCGAAGCCTGCATTGCCCATCTGCTATATCGCCAACAGGATTATAAAGAACTGGGAACCCGCATCAAATGCAATCCTTCCATCAAGAAACAAGCTGACCGCGATGCCTTACGAAATGCAGTCAACACCGGAGTTATCGATGTCATTGCTACCGACCATGCACCTCACCTGCTCAGCGAGAAAGAAGGGGATGCCCTGAAAGCAATGTCGGGTATGCCAATGATCCAATTCTCCCTGGTCAGTATGCTTGAACTGGCGGAAAAAGGCATTTTTTCTATCGAAACCATTGTTGAGAAGATGTGTCATGCCCCTGCCCAGATATATGGTATCTGCAATCGCGGTTATATTCGCGAAGGCTATCAGGCCGACCTCGTACTTGTCAGTCATGGCGAACGTTGGGAAGTCAAGACTGAGAATATACTCAGCAAATGCGGATGGAGTCCGCTCGAAGGTAATTCTTTCCGTTGGAAAGTAGAAAAGACATTTGCGAACGGGCATCTGATATATAGTGACGGTCAAGTAGATGATACTTACCGCGGTGAAGAACTGAGATTCGATTATTAATACTAAAATTTAGCGATGAATAATTCAGTGGATAAAGTATTGACGTATACCATTCACGAGGTTGCTCCATATATCAACTGGATATATTTCTTTCATGCATGGGGTTTCCAACCCAAGGAAAAAGAACGTGCCAAAGCGGCTGAAGCCATGCAGCTGTTTAAGGAAGCGAACCGGATGCTGAACCAACTGGATAAAAATTACCATGTCCACACCATTTTTCGTCTATGTGAAGCCAATGCCGATGGAGATAACCTGATACTGGATGGAAAGCTTTTTCCTCTACTCCGCCAGCAGATCCCACATCCGGATGGCAGTCCCTTTCTTTGTCTTAGCGACTTTGTACGTCCGCTATCTTCAGGTATTCCAGATACGGTAGGTATTTTCGCTGCATCGTGTGACGGAGAAGTGGAACTTCTATACGAAAACGATCCCTACAAACGCATGTTGGTACAGACACTTGCCGACCGGCTTGCCGAAGCAGCAACAGAGAAAATGCACGAATACATACGCAAGGTTGCCTGGGGATATGCTAAAGATGAGAACCTTTCTATTCCGGATTTGTTGAAAGAAAAGTTCCAAGGCATACGACCTGCCGTAGGCTACCCCTCCCTGCCCGACCAGTCTGTCAATTTCCTATTAAACGACTTGCTTCATATGGAGCAAATAGGTATTACTCTGACTGAGAATGGAGCTATGCGTCCGCATGCCACAGTCTGTGGACTGATATTGGCACATCCGGCTGCACGCTATTTCGCTGTTGGCAAGATAGGTAATGACCAACTGGAAGATTATGCACGACGCAAGAAGATGTCCGTAGAGGAAATCAGAAAATTTTTGGCTGCAAACCTGTGATTATCCGACTTCCTTTGCGACTAACAGTACAAAAGCAATTCAAGAAGCAAGAAAAAGACGATGGAGAATGTAGAACAAGAGTTCCTGTCCGTAATACGGGAGTATGAACGCGTCATATACAAAGTGTGCTATTTGTATACTACGCCGAATGCTACCCTGAACGATCTATACCAGGACGTTGTGCTCAATTTGTGGAGGGCCTATCCCAAGTTCCGACGGGAGTGTAAAGTCTCCACATGGATTTACCGCATCGCTTTAAATACTTGTATCAGCTTTATCCGTAAAGAAAAGAACATCCCTGAAATCGTGACCTTGAGTCAAGATTCCGACCGGATGGAAGAATTGGACGAGACACAAAACATGTTAAAGCAACTCTATCGGATGATCAACCGATTGGGACAACTGGAAAAATCCATAATTCTGCTTTACCTGGAAGAAAAAAGCTACGAAGAAATTGCTGAAATTACCGGTCTGACAATAACAAACGTCGCTACCAAAATCAGCCGGATTAAGGACAAACTTAGAAAAATGAACAAGGAGGAATAATATGGAACTGGATGAACTGAAGAAATCTTGGAACGCGCTGGACGAGCAATTGAAGAAAGAGCCGATTGCCGACGAAAAGCAGATTGCGGGCATGATTGCCGAATATAAGGCAAACGCACGCAAAAGCATAGGGCGTCTTACGGGTTGGCAGCGCTTCTCCATAGGCATCGGAGTAGTAGGGCTTGCTCTCCTTCTGGTTATTTGGTTATTGCCATCCATTTTTCAAATCACCGAAGAATGGCAACCTAAGATTAATACACTCGTAATCTTTGTTGGAATCAGTATTCTGATAGGTATCTGGTGGGATCATAAAAACTATCGCTGGATAAGGAACACAAGGATTGACGAAATGCCCGTAGCTATTGTCAGTAAGCGCATGGCCAGTTTCCGTCGATGGACAAGGTATGAGATTATCGCCATTACCGTATGGGTAATTATATTCAATGTTCTTAATTATTGGGTAATGGGATATTATAAGGCATCCTTTGGCGTCCAGGCTACCCTAATCGCATTCTTTGTGCTCTGCGATGTTGCCATCATTTACCTGTTATACAAGAAAGTAGCTTATAAACATCTTAACGATATCAAGAAGAATATAGAAGAATTAGAAGATATATGCACAGAATAACCTTACTCCTTATCCTTTTTCTACTGATCCCTGATGCGTACATCTATTTTATGTACATTATCCGGAAAACCAAAAATATCTGGTTACGTATTATCCACTGGATACCTACCCTCTTATTAATTTCAGGTTACTTTCTGTTGATGCAAGGCATAGGTGAAAATGCAATGGCACACCATGCCCAGGCCATTGGAAGACTGGCAATTGCCATTTTCCTGTTTGCCATCCCCAAAACGATATTTATGATATGCTCACTGGTGGGATTACCTTTCCATTATCTACTGCGCTGGCCCCGTTCGCCATTTACAGCCGTAGGATTGGTGCTGGGAGTAGTCAGTTTCTTCAATATCCTCTATGGCACACTGGTAGGCATCAGTAAGTTTGAAGTAAAAGAAATAGAATTCCATCATCCGAACCTGCCTAAAGCATTCGACGGATACCGCATCGTACAGTTATCTGATATACATATCGGCAGCTGGATAGAGAATGAAAAGCCTATCCATGAATTGGTAAAATTGGTCAATGAGCAAAAACCTGATTTAATTGTGTTCACCGGTGACTTGGTGAATCAACGCAGCTGTGAGCTGGAAGGTTTTCAAAATATTCTGTCACAACTGCATGCCAAAGATGGAGTATATTCTATTTTGGGTAACCATGATTACGGAAGTTACTACCGTTGGAAAGACCTGAAAGAACAGGTGAATAACATTGACAACCTGGTGCGTATGGAAAAGGCAATGGGATGGGAACTACTGAATAATGAACATACTACATTACACCATCAGGGAGATAGTATAGCCCTTATTGGTGTGGAAAATGATGGAGAACCACCCTTTTCCCAATTTGCCGACTTAAAGAAGGCTTCTGAAGGAACAGACGGCATGTTTCGTGTTTTGTTGAGCCACAATCCTACCCATTGGCGGCGGGAAGTATTGCCGGACACAGACATTGAGCTAATGCTTGCCGGACATACTCATGCAATGCAGGCCATTATGTTCGGTCATTCACTCGCGTCACTGATTTATCCCGAATGGGGAGGAATGTATACAGAAGGAGACCGAGGACTATACGTCAATATAGGTATCGGCTATGTCGGATTGCCATTCCGCTTTGGAGCATGGCCCGAAATTACGGTGCTGACGTTGCGTAACTAATACGTAATAAGATTTTCATTCATACCCAACAAAACGTTGCTTACCTTCTTCAATATAGAAGACTTGTTCTTCTTTGCCCCGAGTAAGATTACGCAACCACAATAAAGCTCCATCCGGTATATTCGTATAAATCAATTCATAGGTAGTAGCTGTCTGTTTGCCAAGTGATTTCCAGCCCATCACACCATCTTGATAAAAAAGTTCATAGCTATTACCGGGCGTAATAAAATTATCGTCATTACGGGGAACAAACAATATTTTCCTGATCCAAGTAGGATTTTGTAAATCAAACGTTACTGTGCCATTTGCTTCCTCAGAAAAGAAAAATGTAAGCCAGTCACCATCATTCGCTTTATCCATAGCATGTGCAGGATTGCCATCAACAGGAGGACAACCTAATATAGCCTTTGAAGAAATTGCCACATCATCATGAATATTCTCATAAAAAGCCAACTCTGCAACCTCCGCACGCCAACCATCACGGGGAACAAAACGTACATAACGGTAAGGGCGTGAAGGATTGGATGGATAAAAGTTCACATTCACCCGAGGTGTATCCGCAATACAATACAAAATTTCCTTATTGCGGAAATTTATATCATTGCTTCCTTCTATTTTAGAACCGGTCATCCACGACATATACTCAAGAATATGATTCTGCAATGGATACTTTCGTTTAATAGACAGAGAAACATTCTTGTCCATATCCGGGACAAAAGTCCGTACCGTATCATCCTTTATCATAAACGGATAACCACATGGCTGGAAAAGCCCTTTCTCATTGCACAAAGGCTGGTAGATGACTCCCGGCTCAATATTCCTCACAATAGCCTGATCACCATCCCGCAAAGCTACGTCCACCGGAACATAACCGAAAGGTGTAAAAATTCCTAAAGCCACAAATTTACTTTTAACCTTCCCATCTATTCTAACTGGATACTCATTGCTCCCGAAATATTCTTCTGTCACGTCTTTCAACAAAGGATTCCGAACCACTGAAGGAGTACTATTATCCTTATATACTCCCTGATATTTCTCCTCTTGAATTCCATACTGCATACGATAAACCTTCCCCTTTTTACGCCCATCAGTCATCCCGACTGCCAGATCCCGGGAATCCATGTACCAAAATGAAAGGGTTTTCCCATCCGTATTTTTAAGTATATTCCAGACATGTGAATTCTGATTGGAAGGAGAATACAGATATTCGTCTATCCCCACAGGAAAACCCAACGACCGGAATATATATACTGTATGATCCGTCGTCTCCTTACAAGTGCCCAACCTGTATTTCAACAGATATTTAGCACCCAAATGCGGTAAATCAAAATCTGAATTAGGAGAAAAAGGGGTTTCATACTTCAAGAATTTATTCAAAGCATCGGCAGCTTCGAGGATATTCTCACCCTGATAAAGAGAATCCAGTATAGGATGGTAATGATCATAATAAGCCTTCCGCCAACTTTCCAAGGGCTCATCTCCCACACGATAAGGTAATATCCATTCACAAAAATCATCAAACGAATAGTATTTAGCCCAAGGTACCCTATTCCAAGTTTCGAAGGCTACGTCTATATTCTCTATCAAAAGAGCGGCTGTCATTCGCTGTACATCCTGTAATATGGACAATGATTTATAATTAAAAGACTTCCACTTTCTTTTCCTTTCACTATCCGGAATATACCCATCTCGCAACGGAGCAGTAGCCAGTACAGCCTTCACACTATCCAGCCGTGCATCCTCATAACCATAATGGTAAGGCATATTCTCAATCAGAAAGCATGCTGCTTTATACTTAAGACTATCATCTTTATAGTATTGGAGTACCTTTTCCAACTCGGTTCTATTTTCACCAGCCAAGGTCAAAGCCCATTCCAAACGATCTACAGTACCCATACATGAAAAAAGAGATAAAACTACAACTATCAGAAAAAAGTTCCTATGCATAATTCTGTCATTACTTAGATAATAATATAGAGGTTTCAATCGATATAAAAGTCTCAATGCCGCTGTATATATTCATCAAAACTATCTGTACCCGATAAAGACAGCTTCATCTTGATACGCTGCTTTGCTTTCAGTACAGACTTTGGAGTAATATTGAAAAGAAGAGAAATAGCCTTATTGGTTAACCGAGCACGCACCAGATAACACAACTTCAATTCTTGCTGGCTCAAATGGTTAGTCTCCAGATCAACCGGAAGCCAATTATCACCATAAAGCAAATCAATCACTGCAAATAAATTCTGCCATTCGTATTCATTCCTTATAATTCCATAGGCAGGAGTCAGATGCAGCTTGAGTAGTTGACTCAAAGCCAACATACGCGAAGAAGAACCGGACAAAGCGGAGAAGTCCTCAAAACGTTTTAATTCTTTAGTCAGTTGTTTATTCCTGAACAACAAGCAAGAACACCAGTTATCGTTGTATGTATCCATAGCTCATTTCATTTTTGTTATTTCACATTTATCTTTTCTAATATCTCCCTGACTTCACTACGCATTTCATCTATGGCAGTTGAGTGCACCTTAGGTTCTTTAGTCAGTACGCTGTCTGCCACTTCTTTCAGCTTGTCGGGTTTATAAAAATCCGGTTCTGCATAAAGTTTAGCTAATAGATAATAGGGGTAAATCCTACTTGGCAAGCGATGAACAGCCCTGTAAAAGAAATTCTCCGCCTGTTCATAACAATGTTGTTCCTGATAATTTTTGCCCATGACGTTCAGTATCATGGGATCAACGCTATGTTTACAAGCCTCTTTTAAATATTTATTGGACTCACTGTACAGAAACGACTTATGCAAACTGTGACCATACTCAAACAGAAATGCCCCTCGGTCTTTCAATATTGAATAGAGTTTCCCATAAGCCTCATTGGCAGCTTTATATGCACCCGAATGATAAAACATCCGCGCATACGTCCACTTTTGGCAAGCATTCTCTGTCTGTTGCCACTTTTCCATACAACTGCCTGCCCACACAATAAGGCAGATACATAAAACAAGAGGTTTACCTATAATATCTCCTACTCCACAAGCAAGAAGCAGACCTAGGCCAGCCACCACAAATGCCGGGAAATGCATTGGATAAGAAGAGAAAGAGAAAACAAGTAAAGACAAGATAGCGCCGCAAATGCCATAGCGCCCACGCTTTACTCCCATCCATAAACATATTCCAATGATTACCAAAACCACGACACAAACTATAATCCCTTCCATCAGTGCCAGTGACAGATATTCATTAAACGCATACTCCGGACTACCCGCTACTCGTTCTTCCCATTCAGCGTAATTCCCTTGTGCAAAATAATTTTCCTGTGCCTCTCCATAAGCAGAGACAAATCCCTTATCACTGCCCCAAGGATGGTTCATTATCGCCTGACAGGTTATTTTCCACATAAACAAACGTCCCAATGCAGAATCAAGTTTCAGAATAAAGGCTCCGCCCCCTCCTAATGCCACTATAAAAAGTACTCCCATGCTCCATAAAACATAACGTTTCCTATACCTTTTCCACAAAATACGCCATCTCCGCCTATCACGATGCATATACGACACCCAGCCGCATCCCATAACCGCTGCAATCCAAGCAGAGCGGCTCATTGTAGCAGGTAGTACACAAAGTATAAGGATACCAATTATGGCAGCAATCCCTCTCTTCAAATTGCGAATCACTGTTTTTTCTTTATAAGTGCATAAGTACAAATGCAGGCAGAGCGGCAACACCATTGCCAGATAACCCGCATACGGTCCCGGATTGAAAAAAGAACCCGTAAGTGCATAGCGGGAATGACCGGAAGCAGCAAAACCATACAGCTGACGCAATCCCCAAATAGCCTCAACAGCACCGCAGAATAAAATCCCCCATGAAACATAAACGGAAAAACCAGAAAACCATAATACATGTTTTCGGCTATCCTTTACCATCAACTGTAACAAGACTGCAATAAGAATACAGCTGCCCGAAAGCAATAGTGCTTTTCCCAACCATACCCACTGTCCCACATTCTCTTCAGCCGGAAGTTCAGGCGTGGTTATACATACTACACTCAGTAACAAAACAAGTGCTATAAAAAAAAATGTTTTATTTACAATATCCACTACCAACAACATAAAATACTAATCCATATAATATTTCATCAAAATAGAATGCAAATATTCATCAGTCAATTGTGGATCCTCTTTTTGTGGAATAAACATATTATTTATTCTTTTACTTAAAGTAGAATAGACAAATAGATATGGCATTCCGATATCAACCAATACAGAATCTAAAGCTTCATCAATATTATAGATGCCAAATGGAATCCTATTTATTTTCTTAAATCTTCTCATATAGCCAAAATTCTGTGAAGTAGTAAGCAACACTATATTTTGTAATCCTATAGAATCTTTATAAACATTCAACCGCTTCACTATACTATCAACACAAACTTCACAATGCATTTCTGAGTAACGTAATATCAAGGTATTATCCGAAATAACTTCAGATATTTTTTTCTTATTTTCCCCAATGTCCACCACGTTAAAATCTGCACTCATTTTGGTACCATTCAAAATGACCTCGTTAAATCTATATTCCTTCAATGCTTCTATCCGTCCAATCTGATTATCAGATTTTTGCTTTAATTCATTAAAAAATAGTCGAAACTCACACATTTTTTGTGATTGCATATAACCATAAAAGGTACTAAGAGCTAAAAATACAGCGAATAAACCGAACAATATATATTCAATCTTTTTCATATTCTACTTATTTTTAAAATGACATTTAAATAATACAGGATTAGCATCTTCATTTAAAGAGGCAACTATCGCATCCATTTTATTTTTAAAATGTTCATTCGTACTTTTTGCCCGCGTTAACTTCCAATTAGATGATAATACAGCTGCATACTGAATAAAATAAAGTTGATTATCAGTAGTAGTATAAAAGTCACTAAAAATTAATTCACTAAGTGAACCTATTTTCAACCATTGCCCAACACGGATATTGGAATTTCGTTTATTGTATACAAAATATTTAAAGCCATTATCAATATAATAGCCCAGCATATAATTTTGAGAATTTTGCATAAACTCCCATCCTTTCAGATATTTATTTTCATGAACATACCTATAGATATTTTCCTTACTAACATTCACTTCACTTGGAAGATTCCTTGAAGTATAATGTATTACATAAGAAGGAAACACTGTTTCTTTATTCAACGTATAGACAGTATCATTCAATGGATAAATAAGCATAGCTGTGCTATCACTTTTACTTGCATATCTCTTTAAACCATAACTAGATTTATCAATTCCGTCTTCTCCAAAAGGTACTTCCAAAGAAAGCACTTCAGAGGTATTTAAATTGAATCGAAAAAGATTATAATCTCCGTATTTCGAGTGTGAATAATTAGAAATAAAATAAGCTATCTCATCAAATGATACTACTTCCAAATGAAGCATATCATATGAGATTTCTCTAAATGCATTACTATATAAATCATAAACAATGTATTTATTGCGAGAACGATCTTGAACAACAACAGAATCTCCTTTTAATGTAAAATCACCCAAAAAAGAGTATTCACCAGGTCCTTGTCCTTGTTTTCCAATACTTTTCAAATACTTTCCTTCGGAAGTAAATACAAAAATCTTTGCATTCGCTTTATCAGAGACTAATATCTTATCTTTATAAAACTCAATTCGAACAATTTGGGATATCAAACATTCTTCTTTCATTTCCAAAGGAATCACTTCTACCGAATCATCCAGGATCTCTGATAAGTCCAGAAAAGTTTCAAATTTATCAGGGTCAATTAAAATTTCTCTTATCTCATTAGTATGAGCGACTTTTTGGGTCCCTGTGTAGCACCCACAAAAAGTATAAACAATTAAAAGCAAAAGCAAATATTTCATAGTAATATTCAAATTTAAGAAGTGGGGCTGTTCTTTATTCAGCCCCATTCCTATTAATAATATCTAGTGCAATCGTACGGAGTACAATCTCCTATTGAACCAGCACAATAACCACTTTCTCCTGGATATGGAACCTCCTGAATTACAGGATTGCCATCCGAATCATATCCCATTATCGTTTTTTCTATTATTGTACATCCATATTGATAAAGAGGACCCAGATTACTGCCATGAGATTCATCAAAAGCCAATGCTTCTATTTTTAGAGAAGACAAACCTATAATTTCATTCCTATTGTACAAATTAAAAAAGACATTAACAGCTGCAACAACAGCAATAATACCAACAAGTACTTTTTTCATAATTTTCTCTTTAATATTAATAAATTTATTATTCATCCTCTATTTTCGGAAAGGACTTCCGCAGAATGAACAAATATATTACTTGCTCATCCGAAATATATTATTTTTTCATTCGATAACACCTCCTTTACTTTATCACTCTATCTTTTTAAATATCCTGTTCCACCTTATTTTATCCGTATTCCTATCTACAGACTTCCATATCCTGACAGCTTTCCCTACAATAAAAGGTTCGGGCAACAAGCCCCAATAGCGGGAATCCTGAGAGTTCATCACCTTATCACCTGCCACAAAATAATAATTCTCCTTGAAACGGTATGTGTGTATTACACTATCGTTCAACAAAACCGTATCTCCACGTAACAAAAGTTTCTTTTTCTGTTCCCATTCTATTGCATTCCGATACAAAGCAACATGTTTGGAAGTCATCCCTATCACATCGCCTTTTGCCGGGAGATATAAAGGACCAAAATTCATTATATCCCAATCCACAATATCACTATAAGGATAACCCCTCATCACAATTCCATAGTCCACTTCCCGACCACGCTCAACAATCCGCATCAAATTATCCTGTGACTCCACATTGCCCAATTCTGAGATATAGCCATGTACTTTATAATGCCCCCTACTTATTTCAAATGTATCACCGGGCAAAGCAACACAACGCTTCACATAATATTTCATTACCCTGAATGCGATACTGTCCCAACGTTGCTCCAAGTAGGGGAAATTAAAAACCAATACATCATTTCTTTTTACCTTGCCCAATCCGGGTAAACGGCATATGTCTGTTTCCTTATTGTCCAAAGCATCCCACACATTGAACAGACGCCCTCCCATCACGCATTTATTCACCAGAATATTATCGCCTGCGAGTAAGGCAGGCTCCATAGAGTCCGAAGGAATCTTGAATGAGGCAATGCTAGTTATTTGAAGTAATATCCCAAGTAAGACCACTCCGCAAATGATTAAGAATAAATTCATAAGTTTATCAACAAACCATTTCAAATTCTTTTTTTTATCAGAACAATCATTATTATTCATTCTTTTGACTTCCTATTAGCATTCAATCATGAAACACATTTACTCGATATCTCACTTTATTCTCTGATTTATCTCCAGATATGTGAATTGTGAGATACTATTGCGCATTTCCTTTTATTTCTAATAAGACAGGAGAATCTTCCGTATTACAAAATACGTTTATTTCTCTATAGAAGCTTTCCGGTTGTTCCGCCTGATAAGTGACAAGCACTTCAGTCTCTTCACCCGCAGCTATAGGATCTTTGGTAAATGTCGCTGTTGTACAACTACATGAAGTGGTAACATCTTGTATTACTAAAGGATTATCGCCACTATTCTTTAGCAGAAATTTCACGACTTTCTTATCCTTCCAATCGAAATTTCCTAATAAGATACAATTCTGATTTATCGTAACTTTGGTATGTTTTATTCCCTTGTCTTTATTCGTAACGATATTCCCCTTTTGAATGATACTCAAATACAATTCCCTGATATTAGGATTATGAATAGGATTTCCAACAAGCATAACCTTGTCATCTCTATCCAACAAGAATGTGCGAAAAGCATCTCCTTCCGGAAAGCAATTAAGTTGATTTAGAGAATCTTTTTCATCAATATATACATAATGCTTAAATTTATTGATCTTCAATGATTTTAACAACTCCTTCTTTCTCATAGGAAAGAAAGAAATTAAACAGTTAACATTATGATTACTAATCGAATCCAACTCTCCTATCAATTTATTCCATTCTGACAATCGAAGTTTACAGCTAACACAACCTATAGTATCTACATAATGTAATATCGTATATTCTTTCTTAATCTCACCAAATTTCACAACATTAGTGGTATCAAGATAAGATATTAGGTTCATAGCTTGTGGAAAACGAATCGTTTTTCCATTCCATTCATTAAGCAAATGAATAATTTTTTCTTCTCTCGTATCCTTACACGAAAATAACAAGGCAACAAGAAACAAGATTATGACAACAAGCTTTCTCATCGTTTCAAATAATATTTTATAATAACAGGATTATCATCTTCCTTCAACCGCTCCATTTTTGCAATCTCTTTTTCCGTCATGAATTGACAATCTACATATTGCGGTAATTCGGTAGGCTGACAAATGGCAAGCAAAACATTATCATCGATGCCAAAGCAATCATACATGCAAAAAGGAACATCTATTTTAATTAAGTATCCCTTTTTTTTCACCCGATTATAAATATAATGCCGTCCATATCGTTCTTGCCCTTTCACAATAAATATATATATATAATTTTCACTAAGGAGCGTTTGCATAGGGATAAAATGCGTAGTGGATTCTCTTAAAAAATTATGTCTGGCAGAAAAATCATCTGCAATTTTCATTCTTTCCTTATCATTGTCTGTTCTTTTTCCAGAAGCCCGTCCGGGTAATCCATCTTCTTTTATTTCTGCTTCTCCAAAATCAAGATAAATGATAGGGAAAATTTCTTTCTTCAAGGTATCAATCTGATAAATATTATAGTTAACGCCTCGTGGTATAAAATAAAAACGATCTCCAACTTTATGAAAATATTGATGTTTTAATCCATTACCCTCTGATATTGTTCCTTGATACTTTGCATTGACTGTATTACCGGTTTCAATATTAACAAACGCAACTTCTTGATCTGTCCAAATGAAAGGAAAAGTGAATGCGTAATTATTGGTGTCCAAAGCCATAAAATGATTAACAGGAAATTCCGGTTTAAAATTACGACGTGCCAATAATTCAAATGTTGGGCTATATGTATATATAATCCCATAAGGGTTCAGCAAGTCTATACCATTTAAGAAATGATTAAATTTCATATCTAATATCATAGAATATTCGTCCGGTCCCTGTCCTCTTTTTTTTGTTGAATTACCAATAGCCTTCCCTTCACCCGTAAATGTAAAAACATCCATTCGACTGGTAACAGCATACATATTAGTATTTTTATCATATATAACTTCTGAAGGATAATTAAATAGAACAGAATCGTTAGTCTCTAACGGCACTATTTCTATCTTTTCCAAAAAAGTACTTGCATCAGTAGTGGCGTCATCTACATTGACCGGAATTCGCAGTAAACCATCATGAACTTCTTGTATATTTCCACATGCTATACAAACAAGCAACAGTATGGTTAATGGTACTAGCTTTCTCATTTTGAATAATAGTTTAATAAAAGTGTGCCAATTTCTCGACACACCTTGAATTCTTAATATTATTAAAGGTTACAGATTGTAGTACAATACATATATTGATAACCTGTAAATTCACAATCTCTATAATACTGTCCCAACCTTCTACAATCTCCCAATTCTTTCCAACATTGTCCAGGTGAGGTATATTCATGTTGATTACAGGTTATTGTTACATCCGGTAGTTCATACCGCGCCAGCGCCTCAGCATTTGCTAAAACAAGTTCAGATATTTGGAGTTCATCCTTTTGTGACTGATAAATGCCAAAAGCAGCAATAGCGGAAAATACAGTAACAAAAGCAATTTTTACAAATTTGTTCATCCTATAAATTATTAAAAAAACAAAACTCATTCAATCATCAATATCAAGCACACTATTATGCAGTCGAGAATTAAGATACAATATATCTTACTAAGCCCATCGTCCATACTGTCCTATCGTCACAGCTGAACCCAATTTCCGTTTTCGTTTAAAAATTCATATCTTTGCCAGGCTTCTAATTTTTAGGGGTTACGGAGCATTCGGTATTCTATTACACCAACAAGTTGTTTACCGTCTGCTCCTTTAATAATTTAACTATCACTCTACATACAGTTTATACTGTATTCTATTATCGGTTCATCCTTATTCACATCTGTAGCTATGATAATTTCTTTCTGCTCATTTACCGAAATTCCATGAATATAATGATCTAAGACATACTTCCGAAGCGGTTCGCCTTTCAGACTGAATACATAGATATATTGTCCACCATCCGGTAATTTGTGTCCCTGCTTGGCGCTCTCCATAATATCCTTGAAGCTTTTCCCTTGGAAAACAGCATAAATAGCATTATCCGTCACTTGTACATCGCCAAAACCCATAATCCCTGTCGGTATACCATAGCCCTCTGCGACCTGAAACTCCGGTTCGCCATGCGGACCGGTGCAGACAACATGCGTGCTATCCTTCAAATTATAGATTTCCAGAACCTCACCCAACTGGGTAGCAGCAACCAACACACCCTTACGAGGGTTGTAGTCAATAAAACTACGCCAAGCCTGTGCCAATGCAGGACGGGAGTTCGCCAAAGCTTCTTCGTTGGCAGAAGGGATTGCCCCGAACTTCCGTAACAACTTTCCTTCTGAACTAACTTGACAGAAACGGTTATCGCCTGTATAGTCAGGAATGATAAAAGTGGAGTCCTCATATATTATAAAATCTAAAGCCCGGAGGATATCTTTATCCAACTTCACCACTTCTTGGCGAAGCAACGTGTCGCCGGATAAAGCAAACCCTAACTCTGTTAATTCCGACTTATTTGCATCCAATGTCCACAAGCATTTTTCACCCCATCGGAAGTTTTCTGCCGAAAGCATTTCTTCGGGGGCATCTCCCCTCTTACCAAAGGAAGACAAATAATGAAACTCCGGATAACTGAATGCATGAAAATAATGATCCGTTCCATGCAAATCCAGCACCACAGCTCTATTGTCCCAAGCATGCACCCGGAAAGGGTAACGGAACAAGGCTGTATCCAATTGTATCGTCTTTGCCTTTAGTTCCCAGACTTCAGGGAAATCAACATATCCATTATTTATAGAGACAGTTGATTGGGAAGTACAGGAAAGAAGAAAAAAGAGGATACTAATAAAGTAAGCTATACGGAGCATAATAAGTATCTACTTTAGTATGATTAAACGGGCAATCGACAGTTCCAATACCAAAACAATATCCCCCTTCAGACTCTCCTCTCGCCAAAGCTTCCACATTTTCTAAAAATAAAGGAGACACCTCCAATGATGGCTGACTTTTTACAATATATCCACTTACAATAGCAACTACTATTAATACAATTACCAGATTTTTTTTAATTCTGTTTTTCATAAATCATACTTTTTATTGATTTTTCAATGTGGCAAATATAAAGATTACACAAATATTTCATATATGTTTCATTGATTTTATAACGCCTTAAGGGGGTAAGAAAATTCTTACCCCCTTAAAACGCCTTTTTTAATTAAAAATTAAGGATTTATTTATTTTGTGACCAACAAAACAAAGCCAACTTCATCTTTTTCATTCCGCATACGGACAATATTCACGCGCGAATTATCACTTTCAAGTAATCCCCGAAGCTTGGACATAGCAGTTTTTCTTTTACCTTCCAAACCAATATCATCCAAATTCCAATCACAAATTTCAGCGATTCTACCATCCGACAAAAAATGGTCTTTAGCATGGATAAAAGCAGATAATAACTTATACGGCTGCTTAGAACATTGTTTCACCTGCCCTTTATAAGTTATGGCCATTTCCTTTTCATCAAAAAGAATCTCACGTAGTTGGTATTTAGCATTACCAAGGCTACAAACTATCTCATCATCTGATACAATCGTATCAGCAGATAAAATTGTATCAGATAATAAAAATTCATCATGCTGGACAAGAACATCGGATGACAGAACATCCACTTTATCATTTGGAACTCTATTCCTATTATATATAAGTAGAAATACCAAGATGCATATTCCTAATATTAACACTCCAATATATAAGACAATATCCATACGCCTCCAGTCTGCACACCACCACACAGACGGTGCAGATAAATAGGCTTTCACTGAAAGAAAATACATATTATCCAAATAATAATCTCCGAGTTTATTTTCAGGCAGACAAAGGGTAGGATTTCCAGCAATAGTTCGTTGAAAGCTCTTTTCAGTATTGGGCATTTGAGACATAAATTCAAGAGCAGAATAATAATGAGGTAAACTTGCATCCAACTTTTTTTGCCACTGCTCATTCAATCCACCAATTGAAGAACCTTTATGTTTAAATAAGTAACAAACCATAGAAGCCAATAAATCAGAAGAGAGCAAACGCTTCTGCTCTTTTACAGAATCCACATTCACAACCAATGTACCTGTAGCCGTTATCATACGACGCTGAGGATTCTTTACCTCATTTTTATCACCACTTGCTGAATATGGTACTCCCAAATTATCAAATTCCTGACTAACCCATCCCACCGCTGCATCTTTCAATAACATTTTGGCAGTCTGTTTATCTTTCTCTTGATTCTCCACACCGCTCAGATATAGCGAATGTACAAGTACCCCTGCGGTTAACAGCAGCAATCCGCACAATATGTATAATGTTTGTCTATAGTATTTCATGGCATTTATAAATGTGTATGCCACAAAAGTACATAAAAAGAAACCCATCATCAAGCAATTATACCGTAAAGTCACTACAGATTTAAAAACATCTTCTGAATATAGCCAGGCATCATTTATGTGCGCTCAAAAAATCCCCTTTTAGACTACAATTATAAAGTTTTTTCAGCCAGCAAATATAAAGAATACACTCTAATATTTCCTGAAAGACATACATCATTTTATTTAATAAACAGGAGTTTTAAACAGCTATTACCCACTGATTATCAATACATTGAAAATTTACAAATAAAAAAACTAAGAGGCCAATTTAGGGTCAGGGTCACTTATAGCCCCGTATTTTAGCCAAATGAAGGGAGTGCTTCTATTCCATGTCAAGAAAAATAGCATTCAAAAGCAATAGATAATGCGGATATGAACACAATCCAACTCCTGATCCGCATAAATAATATTAAGTTTCAGAGATTAAGCCGCCGCATCGCCACTTTTATCCCTTTTCGCTGCGACGGTTAAGGAAAATTGTAGTAGGTACTTATTCTTTCCACCATGGAGAAAGTTGCTTTCCATCACGGGGAAACTTTCTTTCCACCATGGTGGAAAGAAAGAAACTCCACGGTGGAAAGAATAAACGTTCGGATGGAAAAGGCTAACCGTTGGAAGGGAAAAAAGCATAGGAATGCCTAAGAACGGAGTTAGCTATTGCATTTAGTTCATTGTATGTACCATTAAAAGTGCCATTGCCGGGTAGCATATCTAAATCAAATTATATATCTTTGCAGCAACAAAAATCCAACACTTATGAAGATATTCTATTATATCTACCAAATATGTTTTGCATTGCCAATTCTGCTGGTATTGACTATTCTTACGGCTTTGGTCACGATTGTCGGCTCACTGATAGGCGGTGCACACATCTGGGGATATTATCCCGGAAAAATATGGTCACAACTAATTTGCGTTTTCCTGCTGATCCCTGTTAAGGTGCGCGGTCGGGAAAAGATACATAAACATACATCGTACGTATTCGTGCCCAACCATCAGGGTGCATTCGACATCTTCCTGATCTACGGATTCCTGGGACGCAACTTCAAGTGGATGATGAAGAAGAGCCTGCGGAAATTACCTTTCGTAGGAAAAGCCTGTGAAAGCGCAGGACACATCTTTGTAGACCGTTCTGGACCTAAGAAAGTACTGGAAACCATTCGTCAGGCAAAGGCGTCACTGAAAGATGGCGTATCATTGGTGGTATTCCCGGAAGGAGCACGTACTTTTACAGGACACATGGGATACTTCAAGAAAGGCGCTTTCCAGTTGGCAGACGAATTGCAATTGGAAGTAGTACCTGTCACTATCGACGGCTCATTCCAAATCCTACCCCGCACCGGTAAATGGATACATCGCCATCGCATGATACTGACCATTCACGACCCTATCCCACCCAAAGGGCAAGGTATAGAAAACATCAAGGCGACGATAGCCGAAGCCTATGCCGCCGTAGAAAGTGCTTTACCGGAAGAATACAAGGGAATGGTGAAAAACGAGGATCAGTGATTGTTCTCCTCCATGCGTTGATGTTCCTCTATTAATTTCATATTCTCTTTGGCTTTATCGAGGAATTCCCTCACCAAAGGAGTACTCTTGAAAGACTGGGGAGCCGTACGGATGATATCCTCTATCTGTGGGGTCATGATGGGATAAGGCAGCGTGCTGCACATCATCATGAATACACTGGGACCAAGGACATTCTCATAATTGGCAGAAATAAACTCCTTTATATAGTCATTCATTTCTTTTATCAAGGCCTCTCCCTCCTGAGTCAGTTGCTCATGGATGTCATCCAATGCGGCGCCATCCAGAACCATACGTGCCTCTTTCTTTTCCAGTTCTTCAATCTTCAGCTCAAGCGCATTGCGCTTTTCGATGAATTCATACAAAGCATTGTTTAGCGGTGTACCTTTAGCGGTGAGTTGAGAGTTGGATATGGAGACTTCAACTTTACCGTTCTCAAGTACAAGAGGCATGATAGCCTCATCATTCATGTAGAGCGTCACCATCATTACAGAGTCTGACGGGCCACTCGTTGAGAACAAACCGTGTACCACTTCGGCAGAGTCAATTGTTATCCATTGCCCGTCGCGGAGCGTTTTCAGGTATAACATCTTACCGTCGAGACTGGTCACCGATGACACACCCTCCACTTTATACTTGCGACTGCACGAAGCAAAAAGCACGAGCAAAAGCATTAAGGGCAAAATACGGTTCACATTCATTCTAATCATGCAGGAAACGATTTTTAAGAAATACGATACAAAGGTACAACCTATTCGCGCTGTAAAGAAACTTTTTATCAATATTTAAATTTTGCTCTCTTTTTTCCATTAATAATCCTTATAAGGAGGGAGAAAAGAAAGGATATTTCATTTAGTTTACTTATTTTTGCAGTGATAAGTAACAAAATGTAAACCCTATTACTGAAACAAGATAGTCTCCTATGTCAACTTATGCTCCTTTTGCCAAGCCACTCTACGTCATGCTGAAACCGGTAGGGGCCGTTTGCAACCTTGCATGCGACTACTGTTACTACCTGGAAAAGAGCAAACTATACCAGAACAACCCCAAGCATGTAATGAGCGAAGAGTTGCTGGAAAAATTTATTGAAGAGTATATTAATTCGCAAACCATGCCGCAGGTAATGTTCACCTGGCATGGCGGGGAAACCCTGATGCGCCCGTTGTCTTTCTACAAAAAGGCGATGGAGCTGCAAAAGAAATATGCACGCGGACGCACCATAGACAACAGCATACAAACCAACGGAACCATGCTGACGGATGAATGGTGCGAATTCTTCCGTGAAAACAACTGGCTGGTGGGAGTTTCTATCGACGGGCCGCAGGAGTTTCATGACGAATATCGAAAAAACAAGCAGGGAAAGCCCTCTTTCGTAAAGGTGATGCAAGGCATCAATTTATTGAAGAAGCATGGTGTAGAATGGAACGGAATGGCGGTAGTGAATGACTACAATGCCGATTATCCGCTGGAATTTTACAACTTCTTCAAGGAAATAGGCTGCCACTACATACAGTTTGCCCCCATCGTAGAGCGAGTATTCGGACATCAGGACGGACGACACCTCGCCTCACTCGCCGACCGGGAAGAGGTGGCCGAACTGGCGGACTTCTCCGTCAGCCCGGAACAATGGGGCAATTTCCTCTGTACTCTCTTCGACGAATGGGTGAAAAAGGATGTAGGCACATATTACATTCAGTTGTTTGACTCTACCCTGGCAAACTGGATAGGCGAACAGCCGGGGGTATGTACCATGGCAAAGACCTGCGGACATGCCGGAGTAATGGAATTCAACGGAGATGTATATTCCTGCGACCATTTTGTATTCCCCGAATATAAGTTGGGAAACATTTACCAGAAGACACTGGTGGAAATGATGTACAGTGAAAAGCAACAGGCTTTCGGGCAGATGAAACAGCAATCATTGCCCACTCAGTGCCGTGAATGTGAGTGGCTGTTTGCCTGCAACGGCGAATGTCCCAAGAACCGTTTTGCACGGACGGCAAGCGGAGAACCGGGATTGAACTATCTATGTAAAGGGTATCACCGTTTCTTCAGTCATGTGGCTCCGTATATGGACTTCATGAAGAACGAGCTGATGAATCAGCGCCCGCCTGCCAATGTGATGGATTTCATAAAAACAAAATCATAATAATCAAGTAAGAATGAAAATTAAGACCTATTTAGTGGCGCTCTCTGCGCTGGCGTTCGGTTCTGCAATGCGTGCCGACGAAGGAATGTGGTTGTTGCAGTTGATGAAACAGCAGAACTCCATTGAGTTAATGAAAAAGCAAGGGCTGAAACTGGAAGCAGACGACTTGTACAATCCGGGCGGAGTCTCACTGAAAGATGCGGTAGGTATCTTCGGAGGAGGCTGTACGGGTGAGATTATCTCACCGGAAGGTCTGATCCTGACTAACCACCACTGTGGCTATGCTTCTATCCAACAACACAGTAGTGTGGAACATGACTATCTGACAGATGGTTTCTGGGCTAAAAACCGTAGCGAGGAATTGCCTACTCCGGGATTGAAGTTCCAGTTCGTGAACCGTATTGAAGATATCACGGACATCGTAAACCAGAAAATCGCTGCCGGCGAAGTGACGGAAGTGAATGCAATGACTCGCCCGTTCCTCAACAAACTGGCTAAGGAATTATTCGAAAAAAGCGATCTGAAGGACAAGAAGGGCATCGAAGTACAAGCATTGCCATTCTATGCCGGTAACAAATATTACCTGTTCTACAAGAAAGTATACACAGACGTACGCATGGTAGCTGCTCCCCCCTCCTCTATCGGTAAATTCGGTGGAGAGACGGACAACTGGATGTGGCCACGCCACACGGGAGACTTCTCCATGTTCCGCATTTATGCTGACGCTAATGGTGATCCCGCAGAATATTCAGCATCAAACGTGCCCCTGAAAACTCCGAAATACCTGCCCATCTCAATCAAGGGGCTGGAGGAAGGTGATTATGCCATGATTATGGGTTTCCCCGGAAGCACAAGCCGCTACCTCACCGTATCGGAAGTAAAAGAACGTATGGAAGCACAGAACCAACCCCGTATCACCATCCGTGGCGCACGTCTTGCCGTACTGAAAGAAGTGATGGCTGCCAGTGATAAGACTCGCATACAATATGCCAACAAATATGCCGGCAGCAGCAACTACTGGAAAAATTCTATCGGCATGAACAAAGCGATCATTGATAATGATGTGCTGGGTACGAAAGCAGAACAAGAGAAAAGATTCGCAGAATTTGCCAAAGGCAAGCCGGAATACGAAGGTGTAGTAGAGAAGATCGATGCCATTGTAAACCAAACGATGCCATTAACCACTCAGTATTATTATCTGATGGAAGCATTCAGCGGCGCCATTGAATTCGGTAGCCCGTACATGGTTATGGACAACCTGAAAAAAGGTCTGGAAGAAAAGAATGACTCTCTGATCAATAAATCCATAGAACAGTTGAAAGAAGTTTTTGCTGATATCCACAACAAAGACTACGATCATGAAGTAGACCGTAAAGTGGCTAAAGCTATCTTCCCGGTATATGCTGAAATCATTCCGGCAGAACAGCGTCCGGCTTTCTATCAGACTATCGAAAAGGAATTCAAAGGTGATTACAATGCATACATCGATGCTATGTATGACAACTCCATCCTGGCCAATCAGGCTAACTTCGACAAGTTCTTAAAGAAACCTACAATAAAAGCCATTGAAAAGGACCTTGCCACTCAATATTCACGCACCAAGATTGAAAAGATGATGGCACTGGCAAAAGATTTGAACAGTACTTCCAAAGAACTGACCTTGCTGCACAAAGCATATATCCGTGGTCTGGGCGAAATGAAGGAGCCTGTTCCATCTTATCCGGATGCCAACTTCACAATCCGTCTGACCTACGGAAATGTAAAATCTTACAATCCGCGTGATGCCGTACACTATAAATACTATACCACTACAGACGGTATTCTGGAAAAAGAAAACCCCGAAGACCGTGAGTTCGTAGTTCCTGCCAAATTGAAAGAACTGATTCAGAAGAAGGATTTCGGACGCTATGCATTGCCGAACGGTGATATGCCGGTTTGCTTCCTGAGCACGAACGATATTACCGGTGGTAACTCCGGTAGCCCGGTACTGAATGCAAACGGTGAACTGATCGGATGTGCTTTCGACGGTAACTGGGAGTCTCTGAGTGGTGACATCAATTTCGATAACAACTTGCAACGTTGCATCAATCTGGATATCCGTTATGTACTGTTCATCCTCGAAAAACTGGGAGGATGCGAGCATCTGATCAATGAAATGACAATTGTTGAATAACTGATCTATCTCCCCCTATTACAATATGAAGAAAGCTCTAATAACAACACTGGCTTTGGCTCTCACCCTTCCGAGTATTGCCGACGAAGGTATGTGGATGCTGACCGACCTGCAGAAGCAGAACGAAGTGGCTATGACAGAACTGGGATTACTAATCCCGGCTAACCAGATTTATAACCCCGACGGCATTGCACTGAAAGACGCAGTGATCCACTTCGGTGGGGGGTGTACAGGTGAAGTCATCTCTGCCGAAGGATTGGTATTGACCAACCACCACTGTGGCTATGGTTCTATCCAACAACACAGTACGGTGGAACACGACTATCTGACGGATGGTTTCTGGGCCATGAGCCGTGAAGAAGAACTTCCCTGCAAGGGACTTACCATCACTTATATTGATGAGATACTGGATGTGACTGATTACGTCAACGAACAGTTGAAGATAGATCCGGACCCGAATGGTACCAATTATCTCTCTCCCAAGTACCTGAAAGAAGTGGCCGAACGTTTTTCTTCCGAACAAGGCATTGCCCTGACTCCGGGACGCAAACTGGAGCTGAAAGCTTTCTATGGCGGAAACCGTTACTATCTGTTCATCAAGACTACGTATAGTGATATCCGCATGGTAGGTGCACCTCCTTCTTCCATTGGTAAGTTTGGTGCAGATACCGACAACTGGATGTGGCCGCGCCATACAGGTGACTTCTCCCTGTTCCGCATTTATGCCGACAAGGATGGAAAACCTGCGGAATACTCCAAAGATAATGTACCCTTGAAGGTAAAGAAACACCTTACGATCAGCCTTGCAGGCTACAAGGAAGGTGACTTCACGTTCGTTATGGGATTCCCCGGACGCAACTGGCGTTATATGATCTCCGACGAGGTGGAAGAACGTATGGAAACTACGAATTTCATGCGCCATCACGTACGCGGTGTGCGCCAAGAAGCATTAATGGAACAGATGCAGAAAGCCCCCGCCGTACGTATTCACTACGCCAGCAAGTATGCCTCATCTGCCAACTATTGGAAGAATGCCATCGGTATGAACGAAGGACTTGTCCGCCTGAAAGTGCTGGATACTAAACGGGCACAACAGGAGCAACTCCTCGCCCGCGGACGCGAACAGGGTGACGACTCTTATCAGAAGGCATTCGACCAGATACGGGACATCGTCGCGCATCGCCGCCCTGCCCTTTATCACCAGCAAGCCATTCAGGAAGCATTGGTAACGGGATTGGACTTCATGCGCATTCCCAATACTTCTACCATGCTGGCTGCTTTGAAGAACAAAGACAAAGCGCAGATTAAAACTGCCACAGATAGCTTGAAGATTGCCGCAGACAAGTATTTTGCCTCCGTACCTTTCCCCGAAGTGGAACGTATTGTTGCCAAAAAAATGCTGCAGACTTACATGCAATATATCCCCGCAGAACAACGTATCAGTATCTTTGAAGTGATCGATAAGCGTTTCAAGGGGAATAGTGATGCTTTTGTGGACGCTTGTTTCGACCACTCTATTTTTGGAAATAAAGAGAACTTCAAGAAGTTTATCCGCAAGCCGGGCTCTTATAAACTGGGCTTCGACTGGATGGTGTTGTTCAAGCATTCCATCACCGATGGCTTGTTGCAGACCGCCATCGCCATGGCAGAGGCCAACAAGAACTATAACGCCGCACATAAAGTGTGGGTAAAGGGAATGATGGATATGAAACGCAGTGCAGGCACTCCGATCTATCCGGACGCCAACTCTACCCTGCGTCTCACTTACGGACAAGTGTTACCGTATGAACCTGCGGACGGAGTGGAATATGGCTATTACACCACACTCAAAGGTGCCATGGAAAAGGAAGATCCCAATAACTGGGAATTCGTGATTCCTGCAAAACTAAAACAGTTGTATCAGGCAAAAGACTTCGGTCGCTATGCCATGCCGAACGGTGAAATGCCTATCTGTTTCATCGTGAACACGGACAATACCGGTGGTAACTCCGGCAGTCCGGTATTCAATGCCAAAGGTGAACTGATCGGTACAGGTTTCGACCGTAATTATGAAGGGCTTACAGGAGACATCGCTTTCCGCCCCTCATCACAACGTGCCGCCTGTGTAGATATCCGCTATACTTTATTCATCATAGAGAAGTATGCCGGAGCTTCACACATCATTAAGGAATTGACGATTGCGGAATAAAAGCAACTAAAAGTCCCTACGGACTTCCGATAATTCACCCCTACAAGTATCTGCATAGTACCTGTAGGGGTGTTTCTTTTAAGAAATCATTTCCATAGGAAAATGTTTCATTATAACAAGTATTCTAAAAAATAGCCAAAATATGCTCAAAACGGCCATAAAGGATAAAAGGGCGTGAACAATACATATCCGAAACTGTTTCTAACTACAGACAATAACACTAATTTTGTAGTAATAAAAAAACTTGTAGTACTAACAGAAAGGAAAAGATTATGGAAAAATTTGAAGAACTTATACAGTCAGAAAAACCCGTTTTAGTAGATTTCTTTGCTACCTGGTGTGGTCCATGCAAGGCTATGCATCCTGTATTGGAAGAGTTGAAAGGTCAAATTGGTGAAGCTGCCCGCATCGTAAAAATCGATGTTGACCAGCACGAAGAACTGGCTGCCAAGTATCGCATACAGGCAGTACCTACTTTTATTATATTCAAGAAAGGGGAAGCTGTTTGGCGCCATTCCGGAGTAATCAAAGGCAGCGAACTGAAAACTGTCATCGAACAAAATTCATAAGAAATAAAAAACATGAAGAAAATCTTAACAGTTGCCATTCTGCTATTTGCAAGTGTACTGACGTATGCCTGCACAGACAAGGCTCAGGCACAGCAAAAAGAACCGGAAAAAAAGGAAGCTAAGAGCGGGGAGGTCATCGTAATGAACAAGGATATGTTCATTAAGGATGTATTCGACTATGGGAAATCCCAGGATTGGAAATATAAAGGTGATAAACCTGCCATCATTGACTTGTATGCCGACTGGTGTGGTCCCTGTCGTATGACAGCACCGATCATGAAGGAACTGGCAAAAGAATACGCCGGCAAGATCGTGATTTACAAGGTAAATGTGGATAAGGAACGCGAACTTGCCGCATTATTCAATGCAAGCAGTATTCCTCTCTTTGTCTTCATTCCGATGGAAGGAGAACCGCAGCTTTTCCGCGGTGCAGCAGATAAAGCTACCTATCAAAAAGCCATTGAAGATTTTTTATTGAAAAAGAAATAGTAAAAGTCACAGGAGTCATGTATGAATGATGAGAGGCATATCTTTCCACTCATTATTGTACATCTCCGTGACAGTGTGATAACCGGACGCTTGCAGGACCGCCAAGGCTTGCAGGCGTCCGTTGTTTATACGCTCCGGGTAATGGGAATCACTGTTCACCTGCACGCGGATCCCCTTCTCCAGCAATACAGGGAAGTAGCGTTCGTTGGGATAGAAAGTACCCAATTCAAGATATGATTTCGTATTGACCTCTACAATATACCCCCTACGGGCAATGGCATCCAAATATTCTTGTATCAAATCATCGTACCAAGGCTCATCCAGCAGACCGGGACGGTAAGCAGCAGCATTATAATGCATTTTATCGGCATGCCCCACAACGTCAAATCCACCTAATTCTACCATACGCATCAGGCGTTCGTAATAGAGATGTACCACTCGTACCAAATTACCTCCGAACTCTTCGTCCACCAGTTTACGGAATTTATCCGCTGTAACATCTACATCCACAACCTCTCCTTTATCATTGTAAAGCAGGTGTACCGAACCAATGCGATAATCCAATGGCAATTCTCGGAAACGAGCAACAGAAGGATTACTTTCTTCATTCAGATAGTCGATCTCCAAACCTATATACAATTCTATCTGTCCGGCATATTTAGCTTTCAGCCGACGAAATTCTGTCAAGTAATCATCCATGCAATCCCACTCCATGGTCCAGGCAGTAGGGAACGGCAACGGGGCATGAGATGAAAAGCCGTAAGACGTAAATCCTTCGCTCAGGGCAAAGCGGATGAAGTCTTCCATATTAGCACGTCCGTCACAATACAAGCTATGACTATGATAGTTAGTTAAATTTCCAGTTCTATTGCTCATAATCTTATCATTCTTCTATCTCACTAAGTTCCAGCCAACGCATGGTCTTCTCATCAATCAGATCGGTTACCTCAGGCAGACGTTTGGATTTCTCTGTCAGCTCGTCTACAGACAGGGTACCACTGCATAAAGCAGTTTCAATACTGGCCTTTTCTTCTTCCAAGGCAGCAATTTCCTGTTCCAGCTGTTCGAACTCTCTCTTCTCCTTAAAGGACATCCGTCGCTTTTCATTCAGACGTACTTTAGAAGTTTTGTCTTCCTGCGGTTTGGCAGCCTCTTTCTCTTTTTCTTTCTCTTGGCGAGCCTTTTCTTCTTTCCAGCTACGATACTGCGTATAGTTTCCGGGGAAATCACGAATGTCCGCCTGCCCATTGAACACCAACAAGTGGTCTACAACTTTATCCATAAAGTAACGGTCATGGCTAACCACAATCACACAGCCCTTGAAATTCTGCAAATACTCTTCCAGCACATTCAGAGTGATAATATCCAAGTCGTTGGTAGGCTCATCCAATACAAGGAAGTTAGGATTGCGCATCAGTACCGTACACAAGTACAGGCGGCGGCGTTCTCCACCACTCAATTTATAGACATAGCTATGTTGAGTTTCGGGGGTGAAAAGGAAATGCTGCAGGAATTGGGAAGCAGTCAGTTTCTTGCCATTCCCCAGTTCTATGACTTCGGCAATATCCTGCACCACATCAATGACCTTCATCTGTTCATCAAACTGCAAGCCATCCTGCGAGTAATAACCGAAACGCACCGTCTCACCAATATCGATTGTTCCGCTGTCTGCCTTTACTTCTCCCATCAGGATTTTGATAAAAGTAGATTTACCGGTACCATTATTTCCCACAATACCCATCTTTTCATAACGGGCAAAGATATAAGAGAAATCTTCCAATATCTTCAGGTCACCGAATGATTTGTACACATGGTCCGCCTCGAATATCTTACTGCCGATATAGGACGCTTTCACATCCAGCTTCACATTGTCGTTATTGAAACGCTGCTTGGCTACTTTCTCCAATTCGTAGAAAGCCTCTTCACGATAGCGGGCTTTATGTCCGCGAGCTTGCGGCATACGGCGCATCCATTCCAGTTCTGTACGATACAGGTTGTTGGCGCGGGTGATCTCGACATTCGTTGCATCAATGCGTTCCTGCCGTTTCTCCAGATAATAACTATAGTTTCCTTTGTATTGATAAATCTGACGATTGTCTATTTCAATGATTTCGGTGCAGACACGATCCAGAAAATAGCGGTCGTGCGTCACCATAAGCAGGCTGAGGTTGGTGCGGCGCAAATAATCTTCCAACCATTCAGTCATATCAAGATCGAGGTGGTTGGTAGGCTCATCCAGGATCAGAAAATCCGGTTCAGTGATAAGGGTATTGGCAAGTGCCACACGCTTCAGCTGACCACCGGAAAGGTACTTTACTTGCTGGTCGAAATTACGTATCTTCAATTGAGACAGAATTTGCTTGGCCTTCTGCTCATAGTCCCATGCTTTTTCATGGTCCATGCGTATCAGGATTTCATCGAGTCCCGGATGCCCTTCCGTCTCCATGCAACGTTCGTATTCCTTAATCAGTTCTACAGTACTGTTGCCATGATGAAAACAGGCTTCCAATACAGTCAGGTTTTCCGGATATTGCGGGTCTTGTTCCAAATACCCCACCCGGAGGTCACGGCGGAAAGATATATTCCCACTGTCATATCCCTCTTTTCCGGCAATGATATTCAGTAAGGTAGTTTTACCGCTACCATTCTTGGCAATCAATCCGATACGTTGTCCTTCTGCTACACCGAGAGCAACATTCTCAAGCAATACCAAATCACCAAACGATTTGGTCAAATTCTCTATCTGAAGATAACTAATCACAATTTAAGATTTATGATTTATAATTTATAGTTGGTGGGCGGATAATCAGAGCAAGGCTTTATAGGTTTCTGCCAAGTTGCAAGGCTCCCCTGCCTTCACTTTGCTCCACACTAATTTCATGGGGTCAATCCATTCTCCGGTAATAAGATTCTGTAGCACAGGAGCTTCACGATTACCATCTATCAGGGTCATCCACTCCAGGCCATCTACTTCATTGGCAAGAATCACACAGATGACAATACCGAAAGAGAGCCACGCTTCTTTCTTCTTCGGCCCGATAGTTCCACCATCGATGATCTGCTGCATACTGTCCAAATCTTCTTCCATTCCCTGGAAGTCTTTTTTCAGTTGCTCCTTCACAGTGGTTGTCACCCACTCAAAAGCTTCATTAATCTGATAGATTTCGGACAAACGGACAGGAATAATCTCTTCCGGATATTTCACTCCCTCTTTGCGTATTTCCAATGAAGCAATAACCGCCTCGGCTTCTGCCGCAGATGAACCCTTACTGACAGTAAAAGAACATTCGAAAGCAACATCGCCCATACCAGTAATCCAAAGGTGGGAAGTATAATAAGCTCCATCTTCCTCAAACATCTCTTTACTGTAAGCACATTCCATATTTCCTATCCTTACGGAAACAGCCGAAGGATTGTCTTTCAGTTCCTGCCGGATTACTTCCCTGGCATACGTCGCACTGCCTTTGTATGCAGAGATACGGAAATTTCCGGTCCATTCATTAGGATTATAGAAGAGAAAAGAGCCTTCTCCATCTTCAAATTCATTCCAGTCTGCGGGATACATCATGGAAAACCATGCCCCCGGAGAGATAAATTTCTTGCTTTGTGCCATTGTTATTCAGAGGTTAAAAACGAGGCCACCTGACCTCGTCCGGCAAAAGTAACACTACCGCCGTTGATATGCAAACAAACAGAAACAAAAAACAGCCGATTCTCACGAACCGACTGTCCCAATCATCATCTATGAATGAAGACCATTATAGTCTTCAATATCTTATTAAATCTTTATCAAACTTCAATGAAAATCATATTCTTGTTTTCGAGCGCAAAGATAATCAATGAAATACATCAGTTCCCAATATTTTAAGATATTTAAAATAACATTCTATAAACAAAGGAATTTTATAGACGAACAGGCCACATGCTTTTTACTATTCTACTTCCCTATCGGCTGTATCTTCCTTCTCACATCCTTAGAAATCTCCAGAAACATGTAATTCAATTTCCCGGAATGTATTCCTTCTTCATTTTGCTTATACTTATTATTAGCGTATTGTTTAGACTTATCGAATGTTAGCCGTGACATTTGATTCTGTGATTTACCTACCATCGTTGAATCCAGCTTCTCATCCGGAAAGAAATCATCCAGATCCACATCTCCAATCATAGTGGTTTCAAGGAAGTTCTTATTTTTGCGACCGGCATCTGTATAATACCCCACAAACATATGTCCCGGAGTACGAACCAATATTGGTTCTATATTAATAGCACGAAGCAAGGAAGCAAACAGCACGCTACCATCCACACAGTTAATCTGCGAAGACTCCAGTGCATCATCAAACGTGCGAACACGCTGGGAAAAGACCACATTACTGGACAAACTGGTATTGGAAACAGAACTGTAACGGAAATTACGCTTTTGAAGCACGTTCCATAGAGCATAGACTTGCTTGTCCACCACTTCTGCATTGCCACCTTGATAGCCCAAGAAACGATTGACAATACGGGTATTCAGTGCTTCACGCAACAATTTGTCAATCATCGGATTCTCCTCATTAACGTATGCCGCAAAGAAAATTCCTGTATCATGAAACTTAGTCCCGTTCGTGACATACCCCAACAGACACTCATTGATGCTGCGAACTGAAAAAGTACGAACCCGCTGTCCCAAATCCTTATCATTCATTTCTACCTTAACAGCCACACTTACCGGTTCCGCCTGATTATTATTCTTCAGCGCTTCGTAATTCCAGATAATATCGGGATAGATCGTATATTCCGTCCGTGGTTTAGCCAACACAAACTCAGATACGGAACGGGAAAAGAACGGAGTTTCAGCAACTTCAATACGTACCCTGCTGTACGCCTTTCCTGAACGAATCCGGATAGAAATACAGGATTTAGAATTACCCACATATAAAGAATCAGCCGGAACAATGACCTGCGCATCCGTTGTTGCTACAGAAAGGATACTGGAAGGAAAAATATTGCCTCCCAGCTCATCCGTTATCTCAAACCCGGAACGGAACGGAGCCGTATTCAGCCAAAAGGAACCTGCCACAACCACCACCAATAAAGCTATCAGAGCGGGCAAACGCCATTTATATCGCCGAAAATTTATATTAGTCAACTCTTTCATACCAATGTTATTTATATTAAGACAAAGGTAAGTATAAAAACTGGAATGCAAAAGTAATAGTTTACAGTTCTTCACTCTACCAAAACCGGATCAACTCCGTACCATCTCCGTACCTATACGTTTGGACTTGATACGGCTTTGACACGGTCTTGGTACGGACTTGGTATGTACCGGATGACCTTCAGCACACACTAAAATGTAACCGAATTGTAACACGTGTTTCACTTTCCCGTAACAAAAACACCGCACCTTTGTCGCTGAAAAGAAATAAAGTATAACTTTGTGGTAGGAGAATTTGTTTTGAATACCTCATATTAATTAGAAAAAGCAATGAACGATTATCGTATTTTAGTTGTAGACGATGAAGAGGACCTTTGCGAGATCCTGAAATTCAACCTTGAAAATGAAGGGTATGAAGTGGACACGGCCCACTCCGCCGAAGAGGCATTGAAAATGGATATCGGTAGCTACAGCTTGTTGCTACTGGACGTGATGATGGGAGAAATATCCGGTTTCAAAATGGCCAGCCTGCTAAAGAAAGATAAGAAAACCGCTCAGGTACCTATTATATTCATCACTGCCAAGGATACGGAAAATGATACGGTAACCGGCTTCAATCTGGGAGCTGATGACTACATCTCCAAACCTTTCTCTCTGCGTGAAGTCATCGCACGCGTCAAAGCTGTATTGCGCCGCACCCAACAAGGAGAACAAGAACGGGCACCGGAGCAAATCAGCTACAAGACATTAGTCATTGATATTGTGAAAAAGAAAGTTAGTATCGATGGGGAGGAAGCCCCTCTCACCAAAAAAGAATTTGAGATATTACTTTTACTCCTCCAGAGCAAAGGACGCGTATTCTCCCGCGAAGATATACTGGCACGGATATGGAGCGACGAGGTCTATGTACTGGACCGCACCATCGATGTGAACATCACCCGTTTGCGTAAGAAAATAGGTATTTATGGAAAATGCATCGTAACTCGCTTAGGATATGGATACTGCTTCGAAGCTGAATAATACCACACATTTCCTGTCGTTCAGCCGAAGGTTATTTCTTTCGGTCATTTCACTGTTTCTGGTATTTGCCGGATGCTTCTTGGCGTATCAATACCAACGTGAGAAAGAATACAAGGTAGATCTGCTGGATATACAGCTACAGGACTATAATGAACGGTTGCACCAGGAGCTTGCCCGCATTCCGGACAGCTTATGGAACACCACACTGGAACGATACCTGCAAAAATACATCAAACAGGATTTACGTATTACAGTAGTTAATGTACAGGGTGACGTATTATATGACAGCTACGAAAATCAAAAATTAGGCAATCATATCAACCGCCCGGAAGTGCAAAAAGCACTGGCAGAAGGAAAAGGGTATGATGTACGCCGTACTTCCGAAACAACGGGAGTGCCCTACTTCTATTCCGCCACACTCTATGAGGGCTACATCATACGTTCCGCCCTCCCCTACGACCTGAACCTTGTAAGACACCTTGCAGCAGACCAGCACTATATCTGGTTTACCCTCATCGTATCATTACTATTAATTTTCATCTTCTACAAATTCACCTCTAAACTGGGGACAGCCATCAATCAGCTACGTGAGTTTGCCAAACGTGCTGACAAGAATGAGCCTGTGGAAACAGATATGCAATCCGCCTTCCCGCACAACGAACTGGGAGAGATTTCACAGCATATCATCCAGATATACAAGCGACTGCGTGAAACCAAAGAGGCGCTATACATTGAGCGGGAGAAGTTGATCACCCACTTACAAACCTCACATGAAGGATTGGGCGTATTCAATAAGGACAAGAAAGAAATCCTGGTCAACAACCTGTTCACACAGTACAGCAATCTGATTTCAGACTCCAACCTGCAAACAACAGAGGAAATATTCTCCATCAGTGAGTTCCAGAAAATCACGGATTTCATCAACAAAGCTCCCAAGCGTCCGGGCAAGGAAGAAAAGCGTATGTCTATCAGCATCAATAAGAATGGACGTATGTTTATTGTGGAATGTATTATATTCCAGGATTTAAGCTTCGAGATATCCATCAATGACATCACTCAGGAAGAAGAGCAGATCCGCCTGAAACGCCAGTTGACGCAGAACATCGCACATGAACTGAAGACTCCGGTCAGTAGCATACAGGGATATTTGGAAACCATCGTCAACAATGAAAACATTTCCCGGGAAAAGATGCAGACATTCATAGAGCGATGTTATGCCCAAAGCAACCGGTTAAGCCGACTGCTACGCGACATCTCCGTATTAACGCGTATGGACGAAGCCGCCAACATGATCGACATGGAGAAAGTAGACATCAGCCTGTTGGTAGGCAATATCGTAAACGAGGTATCCCTGGAACTGGAAGAAAAGCATATCACCGTAGTCAACTCCCTAAAACCGAAGATACAACTACGGGGAAATTACTCCCTGCTATACTCCATTTTCCGCAACCTGATGGACAATGCCATTGCTTATGCAGGCACGGATATACGCATCAACATCAGCTGTTTCCGCGAGGACGAGAACTTCTACTACTTTAGTTTTGCCGATACCGGCGTGGGCGTCTCTCCCGAACATCTGAACCGCTTATTCGAACGCTTCTACCGGGTGGATAAAGGACGTTCACGCAAACTGGGCGGTACAGGATTGGGATTGGCTATCGTAAAGAACTCGGTAATCATCCATGGAGGTACCATTTCGGCCAAGAACAACCAGGGGGGCGGATTAGAATTCGTATTCACCCTGGCAAAGGAAAAGTAAGAAACGGTTTGCACTAATCACTTTTTTCCTTATCTTTGCGATGCATTGGTTTACTGTCTTTGTTCGGAGACGGTAATTAAAAGGGAATCAGGTGCAAATCCTGAACAGTCCCGCTGCTGTAAGTTTCATGATAGGTTGCAGGCAAACTACCAATAGCCACTGGAAGTCCGCTTCCGGGAAGGCGCCTGGCAACAGAAACAAGTCAGAAGACCTGCCATGCACTGTTTTTATCACTGCTTTCGAGGAAAAAGCGTTGAGTCTAAATGAAACGGGCAAATCGTCCCCTCATTTCATTCATCCACTCGGCTTCAAAGAAAGTAAGGAACAATAAACTCTGCCAAGTTTATTTGAATGGTGTCCGGTCGAAGGGATTTCGCCCGGACATTTTATTCTGTAACTTTCCCAAAACAAATTTCATCATCCGCGTGTTATACATACAGTAAACAATCAATACGAAGAGTTATGGAAGCAGATTATAAACTGATCGACAATGAAGAACGTCACCAATATGAGTTCCATGTCGATCAATATACTCCAAAGATTGAGTATATAAAATCAACGAATGGGGAGATTTACCTGACACACACCGAAGTACCCACTCAACTGGGTGGTAAAGGCATCGGCAGCCAGTTAGTAGAAAAAGCATTAAAAGATATAGAAAAACAAGGACTTAGATTAGTACCTCTCTGCCCGTTTGTAGCGGGATACATTCACAAACATCCCGAATGGAAAAGAATTGTAATGAAAGGTATTCACATTCAATAATAAATAGTTATGAATATAAAGAAAGAATATACGAACGGGGAAGTGACCATCATCTGGCAACCCGGCCTGTGCCAACATGCAGGCATTTGTACCAAGACCCTTCCGAATGTATATCATCCGAAAGAAAAACCGTGGATAACGGCTGAAAATGCAACGACGGAAGAATTGATCGCTCAAATCAAGAAATGCCCGTCAGGAGCATTAAGTTACAGAATGAATAACGAGAAAGAAGATAAATAAAAGAAATGAGGTTACCCCTTCAATATATGAATCCGGGTAACCTCATTTGTATTATGAAAAAGAAAGTAGTTATGTACGTTCCAATTGAACAGTGAAATGACGCATCAGGGGAGCCTCCCAAGTAATACGGACTCCATTAGTAATACTTTCACGACGGTCGAAAACATTCTTCAACGCTACTGCTATCACGTTCATGTGATTATCCGTATATACGCGGCGGGGAATAGCAAGACGCAATAAATCCAATCCGGTAAAACGGTTCTCACGAGTAACCGGATCACGGTCTGCCAGGATATAACCGATTTCACATCCTCTGATACCAGCTTCAAGATACAATTCAACCGTTAGAGTCTGTGCCGGGAATTCATTCTTCGGTACATGCGTCAGTACCTTCGTTGCATCCACAAAAATGGCATGTCCGCCTGCTGGACGCTGATAAGGAATACCGTATTCATCCAACTTCTTTGCCAGATATTCTACCTGACGGATGCGGGTTTCCAGATTATCAAATTCCGTATTCTCATCCAGTCCTGTGGCAAGTGCATTCATGTCACGACCATTCATACCACCGTAAGTAAGATACCCTTCATATTGCACGCAAAAGCCTTTGGCACCTTCGTACCAATCTTTTTTTCGTGTAGCAATGAAGCCTCCCATATTGACGATACCATCCTTCTTGGCACTCATAGTCATACCATCTGCCAGGTCGAACATCTCTTTCGTAATTTCCTTTATCGTTTTACCGCTATAGCCATCTTCACGCATTTTGATGAAGTAAGCGTTTTCCGCAAAACGTGCGGAGTCAAATAATACAGGTTTATGATACTTATCCGCAAGAGCACGGACTTCACGAAGGTTCTGCATGGATACGGGCTGTCCGCCGGCCGTGTTGTTCGTAATGGTAACGATGATAAACGGTATACGGTCAGCATGCTCCTGCAATGCTTTTTCCAATTTCACAGGATCGACATTGCCTTTAAAAGGTATTTCCAACTGAGTATTTTTCGCTTCATCGATGGTGCAATCCAAAGCAATGGCCTTCCGGCCCTCAATATGCCCTTTGGTGGTATCAAAGTGAGAGTTACCCGGAACAATATCTCCCTCATGTACCAGGTAAGAGAAAAGCACATTCTCGGCTGCACGTCCCTGATGGGTGGGAATGACATATTCAAAACCAGTCAGACGGGTGATCACTTCTTTCAGGTTGAAGAAGGAGGAAGCACCTGCATAACTTTCGTCGCCCAACATCATCGCTGCCCATTGGCGATCGCTCATTGCTCCCGTACCGGAGTCGGTTATCAAATCGATATATACTTGCTCGGATTTCAGCTGGAACACATTGTAATGGGCTTCTTTCAGCCACTGCTCACGTTCCTGGCGGGTACTCTTCCGAATGGGTTCCACCATTTTAATTTTCCAAGACTCTGCAAAAGGTAATTCCATAGTGCTTGCTTATTATTTTGACATTTAGTTAACAAAAAGACCCGTAGAAAATCTTCCACGGGTCGAATATAAGCATTTATACAGGATTAAACAAAAGTTTTACTGTCTTTTTGTCAACAGTTCATTCCTTTGACAGAAATTTCTTCTTCTCCTTCTTACTCATCTCCCGCACAACAATCGCGACAGGATGCCAGGACTTATACATCACACGAGGTTCAGGCTTGCCTACTTCCTCCTGGGAAAGACAAAAATCAGGTACATACGAGTAATCCGGCTGATCGGGACAATAGATACTGAAACGCAAATGGGAACCTTGCTTGTAGTTCTCACCGCCAATGATGCCAAGCGGCTGTCCCGGAATCACCTCTTCACCCGGAGAGACAAAGATCCCTCCATTCTGAAACAATTTATAACGGGCAAAAGTACCATCCTTATGGAAAACTTCCAGATAATTTTCCGTAGCATGAAACGATGTGTTTTCAGAAGTGGAAGCGGCATTATCAACAACCTCGGTCACAAGTCCGCCACGGGAAGCAAAAATGGTATCACCGGCAGTAGTAGAAAAACCAAGTCCCGTAATGCGTTTCTCTCCTTCCTTCCCAAAGAATTTCTCTAAAGACACCATCCGGTTAACCCGAACCACCTTACCAGGCGCTAAAGGGAAAAGGTATACAAAATTAGTATCTGCCTTCAAACGGTTATTTCCTTTTCTATAGGTATAGCGATAGGAGAATCCAATCGGAACATTTTCCGTAGACGGACGCAAAGTCAACAGCCGTGTTTTGCCATAATGAATGACGGCATCATAAATCTCCCCCTCGGTGGAAGTCGTATTACTCAACCGGGAAAAAGTCATAGATACCGTATAAGGCGTATGCGACTGAGTTTCGGAATAGAAAGTCACTTCCCCCTTGGCAGACCGTTCATAACTTACCGTAACAGTCTTATTCGACTGTGCATAAACCAACAGAGGCAAGCCAAAAAGAAGAAGACAGAAATAGCGTTGTAGTTTCATAGTATCATGTTTTTAAAATTAATCGACTTGCCAGGTCAGCACAAAGTCCGGATGCAGGAGATATCGGATCTCAAATTTACGCTGCTCCGGCGTTCTGTACTCTTCAGCTGAGAAAGCTCCTTTTTCAGTAACCGTAAAAGGGAAAATACGGAGATGTTCACGGAAATCAACCTCCGGCGTGTTCATGCACTTGAACATCACTTCTTTGGCCGACCAATGGAGCAACAACGCCCAGGTATCCGTTCCCTGATACGAAGAAAGGGGTTCATCAGCACGCATATATTTATGCGCCACCTTATGCACCCGTTCACCGTATTGCTCTATATCAATACCCACTTCCTTACCAGCTTCACCGATAATCACCGATACATATCCACGCGTATGAGAAATACTGATAGATGCAGATTTATCTGCCAGATACGGCTTCCCGCTGGGATAGTAAGCAATTTCCTTTTCCTCTCCCAATAGAGTGAACAGCAACACACGAACCGACAGCCACTCCAAACGGCGATGTTCAGCAGAGAAACGCTGCAACCCTTCCAGGTATGTTTCCTGTTGCGGAAGCATATTCAGCAGTTCATCCAGCGTTTCATCCATCTTCCAGACTCCCCACTTGTAGGAAGGATACGTATGTTGTATGAAAAGAGGCATCTTATTTTATAAATCAATCTTTCTTATCGGAATCCGACGGAGGAGTATTGATGGTGAACTTCACTTTAAGAATACGGCGGTTATCCATCTCCAAGACTTCAAACTCATAGTGATCGTAAGTAACCTTTTCATGCAGGGCCGGAAACTCGCCTTTCAGCTCCAGCAATAATCCTGCAAGCGTATCGGAATCACCCGCCACCTCATCAAAGACTTCCTCATCCACCTTCGTAATCTTATAAAAGTCCGTCAACTGCGTTTTGGCTTCAAACACCCACGTATGATCGTTCAACACTGCATACGTACGTTCTTCGTCATCATATTCGTCGTGAATCTCCCCGACTATCTCCTCGATGATATCCTCCATCGTCACAATTCCCGACGTACCGCCAAATTCATCAACCACAATAGCTATATGAATCTTATTGGCCTGAAAATCACGCAGCAAATCGTCAATCATCTTAGTTTCCGGAACAAAATAGGCCGGACGTATCAGCGATTGCCAACGGAAGTCCACCTTATTCAAATGGGGCAACAAGTCCTTGATATATAAGATACCTTTGATATTATCCCGGTTCTCGGAATAAATAGGAATGCGGGAATAAGCATTTTCGATAATACATTGCAATACATCCTTGAAAGGCGTGCGGATATCCAGATCGACTACGTCCAGACGGGAAGTCATCACCTCCTTCGCCGTTTCACCGCCAAAACGAATGATACCTTCCAGAATATTATTCTCTTCTTTCAGTTCCTCCTTATCCGTCAATTCAAGGGCATGGGAAAGTTCGTCTACCGAAATATTATGGTTTTTACGGGCAAAATGCTTATTCAGGAACGAAGTGGAACGTACCAGCATAGAAGCTACCGGATAAAAGAGGGAACGAAACATCCATATACCCGGAGCGGAAAAACGACAGAAAGCCAACGTCTTCTGTGCTGAATAAATCTTCGGCATGATTTCGCCAAAAAGAAGCAGAAGGAAAGTCAGGATGACGGTCAGTATCAGAAATTCCGCAATAGGAGAATGAAACTCAAACACACTCATGAAGAAGAAGTTGCAGAGCATGATGATAGTCACATTCACAAAATTGTTTGTTATCAGAATGGTTGCCAGCAACCTTTCCGTATCCTCCAAAAGTTTACTAATTTTCTCATCCGATGGGTGTTTCTTCTCATCAATGGCACTCAGGTCGGATGGAGAAAGAGAGAAAAAGGCTATTTCTGAAGCTGAGGCAAAGCCTGATACGAGCAACAGCAAACCTGCCAACACAATGGCGATAATTGCCGAAATAGTAGGGCTATGTACGGATATACCATTAAAAACATCTGCCAATTGGCATAAATAAGCGTCTGGGTCCAAAGATCTTGGTTTTAGTTAAACAATTAGAACGGTAAATCGTCCGTTGTATTATCTTGTGCAGGGGTTGCCTGCGATTGTGCCATGGGTTGTGCGGGAGCACCTTGTGACATCCCCGGTTGCGGAGCGGCAGCACCCGGTGCAACAGTTCCTCTGGGGCTCAGCATCTCCATAGAGTCCACAAAGATTTCCGTAACATAGCGCTTTGCACCAGTCTGATCATCGTATGAACGGGTACGGATTTTGCCTTCCACATAAAGTTTATCCCCTTTATGCACATATTTTTCGGCTGTTTCTGCCAGTCCGCGCCAAAGTACCAGATTGTGCCATTCCGTCCGTTCGGGTACCTGCGTACCGTTAGCCAATGTGTATGCACGGTCTGTAGTAGCCAAAGGCAAAGAAGCCACAGCGATACCGGAATCAAGGTATCTTACTTCAGGGTCTCTACCTACATTTCCAATCAATATTACTTTATTTACTGACATAAGCCTTTTTTCTTTTTATTTGAATTTGCTGCCAAAATTAAACAGAATAATCACACAATGCAAGAGTTAGCGCAACTTTTATAGATATTTCTCCAGAAAGGCATGCACCAGGCGAGAGACTGCATATTGCTCCAAATCCTCTGTTTTCACCCGCTGGAAGGCAGAAAAAGAAGTGGAATTTTCCGGTAAGATAACTTCATAGAAATTGGCATAAATCACCCTGTGGGAGAGCACATGCTTCACATTTCCACTGATTAAGCGTAGTCCCGAAGCCTCCCCGTCTGCAAAAAGCGCACATACCTGCGGCAATTCACGAAACTCTTCTTCCGTCACAGGCGCTTCTGTTTCTATCAGCGGAAATTCGAAAAGATTTTTCCAGATATCATCCCCTGTCCGCTTATGTAAATAGGTACACGCGCCCACACGTACATATATATAGTTAAAATAACGATTGGTGGTTTTCGTCTTATGCTGTTTTACGGGCAACTTCGTTATCGTACCCTCCTTCAGGGCGGAACAACTGTCCGCCAAAGGGCAAAACAGGCAATTCGGCGATTGCGGTGTACACTGTATGGCACCGAAATCCATTATCGCCTGATTGTAAACGGCAGGCTGCGATTTATCCATCATCTCATCTGCCAAAGCAGCAAACAGCTTCTTACCTTCCGTACTGTCTACCGGCGTATCGATGCCGAAATAGCGCGAAAGCACACGATAGACATTCCCGTCCACCACGGCATAAGGCATACCGTAGGCAAATGAACAGATAGCCGCAGCAGTATAGTCCCCTACCCCCTTCAGCGCACGCACCCCTTCATAAGTAATCGGGAAAACGCCACTCATACTTTTTGCCGCCGCATGCAGATTGCGCGCACGGGAGTAATACCCCAGTCCCTGCCAGCATTTCATCACCTCGTCTTCCGATGCTTCGGCCAAAGCTGTCACATCAGGAAAACGATGGATAAAACGCAAAAAATAATCATAACCTTGCACGACCCGGGTCTGTTGCAGGATAATCTCCGAAATCCATATAATATAAGGGTCGATGGTATCCCGCCAAGGCAATTCACGCTTGTTTTCGGCATACCAAGCTATCAATTTCTCACTGAATATATTCATCTCTATTACAGATAGTTATAAAAACACAAAAAGGGCTACACCTTTCGCCCCGGATAACTACACCCTTTGCCATTCAGGGCTACACCCTTTGTACAAAAGGGTGTAGCCCTTTCAACGACACAAAATTAGCACTTTTTCCCCCTAACAAACCTTAATCAAAAGACTTTTTTAGAAAATTGTCCAGAATATATTTTTTAGAGAGCGTAAAAAGCTATATATTTGCAGTCCAAAAAATTAGGAAACTATAGTAATAATATTTTTTTTAAAGAAAAATGACTAAAGCTGATATTGTAAACGAAATTACAAAGAACACCGGGATTGACAAAGTAACAGTGCTTACTACGGTTGAAGCGTTCATGGACACAGTAAAGGCATCTTTATCGAAAGATGAAAATGTTTACCTCCGCGGGTTTGGTAGCTTCGTAGTGAAGAAAAGAGCACAGAAAACTGCTCGTAACATCTCCAAGAATACTACGATTATCATTCCGGAACACAACATTCCGGCATTTAAGCCTGCAAAAACATTCACCATCTCCGTGAAGAAATAATAAACAAGAGTATTAACCTATTAAATTATTGAAGCTATGCCTAGCGGAAAGAAGAAAAAAAGACATAAAATGTCTACGCACAAGCGTAAAAAAAGACTAAGAAAGAACAGACATAAAAGCAAAAAGTAATTTTTAGTCTGAAGGACAGAAATAAAGAACAAACTTGTGAAGCTATTTATCTCGCGAGTTTGTTCTTTGTTTAAGTAACAAATTGTAGTCGGCAAGGCTATTTATACCCTCGCTGACTTTAGAACCTAAAAAAGCAAGAAAAAATTGTGACAAGCGAACTCGTTGTAGACGTACAGCCCAAGGAGGTCTCCATCGCCCTGCTCGAAGACAAGAGCCTGGTGGAACTTCAAAGCGAAGGAAGAAATCTTTCTTTCTCGGTGGGCAACATGTATTTAGGACGAATCAAGAAATTGATGCCCGGCCTGAATGCCTGCTTCGTGGACGTGGGTTACGAGAAAGATGCTTTTCTTCATTATCTGGACTTAGGTCCTCAATTTAACTCGTTAGAGAAGTACGTAAAGCAAACTTTAAGCGATAAAAAGAAACTACCGCAAATCACCAAAGCAACCATACTTCCCGATCTTGAAAAGGATGGCACCGTAGCCAATACACTCAAGGTGGGACAAGAAGTAGTGGTGCAAATTGTTAAGGAGCCTATCTCTACCAAAGGTCCGCGCCTGACTTCCGAAATCTCATTTGCCGGAAGATATCTGGTGCTGATACCTTTCAACGACAAGGTTTCCGTATCACAAAAAATTAAATCGAGCGAAGAACGCGCCCGCCTCAAACAATTGCTGATGAGCATCAAACCGAAGAATTTCGGAGTGATCGTCCGCACCGTTGCCGAAGGGAAACGCGTAGCCGAGCTCGACGGAGAGCTTAAAGTTTTATTAAAGCACTGGGAAGATGCTGTTACCAAAATACAGAAAGCTACTAAATTCCCGACATTGATTTACGAAGAAACCAGTCGTGCCGTAGGCTTATTGCGCGACTTATTCAATCCTTCTTTCGAGAACATCCACGTCAACGACGAAGCCGTGTTCCACGAAATCAAGGACTACGTAACTCTTATCGCCCCTGACCGGGCAGGAATCGTAAAACTGTATAAAGGACAACTCCCCATTTATGACAATTTTGGTATCACCAAGCAGATCAAGTCTTCGTTTGGCAAGACGGTTTCATACAAGAGTGGTGCCTACCTGATTATTGAGCATACTGAGGCGCTTCACGTAGTAGACGTGAACAGCGGTAACCGCACCAAGAATGCCAACGGGCAGGAGGCCAACGCACTCGAAGTGAATCTGGGAGCTGCCGATGAACTGGCTCGCCAGCTGCGACTGAGAGATATGGGTGGTATCATTGTGGTGGACTTCATTGATATGAACGAAGCCGAAAACAGACAAAAGCTTTACGAACGTATGTGTGCCAACATGCAGAAAGACAGGGCAAGACATAACATCCTACCGCTCAGCAAATTCGGACTGATGCAGATTACCCGCCAGCGTGTGCGCCCGGCAATGGATGTCAATACCACAGAAATCTGTCCCACCTGTTTCGGAAAAGGCACCATCAAGTCCTCTATCCTCTTTACGGACACTTTAGAGAGTAAAATTGATTACTTAGTCAACAAACTGAAGATTAAGAAATTCTCGTTACACATCCACCCGTATATTGCTGCTTACATCAATCAGGGACTCGTTTCCCTGAAACGGAAATGGCAAATGAAATACGGATTTGGTATCAAGATTATTCCAAGCCAGAAACTCGCGTTCCTGGAATATGTATTCTACGACCCGCAAGGGGAAGAGATTGACATGAAGGAAGAATTCGAAATTAAATAAGAAAAGACGGCGAAGTAAATCAGAAACTTCGCCGTCTTTTTTATTTTTATCGCCAACTTTTCAAAATTATTGACCGATATTTTAAAGCAACTCACCCTTTATACAGAAGCGAACCATCACTCACTCCTCTGCACATGCAAGGCGATAAATCTCTTTACTGTCCTGCTTCGTCAGCTTCACATAATTCCCTACCAACTCTCCCTTATTGCGGTGCAGACTATCCGCCAGACGGTCAATATCAGGATTTTCAACACCCAGTTCTTTAAATGTCACAGGCAGACCAAGAGAGTTAAAGAAAGCTTTCAGCTTACCAATACCCTCCAAAGCAACCGCTTTCTTATCTTCTGATTCAGGAACGCCCCATACACGAACAGCATATTGGGCAATCTTTCCTACATTATGCTCTACCATCCAAGTCATCCAGGCAGGGAAGATAACAGATAACCCAGCACCGTGGGTAACACCATAAATAGCACTGATTTCATGCTCCAGGAAGTGCGAAGCCCAATCTTCCTCACAACCTACGCCACAGGTACCATTATGCGCAATCATGCCCGCCCACATCAAGTTGGCACGCGCACCGTAATCTTCAGGATTTCTCATTACCTTGGGAGCTTCATTGATGATAGCCATCAAAGTGCCTTCACAAAGACGATCTCCAATTTCCACCTCCTGAGTGTTCGTAAAATAACGCTCCATGATATGAGCCATCATATCAGCCACACCGCAGGCAGTCTGAAAGGGCGGCAAAGTATAAGTAAGTTCCGGATTCATAATAGAGAATACCGGACGCAAAACTTCCGGTACACGCAGACTGAGTTTCTGCAAACCGTCCAGTTTCGTTATAACCGTATTACCGGAACCTTCACTTCCGGCAGCAGGAATAGTCAGCACAACGGCTACCTTCAACGCTTTGGTCACTTTAGCCTTTCCGATATAGAAATCCCAGAAGTCACCCTCATAAAGCACACCTGCTGCTATGGCTTTGGCCGTATCAATGACAGAGCCTCCACCCACAGGCAACAACATATCAGCCTGTTCACGACGGCAGAATTCAATGCCTTCATACACTTTCGTATCTACCGGATTGGGCTGCACACCACCCATCAGGCAATATTCAATCCCTGCTTCCTGCAAGGATTGCTTCACCCTATCCAGCAAACCACTCCGTACAACAGAGCCGCCGCCGTACACGATCATCACTTTCCGCGCACCATGCTTCCGCGCCAGTGCACCGACTTGCATTTCCGTAGCCTTACCGAATACAAATTCGGTAGGACTGTAAAAAACAAAATTATTCATTAACGGATATATTTACTATAACGTTCGAAGAAGCGCTTGAACACTCCCCATTTCATCAATCCTTTTTCAAAGACAAAGATACCCAGGAGAGCACAGAATATTCCCAATAATACATCAATCAGATAATGATGCCCCGAATAAACAGCCGTACACCAGATACCCACCATGATAAACGCAAATAATGCTATCAGCCAGCCCTTGCAGCGGTTCATAACAGCATAAGCCAACGCCACAACCATATATGCCGCATGCAGCGAAGGGACGGCTGCAAATACATTTGCATTACGCCCATAGATAGAGTCGAAGATCGTGCATCCCAGCAGTTCGTCAAAGCGTCCCAACCCTGCAACATTTCCCGGAGTATCCAGCATTGCCTCGAAACCATAGTTCATTGCATACCAGGGTGGAGCGGCAGGATGAATATAATATCCGGCAAAACCAATAAGATTAACCAGCAGGAAGACCATAGCAAAACGGAGATACATCCGGCGATCTCCTTTCAGATAAAGCCACAAACCGAAAGCTATAGGCACAGGCACCCAGCAGAGATAGAACACCCCGGCTAAAAAATCGGCTACCGGCCAATGATGTATGGCAAAGTATTCGCAAGGGATAAGTGTCGTCCCATTCACAGATATACCGAAAAGGGATTTCTCCGCTTCATACAACCCCTGCACATCAATAGGATTCACCTGATAATTGGGATACACCCGCATCCAGTCGTATGAAATTCCGAAGATAACAAAAGGCAGTAAAGCTACTGCCAGTTTACGGGTTGTCTTCCCTGCAAAAAACAAAACGAAAAACAAACCCGCCATCAGGAAATGCTCCGGACGGAGCCCGATACAAGTAGCCGTCAGCAACAGGAAAACCACCGTTATAACCACTACCAACATCGTTTCTCTCACCGGAAGAAAATATCTTTTTATCATTTATTCAAAAGTTTATAGCAATGTGCCAGACGGACAAAAGCTGTCAGATTAGCCAATACGGCAATGATTGCCAGAGGAACTATCAGGATCAACATCGGGTCGAAGAGTGTGCAATCGGAAAATATACCGCAGAACAAAGCTCCCAGACTGGTCAGCACTACTCGCTCAGGACGCTGCATAATACCTACTTTACATTCCAGTCCCAGCCCTTCGGCACGTGCGCGTACGTAACTTACCATCAGCGAACCGATCAAAGCAAGAAAAGTGATAATGGAACCCCAGAAATAACCTTGTAATATGAGATAATAGGATATACCGAACAAGGTAAACAGTTCACTGTAACGGTCGAGCACCGAATCGTACAATGCCCCGAAAGTGGAAGACATATTGCCAAGACGCGCCACACGGCCATCCATCATGTCAAACAACCCGGCGAAGAGTATCAGTCCGCCTGTCCATCCCACCAAAGAAAGATCCTCTTCCGAATCTGTCACTAACCCTGCATAAATAAATATACCGGCAGCCACAATGTTAAGTATCAACCCGGTAGTAGTAATAAAGTTAGGCGTAATGCCAATTTTAATCATGCCGCGCACAACGGGATTGATAATCTTGTATATCACCTGTTGCAGCCAATCTCTGTAATTCATGTTCATTCTATTTTTTTCTCCAAACGTTGTTTCAGAAATCTTTTTAAGTTGTGGTTCCGGTAGACAAAGACCCGTTGCAAATAGTAGTTCCAGAAAAATGCAACCAGCAAGGCCACAGAAATTTTGGACAGGATAAATACATCATAGACATAATATCCCAACAGTCCGTTCACCCACTTCATCCGTGCCAGCCACTCCGTCAAAGCAAAAGTACCCCAAGTGTTTATAAGGATGCTCCCACCCCACACTACAAAATACTTTATTGCTACGTGCAGTCTCTTGCAGTCCTCTGCCTTAAAGACCCACTTGTAATTCATGACGCAATTCACGATACCGCCAATCACGGAACCTATAAAGGTGGCATATAAATAGTATATACCAAATAATTTCACCAAAAGAATAGTTATCAGAAAATCGACCACAGTAGCTATCTGTGCAGAAAGCTGCGCTTTCATAAAAAGCCACACTTCCCTGCGCCAACCTGCAAAACGACTCCGTTCTTCTACTCCATCAACCATCTTGTCGCAATTAAAACAATAAAACCATACACTCCTGCCAATACATCGTCCATCATCACTCCCACTCCACCCGGCAGTTTTTCCATCCGCCGGATGCCCAGCGGTTTCAGAATATCCAAGAAACGGAACAATACAAATGCTGCCAGTCCATACCAGACATGACCTGCCGGAGCTGCCAGGAGCGTAATCCACACACCTACCATTTCATCCACCACCACGCGCGACGGATCTTCACCCCAGTAAGGTTCCAGACGGTCGGTAGCCCAGATTCCGGCTACGGTGAACAGGGATATCAATGCAACAGTCGTCCACAACAGACAAGTTTCTGATATGAGTAAAGAAAGTCCGAACCAGATTAGCGTAGCGAGTAAAGCGCCCACCGTGCCCGGAGCAAAGGGAGAAAAGCCTGAGCCGAAGCCCGTGCCTATCAGGACAGGGAAGAAGGAAGGTCTCCTCATAGAAAAAAGATATAAAAAAAATGATAAGATGATAAATGGTAAAATGATAAGATAGCGCGATACAATCTTACCATCCTATCATTTTACCATTTTATCATCCTACTACTATGATTAATCCAGATAGCTCGGTGATTTTTCACCCACCATCGTACGGATTGTTTCTTTCACCATTCTCCATTGAGTGAACAGATCATGAATCGGTTCATGCTCAAAGTCGTGCATCGGGCTCTTGCAGAAGAATGACAGCCAAGTCTGGATTCCAGACATACCTGCACGCAATGCCAGGTCACTGAAAATAACGAGGTCAAGTGCAATAGGAGCTGCAAGAATAGAGTCACGGCACAGGAAGTTTACTTTGATTTCCATCGGGTACCCCATCCATCCGAAGATGTCGATGTTATCCCATGCTTCCTTATTATCTTTACGGGGAGGATAGTAGTTGATACGAACCTTGTGGTAAACATCACCATAGAGGTCGGGATATTTTTCCGGTTCGAAGATGTTATCGATAACAGACAACTTGCTGACTTCTTTTGTTTTGAAGTTTTCGGGTTGATCGAGCACTTCGCCATCACGGTTACCCAAGATGTTAGTAGAGAACCAACCGCTTACACCCAGCATACGAGTCTTGAACATCGGAGCGAGCACTGTTTTCATCAGTGTCTGTCCACTCTTGAAGTCCTTACCGGAGATGGGCACATTCATCTTCTTAGAGAATTCCCACATGGCCGGAGTATCTACACACAAGTTAGGAGCACCCATGATGAACGGAGCACCTTCTGCAATTGCAGCATAAGCGTAGCACATACTCGGAGAAATCACTTCCGTGTTATTAGCCTTCATTGCTTCTTCCAAAGCAGCAAGCGACTCGTGTTCTTTACACAACGGAACGTAGATTTCAGTACTTGCAGCCCACAGCACAGCAATACGCTCGCAGTTGTTGGCAGCCTTGAAGTTACGGATATCCTCACGCAGTTGCTCCATCATTTCCCAACGGGTGGCAGCCTGCTTGATGTATGTACCATTCAGACGTTTTGCAAAGTTGTGGTCAAAGGCAGCAGGCATCGGTTTGATGGCTTGCAATTCCTCTTTTACCAGATTTAAGTCTTTTTCTTTCAGGACTTCCGCATACATCGCGGCTTCGTATGCATTATCAGGGAAGATATCCCATCCGCCGAAAACAATGTCGTTCAAGTCTGCCAAAGGCACTACGTCCTTAATCAGCTTTTCGTCGTTGTTCTCCATGCGTATTGTGGCCATCTGTGTAATAGACCCAATAGGTTTTGCCAGTCCCTTACGAGCAGCCAATGTACCCGTTATCATGGTGGTTGAGACCGCGCCACCCACTCCGACTACCAGTACACCCAAACGACCAGTTGCCGGCTTAATGTTTTCTTTCATTGCCATTGTATCTTTTAAAGTTTAAAAAATTGCTCAAATTTAGGCTATTTTGTTCAATTGAGACTCGTCATTTTATCCGATTTAATGTTCTGTTAGTAAGATTTAAGTTAAAATGTCATATGCAGACTGATTCTAAGACCGGATTTATCAATTCCAGGCAGATTTCTGTAAGTTAATCGCCATACATAATCGAAACGGAGAACCTTCAAAATATTCTCTACACCGATACCCACCTCCATATAAGGGGTATCCCCCATATAAGAGGTTGTGACGGGAAAACGAAAAAGGTCATTGCTGACTGTCGGATTATTTTTGTCGCTCAAGTTCCCGTACAATCCCCGAAACGAAAGGACTTCACGCCATTTCAACTTTTTCAGCAAAGGTACGCGGTTGAACAAAAAGCCATTTAGATAATAAGTAACGTCCCACGAAGCATATTCATCGTTCATAAACTCCATGGCATTCATCAGGGAGTAAGACTCCGGCTGAATAGTATAAGAAAGGTTGGCGTTCGGGATAATCAGTAACGGGAAAGGTACTTTATTCCAAACTTTCCCGGCTTTCAGGATAACGTCGGTATAGCCGAAGGCCGAAAACCAGAAACGTTTCTGGAAACCTGCCTCTGTATATTGATAGGTATAATCACCGCCCAACACTCCTTTTGCAGCCATCGTATGTGAAAGCGAGAAGACCGGCGCATCCAGCGATACTGGGAAGCGGTTCCATTGCGTCTGAAAGAACTTTTCATTCGGCGCATAACGCAATTTTACTTCAAACTCGGCATTCGATATTTTCTTCACGGGCGTTGCCATCTCATCCTGCTTCAGGAAAGGGATAAGATACGAAGACTCATCCTGCCGGAAGCGGGAAGTGAGCTGAAAGGAGAAACCGGAATGGAACTCATTGGTATAAGTCAGTTCCGCCTTGCGCTGATAGCCTATCCGGTCGTCCTTCTGGCGCTTTAAGCTCAGAAATACGTTGTCCTGACTGGTATAGAGGTAATGCTGTCCGTATTGGTTTACATCCGAGGTATATCGTGCTTTCAAAGAGTGGATAGGAAATTCGTTGGCATACTCCTTCTTCTTATGGAAAGAATATTCCACTTCCGCCATTCCCTTCATCCGATGGTCTTTGAAACCGTAAGCCATGTATCCTTTATAGAATAGGTGCGGATTGAGCCACGCCGTAGTCATACCTCCCGCACGCAGACGCACACCTTCCAGGGTGTTGCCGCTTATGGTGGTATTCATCATACCTATATAGAACAGGGGTTCTTTCTCTTTAGGCGCGGGTATATATCCGGTAAACAGCACTTTCAAGGTCTTCTCCGTCCAGTAATAGACAGGATACGTGCGAAGCTGCGCCATCATTTTATCAACGGAAGTTTCCTTCTTGCTGACTTCCACCTGACGGTTATCGTCCCAGTAAGCTTCCGTGCGATGCGTTGCTTCGGCCGGCTCAATCACTTTTTCCGGCTTCTTAAAGGCCGAAAGGGCATCCGCAGAAGGTTCATACACATAGTTCCTGTAATACACATCCCGCTTGGCATAGATACCGTCACTGTTGTCCACCAGCTTGAATTCGGTGGTGATATGTTCGTCAACCAACTGGCGCGTACCGTCTGCCTCACGGGTAAAGTTCTGTTCAAGAGACATATAATCCACAAAATTCAGATTGATTTTCTGTGGAAAGTTCATGGTGGCACGACGCACGAAATAGGTACTATCCAAAGTAACGTACAAGTGTCCCGTAAAACCGAATGACTCGGAATTGAAGGGTACGAACGTCAGGTCCACACAAGGCTGGCCTGCTATCGTAAGTGTGTCCATCAGATAATATTTATAGAATGAAGGGCCCAGGGAAGAGAGTGGACTTACGAACTTATTGGTGAACAGCGTGATGTTGTTCTCATAAATATCTACATCCGTCATCGTCACACTGATGGCTTGCTCCATGCCTTGCTGCGAAAGCATTTCATCCACACCGGCCTGTCGGCGGGCATGTACGCGCTGTTTCTGACTTTTGGGAGATTTGCGGTAATAGTCCGTAGCCAGCAGCTCACGGTTAGAAACGGCAAGCACGGGCTTTCCCGTAACGGCGGAAGTATCCACATAGTCCGTCAGGAACTTGAATTTACGATAAAGCCACTTCTGCTGCTTTACGCTGTCGAAGTTGTTAATGGCAAAGGTCATCTTCTCATAACGATCCCGTTGCCAGAAGTCCAACTCTTTGGGCGAATAGTCATCCCGATGTTCTATCATTTGTCGCACAAATTCCACGGCGGGATTATCTTTTTTCTTATATCGCTCCCGTTTGGGCTTTACCACCACTTCATTCAGGGCATACGTTGCCGGCGAAAGGGCGATGGTAAGACGGATACCTTGTGCCGGATGAATAAGACGGGTGTATTCATTATATCCAATGGCAGAAATAACCAGCACGGCTTGGGGGCGGTAGGTCTTGAAAGAAAACTGTCCTTTGTCATCGGTCATACCTCCTTCGGTAGTACCTTTCAGATACACAGATGTATATGGGAGAGGCTCACGGGTTAACGAGTCTGTAACAACACCTTGTACCACATATTGTGCTTGCAGGGGGAAGCTCATCCAGCAAAGGTTGATGAACAATAAAATCCTTAAAAAAGTAAACCTCATACCTATTTATATATTAAGTGACAAGCTACGAGCTACAAGCTACAAGTTGCTGCGATACCGACAGGCACAAGTTCTGCTTCCTATAAGCAAATGATACAGCAAACAATCTCTTGATCCCCCAACTATTACACCGAAAGGAACTTGTAGCCTGTAGCTTGTAGCTCGTCACTTAATTCAGCGCTCTGCACTGAATTAGCAAATGTGCTCGCAAAGGTACGCAAGAAAACTTTTTTAGAAAGTCCAGTTTTACTGAATAAATGTTCTAAAAAACCACTTTTGCACAAAACACTTCCTTTTGCAGGCTGTTGTATATGTCTTAAACGACGCCAAAAGCATCGAAAACCAATTAATAACCTAAACAACTTAATTATGGAATGGATAATAAACCAGCTCAGGGAGCGCCCCGAACTTGCCATATTCCTCACCCTGTTCCTGGGATTCTGGCTTGGCAAGCTACGCATCGGGAAGTTCAGCTTGGGGACGGTCACAAGCGTATTGCTTGTAGGCGTATTGGTAGGACAGTTGAAGATCGACGTGCCAGGCCCCATCAAATCCGTGTTCTTTCTTCTCTTTCTGTTCGCCGTCGGGTATAAAGTAGGGCCGCAATTCTTCCGCGGACTGAAAAAAGACGGACTCCCCCAGGTAGGCTTTGCCGTGCTGATGTGTATATCGGTATTGGTAGTGACCTGGCTTCTCGCCCTCGTAATGGGCTACAATCCCGGCGAAGCCGCCGGATTACTGGCAGGTTCGCAAACCATCTCCGCCGTCATCGGAGTAGCCGAAGACACCATGGCAAACATGGGGCTGGACGAAGCGCAACGCCAAAGCTATATCAATATCATCCCCGTATCATACGCTGTGACTTACGTTTTCGGTACGGCAGGTTCAGCCTGGGTGCTCTCCTCCCTCGGTCCCAAACTATTGGGCGGACTGGAGAAAGTTAAAGCTGCCTGCAAAGAGTTGGAAGCCAAAATGGGTAGTTCCGAGGCAGACGAACCAGGCTTCATGCACGCCGCACGTCCCGTAACCTTCCGCGCCTACAAGATAGAAAACGAATGGTTCAAGCAAGGCCGTCGGGTGATAGATTTGGAAATGTACTTCCAGAAAGATGGCAAACGCCTGTTCGTAGAGCGCCTGCGCAAGCAAGGAGTCGTTCGAGATGTATCCCCGAATACCGTATTGAATATAGGAGACGAAGTCGTTCTCAGCGGACGCCGTGAATTCGTTATCGGCGAAGAGGACTGGATAGGCAATGAAATACAGGACGCACAATTGCTCGATTTCCCGGCAGAGACGTTACCTGTCACGGTCACAAAGAAAACGTTCGCCGGAAAAACAGTGGCGAATATCCGCCGGCACAAATTCATGCATGGCGTCAGCATCCGCAGTATCAAGCGTGCGGGAATTGAAATACCCGTATTGGCACAGACCAAATTGGATGCCGGCGACGTCATCGAAGTAGTAGGCACCAAGCAAGAAGTGGAAAGTGCCGCTGTACAAATAGGATATGTGGATCGACCTACCCACCAAACGGATATGATATTCGTTGGATTAGGAATTCTGATAGGTGGTTTGTTCGGTGCATTATCCATCCACATCGGTGGTGTTCCCATCAGTCTGAGTACGAGTGGAGGCGCATTGATAGCCGGATTATTCTTCGGTTGGCTACGCAGCAAGCATCCTACGTTCGGACGTATCCCCGAAGCTTCCCTGTGGGTACTGAATAATGTAGGGCTGAATATGTTCATCGCTGTAGTGGGAATAGCCGCCGGACCGAGTTTCGTACAAGGCTTCCGGGATGTCGGACTCAGTTTGTTCATTGTAGGTGCCATAGCCACTACCCTGCCGTTGATTATCGGTTTGCTACTGGGTAAGTACGTCTTCAAGTTCCACCCTGCAATAACACTGGGATGCTGTGCCGGAGCACGTACAACGACAGCTGCACTGGGAGCGATACAAGATGCAGTGGAGAGTGAGACGCCTGCGCTGGGTTATACGGTGACGTATGCCGTAGGAAATACCTTATTGATAATATGGGGTGTTGCCATTGTGCTCATGGTTTAAACGATAAATCTTCATCAGATGAAGAGCTAATATCTGCGATATGGAGAACTAATATCTGCGATGCATGAAACTAATCCCCGGAGTGCAAGAAACTAATCCCGGAGATGCATATAATTATTCATACAACAATTGTTGCAAGAAAGTATTATAACTATTGTAAGATAGTATAACAGCTATTGTAAGAAACAATAATAATTATAGTATGAATAATTTCTTGCAACGCAGAGATTAGTTTCTTGCAACGCAGAGATTAGTTTCCTGCAGCCGCAAGATCAGTTTACCGCACCCGAAGAATTTATAAGATACAAACTTAAACTTAACAATATGGATACTAAGAATTTTGAAAAGAAAATGGAGACCATCAGCCCATTCGAGCTGAAAAACCAATTGATCGATATGGCCGATGAAAGCCTGAAGAAAACTGCCCGCACGATGCTGAATGCCGGACGCGGTAACCCTAACTGGATAGCTACCACTCCTCGCGAAGCCTTCTTCCTCTTGGGACAGTTCGGACTGGAGGAATGTCGCCGCGTCATGAACCTCCCCGAAGGCATCGCCGGCATCCCTCAAAAAGAAGGCATTGCCTCCCGTTTCGAAGCCTTCCTCAAAAAGAACAACGCCGCCCACGGTGCCAAGCTCCTGGAGCAAACCTATAACTACCTGTTAATGCAACATGCCGCCGATCCCGACTCCCTGGTACATGAATGGGCAGAAGCCGTCATCGGCGACCAGTACCCTGTGCCCGACCGCATCCTGCACTTCACCGAAATACTGGTGCAAGATTATCTGTCGCAAGAAATGTGCGATAACCGCCCTCCACGCGGCACATTCGACCTCTTTGCCACCGAAGGCGGAACCGCCGCCATGTGTTACCTCTTCGATTCCCTCCAGGAGAACTTCCTGCTGGATAAAGGTGACGGTATCGCCCTGATGGTGCCCGCTTTCACCCCCTACATTGAAATTCCGCAACTGAGTCGCTACCAGTTCAACATGATAGAACTGCATGCCGACCGCATGACGGACGACGGATTCCACCTCTGGCAATACAATGACAAGGACATCGACCGCCTGAAAGATTCCGCCATCAAAGCGCTCTTCGTGACCAATCCCAGCAATCCGCCCAGTTACGCCCTCAGCCCGGAGACGATGGCACGTATTGTTGATATCGTGAAGAATGATAACCCCAACCTGATGGTTATCACGGATGATGTATACGGCACATTCAGCCCGCACTTCCGCTCATTCATGGCTGAACTGCCACACAATACGCTTTGTGTCTATTCCTTCTCCAAATATTTCGGAGCTACCGGTTGGCGTGATGCTGTCATCGCCCTGCACGAAGACAACATCTACGACAAGCAAATCGCCCGCCTGCCGGAAGATAAACGCAATGCGCTGAACCGCCGTTACTCAAGTCTGACTCTGCATCCCGAAAAAATGAAGTTTATCGACCGCATGGTAGCCGACAGCCGACAGGTTGCACTAAACCATACCGCCGGCCTGTCATTACCCCAACAGATGCAAATGAGTTTATTCGCTTCCTTCGCCCTGCTGGATAAGGAAAATAAATATAAACTGAAGATGATGGAAATCATTGAAAAACGTCTGCATGCCTTGTGGGATAATACGGGATTCACGTTGATAAAAGACCCACTCCGTGTAGGGTATTATACAGAGATCGACATGCTGGTATGGGCAAAGAAATTCTATGGAGATGATTTCGTAGAATACCTGAAACGTACCTACAGCCCGCTGAACGTCGTATTCCGCCTAGCGAAAGAAACGTCTCTCGTCCTGCTGAACGGCGGTGGTTTCGATGGACCGGAATGGAGCATACGCGCCTCGCTTGCCAACCTGAACGAAAAGGACTATGTGGTCATCGGCCAGGGCATCAAGCGGATTCTTGACGAATACGCAAAGGCATGGAAAAAGACTACGGAAAAATAATGCGGAACCGTGTCAACCCATCACTATACGTGCGTAGAGAGAACGTACACCCATGACGGGTAAGCACCTCGCGAATAAACACCAGACCGATTCCCTGCCCGTTCGGTTTAGTGGAAAAGAAGGGACTGAAGAGCTTTGCTTCAGTCTCTTTTGTTATACCGGGGCCATTATCTACCACTTCAATCGTAGTAGGAGCGATTGTACGGACTACAACCCTACCCTGCTGGATCGTTCCTTCGGGCGCATGTTCGATACTTTCCGCAGCATTCTTGATAATATTCACCAATACCTGTTCCAGCAATGCCGCATCAAAGCGTACCGGTTCCAGCTTCGGATCACATTCCAGCCAGAGAAGGATATTCCGGTCGTTGCACATACCCTCCATAAAGCGTTTACACATGGAAGCCAGTTCATTCAGTTTGCCCGTAACCAAGGTAGGCTCAGGAATTTTCACGACATCGGCAAAACGGGTGATAAAGCGACTCATAGAGAAGCAACGCTCGGTACAAACGCGCATTACATCGCAGATATCCTCCATATCCTCTTCGGTGGAAAGGGCTTGCTCCACGGTATCGAGGGTAGATGTAATACCCGCCGTTGTATTATTCACCTCGTGGGCAATCATGCGAATCACCTTCTCATACGCTTTCTTTTCAGCACGCATCACCTCGTCCGTCATCTTCTCTATCAGATAGAAAGGATGATGAAAACCTCTGTCGATAAAGGAGGAATGGGTACATTTATAGATATTCGAGTCATTCAGACGCACTACTGCCGTCTGATCTTTTGAGATATTCGCCAGTTCTTCAGCCAAAGGAGAGTCTATATTCTCTATTTTCTTTCCCAGAATCTCTTCCAGACGTACTCCCATCATCTTCAATCCCATCGGATTAAGCTGGGATATTTCACCGTTCAGTGTGGTAATGACAACTCCCATCGGCGAAGCCTGGATTAGCAAGTCCAGAAAATGGTTTTGCTCGCGCAGACGCAAACGTTCGTTCTTCAATTGCTCCATCATACGGTTGAACACATTTACAATGCGGTCCGACTCGTATTGCCCTACTTTGCTGAGCCTGCTGCTGAAATCCTGTTCGCGCAGCAATTCCATACCGCTACCGATAATATTCATCGGCTTCACGATTTTACGGTAAAAGACAACCAGAAACACCAGGATACACGCAATGATCCCCTCTACAATGTAAAGATGCAATAGTTGCATCCCCTTCGCCAAGTAGAGAAGAGCACCACCTAACCCCAGGAGGAAGAGGACAAGTATGGAGAAATAGAACTTTATTCTCACGATAGTAGTGATTAGGAGTTAATGATTAAATCACTTTTCATTAACCGTTATATTAAACTTTTCCAGTCGGCGATAGAGCGCGGCACGACTGATGCCGAGTGTCATAGCTACCTGACTGAGATTTCCCTTATGGCGATCGAGTGCCTGCAAAATAGTCTGATGCTCTATTTCATCCAGCGTCATGCCTGCCAGAGACGATGATTCCGAGGCCTTCACCGGTTCATCATGACGCAGATATTGTGCATCGAAATCCGAAGCATCCAGTGTCGGCTTCCCGCTGACGAGAATCGTACGCTCCACAAGGTTCTTCAATTCACGGATATTTCCCGGATAAGGCAAACGGGAAAGGAAGTTCAGGGCATCTGCCGAAAATTCCGTGCGGGGTAGTCCGTTGATCTCTGCCTGACGGTCGGCAAAGTGACGTGCCAGCAAAGGAATATCTTCACGGCGTTCGCGAAGGGCAGGCAGCTTAACGGTTATCAGATTGATACGATAGAACAAATCTTCGCGGAATGTACGTTCCGATACCATCTTGCGGAGGTCGGCATTGGTGGCGGATACCACACGGATATCCGTCTTGCGGGGACGGCTGTCACCCAGCACTTCAAACGTCTGATCCTGCAATACACGAAGCAGTTTCACCTGGCAGGAAGGATCAAGGTCACCAATTTCATCCAAGAAGATAGTACCCTTGTTGGCAAGTTCAAAGCGCCCTACACGATCTGTTGTCGCATCCGTAAAAGCACCTTTCTTATGACCGAACATTTCACTTTCAAAAAGACTCTGCGAGATACCACCCAGGTTGACTTTTACAAACGGCTGTTTCACCCGCTGGCTGTTGATGTGGATGGCTTCGGCAATCAATTCCTTACCTGTTCCACTCTCACCGGTAATCAGCACCGAAGCATTGGTACGCGCAATGCGTGCCACCGTATTCAACACTTCCATCAATCCCTGAGATTTTCCGATGATATGGCTGCGGTTCAACGTCTCACTCTGTTCTTCCGGTGCATCTTTCGGGACGGCAGTCAGTTCAAGGGCTGTCTCGATGCGTTGCAGCAAAGCAGCATTGTTCCACGGCTTCGTGATAAAGTCGAACGCACCTGCCTGCATACCCTGCACGGCAAGTTGTATACTACCCCATGCTGTCATCAGGATAACGGGTACATCAGGGCGGAATATTTTCACTTGCTTCAGCAAAGTCAATCCCTCTTCTCCCGTTGTGGAAAGGGTGAAGTTCATGTCCATCAAAATGAGGGCAGGTGCCTCGGCACGCACCACATCCATTGCTTCGCGCGGTCCGGGAACAGTTTGCGCCTCATATCCTGCACGTTTCAGCATAAAACTGAGGGAAGAACGTACGGCACTATCATCATCGATTATCAGTATCATAAGATTTCGTTGTTTTATGGTTTGCAAAAATAAACGATTTCACACAGAAAGCACAGAATAACACTGTTTTTTTCAATAACAAGCGAAAAACGGTTATGAGTTATAAGTTATTATTCATAACTCATAACTCAAACTCAGTCTCTCACAATTTCTTCAAAGTCCGCCTCCAGTTCGCAATTCCGTTCAAAATCCCAAAGTGTCAGACTGCGGATCTGATAGAAATAGTACCAATAATAATAAAGTTCGGAAATATGTTTCTGTCTCGCTTCATCTTTTGATTTCTGTGCGTCGTTCAGGTCCAGCGTACTGATTTGTCCGATCATAAAGGTTTCCACACTGGTTTTATAACGTTTCTCGGCAATGCCGTCCGCTTCCTGGGCAATACCCAACTGTTGTGCCTGGTTATTGAAGTTCGCTACGAGCAGGAAAATATCCTGATTGAAGTCCATCTGTTCCTGTCGGATTCTGGAAAGCACCACTTCACGGTTACTCTTTGCCACACGTACTTTTCCTCGGCGTTTTCCCCAGTCCAAGATAGGAACTTTCACACCTACCTGCACAATCTGGTTATCGAGCAGATCTTTGTAAGCGGAAGTAAAATCACGATTCTGCCCCGTATAACCCACACTGGCAAACAAGTCGATACTGCGCAGATTGCCGCGAGCTATAGCCACTTCATAATCTGCTTCCAACTGGCGGCGACGGATATTCTGTGCAAACGAGTTCCGATCCAAAGCCTTGTTCAATACAAGATTATATTCCATCTTCATATCCGGTGCCGAGCTCGGCAATATCGGATTCAGATTCTCGTCCTCCGACAAACCGAGGAAGGAACGCAACTGGAACATCTTCGCATTCAGGTTACTCTCTGCTTCCGTCACGTCCGCCTTGCCCTGCAAAGCATTTAACTTCAACTGTAACAGGTCATTTTCTGAAATCTGCCCCATCTTGCGCTTTGCCATCGCCACTTCATAGAGGCGGTCGGCATTCACTTTATTCTGGTGAGCAGTTTTCAGATTTTCTTTAGCCAGCAGCAGATTGAAGAAATAAGTGATCGTCTTCATCGTCACCTGTTCCGTAGCCGTGATAAAAGCGGCTTTTGCTTCTGCATATCTCACCGGTTCGATACGGCGGTTCCACTTCAAGTTATTCACTCCAAAGATAGGTTGCGTCAATTCCAAGCTGACAGGGACGGACATAAATTGTTTATCTCCTCCGGAACCCAGTTGCTTTATGTATTCAAGAGAAGAGGCCAGTGACAGTCTACCACCCGTAAACCATAAGTTCTGGTCTATGGAGAGCGTTCCGGAAAGTCCCAAGGTATTGTTACGCACAAATGAGTAGGAGCCATCCGAGTTTTGATATCTACTGTAAGATTTATTGTAATTAGGTAAAGTACCGTTCAGATTCACTTCCGGTAACAGGTCGGCACGGAAGGTACGATATTCCCAGTATGAAGTCTTCAATTCATTCAGTGCTACGGCGGCATCCACTGACTGGGTACGTGCCAAAGCTATCGCTTCATTTAAAGTGATGAGACGTTCACGTTCGTTTGTCAATGTATCGTTCTGTGCAAAAGCGGCGAACGGAAATAGCATCCAAGCTGCGAGTAAAATATTCCTTTTCATGTTTATCTAAAAATTGTTATAAACAGAAAAGCAAAGAGTGTGCCAAAGCAGCAGGATGCTTCTGGACAGGGGTGGGTGTTCATTTTCGGACAGTGGGGATGTCCATTTCTGAACGGTGAGAGAAATATGAAGTATTAAGTATAAGCTACGCTGTGACTCTGCATAGCTATACTTAATATTTAGATTAAAGCACTCCCTTCGAACTCGGCAATTCAAAGTGATAGATATCCCTCTTCACCGCCATCTTTATAGCGCGGGCCAGCGCTTTGAAAATGCCTTCTATCTTATGGTGCTCGTTCTGGCCTTCCGCTTTTACATTCAGATTCATCTTGGCAGCATCGCTCAGGGATTTGAAGAAATGCAGGAACATTTCTGTCGGCATTTCACCAATCTTTTCACGAATGAACTCTGCATCCCATACCAGCCAGGGACGTCCGCCGAAGTCCAGGCAAACCTGGCAAAGGCAGTCATCCATCGTCAGGGCATAGCCATAACGCTCGATACCACGCTTATTTCCCAATGCCTGATAGATGCAATCGCCTAATGCAATCGCAGTGTCTTCTATGGTGTGATGCTCATCCACTTCCAAATCACCTTTCACATGGATCGTCAGGTCCAAACCGCCATGCTTGCCTATTTGTTCCAGCATGTGATCGAAGAAACCCAGTCCGGTATGGATGTCGCAGGCACCGTTACCATCCAGATTCAGAGACACGAAAATGTCCGTTTCCTTTGTTGTACGGCGTACTTCCGCTTTCCGTTCTCCGGCAAAAAGGAATTCGGCAATTTTATCCCAATCTTTCGTGACAAGGGCACATACCTCTTCCAGACCTTCGCAGGCAGCAGTTCCACCTTCGGATTCCGGTTTCAGCAATGCAGTATCATCCTGCAAAAAAATAGCCCGGCAACCCAAGTTCTTAGCCAGTTCCACATCCGTCGGACGGTCACCGATAACGAAACTTCCGGCAAGATCGTACTCCGGATTATTCAGATACTTCGTCAACATCCCTGTGCGCGGCTTCCGGGTAGGTGCCATATCTTCCGGCATACTACGGTCGATGAAGATTTCATCAAACGTAATCCCTTCACCTTCCAGCGTCTTCATCATCAGGTTATGCGCAGGCCAGAAAGTTTCTTCCGGGAAAGATGCCGTGCCCAACCCATCCTGATTGGTCACCATCGCAAATTCGAAATCCAATTTGCTACGGATAAAGCCCAGGTTACGCATCACTTTGGGATAAAACTCCAACTTTTCCAGTGAATCCAACTGGTAATCTACGGGCGGTTCAATCACCAAAGTCCCGTCACGGTCTATAAATAATACTTTCTTACTCATAGCTTTTCAACGCTTCTATCAGTTTATCATTCTCCATCCTCGTTCCTACCGTCACACGCAAGCAGTTGCCACAAAGTGATATTGAATTACGATTGCGGACGATGATCCCCTCTCCTACTAGATAATTATAGATTTTCACCGCATCCGTCACCCGTGCCAGGAAGAAATTGGCATCAGACGGAAAGACTTCCACCGTCAACGGCAGTTCGGAAAAACGTTTCTCCAAATCCTCGCGTTCCTCTTTCAGCCTCTTCACCCAACGCTCTATCTCATAGTACTTATGCAACATTTCTATTGCCTGTTTCTGAGTCAGTTGGTTCACATTATAAGGGTACTTTATCTTGCTCAGGATACCGATGATTTCCGTAGAAGCAAACGCCATTCCCAGGCGGATAGCCGCACAGCCCCATGCTTTAGAGAAAGTCTGGAACACAACAAGATTCGGATATTTATCTAAATCCAGCAAGAACGACGGGGATTCTGAAAAGTCACTGTACGCCTCATCCAATATCACCAGCCCTTCAAACTCACGCAGCAACTTCTCTATCTCACTGCGCAACAGATCGTTCCCCGTAGGATTATTAGGCGAACACAGGAAAATCAGTTTCGTCCGTTCATCCGCAGCTGCCAGCAACTTGTCTGCCGAGAACTGAAAATGCCCGTCGAGCAGGACTTTGCGATACTCCACATTATTCACATCAGCACACACCTGATACATGCCGTAAGTAGGATCGATAGCCACCACATTGTCCAATCCCGGCTCACAGAAAGCACGGAAGACCAGGTCAATAGCTTCGTCGCTACCATTGCCCAAGAAAATATGCTCGGGAGACACTTTCTTTATCTTGGAAAGTTCCGCTTTCAGTTCCCACTGCATCGGGTCGGGATAGCGGTTGTGCGGCAAGTTGTACGGGTTCTCGTTCGCATCGAGAAATACCGATGCCGTTACACCTTTATATTCATCACGCGCCGAAGAGTAAGGTTTCAGCTTCCAGATATTCGGACGGGTCAATTCTTGCAATGTTTTCATGATCTATAAATATGATAAAGTATTGAACACTAATTACGCGAATTACACAAATTTCATCTTTACCCTTATTCGTGTAATCCCTGTAATTTGTATTCTATATTGTTTTTAATCTCACTGTTACCGCATTTTTGTGCGCATCCAGATGTTCGTTCGCCGCCATCTCTTCAATGGCAGGGCCGATATTCTTCATTCCTTCCTGACGGATTTCCTGGAACGTAATCTTGCGGATAAAACTATCCAGGCTCACACCGCTATAAGCTTTCGCATATCCGTTCGTCGGCAAGGTATGATTCGTTCCCGAAGCATAGTCTCCCGCACTTTCCGGAGAGAGCGATCCCAAGAAAACCGAGCCCGCATTCACCACACGTTCTGCCACCTGCATATAGTCCGCAGTTTCCACAATCAGGTGTTCGGGCGCATATTCGTTTGTCAGTTCGATGGCCTCTTCCATATCTTTCACCACAATAAGCTTACTGTTGGCAAGAGATTTCTCCGCAATTTCCTTACGGGGCAGAAGTTCCAGCTGACGTCCCACCTCCTCTTTCACAGCCTGTTGCAAAGCCTCCGAAGTGGTAATCAGCATTGCCTGACTATCCACACCGTGTTCAGCCTGGCTCAGCAGGTCCGCAGCTACAAATACCGGATTCGCCGTTTCATCCGCCAGCACTTCCACTTCCGACGGACCGGCAGGCATATCAATCGCCACATCACGCAGACTGACCAGCTGTTTCGCTGCCGTCACATACTGGTTTCCCGGACCGAATATCTTGTAAACCTTCGGCACGCTTTCCGTCCCGTAAGCCATCGAAGCAATAGCTTGTACGCCACCTGCCTTGAATATCCTATTCACCCCTGCCACCTGTGCAGCAAAAAGAATAGCTGGATGCACCCGTCCTTCTTTATCCGGCGGTGTACAAAGCACAATCTCCTTACAACCCGCAATTTTCGCAGGCACAGCCAGCATCAGCACCGTAGAGAATAGAGGAGCCGTTCCTCCGGGAATATACAAGCCCACCTTTTCAATAGCCGCCGCCTTTTGCCAGCACGTCACACCCGGCATGGTTTCCACCTTCTTGCCCTCAAAGCGCTGTGCGGCATGAAAAGTCTCTATATTCTGTTTAGCCAGACGGATAGCCGCCTTCAGTTTTTCATCCACCAGCGTCTCCGCTTCTTTCAGTTCCGCCTCCGTCACCGCCAGTGATGTCAGCTCCGCCTTATCAAACTTCGCCTCCATCTCCAGCACCGCACGGTCACCGTCCGACTTCACGCGGTCTATAATCTCCCGCACCGTATCGAACAGATTCTCAGTATTCATCACCGGACGTTTCAATATCTCCGCCCACTGTGATCTATCCGGATTATTTATTAATTTCATACCCTATTCCATTTTTATATTCATTCTACACCATCATCCCTACACCATCACCCCGAATGATCCCCCGGCCTCACTGTAGGAGCGTCAAACGCAGGTAGTATTTTCAGCGTCAAGAAGGGCAGGCTGTTTGAGCGTAGCGAGTTCCTCCCCTTTAGCTGAAAATGCTACCGGAGTAGCTCCGGAAGTGCAGCCTTGAGCTTTTCTTTTGGTATCTTTTCTTTTGTCTCAAGACAAAAGAAAAGTACATCACAATATCATTTTTTCAATCGGCAGCACCAAAATTCCTTCTGCCCCCAACGACTTCAGTTTTCCGATAATCTCCCAGAAGCACTTTTCATCCAGCACCGTATGAACTGAGCACCAGCCCTCCTGTGCCAACGGCATCACCGTCGGACTCTTCATACCCGGAAGCACCTGGATAATCTCTTCCAAACGTTCTTTCGGTGCATTCATCAGCACATACTTCTTATCTTCCGCTGTCTTCACAGCATCCATACGGAAAAGCAACTCTTTCAGGATTTCCTTTTTCTCGTCACACAGATTCCTGTTACCAATCAGCAGTGCTTCCGATTTCATCACCACTTCCACTTCTCTCAACCGGTTGCTCACCAGCGTAGACCCCGAACTTACAATATCAAAAATCGCGTCCGCCAGTCCGATGCCCGGTGCCACTTCTACGGAACCCGTAATCACGTGTATCTCCGCACTCACATTCTGTGTTTTCAGAAATGTACTGAGGATACCCGGATACGACGTCGCAATCTTCCGTCCTTCAAACCACTGCACACCCGGATATTCGATATCCTTCGGAATTGCCAGTGACAAACGGCATTTGCTGAATCCGAGACGCTTTACAATCTCTGCATTTTCATTCTTCTCCACATATTCATTCTCACCTACGATACCTATATCTGCCACGCCTGTTGCCACTGACTGCGGAATATCATCATCACGCAAGAATAATACCTCTACAGGGAAATTAGACGATTGTACCAGCAATGAACGTTTCACTGCATTCAATTTGATATCCGACTCTCCCAGAAATGACATCGTCTCGTCATAAAGACGACCTTTAGCTTGTACTGCAATTCTTAATAACATAAGATTTATGATTTTTAATTTATGATTTATTCTTGAAAACAAAAAACGAGGCTTGCCATTATCCGGCAAGCCTCGTCATTTATATGTTTATTCATTATGCACATACAATCATACGCCTACCGATTATTCGTCAGGTAATGATGATGGTGATGATGTGCAACAATATTTTTCATACAATTCTTTTGTTTTGATGCGACAAAAGTAAACTATCTGTTTGAAACTTCCAAAGATTTATCACAAAAAGTTTCGTTTTCCTATCATTTTCTTAGTTTCATCAATCAAATCAGCGGCAAAATTTCCTCCTTCTCCACATCGCAGTGATGAAAGTGCATTTCCTGCTCCGCCTTCTCCTTCGGGAAAGTGAAGTAAGTGCATACCGCCTCCGAGCACACCTCTCCCGCCTCATTATAAAGTTTCGCGTCGATAATCACGATATTTCGCTTCTGCTCGCGTATGGAAGCCCGCAACACTACATGTGAGTCTGTAGTCGACACCGGTTTACGAAAACGAGTTTCCATCTTCGAAGTCACCCCGCTTGTCTGCAACTTACGCACTACCACCCATCCGCAAATTTCATCCAGCAGCACCGACTGAATGCCACCATGCAACGTATTCAGCCAACCCTGATACTCAGGACGCGGCTTCCAGATGCTCACCACCTCGTCGCCATCCTCATAAAACTCCATTTTCACACCGGACTCATTATTGGGAGCACAACCGAAACAATTGTATCCTTCCAAATCTTTCCATGGGTTAATAATCTTCTTCATACAATTTCGTTTTTATTATAAATGGGTATGCGGACGACGCGGATAAGACGGACGAACGCGGATTTTTATCTATCAATTATAATATGTATATTCACGCTCTTCGTACACCACAGGCACATCGTCTATATACTTGATTCTGATTTTCCAGTTCCCCTGATCGTCATTATGGAATTTATAGACATATTTCACTTCTTCGGTTTGCCCTTCCGGACACTCTGTTCCGGAAATCAGTTCCCCTTTGGTATTGTATCGGTACGTATGCTGGCTTTGAGGTGTACCATCCGGTGAAAAATATTCCTCAAACACTACACGCCCCTGAAAATTATAGCCTCTCCGGACAGAGCCAACCGGATCAGATCCTTCGGGTTGCAATAACACTTTCCGCTCTATTTGCTGCCCATAGGAATCATATATATAACGGAATTCACTACATTTTGTTCCATTCGTCAAGTAACCGGCTTCCTGTACCATATTACCTTCTATGTCGTAGCGAAATATATCCCGTTGTATAATTTCACCCTTATCATCCAGTATCGAACAGTGTTTGAGACGCCCCTCTTTGTCATATCCATAATTCTTGTTTACCGTCAGCACCCCCGCCGGTGTATAATGGCTTTCTTTCAACAAATTCCCAGTCTCATCATATTCATACTGAATCTTTTCCCGGCATACTCCCGCTTCCGTAAACCGTTCCTCTTTTATTTTCCGTCCGTTTTCACCAAACTCGTAAACGAAGAACTGTCCTTTCTTCTCTCCCTTATCCACCGCCTGCGGACCTTTGGCAATAGCAATGTACGACCTTTGCTGTACCTTCTTCACTTTACCGCGCACGGGTATTTTCTCCCGGTCATTTCCACCGCCTGCATACTCTATATCCCTGCGGATAATGAAATTCGGTTCTCCAGACTCATTGCAACCTTCAAAACGCTCTGTCCAGTTACCCGCTTCATCTATCTTCCGAATCGGATTCTTCTGATTATTATCTTTTACCACCCGCATCTTCCCAAGCCGCAGTACCCCCTTTCTTTTCAGAGTCAGTGTATCCCAACTTTCAACCCGGTATTCTCCCACACGTTCCATATTCCCATCCGGACCATCTATCAGGATTACTTTCTCCGGCATTCCCTCCGCATTGTACAGCACTTGTCTGCCCCATGACCTATTTTTCACATAGTCTTTGGAGTACTTTTTCAACACCTTTCCCGCTTCATCGTACAGCGCAGAAACAATCTGAAGCGTATCTTCCTGCCCGTTCATAGAGACAATGCTATTCAAACGCCCCTTTTCATCATACGTATAATTCCAGCAATCGCTGACTCCCCTGTCCGCAGTCGCATAAATCTCGCGCGACACCTGTCCGGCAGAGTTATACACATACACCAGCTTGCCATGCGGACTGCCATCCGGCTTCAGCCTGTTCTCTACCATCGTACGGCCTTTGCTGTCATACTTCACGAATGTGATATAATCCACCACCTTACCGGTCACCCACGTAGTATCCTTCAGTAGCGGCTCATACACCACCGTACGTATGTTTTTAATCCCCGGCTGATCCTGGGCGCGAAGTACAGCCGAACCGGCTGCCAGCAGAAGAAGCAAACCCAATATTTTACATCTCTCAGAAATAAATCGGTATCTCATATTCAATAGTGTTTTTCAATATGTTGCCACAAATGTAACAATACTTCGGCACGCACAAAAAAAGACGGGGAGTTTTTTATTCACCCGCCTTCATTCAAACGTTGCCTAAACCTAAAATTCCGCATTTACGTCAAAACAAGGGCACTCTTTCGTCCTTTCCCAAGGATCTACAATACCGTTGTAGTTTCTATCAGGGCTCAGATCCCGGTGCCCCACCACCCGAGCCTCCGGATAACTCTGCAAAAGGTCCGCCACCAGTCTGTGCATCGCCTCTTTCTGCCGCAAAGTCCGCGTGTCGGCGGGACGTCCGTTCACATCCAAACCGCCCTCATAACACACTCCCAGACTGTTTGCATTGTATCCGCGGGCATGCGCTCCGGGCACATCTTCCGGTCTCATCAACTCCACCTGTCCCGACTTTCGGATATAATAGTGATACCCCCACGATGAAAAGCCCCTGTAACGGTGCGCCGTATCCACGTCCTGCGCACTGAAATCACTGTCCGCCCTTGTGGCGGAACAGTGAATAATAATCAGATCGATCTTTCTCATAACCGGTATGTCCATTTATATCGTCATAGCATGTGCGCTCAGCGCACCCAACAAAGCAGAAGCCATCGCAATTACAATTTTCAATACCGTATCCCAAGTAATCTTCTTCATAACGATCAGTTTTTAGTGATTGAATTTTTTATTCTTTAATTTCTAACACCTCTGGCGTTAGAATCTATCCCAACGGATCATCTTCAATTCCTCCGTCACCACTGCCGGAGCCTCCTCCCTCCGAACCATTGCCGCCCGAAGCCGAACCCTGCAAACTCCGGGTCAGCACACGGGTATACGCCATCGTCTTGGCAATATCCGTCAATCCCTTGCCCGGGCGAAAGTTCACTCGTGACTTCTTGATCATAGACGCAGTAAAGTCTTCCGCTTTTTCCACCCCCTTACTGCTGAGTCCCATCTGCAAGGAACCCAAATCTCCCAACCTCACGATGCGTCCCGCTTTCAGTGCACGTTTCGCTTCGTAAATGATGCCCGCCAATGCAGCACGTACATCAGTTTCCGTACACGTGGTACGTCCCGTTATCGCCTCGCACATTTCGTCGAAGTCCAACTCGCCCGAAGCTTGCGCCAAGGCATAATACTTACTCGGCTCATCCTTCTTAGAAGGATTTTTACGAGCCACCACCGAATAATTCATGGATGTTGCCATATCAATTAAATTTTAAAGTAATTGTAAACCATCGATTTACACTGCAAATATACCGGATCGAAGGTACCCCTCAATCGCCAATGAAGTTTTACGAATATCATTGAAATAAACACATCCCAAAACTTTTACAGACCGTTTATTTTCAGTAAATTTACATCATATAAACAATTAATAAATACCAAAAAATGAAAGAAGAAAAAGGCACTTTCACAGTGCGCAGTTACACTAAATCGGAACTCGCTCATCTCTACAATCCACAACTGACCCTTAAAAATGCCACCCAAGTACTTCGCCGCTGGATACTCCACAACGCCGAACTGCATGCTGAACTGATTCTGTTGGGTTATCAGGACCGGAACCGTATTCTCACTCCCCGACAGGTAAAAGTTATAGTCGACCATCTGGGCGAACCTTAAACTTAACTTTACGTGAAAAGCAAAAAGTTACTCCCCGTTATCGGACACATTCGTTAATTTGCATCAAAATTTTAACAAACAATGAAGTATTCGTATTTTCAAAACAAAAAACAGCCGCCTGTCGGCGAAGTAACCGACCAAGAAGTGGTCAACCTCATCCGCCACGATGAAAAACTGGCACACATGACCCTTGACATCCGACAGCACCTCACTGCCAATGACATCGCAACCGCTGATTTCATAAAAGGAGAACTCCCCTCCGTCACCTTCTCCGCCCGCTTCATCGGTGGGCGCCGGTATGACAAACTCATAGAGTACAACGGAGAAATCCCCATCGACCTCGACAAGAAAACTCCCGAAGAACTGGCACGCATTTCAGCAGTCGTCACGGGAAGTCCGTTCACCCACATCAGTTTCACCAGTCCGAAAGGCAACGGCTATAAACTGACCGTACAAACCAGCCTGCCCGACGGCACCCTGCCGCAGTCTCCCGAAGAAGTGCGCAACTACCATGCCCACGCTTACGACCAGGTTGCGGCACTCTACGAGGAGCTTTGCCAAACGGACATCGACGAATCGGGCAAAGACATGACACGCATCTGCTATCTGCCCCATGATGAAAACGCCTACTTGAATCCCGCCCCGCAGTTTCTGATTGTCGACCTCAACCGTCCGCTCAGAGAGAAGAAAAAGAAAACTCCCGGACGAAAAAAGGCTGCCGCAGCAACGACAGATACCACCCGGTGCAAAAAGCCTTCGGACAACATCTCTTATCCCCAAAGCGAAAGCCGCTCCCTGCTTGCTCTCCTCCTTTACTACCACGATCACAAAAACAAGTACGAAGAAGGCAACCGCAACAACTATCTGTTCCGGCTGACCTGCACATACAACGCTTACGGCATCCCAAAAGAAGAAGTCGCCCCTTTCCTGCGCCTCAACTTCACCGATATGCCGCCCGAAGAGATAGACTCCCTGACGGACAGCGCTTATCAGCATACGGATGAATTTAACACACGCAAATTGAGAACCTCGCAATGGAACTTCCTCCGCATTGGACAGTATATCAACAGTCATTACGAAACGCGCTACAACCAGATGAAGCACCGCATGGAATGCCGCAAAAAGGGTGAAGATGATTTCGTCATGCTGGATGACATGGTAAGTAACAGCATCTGGATGGAACTGAACGAAGCCGGTTATCCTTGCAGCGTCAAGAACATGGAGAACCTGATCTACTCCGATTTCAGTTTCTCCTACCACCCCATCCGCGAATATATGAATCATCTGCCTCCATGGGACGGCATCGACCACATAGGCTGCCTTGCCGAAAGCGTCCACACCATCCCCGCCCAGAGAGAATTCTGGCTGAAAGGTTTCAGGCATTTCCTGGTAGGTATGGTAGCCGCCGCCACGCAAGAAGAGGTAGTGAACCACCTTTGCCTCCTGCTATGCAGCAAGCAGAACCTGGGAAAAACCACTTTCATCAACAACATTCTGCCGCGTGAGTTGCGAACCGATTATCTCAGCACCGGCATCATCTCCGCCGGAAACAAGGACGACCTCTCCCGCATGTCGGAATATATGCTTATCAACTTCGACGAATTCGAAGGCATGACGGGGCATGAACTAAGTCTGCTGAAGGACCTCATCACCCGGAAGTTCATCAGCATCCGCCTGCCTTATGCCCGCCACACCCTGAACCTGCCTCATTGGGCATCTTTTGCCGGTACCTGCAACTACCCGCAAGTGTTACACGATCCTACCGGCAACCGCCGCTTCCTCTGTTACGAAATCGAAAAGATAGACCGCTACGAAATCGACTACCCACAGCTCTACGCCCAAATCAAGCATCTGCTGGACAGTGGTTACCGCTACTGGTTCGAAGCCGACGAAAACGATGAGATAGAGCGCAATAACAAGCCTTTCGTCTTTCAGGCTCCCGAAGAGGAAATGGTACTGACGCACTTCCGCAAACCGGAACGCTTCGAGAGTTTCAAGTACATGACGGTAAGTGAAATGGCGGAGGAAATCCGGAACAGAACCGGCTATCAATACAACCATGCCGGAAAGATTCTGATAGGAAAGATCCTCACCAAATATGGTTTCCAGTATGTAATGAGCAAGAATATGAGACGTTACGAGGTAATACTGCTGGAGGCGGAGAGTGTGAGAAATAATCAGTTGTATCAATAAAAAAGGGCTTATCATTCTGTCATTCAAAATCCGGTAAAAATATCATCCTTGAATGACAGAATGAAAGTTCTATTATAAAGCTTTTAAGGTAAATGCTTCCTTAAAATCAATCAACTTATTAGTTCCATAATACTTTTTCCAAGCATCTTCATTATGGCTTATCACAGAAATTTCCGCAGCGGTCGAATTCTTGAACGATTCATATACAGACTCTAAAATCAACAATTCTTCCGAAGAAAAAATATTCACATCCGGTGTCAACATTGAATCTAATTTTACACCGGAATAGCCTGATTCAAATTCAATAATATCCTGATCTATGCCATCTATCAAGCTATATACCCTATCCCATCTCACAGGGACAGGCCCATATTGAATAGCCTTATAAGCCAAACCACTCATAGCCCTTCCATACTTTTTATAACAAAAAAAGTCCGTATAGAAAAGCAGCTTATTCATTTTTGTATTAAACACGCCACCACAACGTTCTATAAAAAACAATAAGACATTCTTAAGTTTATAGTATGACTGCGTCGCATAACCATTTACACTTCCTCTTGTATATGAGTCATAAATCAGTTCTTCACCAATATTAGATGATTGACATTCAATCACTTTGTTCAGCTTAGTCAATATCTTCTTAAGTTCCTTCTCATCAAACTGATATCTTGCATTTCTCACGAATGTCTCAAAAATTACAGGATCTTTTATTAAGTTCAGCACTTTCCCATTAGCTTCACTTGGCATATCTCCACTTTCATACAATCGATATTGGTTGTCTCCAAATCCCAATATTTCCGACATTTTTAAAGCTGACAAGTCATACATTTCCCGTATCTGCTTTATCTCGTCAGGAAACGGAATACCATATTTTATCCTGTACTGATTATACACTTGTGCAAGATTTAATTCATCAATCTCTGTTGTTGTGAAATGCTCTTTAGTATCTTCACACTCATAATAAAGATAAGTGTATTGAAACTTCTCTTTACGAAATACTAATTCCGCATTTTCTTGCTGAAGGCATACATTTCCTCCTGTAAAAGGGCTTTTCATCATTTTCCTCCTTTAAATGGGTATTTCATCCTATATTCTGCAATATGAAATGAAATACATATCGTTTGACAATTATCTCTTCCAAGCGAAATTTTTATATAAACCTCATGACCTTTCACATCTTTACCAAACACCCACATATCACCTAAGTGATTAAGCGTATCCACTATAGGTCCTTGAGAATAGTCTTCTGTTTCAATTGTTTTTATAATAGTTTCTCGATATTTCGGGGTTATTTCCAAATCAGCCAAAGTCTGAGCATTTTTTCCTCTTTCATCTCTAAAGATAATACTAAAAACCTTTAGCTTTTGATGGAATTGCTTTAAAAACGCTTCAACCTCCTCTTGTGTTGCCATATTATGATTTTTCTACAAAAATAATCATTAAAATTGAATAACGATCTTATTTTTCTAAATATTTCAACTTTAAAGTTGAGATACTTCAAAAAAGTCAAGCTCTCTTTACGAAAAGATGCAATATATTGCACCATGAATATAAGTCAAATCATAAAAGACCGCCGCTTGCTATTAGGATTAACACAGCAAGACTTGGCAGACTATACAGAAATGAGGCAACGACCATATCACTATCATTTCCTAAAAGCCGTCAGGAATTCGTTTCTGATACCCTCTTTCCCTTCTTCTATAATATGCTTTCAGAGGGGACAAACAAAGCTATTCAATGCCAAACGCTCAAAATAGACGAAGATAGATACCATAAATTATTAGGTCGAAGTGGGTTATTTCTATAACTTCCCGAATATGTTTAGCTATAGTAAGTAATCACTTTCTATTTTTATCTTCCTCACAAAAGTTTTAGAAAGTAACCTATCTCTACCTAACCGTCCCAATAAAAAAGACATCGTTACCATTATTCATAAACACAAAATATGATGAAATAAAAGCCTGAGAAACAGAGTTCAAAAAGTTGGCGGAAAGTCTCAAAAAAGTGGCGAAAAATTTGAAAAACATGACGGTATTTTTCAAATCTTTCGCCGCTTTTTACTATAACTTCCTTATGAGATTTTCTCTATAATTCTAATACACGTTGTTCGTTTATACCGACATCGACACGAGGTTCTAAATTACGAAATTACTCCGTTTTCCATCATTCATCCTCCGGCAACTCTCCTGCCCGTATCCACTTTGCATACGTCAACAACGTCTCTCTGCTCACAATCTTTCCCGTCTTCACACTCACCACATCTATCACCGAAGTCAGCGAATGGATGATGCGTGAGTAATTGTCCTCCCCGTTGTAGCGCAGCTTCCCTTGCTCTATCAACTTTACAAGAGTCCGGGCAACGACTTTCGGGTTACCGTAATACTCCACCCTCGCAGGCGTATCATTTTTCTCTGTTTGCCGGATTTGCTTAATCAAACTTTTTTTTATCAACACAGACCAACAGCTCTTCAACGAGAGCATACTCGCGATCACTGGCCTTTTTCAGTGCATCGCGCAATTCTTCAATTTCCATAATTAATAAAGTATTTAAAAATAATGTATTAAGTTAACCGTCATCGCCTTCTCTCTCTTACATAAGAACGATGCCCGTAAATTATAATCACCACAAAACAAATAAAAGGAAGTACGAATGAAACATTCACAGCAGGCATACCGAACAAGGTTTGCATATCAATAATACTCGCCTGAAGCGGTGGCAGCACCGAACCGCCCAGAATTGCCATTATCAAACCCGCAGCACCAAACTTTGCGTCATCACCCAATCCCTGTAAAGCTATTCCGTAAATCGTAGGGAACATTAATGACATACAGGCAGATACACCCACCAAACAATACATCCCCCCGATATCCTGAATAAAGATAACCCCAATTGTAAATCCACAAGCCGCAATAGCCAGAACCTTCAACAGCAATCCCGGACTGAGATAGCGCAAGATGAAAGTGCATATAAACCTACTTGCACAAAAGATAATCATCGCCACAATGTTATACTGCTGCGACAACACTTCCGCCGCCTTTTCTCCCATCCCCTGAGACATGAATAAACGTGTGCCATATTGTATGACAAACGTCCAGCACATAATCTGCGCACCAACATAAAAGAACTGGGCAATCACCCCTTCCCTGTAATAACTGATGGAAAAGATACGTTTCAATGTCGGAAAGAAATTGATGTCGTGAGACTGGTCGGCATTCTTTGGCATTTTCACCATACGAATCAGTATCAACATCACCAGAATCACAATGCCGATAATCAGATAGGGAGCAATCAATACACCCAAATCAGAATCACGAACCGCTTCGAAATCAGTAGTAGAAAGCTGACTGCGTTCCATCGTATCCATCGGGCTCAAACGATTCTGTATAAAATTCATCGCTACATACATTCCCAGCAACGATCCCATTGGATTGAACGACTGAGCCAGATTCAAACGACGGGTAGCCGTTTCCTCCGTCCCCATCGAAAGGATATAAGGATTACTGCTGGTTTCAAGAAACGAAAGCCCACACGTCAGGATGAAGTAGGCTATCAGAAACGGGTAATAGCTTCCCGAAAGCATAGCCGGAAAAAACAGAAATGCTCCGAAAGCATACATACCCAATCCTAAAAGCACTCCCGCCTTATAAGAAAATTTACGTATGAACATAGCTGCCGGAAAGGCCATGGCAAAATAACCGCCATAGAAAGCAACCTGTACCAAAGCGCCATCCGTAACGCTCATACGGAATATTTTGGAAAAAGCTTTCACCATCGGATTAGTGATATCGTTGGCGAATCCCCACAAGGCAAAGCAACTCGTGATTAATATAAACGGAATCAGATAGCTCACACCATCCTTACTTATTATTGAAGTCTTCTTTGTGTTATTCATAAGATAAAAGGTTTCTTATTCACGGGTTATCACAATGCTTTTCTGTATAGTTCAAGAATGATCTCCTTAGAAACCTCACGCGGATTGCCCGGTGTACATACATCCGCAAAGGCTGCCTCCGATAAACGTTCCAAATCTTCTTCCTCAATTCCCAACTCAGATAAATGCTGTGGGATGCCTACACGTATGGCAAGTGATTTTACAGCTTCCACAGCTGCACGGGCCGCTTCTTCCCGACTCATACCGGAAGTATATACATTCATGGCTTTGGCAATATCCACGTATTTATCGAGTGCGGCAGGCGCATTGAACTCCATGATAACGGGCAGCAGCACAGCATTAGCCACCCCGTGAGGAATATCAAAGATAGCTCCCAGCGGATGAGCCATTCCGTGCACCACTCCCAAACCTACATTAGAGAATGCCATTCCGGCAATATACTGTGCCACAGCCATGCCATTACGTGCTTCAGAATTCAACGGTTCCTTGACGGCCGTTTCCAGATAGCGGGTAATCATTTCAATAGCCTTGATTTCGAACATATCGCTCATTTCCCAAGCACCTTTGGTAATCAACCCTTCAATGGCATGTGTCAAAGCATCCAATCCGGTAGAAGCGGTCAGGCTTTTGGGCAAGGTGTACATCAACTCTGCATCCACAATAGCTATAGCCGGAATGTCATTCGGATCGACGCATACCATTTTCTTTTCGTTAACCTCATCCGTAATCACGTAATTAATTGTCACTTCGGCAGCAGTTCCGGCAGTAGTAGGCAGGGCAATGATGGAAACGGATTTCTTTTTTGTATCCGCCACACCTTCCAGCGAAACCACATCACCGAATTCCGGATTATTTGTAATAATTCCGATAGCTTTCGCCGTGTCGATTGAAGAACCTCCACCGATAGCCAAGATAAAGTCCGCTCCCGACTCTGCAAAAGCTTTCACACCGGCTTTTACATTGAACACAGTAGGGTTCTGCTTGATTTCGCTGAATATTTCGTAAGGTATTCCGGCAGCTTCAAGCACACTCAGCACTTTATCTGCTACCCCATACTTGATAAGATCTTTATCCGTTGCCACAAAAGCTTTGCGCAAACCCAAACGTGAAATTTCTTTTGGGAGCACCTTACGTGCTCCCGGTCCGAAATATGATACTTCATTCAATATAAATCGATTAATCATGATTTCCAATTTTATGTTATTACCTATAAAAATCTATTTTCTGAAAGCAGCCAATTTATTCCTATAATATGTTTCCACATCTTTCCAATGATAGTAAGGAGCAAGTGTACTCTCCACCGGAAGCTTCATTTCCTGCTCATTGAGCAGCACTTTTACCAGAATATCATCACTTCCTTTTTTCCTGTAGAAAACGAACTGAATATTGCAAGCCATCGGGAAAATCTTGTAATTGCGCCAAACATCGGCGAGGCTGTTCAAATCGGTAGTCTGATAAGCGCAATCCCCCAACTCCAACAGACATGCGAGAGGAAGCACACAAGATTCATGACCGAATCGTAATGTAACGCTATTCTCTTTCCTGGCAATACAGGAATCTGCGGTATTCAGAATATTCTCCAACAGATTGGTCTCCAGATAGGGCATTTTCCCTTTTGTAAGCGGAGACGGACCGTAATCAATATACCAATTTGCATTATTTAGCAGCCACATGTCGTAACACTCTTCTTTGGTAAAAAGAGAATAGAGTTCGATGTCCGTGTCGTGATTCTGCATAATGACTGCAAGTTCGAATAAATAGCTCATCAGCTTATCTGCATCCACTTTCCACCTCACATACTCTTCACTGTTGAAAAGCGACTTCATCAGCCGTTCGGGATGAAGGTGTTCTTTACGGAACGCAGCTTTTGCAGTCAGAACTTCGTCCGTCCGACGCTGTTTTCTGTAATAATCATCCTCATTGTTCATATAATACATATCATAATAGCTTGCATCATTCTTTATCTGCAACTTTGGATTCTGCGATTGCAGTTCCAGACATTCCGCCATCATGGAAAGAATACAACGGATCACCACCGTGGAGCGTGCATCGACTGCTGTTGCTCCCTGAAAAATTTCCGGAAAGTTATTATACATTCTTTGGGCAATCCCCCTGTGCTGGCGTGCTCCCAATGGAGTCAGTTCTCCATATCTTCCTTTTGCCATCTTCGCAAGGCTGTCGACAAGATTAAGTGTCTTTTTCCCCAGTTCGGTTAGTGCTTCATCTTTCTCTGCTTCGCGAAGAATTGCCAACGGCTTCGTGTAATCATTCGGATTCACCCGATAACGGGAACCATGACGGGCATAATGACTCAGATAAAAAGGTTTATATCCTTTGGGAGGAGCAGTCATTGCAAAATCAGGTTCGGGATAGGCATAATGATTGGCTGCCGAGAGATGTATATTCGCAAATATTTCTTCCTTAGCGGTCTGGGCACTCATTCCGAGTGCCAGACCACAAAGAAGGATAAATAAAAAAAATCGCTTCATTTTCTCTGAAATTAAATCTATTCACTAACGTATGGACCAAACTTATCGACTATAGTCAAGTTCGATTTTCTGGCATCCAATACATATACCTCATATTTCCCATCAGGATATACTCTGATTACAATATGCCCTTCTTTGGCTTTTACCCCTCGGGAGAACCAAGGACCAATACCTATACCCGTTTCTTCATGATAATATGTCATAAAGATATCTCTCTTTTGAGTACCGACATTTGCTGACAATAACCGCTGACCAACTTCAGGCCCCGGATGATCCGTACTCCACGATTGAGCTACCACCACTTTAGGATCAAGTACGTCCAAAAAGTTTTTGTTAGTGGCATCACGATTACTATGATGATTGAGAGACATTGCTGAAACTTTTCCTATCATTGGTGCCATTGGAGTTTCAATATCATACCATTCTGCATGATCCTGATCTATCAAACCAGAATTATCTCCACCGGCATAATACTTAAATTTACCGTAAGTAACAACAAGGGCTGTCGACATCTGATTATCATTAAACTTCCCATTTTTCGCCAACAACTCTTCCACTGTAAACAAAGGAGTTGTATTTTTACCTTTGCCCGCCCATAACAAGTTATTAGACTTTATATTCCTGATTTCAAAGCCGGGATAAGATTTCGGATTTTTTTTTAGCACAAATTGCTGGTTTGAACCGATATCAAACTTTTCCAATTTCATCCCATTATGTTCTTTTTGATAATCCAGAAACTTCAGTAGATTGTGAAATGTTAGTGGCTCAACACCCCCATTTCCAGACTCATTTGTTCGTAAATCAACCGGAAAATTATAATCCGGATAATCTCTATCCACATAAGTTTTAATAGGAATCACATCACCAAGTTCTGTCAATCCGGTCAACCGATATCCGTTTTCAGATGTGCCGGAAGCATCACGCACACTACCGTAATGATCGGAATGGAAATGAGTCAAAAGAAAATAATCTACTTCCGGTTTTTCATCTCCCAACAGGTTAGTGACATAGTTAATAATAGAAGAACCAGCCGTATAACTACTATTAGGAAACACCTGAGGAGCAAACATCGGAGCGTACTTTGCATCGAATGCCTCGTTATCAAAATCACCGGCATCAATCATCATATTTGTTCCGTCTGGAAAAATCAAGAAAGCACAACTTCCACGACCTGTATTGATATGATGAATATCCAGATAACCTTTTTCCCACTTTGGGAGTTGAACTTGCGCCGATACCCAAACAGCACATAAAATTACAAATAAAAATAAGATACTTTTTTTCATGGTTTATCAATTTAATTCTTTCACATTATTTACTCATTATAGTTTTAACAGAACAATTGACTTTTCCATCAATTGAGCGTATAGATACCACATAGAATTGATTAACATTCAATGCACTATTGAATTGGGTGATTGTTATGACATTATTGCTGCCATCCGCATTCTTTTTACCTTCATATACTAACCTGCCAGTCAAATCCATAATTCTCACTACAAGTTCTGTAGCAGTATTAAAAGGATAGTCCAATAAGATTATATCATTCTTACAATCCACCATAACTTCCGGTCTATTTAAATCGGCTGTTATTTCCGTTTGCTTTAAATCTGAAGTACGTTCTGATGGTCCAACCAGTTGATCATAAAAAGTCCACAACATGTTTTTCTCTCCGCTATCATATTGTATAATAGAGGCCCCATCAGCAATAGAAGCATCTTTCACCACCGCATATAACCCCGAACGCAGGTTTTTTAAAGTATAAACAACATCCTTCATTCCCGATCCCGTATAAAATTCTTTCGTAATTTTCCAAAAACTATTAGAAGTGCTTGCTCCATGCTGAACGAGTTCTTCACCTAATTCCAGGCTTGCATTCTTTACGACAAGATATTTTTGGCTGTTTTTATTCCTCAACTGCACCAGTCCGAAAGCAGCTGGTAATATTTCCCATTCAGAATTCCCTTCTCCTGTCTCATATTGAATAATTTCAGCATCATCAGTAGTTGATGCATTTTTCACTACCATTAGCTTAAGACTATTTCTATTTCTTATTGTATAAATGCTTTTAGGCAATGGTGAATCTGAATAATAAACTCTTTCAAGAGTCCAAATTTCATTATCATCTGAACCAGAACGATATTTTATGACATGTGCATCCTCTTCAGTTGATGCATTCTTTATAACTGCATAATAATAACTTGCCGCATTCCTCAGACGATATTCACCTGGCACTCCAGTTAAAATAAACTGCCAGTCATTTTCCCCGGAATACCAAGCTATTCTCTGCCAAACATCCGATCCTTCAGTTTCATACAGCCCACTAGACATATAAAATCCCGAAATCAAATTCCGAAGAGTATATGCATTTCGATCCCTAGCAGGTTCTAAAAACCACGTATCAGCACCAATATTGCTGTCATCCGAATCAAACCTGCTATGCTGAACAAGAGGAGTGCCCGTTTCAGGACTTCTATTCAAGATCGTCAAATACAATCCACTTTTCTTATTTTTTACACGATAGACACCGGTTTCTATCATTGACTTCTCATCAGGATACGATTGTAAAAAAGTCCAATATACACTATTTTCTTCACCATTTACTTGAACCAATTTGTAATTATCTAATTTTGAATTTTGATAAACCCCTAAATACTTTCCACTTTTTCTGTTTTTCAACCTAAAATATTTAGTATCAGTAGCCGAATAATCCAAAATCCAAAATTCATTATCAGTACCTTTCTCATCATACTGTATAATCTCTGCTCCAACTTCTGTAGACGCATCTTTAACGACTATAAATCTTCTGGAATGGAGATTCTGTATCTTACACTCGTTAACTCCTGAAAAAGATAATTTCCATTCATCATTACCGATCCCGGTAGTTCCTTGAACTATTAACGATAAATTACCTGTTTCAGCATTATTAACCAATGCATATTTTCCTGAATTCTTATTTTGTATTCTCACATACGTATCTTTAGGATATTCCGCGGTATGCTGAAAGTCTATCTGAGCATCTGTAAGTTCTGCATTATACACTTTAAAGTCATCCAAGGCACCCGCTACCGGAGAATGATTATCAAATCCACCTACATATAAATATTTATTAGTTGGAAATCCCTGATCTCCCATCCAAATATAAAAATAAGCTTTCGTAAAATCAGGTTTATACATTATCAACCTTGTATAATACATACCATGAACTACAAATATATGATACCAACCAACCTGATCAAACTGAGTAGGTTTATATGCCCATAAGTACCAAGGAACTGTCTCCCCACCTGGCTTCGGAATAAATCGATTGAATCCTATAGTTATTTTTTTGCACCCTACCCCTTTCAAAACACGATTCTGTCTATCAGTCCAGTTATAAAATTCAGTATTGACATCGGTTGGTTCAAAAGTTTTTGCCTCTGGAAAAAGCACAAAAGGATAGGGATTATAATACCACACAGAGACTGTATGAACAGTATTTATATTAAATCCTGCCAACCGTATGCCTGCCCCTTGTTGAAGAAACTTCACACTTCTTGCTTCATTTCCAAATCGGTCTATCGACTGAGAAAACGTTCCAGTTAATGTCCCCAAGTTACCAGATATAGATTCATAGGCAGGATTGCTTGTATCAAAAGCCAAATGAATACTAGGATTTGGTACACTAATCTGTGAAGTAATGCTCCCAATACATGCAAATAACAAATAAATAGCAAATATTATAATATTCCTATTCCTGTTGAATTTCGTTTTCATAACACTCCATTTATAATGAACGTTTTCCTATAGTCTTCAAATAGTCAAAAAGAACTTCCAAACGGTCGGAAATAACAACATCAGGCGCATGAGCTGTCTTTAATAACCAATCCCAATCACATCGGCGATCTGTTCCTTTCAAATTAATGATACTATATTTAAATTTTCTAGGAACCCAACACCCCTTTTCTGTCTCCGGCCACATTGGAAATTGAATAACACGCGTGTTTTTGGCTCTCAACCAGTTTAAAATATTAGTATAAGTTCTCCCCTCAACAGTAACCTGACGCGTTAACATCGGATCTGAATCTTGAAAATAAATCATTTCAAAGCCCTCGCATCCCGCATCTATAAATGCTTTCATTTTATTAATCAAATCAGGATCTTTATCTAATAATTCCGAATAAACAGTGGGAGTAAACATTTTCACCAATTGTTCTTTGTCCTCTTTATTCGCTACTAAATTTTTAATAGATTCCGGAGTAGGGAAAAACTGTATTTTAGTTTTAAATGTTACTTGATTCACCATTCCAAGTTCTTTCACTAAATAATACATTTGAGGAATAACGTTCTCAGCTTTGTCAATACTTACTAAAGCTTTATTTTTACATTTCAAAAGAGCCTCACGTAAAGTTGCCAGTTTATATTCACTAACCTCACCTGTAACCTCTTTTAGTTTCAAATTCTTAAGTTCATCCCAAGATTTATAATACTCAAAGGTAGCTCCTTCACCTTTCCTAACAATCCCATGTCCTGTAGTAAGGCGATCTAAGCCGTAATCGTGTAGTAAATAAAGAACATCATCGTCTGATTTTGTAATATCAAACTCTATCATATCTGCTCCCAAGTCTATTGCAGCCTGTATAGCTGGAAGGGAATTTTCCGGATAATCCTTCCAATATCCTCTATGAGCAGATATCATAATATAATTCGGATAATTAGCAGGATTATTAAAAACATCAATTAGTTTTTCTATAGGAAGACGCTGCGATTGAGAATAGCAGAACTGGAAACCTATTCCCCCAAAAAACAAAAGTAGCAGTAATAGTTTTTTCATAATAATACTTTTTAAGTTCAACAAATAAGATTCCTTAGTAGATTGCGAGTATTTAGGTGGTTTGTCCTATTTTGACAAACCACCTTATAATTGTAATTCTTTCAGTTTATAACTTAATTATACCCTTCGTTCTGTTTGGTCGCAGAGTCCGTATCGATTTGTCCTTGAGGAATAGGTTGTACATAGTTTAATTCACTTATTGTAATTCCACTATATCCGGGAGTTCTTGCAAAATATGCATTCATTACCTCAACAGCCTTACCCGTTCTTATCAAATCAAACCAACGATGGCCTTCATTAACCAGTTCTTTACGTCTTTCAAGTGCAATTTCCTCTTTTATCAACGTGGCATCTCCCAACGAAACTTCATCAATACCTGCACGTTTCTTAATAGAATTCAGATATTCGTTTGATTTGGGCATATTGTTCTTTTCCGCATAACATTCTGCGAGCATCAGGAGAACGTCAGCATAGCGTAATACAATGATATTGCTACCTCCATCGGCAACAGTCGCAGAAGTTTGCTTCAATTTCCCTGTTCCTATAACTCCATTTTTAGTAATAATAAAATAAGCAGACTTACGCTTATCATTATCTGCAAACAACCCATAAACCTCTTTTGTAGGCAAATTATGCCCTAAAGCACCACTGACAGTACCAGACGGACTGAACTTCTGGAAAGCCCGGCTACCTTCTGAATTACCATTTACACCTGACTCAAATTGTACATCGAAAATAACCTCTTTGTTCCCTTTATTATTCACATCAAATATATCAGCAGGTTCGTCTAACAAAGCGTATCCAAACTTTTCCACTTCCTGCAAATATTTCAAACTATTATCATAATCCTTTAGAGTCAGATAAACTTTACCCAACAACGCAGCAGCAGCACCCTTGGCAGCCCTTCCTTTTTCAGCTGGTGCATCAGGAAGCATTGCAAACGCTTCAGTCAAATCTTGCACAATCTGTTTATACACTTCTTCTTGGGGAGTTCTCACCTGACCAAAGAAATCATTAGGATTGGTTGTTTCTTTCACCACCAACTGAACATCACCGAAAATCCGAACTAAATTAAAGTACATCAATCCACGCAAAAAACGCATCTCACCTTTAATATTCGTCTTTTCAGCCTCAGCCATATCAGCAATACCATCAACACGGTTCAAGACCACATTACATTGCTGAATACCTTTGTAATGATGGCTCCAAGCTTTATCAATTATGGTATTGGCCGAAGTCATCGAGAATAAATCCAATTGTCCATAATTACCGTTATCATTTGAAGGGACCTCATCCCATGTGTTATCAGACGGAAGTTCGCCCAAAACTAAATTTGCCAATTCATACACGCCTTCAGCTTGCAATATCCCGTATGCAGAATTTACTCCTTTTCTTAACTGTTCAGCATCTTTATAATAATTATTCAATACATTCTGCATTTCAGGAGTCAGATCAAGAAAACTTCCGGAACATCCGGCAAACAGAATTGCCGCTACTCCCAACATTATACTATATATTCTTAGTGTTTTCATATTCATTTCGTATTAAAAGTTTATATTCAATCCCAAAGAAAAAGTACGAGGTACAGGATAGTTATAACTTTCCAACCCTTGATTCAAAGCGTCTGCTGCGTTTCCATTCAAGCTCATTCCTTTGTACGGAGTCAACAGTAATAAATTGTTTGCCAAGAAATAAACCTGAGTTCGCTGAAGTCCCAAACGATTAATAAAGGAAGAAGGCAGTTCATAAGAAAACTTCAGACTACGAATATTAAAGTTCGAAGCGTTGTAGAAGAACTTATTTGAAATACGCGCTTCCTTACGCGCACTGGAGAAGTTTCCCATATTAGGAGTTGCATAAGTTCCATTAGGATTATTGACCGGATGATAGCGGTTATTAAAATATTCTTTTGTTGTAACTGCAAAACCTTCTCCGGTATCCATATATGTGGCTAATGCTGTACTATAAAGCTTCTTACCCAATTCACTATATAAATCCAATGTCAACTCAAAGCTTTTATAACGGAATGTATTATTCCAACCAAGCACTACTTTAGGAAGTGGAGAACCAAAACTTTTCTTATCTTTTGTATTAATAACATTATCATCATTTTGATTCTTGATAATATAATCACCTATTTGCGTTCCTGCCATAGCAGGGTACTTCTTGAAATCTTCGTCAGACTTATAAATCCCAATGATTTCATATCCATACAGTTCAGATATGGATTTTCCTACTTCTGTTATTGAAAAGCCTTTGCTGCCAATAATCTGAGTCTGTCCGGGTGCAAGTGCCAAAACCTTATTTTTATTTGTAGATAAATTTAATGATGAATTCCATGAAACAGGCCCCATATTAACATCTTTTGCCGTAGAAAATCGTATTTCAAAGCCAGTATTTCTTACTTTACCAATATTCTGCAACGAAGTAGTATAGCCAGATTGTTGAGGCACAGGCACACTCAATAACAAGTCGTTGGTATTCGCCGAATAAAAGTCTGCACTAATACCTAAATATTTGAATAAGGTAACATCCAAACCAATATTCCAAGTTGATGTCATTTCCCAAGACAAATCAGGATTGGGAGATGCATTTATGACTGTACCGGGTGCCAAAGTGCCACCAAATAAATAATCATTATTTGACATTAATGCTTGAGCTCCATAATTTGCAATCTGGTTGTTACCGGATTTACCCCAACTAACTCTCAATTTTGCGTAATCAATTGCAGAGCAGTTACTCATAAACTTTTCATTTGAAATCAACCAAGCAGCAGATAAAGCCGGAAACATCCCCCATTTTGTATTATCACCGAATCGGGATGAACCGTCTCTTCGCATAGAAGCACTAAATATGTATCTATCCTGCCAGTTGTAATTCAAACGGGCAAAGTATGAAATCATAGCCCAAGAATATTGTGAGGGTTCTACTTTAAAAGAACTACCACCAGCTATATTTTTAATAGAACTATCGCCAAAGTCTGTAGCAGTGACTTTCAGTAATTCCTGATCTTCTCTTTGATAAGATTGTCCTAATAAAACCTGTATAGAATGTTCTTTTATTAGTTTATTGTAGGTCAATGTATTTTCAATCAAATAATTCTTTCTATTAGTATTACTCTGGGAGGCACTAATTGGCTGAGGAGCAGCAGCACGATATTTTCCGATATCCGAAGGGGTATAGAATTTGTAAATTGACGCATCATAATCAGCACCTATATTTGTTTTGAACTTGAAATCTTTAAATAATTTGACTTCTGCATACATATTACCAAAAAGTCTGAGCCTATCCGTTTTACGTTGTACTTTTTTAGATATGGCAACAGGATTTTCATATAATGCTCCATCCGTATCAGCATTTGCCTTAATCTGTTCGGATATAGCCAATGTTCCATCTGTATTATACGGAGCAAAGAAAGGATAAATACCTGTAGCTATATTAAGAAAATTACTACTCATAGCATCCTCATCAAAAGTATTTTGCTTAGAATAGCTCGGAGAAAAGGAGAAACCAAGAGTTATAGTATTACTTGGCATCAACTTTAGGTTAACATTAGCAGAGAATTTATCAAAATCAGTACCAATGACAATACCCTCCTGTTTCATGTAGCCCGCTGACAATGAATAGAACGCCTTTTCAGAACCACCGCTAACAGATATGTTGTAATCCTGCATAGGTGCCAATTGAAATATTTCATCCAGCCAATTCGTATTTGTCAAACCTTTCTCTCCATTCAAATATGGATATAGATAGTCAGGAATCAATTCACGTTTAGAAGCTCCATTAGCCTTTCTGACAGCAGTATCATCGGTCTCTTTCCGGACAGTGGGATTCTTATTTACATAACCGGTGTTACGTGCTTCAAGCATGTACTGAGCCATGTCATAAGCATCTACAAGTTCCAATTTATCATACCGTTGTTGAAGACTGAAAGTAGCTGAAAGAGAAACGTTAGGTTTACTGGTCTTGCCACTTTTAGTAGTAATCATTATGATACCATTTGCACCTCTTGAACCGTAAATAGCCGTAGAGGCGGCATCCTTCAACACTTCAATAGACTGTATTGCACTCATATTGATACTATTAATATCTGAACCTTCTGTCAATGGGAAACCGTCTACTACAATTAAAGGCTTACTTCCGGCTGTCAAAGTTCCGATACCACGTACATTGATAACAGGACTCCCCCCCGGGGCACCAGATGGCAATGAGACTTGTACACCTGCCATTTTTCCGGAAAGTGCAGATGCAAAATTCGTAGATGGATAACTTTGTAAATCATTAGCTTTTACAGAAGAAATAGATCCGGTAGCACTTTTCACAGTAGTTGTTCCATAACCTATAACAACTACTTCATCCAACATTTCCGTATCTTCTTTCAATACCACTTTAGCCAATGCTTTATCTTTAGCTAAGAATGTCATGGACTGATAACCAATGAAAGAGACAGCAATTTTTGAATTATCCGGAACATTCACTAATGTATATTCACCATCTACATTAGTAATAGTGCCCAAAGTAGTACCCTGCACTGCAATACTCGCACCAATAACTGGTTCGCCTTTCTCATCAACAATCACCCCGGCAAGGGTTATTTTCCGAAAAGCATCACCATCAGAATTTGCAGCAATCACACTTACCGCTATCGTATTATTATTCCTATTGAAATGAAGCTTTGTTTGTGTGGTAATTTCTGCAAGTACACTTTTCAGTGTAGCTTTCTTAACATCCAACGTTACACGAGGCGCATCATTCACTACCTGCTGATCGTAGAAAAACTTTAAATTGGTAATCTTGCTGAGTTCGTTGAACACATTCTCTACAGCTTCGTTTTGTACCTTCAGTGTGATGTCATTCTCCTTTAGCGACTGTGCCGACACCGGAGAGGCAAACAAACCTGCAAATAGTAAAAAAGCTAAAAACAGAATGCTATTTCCTGATTTCCTTTTATAGGTAAAAAGATTATTCATACATTTGTGTGTTTTAGTAATTAGACTTGATTTATTAAAACAAAGGTTATCCGGATACTTTATCCATACGGGTCGAAAACGAATGAATATTCGTCCGGACTGCCATATAGGGACATTCCTGTGGAGTGTTCCTATTTTTTTGAGCGAGCTAAGTAGGTGCTTTCATACAATTTCAATTTATGAGGGTTAAACAATAGGTATCTATTTATAGAATGTAATCTTCATCCCATCTTTCCTGTATTTCAACTTACCACCGCTGATAAAACTGATAGATTCTAACACATCGTCAAGACTATGATTGCCATGCTCACCGGAAATCTGCAATGTAGTGTCCACCCCGGGAAAGAAACTTATCTGACAACCATACATGCGTTCCAGTTCCTTCGCCACATCACGTATCGGAGCGCTCTGGAAACGAAGTTCTCCCTTACGCCAAACAGCCACTTCACGCGCTTCCTTTCGTTTACTGTACTCACCGGACACAGTATTGATTATGACCTGCTCCTGTGCTTCCAAACGCATCATAGCCTCAGGTAGATTAACTTGTACTTTACCGTTCTCCACACTGACCGAAACCAGTTCGTCTTCTTTATAGGACTTCACATTAAATTGAGTGCCCAACACACGAACATCCAGTCGGGAAGTACCTACAACAAATGGCTGTTTCTCATTTCTGGCAACCTTGAAATACCCTTCTCCTTCCAACTCCACTTTACGCAAATCTCCATTGAAACGTTTCGGATAACGGACATAAGAACAAGAGTTCAATTGCAATTGTGTACCATCAGGCAAGAGCAATTGCTTCTTTTCTCCGTAGCGGGTGAATGCCTCCAGATAAGTTACATTCTGCTCTTCAAGATATGCCAAATAACGCATGCTGCCGAACGCAATGCAGAGAACTGCCGCCACACTTGCCGCCACCACTGTTATCCGGCGGAACCAGGTACGCTTCTTATGTTCAATGCGTTTCAGGAGTTGGGCAGCTTCTTTCTTATATTTCTCACGTTCCAGATCGGTAAATGTTTGTTGGCTGGAGGATTCCTCCCAAACTTCAGCAGTCAAATCATCAAGTATATCACGAGACTCCGAAGTATGCAGTTCGTCCAGCAACTTGCGGGCGTCTGCCGTAGTATACAAATCATCTAAATAGCGACGAAACAGTGAAATATCTTTTTTAATATCTTTCATAAGTAGTGTTTATGTTAGTAATACACGGGAAAAAGAAACATCTAGGGTATGATTAACATTTTTTATATCATATCGATTATAGTATTAGAAAAGAATATTAGTAATCAGCAATTTACAAGAAGTTAAGAGTTTGTCAACAAACTCCTAACTTCTTGTTGACAAACTCTTAACTCCTTGTCGACAGGGTATTGATAGCATTGATTTACAGATAAATTATTGCATACCTAAGCAGGTAAGCAACAAAATGATATCGGTATATTCGCTACCGGAATACTTGATAAGGTAAGTACGGATAATTTTCAGAGAAGAAGATATGTGTTCCTGGACAGTATTGACAGATATACCCAGTTCTCCTGCGATTTCTTTGTGTGAGAGTTGAGCTTCCCGGCTCATTTCAAAAATTTTGCGCTGGCGGGGAGTCAGTTGCTCCAAAGCACGGGAAATGATAAATTTCAAATCATTCAGCATGACTTCACGCTTAGTATCATCTGTGTAGTCCAGTGCTTGTGAAAGAATACTTTCCTTGAGTTTCTCCTCATTGGCAGCATCACGCAATTGATTCAGAAGACGGTTACGGATAATCGTATATAAATAAGAAGAGAAAGAAGCATCAGGGTCGATAAAACGACGGCTTTGCCAAACCACCGTAAACGCATCCTGAAAAACATCCTCAGCATACTCACGTGACTTCAAAAAGCGCATGGCAAAATATATCAGACGATTCTTGTAGGCTGCATAAAGCTCGCAAAAAGCATCCTCATCCCCTCCTATCAGACGGAGAACAAGTGCACGTTCATCATTAAGAATATCCGTTGCGTACATATAGCGTTTTTAAGTTTCAGGCACAAAGGTATGGGTCTGATGTTACAAACGTATGTAAAATTTAGGAAAGCAAAAAATAAAGGAGGATATTTTTTATCCAAGAAGAGAAAGCATCCACTTCTTGCCAATATCGGCAATACCACTAGATGCCGTATATTAAGCCATTTAGAATCTATAAATCAGCTCCCATCCCAAAACATGCCTGTCCAAATCACTTTCGTGCTGATAACAATAGAACACATCAGCCGTCCAGCGTGAAGACAATCTTGCTTCTACACCGCCCCGGGCACGGAAACGGGTGGCATGGAACCATTCGTCCTTACCCAAACCGTGGTATTGCTCTAAAGAAACATACGGCGACCATGTAGTTATCTTGTACGCTGCCTTCAAGCGAGTGCGAAGACGGAATTCATCTGAACCACGACCATCAAAAGTATGCTGGAAACGTTCGCGCAAAGTAAATGTCCATTGTCGTTTTTTGAGAGTAGCCGAGACTCCTGCATGATAACGGTGCCGGGATTTCCAGATATCTTCACCACGATTGCGGTAGTGAAATTCGTAACCGCCTTCAGCTTTTAGAAATGAAAGAAGACGAACAGAAGCGCCTACACCAAATCCCCAACGATCTATCTCATCCAATGCATCACGGGTACGCATCTCCACATCTCCGTAAAGTTCAACCTTAGGTGATACATATCTGGCTTTCATCTTATTCCAAGTCACGAAATCACTGTCCTGTGCCTGCAAAGGGAATAGGCAAACGACGAATAACACAATCAATAGAGAAGTAAATCTCAATAATAAAAAGCGTCTTTTCAGCATATTATTCTTAACTGTTTTCATTTATCTTTTGAGTTCACAAAGCTAAAGATAAATTCTGTAATAATTCTGTAATATGAAAGTCATTTCCACAATAATGTCAGTCCAAATCAGGGAATAAGCTGAAATATATCTGACAAAACTATTTCATTCCCTGATATTTAATATTTTACACCATATTCATGCCAATACTACGTTTTATGAGAAAAAGACTATTAGAATAGCTGTACCGATAAAGATGTTTATCAGGGTCCCAAAGAAGACGACAAATAATTCAACGAATTCGGCTACGAAACAGTTCAAAGTAAAGTCAACTTGGAAGTTAGCTATTTAAACAGCGAAGTACAAGCTAACGTTTATTTTGAATTGTATGATGAAATGCCCGTTACTCCTAGTGAGTACAACTACATTAGGCGAGATGATGAATGACTCTTCTACTAACAGCCGATACTGCAAGTACGAGATTCCGCTTAATAAGTGCTATTCCATTAGAAACTTTTGTGGCGGAAAGTTCACGTGTTTCACTGTATGGGATATATAGATGGGAGACGTCGGAGATATAGATGTGTGGTAAGGATGTGTGATCCGCCCTTTATTTCTTTCAGGAGATACTTTCAGCCCAAAAGCCGATGAACAGGACAGTTGATGAGAGCTGAAAGAACTGTAAGTTTAAAAATCGCTTTTCTCCCGAAACCTTGGTCTGCGAAAGAAACATGAAGGTGCGAAACTTGAATGAAATAAATAGCTGAGTTTAATTCTCAAAACTCAAAAACACCAACGGGTAAATGTAGCAGGTACAACTCCACATACTTTTACGGGTGAGCCATAAAAAGTAGAGAAGACATATCTGATTATAAATTCACAAGCATCAGAGCTAAAAATAAAGGACTGAAAATTTAGGTTTCAGCCCTTTATTCTTAGCTCTGACTTAAAAGCAACCAACTTATTATAAGTCTCAGCCTCCCACTCTGATAATCAAGAAATCCGTTTCAGGTGTTCTTCTATCTTTTGAAAGAATGATGCCAGATGCGAACCATCTACAAAGGCATGATTTACATAAATGGATAAAGGAAATACCAGACGTCCCTCACGGGTTACCGCTTTACCGGAAGTCATCAAAGGGTAACTGCAACCATTACCGGCTTCGGCCAGCGTATAAGTAGTAGCAGTGAAATACATCTTGGGGACAGCGCTTAAATGCACTACATCATAATCTCCCTGTTTTGCCAACTCCTCTTCGGCACCATAAGGATTGCCATCTTCGGGGATATTGGTTATCAACTCATACGCTTCGGCATAAAAGCGTTTGAAATCTTCGTGGTAAGGAATCCGAACCGTATAAAAAGTCTTTCCGGGAACAGCTATCGGAGAAATGATATCCACTTCATCATGAAAAATAACTTGTCCGTTCTTGTCGGTACGATAACGAAGTTCCGGAACTTCATTCGCCGAACGCACTACGGCATACAGATAATAGAGAAAAAAGGAATGACCCGAAGCTCTCGCTGCGGCACTGGCTTCGGTACAATCAATCTCTGTGGTAATGGAATACCAGGAATTTACAAAGCCCCGGAAGAAATTGTAATTGTCCCGGCGCTCCCAGGTCTCGATGTCTACAATATGTCTCATAAAGTTATTGATTAATGAAAAATGCCCGGTCGCATAATATCAGCCGGGCATTCGTTCGTTTATTTTCCTTTCTTATAGTTTTCCAATCCTGTTTGCAAGAACTCGATATACTTAGGAATGTCCTCGTCATACGAATAAGATTTATTCAAAGGGCGACCTTCATTATCTATCAGCACATAGAAGGGCTGTGCATTGGCACCGAATTTAACGCGTTGGAGATAACTCCACTTATCGCCCACTGTACGCAATGTACGCTCCCGTCCGTTTTCTGTCACTTTAACAGGTGAGGTCAACGGGGTTTTATTATCTACATAAAGTGTAATAAGTACGTAGTCGTTGTTGATAATGTCACTTACCTTAGAGTCTGTCCATACGGCAAGCTCCATCTTACGGCAGTTTACACAGCCATAACCGGTGAAGTCGAGCATTACAGGTTTGCCATGCTGACGGGCATATTCCATACCCAGATCGTAATCATCGAACTTGGCATGCACTTCATTATTATAGAGGTTGAAGTCCTGAGTCTGCATAGGCGGTGCAAAAGCACTGACTGCCTTCAACGGAGCACCCCACAAACCGGGAACCATATACACGGCAAATGCCAGCGAGAAAAGTGCCATAAAGAAGCGGCCCACTCCCACTTTCGTATCGTCATCATCGTGTGGGAACTTGATCTTGCCCAACAGGTAGAAGCCCAGTAAAGCAAACAGAACAATCCACAATGCCAGGAACGTTTCGCGGTCGAGGATGCGCCAGCCGTATGCCAGGTCGGCTACAGAAAGGAACTTCAGAGCGAAAGCCAATTCCAGGAAACCGAGAGTAACCTTAATGACATTCATCCAACCGCCTGATTTCGGCATAGACTTCAGCCAGGACGGGAACAGGGCGAACAATGTGAACGGCAATGCCAAAGCAATAGCAAACCCGAGCATACCGATAGCCGGAGCTACCACACTACCCGTTGTAGATACCTGTACCAGCAAGAAACCGATAATAGGACCTGTACAAGAGAAAGACACCAGTGAAAGCGTGAATGCCATCAGGAAGATACTGAGCAAACCGCTTGTTGCTTCTGCCTTACTATCTACTGCGTTGCTCCATTTAGAGGGTAGCGTCAGTTCGAAAGCTCCGAAGAAAGAAGCTGCAAACACAACCAGCATCAGACAGAAAAGGATATTGAACACGGCATTCGTGGAAAGTGCATTCAATGCACTGGCACCGAAGATCAACGTAATGGCCAAACCTAAAGTTACGTAAATCACCACAATGGAAGCGCCATACGTCCAGGCATCACGAATACCTTTCTTTTTATCTTTGGAACGTTTCAGAAAGAAACTTACCGTCATAGGGATAATAGGCCACACACAAGGAGTAAACAATGCCAGCAGTCCACCGAGAAAACCGGTGATAAAGATATAGAACCATGACATATCTTCCTGTGAAGTGGTCTCACCGTATGATTGCAGATCATTGATGACAGGTTTCCACAAATCAATGTTGCCCGCCACATTTATATCCGTCGGACCATCTGCACCACCTATTATACCGGTGGAAGCTGTATCAGCAGATGTTTCAGTTTGGGAAACAGGCTGAGTTTCCGGTTTCGTTTCCTCTGCCGGAGCTGTTACCTTTTCAGCCGGAGTTGCAGCTGCTGTACCTTTAGCGGCTTCTGCCTTACCTGAGAAATTAAACTCTACCTGCGTAGGAGGCAAACAGTTTTCATCATTACAAGCACCGTATTCCAGAAAACCTTCTATCTTATAATCCCCTCCTGTGAGCTTTAGTTTCTGAACAAATTGTGCCGTGGACTCAAAATAGCGTACGTTCATCTCGAACAACTTATCATAAGAAGCTATTTCTTTTCCTTTCGGCTGCAACTTTCCTACAACTGTAGCACCGGATATCTTCTCTACATTGAAGGTAGCCGAGATAGGACCACCGTCGCCCAGGTCGGTAGAATATACATGCCAACCCTTATCGATAGTAGCGGTAAATACAATTTCCGCCTCTCCTGCTGCAAGCGTCTTCAGTTCCGACTTAAACTTGACGGGCTCCTGTATCTGCGCTTGTGCCACGACAGCAATCAGCAACAGACAAATGGATAATATTTTCTTCATACAATGATCTTAATTACGAGTTACGAATTACAAATTACGAATTGTCAATTGTCAATTGTTTCGTAGTCAACACAAGCGCGATTCTCCTTTACATCAGCAATCAGCTTGCCTGCTGCCACATGCTCAGGATGAGTAGCATAGAATTTCACGTCGTCCAACGTATCAAATTCGCTGTAGAGGGCAATGCTCCAAGTTTCACCAGGATTCATATTGAGTCCAACTTCTATCTTACGTATAACAGATATTTTAGCTGGCAAAGCCTCGATAGCGGCCTTGAATTCTTTCATTGCTGTCAGCTTTTTGTCAGCCGGAACTTCGTCTTTTAATTTAAATAATACAATGTGTTTGACCATAACTTTGCAATTTTAATGATTTATCTATATATTTGTCAACCGAAGCGATTAATATTAACCGCAAAAATACTCGTTTTGTTTTAAATATACACTTAAACGGATGTTAATAATAGGAATTGCAGGCGGAACTGGCTCGGGAAAAACCACCGTCGTACGTAAAATCATTGAAAGCCTGCCGGCAGGTGAAGTGGTACTGTTACCGCAAGACTCTTACTATAAGGACAGTAGCCATGTACCTGTAGAAGAACGACAGAACATCAACTTTGACCACCCGGATGCCTTCGATTGGGGGCTTTTATCCAAACACGTAGCCATGCTGCGTGAAGGGAAAAGCATTGAACAACCTACCTACTCGTATCTTACCTGTACACGAGAGCCCGAAACGATTCATATCGAACCGCGGGAAGTAGTGATTATTGAAGGGATTCTTGCCCTGTGCGACAAGAAACTGCGTAGCATGATGGACCTTAAGATCTTTGTGGATGCTGATCCGGACGAACGTCTGATTCGTGTCATACAACGGGATGTAGTGGAGCGCGGACGTACGGCAGAAGCTGTTATGGAACGTTATACCCGTATCTTAAAGCCTATGCACCTGCAATTCATCGAACCGTGCAAACGATATGCGGACCTGATCATACCCGAAGGGGGAAACAATCAGGTGGCAATCGATATTCTGACGATGTATATAAAGAAGCATCTCTGATAAATGAACAACTGAGGCGTCTCAGTTATTTATATATTTGAATGAATAGAAGTATCTTAATATTCTTGCTATGTCTGTGCTGCCTGTCGGGGTGCGGAAATAAACGGCATGGTTCCATGCCCGATGAAGCTGTGGGCGATTTGCAACAGATAAAAGATAGCGGTGAACTCGTTGTACTGACGCTATACAGTTCTACTTCTTACTTCAACTATCGTGGCCAGGAAATGGGGTTCCAGTACGAGTTGAGTGAACAGTTCGCCAAAAGTCTCGGGGTAAAACTGCGCGTAGTGGTAGCAAGGAATGTACAGGGACTTATAAACAAGTTACTGGCAGGCGAAGGAGACATCATTGCCTATAATGTCCCCATCACGAAGGAATTAAAAGACAGTCTGATCTATTGCGGTGAAGAGGTCATCACACACCAGGTTATTGTGCAACGCGCAGGCGGGAGAACAAAACCGCTGACGGATGTAACGGAACTGATAGGTAAGGATGTATATGTAAAGCCCGGGAAATATTACGACCGTTTGGTAAATCTGGATAAAGAACTCGGTGGCGGCATCCATATCCACAAAGTGACTAATGACAGCATTTCAGTAGAAGATCTCATCACACAAGTATCCCAGGGAAAGATTCCTTATACGGTAGCCGATAATGACGTAGCCAGACTTAACACTACGTATTACCCCAACCTGAATATTAAATTATCCATCAGTTTCGACCAAAAGGCTTCTTGGGCGGTGCGCAAAGATAGTCCGGAGCTGGCAGCAGCCGCTAATAAATGGCATGAAGAGAATATGACTTCTCCCGCCTACACTGCCAGTATGAAAAGATATTTCGAGATCAGCAAGGCAACTCCACACACTTCTATCCTTTCTCTTCGTGAGGGAAAAATCTCACACTTCGACGAATTATTCAAAAAGTATGCTTCGGAAATAGACTGGGATTGGCGGTTGCTTGCCTCTCTGGCCTATACAGAGTCCAACTTTGATACAACAGCCGTTTCATGGGCCGGAGCCAAAGGGCTAATGCAACTGATGCCTGCCACAGCACGTGCCATGGGAATCCCCGAAGGAAAAGAACAGAATCCGGAAGAGAGTGTGAAAGCTGCCGTAAAATATATCAATGCTACCAGTAAGAGTTTCTCTTCAGTACCGAGCGAAGAACGGCTCAACTTTGTACTTGCTTCCTACAATTCGGGTATCGGGCATGTGCTGGATGCAATGGCACTGGCTGAAAAATATGGAAAGAACAAATATGTCTGGAAAGATAACGTAGAGAACTTCATCTTATTGAAAAGTAATGAAGAATACTTCACCGACCCTGTCTGCAAAAACGGATACTTCCGTGGAATAGAGACATATAACTTTGTGAGGGATATTATGGGGAGGTATGAGACATATAAGAAGAAAATAAAAGAGTGATAGGGTGGTAAGGTGATAAAGCGATAGGATGGCATATCTATCACCTTATCACTCTACTACCTTAATCTTCCTTTTCATTAAAACAAATTCAGCTTATTCTTCTGCGCCTCCTCCAACGAAACTGTCTTTGGTGCTTGCGCAGCGTTCTTTTCACGCAACTGCTGATATTCTGAACTTAATTTTTCTTTTAATTCTTCTTTGGCTTTCGGATTCATCAAGCGGGCAGCTACTGTTGCATTCTGCGAGGCATCTTTCAGATGAACCACAGGAGCATGATAGACGGGAGCTATTTTCAATGCTGTATGCAGTCGGGAAGTAGTGGCGCCACCTATTAATAAAGGAATATCGGCACCTGCCTTTTCCAATTCCATAGCCACGTGTACCATTTCTTCCAATGATGGAGTTATCAGACCACTAAGTCCAATCATATCCACCTTTTCTTCCAAGGCACGCTGAACAATCGTTTCAGCAGGTACCATCACACCAAGGTCTATGATCTCATAACCATTGCAGGCCATGACCACGGAAACAATATTCTTACCTATATCATGCACATCACCTTTCACCGTGGCAAGCAGGACTTTTCCGGCAGAAGCGGAGCCTTCCTGTTTTTCCGCTTCAATTACAGGCTGAAGAATGGCAACGGCTTTCTTCATGGTACGAGCAGTTTTCACCACCTGGGGCAAAAACATTTTTCCGGCACCAAAGAGCTCACCTACATAGTTCATACCTGCCATTAAGGGACCTTCGATGATATCCACTGCTTTCGGATAGAGCTTCAGGGCTTCTGCCAAGTCTTCCTCCAGATAGTCACCAATTCCTTTCGTCAAAGCATGTTTCAAGCGTTCTTCCACACTAGTTCCATTACGCCATGAAAGAGGGGCAACTTGTTTATCAGTGGCATTACCTTTCTGTTGTTCGGCAGCAGCTTTCAGTTGTTCAGCAGTTTCTATCAGACGCTCGGCAGCATCGGGACGACGGTTTAAAACCACATCCTCTATGCGTTCCAGTATATCGGCAGGAATATCAGTATAAAGCACAGCCGTAGCCGGATTTACGATCCCCATGTCCATTCCTTCACGGATGGCATGATAAAGGAACACCGCATGCATGGCTTCACGGATATAATTGTTGCCACGGAAAGAGAATGACAAATTGCTGACGCCACCACTGACATGCGCACCCGGCAAGTTCTTACGTATCCAACCGGTAGCCCGGATAAAGTCTACAGCATAATTATTATGTTCGTCCATACCCGTAGCCACAGCAAGGACGTTGGGGTCAAAAATTATATCATGAGGATTGAATCCCACTTTCTCAACCAAAAGCTGATAAGCACGTGCACACACTTCAATCTTACGTTCGTACGTATCCGCCTGTCCTTTTTCATCAAAAGCCATTACTACAGTAGCTGCACCATATTGCCTGATTGTACGGGCATGTTCCAGAAACTTTTCCTCTCCCTCTTTCAGAGAGATTGAATTCACAATGGACTTTCCTTGCAAACACTTCAATCCGGCAACAATTACATCCCATTTGGAAGAGTCAATCATCACAGGAACACGGGCAATCTCCGGCTCGGAAGCAATCAGATTGAGGAAAGTAGTCATTTCAGCCTGTGCATCCAGCAGACCGTCGTCCATATTTACGTCGATAATCTGCGCCCCGTCTTCTACTTGCTGACGGGCAATGCTGAGGGCTTCATCGTATTTCTTTTCATTAACCAGACGCAGGAACTTGCGGGAACCGGCCACATTGCAGCGTTCTCCCACATTGATAAAGTTCTTCTCAGGAGTCACCTCCAGCAATTCCAAGCCGGAAAGCCAAAGACTTTCGGGTTTCGGAGCAGGAACATGGGGAGCAGCACCGGCTATCAGGGCAGGATATTCGGCAATGTACGCATCGGTCGTACCACAGCAACCGCCAATGATGTTTATCAGCCCTTCTTGGATATATTCTTTCACTTCATGCGCCATATCGGCAGGCGTCTGGTCGTATTGCCCCAGGCTGTTGGGCAATCCCGCGTTGGGGTATGCACTGATATAATAAGGAGCACGGGCAGCAAGCTGTTCCAGGAAAGGTTTCAACTGACGAGCACCAAAGGAACAGTTCAAACCTACCGAAAAGATATTGGCATGCTGAACGGAGGCAAGAAAAGCCTCCAAAGTCTGTCCCGACAGAGTGCGTCCACCTGTATCAGATACAGTAACGGACAGCATAACAGGAACTTGAATACCTGTAGCCTCCATCGCCTTTTCGGCGGCAAAGATAGCTGCTTTAGCGTTCAATGTATCGAAGATGGTTTCTATCAGCAGAGCATCTACTCCACCTTCCAGCAAGGCTTCCATCTGTTCCCGATAGGCATCGGCAAGTTCATCGTAAGTCAGCGCACGCATAGCCGGATTATTCACATCGGGACTCATGGAACAAGTCTTATTGGTAGGTCCGATGGAACCGGCTACAAAACGTGGTTTATCAGGTGTGGAAAATTCATCAGCTACTTCACGTGCCAGTCTAACGGCAGCCAGATTCATCTCACGTACATACTCCTGCACATGATAATCGGCCATACTGACACTGGTAGAGCTAAACGTATTGGTTTCAATGATATCGGCACCTGCCATGAGATATTTACGGTGTATATCCTGTATCACATCAGGGCGCGTCAGACAAAGCAGGTCATTGTTTCCTTTCATCTGCCCGGGGATACCGGCAAAACGTTCTCCCCTGAAATCTTCCTCTGTTAAGTTGTACCGTTGTATCATGGTGCCCATAGCACCGTCTAAAATAAGGATGCGCTCACGCACCAACTTTTCAATAGAAACCATTTGTATTTAGTGATAGAATGGTAATGTGATAAAGTGGTAAAGTGATATTACTCTATCACATTATCACGTTATCACATTACCACGTTAAACAATTATCTCTTAAACATACGCGCCATATCGCGTTTGTCATCTTTCTCTTTCAACGCTTCGCGCTTGTCGTATTGCTTTTTACCTTTGGCAAGGGCTACCACCACTTTGGCAAGTCCTTTTTCATTAATAAACATACGAACAGGAACCATTGTAAAACCGGGATCTTTCGCTCCACGCGCCAGTTTATCAAGTTCTTTTTTGGTAAGTAAGAGTTTACGCTCCCTGCGTGCTGAATGGTTATTGTACGAACCGTAGAAATATTCGGAAATATGCATATTCTTCACCCACAGCTCGCCATTGGCAAAGTAGCAGAAGGTATCCACAAGGCTTGCTTTACCCATGCGGATCGATTTAATTTCCGTACCCGTGAGCACAATACCCGCGGTATAAGTGTCTACCAATTCGTAATCGAATGTAGCGCGCTTATTTTTTATATTAACAGGAGCTTGTTTCATGATTTCAAACGTTAATTAAGCACCATCGTCAGCTTGTTGAATATAAACTGAATGAGCATAGGACAGGCAATGAGTAGGATGGAAGAAATGATTGTAAACCGTAACCGGTCTTTTTCTTCTACTTCCATCAACGTGGAAGCCCCCTCCCACACCACATACACAATATAGAACTGCAACAGCAATCCGATGATATTAAAGTCCGGCAATATGCCGATAATAATCCGGAGCAAGAAAAGAACAACCAGCGCATAGCCCGCAAACTGTTGCGTCAAGGGTATGTCACTGTCCATCATAAACATTTTAACGCGCATCCCATTTATGAGATACGCCGCCAGAAAATACCCTCCAAAGAGGGATACTGCCACCGCGCAACATTGCGTCATGGCATATTGAAAACTTTCGGGACCGCCCCACCCCTTCGCCAACAAAGAGCCGATAAAGACGGACAATCCGCATAAACCAATCATAGGATAGACAAAAGCAGTAAATACTTTTCGCCTATCCTCCTCCAAACGAATTTCCTCCCAGGCCTTGGCCGGAGAGGAAATCAGTAACATTGCTATATGGAATAATGCTTTGTAATCCAAATTATATTATTTAAATTCTTTGTATTCTACAGTATATTCATTGGTTTTAGTATTATTATCATCCAATTCTACTGAATTGGCATTTTCTTCTGCCACAATAATAACCTTATCAAGTGATCCACTAGTAGAATATGCAATTTCCTGCAAATTGAATGAGCGATAATATAAATATGTTGAACCATTATATGCATAGTCAAAAGATGTCGGACTGCCAGTAGTCATATTATCACCACTCTTTTTATGACGCAAATAAAGCTTTATGGTACCATCAGTCGTTTCTTCGTTGGGATAATATACCAAAGTAAAAGAGTGAGGTTTAGTTTGTATATAATAATTTATTGGAAGCATTAATGTATTCGTATCAAAGTAATATGGTTCATAAGCAAAAGTACTAGAAACTTCCTTCTTCAAGGAAATAATAGGTGTATCGCTAATAGAGTCATTTGCTGCGCCAGGTTCATCAACAACTTCGACTTGACTATCCAAACTTACAATACCTGTTAGTGCAACCCCCTCTATCTTAGTTGCATTATCAGGAATCTCTAATACGGAAGAATCCCATTGATATGCAATTTGCACTACTTGACCCTCTACTTCAGAAAATTTAAATCCTCTAGCTTCCAACTCTGCTACAGAAGTGGCAGTAGGAGTAATAGTTATTCCATCTACTGTTTTAAAATAATAATTCATGCCATACATAGAGTATACTTTTGCAAGTGCACCACGAGATCTAGTAGTATCATCATCCGAATTCATGCAAGAAGATAAAGAAACACCCATTATTAAGGTCAGGGCAACCATCCAGATTTTAAACTTAGCCATTTTCATTGTTCTATAAATATTAGAGTTTGCAAATTTAGATAAAAGAATCGAGTAACACCGCACTCTCTCCATTTTTTCATTGTTTTTAAGAGTAAATGAAATATTAATCTAAATACTGCACATTCCACTCCTTATTTAACATCAATTTACAAAAAGCAGAGTACCGAAGAGAGAAAAGTGCAATAACTAAAACAATTGCTTGTGGCGAACATCCTCTCAGCCACAGACTAATAGCAACGAGATTAAGGCTAAATATTACTTTGCCTTATTCTTTTTGTTACTATGCCATATTTTAATCTTTGGTTTCCAATTGCAGACTGTCCGGTTTCCAACTGCGGGACAGACAGCCTGCAGATAGAAACCAGACAGCCTGCAGTTGCGGGACGAAGTTTTACATAAAGCCCAACCACATTTACTCCTAAGGATATACACATTAAGAACTAAGGATGCTCACAAAAAGGACTAAAGGAAAGGAAATTTATCTTCAGGTTTTAATGTATAGACTCTTTAGCAGAAGAATATCTTTTCTGCAAAACTTATCTTCCAAATAATAAATTTCAGTAACTTTGTTTCCGTTGACTCATGGTGACCTCTGTCAAGAGGTTTATTCATATCAAACTCATACTTAAGATTATGGTCCATTCTAAATTTCACATCATCTCCCATAAAAGGACTGCTACACCGGAAATAAAAAAAGGTGGAAACGATTCTTCGTATCCGGCACGGTACGTTTTCTGTCTCATATTGTTGTTTCTCACAATATCTTCCAGAGCAGTAAATATGGATTCTTTATCTATGAAGAACTATATCTCATCAAGTACTACAACAACTTATGTTGCAAAAAATAAAATGGTTTCACAAGATAAGTATAAACAAACCAGATATTGGAAAAAGCATAAGAGATTAAAAGCCTGTGGCTGGACAACACTCGGAATAGGTGTTCCTACAATGGTTGTAGGATTCGTCGGTGCCGTAGTTTCCGGCTATGAGTCCGGTGGAGACGGAGAAGGCTTCGGCATCGTTATCTGTGCAGGAGCCGGACTGACCGTAAGCAGTATTCCTCTTTTTGTATTTGCCGTTAAAAACAGACAAAAAGCTATTGCAACTGCACTCGGCACAGAACTTGACCCACAATTATGGAGAAAACACAGACTGTTCAGAATTGGCGCATGTACAGCATTGGGCATAGGGCTTGCTGGAATGGCAACAGGCTTGATGGGCGGAGCTTTTGATGATTCTCTCTACAAAAACACCCAATCATGGAAAGCGGTATTTTACACCAGTGTGGGTATAACAGTAGCCAGCATTCCACTATTCGTTCTTGCCAATATCAATAAAAAGCGAGCTAAACAAGCAATAGAATTCTCACTCAGTAGTTCGAACATCCAAATGGCTTTACCCAACGGAATGCTTCAGACACAACCCGCATTGGGTTTTTGCATTCATTTTTAGGGATAAAAATCGCCCTTATCAGACGATTTTAGCAAACAATTCCAAATGCTCATCTACATAACCGGCTATCAAAGCTGTTATGCCTTCCTCTTTTTCCAAGAATTCTTCTTCCAGTTCATCGAAAGCTTCATATTGCTCGTACATAGCCATGAATTCATCATCTGTACGCTCCCGTTCCAAATCTTCACGATGGGCATCATAAATCTTTTTAGCTCTATATACCAGTTTACCGAAATCTTCTGCTCCCCACAGACGCATCACTTTAGCAAACGGATTGGCAAAAATATAACCTCCATACCCATTCTGTATCAACTGGCAGAAACCGCCATCCATTACTTCATCACGGAATATCTGGTAAGCAAGCAAAGTGTGCTGCTCACCTGTCAGCAACGGCATGGACTCAGCGGTCAGCTCACCACCTATCACTTCTTTATATCTGTCGGTAAATACCTGAATAAAAGTATCCATTCCCTCGCCTGCTGCTTTGCGCAAGGCGGCATCAGTAATTTCTATCATAGTCTTCTTATTATGTCTTTTTCTAATTATTACGACAAAGATATGGAATTAAAAGATAAAGGTATAACAAGAAGACTAAAAACAATGAAAAGTGTTCCTACAATTTCCGCAGAATGCCTTTATCACCCACAACGAAGTAAGTATTCTTATCAATCAGCAATGCACGGCCCCGTTTCTTCTTCTGATTTTCTTTATTGTCTACATTGACACCGATAACCTTGCCATCATAGAAAGTAGAAATATCCTTGAAGATGGTATGCCCTACGATAATGTGTTTGACTTTATAGCGTTCCATCACCATTTGCAGGCTGTCCTGCGCCATTGGATGATACTTGGCATCTGTACGCACAAGCCCACGATACCAGATGGGACCGTCGTTACCATACAGAAATGCGGTCAATGGAGAAAGAGCCCTGCGTTCTTTCTTATTCATGAAAAGGGCTTTACTCATTTCTTCGTTCACGGTAGGGATACTTAGATTACGATCATAAAAATTCTTGCCTAACCCGGCATGAACATAAAGATCACGACCTATAATCTGCATCGTATTACGGGTACCTAACCATTTACCCAATTCAGTATCGGGTCCAAAAAGTTCAGGGTAATTCATATTCAATTTCTGTGCCAGCACTTTATATTTATCCTTCGTATAGCGTAAGTCATTAGCCAGCACCAGCGGCTCATGGTTCCCTAACAGGAAAGAAACAGTTCCACCTGCTTTTGCAGCCTCATCTTCTAACTTATAAAACAGCCAGAATATTTGCGGTACATCTTTTCCACGATCGAAAATATCACCGATAACCATCAGATGATTATTACCAAAGCTCCAATTGTAGTTTTTATCAATAATCCCATTACCCTGCAACAAACTAATAACACAATCCAACTTACCATGCGGGTCGGACATAACAAACACTTTTTCCGGTTGCCGATATTTCCAATCGGGACGTTTCACCGGATGCAATCTCACATCAAACGGAAACTGCCCCTTATGATCTACCACATGCAAGATAAAATCTTCAGGTAGTGCAACATAAGTCGTATCGATAATTTTCCCTTTCTTATCGACACTGATAACACGCGTTTTACCATCAGGCTGATAAAGCACATACGGTCCGTCAGCCGATAACTCTTCTTTTTTCTCTTTATCTTTCTTCTTACCGTCTGAACCAAAAGTTCCGGCACTAAGGCCGGAACTGATGAACATTAGAGTAAATGCTATAAGAAAGTACTTCGTGAAACTTGTTTTACTCATCATATATCATTTATTAAAATTATCTTCCACCATATCCAGGGTTCTGTTCCATATTAGGATTGGCATCCATTTCCTTCTTGGGAACAGGAAGTACAATCATATAGAAATTCCAGTCATAGGTCATATACTTCGTATCATGTTTGGTTTTACTCAGATTGCTGTCTTTTACATCCTTACGCTCTACTGTCAATCCATTTCTGATAGCGTCATACATGCGGTGTCCTTCGGCAACCAGTTCTTTACGGCGTTCATCCAGCACTCTTTCCAGAGTAATGGTCTGTCCCACTACTGTGTTTTCCGGATTAGCACGCTTCACAATCGGATCGAGATACTCAATCGCTGTGGCATTATCGCCCAACTTGACAGCTGCCTCAGCCGCAATCAGATAAACTTCTGACAGACGAATAAGCGGAATATTGGCATCCGTGATACTTTCATTCTGCTGCGGTTGATACTTAAAGACATAAGCATAATATTTCTTATCGAAACTCAACAATTTAAGACGTATATCTTTAGGATCTTTCTTCAGGAACTGATAGAAGGAACAAGTGATGCACATGTCATCATAACCATCCTTAGAATTCAGATAGCCCATACTCTCCTTACCCGGGCTATCAGTAGTAAGGTTCACGATTTCGAACAAGACTTCACCCGGATTGGAGGCAGACGCATCATTACTCCATGCTGTGGGATATTCTTCATTGGTCCACAAGGCATAGCCTTCTTTTTCCGCTCCCTTAATGGCATCTTTCGCCATTTTCAGTGCATTAGTGTTATCATTCTTGTAGAGATATACGCGGCTGAGTAATGCCATTGCTCCCCATTTATTAATTTTACCCTTATTAAAATCACCGCTCAGCAAACCAATGCTTTCGGTAAGATCGGAAATCACCTTCGTATAGCACTGAGCTACGGTGTTTCGGGAGGGTTTACTTTCAATAGTGGACAATCCTTCCACAATGGGCACCCCCAATGATGCTCCGTTATCTTTGGTATAGGGATAGCCGAAGATACGGGTCAAGTCGAATAAGGCCAGCCCACGGATTGCCAAAGCTTCGCCTTTCAGGTCATCTCTGTATTCGGTATCTTCTTCATCAATGACAAGTTTGTCAATGTTCATCAGAATCAGATTACAATTCTGAATGATAGAATAAAGATAAGACCAGTGAGAAGTGGGGCCATTATCTTTTGTAAAATTGAAACGGTAATAGTCAGCCACACGTTTGGTAGAACTAACCGCCTGCATATCATCTCCCGTCACGTCTCCATAATATACCAGCCGGCCGGAGTAAGCATCCGAGCTTTGCATCGTGCTATAAATACCATTCAAGGTAAACTCAACATCCGACAATATCTTAATACTGGTTTCAGTATCTATCGAAGTGGAAGGATCCAGATCCAACCAATCGTTTCCGCAAGAACTTACGAAGAACAATACAGAACTGATAAATAAATATTTTAATAGCTTCATAATATCAAGTTTTTTAACGGTTAGAAATTAATGTTTACGCCGAAAGTCACAGTCTTTAAAGGAGGGGTTCCCCAGATAGCAGTACCACCGCTGACGGCTTCCGGATCGTAATAATCGTATGCTGCCCAAGTCCAAAGATTATTGGCTGATGCATACAAGCGTACATTCTCGATACCGATTGTACGGGTCCACTCTTTCGGGATGGTCACGCCGAATGTCAAAGTCTTCAGACGGATAAAATCAGTACTGTGCAGTCTGCGCGTCGTTGTCACCTTATTCATAGCTACATTCGGCTTTTCGTAAAATAATTCATACTTGGTAACATCTCCCGGCTTCCTCCAACTGTTCTTATAATAAGTCGGAATATTAGCCTCCAGATCGTTACCTCCGTGTTCGGTCTTTTGTGCCCAAGTATCATAAGAGTAACCACCAAACTGGTAAGAGAACATAAAGTTGAAATCAAACCATTTATAGCGTAAAGTATTTGACAAGCCGCCTATCACATTAGGCTCCGCATGCTTGTCCAACACAATGGCATGTGCCTCATCTATAACTTCAGTAATCTCTTTTTTATAGTTACCATTCTCGTCCACGTCATTCGTATAGAACTGCGGAGCACCGGTTTCCGGATTGATACCGGCAAATTCTTTCATATAGAACGTACGGAATGATTTGCCGACTTTGCGAATCTGAGTTCCTTTAATAATTTCTGTTTGCATGCCATCGAGTGTCACAATCTCATTCTTATTGTGTGAAATATTGAATGTAGTGTTCCATGAGAAATCTTTTGTCCGGATATTAGTAGAATTAATTTCCAGTTCCACTCCTTTATTCGAAACTTTACCGATATTCATCAGATAACTGCCGAAACCGGTTGTCATAGAGATAGGACGGTCCATCAACAGATTTTTAGTGGTACGGGTATAATATTCCAACGTAACATTCAGACGGTTCCACAGACTGAAATCCAACCCCAGATTCAGGTTATAGTTGGTTTCCCATTGCAAATCATCGTTCTTAAGTTGCGACTGAATAATGCCCGGCTGTTCCAAATATCCATTGGTCAGACTGCTCAGTCCTCTGTATCCGAAATAGTCAGTAGGAAGAGTACCATTCACACCATAAGAAGCACGTATCTTCAGGTCAGTCAACCAATCCTTGACAGAGTCCATAAAGCTTTCCTCAATCACACGCCATGCGGCAGATATCGACCAGAAGCTACCCCAACGATTATCTTTGAGAAAACGGGAACTGCCATCCATACGGAAACTGCCACCCAGATAATATTTGTTTTTATAGTCGTAATTCAGGCGGAACAGATAAGATACCATACGGGTACGCGTATCGCTGCCACCCACCGATTCGGTCTTCATACCATTACTGATCTGGTTTTTGTCGTAAGTGGCAAAATTAGTGGCATAACCGGATAAGTAGTCGCGATACTGGTCATCAATCTCATATCCTGCCAATGCATCAAGATGATGATCCGCGGCTATAGACATTTTATAACTCAACTGGTTGGCCCATACCATTTTCTTGTACTCATAGAACTTCTTGCTCATGCCACCATTGATGTCATCGCCGTTAGAGGTACGCGGGTCCTTCCAGTCATTGCCTTTCGTGTTAACATAATCATAGCTCAAGGTAGACTTGAACTTCAGATCCTTGATGAACTCATATTCACCGTAGATGGTATTGAACGTGCGGGTCACATATTCGCGCTGATAATCATAAGTTGCCGCCAATGCCGGATTACGGTCACTGTTGCGGATAAAATCACGGTTCCAACTACCATCTTCATTGTAAACAGGATCGGAAGGGACAACGGCGTTACGCGAAGTATAGAAAGGAGAAGAATAAGAAGTACCTTCGCTATACACATCCTGATTGACAGTGGCAAACAGAACATTGGCACCTAACTTAAGCTTGTCAGTAGCTCGAAAATCAACATTCAGCCTTCCACTGATACGTTCCAGACCGGAATTGATAGCAATACCGTCCTGTTTCAAATAAGAAAGCGAAGAGTAGTACTTAAATCTGTCCGTACCTCCTGAAAGAGAGGCTTCATAGGACTGATGATTTCCTTTCTGAAACATAATATCATCCCAGTCCACATATCCACACCAAGGAACCGGAGCATAGTTATCAATCTTTCCGTCGGCATAAGCCATTGCATCAGCTTCGCTCTTACCTTTTTTTATCTGACTTGCCACCAAACCGTCATAAATATATTGGCGACGTTCCTCTCCACCCATGACAGGACGATAATCCATAGCAAAATCAGAACTACCCCAATCAGCTTTCAATGAGATGGAGGCTTTGCCCGCCTTACCTTTCTTTGTCGTAATCAATACAACGCCGTTGGCAGCACGCGAACCGTAAAGAGAAGCGGCAGCGGCATCTTTAATGACTGTAACACTCTCGATGTCGGAGCTATTGATAGTCGACATGATATCAAGTCCCGCATCCGAACTCATCGTATTAATAGTACCTGAGCGCATCGGTACTCCGTCTATCACATAAAGAGGAGAATTACTGGCGTTAAAAGACCCCATACCACGAATCCTCAATGAAGAAGAGGCACCTGGCTGACCGGAAGATGATGTGAACTGCACACCCGGCGCATTGCCTTGCAACAGGTCCTTGAAAGAAATAGCAGGAACATCTTTCAGTGTCTCTCCTTTTACACTGGAAGCAGAACCGGCATAAGCAGATTTCTTGAAGGTACCATAACCGGTAACGACCACTTCATCCATCAAATTGTTATCCGGTACCATTTCCACTTTAACCATCTTTGCAGCAATAACTTTAACTTCCTGACGGATATAGCCTACATAAGAAACAATCAAAGTAACAGGCAGATGATCCACATCAAGAGAGAAATGCCCGTCCAGATCGGTGGTACAACCGTTGGTAGTACCTTTTACCAGTACATTGGCTCCGATAACAGATTCACCCGTCTCATCTACAACGCTTCCGTTCACTTTAACCTCTTGCTGGGGAGCAGCTACAGCTTCAACCTTAGAAGCAGGCTTAATAGCGATGACACCTTCATGAACCGTATAAGTCAGCCCACTACCTTTCAGGCATTTATCCAGCACATCAGCAATCTTTTCATGATTCACAATCAACTTTTCTACTTTTACATTTTTCACCTCTTCAGTGCTATACACAAAGGTGAAATCAGTTTGTCTCTGAACTTCCCACAGCACTTCGTTAAGAGTGGCATTCTTAAAAGTTGCTGTGACAGTGGTTTGTGCAAACACTGCATTGGCAGCCTGCATAAAACCGGTAACTGTGAAACAAAAAAATAGTAACGTTATCCATAAACGTCTACTACTTCTTTCAGCTTGATTCTTGTGTTCTTTCTTGTTCATAGTAATCTTTTTTGGGTTAATTATGGAATGTTATTGTATTACCTTCGATTTTCACGTGTACTTCTTCTGTCTTTTCCAGTAACTTGACGAAAGGAGTTATTTCTTCATAACGATTCAGATTACAACCGAAACGTATATTCTTGAGTTTTTCATTTTCGTAAACTACGTTCATGTCATACCAACGTGAAAGTGTCTTCATGATATCTTCCAAGCGTTGATCTTTGAAGTTGATCTTCCCCTTCACCCATGAAGTATAGAATGAAGTATCTACCGTTCGCACATGTATGGAATTACTTCCCAAAGCGATGGTAGCTTGTTGCGACGGTTTCAGTATAAGGCTTTCACCCTTTTCGGCACTGACCTTTACAGATCCGTTTACTAGGGTGGTCTGGTACTCCTCATCGGGATAAGCGGAGATATTGAAAGTCGTACCTAATACTTCAACCTGTATGCCATTGGCATTTACAATAAAAGGCTGCCCAGTTTTACTCACTTCAAAATAGGCTTCACCTTGTAGCTCGACTTCTCTCTTACCCGTAGTAAATGCTACCGGAAAACGGAGGCTACTCATTGAATTTAAATGCACCTTTGTTCCATCACTCAACACTAATGCATACTCACCGCCACGGGGAATCTCCACCTTATTATATACAGGTTTTGGAGAGACAGATGTACTCTGTGCCAACTGATAATTCAGGGTGGTTGAATCTATCTGAATATTTGTTCCCTCTATTGTTTGTAAAGCATCTGCCGTTTCTTTATTCAGATTGATAGTCTCTCCATTATCCAAAGTCAATATTGCTTTGGCCGCTCCCGGCAATATAGGTTGGGCTATCAGCACGGACTTGTTAGAAAAATAGTCGTGAGTAGTGTATTTTAGTGAGATGCCAACAAAAAAGACCGGTACTAAAACAGCAGCGGCATAACTGAGGATTTTTATCATCCGTTCCCAGTTATTACTCTTTCTGATGCGCTTTTGCACCTCCATCCAACCGGTTGCAGTGTTGAAAGACGTACCACTTTCCACATGCTTTTTCAAATTCTCTTTACTGCAAATTTTCTGAAAGAGTGCTTCGTGAGCGGAATCTGCTTTTCGCCATTTCTCCAGTTGAGCGTTTTCTTCAGGAGTGATTTCACCCGATAAGTGTCTGGCAATAATATTAGATATATGAAAATCCTGTTTTATCATAAATTGAACTTTTTTCGTTGTCTTTTATAATAAAACAGGCGTAATTAAAATCATGGTGAATCGAAAAGCATTTTTTTCCTAAGAAAATTCAAAATGCCGATCTTATTATACAATTTTTAGGTTTATATCAGTAGTTTATTCCTTCTTTATCAAGAATTAAACTACTTTTGCCACTCAATTTTAATACATCTATTTTATGCCGATATTCTTCATTATCCTCATCACCATATATCTTGGCGGAAACACCTATGTATTCTATAGAGGTGCACAAGCGTTATCCGGACTTCCTGTTGGAATCAAAATCCCGTTGGCTATTTTGTTTTGGCTCGCAGCTCTATCCATCGTGGGGACGATGCTGACCCGTAACATAAAAATGCCGGTTTTCTTATCTCATACAATGTATGAAATAGGCACTGGCTGGCTGATATTCACCTTATATATGGTCTTATTCCTACTCGCATTCGATCTGTTGAAACTATGCCGTATCCCTTTCAACTACAGCTTCGTCGTCTCTTTGCTATTTACAGTCATCTTATTAGGATATGGGTACTATAATTATCGCCACCCTAAAACGAACATAGTCAATATCGCCCTCAACAAACCTTTGACCGGCGACCGGCAACCTATTAAAATAGTCGCCGTGAGTGACCTACATCTCGGATATGGAACCGGGAAAACGGCTTTAAAGCGATACGTGAAGATGATTAACGAGCAAAATCCGGATTTAATTCTGATCGGAGGTGACTTGATTGACAACAGTGTAGTGCCTCTTTATGCTGAAAACATGATGGAGGAACTGTCCGAATTAAAAGCACCGTTAGGTATTTACATGGTTCCCGGTAATCACGAATATATCAGTGGCATGAATGCAAGTGCACGATTTATACAAGGCACTCCCATACAGTTGTTGCGCGATTCAATAGTCACACTCCCCAGTGGTATACAATTGATAGGACGCGATGACCGATCGAACACTACCCGCCGTTCATTGCAAGAGCTGATGGCAAATGTAGATAAAAACAAGCCTATTATCTTGTTAGACCATCAGCCCTATAAACTGACTGAAAGTGAAACAGCCGGTGTCGACCTGCAATTTAGTGGACATACCCATCGAGGACAAGTATGGCCTATGAGCTTGGTAACAGACTACATCTACGAACAAAGTCATGGCTATCGCCAGTGGGGAAACAGCCATATATATGTTTCCAGTGGATTATCTCTTTGGGGACCTCCTTTCAGGATAGGAACGGAAAGTGAAATGGTTGTGTTACAATTATCCACAAAAGAATAAGAGGCATAGTACTCTCGCGGAAAAAAGATAATTTGTTCTATTTTTCCTGTTCCTTATGATTAAAACCGTATCAAGTCCGTGTTTGCTCCGTACCTATACAGAAGGAGTTGGTATGGGCTTGGTATGGAGCAGACAGGGAGAGGATATGGAGGTGATAAGAAATTAGTCTAAAATTCTGTTTTCCTCTAATGCTATAGAGAGAAATCAAAGTGACAGGTTGCACGTTTATAAATAAAAGAGTATAAGGAAATAGTAATACTCTTTCAGATATATACGAAGCTTTTTGTATGCAATCTTTTTAAGAGTATGTACAGTTTCAACAGATACATTTAATTGCTCAGCTATTTCAGCATTCTTTTTTCCTTCCATAGCCAATCGCATAATAGCCCGCATCTGATCAGGAAGTTTGTCAATAGCTTCTGCCAGAATCCGGTAAGTTTCTTCTTCCACTACTGCATCATGGAAGAAAGAATCCTTTTTCTTTTCAATAACTTTTTGAGCATATTCAAATACTACCTTAGAATGCTCCAATTCATTCAACGCCTTATTGCGCACGGCTGTATAAAGGAAAGCTTTGACTTGATGCAAATAGAAAAAATCATCTCTAATTTGCCATAATTTTGCAAAGGAATCCTGTACAATATCAGCAGAGGTTTCTTCATCTTCAGTATATTGGTTTGCAAACAAACAAAGTGCCACATAATATTTATCAAAAACATTATGGAACTCCCGTTCATTAAGCCTAATACTAATGAGTGTATGAGAAGTTTCTGTAACCACCAGCGTTCTTTTTTCTCTATTCTACTGCGAAAATAGAAAAAAATATTAAAAAAAGACACAGTAAGACCTAAACTTCCACATAGAAAAAGAATTTGTCGACATCCGCCACTCAGGAAACCCATACTTTTGTCCCATCAGAATATTAATCTTAAGACCATGAAGAAAAACTACACGATTCTATTTATCATGCTTTTATGTGCCGTTTTTGCACAAGCTCAAACCACTCCGGCCTTCCCCGGTGCCGAAGGTTTTGCACGCTACACCGTAACCGGCGGACGTGGAGGTATCGTATATCACGTCACTAACCTTAATGACAGCGGCGAAGGATCACTGCGTGCAGGAATTGAGATGAAAGTTCCCCGCACCATTGTTTTTGATGTGTCGGGCATTATTGAACTGGAAAGCAGGCTGGTCATAAAAAACGGGAATCTTACTATCGCCGGACAAACAGCTCCGGGAGATGGGATTTGTATCAAGAACTACACCCTGCACATTGCCGGATACAAGGAAGAAGATAAAAAGGACCAATGCGCCACTAATATTATTATCCGCTTCATTCGCTGCCGGATGGGAGATGAAAAGAAAGCGGAAGACGATGCCATGTGGGGACGTTATACCTCGGATATCATCATAGATCATTGTAGTATGAGCTGGAGTACGGACGAATGCGCTTCTTTTTATAGTAATAAGAACTTTACTATGCAGTGGTGTATCTTGAGTGAAAGCCTAACCAAATCGGTACACGTCAAAGGAAACCACGGATATGGAGCCATTTGGGGAGGTGAGGGAGCAAGTTTTCACCATAATCTGCTGGCTCATCACAGTAGCCGCACTCCTCGTCTGGATGGCAGCCGATCCATAGGAAGATGGGAAGAGGAGCTCACCGATCTGCGCAACAATGTATTCTATAACTGGGGCCCTACCAACGGAGGATATGCCGGAGAAGGCGGACGGTATAACTTTGTGAACAATTATTATAAACCAGGCCCCTCTACTGCCACAAAGAAGAGTATCGTCAACCGTATCTTTCAGCCCAATGCCGATGATGGTACACAAAGTAATCCTGCAGGTATATGGGGAAGCTTTTATGTGGATGGTAACTACTTTGACGATACTTGCTCCAAATTGAGTAATGACATGAAAAAACTGGTGAGTGAAACCAATGCAGATAACTGGGAAGGCATTCATCCGCATCTGGGTAACGGTGAACTGCCGGGAGGAAGTAAAGACGGCATAAAAAGTAAGACAGAATTTGAAGTCGCATCCGTTAGTACGCATGCTGCAGCACAGGCTTATGAAAAAGTACTGGCACAAGTAGGCGCCAGCCTGAAGCGTGACGCCGTCGATGAACGGATCATCTCTGAAGTTAAGAATGGGAATTACACTTATGAAGGTAGCAACGGCAGTAGTAACGGACTGATTGATTCACAAGCCGATGTGGAAGGGTGGCCTCTGTACAATAATGAAGAAAAGCCTGCAGATTCCAATGGGGACGGTATTCCTGACACTTGGGCTACCCAGTATCTTCCCGTCGGCAAAACCTATAAGGACATAGAACCATCTACCGGTTACTCATACCTGGAACTTTACATCAATAGCCTCGTTGACGACTTGATGAAAGCCTGCTACGAAAACAGCAGTAATTCCCCAAGCATCCACGATTTCGGTTTATATGGCACTACCACAGGGATTTCTTCTCCTTCTGCCCAAGAAACAGATGCGGTAAAATGTTTCCGGCAGGATAAGCAAATTGTCCTTAAGGGACTTTGCGCAGGGGCACGCATCGAAATTTATGACTTGTCGGGAAGAATCATGGCTTCCTATCAAAGCTCTGACGAACAGGCCGTATACCCCCTCACCCAACCTGCCATTATTAACATCCTATCGGGAGGGAAAAAGTACAGTTTCAAAAGTCCTCGTTAATTTTATTGTAATGTGGAGATTGCAATACACAGAACCACTGTCTCTTATTATTTATTTTTATAAAAAAAGTCAGATAACTCGATTTGCATAAATAAAGAAAAGGAGTAACTTTGCGAGCGATTTTAGAAAGTAGATTACGTTTTTTAATTATAACTTAAAAAAAGAGCTAATTATGACTTATTCACACGAAGTGGAACACATGTGTGTTGTAAAGAAAGGTCCTAACCACGGACCGGCTCCCATACCCGAAGAAGGCAAATGGGTAAAATCAAAAGAAATAGTTGATATTTCAGGTTTAACACATGGTGTAGGTTGGTGTGCTCCTCAACAAGGTGCTTGTAAACTGACTTTGAACGTAAAAGAAGGTATCATTCAGGAAGCATTGGTTGAAACAATCGGCTGCTCCGGTATGACTCACTCAGCTGCTATGGCTGCCGAAATCCTTCCGGGCAAGACAGTACTCGAAGCATTGAACACTGACCTTGTTTGTGACGCTATCAATACAGCAATGCGCGAACTTTTCCTGCAAATCGTTTACGGACGTACTCAGTCTGCTTTCTCTGAAGGTGGTTTGATTATCGGTGCAGGTTTGGAAGACTTGGGTAAAGGTCTGCGTAGCCAGGTAGGTACACTGTACGGTACTCTGGCCAAAGGTCCTCGTTACCTGGAAATGGCCGAAGGTTACATCAAGAATATCTTCTTGGATAAGAATGACGAGATCTGCGGATACGAATTCGTTCACATGGGTAAATTCATGGATGAAATCAAGAAGGGTACAGATGCTAACGAAGCATTGAAGAAGGTTACCGGTACTTACGGTCGCGTAACACCTGAGCAGGGAGCAGTTAAACATATTGATCCACGTCACGAATAATATAAGGAGGAAAGAAATTATGATTAGAGAAGTAAAATTTGAAAGTCAAGACCGTCGTATCAAAGGTATCATTGCTGCCTTGAACGCTAACGGCATCAAAGACATCGAGGAAGCAAACGCAATCTGCGAAGCTGCCGGACTTGATCCTTATAAAACGTGTGAAGAAACTCAGCCGATCTGTTTTGAAAATGCAAAATGGGCTTACGTAGTAGGTGCAGCTATTGCATTGAAGAAAGGTTGCAAGAATGCTGCTGATGCTGCCGAAGCTATCGGTATCGGTCTGCAAGCTTTCTGTATCCCGGGTTCTGTAGCCGACGATCGTAAGGTTGGTATCGGTCATGGTAACCTGGCAGCTATGTTGCTGCGCGAAGAGACTAAGTGTTTTGCTTTCCTGGCAGGTCACGAGTCATTTGCTGCTGCAGAAGGTGCTATCAAAATTGCTGCTAAAGCAGATAAAGTACGTAAAGAACCTCTGCGCTGTATCCTGAACGGTTTGGGTAAGGATGCTGCACAAATCATCTCTCGTATCAATGGCTTTACTTATGTACAAACTCAATTCGACTACTATACTTCTGAACTGAAAGTTGTTCGCGAAATCGCTTACTCTGACGGTGAGCGTGCCAAAGTAAAATGCTATGGTTGCGACGACGTTCGTGAAGGTGTAGCTGTTATGTGGAAAGAAGGTGTAGACGTTTCTATCACTGGTAACTCTACTAACCCGACTCGTTTCCAACACCCGGTTGCAGGTACTTACAAGAAAGAGCGTATGCTTGCTGGTAAGCCTTATTTCTCAGTAGCTTCCGGTGGTGGTACAGGTCGTACCCTTCACCCGGATAACATGGCAGCCGGTCCGGCTTCTTATGGTATGACCGACACAATGGGCCGTATGCACTCAGACGCTCAGTTCGCTGGTTCTTCATCAGTTCCTGCTCACGTAGAAATGATGGGATTCCTGGGTATCGGTAACAACCCGATGGTAGGATGTACTGTAGCTTGCGCGGTAGACGTAGCTCAGGCTTTGAGCAAGTAAGTAAGTAATTACTTAATCAAAATAATAAATCCCTGTAACTGATAAGGTTATGGGGATTTTTATTTCATCTACACAGATACAAGATATTTATAAACTGCCCCACTCCATAATTCAAAACATAAGAAGAATAAAATGATAATATCCCTAAGAACTTATAACAAGCGAATAAAATTCTTGTATTTTTTAATTAGAGTTTTTCTAAATGTACACAATAAAATTGCAGAATTTGACTACAAATAAGAGTTTTTGAACAAAAAATCAAATATTCAGTTGTATATTCGATAATAACACAATATCTTTGTAGTTGTTTATTATGATCATTTTCTACAAATGTCAACCGAGCACAGACTTATCTTGCATTTGTAAGGATCACACATAGACCTGAAAAAGGAACGCGAGACTATCAATAAACACTAAATAATATGTGGAAAAAATTATTAAGAACTACTTTATGCGCTGCACTCGTATTAAGCAGCTGTACGGACAATGACGTCTATAAGGGGCCTAAGGAGGATGAAAAAGAATTCAACAATTTCTCCTTTTCTACTGTACAAAAGGACGTAAACTTAAGTGTGAATTACGTAAATGGTACTGTAAAATCAAATGTGTATTTTGAAGTATATGATGAAATGCCTGTTACTGAAAGTGAATACGGTACTTACATCAAGCGTCAGGATGTAAATTACCTGTTTGCTGCCTATACCCAAGAAGACGGTACCTATAGAGGAAAGATAGAATTACCTTCATACTTAACAAAGGTATATATCTATTCTCCTGTTTTCTTTGCGCAAACTCTGATGGAAGCAAATATTGTAAATGGCAATATTGAAGTTACGGATAAGGCGGCACCTATACCTACTCGTGCAATTTACTCAACTTCCTCCCCGTATGATAGCTATCTGGTAAGCAATCAGTATGGAAATGAAGTGTGGAAAACCTGGTTAGGTGACTACGATAAGCATAAAAACGGAGATATCAACTACAAGTATACAGGTATATTGGCAGCAACAGAAAAAGATGGTTTATATGCTGCACATACCCGTATTATAAACACCCATAGTACTTGCCCGCAAGAATACCGTGGCTACTCGGATATGTATGTTAACGAAGATGCTGAAGTAGTAGTTACATTCTTGGGGCAAAACACCTGTTGGACATGCTCTTTGGGATATTACTATTATAAAGCAGGAGAACAACCCAAAGACTTAAATGATGCTCATGTAATTATGTTGTTCCCGAATACTCAGGATGGTACTTGGAGAAATTGGACAGCATATAAAAGTGCCGGTATTAATCCGTTGACCGCTGTACAACTAATGTATTATCCCAATATTGCATCCAAAAGTAAAGAAGGGGCAACCACGGTATTTCCTGCCGGTTACAGAATCGGTTTTGTTCTGGCCACCAATGGTTGGAATCATCATGTTAACGGTTTTTCCGGATACAAAAAATACCGTGCTGCCACTTCAAGTGGCTTAAGTTTAAACGACAAAGGCATGAAATTTAATGAACCACGCACTGCAGTTTACAGATATAGCGACTGGATATTGACTTCTTTTGAAGATTATATGACTGACGAAAACTTCAGCGATGTAGTCATTGCTTTAAAATCGAATCCGGTAGACGCTATTACTGACATACCCGTGACAAATCCTGATGATGATAAAACAAGTATTGATTTCCTTAAAGGTATATACGCATTCGAGGATCTATGGCCCAATCAGGGAGATTACGACATGAATGATGTAATTGTGCGATATAACTATGGAAACACCTTCAATGAAAAGAATCAAATATATTCCGAATCGTTCACATTCAAAACATTCCAGAATATTGCTACCAATAATAATGGTTTAGGATTCAGACTCATTACGGAAGAAAATATTAAATCCGCCACCTGCTCCATTCGTAAAGAAGGTGAGAAAGACTTCACCGAAACCACATTTGCATACGAGCCCCAGGAAAACATATACCTCCTGACTGAAAATGTGAAAGATAATATGGGAGCAGAATACAAAGTGACTGTTAATTATAGTAAGCCCATTTCAACGCAATCGGAAGCTCAGGCATTCATATTCAAGAACGAAGAAAATGGTTTACGATGGGAAGTACATATTCCTCAGGAAACACCGACATCCAAAATAAATAAAACCCATTTTGGTCAGGGAGATGATGCATCTAAACCGGATCGAGGCATCTACTATGTGCGTAAAGGTAACTATCCTTTTGCATTCTTTCTGAGTCGGGCTACAGAAAGTGATTTAAGCAAATTACTGGATGGAAACAACGAAAGAAAAGCTATAAATCTGTTATATAGTGGTTATGATGAATGGGTAACCAGTAATGGTGAAAAGAATAAAGATTGGTATAAAAATTAAGGACTCTCCAAAAGCTCAAAGATAAAGGATAAGACTGAAAAAGTTATATAAAAGAGAGTATCCAGTTATGACTTAGATACTCTCTTTTATATATAGATATTTATTCATTAAACCAATCAATCTTCTTAGAGAAATACATCACCATTGCCAGTATCACAAACAATCCGAGACTACCGGCCAGCAAAGCAAAAGTTTCTAACTGGATAAGGATGAAAACATAAATGTAAAGAACACTAAGCAAACCTGCCATAATGAAAGCCGTTTTTTTTCTTTTGATAATCCCCATCATATATCCACCCACCAAAGCAATAGTAAGTACCGATGCCACCAAGTAAGCCATATTAAAGCCAATATGCTCGGACATGGATAATAACAGACTATAAAATAGACAAAGAGCTAATCCCACCAATAAATATTGCAAAGCATGAATACGGGTTTTCTCCATTATTTCTGTGAAGAATATTACTGTAAAAGTCAGTAAAATAATCAGAATAGCATATTTAGTGGAACGCATGGACTGCTGATACTGTTCTACCGGCATTTTCAGATTGACTCCGAAATTAGAGTTTTGAATATCTTTAATGCTGGCATTCTGATAATTGACAAGTACCTGGGGATAATTCCGATTTAGATTCAACACTTGCCACTGCGCAGAGAAATCTTTCTCTGTAATCTCCCGTTTCTCAGGCAAATAATTGCCATCAAAACTTGGAGTATTCCAATTTGCCTTCAGATTCACTTTGGTGGTTTTGCCCAATGGAGTAAAGTAGATAGACTGGGAACCTTTCAATTTAATTTTCATTTCATAAGGCAATTTCCTGTCTTCTTTCAGAGAGGAAAGGTCGACAATGGCATGAACACCCATACTTTCAATACCTCGTCCATCCATTCCCGGCTCAAATGTATAGACAGAATCATTCAGTGTAATGCTGACCTGTTCACTGAGACCACGCATATCTGTCAGGTTCAAGCAAACTGCCGCTCTGTTATACTGAAGCACACCCATGTCGACATTACTCTTACGGAGCTCTTCCGAACTAAAAAATCCCTTGATCAGCAATTCGGACTGATAGACATTTACCTTATAAATTCCCCGCTGAAGAATCTCTGTACTCAACTGTCCATCTATTGACAATTCATCAGGAAGTAATGTTATACTCCCCATAGTAATCTTCTTTACTCCATTATCTTCCTGAGTAATGGGATATTGCAAGTTAATATAAGGGCCTGTAATAGTCTGTGCCAAACTCCACTTTTGGCCAACTTCCTCAATAGCATCCGTCTGTATCTGCCCACGTTCCCTAATCATATCTTCGATCATAAACATCGGGATCAACAGCAATAAAATTAGAAAAGCGATAACTACCACTTTAATTGATTTAGAGAAACGGCGTAGACAGCCGCTTGCCTGTTTCTTTGTTTCATTCAGATTCTCTGTGAAATCTACATTGAAATCTTCGTTCAAATTGTCATTCAAATTGTCATTCAAATTGTCCATAATAGAATAGTATTAAGTAAGATATTTAGTATTGTCCGGTTTTGTGTGAAGCCAAACATCTACGTTGATTTCAGAAAATTCTCCAATGCTTCAATGTGAGTTTTGAAAGCCTTTTTCCCTTCCGCAGTGGCTTGGAAAGATGTTTTCGGCTTCCTACCCACAAAGCTCTTCTGGCAAACGATATACCCCAACTCTTCCAAAGCCCTTGTATGGCTTGCCAGGTTACCGTCCGTCAGTGAAAGTAATTCCTTCAAAGTATTGAAATCGACATCTTCATTTACCATGAGAACTGCCATAATACCCAGACGAACTTTACTTTCAAATGCCTTATTTATATTTTGAAATGCTTCTATCATCTATTATTTTTTCCTTTCGTACTGTAAATAAAACAACATGCCATACAAAATATGGAATCCACCAAAACCAATTGTCCAAAACATTAAGCCATGTCCTTCAAAGAAACAGTCTGCAATACCCAGACAAAGAAAAGCATATCCTAACCATGCTACATTGGAGTAAGTGAACTTAGACACATTGACCAAAGAAAGTCCATAGAAAAGTAACATCACAGAAGATACCAATCCATAATGTTCATGTAGCAATAAGGCTATACAGAACAACCCTCCCGTCAACAACGGCAATGAAAAATTCCATGCAATGCGATAGGTTAGTTTACTGAATAGCTTTTGTTGCATCTTCTTGGCCTTATACCAAGACAAGATACAGGCGGTAACAACTGAAACAGTCAAAACCAGTGAAGCAACCATTATTAGTCCTTCCCTATTATCTCCTGATCTTAATAACTGACCGGCCACATAAGCACCGGCTAATGCATACACTCCGGCCAAGACAGCCGTCATTCCACTGAGAGATACGAACTTGGAAGATCTTTCCATCAATTCTTTTATCTCATTTACTGATTCTATTGCTTTATTCTTATCCATATACAAAAAGTACTTTGTGATGCAAAGTAAAATATAAAAAATGAAAGGAACAAAGAATATCGAGAAAAAATATATTCAATGAAGATTAAGCCGCATAAGAATTACTATATTTGCAATCAACCAAATATCAACAGTCATAGCCTAATGATGAAACAATTAATTGCTTGTTGCGGATTAGATTGCGAAAGTTGCGATGCCCGCATAGCTACTGTCAGAGATGACAATGAGTTAAGAGAAAAAACAGCCCAACTGTGGAGTGAGTTGAATAACATACCGGAGATTACGGCAGATACCATTAATTGTATGGGCTGTCGTGTAGATGGGGTGAAAACGATGTATTGCAGCGATATGTGCGCAATTCGCAAATGCGTAAACGAAAAAGGATTTAACACCTGTGGTGACTGTAAAGAATTGGATAACTGCCAGATAGTTAGTCCTATTTTTCAGCATACTCCCAGTGCTAAAGAAAATCTTCTATAACATTGTAGTTGATAAATTTGCACTGCCAACAAAACATTGATAACCATGCATAAATACACTGAAATAAAGAGCATCATTTTATCTCTATTCCATTTAAGTTTTTTCGTACTTTTCAGCTCATGCTCTTCTACCCACACTCCGTTTGCTGTGGTAGATACAAATAGAACATTGGAGTACACAATGGATGGAAAACACTTGTTTACTTACAATTATGCAGTAACTTATCCTCCACAGGGTGTAGATACTGTTTATAAACGAAGCGGATTCATCCATCCTTTACGTACGTTGGAAGGTGAGGTACTGACCAATTGTTCCCCATCCGACCATTATCACCATTTCGGCTTGTGGTATGCCTGGACAAAAACCACATTCGAAGAAAATGAAATTGACTTCTGGAATCTCTATAAGAAACAAGGTACGGTTCGTTTTCGGCAATTCGTTGAAGTGCAACCCGATGGCTTTTCCGCAGTACTTGACCATGTGGTATATCCCGACTCCACAAAAGAAAAAATAGCGATGACCGAGCAACTGAAAATCCGTGTGGGAAAACCCAAACAACGGGGATATTACATTGACTATCACACCACGCTTCGTTGTGCCACTTCTGCCCCGGTAGTATTGGAAAGCTACCGCTATGGAGGCATTTGTATCCGTGTATGCGAAAGTTGGAATGGGCAGACAGCCGAGATGCTCACATCCGAAGGGCTCGACCGTAATAATGCCGATGGATCACTGGCCCGTTGGTGCTACTTTCAAAAGAAACCCGGCAAGGACGATGCCTGTATCCTAATTGTTCCTTACCCTTCCAATCTAAACTATCCCGAACCGATACGCGTATGGGATGATAAAGCCAATAATTCCCGGGGCGACCTGATGTGGAACTTCTCTCCAACCAAACGCCAGTCATTTACTTTGCATCCCGATCAGGAATTGCGTCTTTCTTATCGGATCTATGTGCTGGATGAATCGATAAACGCCTCTACTGCCGAGGCACTTGCAAAAGAGGTTATCTAATTGTATTCTTTTTCCGATTCATCAATTTATGCACCTATAAACTGATGAATCGGAAAAGCATTTTTATCGTGATACCCTTCCCGATGTATTTCCTTGCATCAGGCTCTCTACTTCCTCCACCGTCACATGATTAAAATCACCGTATACGGTATTCTTTAATGCAGAGGCTGCCAGAGCATATTCCAATGCTTTCTGATCATTATCCGGATACATTATGAGACCATAAATCATGCCACCGACAAAAGCATCACCGGCACCCACGCGGTCCACTTCGCATTCGATATCATAAATACCTGTATGTTTCAATGTGCTATCTGAATAGAGAACGGCAGCCAGCAAATTATGATTGGAAGTAATGGAATTACGAAGTTCCAGAAATGCCTTCTGGCAACGAGGAACAAGTTCCACCACCCGACGACCGAACTCTTCAAAGGCAGGAAAATTTGCCTCAAATGTAGTATCCGCAGCATCTACCGCTTTGAAACCGACAGGCTGTATGCCAAGTATCTCTTTATATTCCGGTTCGGCACCGAAAATAACATCACTATATTGTACTAAAGGTTGCATGACTTCGGCAGCAGAACTCCCATAGTTCCAAAGTTTCTTACGGAAATTCAGGTCACAGGAGATAGTCAATCCCATACGGTCAGCTATTTCAAGAGCCTCACGACATGCATTGGCACCATCTTGTGACAAAGCAGCAGCAATACCCGACCAATGAAACCAACCGGCATCAGAGAATATCTTTTCCCAATCAATCATGCCCGGACGCAAAGTAGCAAAAGAAGAGCCTTCACGGTCGTAAACCACATTAGAATTACGGAATGCCGCACCACTTTCCAGGAAATAAAGCCCCATGCGCTTACCACCAAAAACAATACCTTCCGTACCTAAACCGTTAGCACGGAGCGAAGCTATACAGGCACGTGCCACAGCATTGTCCGGCAGGCGGGTTACGAATTCTGTGGAAATACCAAAGTTAGCCAACGAAACGGCCACATTTGCTTCACTGCCACCGTAAGTGGCTATCATCTGATTGGTTTGTGAAAAACGTAGGAAATCAGGAGCAGTAAGCCTCAGCATTACTTCACCAAAGGTGACTACTTTCTTATTTGTGGTAATTTGTTTCTTGTTCATACGATGTCAATAATAAAGATTAACTAAACAGCAAAGTTGTATTTTTATTCCAAGCAAACGCAAAGATATAATAATATTTATTGGCTGGGAAGCGGGGATAAAACATAATAACCGGATTTGTTGTAACTTTGCAAAGTTTTAACTGATATAACAAACAGAATGAGTTCATTGAAGAAAATTCCCTCTCCTTTAGTATCTCTCCTGCCCATCGCACTGTTGGTAGGAATGTTATTTGCCACAATACATACATTCGGAAGCGATGCCTTGGGAGGAGGAAGCCAGATTTCCCTGCTGACCACTACGGCTTTCTGCGTATTTATAGGAATAGCTTTTTACCGGGTTCCCTGGAAAGATTACGAACTCGCCATTACGAATAATATTGCCGGAGTTGCCACTGCCATCATCATTCTGCTGATTATCGGTGCACTGAGCGGTGGATGGATGATAAGCGGCATCGTCCCTACCCTTATATATTATGGTATGCAGATTATCCATCCCGATTTCTTCCTGGCATCCACCTGCATCATCTGCGCACTGATTTCCGTGATGACGGGTAGCTCGTGGACCACAATCGCCACTATCGGCATCGCCTTGATGGGCATCGGCAAAGCACAGGGCTTCAATGAGGGCTGGATAGCGGGAGCCATCATCTCCGGCGCCTACTTCGGTGATAAGATTTCTCCATTGTCAGAAACCACCATACTCGCTTCTTCCATAACGGATGTACCTTTGTTCCGGCATATACGTTATATGCTGATTACGACTACGCCGTCATTGATTATCACACTCGTTATCTTCACCGTGATGGGTTTTGTCATCGAAACGCACTCTACGGAACACATGGCCGACTTTGCCGTTTCGCTGAAAGATACATTCACCATCACTCCCTGGCTGCTGATTGTCCCCATAGTGACCGGAATACTTATTGCACGGAAGACTCCGTCCATCATCACCTTGTTCCTCTCTACTTTGCTGGCAGGGATATGCGCTATCATCTTCCAGCCGGAATTGCTTCGGGAAATTGCCGGAGAGAGTAATATATTTAAAGGCGTAATGATGACATTCTACGGAAGCACCAGCCTGGACACGGGAAACACGATGCTGACCGACCTTGTCTCCACCCGTGGCATGGCGGGCATGATGGATACGGTCTGGCTGATACTTTGTGCCATGTGTTTCGGCGGCGCAATGACGGCAAGCGGCATGCTGGGCAGCATTACATCCGTCTTCGTACGCTTCATGAAAGGCAGGGTCAGTGTGGTGGCCTCCACCGTTTGTTCGGGATTGTTTCTCAATCTCACCACTGCCGACCAGTATATCAGTATCATCCTTACCGGAAATATGTTCCGCAACATTTATGAGAAAAAAGGATATGAGAACCGGTTACTGAGCCGCACAACGGAAGATGCCGTCACCGTCACTTCGCCTCTGATACCTTGGAACACCTGTGGAATGACGCAGGCGACGATATTGAACGTATCTACGCTGACGTACCTTCCCTATTGCTTTTTCAACATTATCAGCCCGCTGATGAGCATCCTGGTTGCAGCCATCGGATATAAAATTGTGAAGCGTCCCGTGAACAATCCCGAATAAAGGTTGTTTTGCAATAAACGAACAAGAATCGTAAAACCTAAACATTAAAGAATTATGAAAAAGTTTATTGCATTAGTAGCATTAGTAATGATGAGTGCGGCAACGACCGCCATGTATGCACAAGAAAGTAGAGCGGAACGCCGCGCAGACCGTAAAGCTCAGAGAGACGCAGAACGCGCCCGCATGAAAGCTGAAGAACAAGTGGCCAACGCCATTTCGTATGATGACGCTGTGGCAGCATTGAAAGCCCACCAGTTTGTACTGGAAGCTGACCAGGTGATGTTCCGCAACGGACAGACGGCTTTCGTAAACTCCAACACCAACTTCGTATTAGTGAACCAAGGACGTGGTACCGTGCAGGTAGCATTCAACACTGTATATCCCGGTCCTAACGGTATCGGTGGTGTAACTGTGGACGGAACAACTTCGGATATGAAGATTACTACTGATAAAAAAGGTAATGTAAATTGCCAGTTCAGTATTCAGGGTATCGGTATTTCGGCACAGATTTTCATTACGCTGACCAACGGTGGCAACAATGCCAGTGTAACCATCAGCCCGAACTTCAACTCCAACACTATGACGTTGAGCGGTAATCTGGTTCCGTTAGACCAATCCAGTATCTTCAAAGGACGTTCCTGGTAAAGCCCTTTACAATATATATATTTCCACTCCGCTGCAAAGGTGCCTTTTAGGGATTATTTGCAGCGGAGTTTTTTGTGATAAATACGAATCAGCAGACAGCTCCCCATAGGATCGGAAAGGGACGAAAGCCGGACTGTAATGGTCAAGATATATGAGAGAGACAGGATAAGGTTATAGATAAGCATAGAATCAATGCCAATGATTCCTACAATCAATGCCAATGATTCTCACAATCAATGCCAATGATTCCTATCATCAATACGGATGATGACTATCATCAATGCCATTGATGATATGCCAATCTATATCCTTATCCTGTCTTTGTCATATACCTTGACCATTACAGCCCGGCTTCCAGCCCATCCGAACAAAAAAAGGAGTAGTTCATTTCATTCTGCCTCTGTTTGCATTATCTTTGTACCCGATATGAGAGAATTTATCATCGCCGACAATCAGGACATCACCAAAGCAGGTATGATGTTCTTGCTTAGCAAGCAAAAAGACACTGCCTTGTTGCTGGAAGCGGACAACAAAGGAGAATTGGTTCAGCAACTGCGCCTGCATCCGCAAGCAGTGGTTATACTGGACTATACCTTGTTTGACTTTTCCGGAGCAGACGAGCTGATTGTATTGCACGAACGATTTAAGGAAGCCGACTGGTTGCTTTTCTCGGACGAGTTGAGCGTAGAGTTTTTGCGGCAAGTGCTGTTCAGCAGCATGTCGTTCGGGGTAGTATTGAAAGATAATTCAAAAGAAGAAATACTGTCTGCACTGCAATGCGCCTCAAGGAAGGAACGGTTCATCTGCAATCATGTAAGTAACCTGTTGCTGTCCGGCAGCAATGTTGCTCCCGCCCGCTCCGTGCCGAAAGATGATTTACTGACCCCGGCGGAACGTAGCATACTGAAAGAAATAGCTTTAGGAAAAACAACCAAAGAGATTGCAGCGGAAAGAAATCTCAGTTTCCACACCGTAAACAGCCACCGCAAAAATATATTCCGCAAGTTAGGGGTGAACAATGCCCACGAAGCTACAAAATATGCGATGAAAGCGGGAATTGTCGACTTGGTGGAATACTATATATAAGGGAGTTTTCAGACACAGATTTCTCCGCTACCGATACATATCCGGGAAGCCTCGTCATAAACTACACCGAATTGTCCCGGAGCTATGCCTTGCAGATTATCAGAAGAAATGATACGGTAGTTCCCTCCTTCCTGTACTAATTTTCCTTTCATAAACTCCGGCGTGTGCCTGATTTTAAAAGTAACATCCACTTCTTCAGCCTCCTGCCAGGGATTTTCTGTAATAAAATGGAAATCGTGCATTCGGAATTCACGACCGTATTGCCATTGTGTGTCATATCCGCGAGAAACATAAAGCACATTTTCTTCAATATCCTTCCGAATAACAAACCAGGGACCGCCACTCAGCCCCAGACCTTTACGCTGTCCGATAGTATGGAACCAATATCCGCGATGTGTACCAATCTTCTTACCGCTTTCCCACTCCACAATGTCCCCTTCACGCTCGCCAAGGAAACGGCGGACAAAGTCATTATAGTTAATCTTGCCTAGAAAGCAGATGCCCTGGCTGTCACGGCGGCGGGCAGTGGGCAATCCTGCCGTGCGGGCAATGTCCCGTACTTCCTGTTTCATCAGCCCACCCAGGGGGAACATTAGTTTGGAAACTTGCAGGTAATCAATCTGGGCGAGGAAATCGGTTTGGTCTTTTACCGGGTCTACGGCTGTACCCAGCCATATCTTCCCTTCTTTACTGACGGTAGTGGCATAATGTCCGGTAGCGGTAAAGTCAAATTCCTTCCCTACCTTCTGCTCGAAACAGCCGAATTTGATGAACCGGTTGCACATCACATCAGGATTGGGAGTCAAGCCGCGACGGATTTTATCAATGGCATAGGCAGCCACCTGTTCCCAATATTCATTCTGCAAATCTATCATCTCCAAAGGCAAGCCATAACGGTGGGCAACAGCCGAAGCCATCTCCCAATCTTCTTCGGCCGAACAATCCATAAATTCGGCACCGTCCATTCCTATCTTAATGTAAAAGAGGGACGGACGGTAACCTTGTTCACAAAGAAGGTGTACGACAACAGAACTGTCGACACCTCCTGATAATAAAACAGCAATATTCATTTAGTTAAGGAGTAGTTATTGTTCTTTCAAATTTTATCTAATGCCTGAGACAAGTCGTCCAGCAAATCGGCAATGTGTTCCGTGCCGATGGACAGACGGATAGTTCCCGGCTTGATGCCTTGTTCTTCCAGTTCCCGCTCATTCAGTTGTGAGTGGGTGGTGGTGGCGGGATGAATGACGAGAGATTTGACATCCGCCACATTCGCCAGAAGCGAGAATATCTGCAAGTTATCAATAAAAGTATGCGCCTCTTTCACTCCGCCCTTCACTTCAAAGGTAAAGATGGAACCGGCACCATTGGGGAAATACTTCTCATACAAAGCATGGTCCGGATGTTCCGGCAATGACGGATGATTGACCGCCGCCACTTTAGGATGCTTCTTCAGGAAATCAACCACTTTCAAGGCATTTTCCACATGGCGTTCCACACGGAGGGACAGCGTTTCCAGTCCCTGCAACAGAATGAATGCGTTGAACGGGCTAATAGTAGCCCCCGTGTCACGAAGCAGTACGGCGCGGATACGTGTGACATAAGCCGCAGGCCCCGCAGCATCCGTAAACCGTACACCATGATAACAAGGTTCCGGTTCCGTGAGTTGGGGGAACTTACCGGAAGCCACCCAGTCGAACTTACCGCTATCCACAATCACACCGCCCAATGACGTGCCATGACCGCCGATGAACTTCGTAGCGGAGTGGACTACGATATCCGCCCCGTGCTCTATGGGACGTATCAGGTAAGGAGTACCGAACGTATTATCAATAATCAATGGAATCCGGTGGCGATGGGCAATTTCGGCAATGGCATCAATATCAATGATATTGGAATTGGGATTGCCCAGGGTTTCGATAAATACGGCTTTCGTATTCTCCTGTATCGCATTCTCAAAGTTTGAAAGCTCCGTAGGGTCTACAAAAGTGGTAGTCACTCCGTAGGCCGGCAAAGTATGCGCCAACAGATTATAGGTACCTCCGTAGATGGTCTTGGCTGAGACAATATGATCTCCGGCACGGGTGATATTCTCAAAAGCATAAGTAACGGCAGCAGCTCCTGAGGCAACCGCCAATGCAGCAACGCCACCTTCCAGTGCAGCCACACGTGCTTCGAACACACCTTGTGTGGAGTTTGTCAGCCGGCCATAAATATTACCCGGATCTTGCAAACCAAAGCGTGCGGCAGCATGGGCAGAATCACGGAATACATACGAAGTAGTTTGGTAAATGGGCACGGCGCGCGCATCGGTAGCCGGGTCGGGCTGTTCTTGTCCTACGTGGAGTTGAAGCGTCTCAAAATGCAATCTCTTTGTTTCCATTGTCTTTGTATTTTTAGGATTAATTGATTGAGCGCAAAGATAATGGGATGTCCTGATATGGGCAATGACATAAGATAGGGAATTTTATACCACATTTATGGTAGATAAACAAACTATTCGCTAAATTTGCAACGAAAACCAAACGATAGATACAGATGAGAAGAAGGAATATACAGCTTTTCCTACTATTGGGAGTCCTCGCAATGACAAGTTTATTCTCTTGTGGAGTAGACCGTTGGCCGGAATATTACAAATGGACCGGGCGTGATCTATGGATAGACAGCGTCATGAGAGAAGAATATCTGTGGTTTGAAGACATCCCCAACACAAAGGACCTGAACTACTTCCTTGAACCAGATGCTTTTTTGAAGAAAATAATATCCCCACTCGATAAAGGATACTCCAGCATAGATACGCTGTATGCTACCCCATTGCCAAGTTATGGTTTCGACTATACGCTGTATAGTATAGTTGGTAATGACACTGCTTTTAATGCGCTGATTACTTATGTAATACCCGGTTCTCCTGCCGCCGAAGTTGGTTTAAAACGGGGTGAGTGGATTATGAAAGTCAACGATGACTTTATCACCAAGAAAACTGAAGAATTATTGAAAGAAGGTGAAAGCCGGAAGTTATTAATGGGAGAATATAGTGCACAGGAAAATGAAGCAGGGGAAACAGAAGGTGTCATTACTTCCTATGGTGAAGCCAACCTGCCCGCTTCCCGCCCCGTGGAAGACGTTACGATACCCGCCTATGATGTTCTCACCGGTGGTGTAGGTTATCTGGCATACAATAGTTTCAGTACAGAAGATAATAGTGAATTGCTTCGACTCTCCCAGTACTATAAAGAGAATAATGTGAAAGAGTTTGTTCTCGACTTACGCTACAATGCCGGTGGAGCAATGGATTGTGTACAACTTCTGGCAACGATATTAGCACCTGCAGATAAATTAGGCAGTACCCTCGCTTCACTGGAATACAGTCAAAAGCAGATGTCCAAAGACCGGGAACTCACTTTCGACAACCAGCTTTTGCAAGGAGGTAACAATTTAAATCTATCGAAAGTATATATCCTGACAAGCAGTACTACTGCAGGCGCCGCAGAAATGCTGATCAACTGCCTGAAGCCTTATATGACCGTAGTACTTGTGGGTGCCACAACTAAGGGAGAAAACGTAGCAACAGCCAGTTTCTCCAGTGATAAGTTCCAGTGGATTCTTCGCCCCGTTGTATGCGAGGTATTCAATTCCGAAGGCAAGGCTGATTATTCCACTGGCTTTACTGCAGACTATGCAGTCAATTCCCTACAAGACTTTGCAAAAGTACTGCCCTTAGGTAATCCTAATGAAGAAATGTTGAGTGCAGCATTAGGAATTATCGACGGCAGCATCGTACTTCCGGAACCGGAGCCAGAACCGGAGCCCGAAACCCAAATGAAGGCGGTGAAAAGTGTGAAAGTAAAACGCACCTTCCGCAACGGTCTTATCGTTAAATAAACCAGAATGAAGAAAAATATTCTCATAGCATTGCTATTCATAGGAGGATTGACGGCTTGTAATGATAGTGATAACGAACAACCGGAAAATTTAGAATCCGTAAATATCTTTGTCTGTAGTGACGAATTAGCAATACCAAATGCCCTTGGATATCCTGTAACTAATTTCTCACAAATAAAATTATCGGAGATTAAGACAGGAGACGCACAGCCGGTTACTCTCACTCAAACTTATGACTATGAAGCTGGTCGGATAGCAAGCTTTACATCTCTACAGAAGTTTGCAGCCGGAGGAAAATCCTTTGAAATAGAGAACATTACCGATGTTGTTTATGAAGATCACAAAGTAATAGTTACAGATGAAATCAACAATGTATCTACATATACACTGAATGATAAAGGATATGCCGTAAGTTGTGTACGTCAGGAAATGGATGGGAAAGTACGCTCTTACACATTCAGTTATCTCACCAATACAGCCGGAAAATATTTTCTTAAGAACATAACAGAAACACTGAATGGAGATCGAATTTATTCCACAATCAATATTGATTATAACAATTATAGAGCATTACGCATCACCCAGCAGATTGATGTTTATGAGCAAACGTATATAGCCAGCACACCTGCTGATAATGAAATTGCCAACACGTCAGAGATTCCGTATCTATTCTTGACAGATCTATATCCCCTTTCATTCCACTCGGTAGCCATTTACGGGAAGTTCTTGGGAGATGCATACAATACTCTGATTACTAACCTCAGACCCGAAGATAACAGTGAAAGTAACGAAACCACGACTTATAAATATAAATTCGACGGACGAGGTATCGTTACTTCCTGTGATGAGGTGACCAAGAGTTACGGAGACAACTACGAGCGTACCATAAAGTACACAATCGAATAAATTGAAATATTATTTCCTGAAGAATTTATCAAAGAAAAGAATTTGGTAATCAATAGAGTTATTCCAGTATTGCCCGTTATGTGCACCAGGACGAGTAATAAAGTCATGACTAATATTCTTTTCCAATAAAGCTTTATGCAATGCTTTATTTACTTCCAGGAAGAAATCTTTTTCGCCACAATCGATAATTAATGCCAAATCACCATCTGTAATCTTATCAATCTGGGTAATGACAGTGTGCTGGTCCCATAAAGCGCTGTCGGCCTCGTATTCACCGAGTTGTTTGCTCATCTCCCAATTCTTCGGGAATGGGCGGATATCCACTCCACCACTGGTACTTCCTCCGGCACCAAATACATCTTTATGACGGATTGCAAGCCACAAAGCACCATGACCACCCATACTCAATCCGGTAATGGCCCTTCCTTTTTTCTCCGGAATTGTGGAATAGTTTTTATCTGTATAATTCACCAGTTCTGAAGCTACAAAAGTTTCATAACGGTAAGCCGGATTCTTAGGACTATCCCAGTACCAACTGTTTTTACCATCAGGACATACAAAAATGATTCCTTTTTCATCTGCAATCTTAGGTAACTCCGGCTTAATACCTATCCAGGTACGTGCATTCCCACCATAACCATGCAACAGATAAACGACCGGGCAAGCCTCAGCTTTCTCTCCCAATGCTTTATCAGGAAGCACATACACTACCTGTACTTCCTTACTCATGGAGGGACTTTTCACCATAATAGTATCTACTCGTGCAGCCTGTGTGGCAACAACCGAAAACAGTAATAGAACACTGCATAAAATTTGTTTTCTTTTCATGTTTTTCATTCTTTAATAATCTCTATAAATAGGCAGCAATATTAGTAATAAAATTCAAAAAATTAGTAAGTTTGCAACATAAACTATTCGTAACCTATATGGAATTTATTATTATTCTATTTTTATTAGTACTGAACGGTGTCTTTGCCATGTATGAAATAGCATTGGTGTCATCCAGCAAAGCGCGACTCGAAACCCTTGCAGGAAAGGGAAATAAAAGAGCCAAAGGAGTACTAAAACAGTTGGAAGAACCCGAGAAGTTTCTTTCTACCATCCAAATCGGCATCACACTCATCGGTATTGTATCCGGTGCTTTCGGTGGTGTAGCCATTGCTGACAATGTAGCACCACTATTCGCCTCCATTCCTGGTGCTGCCCCCTATGCAAAAGACCTTGCCATGATTACAACAGTGGCAATCATTACGTACCTTTCACTCATCATTGGTGAATTGGTGCCCAAGTCCATTGCACTGAATAACCCTGAGCGATATGCAACTCTACTGAGTCCGGTCATGATTTTACTGACCAAAGTATCTTATCCGTTCGTCTGCCTACTCAGTTTTTCAACCAAGATAGTGAATAAACTAATCGGATTGAACAATGGAGAAGAACGTCCCATGACACAGGAAGAATTGAAAATGATTTTGCATCAAAGTTCGGAACAGGGTGTTATCGATAAGGAGGAAACAGAAATGTTACGGGATGTATTCCGCTTCTCAGATAAGCGGGCCAATGAATTGATGACTTACCGCCGCGATCTTGTCGTACTATATCCCACATACACTCGTGATGAGGTACTACACATTATCCGCGAACAACATTTCAGCAAATATCTGTTGGTAGAGAAAGGAAAAGATGATATTATCGGAGTAGTGTCCGTCAAGGATATTATTCTGATGTTAGGCAATGATCACCCTTTCAATTTACGTAGTATTGCCCGCCCTCCCCTGTTTATTCCGGAAAGTTTATATGCCAAGAAAGTTTTAGAGCTATTTAAGAAGAACAAAAATAAGTTCGGAGTTGTTGTAGACGAGTATGGTAACACAGCCGGCATTATCACCTTGCACGACCTGACAGAAAGCATCTTCGGAGACATTCTTGAAGAAAACGAAATGGAAGAAGAAGATATTGTCATCCGGCAAGATGGCTCGATGCTCGTAGAAGCTTCTATGAATATAGATGATTTTATGGAAGAGATGGGCATCCTGAGTTATGATGATCTGAAGGTGGAGGATTTTACCACACTAAGCGGTCTCGCCATGTTCCTCATCGGGCGGGTACCTAAAGCAGGAGACTTGTTCAGCTACAAGAACCTACAGTTTGAAGTTGTGGACATGGATCGTGGACGAGTGGATAAACTACTCGTTATCAAAAAAGAAGAGGAAGAATAGTGTGAATTTGTATTATATATTAACTTAAACCATTAAAGCAATGAAAAAAGTAATGATGATTGCAGCCATCGCAGCTGCATTGGTATCCTGCCAATCAAAAGGAACCCAGAACAATGATTCCACCGTAGATGAAGGAGTGTTGACAGTTGCCGGGAATGATTCTTCTGCCGTAGCCGTATACGAAGGTCTTCTTCCCGCTGCCGACGGTCCGGGTATCCAATACGTATTGAGCGTGGACAGTGTAGGTCCTGACGGAGAAAGTGGTTATACTTTGGTTACGACTTATCTGGATGCGGAAGGTCAAGGAAAGAATAAAAGCTTTACTTCCAAAGGCAAGAAGCAAGTCATCAAGAAAACAGTAGACAACAAACAAAAGACAGCCTACAAACTGACACCGAATGATGGTGACGCTCCCGTATACTTTGTAGTAGTGAACGATACCACTTTACGTTTGGTTAACGATAGTCTGCAAGAAGCTGTCAGCGACCTAAACTACGATATTATTCAAGTGAAAAAATAATCAGCAAAACATTTCATGTGAGAGGAGCTAAACAAGAGTTGGCTCCTCTTTTTTTATTTCCTTTTAGATATCACACCGGAATTTCAAACTAACAAAACAATAAATCATATTTCTTACATCAAAACATACCGGTTGAAACAATATATATAATTATTGGAACAATATTTTAAGTCATGCATTACCTTAACGCGTACCTTTGTTCTATCGAATTCAATGAAATACAGAATCCCATGAAAAGAGTACTATTTATATTATTTTGCTTCACGACATTAGTTCAGGCACAAATTCCCACCAATAAGCGGGAAGTAATGCAGCAATTTCTATCAGGTACATTGGACGAATCATATGTACCAGCAGCATTTTTCATGCATTTCGGAAAAGATGCACGCACCGGAGAAAAAGCTATAGATGCACATTTACGTTATTTTCTTTCCACTGGTATGGATTTTGTAAAAATCCAATTCGAACAAGGGTATGGACGTATTCGGATTGAGAAACCAGAAGATTGGGAACTAATTAAACCACTTCCCTCAGATTTCTTTACTCCAACATTAGAAATTATAAAATACATTTATGATATTGTCGGCGCTAATGCGATGATATTACCCACTGTTTATTCTCCATTTCAGATGCTGATACAAAGCGTAGGAGCTAAAACTGTGATAGCATATGCTAAAACAGAACCGGAACGAGTGAAAAAAGCACTCGAATATTTTACTGAAGCACTTATCGGATATGTAAAAGCATGTAAAAAGATTGGTGTAGATGGATTTTACACACCTACACAAGGGGGAGAAATTAAATTTTATGAAGTTCCCGGATTCTTTGAGACCTTCGTTAAACCATATGACATAAGAGTCATGCAGGAATGTAATACCCAAACTCAGTTTAATATACTCCATATCTGTGACTACGAAGGCAAATATGACGATTTAACCCGTTTCGTGTCATATCCGGGCCAAATAATTAATGCACCCTGTGAAGTAGCCGACCAGCCTTTCAGTCTACAAGCATGCGAACAATTATTTAAGCGCCCGGCAATGGGAGGATTATATCGTAAAGGCGCTATATTAAAAGGAAGTTCTGATGAAATAGCAAAAGAAATATATGAACTAAAGAAAACTTTGAAAGGGAAACGATTTATTTTAGGGGCAGATTGTACAATCTTGCCTCAAACACCAATGGATAACATCAGAACTGCTATTAAAACATCACATCATACTTGTAATATAGAATAAATCATAGGCTTTTTAAATTCATAGTTAGTTGGTAAATAGGTATTATATTTTATAGGTTATTTTAGGTAGATTGTTGATCGAAAAGCGGTTGTTGTGAGACACCCGCTTTTTATTCTTTTGTATTCTCTAAATTATATAAATATCATGAATAAGAAATCATTTGCATCCACTATTATTGCAGTAATACTCGTTTGTCCGGTTTTGGCGGTGACACACACCTTCACACCAACCGATATTGATAGTTTAAAGGTCAAGATGTCTGACGGATCTTTACAACCTGGTGATACCTTGCTTCTACAAGATGGAACCTATTCCCATCTTGGTAAGGTTAGTTTTACAGGAAATGGAACAACAGATTATCCAATTATACTGAAAGCAGCGAATACCGGAAAGGCTATCATATCTGGAACAACAGAAATACGTATGTCAGGCAGTTATCTACAATTGGAGGGACTCTACTTTCATAAAGCTTGGGCATCTGATTTTGAGATGATAGAATTTCAACTGGATAAAGAACACCCAGCCACTCATTGCCGGATTACCCGATGTGCCATTGATGATTGCAATGACCCTGCCAAAGGAGAGAAACCGGGGGGAGGAACTGAAAACTGGATTGGGCTACATGGAAACAATAATCGTATAGACCACTGTTATTTTGCCAATAAACGTGCCCGTGGATTGGTTATACAAATTACAGTAGAAGACGGTGGAGATCACAATCACCACCAGATAGATCATAATGTATTTGGTTATCGGAAACCCTTCTGGGGCAATGGTGCGGAAATCATACGCGTAGGTAACTCTTGGTCATCGCAACTGCCTTCCTACAGTATCATCGAAGAAAATATATTCTATCATTGTGACGGAGAAAATGAGATCATTTCAGTAAAATCCGGTTTCAACATCGTACGCCGTAACTTGTTTTACGAATCGCGTGGCGGATTAGTATGTCGTCACGGTCACAACAATATTATAGATTCCAACGTAATCATTGGCAATCATCTGCCTGCTACTTTGGGCATCCGCATCATCAATCAAGGACATACTGTCAGCAATAATTACGTGGAAAGTGTAACAGGCAAAGGCTCCGGTGCCGCCTTCATATTACGCATGGGAGTATATGAACGCCCCAATACACCCGAAGATTATGAGGACGAAAAACTTAAATCGTATCATCGGGCAGCAGATATTGACATTGCTTTTAATACTTTTGTTGATTGTACCGAACTGAACTTTGGAGATGGACGAGGAGATAAGGAACCACGGAATGTGCGTTTTGCTCATAACCGAATTTATTCTCCGAATACTGTTCCCAATATCAAAATCAGTAATCCTACTATATTTCCCGGCATTACATTTATCAATAACTTCTGTCAGTTCAAAAATAATGAATCACCCAATATAAAAGGATTCCAAATTACTACATTCAACATTGAGCAAATAAAAGCTCAACGGCACCAAGCTGTTTCCCCCATGGATTGCGGAACCTCTTGGCACAACGTTGAGCTAAGTGAAATGAAGACTCTTACAGAATTAATGAATTAGTAGTCCATCACCAATGTAATTCACCTGATGTCTGGATAGAATCCTCTTTTACTATCCGACAGGCAGGTGTACTGAGAAAGTCCTCTCCGTCCCATATCGTATTTCTCCAATTTATACTCATAACATCATTCTACCTTTAATGCAATCTTTTGTTTCGGAAGCCCCTTAGATTCTACTGTAAGTAGTACTTTTCCCTGCTTCATATACTGGCTACGCAAAATGACTAATGCCAAACCGTTATAAGCATCTCTTTCTGATAATTGGAATGGTAATAAGCTTGTTGCATCTCCATTATCCGTAGCTATAATCTCAGCAGGCCCTGTTACAGAAAACTTCAAATGATTCTTAGAACGAGGCACAACACGACCTTGAGAGTCCACAACAGCTACACGGATAAATGATAGATCAGTACCATCACTTTTAAGCTCTGTTTTCTCTGCCGTTACTTGTAAAGCGGCTGGTTTTCCAGTGGTCTCTACAAGCTCTTCCGCCCATTTCTGACCGTTCTTATAAGCTATGGCTTTCAAACTTCCCGGTTCATAACGTACATCATCCCAGGTCAAACGGTCATACGAATGAGATTTCTCTCTACGTCCCAGTGACTTACCATTCAAAAACAGTTCAACAGCATCTCCCGAAGTATAAATATGAACGGGAGTTATTTCACCAATCCGCTCTTCCCAGTTCCAATGAGGCAATATATGCACAGTGGGCACATCAGGACGCCAATAGCTCTTATAGTTGTAATAACGATCCTTCGGAAAACCACATAAATCAACAATACCAAAATAAGAACTGCGAGAAGGTGTCTTAATTTTGCCTAACTCTTCCAATTCCTTTCGAGCCTTTTCTAATTCATTCGGATCACTGAAGTTTAACAAATTGGTCAGGTCTTTATTATAAGGGGTAGGCTCACCCAAATAATCGAATCCGGTCCACACAAACTCACCACTCATGAACGGATATTCTTCATTCATTTTAAATTGAACCTCAGGAGCACATCCCCATCCTATAGTTGTCATATCATATGATGAAAGTTGGAAACCGGAACGACTATCATTAACGTCAGTAGTTACCGGGAAGAAATATTCCCCACGAGAACTCGTTGCAGACGAAGTTTCACTGGCATGATAACAGCGAGTAGGATTCTGCTCTTTGAAAATCGGATAAGTTTTATGGAAATAGTTCAAACCGAATATATCCACCTGATTCACAATATCCCGGAAAACGGCGTCCCGCTTATTACACCCTAAAGAAGTAGGCCGTGTGGGGTCTTCATCATGACAGTAAGCTGTCAGGTTACGAGCAATTATGACTCCCTGATCAGTCGTCTGATCAGGCATTTCATTACCTATGCTCCACATAATTACAGAAGGATGATTACGATAATGACGTACCAACGAACGCATATCTGCTTCACTCCAATCATCAAAAAGAAGATTATAATCATTCTTGCGTTTCCCCTTTTGCCAGGTATCAGCTAATTCAAGCTGCATCATCAGTCCCATACGGTCACAGAGAGCAACCAACTCCGGTGCCGGTGGGTTATGTGAAGTACGAATGGCATTTGCACCCATCTCTTTCATGATACGTAACTGCCTTTCGGCAGCCACTTCATTAAAAGCAGCGCCCAAAGCACCCAAATCATGATGCATACACACACCTTTAATAGCTACCTTTTGTCCATTCAGCATGAAACCTTGGTCATGGTTAAATTCAATTGTACGAATTCCAAAAGAAGTTTCATAACTATCCATTTCCTTTCCATCCATGAACACCCGGCTGACCGCTACATAGCAATTCGGAGTATCAATATCCCACAACTTCGGTTTATCTACTTTAAATTGAAAGCGTACACTCGACCAGCTATCTTTTTTAATCGCAATATCCTTAGTCATACTTTGAGTCACTTCTTCCCCCACAGGACGTCCATCTTTCCCTTGCAGATATACACTTGTCTGCAACTTTACCTGAACATCTTTTCCTGCATGATTCTCAATATTCACTCCCATTTCCATAACAGCAATTTCTGAATCAACCTGCTGGTTTCGTACAAAAGTTCCCCATTGTTCCACGTGGACAGGAGACGTTTTCACTAACCATACATTCCGATAAATGCCACTACCCGGATACCAACGTGAAGTATCGTCCGGATTATCCAATCGAATAGCCAGCACATTCTTTTGTCCTGCCTTTATATAAGGTGTCAGATCAAGACGAAAAGAAGCATAGCCATAAGGCCATCCACCCACATATTGCCCGTTACACCACACAGAAGCGTATGACATCGCCCCATCAATATCAAGATAAATTTGTTTCCCGGCATCATCCTGCGATAATTCCAGCGTTTTACGATACCAGCGTATCCCCCAATAAGGTAATTTTCCAGTCGAACCGTTATAGTCAATATTGAAAGGCCCTTCAATAGCCCAATCATGGGGTAAATTCAGATGTCGCCATTCACTATCATCAAAGTCAGATTTTACATAGCCTATATTTTCTCCTGGATTGCCTTCCGGTCTCTGATACCTCTTCCCGAATATAATAAAGTCATTGGCACAAGGTAATAAATAAGGCTTTAGTTGAGAGTAATGTAATGCAGCACCTGTCCTATCCGGATCATCTATCTGATAACGCCAATCACGATTAATGTTTATGCGCTCACGCACCATTGAAGTATTTGCACAAACAACATCTTGCCCCACAATGAGTATAAAACTCAATAAAATAAGAAATCTGTTTTTCATATTATTCTGTTAAATTGTTAACCCAACAAAAGTAAGGAATAGAAAAATAGACGGTTATCAATATTATCTATGTTTCTGTTAATACTGTCTCAAATGTCTTTTAATGTGGGTCTTATTTATCAACTTTGTATGCAAATTGCATGTTACTAAAAACAATATCAATTCATAGTTAATAACCAACAAATTTAAAAAGCCATGTACAAATATTCTAAGGATGGAGTTTCCGTACTCACAGTATTAGATAAAAGAAAACAAAAGATGAATGGATTATTCCCCGTAAAAGTACAAGTTATCCACAACAGAAAACAGAAATATTACTCCACCGGACAAGAAGTTTCTATTAGAGACTGGGAAGTATTACCATACACCAAAAGTCGCCACTTATCAGAAATACGGCGTAACATCGAAAATAGTTTTTCTTTAATCAGGCAGCAAGTCGAATTTCTATCTTTTCAAGGTGAATTTCATTTTGACATCTTAAATGCACGCTTAGGCAGATACTCTGATTTTTCAGTCAATGCCTTATTTCATAAAAAGTTGGAGGATTTAAAGGAAAATGGACAAGCCAATACTTATCTGTCTTATAAAGGATCACTAAACAAAATAGAACAGTTTGCAGGAAAACACATTTCTTTTCATGAAATTACCATCAACTGGTTAAACCGTTTTGAGCATCACTTATCCGCATCAGGAATCAGTTACTCCAGTATGGGATTCTATTTCAGAAACTTAAAATGCATTCTTAATATAGCACGTAAAGACGGTATCATTAAGGAAAGTCAGTATCCTTTCGGAAAAGGGAAATATGAAGTACCCACCGGATGTGGACGCAAATTAGCATTAACCCTGAAAGAAATCAAGAAAATTATTACTTATAATGATGGAACCCCAAAGACTGAATTTTATCGTGATCTGTGGTTTTTTTCTTATTTATGTAATGGTATTAATTTTCGTGATTTATTATATCTGCAATACTCCAATATCATCAATGGTGAAATCTGCTTCATACGTGCAAAAACAGCCCGAAATACCAAACACAGTAAGATTATCCATGCAGTCATCACGCCCGAAATGCAAAAGATAATAGAGAAGTGGGGCAATCCACCCACGTCACCCGAAACTTATATCTTTCCTTTTGCTACCGGAAAAGAGAATCCTTTTGAAAGAGTAAAACTGGTAAGAGAAGTGGTCACCGAATGTAATCAGATACTTTACAAGATTTCGCATAAGACAGGCATTCCACGCGTCACGACCTATGCAGCACGTCACTCCTTCGCAACAGTGTTAAAACGCAGTGGCGTCAATATTTCCTATATATCCGAAAGTCTTGGACATTCCAATTTAGCCATTACAGAAAACTATCTCGCAAGTTTTGATGCTGAAGAAAGGAAAAAGAATTCAATACTCTTAACAAGGTTCGATCTATAAAACAAATATATATATGTAAATAGCATGTTCCGTAGTGACGGACAAAAGCCATTTCAATTTCTTTCTTTTCATAAAATCAGAAAGATAACTGCTTTTCGTAGACAGAGTTAAAAATGATGTATTGATATTATGTAAAAACAATCTATTATGAACAACTCAAAAAGAATTCCAGGTGAAATCCCTTGTTAATTTAAGTCTAATTTTAAAAAGTAGTTTAATGAAAAAGAAAGAACACAAATCGAAATCGCTGTTATGGCGGTTATCTTTAGTTCTATTAGCATTGGTCTTGAGTATTAATCTTATGGCTCAAACAATTACACAGACAGGTGTTGTTGTTGACCAAAACAATGAGCCAATGATTGGCGTAACTGTACAGACGAAAGGTACAGTAACTGGTGGTATTACAGATTTAGATGGTAACTTTACCATTAAATGCAATAAAGGTGCCACATTAGTTTTCTCTTTTATGGGATACAAAACAGTTGAGCACAAAGCAAACGGTCAAAGAATGAAGATTGAAATGGCTGAAGATGCTCAGGCTCTGGATGAAGTTGTAATTGTCGGTTTTGGTTCAATGAACAAAAAACATATTACAGGTTCAATGACTTCGGTTGATTCTAAAATCTTGGAAGAAAAGAATTCAGTGAATGTTTTTGATGCATTACAAGGTGCTGCTCCCGGTATGCAAATCGTATCAAACTCCGGAGCGCCTGGTTCTTCTTCATTTGTATCTATCCGTGGTGCTTCTACTTTTAGTGATGAAGGTGTCTCTCCGCTGTATGTTGTAGACGGAGTAGTTGTTGATAACATTGACGACATTTCTGCCAATGATATTAAGCAAATTGATGTTATGAAAGATGCAGCTTCTTCGGCTATTTATGGTGCTCGTTCTGCAAATGGTGTAATACTGATTACTACTAAATCAGGTGAATCAGGAAAACCTCGTATTGATGCACGTTACCAACATTCCTTTTACACTGTTGCCCGTAAATTGCCTCAGGTTAATGCGTTTGAAAGCCGTTTAAGTATGGCAGCTTCCGATTTAAACAATCCTTCCAAAACTTTAGAGAAGTTTTCCGCACGTACAGACTCTGTAGGCATGCAGTATAGTACAAACTATTATTATCAGGATTTATTGTTCCGTACAGGTGGACGTGATGATGCCAGTGTACAAATTAGTGGTGGTTCCAAAGGGTTCAAATATCGTGCATCTTTGAACTACATTGGTGAAAAGGGTGTAATTCTAGAGTCTGGAAATGACAAATATACCGCTAATGTCAATGTTGATTATGAACCGTGGAAAAATATAAAGTTTACCACTCGTGTTCGTTTAAGCTACAATAAAACTAACAATATTAAAGAAACTGTTTTGCAAGATGCCATGCGTCGTGATCCGGATATGATTATCTGGTATCCGGATGGTGAATTAATTCCCTATTATTCTTCGGGGGGACGTCGTAATCCTATTGCTGAGCTAAAACAAAAGTTAGATGAACGCTCGACTTATAGAGGAAACTTTTATCAGGGTATAACCTGGACATTTACTCCTTGGTTAAGATTGGATGCTGACATTTCAGCTGATTATACATCTAATAGAAATTTAACATTCTCATCCAAGTATCTGGAAGGAAGTGATAATGGGAAAAATACAGGAGCAGATAAAAGCCAACAAACTTGGAAATATGCAGGCGAAGCTTATTTAAACTTCAATAAGACAATTGCCAAAGACCATTCTTTGAGTGCTATGGTTGGTAGCAGTTTTGAAGTTAGCAATCAATTGGCATATAATATAGCCGGTTCGTTTTTTCTCTCCGAAGATATTCATTATATGAATTTGGCTACTGTAAAAGATGTGAAGAATATCAATACAACCGGTTGGGATGAAGCTATGGTGGGTGTATTTGGACGTGTAGTATATAGCTGGAAGAGTCGCTATACGGTGACTGGTAATCTTCGGTTTGATGGTTCTTCTCGTTTTGGTAAGAATAACCGTTGGGGATCTTTCCCTTCTGTCTCTGCTGCATGGCGTGTTTCGGATGAACCCTTTATGCGTTGGGCTAATAACATTCTTACGGATGCCAAAATCCGTGCAAGCTATGGTATTACTGGTAATGACAAGATTGGTCGCTATGAATCGCAAACCGTTTATACAGCCGGCTCTCAATATTATAACTCAGTAGGTGGTATTGTACCTGCATCTAAATATGGTAATCCTGACTTAAAATGGGAACAGACGAAACAAACAAATATCGGTGTGGATTTGAGCTTTCTAAATGGACGTATTATGTTTGTTGCCGACTATTACATAAAGAAAACAAGTGACTTGCTTTCTGACTATAATCTTCCAAGTACTACCGGTTATGATAAAATGCGTGTAAACTTAGCTAGTATTGAAAATAAAGGTGTTGAGTTATCACTTACAGCAACACCTGTCAGAACACGTGATTTTAACTGGAGTACTACTGTAAATTGGTGGAAGAATGATAATAAGATTCTTGATTTAGCACGTGAGGATTATATAAATAGTGCTTGGCTGATTGCAGCAGGAAAACCAGCTGGTCTATTCTATGGTTATAAGAATTTGGGGGTATATGAATATGACGCAAGTAATGCCTGGACTCAAGATTATAAAACCCGTCTGACTCCTGTTTTCAAACGGGATAATGAAGGCAATGTCGTTATAGGTTTGAATGGTCAGCCAACATTGGAAAAATATCTAAACCCAGATGGTACTGAATATACAGGCAAAATAGCTCAGATGAAAGTAAATGGAGTAGTTGCTGGTGGTGGTGATGTTATATGGTATAACAAACCTAATGAAAACGGTGAGTTAGATGGTGTAATCAATTCTAACGACCAGACAGAATTAGGCAAAGCAAATCCTGATTGGTTTGGATCCTGGGGTAATACCCTTACATATAAAGACTTTTCTCTTTCATTTAACTTCTATGTTAGTTGGGGAGGACAAGTTTGGAATGACTTGAAGCGTTACTATTGTTCATGGGGAGGAAATACTCATAAACAAACTCCTGAATATATTATGCAAGGCTGGAAATATCCGGGTGAGATTACAAGTTGGTATGCATTGAACTCCAAACAGCGCAAAACAAATAATCACTCTATGAGTTTGAGTGATCAGTTCCTGGAAGATGCGACTTTTATTCGTTTACAATCTGTTCGATTAAGTTACAGTGTGGATCCCAAATTCTTAGGTAAAACTCCACTTCGCTCAGTTCAAGCATATATTTATGGTAATAATTTGCTGACTTGGACTAATTATACAGGATATGATCCGGAGTTGAGTGGCGGTGTTCTAACCCCAGGTAAAGACAGTTCTAAATATCCTCGTAAGCGTGAGTTTGGCTTTGGATTCAACATTGGATTTTAACTAAAAAGATAAGAAAAATGAAGAAATATATAATATTAGCTTTTACAAGTCTTTTGGCTTTATCAAGTTGTGAGAGTTTTTTAGACAGAACCCCTTTGTCAGATTTGTCTCCATCAAGTTACTTTAAAGATAAAGCTGAAATGAAGAACTGGAATGCAGGTATTTATGATGCGTTTCAAAGTGCACTTTCCAGGCGTCAGGTTCTTTTTGGTGATGTACGTTCAGATAATGTAACCGGCACATCCTATGAAGATTCTAAGATTTACATGAATGCCTTGATGCCCAATATCTCAGAAGCCAGTTGGGAACCTTTTTTCACTTGTATCTCCAGATGCAATATTGGTATTCAAAAATATCCGACAATTCCTAACATCCTAGAATCTGAGTATGCCCCATATATCGGACAATGCTATGCCATGCGTGCTTATATGTATTTTTGGGGAACTCGTACTTGGGGTAAAATGCCAATAATAACGGAACCATGGGATGGATCCTTAAATTCTATTGCCATTCCCCGTTCTTCATTAGAACAAGTAAAAGAACAAATATTATCTGATATAGAAAAGGCTATCAGTTACTTTAACCAATCTGATACAAGTGATAAAATTTACTTGGGCAAAGATGCAATGTACGCTTTATTAACAGAAGTTCACATGTGGTATAATGACTATCAAGATGCATTAACAGCTTCAGAACATTTTATCAACCATAAGAGTTTGTCACTATCTAATGGAGAAATTGAATGGAAAAACATCTTCACCAATCCTAGTAGTTCAAAAGAAGTAATCTTTGCTATGGCATGGGATTACGAAACAGATGGAGCTTTAAGTGGCTGGCCGCAACTTTTAGGAGCAAGTAACACGAATAATGGTTACAGAATGGCAGAACCCATTTTTAATGAGTTTATAGATCGGCTTCGTTCAGGAGAAGGTTCTGATGCACGTTTTTGGAATACAATTGACACTGTGAAAGTATACTATAAGGCCTCTCGTGTTCCTTTGACGTATGCAAGTTATACAGCTGGAGTAGAAAGCGTAAATAAATGTATCAAATACAGCAATATTGATCCTGAACGTGAGTATGATTCCTCTAATCAAGTGTATAAATCATATTTCTCAGTAATGAACACAACCGACAGCGAGTTTTCTCTGGTAATGATGCGTATGGCAAATATTATGTTACTACGTGCAGAAGCTTTAAACAAATTGAACAGAGGAGATGAAGCACTTAGCATCGTTAATGATATTCGTAGTCGTGTGGGTTACTTGAAAGATGCAAAATTAGAAGTATCTAATGTTAATAATGTAAATGAAGTAGAAAATATTATTCTGCAAGAAAGGCAATTGGAACTTTATGGAGAAGGGTATCGCTGGTTTGATTTAATGCGAACAGGTCATTTAATAGAAGTAATGGACCCTATCTATTCCGCGCGTCAGGAAGCAGCAGATGTGACAGTAACTGGTTTTGGTAATGAAGGTACTAAATACTGGCCAATTCATTATGCTGAATTTGAATCAAACAAGGCACTGGTTGGAGACCAGAATCCACCTTATACTGAACGTTAAAAACAAACTATAAAAAAAGAGTTAATAATGAAACAAGAATATTATAAAAAAGCATTAGCCTTGATGGTAATTCCTTTCCTTATAGCAAGCTGTGAATTATTGGGGTTAGATTATCAAGATTCATACGATTATGATTATAATGCTGGCATGCCAAGTAATAAAATAGATATGTCTGCTTTCGAATTTATCAAATCCCGTACAGATATATTTTCTTTATTGGAAGAGGCTATTTTGTATGCAGGAGTTGAAAATGAGTTTAAACAAAGTGGAATGACCTACTTGTTACCAACGAATACAGCATTTAACTCAGAGACGAGTACTGATTTAAGTTATTTTCAGACGCATCAACTAACATATATAGATGAGGAAACTGGAGAACTTGTTTCTTACGCACCTATAAGTATGACTGCCTATCCCAAAGAACAAGTGAAAGAATTTTTGCTTTATCACATTGTGAAGGGTAAATATACTTTCACTAATCTTCCGGCAGAACCAACTTGGTTTGAGACGGTAGCTACAGCTGATACAGCTAAAATAAACATGTATTTATTGAAAGACCGTAATCCCAACATTGTATTCAACAATTTTGATGGGCATTACAAATCTTCCATCAAGCCACGCACTTCCAATCTTTACAATGCTGACGGTTCATATATGCATGTCATGGATAGTTGGTTGGATCGCCCTACAAAAGAACAACTAAATATGAAATAACCTAAAAAGATTACGATTATGAAATATATTTATCAATTTTTCATTGTTCTACTTTGTGCTTTCTCTTTTGCAAGCTGTGGTGATGATGATTTTATCGAAATAGATTCGTTAAGTACAGATGGAGATGAATTCTACTGTAATCAGAAAGTGAAAGTATGGATGTGTGTACGCTCCAGCGATTTATGGCATACGAATTATGAATGGAGCTGTGATGCGGGTTCATTGACCCAACCTCAAGGTCTAAATGAAATGACATGGAAAGCGCCAAGCACTCCGGGTACATACACAATTACCTGTCGCGCTAGTATTGGTGGCGAATCACAAGTCCGTTCTCATAAGATGTATGTATCCAGTTATTATTTTGATAAATTTGAGAAAACTCCTCATTCTTTATCTTTACAAGGTAGTACAACTGGAACACTTAAAAAAGAATCTAACGGTAACCAATATCTGCAAGCAAAAGTGAATTCTGCCGCAGAAGTAAATCGCTATCTTCGCCGTGCTTTTGGAGATAACACGCTATATACTCCGTTTAGTACCCGCATGAAACTTGGTTTTGACTCTAATGTCCCTAATATGCAAGAAATTGTAGTTGGGAAAAAAACAGGAAAAGCAACATTGGAGTATCGTTGGAATTTACGTTCCGATGCTTCCAACAATGGTTCTTATATTAACCAAATTCGTCTGATATGGTATCCGGGAAAGCTAAAAAGTGGAGAAGTGTATCCGGCTGTACCTAATGAAGAACTTACGATGGAAGGTACCACGGATTATAATGTACAGTTAATTGTTCAGTATACATCTGCTGCAGGCAAAAAAATTACGTATAACGAATATCACAACCTGAATACAATGAATACATTTACTGCCAAACTTTATCAGACGGTATCCATGTCTGTTGACGAAAGTGAAGCAATCATTGTGCATGTAGCTGGTCAGGAAGTATTAAAGAGTAATATTTTAAAAGATGCACGTACTGAAAACTCCTGTGAAGGTCGTATGTCTATCAATAACTGGGAGCTTTATATACCCAATGGCAATGCTGGTAAAAACATTCCGTTAGTATATATCGATGACGCTTACGCCTCTAATACAGGTATTTTAGAATAATATTCATTCATCAAAAAGTATCTTGGGAATTATTGTATCCTAAGATACTTTTTTTAATTCTTGTAATTATGAAAAAACGATTATTTCTTGTTTTGTACACATCACTTTTTGTTGTAACTGTCTTTGGTCAAGACTTTAAGGGAGTTATTGTAAATGCCAAACAACGTCCTTTAAAAGGGATGAAAGTTTGGAAAAAGAATACCACTGAAAGTGTAAAGACAGACAATATGGGAGTATTCTCTTTTTCCGGTTTGCAGCCCACAGATACATTGGTAGTATCTATATCTAAAAAAGAAGAAGCAATTATCCCTATTGGTAAGCTATCTCAAGCTTCTCTTAAATTGGAAAAGAAATTTTTCATCTTATTCGATGGACAGAAAGAAGAAAAAAGAGAATACACGAGGATTCTCCGTACAAGTTATAACTCAAATGTATTGACCCGTGAACAAATTCAGAAGTTATCAGCCAATAGTATTTACGATCTATTTAAGGGTGGAGCTATTCCGGGGGTAACAGTGAACGGAGACAAAATTACAATTCGCGGAGGAAGTTCATTTGATTTGGATAATGAGCCTTTATTTGTTGTCGACGGTACTTTATACGAAAGTAGCAGTGAAGTAGATGGTGTCGTATCAATCAATGACATAGACAAGGTAGAAATACAAAAAGACGGTGCAGCTTATGGCATGAAAGGAGCTAACGGTGTTATAATTATTACTACAATTAAGAAATAATATATAACTATTAAACACGCATGCACTATGAAAAACAACCGGATAAGATATTACCTGAGTTTATGGGTGATACTATTTGTTAGCATCTTTACAGGTAATGCTCAACAAACAGATACTGTTTATATGAACAATATTGTCAGTTCATTTAAACAAGTTACTAATTTGCCGCAGGAGAAAGTATATTTGCATACCGATAAACCATATTATTTTGCAGGTGATACTATCTGGTTGAAAGCATATTTGGTGAATGCCATTACCCACTTTTCCGGAAATGGCAGTCACTATGTGTATGTAGAGCTCATAAATCGCAAGAATAAAGTTCAGCAGCGTATTAAGGTTCAGCAACGCGAAGATATTTTCTCAAGTTTTATCCCTCTTCCAAAATCATTGGAGGCTGGTGACTATTATCTCCGTGCATATACCCATTGGATGTTGAACGAAAAATCCGACTATTATTTTTCCAAAAATCTAAAAGTCTTTGCTTCCCAATCTTCGTTTATGTATCCGGAAATAAGATATGAACAGAAAGGGAAAAAACGTATAGCAACTGTTACCTTCAAAAGACCCGACAATACTGTCTATGCAGGTAATTACGTACACTATATGGTTCGTACCAAGCCATACGAAAATAAGTTCCGTCAGCAACAGACTAACAAGAACGGAGAGATTCAAATAGATATACCTGAAAAAGATAAAATAGAACAATATATCTATGTTGTATTGGAAGATAAACAGTTAAAGCATAAACACACATTTTATGTTCCGGATGCTTTTGACTACCATGTCGATTTTTTTCCGGAAGGTGGTAGCTTAATTTCGGGATGTACCCAAAAAGTAGGTATAAAAGCTATAGACACAAATGGAAATTCAGTAGAAGTGACTGGTAGTATTTTAAACAGTAAAGGTGATACCATTACTCATTTTAAGAGTTCTTATGCAGGTATCGGCAGTTTTATGCTACCTATTTCAATAGGTGAAAAATATAAAGCAGTCGTTAGTTCTATTACAGGAGATATGAAGAAAGAGTTTTTACTGCCTGATCCGGAGGCCGACAAATTCTCTTTATCCATTACCGAACGTAACGGCATCATACATTACACAATATTACATTCTCCCCAAGAGAGGTTGCCGGATAATTTATACTTGATAGCCCATGTTCGTGGTTTTCTCCTATTTGTACAACCCATACAGAAAGGACAAGGAGCGGTCAGCCTGAAATCCATCCCTGAAGGGATATTAACCCTTACTTTATTGGATGGAAATTACGTTCCACACAGTGAACGCCTTGTATTCGTTCGCCAAAATCATTCAATCTGGCAATTAGCCTCTGATAAGGCATCCTATGGTTCGCGTTCACCGATATCTCTTGATATCCACCTCTCCGATCTGTCAGGGCAACCTATAACGGGTGACTTCTCTTTAAGCGTTACAGACAACTATGCCATCAGATGTGATTCTACCGCAGATAATATTCTTTCTAATTTGCTGCTGACGTCAGATATAAAAGGATACATCGAAACACCCGGATATTATTTTAAAGATAATTCTCAGCGATTGAAAGCCTGTCTGGATAATTTAATGCTGACGCAAGGATGGAATCGTTTTAATGTAGAAGACATTCTTAAAGAACAGCAAAAGACCCCCAAATACTTTATGGAAATCGGACAAACTATTTCCGGTAAGGTATTAGATATTCGTAATAAGCCACTTTCTGGAAAAACTGTGAATGTCTTTGTCAATAAGCGTCCTTATCCCTCAACACACACAGATAATGACGGAGTGTTTATTGTAGATAAGTTAAGTTTTGCAGATACAGCCAGAGTTGAAGCACAGGTAATAGAAAAAGGAAAATTCTTTCGTGCTAATATCCGGATAGACAGGGATTATTTTCCGGAAGCAGTAAACACCCATCCATACAAGGATGCAAAATATGAGCAACAGAACGAATATAGAGAAGAAATGCAATCACCTTTTGTCAGAGAAGATGGAGTCTTGATGCTACGTCTTCCAGAAGTCGTGATTAATGCCAGAAGTTTAGTAAAAGATCGTTTTTCTTCCTATAAAATGGATGATGAAGAGATGTTGGCTCAACAAGATGCGCGCACGGCACTTGATTTAGTCAAGAATGTTCCCGGATTCCGAATTATAGATAATCGTCCCTATATAAACCCCAAATACTCCCAACGTCCGGAACATCTGATGTCTAATGATGTAAATAACAGGAATGCCTTGCGTCCCAAAGAGAAAATAGATTATGGCCGTACTGCACGCTTCATGCTGGATAACAAAACGATCAGTTTCAATGCTCTTTCTCTCATCAATGCGGAAGACATAGTAGGAGTACACAAAATTGATCCGGAAGTTGATGCAGCCGTCAATATTACTCAAAATCTGAAATACTTGGAAGCAGCCTATAATGAAGCATTTGAGAGTGGTGCCACTTTAGAAGAATTGGAAGAACTGGAAGTGGACAGACAACTCCAGAAAATGAAGGATGGAACTCAAAGTATCTCCGGTGGATGTATTGTGTTAACCTCACGTACCGGCAATTTAGAGTTACCGCGTACTTCCCAAGGAGACACGGCATTCCTGCTCGGCTTTAATCGGTATAAATCCTTTTATAGCCCTAAATACGTAACAGGCGAAGAACGCAAATCACTTGTACCGGATAATCGTACCACCATTTACTGGCAACCTCAACTCCGAACCGATGAAAGAGGTAATGCCAGCGTACACTTTTACACAGCTGATCGTCCCAGCTATTATACAATTATTATTGAAGGTATAACAGATAAAGGTGTACCTTGTCGCTATGAACATTTATTAAAAAGATAAGCAGCTTATTTTTTATTTTAAATTTGATATCATGAAGCGTATAAAATTATTTTTAGCACTATCTGTATTGGCTATTCTTTTATGTGGAATAAGTTCTTGTTCAAAAGAAGAGAGTGATAAACCGGATACTGAACAGCCCGACCCCGAACCAACTCCTGAGCCTACCCCGGAACCGGCTCCAGAACCGGATGACTATAAACTGCAGGGAAATATGCAAGCCGCACAACAACTGGTTGGAAAAGATTATTCGGAAATCCATAAGTATATGCGCTCTTATGGATGGGACTATTCTGAACATCCCAATTCATCTGATAAAGATCATAAAGACGGAGTGCATTGCGAAGTTATATATGACGAAACAATACAGCAATATGTTTTCAAGTTTATCAGCCATGCCAATGCTGATGCCCTTGACGGTGACCGGGGGAAACTGGAAGACCGCCAACGTAATGAAATGAAAACGCAAACGACTGCTGCCTGGTATAAATTGAATGGTAACTGGGATGAATGGCAACGCCTTGAATGGAAATTCCGTATTCCGAAAGATTTCAGACCTTCTACAAGTTTCTGTCATATTCACCAATTAAAGGCACAGGAGGGCAATAATGGTTCTCCATTGATAACCATAACTCCCCGCTGCAATAGTAATGGCAGTAATCGTCGTGTACAAGTGATCCATACTGGTGATATTAGTGCTACTACTAAAGGAACAATCATAGACAATCTGCCATTGTCTGATTTTGAAGACGAATGGATACAAGTAGAAACAGAGATGCACTTTACACACGATGGGGCATTCAGTATTAAGATGACACGTATCAGTGATAGTAAAGTATTAGTTGATAAAGCTTTTAGCAATATTGACCTATGGCGGAAGGGAGCGATAAGTATCCGAAATAAATTCGGCATTTATCGTAGCTTTGGAAGAAAGATGGAAAGTACTGATGATCGTCCTACCAATGGAATAAAAGATGAGACTTTGCAACTGGCAGATTTCAAGGTTTATGAGAAAAATACAAATCCCAAGCCTGAAAGCCACGATTAGGGTGAAGGGAGAATTTATCAGAAAACATTATGAAATATATACTGTTATCGCTAATAGGAGTTTTCATTTGTTCTCAAGAAATTGCTATACCATATCAAGAGAAGGTATATCTCCATACTGATAAGCCTTTCTATTTAGTCGGTGACACCATCTGGCTGAAAGGCTATTTGGTAAATGCGCAAACACATAAAGAAAGTGATGTGCAAAGTCGCTTTTTATACATCGAACTCATAAACCGGAAGAATAAGGTAATTCAACGTAAAAAGATAAAAGAGGAGAACGGGCATTTCTTTAACTTCATTTCTTTAGAAAAAGATATTGAAGAAGCCGATTATCAAATTCGTGCTTACACCAATTTCATGAGAAATCAAGGAGAGGAGTTCTTCTTTACCAAACAGATTCCTGTATATGCCAATACCTCTTCGTTACTCACTGCGAACATCGAATATGATTCGGAAGAAGCCGATGGGAAATATATTGTTATTACCCTGTTGCGTAAAGATGGAACTCCCTATGCAAATTCTCGTGTTGAGTACATGATTCGCACAAAAGAATATAAGAATCGCTTTCACCGTGTGAAAACAAATACCGAGGGGCAAATACGCTTTAAGTTACCCGAACGAGAGAAAGGCGTGGAACCTTACGTTTACCTTTCTCTATACGAGAAGGAATATGTACACCGTAAGCGTATCTTTCTGCCGCAGGATTATGAATATACGGTCGGTTTCTACCCTGAAGGAGGGCATTTACTGGCAGGAGTACAACAGCAAGTTGCCTTTAAAGCAGAAACATCTACCGGTGAAATCATAACCGTAGGGGGATATGTCTTAAACCAGCGAAAAGATACATTAGCTACATTCAACAGTGAGTATGCAGGTATAGGTTCCTTTGCTATTCGGACTGAAGAGAAAGATACATTGTGTGCTTTGGTAAAAGACAACTTCGGAAATGAACGGAGTTTTATTTTACCTAAAGCTTCCAGTACTCATGTTTCTCTTGCCATACGTCAGGATACTACTTTTGTACACTACCGTATACTCACTCCCTCAGAGAGAGAACTAAATGAGAATTTCGATCTGTCAGTGCATACACGCGGCAGGATTCTCTTGAATCGTGTCATATCTCATGAACAATTATCCGATAGCCTCCCTCTCGATTTATTTCCCGAAGGAATTGCTCATTTCACATTGTTCAATCGGGATACGACAGTAGTAAGCGAACGGCTTATTTTTGTCAGGAAGCCTTCTGCGGTATTTCAGTTGGCTGCTTTGGGTAGCCCGGCCGACAGCAGCCAACCTATAAGAATAGGATTACGCGTGTTGAATGAGTAGCAAATGCCAATTCAAGGAAACTTCTCTTTGAGTGTGACTGATGATTTCGCTGTAAATATAGATCCTAACGCCAATCATGTGGTCAGTGAACTATTGCTGAATTCTGATTTAAAAGGCAACGTCTTTTCGCCTGGTTACTATTTCTCTTCTCACACTCCGAACGTCAAGAAGCATTTGGATCAACTCATGCTGACACACGGCTGGCGTAGATATAATGTGAGTACAAATTTGAGAGAAGCGGAACAGAAGTATAAATATGAAGTTGAGAGGACTCAGCAAATCTGCGGATATGTTGAAAGTCATTTTGATAAGAAGAGATTGCCTCATTTTGCACTGCTTGTGAATAATCCTCAAAAAGCTTTCAAACAAATTGTTGTCTCCAATGAAAAAGGAGAGTTTTGTTTTACCCATAATTTTCAACAAGTGAAGGAACATTTGACAGGGTTCTTAATTTATGGTGCCGGGAAGAAACCCAAATGGCGATATGGTATTTATATGAATGAAATAGAATATCCCGATATCAACCATTTGCATTGGCAAAAAGAAGATATACCTTTGAAAAGCAAAGCTTTCATTAAGAGTGTGCGCGAAGATTATACTCTTGTAAATGGAGAAAAAATATACCGGCTACCGGAGGTAGAGATCACCGCTTTGCAATTACCGAATGGGTGGATCTCATATAAAGTGGTTGAACCGGAGAAGATAGAACAGATAAATGAAAAGACGGCTTTGGATTTATTAAAGAGAACTCCTAATATTGTTGTTCATTCCGGGGTTAGAAATAATACCAGTCAGATGTTTGTATTAGTTCCAAACAGAAACTTCAATGAAAAAAGCTCTTATAGTAAAATATCCGGTTCTAATGGTGATAGTCCGATATCCGGTTACTGGGAACGCTTTTGGAAAAGAGTACCCGTCATAGTGGATGGATATGAACTAAAGAATATACAAGATCTGGAAAATCTGCATGCCGGAGATGTGAAGTCTATAGATTTTGTACGGGACAAAGCAATGTATATTGCAAACAGCGAGGATCATTATACTTGGGAAAATTATGAAGAAACAGAAGCCGCAACAATAGCTAATGCACCGCAAATTGGCGATGCGCTACCTCTGATTGTTCAGCCTCAGAAAGTATACATAAGTACTTATCTCTCTAAAGGAATTATAGGTTCGTCTATTCCGAGCATTGCCCGTATCGGTTATTTATCCTATGCTAAGAATGCAGAATTCTATGCTCCTAAATACCCCACCGAGGAAAGTCGTAAAATTATCAATTCCGACAAACGTACTACTATTCATTGGGAACCCAATATCCGTTTGAATGAGAAAGGAGAAGCAGGGCTTAGTTTCTATACTGCCGACCGTCCCTCCACTTATACTGTGGTGATAGAGGGGATTACTGACGACGGGAAAGCATGTCGATACGTAAAACAGATAAGATAAATTGCTAATAAACGGAAGAGGCGGAGGTATAGTCAGATTATTTCCGTATCTCTTTTAAGGAACAATATGTTCACAGGCAAGAAATGAATGTTTCTTGACTGTGAAATAAACGTTCCGCAGGGGTGGAACAACGACATAGCTTCTTCGTGGAGTCTTATTTATCGCACTTCGTTACAGAACAATCTATAAAAGAAAGCCTTATCGGACAGGGAGGCCTGCACTAGTCAGCGACGCCCAAGGCATAAACGATTGATTGGCCGTTCCTTCCGGACGGCTTTTTTGAATCATCTTACGAGTGTACGGCATATCCATTCCTTTGCGGTCGTGATAATGATGATAAGCCCGTTCCCAGGCTGGACAGATTTTCTCCCGCTGTTTGGATGAGATCTCAGGTCCATAGACCGGCTTTCCAAACCAAGTGATATACTGTACATGAGGAACTTCTTCACCGGACATGTATCGGGCCGTGTACTCAAATCCTTTGTAGAGGCGATTGTCGAACGCTCCATATAAGTCTATATCTTGATTCCAGGCTATTTCGGCGGCACAGGCAAGGAAAGCAAGCCCCATCTGTACGTGCTGCTGGTCACGTCCACTCTCCTGGCATTGCCCGCTTTCATAAAAATAGTTTTTGATAGCACCATTCGTATCACCATCGAGCAATTGCTTACAGGCAGTGTCAAAAATATCCCGCCGGTCGAGGAAGATGCCGATACACATAAGTGTTTGTCCGTTGGCAGCATCCCAATTGCCATTATAACGAGGCGTCCAGTCCTTTATCACCGGATACCAGACGTTGATGACCATATCTTCAAAAGCTTTACGATCTTTGGCATTCCAGCCCTTATAAGTATGTTTTATTATCTCGGCAGCATTGAGATATTTGATTCCCGCCGTACCCACCTTTAATTGACGGTTGTGATTTACGACCGAATCAAGAGTCTGAGCCCAAGCATTGAATATTTCGATAGCCTTTTCCGCATAAGCTTTATCCCCTTCCACATACCATTGTAAAGCCATGGTATAGGCTGCCGCACCATCACGTACAAACTCTTTCCCTCCATTATCGGGTTTATTATAAGGTCCGTTATCTACAACCTTAAAAGGAGTTGGTTTATAATTGAGCGAAGCAATTTCCGATGACTTGAGTTGGCTCCATGCTTCCTTCCAAGGTTCCTCACTTGCAAGGATCTTGGCTTTCATGAATTCAAGATCAGAGGTCACGTGTAACATTCCGGGATGTGCGAATTTCTGTCCGAAACTAACAGTACATATCAACGCATACAGGAGTGAGAAAAAAGTTCTTTTAGTCATAATTGTTAAGAAATTTATTGCTGATATTATAATTATATTATTTTCCGACAGTTCTTATCAGAACCTTCCGGCTATAAGCTTTCTGGCCGGCTTCGTGCACACGAACTACGTAAAAATCATCATTCAATGGCATACTCTCCACCCAATTGTCAGAAGAAGATTTGAGCATCTGCACCATGCTTCCATGAGTCGTGTAAATAGATATCCATGCATCTTTTAGCGATTTTACTCTCACACGATTTGTTTCCACAATAATGTGCGGGATATCTTCTCTGCCTGTTTCAGGTATTAGCCCCGTAGAGATGCCTCTTGCCGCCCTCTGAGCCTCATAGAGTGATGCGGGCTGCAAGCCTTTACGATTCTGCCCTTCTATATATCCATTGGTATATTCACTCATATTGTTGCGGTATCTCCGTATTGTCTTAGCAGTGCATCCGATAGCATAATTTTGTCCCGTAGGCACTTTATCCAGATAAATGGCACCGTCTTGTACATCACAATTCCAGAATACGCTGTTGGTGCCTCCCCATCCGTGACCGCTTCCCATATTGTCACGCAGATACATACCTATTTTCCCGGCATTTGATTTTATAGTTCCCAATTCCATCCAGTTATCAAACAAAATCCCCTGCGACCACAACCGATGTCCCTCAGCTTGTGCAAGGGAAAGTTCCGAATGGAAATTCAACACAACAATACCGCTGGTGGAGGCACAGCCATTAGAGATATAGTGATGACGCCCGTTACGGGCATAGCAGTTTTTCAATAAGATGAGTTGTGAACGATGGTAATTCTCAAAATTATAATACGTACCTCCCGTACAAAGTCCGGAGGGATCAATAGCATAGCAATCTTCAATTGTACTCCTCGTAGTGGAAGTCGTTTTAATACCCGCATGAACAAAACCGGACATTGAAACACCTTTCACCCATGAATTCTCCAACGAACTCATATAGATACAATTCTGATCGACGTTAGCCGTAGAATTCTCCGGACTTCTTTCAAAAGAGATGTGCAGATTCTCAATGCCTACATTGTGGCGGATTGTTCCCGGATTTGAAATCTTGTAGATATATGCCTGGGCATACTGTACGTCGAGCGCATAAAATATGGGAGCATCCACTTCAATCATATTTCCTTCCACTTTGGTGACGTAGCGATGATAGGAAATATCAATATCCTTAGTTTTCCATTTCTTGCTTTCATCTGTGTCGCGCTTTGTATTGCCGCCATACCAGACTGCTTCCAGCCAAGCTGTTGTGGTAGGATATTTAATACAAATCAAGTCGCCTGCCTGATAGGCGCTTGCATCTTCCACCTGAAAGGAATAATCGCCGGGCATCACCTTCTGTGTTACAATATTTACCTGAGCATCACCTTTCCCATTTCCCCAATTGTGCGCAGAGGAATTTCCCATTAAAATAAGCCGTTTAGCCTTTTCTGCCGCATTTCTTCCGTAGAGAACCGTGGAATCATTGTCCGAGAAGCAATTACCTTCGCCACGCAAAATGACTCCGTCGTATGTCAGGTTTAACGTCCCGTCCACATTATATCGTCCGGCTTTCAGCAATACGACTCCTCTGATACCCTCTGCGTCCAAAGCATATTTTCCTACTTCGTCAATGGCTTTCTGTATATGTTGCGTATTGTCGGCCTCCTTGTCCTCCAGAGGCCTGAGAGTAATGGTGCGTTCCGGCAAACTGACCACAGGAATGTCTTTTCCATTCCCGTATCCTGCCTGACTAAAATCCGGAATGACAAAACCATCATTATCTTTCTTATAAGTCAGGCTTCCAGATTCATCCTGAATAACGAGTTGCGATTGCCAACTTTCCTGGGCATTAAGGGAGTAACTGCCTACAAAACATAAGCTCCCGATACATAAAGATACAAGTTGTGATTTCATATGTATTTATTACTTTTTGTGATATGTAAAGAAAGGGAGATTTCTTCTCTTCATTTTGTAGTGTTATCTCATTTCCTTGTAATATTGTATCGCTCTGTTTCAAGATGACAAAGATTATAGCATTTCATCAACACAAAGATATACTATGGGCGATTATTCTAACAGGGCTTTGAGGAGAAAACGATCTTTTAGCCAGACTAAGCATCTGTTTTTCCCAAACAGATGGTCTATCTGACCGGAACAGACGGTCTGTTTACCCAAAACAAACCATGTATTTCCCCTTAACATACCTTCTTTTCGGGCAAAACTAACATTCTTTTTCGTGATAAGGCTACACCTTATGCCCGAAAGGGTGTAGCCATATTGCATAAAGGGTGACACCATCTCGGATATAAGGTGTAGCCCTTTACTTATCGGGTTATATTCTTTTCTGGTTATATCGGGAAAATATTCGGAGGAAAAATATTATTTTCACACATAAAGCGCATGAAAGATATTATTTTTATTTAAGATACAACAGTCATTGCATCCCTTTTTGTAATTCTGTCCCCTTTTCCTTTCTTTCCGCACTTCTTTAATAAGGAATGCTTGCGTTCTTTCTTTTTCCCCCACCGTTGGGCGGAAAGAAAGGAATCTGAGACAATAGAATTATCATTTTGTCAACTATGACAAAATGATTTTTATAGGTCATTTTCTGAAAAAACGATTAGTCGTGCGGCTGAGGATTCGGATTGGTATGCGCTTCATAAACTTTGAAATCAGCCAACTGTAGGCTTTCATCTTTAAGTCCGTTATCGGGTCTGTCGGATGCACTTTGCATTTTCCGCCCCAGACTGCGATAAATACCAAATTTATTCCGGATACTTGTCGCCCCCTTCCTCCATAAGTCTACATCTGCGAAAGATTGGTCGGCAAGCACTTTCCCATCGCTGATACGGGTCAGTTTGATGCGGAATGTGCCATGATGGGTATAATGCATTTCTGTCTCCACTTGTATCCATTCATCTTCAAAGTCGGCAAGCGGAAGGTTGTCTATAATAACACCCTTGCCGGACGTTCGTGTGTCGCCTGTATGAATTACTTGTACACGCTTATTCCCTCCGTCTTCATCGCAACGGGTACTGATAGTAATGAGTGGTGCGCCATTATTACCTTCCTGCGCCTTCAGTTGGTGAAGATGACAGAACTTGGTGGTGGGTTGGAAACCTTTGGGTATGCGGAGTTTCCATTCCAGCCGTTGCCACTCGTTCCAGTTTCCGTTCAGATGATACCAATCATGGTTTGTCTGGCTTTTCATCTCATTGCGCTGGCGGTCACTCAGTAATCTTCCCCGGTCACTGTCCAAAGCCCCGGCATTGGCATGATTGGTGAATTTGAAAACATATTGCTGCAGGGCAGCATCAAAAAGAACTTCACAATGCACACCGTCATAATGGTCGTTTTTCGAGATATTGGGATGTTCGGAATAGTCCCAACCCAAGGCACGCATATATTCGTGTATAGCTCTATAATCTTTTCCCGTTAACTCGCGAGAGGCTTGCATACCTCCCTGAAAAACATAGTCGGAACGGACAGGGGAAGGTAACTGCACGGTAGCCCCATATCCAATGGCTTGCAATGCAGATTCGCCCAAACGCTCCTTCAATTGCGCCAGATAAAGACTTCGAGGGGCAACCGGAGTATCATGCGAGTCGAAAACACCTACCGGCAACGTAGGACCGGACTGATTGAAGGGACGACGCAACGGAGTACTTTCTCCTTTACTGCCTATTACCCAGTTATAAGTGCCCGGGGGAATCTGATTTACATAACTCTTCGCCAAGCAATTCCAGGCAACAGACCAGGCTGTGCCCCAACCATGACCGGAACCCATGGAACCACGGTTCTTGAAATCAATACCTCCGCCCGGTAAATTACAATTGTCAAGCAATAAACCTGTACTCCAGCGTTGATGTCCTTCTATACGGCCATTCCCTTTGAAGTTGCAATTAAGGAATACAATAGGCCCTGTTTGTCCGGCGCCAAGTGCCACAAACCAGATGTTATCTCCCTCTACCGAACAACGGTCAATCAGAATTTGTCCTCCGTTCGGTGCAAACTCCGCCGGTTTGGAAGCTCCCTGGTGCAAAGCCCTTCTGATTACGTTAATCTGCTGCAAAGTAATTCGTCGCCCGCCTACACCTATACTCTCCATGGTTTCCAATGCATTGATGTCCTTTGCCCAACAGTCTTCTCCGTTGATTCTTAGTGCATAATATAATGCTTTCCCGTGATTGACCGCTTGTGCGGGTGACTCGATACGCAGATTCTCCACACCGCACTGACGGAGGCGTTGTATGTTATTGGTCACTACCAATGTAGTATTGTCATCGGTGAATTTCGCATCGTAAGAGTCTACCAGCGGGACACTCAGCACAATTGTATTTCCTTCAATACCTGCAATGGTCCGTTCGGCAATCAGTTGTCGTCCTGCCTTTATCCAGGTCTGAGGTTTACCGTCACGAACCAAATCATTCATTTTCATATATTTGATCCATTTCTCAGTTACGGGTTTGCGTATTTCTATATTGTCGCCGACGGAAAGTCCGGAAACATCAGCTACCGTCAAACGATATGAGCCGACAGGGATGTACTTGTCAGTCACCTTTATACTTTTTTCATCCGGAGCAGCTTCGCCTAAACGATTGCCTGCACGTTGGCGGATGCCATTATTCACCACGATTGCCGTATGCTTATCTCCGGTCATGACGATAACACTTCCACTCGGATCACTTCCGCTACCGCGCAATACGACGCCATCTGTCATTATCTGAAGAGAACGGTTACATACGTAACGTCCCGGTGCCAGCAGAACTGCACCCCGAAAGCCATCGGCACCTTTGGGAAGTGCGGAAACCATATCAATGGCTTTTTGAATATAATCCGTGCAATCTTCGTTTTCTCCTAAAGGATGTACGGTCAGTTTTGCCGGAACGTATGGCAAGGTTACACCACCGCCCTTATATCCGGCATGTGAAAAGTCGATAATCCGGTCACCTCTCTTAGTGGCTTTATACACTAACTTTCCGTTAGCATCCGAATAAACCCACTGGCTTTTGCCCATTGGTTCCTGCCCCATAATGGATAGGGGGAAAAGAAGGCATAGTAGATAATAAATGTTCTTCATTCTTTGTCTTATTCAATAAAGTTAATTAATGGTGTAACAAAGGAAGAGGAAAAAAATGATTTCCATTATATAGATTGTCTCAAAAGCTTGTAAAAAAAGAGCAAACTTCTACTACTGAGAGTAAAAGTTTGCTCAATATTGACTTAACTAAATACCTTAATTAAGAGATTCTGTATTTTGGTATACTATTTTAATGGATCAAAATCACCACTTTCCCAACCGATGGTCTGTTGCAGTTTCGGATTCTGTTCGAAGTGTTTACGAGCCAATCCCTGGAAGTAATAGGTGTCTTTTACATTCCATTGATAGGTTTCGTCAATTCTCCAGGTTTGAGTAGTGAAATACTTGAAATAATTCTTTGTCATCAATTCCGGATCGCTCTTTATCATAGTGATAAAATCTCTTCGTGCCATAGTAGCATATTCGCTCTTCACCTGTATTTCAATTCTGTAACGGGAATATCCTTGCATATCAGAGAATATCTTGCGACGAAGCAAATCCCAGAAACGTTTGCCCTCATAAGCCAATTCAATGCGGCGTTCATAAAGAACGGCATCAATCAATTCTTGTTGGCTCATATTTGCTTTTAAACCATAGAGCCCGTCCGCATTGGCCGTTATACCGGCTCGTTTACGAATATCTTTCAGGATAGTATAAACTTCATCAGATTTATTTCCTACTTCCGCAGCACATTCAGCAAGATTCAATAATACTTCTGCATAACGCATTTCAATCCAATCCATGTCACCGTGATCCTTAGCTTCGGTAGCTGTCTTTTCAGGGATAGAGAACTTGCATGAATAAAATCCCGTGCCAGTCGGACTATGAGTATCTTCGCCACCTTTGTAAGTGTACATGCAACCTTGGAACCAGTCCGGCATACCATTCAATGGATATTCAGCGCCATTGTAAACGATGATATCATAGAAACGAGGGTCACGGTTCAACCAAAACATACCGGTAGCGTCAGTAGCAGTAGGATCAAAAGCTTCTTTCACGCCATCACCATCTACATCTACTCCCGGAATAGTACCATCAGCCATTGGGAAAGCAAGTGCCATATCCAATGTAGGATGGTGGTTACCTGTAGCTCCTACCGAAAATTCCAACGGACGAAGCCCTGCCATGAAATTATGTGTACGCACCGGATCGAGAAAACGGGTAGTGATTACAGTCTCAGAGGTAGTCTCTTTTGTCCATATCTCCTTATAAACAGGATGTAAAGCACGTTGTCCGTTCTCTGACAGTTCCTTTTGGGCCGCTAAGCAGGCATTGTATGCTGTCTGCCAACGGGTACGGTCATTATTCGGATTAAATTGCTTACTGGCATAAGTCAGCAACACACGTCCTTTAAAAGCCATAGCTGCTCCTTTGGTGATACGTCCAAAGTCATTTTCACCCCAAATGCTGGGTAACGAGGCAGCAGCATCATCAAGATCTTTCACTATCTGGTCAATACACTCTTTTGCTGTATTCCGAGTAACATATAAATCGTCACTATGTCTGTCCTGCGGGATTAAAACCAAAGGTACACCTCCATAAATTTTTACCATCTCAAAATACTGATAAGCACGTAAGAAAAGCGCTTGTGCTTTTATACGGTTCCGGATGTCCTCGGACAAGCTACCTCCATCAATACTTGTTAACAGAACATTGATAGTATATATCTTGTCATAAGGCCAGTGTTCTCCTAACGGACCTCCGGCAGTAGCTACCGCTGTCAGTCGACCATGAATAAAATCACCGCCTCCGTTGCCCTCATCACTATATTTAGAATAATCACCACTAAATGACGGTAGATTATCTTTGTAGCATTTATCCAAAAAAGCTGTAGCTAGAATTTCACTATTCCATGTTGCCTTTTCGCTGACAGCTGTCAGGTCATCTTTATCCAATACGGAAGTACAACTGGTCAAGCTTGCAAATGTCAATGCTGTAATAGCTATTATATGTTTTGATTTCATAATATTCAAGTGTTTTTTATATAATTAGATCGTTATATTCAAACCAAATGAGAAGTTTCTCATAACAGGATAGTCTGAAATACTCGTTGCTTCGGGATCCATCCATTTTACTTTATCCTGTAATAAGAAGAGGTTTGTACCATTCAAGAAAAGCCTTGCCTTATCAATGCCTATCCGCTGAACGAATGTTTTCGGCAAATCATAAGATATGGATATATTTTTGCAACGCAAGAAAGAAGCATTACGTACCCAGAAGGAAGAAGCTTCATTATTCTTATACTGTGTAGCGCCCGGCATTGAAGCGTTTGTATTCTCCGGGGTCCAGTGATCATTATAATATTTGAATGTACTTGTATGGGCATTGATACCATTACCACGGAAATCCATCAACTTCTTATGACCGGCCATACCTTGGAAGAATATATCAAGCATGAATCCTTTCCATTTACCGCCAATCGTAAAACCATAAGTGATAGGAGCTACTTTATTCTCAATAATAACAACTTTGTCATCATCTGTAATGATACCATCCGGTTCATCACTCTCAGGACCACGTACATCTTTGTATATCAACATACCTAAACCGGGTTTCTGCCCTTTAATGGTCATATTCGGATTTTCTTCCATATATTGCTGTAACTGTTCCTCGGTACGAATCATACCAATGCATTCAAATCCCCATTCACGGCTCAATGACTGACCGATTTCAGATTTGTATGCCCGGATATTTTCTGCTTCATCTTTCTTGGACCACCAGCTGTTTGCAAAACTAAAGTTACCTCTTAAATAATAGTCCAATTTACCGATTCTGTCATTGTATCCCAGTTCTACTTCGAAGCCACGGGATTTAACCTCAGAATAGTTCTCTTTTGGCAAAGATGCACCAAATGTAGTAGGTACACTCACATTCAGATTATCAAGAATATCGTATGTACGTCTGTAAAAATATTCAAAGCTGAAATCAAATTTATTTCTAAACCAACGGCTATCAAAACCGATATTGTAAGAAGTTGATTTCTCCCAAGTCAATTTAGGATTAGGAACTTCCTTAGGCTCCAATCCATAAGATAACCCATTGAATACGGCACCTGTAGTAATTCCGTAACGAGCCATCCATTGCCAACCGCCAATAGCATCATTTCCTAATGTAGCAATGGAACCGCGCAGTTTCATATAATCGATAAACTTGATATTCTCTGAGAAGAAAGGTTCACTGGAAATACGCCATCCTGCTGAAACGGAGGGGAAGAAACCCCAGCGTTGATCAGGAGCAAATTTTGTAGAACCATCGACACGGAATGCAGCTTCTAGTAGATACTTGTCTGCATAAGCATAGTTCAGACGACCTACGTAGGAAAGACGACCACTTTCACTTACAGAACCAGCCCCAACAATAGATTCAGAAGCATCACCACTTGCACCGAAAAATTCCGGCATTTCCCAAGTGATTAGTTTATTGCGCTGTGCATCAAATTTCTCACTATCACCTTCAGATTGTTCATAAACAAATAATGCACTTAAATCATGATTACCCAACTTACGGTCGTAAGTTACAAATAGGTTTAATTGATATTCCTCTGCCAACTGATTTTCTTTAAATACATAGTTACCGTCATCACGAGTTTTGGTAGATACTACTACATTACTCGGGTCAATATAATGATTGTTTGTTCCGGCAGTCTGGAAGTTATACATCTCATACGGGAAATTCACCTTTTTAATCAAACGATTATCCAATGTACGGTTATACTGTACTTTCAACTTCAACCCCTTTACAAATGGAACTCGATATTCCGCAGTCGCATTGACATTAACATTTTGCCATTTCTTAGTATGCAAACCCGATTCTTCGCTAATAAGCATTAACGGATGCCATTCAATAAAGTTACCTACCGGCATTCCATCAATCATACTTGGAATCATCTTGGTACGGAGCAATAATCCCTTGTATAAGTCATTCATACGATCACGGTCACCGTCAGATTTCCAATTAGGTTTGGTATCTTTACGATTATCTGTACTGATATTCAAACCAACTGTAAAATTCTTACTAATATCAGCATCAATACTAGCACGGAAATTATATTTAGAATACTTCAGATTATCAAATGAACCTACATTGTAGAAATAAGAACCACCGATAAAATAGCGTACTTTTTCGGTTCCACCGGTAATATTGATAGCATGACGAGTAGACCATGGAGTTTTCCATGCATCATCCAGAAAACTATAATCAGTTGTTTTGAAATGTGCCAACTCGTCATCTGTATACCAAGAAGACTTGGTAGTCGGATCTTGCTGTTCTACATTCGGATTCCAAATAGCATTGTTAAGATAACCCTGTATAGCACGGTCATTCAAATAAACAGCATGTTCATAAGCATTGAGCGTCTCTGGAATCATAGCAGCTACATCAATACCTACCGTACCAGTATAATTGATAGTCGGTTTTGCGTTTCCACCTTTCTTTGTGGTAATCAATACAACACCATTAGCAGCACGAGCACCATAAACTGCTGCCGATGCCCCATCTTTCAACACCGATATATTAGCCACCTCACTAGCATCTAGTGCGTCAAACGCCATCTTATCCCTTACTACTCCATCAATAACATATAGTGGGTCAGAATTATTAGGAGTACCTTTAGCGCGTACACTAAAAGAGGCTGAAGTTCCCGGTTTACCTGTCCCTTGAGTTATATATACACCCGAAAGGCGTCCTGCTAATGCTGAAGACAGATTAGCAGATGGAAAATCTTCAATAGCTTTGGCATCAACACTAGTTACACTACCCGTTACACTTCCTTTTTTCTGCGTACCGTACCCTACTACAACTACTTCATCTAAAGCTTGTGAATCCTCAACTAATACAATTTTCAGATTACTTTCAGTAACGACTTTGGTTACATCCTTATAGCCAATGTAACTGAACTTAAGAGTCGCACCCTTAACACATTTAATAGAGAAGTTACCGTCAATGTCAGTAATTGCTCCGTTAGTAGTGTTCAATTCTGCAACTGTCACTCCAATTAGCGGTTCACCATTCTGATCCTCTACGCTTCCTGTTACTGTCACATTCTGAGCTTGTACTATAGTACTAAAAGAGAAGCTCAACAGTATCAACAAAATACGCCATAACAGCGATTTCGATTTGTGTTCTTTCTTTTTCATCAAAATTACTTTTTTTTGATTAGACTTAAATAAACAAAGCATTTTTCCAACGCTTTCTCGTTTTATTATTAAATGATTTCTATTACATAAGCCATAGCATATGTATATAAAAAATAATATACATTGCTATAAATTTAGTATTAGAACATTCATAATGTGGTTAGACTAACAACACTACAAAGAAAGGAATGAATTTATTAACCTAATATCAGTTGCATCTCAAAAGTTTGCATTTTTATTGCAATAGATAATAATTTCCCAAAAAACAACTTCATTTTATGGGAGAATCAGTTTAAGATGTTTTTCATGACAGAAAAGTTAGTGAAGGATCATTTTATCCGTATGATAATAACACCGTTCGCTCCTTTCATACCGTACTCAGAACCATCTTTTTTAATCTCGACTTCTCGTATGTCTTCTACTGACACTGCATTATTGGCTTCTTCCAATGAATTATATTCGGTTCCACCTACAATGAAAAGCGGTTCGGTACTGAGGGTAAAAGATGAACTTCCCCGTATTGAGGCCTTCATTTGTCCGTCTGAATAATTAATCTGCAATCCGGCAATATTACCTCGCAGCAAATCTATTAAATTGTTGACGTCTAATTGCTGGATTCTCTCATAAGTAATAATATTACTGTTATAGGTCTGTTCCGGTATTTTCTGATACATGCAGGTTATTGTTTTTTCACTCGTGGCATAGCACAATGAATTCTTCCCCAAATGTATGGTATAAGTTGGAATTCCTGACATAGGCACATAAGCCACCAACTTCCTGTTAGGATAGACCAACAGTGTATCGCCTATTTTCACATTACCCAATTCAAATGTACCTTTTGATGAAGTGGAAAGCATTTTCATACGCCCCTTTACCCGCATTTTTATCTTCTTGACCGGTTTACCTTTTTCATTCAGGACAACTCCTGTCACATTATCTTGTGCTATTCCTGCCAATGAAACCAGAATAACTGATAATAAAACCAGAATACGATATTTCATATCTTTATAATATTAGTAAAAAGGAGAGAATATTCAAACACAATATGTATGTCTAATATTCTCTCCTTTTTCGATGAATGAGATTGATTATTTATCTTTCACGAGGTTCGGCTGTGCAGATTGTACCGTTATCAAATACAAATAGATTGTCGGCAAAAATAACGACTTTATTGTCCAATCCGAAACCAGAACGGGATACATAATACTGATCCTGTACACCGGATAATACACTACTCTCAAAATATTTCTTGCCATCATAGTAAACTATGAATTTCTTATTTGCATCGATTGATACTGCAATTGTTTTGAAAGCGTCCTTTTTAAATTTAAAGTTTGCTGTATCCGTACCTTCATCTATTGTAATATCTTCCGTTTCTCCTGTTGTCACATTGGTTGTGGTATAAGTTGCTTTCCATACTCCTGTTTTGGGATAGGTCGTAAAGCATGCCTTAGTTACATAAAACGTGGCACTGTTAATACGGGCAAACTCAATACGAATTTCTGCAAAATTATTATCTGAAGGACAAGCATTTACTGCATAGTCCACTTGCGTGGAGAAAGGAACAGATACATTATTCCAGCTACGGGCAAAACGTCCGTCAGCTTTAGTGGAAGTCAGTTTAACTGCACCATTCGTTCCCTTATTAGCGTCAAATGCTACTGTCATAGATGCATTGGACCAGCCTTCATTATAATAAGGAGTCTCAAAATTAGAGTAAAACAGCTCGTCCAGTACAGTCATTTTGGAACGACGGGTTTCTTTTTTACCTCCACATTTCACTGTACACCAAATTTCATAAGTTCCGGCTTCATTCGGAGCTTTCCATACATTTTCAAACAGTCCTTGAGGATTTGTCATGCTTCCACCATCGCATCCCCATTCATAACTAACATCTGTATCATCACTGAGTTCGGCAGAAACAAATACTTTCACCACATCATTACGGCAAAACTTTGTGCCGAAAGTGTTCAATGAAACAATATTTACACTGTCATCGTCTGAACAGGAAGTGAAGATCACACATATTAATATAGCAATATTGAATACTAGTTTTTTCATACGTTTCTATATTATTAATTTATTCTTGACCCAAAAAATATCTCGATGGGCGAGGTTGCCACCAGTCAGATACATGGATATAACCATCACGTGCATGAATGTTAGTGGTGCGACAACTACCGGAAGATGCAGCTAACAATCCTCTAAAATTCCATTCAAAATTATTCAATTGAAGCGGCAGGTTACGGTCATGTCCGGCCTTGACACACATTACTGCAGTATCTCCTTGAAGCGTCTGCCCATCTTTATTGTAGGAAAAGCGACCTTCTCCATAAGTCCCGATCCAGCGGTCCGAAGAATCTATATTAAAATATGACCATTCTCCTCTTACAATATGATAAGTTAGCAGTTCTTTTACCACTTTTTTGTCATATTGCTCCCAGGCAGTAGCAGCTGCGGCTTCCGTAGCTCCTGGAAGCATCACCGGATTTTTCTTCCAAAAACAGTTATCCCCACTGCTAAGAGCGCTATTGGTTAGCAATATATGCGTATTTCCTGCTTCTTTATACAAGTCTTCAATTCCTGCATATTGAATACCTTCAATTAAAGAACTGAATATATCAGGACGGCTCTGGATAAATTCCCAGATTGTCATATTTACCTTATTATCCGCTTTTTTTGCTTCATATTCCTCGTTGCTTTGAAAATCAAGGTCAAACAAGGTGCATGAACTCAGTGAAATGCAAAATAAGGCCAGACTTATAAAATATCTAAAGATTTTCATATTCATTATTGTTTAAAACATTATTGTTATTCTTCATAAGGTTTGTTCTGTTGTCCTCTCATAGATGGATTCTTACGGAATACATCCTGATTCAGAGGCCACAAAATTCTGCCGTAACCGCCAATCTGATTAGCTTCTTTCTCAGCACCAATAACAAAACCTTCCGGAATTCTCTGATCACCCAAGTCTTCATTCTGCAAATATGGATCTAAATATTCTTTTACCATATCATTGCGTACCAAATCAAACCAACGTTTACCTTCTGCCCAAAGCTCAATGGTACGTTCATCGATAATCAACTTAATCAAATCTTTTTCGGTTGGGTAATCCTCTAAAACTGCAGTATTTTCCCAACCTGCACGTTCACGTATTTGATTGACGATATTAATCGCGCCTTGATAATCTTTATGCGTACCTAATACTAAAGCTTCAGCTTTTAGCAACAAGATATCTGCTAAGCGATAAATTGGCATATGGGTAGAACATGATCCGTTAGCAACATAGGAATATCCGGGCCTGCCATCATTAGCAGTTGCTCCGTATTCTGTGAATTTCGGGCATTTAATCTGGAAATTAGCGGCATTACCATAATCACCGTTCATTGCTTTTTCATACGATTCGTCTATCATCTCGTCAGGAGTAATGAAATAGCTGATAGCAAATGTATCCATAATCATAGTGACGCGGTTATCTTCTCTCTTACGGGATACCAATTCCTTATAATATGCTTTTGTCGGATGATATCGGATGGTGTTTGAACCTGACGCAAGTTCCTGAGCATATCCAAAGCCGTTGCTGTCTTCTTCATAGTTCCAGAAAAGATTGAATATCATTTCTTTAGAACTTGATGGATTCAAAAACATACTGGAATAGGTAGATGCCGGTTCAAGACTATATTTATAGTTTGTCAGTAAGTCATTAGCAGCTACGAGCGCTTTGTCATATTCCTTATACCACATCAATACATCTACACGCAATGCCATAATAGCTCCGCGGTTTAAATAGTACTTACTGGCACTAGACATATCTGTAGAAGCACCAATATGTTCTAATGCTTTCTCTATATCTTCCAGAATAAAAGCTTTCAATTCTTCTACAGAAGTCCTTCCATAATATCGTTCCTGCGAAGAGACATCTTCCATGGGTTCAGTGATTTTAGGTACGCCGCCCCATACACGTATAGCATAAAAATACATCAATGCACGCATTGCATAAGCCTGACCTAAATATGGAGCAGATACAGAACTGCCTACAGGGCTGGTGGGAATATGCTTAATAGCCGCATTCGCACGATAAATTGTTTTATAAAGATCACTCCAACTGGAAGAGCCCGACTGAGAATTCAAACCATTATATAGTAAGTTACGGTCGTAAGCCGTACCACGTTCTGCATATACACCGGAACGAAGTTCGCCCCAATAGAACCAGTTTGTACGTAAGGTAGATTGCAGACCGTCATACATACCTGCATTCCAGGTTTTCAAATCCTGTTCCGAAGTCCAGAAAGTTTCGCCCGACAGCGAACTTTCGGGTTGTCTGTCTAAGAAGTTCTCACAAGAAGTGAGCAGCAGACTGACACCAGCGATCAGTAAATATTTTAATCTTTTCATAAGTTTTTACAAGTTAAAAGTTAACATTTAGTCCGAAACCAATTTCTCTTGCGGTAGGATATCGTCCGTTATCAATACCCGGACGCAGCACATTGCTATTGGAAATACTTGACGGATCAAATCCTTTGTATTTTGTCCAAGTCAGAAGGTTGTTTCCATATACATACAACTGAAGATCGGAGATATGGAACCGTTTGATAAGATTACGGTCAACCCTATAAGCTAAACGAGTATTTGTAAGGCGAATATAGTCGCCATCTTCCAGGAAGAAAGAAGAAAGTTCACGCGCATTGTTTACACCAGTTGTTGCTTTGGCACTACTATAAACTTCTGTTATTTGTCCCTGATATTTCCACAAACGATAACAGTCTCTTGCTAATGGAGTCATATTCGATGATGAATTTTGTAACAGGTCACGGCGTTGTTTATTATAAATCTTGTTGCCAAAACTTCCATAGAACGAGAAGGATAATGAAAAATTCTTATAATTCAAATAGTTAGTCCATCCCATATACCATGTAGGCATACCATTACCCAAAATACGTCTGTCCGAATCACCAATTACACCATCGTGATCCAAATCATCCCAGATTATATCACCACCTTTGCTCACCGAACCAGCGGTAGTCATTTGACCTACATCACCTGCATATTTCTGACCACCTTTTGTCTCATAGTGTGAGAAAATGGGTTTACCGTTAGAACCATAAATATAGTTATTATAGTTATTCGGATCTCTTTGATACACAGGAATCAAGCGGTCACCAAATGAACCGTCGCTATTCTTGATATATGCATTTGCTTCATCTGTGGCATAAATACCCAAGGCTTTTTGGCCGAACCATTGTCCCAAAGGCGAACCTTCTTCAATTAAGTATTTACCATCTTCCACAAAGCTCTTGCCTTCCGATAGCTTTAATACTTTATTCTTGTTTTTAGTATAGGTAAGAGTGGTCTGCCATGAAAAATCACGAAGTTGAACAGGAGTTGCATTTATTGTCAGCTCAATACCTTTATTCTCAATATTACCCATATTGACACGCATACTACTAACACCTAATTCTGAAGGGATAACTTCATCGGCCAACAAATCTTTAGTCTTCTTGATATAATATTCTGCCACTAAAGAAACTCGTCCGTCAAGTAATGTCACATCCAAACCAATATTAGTTTGTTCCGTCGATTCCCAACTCAAATCAAGGTTGGCCAGCTTATCCGTTTGAGTAACTCCGATGACGCCATTATAATATGAACCAATATTATATTGGTTAATTGATTCATAGTTACCTACACGTTCATTACCATTTGTACCCCAGCTAAGTCTGAATTTAGCATCAGTCAGTACAGGTTTTGCCCAGTCAAAGAAGAATTCATCAGAAGCACGCCATGCAACAGATGCAGACGGGAATAATCCCCAACGGTTACCAACAAAACGTGAAGAACCATCATAACGAAGATTTGACGTAAATATATATTTTCCTTTATAACTATAGTTTACACGTCCGAAAAAAGATGCCATAGCATGACTTTCATAAGTAGTCTTAGTTTTTGTCAGGTCTTTCACCTGCTGAGCGTTAGAAGTAAGAATCGATTCTGATACATAATCGCTACCTTCTAAGTGGAATGTTTCATCACGCCAATCCTCGACACTGGTACCGAACATAGCGCCTACTGAATGATCTTTGAAATCTCTGGCAAAGTTAATGTAAGTTTCCGCAGATAATTTGCGAGGGATTTTTGCATCATTAGAACCGGAACTGATACCTGAAGAAACTAAATCTCCACGGATCAACTGGTCATTACGGTTAACTTTCAATTCACCCTGTACATTGGCAGACCAGATCAAGCCTTTCATAAGCTGAAATTCCGCTCCCTGATACAAAGAAACTGAGTAGGAAACACTTTTATTAACACGTTCATAAGCATCAGCTATCGGATTGAACTGACCACCATTATTATATACATAAGATCCGTCAGGAAAGTAAAGTGCCATTTGTGGCGGACGACGTAATGCCTGATTGATTACACCACCGGTATTGATGTTATTCTTATCAGTATAAGCCACATTGAAACGGCTCATTAATTTGAAACGATCCGATACTGCGAAATCAACATTAGTTCTGGAAGTTATACGATTCAAATAACTATTTAGTACAATACCTTGTTCGTTCAAATAACCAATACTTGTATAATAACTCATTTTATTCTTTGCACCGCTGATATTAATATCAACTTGGTTAGAATGAGCCATACGAGTAATCAAATCCTGATAGTCGTTATCAGCCATGAAGTTAGGATGCAAAGAGTCATTACTGGTTTTCCATAAAGAAGTTCCTGCATTACCGGCTCTTTCTTTCAAATAACGTTCAAATGCATTTGCCTGATCAATCTTATGTCCTAGCTTCTTCATTGAGTGGTTATACTTCACTGAAATTCTGGCAGGAGCACCTTCTTTACCACGTTTAGTACTGATGATAATTACACCAGCAGCCGAACGGGAACCATAAATAGCGGCTGAAGCAGCATCTTTCAAAATTTCCATGCTTTCAATGTCGGCAGGATTGATAGTAGAAATATTATCTACTGCCACACCGTCTACAATGTATAACGGAGTAACACCTGATCCCATAGTAGAAGCACCACGAATCAGCATAGTACCTGTATCTCCAGGAGCACCTGAGTTATTGGAAATCTGCAGACCGGACACTTCCCCCTGTAATGCTTGAAAGATATCAGTCGGTTGGCGTTCTTCAATCGTCTTGGCATTTACAGTGGAGATAGCACCTGTCAAATCTCTCTTCTTTACTGTACCGTAACCTATGACTACAACTTCATCCAATGCCTGGGCGTCTTCCGTCAGTACTATATTCATTTTAGTACCCATCGCTACCTGTGTTGCATCCTTATAGCCAATATAGCTAAATTTCAATGTAGCACCTTTGTTACATTGAATAGAAAAGTTACCATCAATATCAGTAATTGTCCCATTATTACCTTTCATAACGGAAACCGTTACTCCAATTAGAGGTTCCCCATTTTGATCAACAACCGTACCAGTTGTTGTTATTTCCTGAGCATATAGATTAAAACTCATAGAAAATGCAAACAGAACGAGGAAAAACCGCCATAACAGCGATTTCGATTTGTGTTCTTTCTTTTTCATTAAACTACTTTTTAAAATTAGACTTAAATTAACAAGGGATTTCACCTGGAATTCTTTTTGAGTTGTTCATAATAGATTGTTTTTACATAATATCAATACATCATTTTTAAAGTTATACATTATTGTTTTCCATATCGCAAACAAACAACAATTTTCCCAAACGAGATTTAAAGATTGTATCAAATACTATCAATTATATCTCAAAGTGTTATAGACTGTAAACAACAAATTAGATAACACCCTATTATACAACACATTACCAAGCACTATGATTTTACAACACCAAATTACAAGCTAATTCCGGCTTACTTAGTCAGTATTCGCAAGTCCATATTCCTATGACGAGCCATCAGTTGTGCCACATAAAGTGAACGGGGGAAAACATTCTTCTCATTCTGTCCTTCCCAAACACCATCCGGACGATCGATAAAAACTCCCGGATATTTTTCACCCTTCATACCAAAGTTATAATTATGTCCTGATGTCCAAGGACTCTGTACAGCAGCACGTTTCACACGACAGTTCCAAAGCACCTGAGTTACTCCAGCCCAGCCATGTCCACTTCCCATTTTACCACGATCCTGCACATTGATTTCTCCATCGGTAATCACATTATCATAAAGAGTACCAACTGCCCAGCGATGGTGAGGACCTATATCTGCATAAGTTTGCGAAGCCGTACAATTATAAAATACATTAGGACCACATACACGTGCACCCGTCACATAATCATGACGCCCCTCTGTACTCTGACAGTTCATGAACAGATTTTGCTGTCCCCAATTATTAAAAGAATATCGCAGTCCACCGGTTATCAGAGATTTTGTTTCCAGGCAACGGCAATCCGTCACAGTTACATTCTTCGCATTGCGTTCACAACTTACCGCTGAATACCCGAAATAGCGACAAGTCAGATTACGCGCCCAGCAGTTTTCCACTTTATCGAATTGAACGCCAATCCAACCATGCTCGTTATCCTCATAATGTTCAAATTCAGATTCCAAACACATATTAGTCACCCCGACTTCACTGATACGACCGTCAAATGTATACTTAAATACTTCACCGCCGCCATATTTCTCTTCCATTTGCATTACTACCGGATTATCAATATAAATACGGTTACCTTCTACTTTTACAATTTCACGTTCGAAAGAAAGATTATATTCCCGTGCAGTCCATTGGCGGGTTCCCTGGCGTTCAACGATCTGATCCATCTTAATATCATGTATCCAATTCTCTGTTCCCGGACGATAAACAATGATACGATCACCTACTTTAAAATTTGTAGCAGAAGAAACCTGAAAAGAGTGTGTTCCCACTGGTACAAAAGCATCCGTAATCTTCACCCTTGTTCCGGATACTTCCTCCATTCTACCATTACCAGATACTTCTATCAATGAAAAACGCTGCTTACCGATAGCCAATAAACGGGTTTCATTCACATTATCTCCTTCTCCGGTCAAAATAACCCCACCTGTATTTATATGAATGGTTCCATGAACATGATATACTCCCCGTTTCAGCAAAACCGTTCCACGGTGTCCGTTTTTATCCGGTTTCATACGAGACACTTCATCTATTGCATCCTGAATTCTTTGACGACTATCCCCTTTTTCCACAGGATATACGGTTTTTGTTACCGGATAATCAGGAATTGATTTATCACCATGATGATAACCAACCCGGCTAAAATCCGGTATCGTATTTCCTTGTTTATCGGGATAATAAGTTAACTCCCCTTTCGGAGTAATTTTCACATAGCTGGATTGCCAGCCCGGAGGTAATTTGGTCTGGGCAGATACACTTACACAAAGTGTTATCGCCAATATCCCCCCCACAAGTTTCTTTACACGATTCATTCTATTCTCAATTATTAGTTTGTATATAAATTCAGTTCAACCTTCTCACCCACCACAGTCGGTATTTGCAGATATTCTCCATAAAGAATGTCTGCTTTTCCATTTTCCCGGATAACTTGCACAGGGCGTCCTTTCCATGGGTTCTCTATTTTACAGACACGTCCTTTCTCACTAACCAGGGTTACTCCCTGAATTCGTCCTTCTTTCAAAGTAGAAGTAACCAAAAACGCACCATAAGCTCTCAGATTTTCAAAAGATGCATCCTTCTTACGATTCCAATTTGGGAAAACACGAATAATACCTTCATAACTTTGTAGCAGCATCTCATTAATAGTCAGGGGAACAGCTGCTAAAGTTTCAATACCTCCCCCACCTTGCACAATCCAGGAATTGGGATATACATCCATCTCAATCCGCTTCTTCAAATAAGATAGAATCTTATCCGAGGGATACCCCACACGTACAGCTCCGGGATAGCAGGTTTCAATTCCATTATTAGATGTATTTCCCCAATCATTCGGATCACGTTGTTTATCCGCCCAATGTGCCACATCTTCCAGCAAAATAGCATTGAAAGCCACATCTGTCATGGGTCCCACAACACCGGCAGGGAGAATCAAACCATGAATAGATACCCTATTCAGCCCCGATGGAGGTACTTCTTTATCTTGAGGTCCTTTCTCCATATTCTTCAAACTTTGACGCCCGTCTTCTGTAATACCCAATGGGTATTCACTCAGTTTCTCCAAAATATCCTGCCAACGGGATTGCCGTATCTTATCAATGGAAAGGAAATCACTCATATCCATCACACCCTGAAACAGCATACGAACCAAACCCAACGAAAGAGTTGAATTAAAATCACCTAACCGATTACGCCAGACACCTCCATTGCGTTTATTAGGCATCACCTCGTTGAAATGATCCATACGAATGACATAACGTCCATTCTCTAAAGAGAGATAATCTTCCCAAAAATCCGCACAGGCCAGAAGATACGGATATACTTTACGGGCATACGCCTCATCATACGTACTGTAATATCGCATCAACATATTTCCAACACTAAACACCGCATTGATTTTCTGTCCCAGAAACTTATAACCACCATCAATTGTATTTTCACGGGTCGAATACTTTTCCTGCATTTCTTCAGGAGTTAACGGCCACATAGCTGTACATAAACCTTTAGGACCGATACCCACCGGATAATAGATACCTTTGCAATTCAGCAATTCCTGCGCATGCTTCCGTCCAGCCTCCATATAATCTAACAGAGGTTGATCAAAATTATCCGTCAGACTAATATGATTGGAAGAAAATGACGCCCAGTAAGGTGCCTGATAATTATAATTCAGATGATAATCACCTCCCCATGCCGCTTCGTCACGCGTAACAAATGGTCCCCAGATACCAGGTGCAAACTTACCCTCACGGGAAGAACAAGCAAACAAATATTGCGACTGATAGTAATACTTTTCAAAATAACTATCACCTATATTAATATGAGACTGTTTCCAAAAATGATTCCACCAAGAATGATGTTCTTTCCGTAATTGCTCAACACCCGCTTCCGTTACTTTCTCTGCTTCTGTAATAGCTTTGTCTTTCCAATCCGGTGTATCATGATTCGTATAAACAGATATAACCAATTGTACTTTCTTACCGGGAATCAAGGAGAATTCATCAGAATTTGAGTTTAAAGCCAATGCCACATGAGTAGGCCAACGCAGCAATTCCGTATTTTCAAATGAACGACTTACCCACATTACTTTATCTTTGCCTCCCGCAGTAGTCGAAGTATTACCTTCCGCAGCCCATAGACGCAAATGGGCAGTAACGGCTTTGTCCGATTGCAATTCAATGATAATCTTATTATCCGTTGCAGCAACCCATGCAGACAAATCCAACTGACAATGAGGAGTTGTGAATTTAGTTCTGATTTCAGCAGATCCGGGCAATTGTTCCGCATAGTAAGTAGCTCCTTGCAGTTCTTTTATCTCAATATCCAGTCCGCCCGGAAGCGCAATTCCTCCCGGATAAACAGGATAAGCCCTCCAAAAATCATTTTTACCAATATAAAAACAGAGTTTATCAGGAGTACCTCCCATTGTGATACCGATATCTCCATTACCGGCTAAAGGAGCATCCGGAGTTTTGGTAGTGGGAACATGCTGTGGGGATGAAGTAAAGACAGCTTTATAGTTATCAATGGCAAACTGAGCTTTCACCCCAATAGTGCTCAGCAATGCTACGCCCAAAATAAAAGCCTTGTGTGTATTCATAGTCCTATAATCATTTATCTAAAACAAAAATAGACGTATCTTACCAACAAGGCTTGCAATATTATTTCAATCGTTTGGAGAAATGGCTCAAAATGCGTTTTTTAACGCATTAACCCACTATAGAAGTTGTTTTCCCTTTCTCTTTTCCTTCGGGAAGAGAAAGACGCACCTTTTTATGATTCAACTCAAGTTCTGCAACATTTCTCTGTTGAGTCGGATCGGCATAGTTTATTACGTACCGACCGGATTCATTTTTCCGTATCATATAGATTCCGGGAGTTTGAATATTCAATATCAAATCCGTACTTACAGTCAATTGTACCGGCTGATAAGCGGCCACCCAACAAGTAGTATTTCCTTCACTATAGACAGCCTGAACAGTAGCATCATTACGGAGTATCCGTATATCCGATAAATTAAAAGCAGCCACATTTTCCTTGTCCATTTCGGGCAATATCAAATATTGATATGTGCCTTGCTTAGGTGCAACACCATGCGTCAAATAGATGGCAGTCACCTCTCCATGTGTTTCTTCCGGGTGATACATTTGCATCACATCATACCATGATCCCGTACGTTTTGCTGTTTCAGCTACAACTTCATGATTATTGCCCCATACAATATATCCTGTATGATCATGAAAATAGCGCTGTTCCTTTCCCTTAGCAGATTGCTTTGTATTCACAACATTCCATCGTGCATTTTCCCAAGAAAGCAGTTCCCCATTTTTATGGCATTGCTCTATAGAAGTGGTAACAACAAGATTACTATCTGCTTGTATGCCAGCTCCCAAACAAAGAATAAAGTCATCCGTACAAACCCATGCCTTATGAGCCTTCACTCCGGAACGATCTAACTCCATAACAGTCATTCCTTGTTTTCCATCCGAAACAGCTCCTACAAAAGTTCCTTTATTACGAGGCTGATAACTTTTAATCAGAGGCATAGACGCATTATCTTCAAAAGCTGTTACTCCCGGCAATTTCCGCCAGTCCCAAAGAGGAAAAATATCCAGATACTCCTTACCATCTTTATAAATATAAGTAGCTCCATCTGCCATATAATACCCTTTCATATTATCGCCATTCATCATTTCCGTACCGATAATACGGTCAGAAGCCATTTTTATAGACGCCATCCAGGAAGGACAGCGATGAATTGTATAATCCGACTGCCAGAAATGCTTATGTCCTGTAAGCACATTCACCGCAGGCGCAGGATAATTATCACGAAGCAAAGCTGTTGCCACAGCCACGCACTCATCTGATTCACCTCCACCTAACTCCGAGGCTGCAAATGCAAGACTCAGTGCTTTATGTACGGGAGCATGATGAAACAGTTGACGTCCCAAAGCATTCACATCCATCATTCCTTTCCAGATTACCCAACGATAGCCCTTATCAATCAGTGTACTCAGAATACTCAACTGTTTATCATCAAATGCTAACGACGTCCCTGAAAATAACCCAGAGAAGAAACTCATTCCGGATACGAACGAAAGCCCATAATTACCAAACTGCTGCTGAGCGCCATGCTGGTGAAAGCACCAATCATCTTTTATACCTTCTGCCCCACCCTTGACTATTTCAGATGCAATGGTATCACGCGCCATCTTTACCAACTCATAATCATTCTGCAATAATGCACGCATCATCACATTTCCGGCAAGCCATACCTTATTCTGTCCGGTCATTCCAAACTTAGCATTTTCCATTACAGTAATAGCGTTCTGTTTCTCCACAGGGGTCAACTGATCTTCAAACAAGATAAAAGCCGTACCTAGTGTTTTAGGAACACCTATTTGATTATACCACCAGTTCAAACATACCGGTTTAGCAGTAAACCAATAATTCAAAGCTTTATGAATAGCCGCTTCCACCTCCGAAGAATGATAGTAGGAAGTCTGATCAGAATTATAGAGCTTTACCAGCTCCAAAATACGTTCCGCATGAATTTTAGGCTCCCAGCCAGAACGCTTTTTGTCATCGTAATTAATATCCGGCCATGTTCCGGCTTCCGTGAAAGAAGACAGATAAGTTTCTATTTTCTTTAAATCAAAAGGATATCGCTGATGTAACTCTACCACAACCTGATCCGAAATCTCTGTTTCCGGTTGAATAGACGAAAGGATGGACAATAAGCCAAACGGATCTTTACCGGAAGGAACCAACATTCGGGCATAATTTTGCTTGATACACACCAACTCATCCACACCACTTGCCTGTACAGTAACAGATACAAGTAATAGACTAATTATAACCAGTTTACGCAAAACTTTCATTCCTGTTTATTTTTTCAATTGTTCTGTTTCCATTATAACAGCCGCCCACAATATACCGGCAACAGCCTCTTTGGCATTCAATATTTTGGGAACAGTAACATATTCTATAAAATTCTTTTTAATCACAACTCCATCACATGCTCCTATCACATCCAGTAAGCCTCTGTCATTCACCTGTATAAAAGGAAAGAGACTTTGATATCCCCTATATGCAACCGGAGTATATTCCTTTGCTTTTAAGAGCCCTAACTCTACACCACGCTGAATAGAGTATACAAACATAGCAGTTCCGGATGGATCTACAAAATTTAAAGGATTATCTCCTTTATCCACAACCATAAACCAACCACCGGTCTTCTTATCCTGCACTTCTTTCAGCCCTTTACACATTTTCAGATAAATATCAAGGACCTGCTGATAATTCGGATGTGTTTTGGGTAGTAAAGCCAGTAATTCAGGTACCACCAAAGTGTACCACCCCATACCTTCACTCCATACCTCCGGTGACAGTCCAGTAGTTTTATCCGCCCACACAGCCTTTTCAGGCTCTGTAGTCCATGCATGAAGGATAAGTCCATCCGAGCGTTGCAAATGACGGGCAGCAGTAATAATATTCCTACATGCCACATCATAGCAATAATCAGCTTCTCCTACATATTGTGCACAACGTATAAGGAACATCTGCATCATAAAAACACCATCTATCCACATATTAGGACTCCGGTTTCCATGCCAAAACTGTCCATCGGAACTGGGATACTGATCCACAGCTTTCAATATTTGCAAGGCAGCTTTCTTGTATTTCTCATCACCCGTACGCCCGTATAATGTACAAAAGGCCGAACCTGTCATAAAATTATCGAGATTCGTTAATCCGCCTCCTTTGTAATTACCCGCTTCATCGACGAAATGATCCATATATTTCTTTATATACTCCAGATACCTGCTATCACCTGTTAATTGTCCCAAACGGTCCATAGCCTCAAACATGTATCCCTGCACATATGTATAATCTTTCCAGTAAGCCATCCGATAATCCGGATATCTCGTCATCACTGTTTCCGACAAAGGTATAGCTAAATATTTCGGAGTAACTCCGGGTGTATATCCCAGTTTAGCTTCCGGCACTCCCTGAGAAGTAGTTCGCCGATAGCGGGTAGTAGTCTCCTGAGTAACCAGCATAGTAACCTCTCCTTCCACTACCGTACCGGCTGTATGTTGAGTAACTACCCGGTTTTGAGCCATAGAAGAATGACTTGTACCGACTACACATACGATACAAACTCCTACTATTATTTTCCGTGTTATTATCATAGTCATTATTGATTAAATCCAAATCAACGGGTTACGTACAGGCAGATTACGCACCACTTCGTCGGTTACAGGAAAATGTTCTAACTTCTCCCACGTTGACTGCCAATTTTTATTATGAGTCTGTAGCGCACCGAATATCAGGAAAGGATGCGCTACCGGCCATTCATCCCAATACATTACATCTTTCGTATAAATCCAGTTTTCTTTATCAACGACATAGGGATAGATAAAATTAATACCCTTCTCCATATTCTTACCCCCCTCTGCCGTATAAGTCCATAAATTATCATTCTTATCCGAAAGCGTCTGGCATATTGTTGCCATGGCATCCAGATTAAATAAAGAATAACCATAAGGTTTCGTACGTGCTGCCTCCAACGGAAAACTACCGTCTTCCGCCATCTGCTTAGGTAAAAGTACTTCTTTATAACGCCGCTTACAAAAATCCATCATATCCTTATCACCGGCATAACGGGCAAATACAGCAGCCTGCATCACCCAGCAAGTTCCATGATTATTCTTAGCATTCATCTCGTCTATGCCATACTGATGTGTGAACATCCATTTCAAATAATCAGCAAACCACTGTTTAGTAGACTTTATATCATCCTTAGACAATACTCCAAGTTTTTCTAACTGCCATAACGATTGGGCTACTTCCATAAGATGTACCGTATCAATGATGCCAATACCACGTCCTGTAGCAATTCCCTTAATAGCTTGCGCATACTGCAAGTTAGGATTCATTTTCGTAGACTCATTCACAAACCAGGCACGCACATGCGTCAGTATCGCATCCACATATTCTTTATCCTGAGTCAATAAATAAGCAGAAGTCAGATTACCTACGATTGAACTAAAACGTATCATAGCATGACGATGAGCTACAAAATTATCCGGATTGGTCTCGCCATCCCGACGCACATAAGGTCCGTCAGGATTCAAAGTATCCGGCCACCAATAATCACCCTCCGAATAAAAATCATGTATATCCCCTGCACTGCGTTCCGCTATAAAGGCGGTAACCGTTACCGGTTCCTCCTTTATATTCATAGCGGCACGTTCCAGTATACCCTGCTTTAAAACGCACTTCACAAAATCTTTACCGTCTTTATCCGATGTACACGAAATAGCCAGAAAAGAACAGATCCCTAAAAATAACATACCTACCTTTTTCATAATCTTACTGCACCGTTATAAATGATGTTTGGACTTTATCAGCTTTTACAGCTACACAGGAAGTACCGCCTTGCGTACGAACCCGGATTTGTGCCCGCCCGTTACGTGCCTGTACTTTGCGGGAACCGGTTGCCGTGCCCTGATTCTGTATCAGTTCTCCGTCACCGGCAATATCGAAAGAAACAAAAACCCTGGAATCAAGACACCTGATACCATTACTATCTACCAGCTGGGCTTCAACTTCAACAATTCCGTCTTCTTTAGAAGTAGAAGTTACCCGGAATGCATGTTCTTTCCCCCACTTCTCGGTCTGATATTCAAAGCTCAATTCATCAGCAAGAACTTCTTTTCCAGCAGCCACTGCACGCAATGTATTCTGCCCCTTAGCAAGCTTCACATTCCAGCGCAAACCCGCTGCGGGAAAATCCTGACTATTACGCTTGCGTATCCCCTGGCTTTGTCCGTTCACAAACAGTTCCACCGATGGACAGTTAGAGTAAACCAAAACCTCTTTTTCTTCATCGGCATCTCCCCATCTCACAGGCCAACCATGCCCATAGATATGTACCATAGGCTTTTCTGTCCAATAGGATTGGAATACGTAATAGCTTTCCTTTTTCGTAAAGTCACGTTCCACCACTCCTTTCTGATTCATATATGGTACCGGATTATCCGGACGCACCGGTGTGGAAAAGTCCTTAAACGGCCAATAAGCAGCACCGGTCAACCAAGGCATATTCTCCTGTTCCTTCAAATGCCAATCTATCAGCTTAACGATATAACTTTCCGACCAGTCTCCTTTCTTCAACACCAGAGCCGAACCGTTCAGAGCCGCATCGCCATCACTTTCACCTTCTTTTCGTATAGGAGCAGTAGCCTCCGCATGACGTCCGGCATGGCTATCCCCCCCCCACTCTACATGCAGAAAATGTTTTACCTTCTCCATTTCTTCTTTGGACATCTGCTGATAATCTGTATAAACCCCACGATACCAACCGGCCCAGATAGAAGGAGAATATACATCTACAATATCGCTACAGAATGCACAACGGCGAATTGCTGTCTTACGTTCGGCATCAAGATGATGTGCCAGTGTATTCAACTCACTCATCAGGCTCCGTATCTCACGTTGTTCAAATTCAGGAAAGTCATTCGGCCAGTCATTCTCATTACCCAATCCCCAGATTATCACTGAAGGGTGATTATAATGCTGGGTTATCATATTCGTCAACATACGTTTCGCTTGTCCGCGATAAGTTTCATTCCCCACACCACCACGGCACCAGGGAATTTCTTCCCAAACCAGAATGCCCAGTTCATCACAAAGATTCAAAATGATTTCAGATTGCTGATAATGCCCCAGACGGATGAAATTCACACCCATCTCTTTCATCATTTTCATTTCCTGTATCATCTGTTCCTCAGTCATGGCAGCAGTTACTCCTGCATGATCCTCGTGCCGGTGTGTTCCCCTCAACAAGAGACGCTTTCCATTCAGCATGAAAGGGCCCTTATCTATAAACTCAAAAGAACGGAAACCGAAACGTTCACTCGTTGTTATTTTCTGTCCATTGGCTGTTACAGTAACCTCGCAAGTATATAATACCGGATGATCTACATCCCAAAGTTGTGGTTTATCAATCTGAATATCCAGCATATCCAAATCCCCCAACGGAGTTATTTTATCCAACGTACGGGCAGATACCACTTCACCTTTAGCATTCTTCACAGTAACTTCCACCAGTGCTTCACGCACATCCGCAGGATTATAGAATGTACCGGATACCTTTAACATTCCCTTTTTCAATTTAGCGTCCAATACCGGTTCTATCCGGAGAGAAGCCACGGAGACTTCCGGAAGATACACCAGATTCAGATAACGGTAAATGCCGCCATACAAATTGAAGTCCGATAAATCCGAAGGTATCATTTCAGCATCCCGGGTATTATCACAACGAATACTTAATGGAATTTCACCTCCAAAACGTTCAGCCTCTTTGCTTGCCAGAAAAGCTCGCACGGCATCTGTTATATCTACATTCCAACTATCATATCCACCAACATGACTACCCACTTTGGTCATATAAACATATACATCCGTCTTCTGTCCCGCTCCTTCGAATTCCAATACCACCCGTCCGTCAGGATATGGATTATCCAGCTTCAGGCGTGTTTTATACCATCCCGGTCCCTGATAGTAATTCAAATCCGGATCAACAGCATCCTCCGCATTAAAGCAGTGGGGCAACGTCACTTTTGTCCATATAGGTTGCTCTTCCGGCTGGCCTTTCTTTATAGGGCGTACCAGTTCCCAGATATTGCCCACATCCTGACGGAGAAACTCCCAGTTATCCGTTAACCGGATCTTATTGCCCATCACAGGTACCTTCGCAAAGGTACCTGCAACAAAGCAACTCATCACTAACAATGCAATTATACGTCTCATACCTATTGATTCTCCACGTTTACAGAATAGCCGTACCTTCTTTCTCTAATTTAGCTTTCTTAAGCAAAGCTTCCAGGAAGTAATAGTCTGCATAAACCAAAGGCACATCTCTCTCAAAGTTGTGCGCACCTGTGCTGTGCAGCAGTAAGAATCCACGGTCACCATCTAATTGCGCACGATAGTTCTTGCTTAAGCTCTCAACAATCGTATCCGCCCATTTCTTGTATAATGCTGCTTTCTCCGGATTATACATGGACAATTCGTACATGGCACAAGCCATCACTGCGGCAGCAGAAGCATCTTTCGGTTCGTTCGGAATACCCGGAGCATCAAAGTCCCAATATGTAACCATATCTTCCGGCATGGTAGGATTGGTAAAGATGTAATTGGCTATGTGCTCAGCTTGCGACAAGAATTCCGGAAGTTTCGTTTCGCGATAACACATGGTATAGCCATACAAGCCCCATGCCTGGCCTCTTGACCAGGCAGATTCGTGATTGTATCCCTGGTGCGTATGCTTATGAAGCACGTCTCCGGTGATTGTATCATAATCGATTACATGATAAGAGCTATAATTATCGCGGAAATGATTTTTTATTGTAGTGCGTGCATGTGTATTTGCAATGTTATAATACACAGAGTCACCGGTTTCCTTAAATGCCCAGTACAGCAATTCAAGGTTCATCATATTATCGATAATAACCGGACATTGCCACTTGTCACGGCTGTGATCCCAGGAACGGATACAACCAATTGTTGGCTTATAGCGGGTAATCAATGTAGCAGCAGATTCCAACAGGATATTTTTGTAGTTTGCATCATTGGTCAGGCGATAACCGTTACCAAAGCTACAGTACATTTTGAATCCCATGTCATGCGTTCCGCCATTCGTTTTCTGGTCTTCTATGTTAGCGGTAAATGCCTGTGCCTGTTTCTTCCAAAAATCATCTTGTGTATACTCATACATATACCACAATTCACCGGGAAAGAAACCACTGGTCCAGTCTCTTGATGCTACCAAACGTAAGGTACCGTTATCTTCTATCGTGCGGGGAGAAACCGGCTTCCTTTTCAGCTGTTCCTCCGGCATACTTGCTTTTGCAGAATCTATTTGTGTAAATGCATACTTCAACTGCTGTCCGGCAAAATCAAAACTGTCTTTTACGACATCCGTTTCTTTTGTCGCTTGGCTGCATGCTCCACATACGACCAATAACGATACTAATCCTGTTTTAAATTTCATAATAGTTATTCTTACTAATGTTGATATTGATTTAAAGATTAAATTCTCCATAAAAAGATTGCGCTAAGATAGGCGATTTATCTTAGCGCAACTTTCAATATTGTCTTATTCATTTGAGATTCTATTCCAAACGATATGTAAAACATAAGCTATTTGGGAGTTTCTCCCTTATCATTATGCCTTTGTACCCACTCTGAAGGTGAATAGCCATAAAATGACTTGAAGCAGTTGGTGAAATAAGCATGGCTATTGAAGCCTGTGTAGACCGATATTTCAGAAACCGTATAACTGGATTCCAACAAGAGTTTGGCAGCTATTTCCAAACGTTTATTACGTATCAACTCTGTTGGAGAAAGCTCCGTTACCGCTTTCAGTTTCCGATACAAGTTGGCACGACTCAACCCTAACTCCTGACTTAACAAGTCTACCCCAAGCTCCGGATTAGAAATATTCTTTTCTATAATCTCAAAGAAACTCTGCGTGAACCGATCATCCCCCGAAACAATCTCGATACCCATCGCTTCCGGAGAGAACTTCTTTCCATATAGTTTCTTCAGTTTCTCACGGGATTCCAGCAAACTGTTGATACGGCAAATCAGCACATCCATACTGAAAGGTTTCACAATATAGTCATCGGCGCCCACCGAAAAGCCTTCCTTGATATGAACCACCATGGACTTGGCCGTCATCAGTACAACCGGAATATGCCCAAGCTGTAAATCCTGCTTCACACGTGAGCACAGTTCCAGTCCGTCCATCTGCGGCATCATGATATCACTCAGTATCAAATCCGGATATTTCTCCAGACTCAGTTCCAGTGCATCCTTACCATTGTTTACATCCAGCACATAGAAATAAGGATCCAGACATTCTTTGACGTAAGCTCTTACTTCATCATTATCTTCCGCCAGAAGTACAGTCCACTTCTTCTCTATCTCAAAATGCATTTCCTTGGCTGACGGAATAACGTCCTCCACTACCTGCTCTTCATCATCCTCCACCAATTGCTCCTTGCCGTAGACAGAATTGCTGATCGGAATATAAACCTTGAAGATCGTACCCGTAGGCTGATTATGAGATACAGAAATAGTGCCTTTATGCAGAAGTACGATAGAGCGTGTCAGACTCAAACCGATACCCGTACCCACATTCTCTTTATTGTCATCTTCACCCTGATAAAAAGGTGCAAATATATTCTTCATATCTTCCTCCGTAATACCCTTCCCGGAATCGGTAACCGAGAGACAGGCAAACCGGGTATCGGCAGGCATCTTATTCAATTCCGCCTGCTGTTCCGACGGAAGTTCGGCAAAGGTACACCGGGACAATGAGAACACAACTTTACCATTATTCGGAGTAAACTTCATCGCATTGGACAAGAGATTAAAGACCACCTTTTCCACGATAGACTTATCAAACCATGCCGACATTCTCTCCTCACTCTTCTCAAAAGTAAATTCTATGGATTTCTTTGCTGCAAGATGGTTGAAGGCATAGTAAATCTCTTGCAGGAACAGATTCATATCCGTTTTGGCAATATGCAATTTCAATTTACCCTCCTGGTTCTTGCGCAGATCCATCAACTGATTCACGAGCAGCAATAGGCGTTGAGCATTACTGAATATCAGGCTCAGCTTATTCTTCACACTGGAAGAAAATTCCGGCATAGACACCAGATCCTGTAAAGGTGCAATAATCAATGTAAGCGGAGTGCGGAGTTCATGGGAGAAATTGGTAAACATACGTATCTTCGCCTGATGGAACTCTTCCAGTTGCAGTTTCTCCTTCTGTTTGAATTGCAATTCACGCTCCAGCTTTTGCTTCTTCGATATATAATACATGATGAGTGTCATTATAAAGACAAAAGCAATGGCATAAAACAGGTAAGCATACCAGGTTTTCCACAAGGGTGGATGCACAATAATGCGTATCTTACGTGTCTGTTGACTCCAGACTCCATCATTATTAGAAGCCTTCACTTCAAAGACATAGGTTCCCGGACTTAAGTTCGTATAGTAGGCTTCCCGACGATTATCTATATAATTCCAGTCTTTATCGTAGCCTTTCAGGAAAGTGGCATACTGATTCTGCCGGGCAAAGACAAAGTTCAGTGCGCAGTAACCGATAGAGATATTATTCTGATTATAACTCAGCTCTATTTCTTCCATACCGTCCAGCACGGTGTCCAATATTCTCGTTTCGTCTTCCGGTTCAATCACTTGGTTATTCACTACCAATTTCGTGAATACCAATGGCGGTACAAAAGAATTTAATTGCAACTCCTGCGGACTAAAGGTCACAAAGCCATTGTTACCGCTAAAACAAATTTCTCCATTGGGCAGTAACAAACCACTATGGGGAGTAAACTCATAGACTCCGATTCCATTCAAAGAATTGTAATTGGTAAACTCCTCTGTTTTCAGATTGTATTTCGAAATACCATTGTTCGCGCTGATCCATAGGTTATTGTCGTTATCCTCCACAATGGAGCAGATATCATTCTCTATCAATCCCTGTTCCTTTGTTACGGTCTTTACAATTCCTTTCTCTTCATCGTACAAAGCGATACCACCGCCGAACGTACCAATCCAGATACGACCGGAAGTATCACGCACAATACCCGTCACATAATTACTAAGCAACCGATGAGGCTCTTTCTCATCCGTATCATAGTAAACCACCTCTTCCCTATTTACATCGTACTTTATCAGGCCGTCATTACGGCTGCCAATCAACATTACCCCATCACGCAGTTTCAGTATGCATCGCGAACTGGCAAACAGGCAACTGTCTTTTCCGCCATTTACAGGAAAGTGTTTTTGAAGTTCCTTTTTATCCGACAAACGCATCACTCCCATACGCGAATCGGAAGTTATAATCCACAGACTATTATCCTTATCACGAAGCATGGAGTAAATGGACATCTCCCCCGGCAGCTGATAATAGAACGTATATTTCTTAGTGCGGGTATTGAATTGATAGATAGATCCCTTATTCGTTCCGCACCAAAGGATATCATCTTCCAGCAGAAGCCCTTTTATAATATTCTGGCTGTACTGTAACCGTGAAGCTTTATCTATCGGATAATACGCATACTGTCTGTTTTCCAGATTATAATCGAGCAGCCCTCTGCCCTCCGTTGCCATATATAAAGAACCTCCGGGAGTAGAAACCATACAACCGTATATCCCAAACAATGCATCAAACACCGTAGCAGGATCATGGAAATCAAAGCGGTTGTTAAAGCGGCTGGAGAAGCTCACTCCGCCAGCATACGTCCCCACCCATACCGTCTGGCTCCTGTCTACAAACAACGAATAAATGGAAAAGTGACTCAGATTCCCCTTTTCAAGGGAAGCATCTGTATGTTTCCAGAAAGAATTAGTAGAAAGATCGATGGTATATAGCCCGTCGAATGTACCGATAAGCAACATTCCGCGCAACTCTGATATGGCTCTGACGCTATTGCTCGTTAGAATACTGTTACCCTTATGATAGGTCACCATTTCCTCTTTCTCAAAGTTTATGCGATACAATCCGCTCAGTCCGCTTCCTACCCATAACGTTCCGTTTGAATCTTCATAGATAGTAGAGATACTATTGCCAAGCAGATGAAGTCCCGGCGTCCGGGTAGTCAGCTGCCGTTGCACTTTCATGTTCATATCGCAGACAAACAGGCCTTTCGTAGAAGTACCTATCAGAATCTGATGCTGCTTCGTTTCGTAGACTACAGAGATGAATTCATCTTTGATCTTCTCGTTCAGGTCTATACGCTGAAATACATCCATTGCAGGCACATACAGGTACAGCCCCTTAGTAGTTCCTATCCAAAGGCGATTACGGGAGTCTACCGTCAGGCAGCGTACTTCACTTTTGGCAAAAGCACCGTATCGTTCGTCAACAAACGGTTTGATACGGTTGGTTTTCAGGTCGAGTTTATTCAATCCGCGTGCCGTACCAATCCACAAATTGCGGTCGTTATCTTCGGCTAAACTCCAGATATGATTATCACTCAAGGTCAGAGAGTCTTTCGGATCATGTTTATAGATCACGAACTCACTGCCATCATAACGATTCAATCCATTGCGCGTACCAAACCAGATGAAACCTTTGGTATCCTGGAATATTTTGAGCACAGATATCTGAGACAAACCATCTTTCAAATTCAGGTTTGAGAAATAGAAGTTCTCATTATTCTGCGCAGTTACTTCCAGGGTTACTAACAAGGTTATCAGCAAAAGAATATGTTTTCTCATAGGTCAAAAAAATGTGATAGGCTTATTTCGTCAACAACTCCGTAGCGCACCATAACAATGGAGCATGAGCGTGCAGGTCACCGGTGATTTGTTTGCGGTTCATGTAATGGTTCTTGTCATTCTTGATATTGGTTCCCTCGCATACGTTTGTTACCTCGTCTTCATCATTGATATATGAAACCAATGCCAACCATCCTTTTGTTGCGGCAGGAGCATAGGTTTTCTTATCGAGCCAACCGTGTTTCACACCCACCAGCATGGCATAGGTGAACATTGCCGTGCCGGAAGTCTCTTTATACGAAGCGGGTTCATCGATCAACTGGTGCCACATTCCATCGGGGTCCTGATTTTCGAGTAAGGTAGCCATCATCTTTTTATAGGCTTCCATAATAACCGGGCGGTTCGGATTATCCTTCGGAAGTACGGAAAGCAAACGGGACATTCCGGCAGCCATCCAACCATTGCCACGTGCCCAGAAGAAAGGGGCTGTAGGAGCGTGATAGAAAAGACCATTCGGTCGTTGTATCCTCTCCAGGTACATCGCCATTTCAGCAGCGGCGCGGTCTATATACTTCCGATCACCCGTAGCCAGATAAGCTTGCGACTGTATGGTGGTTATCATAAACATGTCGTCAATCCATACACGCGTTTGCCAGGAATAGCCCTGCTCGGCATACGCTTTCTCCTCCGGCTTGGCATCGGCAGGAACTTCCCATTGGGTATCGGCATATTTCATTCCGAGATCGAAGTATTTCCGATCGCCTAACTTCTGCATATAGATTTCAAGGGGAACAGCGCCTACCACGTTATAGTCTACGTGCACCATGCGGGGAAGCATATTCTTTTCTGTAGTAAACAAGGGTTCAAAGCGTTCCTTCAGCCGCAGTTGCATATCTTTATTCTTCACGGCTTTACTGAACCATAAGGCGCCCAACCAAGTGCAGGCATCAGGATAAGTCACATAATTAGGAGCTTTTTCCGCCCGCGGATTTCCAAAGCGGGTATGAGGGGTGACCAGGAACTTATTGACTATACGCGTACCTATCACTTTCGGATCGGCATCTTTCATACGTTTCTTCAAATCGGCATCCTGAGCGTTCATTGTTCCACACCAGCCTGAAAAGGCGGCAAATAGGATAAGTAAGATCTTGTGCGTCTTCATTCCATAGTATTGTTAGCAGATTAATAACTATGGCAAAATTAGGGAATTTGGGTCTGAAGGGTTTGAAAGATCGTTCCAAATGCTTGAACTATTAGCTCAAAATAGCGTATATATGCCTCTCAGATAGGATAGTTCAGCGATAGAATTAGAGATTGACAGACAGATTCACCACAATCATCAAATTCTCGCTTTATTGAGATCAAATACTCACCGTAGCGAGAGTTTTTTCTCATCGTATTGAGTATTCTTTCTCATCGCATTGAGCAAATATTCTCAAAGGGGTGAGAAAGAATAAGAAACTTACTGCCTACGCTGACTATACCCTGCATAAATCATCAGCGCAAAAGCGCAGGCATACGTAATGAACACGGCAGTCAGCCCCGGCGGCGTATCACCTCCGCCATACGAATGAAGGCCGGACAGGTAGTAGTTCACACCGAAGTAAGTCATCAGTACCGAAGCAAGACCCAGTACGGACATGACACTGAATGCATAATCCGAACGGAGAACGGGAAGAAAGCGTGCATGCAGGATAAAAGCATAAACCACCATCGTAATCAATGCCCAAGTCTCTTTAGGATCCCAGCCCCAATAACGCCCCCACGACTCATTTGCCCAAACAGCACCGAGAAAGATACCTGCCGTCAGCAGATAAAGCCCTATGTGCAGGGACATTTCATTGATGATGCGGAGTTCACGGATATGGGGCTGCAACAAGGCTACTTTCGACGGATTGCCGGCACTCATGAATGCAAGAGTAAGCAGTCCGAGCAGAAAACTGATACCGAAGAAGCCATAACTTGCCGTAATTACAGCCACATGTATCATCAGCCAATAAGACTTCAACACCGGAACCAGAGGAGTGATTTCGGGGTCCATGAAGTTCAGGTTGGCAACAAACAGGATGATACCTGCAAAGAAAGCTGCCAAAGCCAACGTCATGGAGGAACGCTTGATAAACAAAAGTCCCGCCAACGCTGTAGCCCAGGCAACATATATCATGGATTCATAAGCATTGGCCCAAGGGGCACGCCCGGATATGTACCAACGAATACCGATGCCGGAAGTATGCAACAAGAAGATCAGCACAACCAGCGTCACCAAGGGAATGATAATGGTTTTCAGCAGACAGCGTCCAGGTTTCAGCAACTGCCCTACCGCGAATATCAACAGCAACAGCCCGACAGCCATATACCCCATAGCCGACCAGAAGAACAACCGTGCCTTATTATAAAACAATTCCCACGACACTTGCTTCTCCGTCAGCAGAGGTGTGTCGCTCTGCTTCTGTTGATACACGTTCATCATGGAAAGCACCTCTCCCGCACTCTCCCATGTACCGGTGCGCAAGGCATCAAAGGCTTCTCCCAGATACCACGGCATGATTTTCGATACGAACAGAGAGTCTTTCCCGGAATACACGCTTAAATCATCTCCCGGAGAATACCATTTACCACTTGTATCTCCCGGCAACGGGAACAGTGCAAACATCTTTCCTTGTTGCAGGGAATACAGGATATTAATCTTTTCGTCCAGTTTCAACAGGTCCTTTTCAAGCCGCGAACGTTCGGCTGCCGGACGGGAATATGCCTTGTCTACGGCATCGGAAATCAGATAGCTGCCATCTTCACTGAATACATCAAAGAAACGGATATATTTACCTTCGGGCAGAGAATAAGCTTGCGGCAATTCTTTATTAGTCTGGCGGATAAAAGGAATATTTCCCCAGTAAGACGGATTCATAAGAAAACCGATAATGACCTGTTCGGAACTAAGTCCTTCAAAAGTATCGCTACGGTAGATCTTGCGCAAGAGTTTGTCCGTATAAGTATCTACAGGTTCAATACGGCCTGTAGGACATTGTATCTGCATTCGTCCCCATTGTTCAGCCTGTTCCGCAGGGATGGTGTTCTTCAGCAGATGTTCCGTTTCAGCCTTTTGCGCAAAGGAAAGGGTGGGAAGAAAAGCCAGTAGCAAAAGAGGAGTCACCTGTTTCAATTGTTTTGCCAGTTGGCGGAAACGGGACTTTTTATCTGCCAAGGTCAGTAACATACCGGCAAGCAGCAACAGATATCCGGCATACGTAATACCCGTTCCTGCCGTATCATTGTTGACGGTCAGGATGGTACCCTGCTCATCAGCATCATAGGAGGACTGGTAGAGCCGGTATCCCTGCTCGTAAATCACCTTATTCATGTAGATGTGTTCGCTCCGTTCTCCCTCTTCCGTATGAATGGTAAGGAAACTCTCGAAAGAAGAAGGGCTGTGAGAACCGGGATAACGAACTAACTTAAAGTCATCCAGGCGGATGGAAAAAGGTAACGGGCGTTGATCTTCCGTTGTACGCATATGGGACACGGTTTCTCCTTCCCTGATATGCACAATGCCTTCAAAACCGAACATATTAGTCACCAATGCTCCCAGTAGGATTACAATGAAGGAGATATGCAACAGTAAGACTCCATATTTGCGCTGGCTCCACAAACGGGTTTGCCAGGCAGTAGCGCAGAAATTGAGAATCAAAAGAAATTGCAGAAGATAGAAAAGCGGATTGTTATAGATTATTTCCCTTGCCATCGCCGTCCCTTGCGCCTTCTCGACAAAAGTTGCGGCAGCCAGCAGAATCACATAATGCACCAGCAATATCAATGTTATCTTCCACGAAGTGAACATCGCTTTCAGGGAGGAGCTTACTTTTTTCATGTGTGTATCATTCAATTGAAACATTCAACATAGCCAACAATTCTGCAAGTGCCGGTGGCGTCAGTTGCTGGGCAGCATCAGAAAGAGCTTTCTGCGGACAGCAATGCGACTCGATAAACAGACCGTCGGCGTGCAAAGATATGGCTTTCTTGCAAATAGCCGCCAATAATTCACGTTTTCCTCCGATATGGCTCGGATCACAGTAGAAAGGCAATTCAGGAAAATGAGTATGAAAACGTTCCGCCAACTCCCAAAGGGGGGCATTGCGGTAAGGAGAACTATCTACCGTGCAGAAGCCACGATGAATGATGCGGATGTCTTTCAGTCCGGCCTGTTGAAGGCGTTCTACCGCACCAATCCATAAGTCTACGTCGGGACATACAGGATTCTTCACCCATACCGGCATATCGCACCCGCGCAGGGATTCTGCCAGTTCGTGCATCATAAAAGGGTTGACCGTAGTACGTGCACCAATCCAGATCATATCCAGACCGGCTTTCCGTACAGCTTCCACGTGGCAGGGAAGTGCCACCTCAGTCATAACCCGAAGTCCCAGTTTCTGTTGTATCTCTCGCATCCAGTCCAGTCCTTCTTCGCCAACTCCCTCAAATGTTCCACAGCGCGAACGGGGCTTCCACAAGCCGGCACGTAAAGTGCCAACGCCTATCTCTTTCAGTCCTCTTGCTGTTTCCAACATCTGTGTACGACTTTCCGCACTACACGGACCGGCCACTAAACTTATAGTTTTCATATTTCCATTCTCCATATCAATTCATAAAAAAACCGGCGCAATCTCTCCTGTCAAGAGTTCAGGCGCCGGTTTATTCAATCACATATTAATCTTCGATAATCACACGGAAGCCTACATTATATACTTTCTGCCAAGGCAAATACGATCTGCGGTAATATGTGGTGGACGCTTTTGGATGATCATTCCATGATCCGCCTCTAACCACTTTCTCCGTACCCATTCCTTGCGTCTTTTCATTGTAAGGATAAGGCAGATAATCAGAGGATGTCCATTCGGCAACATTACCCTGCATATCATAGAGTCCCCACGCGTTAGCCTGGTATCCGCCGCCTTTCACCATCAGCATATTGCCGTCATCCACACCATTCTCCTTGGGTTGATAAGTGTAGTACTTATACCAAGGGTCGGTCTCCCGCATCGGCATCGGATTCACTCCTCTTACCGCCATCTGATTCAGATGCTTGTCGGCCAGATTCTCAAACTTACCAAAGTCTGTGTTTAAAGAACCATACCAAAACTCACCGTCGCTACCTGCACGGCAAGCCCACTCCCACTGAACCTCGGTAGGCAGAGTGACGGTCTTACCTGTCTTTTCACTCAGTTTCTTACAGAATGCCATTGCTTCTTCCCAGCTCACACGGATGGCAGGCTGTTCAGGATTATTGGCAGGATAGCCCTCGTGTACATGATCTTTCCACAACTGGCGGATGAAGCGGCTGTCATGTTCCGGGAAGATTGTGCGGAACTGTTCATTGCTGACTTCAATCTCACCCATCCAGAATCCTTTCTTCACAACCTGCTTATGAGCAGGAGAATAATCAGAATGGCCTCTGTTGCTACCCATCACAAATGAACCGGCAGGAATGCGGACAAAATTCATCTTTACTCCCGGAGCCAATTCAATGCTCATCTTCGTTTCTCCTTCTTTGGCAAGCATAGCCTGGGCAGCAGTTTTATCAAACGGCCAGCCTTTGACTTTTACATCCTTGTCTTTATACTCCTTCTTTTCCGGTTTCACTGGAGCCGGTTTCTCTTGTCCTTCCAGGTATTTGGCATACGAACGGATCTCTGACTGCCAGTCTACACCGGAGCGGGCATATTTCTCCGTCAATTCCGTACGGCGACTGATTTGCTCTACTCCCTTAAATTCATTGGCCTTGAACTTGCCATGATAAGGAGCATTGAAATCAATCCAGTTGTACAGAGCCTGCCATTCCTTGTCGGTCAGTTCCACTCCATGATGTCCCGTCTTCAATATTTTGATCAACGGACTCACGGAAGCATGATACTCATACGGATCGAGCACTTCAATCTCCGCTTCGGGACCTTGACGATATACATAAGGATGCAGATTCAGGTAACTGACTCCAAAACCAGAGAACTTATCTATCTTTCCACCTGTAAAGTCAGCCAGTTTATTAGAACCATCGTGGCAGGCAATACAAGCACGATCCAGCACCGGCTGTACTTCCAGATCAAAAGTGAAAGAACGTACGCCACCTTCCGGCTTCGTAATCTCGTGAGGTGCCATAGCCGAAGCTTTCACACGTTTCGGTATAGGCAATTGGTTCTGGTCTTCATGACATCCTACACAAGAAACAGTTTCTCCCGGCATACCGGTCAACCAACTACGCATCCACTGAATGGCACGTCCTTCCGAATCCAACGGCTGCAATGAAATGGGCGTATTGGCAGGAATCTTAAATATCGCAGAACCGTCTTCTTCTACAGGAACGGTACCCAGCAAGCGCTTGATATCCCAACCACTCTGAACACCCTGCGCCCAATGGTCGGACGGAGTTTTGTTATAAGCATATTCATAAGCAAGCACACGGAATGCTTTTACTGTACCACGAGGCACACCTTCCAGACCTTCACCTTCGTATATATCCTGAATGAATACGGTAGCCTCCTTACTGGCCAGATTAATCTTTTCAGGAATCACCGGAGGTACCGGACGTTGCACTACAGGAGTCGGACAAATAAGGCCTTCACCTTCAAATTCGGCAATCAGCGTGAGGTTATCGTATATGTCGATCAGATAGATTCCCCACAGGGCGCTTTCATTCAACTTAGCAGTAACCAGGAAATATTTATCCGTCAATGGATAAGGCTTGATGAACTGAGGCCAAACGCCATCCACCAATCGGTCTTTTACAATCGGTTCTATCTTACGGTCGCGGAAAGGCAATTCCTGCAACATACCTTTCTCTGACTTACGGCTCTTTGAAGGATCAAACAACATCAAACGGCCGGAACGTGTCACACCATGGTGACCGGAAATCACACCGATAAACTGTGACGAACTACCGGGCAGCGGTTTGGCATCGAACGTACTGTTCGGGAAGTAAGAACCACTACCATACAAAGACTTCTGTTCCGTTCCGTCCGGATTCATGTGCATTACGAAGCGGGAAAAATAGTGGGTCAAATCCGTATATTCCCAACGTGTGTACATGATACGGCCATTATTCATAACCGTTGGTGCCCAGTTGGCATCCTGGTCAAAGGTCAGACGACGCAAAGAACCATCTTTCGGATCATACAAGCACATATTACCTACTTCGTCATTACCATTCACGCAAGGTACACCGTTATAACCGATATTGGATACAGCGATAAGCTTACCGGAAGGCAAATAAGTAGCATCAAAGAATTCCAAATCCTTTTCCGGAGTCTCTATGAGTTTCTTCAAACCGGTACCATCCAATTTCACTTCAAATACTTGCCAGCGGCGGTCGGTATCTACCATAGAGAACATCAAACGGTCAGCATCCCAATGTAATTTCAAATCAGGCACAGAGGAACCGTTGGTAGGTTTAAAGATAGTACGGGTCTTAACATCTCCACGCAAGTTGGATAACTCCGCAATCTCAGCATTAAATCCACCGCGTGAAGCGGAAGTCTGGTTGGACCAGTTGTTATTCTGAGTACCCAAGGCACGCGGATTCACCTGACGGGCAGAAGTACCTATCTTATAACGGCCGACAATGATCTTATCCATATCCAGCGCTGTATTTGCCAGCAGGATATCACGCTTCAATTGCAAAGCTTTGTTGGCAGCTTCCAAGGCAGAAGCCTCATTTTTATAAATACCGGAGAAACCTTTTCCGGTCAGTAACTTCAGTTCGGCAAGCTTGGCCTGGTTCGTATTCTTATCATAACCGGCATCTTTTACCATGTCATTATAAGCCTCTTCAATGGCACGCATATTCAACCAACACAGAGATTCCTGCAACTGATATACTTTCATAGCCTCCTGTGCCAGATTCAAATAGCCGATAACCTGATCGTCCAAGGTTGGTTTAGAAACAATCTGTGCAACCTGGGCAGTGAAATAAGATTTATCATTCAACAGATTAATAACTTCCGTTGCTATATGTTTTTCGATACCGGCATCATAGGTCGTAACCAACGCTTTCATATCGCTTCCACCGAATGGCAGAAACAAAGTAGCCTCAGTCGGATATTTGGCAACGAGATCCGAAGCAGCTCCGGCACCAGTAATCCCTTGGAGACGGAAAATCACCGTCCCCGCAGAAGAGCGGTTCTCCAATCCGATCTCCGCCTCAAAGCGGGTATATTTCTTATCCAGAGGAACCACGATTTGCGCATTGGCATTTGCCATGATCGTGCGTTTGTAGGTTTTGCCTTTCATGACTACATCCTGTCCCTTGGCATTCTCATTAAAACGCAGATTGCCGCTACCTGTTTTCTTGAAAGTACTTCTCAAGTCGTTCAGCCAAACCGAAGAGCCATCTGCCGCTACTAATTTAGCATTTGCCCATACAGCCTGATCATCTCCTGTACCATCTACAGTACCCCAGGTATAAAGCACCATTTCATCCAGTCCGGTTATATCCGCCGAGAAAGGCACTGCCACCTCTTTTGCCTTAATTACCTTCGATGCAACCGGCAAACAGGTCTTTTGCATTTCCGCATGGGCCTGATTCTTAGCCGCAGCAATGCTTTCCGCCCACGTAGCAGGCGCTTTCACCTTCGCACTCGCCCTTCGCTGTGCCATAGTGGGAAGCGACAGGGCAATGCATACAGACATTACTAATAATTTCTTATTCATAATACTTTGTTCTAAAGTTAATCTCCTATTTTAAGTTCGGTAAGCGGAAATTGTCTATATAGCAGGCAGCGGATATCTTACCGACATTCTTCTTATCATGCAAGCTCCACACCACTTTACCGTTTTTATCTATCTCTATCAATTGTGGTTCATCCACCGTGGCATCTTTCGTATGTCCATACCAGTTACAAATCAATAGATTCCCATTCTTCAATTGCAGGATTTGCCCTACAAACAATAAAGCAACTCCTTCAATATCCAGTGCATTTACCCGTTTCAACTCTTCGCCTGTCTTGCGGTCGATCACGATATAACAATGATTGTCGCCACAAGGCAACAGCAGATTTCCATCAGGAAGTTCAAGAGACGAGAATGCCTTGCCCTCAATCTGATATTCAGCGATGATCTTCCCTTTACGGCTTACTTCCAGCACTTTCTGTTTTGCCATTACCGGTATCAGATAATTGCTGTTCCGGAGCTGGAATATCTGTCTGAACTGACTGTGGGGTCTTTCCACTTCCAGATTCAATGTTACTTTATTTACTTCTTTACCTTTCTTATCCAATTCTATGAATTGGGCAGGAACACCACATATTCCCAATAACACGCCACCGTTCTGCAACAAGGTAGCTGATTGTAATTCCGTCTTGTCCGGTGTTTTATAATCCCAGACCACCTGATGATCCCATGTCACAAGTTTTGCTCCCCGCTTATACGAATACAAGATTTCTCCCTTTCGGGTCAAAGCAACCGCATTACATTCTTCCCCTTTCTCCAAAGCATGCTGCCATTCCACTTTCCCCGTCTGTTTATCCAGCAGCAGGATATTCGGATTTCCGGAACCGGCAACCAAGAGTTTATCTTGTGCTGCCGCCCGAAATCCCATGGAAAGAATGATCCAAATAATTATATAAACCCTCATCATTCTTTTTGTAATCAGTGTTACTTATTCTTCAGTGCATTGAACAGTTCGAATGCCTGTTCCGGTTTCAGGTTTTCGTGTACCACTGCATGAACGGCCTGTATCATAGCGGCAGGAGCTTCCGACTGGAACACGTTACGTCCCATATCCACACCGGAAGCACCCTCGCTGATTGCCTTATAGCACAACTCCAACGCTTCCAGTTCAGGAAGTTTCTTTCCACCTGCAATCACCACAGGAACAGGACATGCTGCCACTACCTTTTCAAAGCCATCACAATAATAGGTCTTCACGATATTCGCTCCATTCTCGGCAGCGATACGGGAAGCTAAACCGAAATAACGGGCATCACGTGCCATATCTTTACCAACAGCCGTCACTCCCATCACCGGTATTCCGTAACGGGTACCTTTATCTACTGCCTTATACAAGTTGGCAACCGTTTTTGCTTCGTGGGCCGCATCTCCGATAGACAGCATAACTGCCATAGCCGATACATTCATACGTATTGCATCTTCAATGTCAATCAATACGTTGTCATTCAGTTCTGTAAGAATAGAAGTGCCGGCATCCGAACGAAGACAAATAGGTTTATTGGTACTGGGCGGTATCACCGTACGAAGAATACCGCGTGTACACATCAGGCAGTCCGCATATTCTATCAACGGAACAATGTTCAAATCGATACGCTCCAAACCGGATGTCGGTCCCATAATAAAACCATGGTCAAATGCCAGCATCACGGTTTTGCCTGTCTTCGGATTGAAAATACGCGATAAACGATCCTTCATACCCCACGGAAGATGTTCCGCTCCTTTTACATGAAAACTATTATTAGTAGCAGCTACCCCCAAACCGAAATTGCAGCCTTCTCTTAAATCATCTAAATCAGCCATTTCTTATCTTTTCATTAGTTATTTATCATAAAGCTTTTGCGAACGCATCAAACATGCACGACCAGGATGAAGCCCCGGAATCTGCGTACCCGATAGAGCGTTCGCCGTAATTACGGGCACGTCCGAAGTTTGCCTTCATTTCTTTGGTAGCTTCAGCACCTTTCACAGCCGCTTTAGCACCCGCTGTCAGGATAATCTTCACATCAGCAGAATCACAAGCCTGAATGGCTTCCACCGCCGGTATCAGGGCATCCATCATTGTTTTATCTCCCAGTTTTGCTTTTGTTTGTTTTCTCACACCTTCCAGTCCACCTGCAAACATAGCTTTTACGCCTGCTACGTCCAGTTCGGTACCTTCTGCATGGTCGCTCATTCCCAGGAAAAATCCCCCCAGTAATGTACTGGTCGAACCGCTGATCTCAAGCATCAGGTTAAAACTCATGTCATTCAGCATCGACTTAAATTCAGTGCCCTTATCAGCCGTAGCAACAAGGGCCGACATGGATTGAACGATAGCTGTTCCATGATCGCCATCTCCCAATACCGCATCCAGTTTTGAGAATTCGTCGGAGCGCTCCGTAATGCACACCAGCGCATTACGGAGCATCTTCTTGAAATCATCTATAGTCAGTTTATCCATCTCTTACTTACCAATAGTCGTCCAATAAGGAGCATTAGACATTTTATTATTCAGATAATCTATATGATCGTCATCCAGCAAACCAAGAATCATTTGGAAACCTGCTTGTTCCTGAACGGTCAACAACTCACCGATACGGGCAGCAGCCACTTCGATACCGGCATTTTCCAACACCTGATGAGCTTTGCGATAAACGATATTCATCTCCATGTGCGTAGTTGCTCCTACACCGTTAATAATTAACAGGGCCTTGTTACCGGCTTTCGGCTGGAGTTTCTTCATCAGCAAACCGATCATTTCTTCGGCTGTTTCATCGGCAGAAACCAGTTGCTTGCGACCTCCTCCACCTTCTCCATGTTGCCCCATACCGATTTCAATTTCACCGTCCGGAAGGTCAGAGATAGTCATACCGTTTTGCGGATGGGTACAGGATTTCATTGCCACTGCCAACGTAGCCAAGCGTGCATTGAAGCGTTCACCTATTTCAATAATCTCGTCCAACGACTTACCTTCTTCAGCAGCAGCTCCAACGATTTTAATCAAAGGAACACAACCTGCCAGACCACGGCGATCTTCATCCGGTGCATCCAGTCCTGCACTGATATCATCGTGTGTCAGAATAGTCTTTACCTTAATGCCCGTACGTTCAGCCAACTGGCATGCCATGTTTGCGCTCATGATATCGCCGGAGTGATTCAACACCACAAGCAAGATACCAGCCTCACGTTTGAACATCTGCAAAGCCTGGAACAAACGTTGCGCACCCGGAGCAGCAAAAATATCACCGACTACAGAGCAGTCCAACATTCCGTCGCCCACGAAACCGCTTAATGCAGGTTCATGACCGGAACCACCCAAAGTGATCACAGCTACTTTATCTTCAGCTTTCGCATGTGCACGCACAATAATGTTTTCTCCGCCAATGGCTACCTGGTTACTATAAGCCATTACATATCCTTCCAGCAATTCAGCTGTCAGGTTATCCGGATCATTTATGAATTTATTCATCATAATTTCTTTCTACTAATTGATTATTTATCAAACTGCATTAACTCCAAAGCAATACCTTCTTCTTCAATGAAAGCAATTGTCAGATTCTCTCCGCCCGGCATCGGTTCAACCAATACTTTTGCACCTTCCAGTTCGGCCGCCAGATCATCTACTTCGTAAGCGATATGTGCTACTTTCTGAATCAGTTCAGGCATCCAGCTACCTTCTTCAAAACGCAAATATTCTATCTTATTGGGACTTTCATTAAAGTTAGTCAGCCATACCTTTAATCCTTCCACATATACCTCACCCGGTTGCGGTGTGGTGGTTGGTATTCCAAAATGATTAATCTTTCTCATGGTATTCTTAATTATTGAATGATTTACAAAGCAGCCTGTCCATTAGTGAAACGCAGACCATCGTTATCATGGTAACATGCCCATTCATCTACAATGGCTCCCTCAGGACCGGCCATCATAAAATGGAAAGTACCCAGTTCTTTCAGGCGAAGGACATCACCCACATTCTGCTTCACGAAATTCTTACTCTTGATAGGACCGTGAGATGCCGGAACCGCAGGAGCATTCGGAGTCTCCTCTCCTACCTCGGAGAAGTTATAAACCCAGCCGTGATTTACCATCCATGACTCGTGTTTTGCCGGGAATGCCGTTTTCACATGTGCATGTTCCGGAATCATTTGTCCCGGCAACAAATAAATAGCATGTGCAAAGTAGCCATATTCAGGGTCGTTTACCCAGAAGATGCCTCCCATACCTACATTCTCAAAGTCACCCAAACCGAAATCTGTAAACCAGATATCTTTCTCCATCAGCGGAGTGTAAGGCACACCATAAAATTCAAACATGTCAAGGAATGCCTTCTTGGCAGCTTCCTGATCAAACTTTCCGTCTTTGTAGAAGTCAGCGTTCGTGTACTTCTTCTGATACGTTGCCTTTTCTTGTGTCATAACTTGTTCTGTTTTTTTAGATTCTGCCGTACAGGCAACGAGTCCCATACCGCAGGCGGCAATTAATGCCAAGGTTAATACTTGCTTTAATCTCATGTACTTATCTATTTTAATGGTTAATAATCAGTTTCAGCATAATATTCCCATTCCTTCTATCTCTATCAATAGTTCCGAACGGCACACATCTGTTAAAGTATAGATGGCAGGTAAATCGGGGTATCGCTCTGTCACTACCTGTTTTGCTTTTTCCATATCTTCCCAACGTTTCACGTACACGCGGAAGGTGATAAGGGTAGCATTCTCCGTAGCAGGAATACCGGAACGATTGAGATTATCACGGGATACCAGATATTCTATATTCTCCAAGGTAGTCAGTGTTTGCTGTTCAATACCAACGCCTTCCAGACTCTGCTCACCACGAATAGCGGCTGTGCCCGATACATATACGAAACCATGATCTTCTTTCCATACAGCCTTGGCACGTTCAAACTTCGGAGTGGTCTTTTGAGGAAGAGCGGCATCCTTTTCTCCCAATAATACATTCTGTGAATAAGCATGAGCGGCAATCTGCAAAGGATTATCCACCCCAAGAACCCGGACACTTCCATCTTTACAGAGTAAGGCATCCACATCAATCATAATGCCGCCCCACTGAGTCCCGATACCGGTAGCAGCCGGATAACCGGTGATCCACTCCACACCATTATAGAATAGCGAACGTGCATCATTGAAATCCTGATAATGCTGGTGTCCAGTTGCATCACAAGCTGTTATCTTTTCAATATAGTTCCATTGACGTATGATTGAAGAAACCGGCATACCTTCCGTTTCCAATACTCCGGCTATCCTGGAAAATACGCCATGAGATTGTTCACGGATGTTTTGACGTAGTACATCTCCCGTCACACCGCTCAGGAACAAGCGTTTACATCCTTCTCTTTCGATAGTGATATAAGGCAAATCTTCCAGTATCCGATATTCAATATGATCTTGTTCCGTCAACTGCACTTCATGCACTTCCATCACCAAGCCCATAGTTTGAGGAGGTTGTGCCACATAGCTTACAGAAGGTTGTTTTTCTTTAAAAAGCTCTTTCACCGCCTCCTTGATGCAAGCAAAACGGGTTACATATTCTTTATTATCCACCGGTGCATCGAATATCACCATGCGTACCGGTGTATAAACCGCCCTGTATTCCGCCAATAATTGCATCAGCATTTCCTTAAAAGGAGCTTTAGCAACTTGCAGGAAATGATGAACAATCTCTATATTTTCGTGTGTAATCATGGTCTTCTTTCTTATCCTATTAAAGTGAATTCACATACTCGGCAAGTTCTTCCGCTTCTTTAGCTGATATTTTCTTTTCAATGCCATGCTTATGCACCGTAAATACTTCTTCCATGGTAGCAGCACGTCCATCAAAAAGATAAGGAGCTGTGCGCCAGACTTCACGCAGCGTCGGCGTATCCCACCCATTCTCAAACTCGATATCTTCACCGATGCGGTGCATCTTCATATCCGTATAATAGGGACCGGAATGACATTCGTCACAATTAAACTTTTCATAAACCTTACGCCCCCGTTTAGCCTTTTCTGAAAGCTCACCATTCACCAGATAAGGGCTGGGAACCGGTTTCAATGACATTAGATACTCATCCACACACTCTGCAAACTCTTCCGGCAGATCACTGAACTGAATGAGCTTATATCCTGCACGAACCGCTATCTCGGCATGAGCACGAATACCGGAAATCATGCATGGTGGAGTGACATGGGAGAATAACAGGCTCTTGCAGTTTTTTGAATTACCAATGCCATCATTCATCAAATCCCAGTTCATGGCATCCATACGCGCATCTCCCGGATGGCATCCATTGCACGACTGCCAGTTCTGGAAACAATGTTCCGCATCATTGAAGTATTTCTCACCACGCTGTATTCTGCTTTCCGTACGATTCTTCACCATAGCAACCAACTGAACATTTGCCGTATTCAAATCCACGATATTCAATGTATCAGAGAAATAAGTAGGAACAACGGCAGTTCCGTCCTTCAACATCATACAACGCGGTCCATTACCTACCAAGGCTACGCGTTTACGCATACCGTATAAAAAGCGTAAGTCATACGCTAAAGCATCCTTTTGAGGATACTGCTCAAATTTCCGAATAAATGCAGGATAATCTATCACACTGACCTCATGGGTACCGGAATGGCTAACCACAATCTTATCATCCGTACACTTCACATCCCATATACCTGCTGCACCCCGTTCCGGTTCATCCAGCAACACGGCACCCTCAAAGTTCAGAGTAGCCAGATTAACGATACTGATGGCACTGGTATTCATCCAGCCTTGTTGCAACTGGGATGTCGGAACCTGGAAACGACCCAGATTATGAGTAACCAGCAAATAACGCCCGTCCGGAGAAAGCGACATTCCACGCAAGGCATTACTTCCGTTAGCCAGTTGAATATCCTTTATCTTTCGGAAACTGTTCATATCAATCACTGATACGCAAGCAGCTACAGTATCTACATCCGCCCGTTGCATAGGCAGGAAATTGGTAACAAACAGGTGTTTTCCTTCTTTATCAAAAACAGCAGATTTCGGTTCACGCAATACTTTCACCGTTCTTACTACATTCTTTCCATTCTTATCCAACTCAGACACCGTACCGGCAAACTGGTTGCAAATATATAACTTGCCATTACCCGTATTTACCAACGGAGCACAGGCACCGGAAGCTGTTTCCACAAAGACTTTCTCCGAAGGATTGGAAGCAGACAGGAAATAAACACCATTCTTATGTTCACCTGCCACCGTTGCATAAATTTGATCTCCATCTGTAGCAACCCCGGTAGGGACTTCATCCAGTTCCCACTCTTGCAAACGTTCTTTATAATCTGATGAATAAATAGAAACCTTCTGAACGCCCTTCTGAGATACGATCATTCCGGATTTATAAGGAGTGATACCCGTTATAAACAATGGAGTTCCTTCCGGCTGCTCCGTAGTATGAGTAGTAAATGCAAATAGAGATACCACTAAAAACACAGGCACTATAACCTTTGCGATGTTACGACTTTTATACTTCATAGTGATTGAATTAAGCTTGTTTTTCACATCACAAAGATAGGGCATCACTGTTCTGAGGGTTATCAATCGTGTATCATTGACTTGCAATAATGTCTCAAAACAAATGCAGTAAGCATTTTGAGACGGTAGTGAGAATCGTTTGAGACAAAAAAGGCGGAAACTTCTTTCCGCCTTAAATCTTATTTTTCGTCTTACATCTTCTCTTTGTTCGCACTGTTCATCTGTACGAACTCGGTAGGTGTGAACCCATAGAATGCTTTAAACGAATTGGAGAAATAGGAATGACTGTTGAATCCCAACAAAGTTGCCACTTCCGAAACACTCATATTCGTTTCCTTCAGATAACGCAAGGCCACTTCCAAACGCTTATTACGTATCAGTTCCGTGGGTGAAAGCTCTGATATAGCTTTGATTTTACGGTAGAGATTGGCGCGACTGATACCAATCTGGTCACAAAGCATCTCTATACCCAAATTCTGATCAGATATATTCTTCTCAATAATCTCATACAGTTTCTGTGAAAAACGTTCATCCGCTGAGGTAGTACTTACCCCTACCACTTCGGGCGAAAAGCGTTTGCCATACAGTTTTTTTAATTGCTCCCTCGACTGCAACAGGCTTTGAATACGTATCCGAAGCACATCCATACTGAAAGGCTTAATCACGTAATCATCCGCCCCTGCCTCAAAACCTTCCCTGATATGCATCACCATGGAACGTGCAGTCATCAGTATCACCGGTATATGTCCGATACGGATATCATTCTTAATCATGGAACAGAGTTCAAGCCCATTCCGCTTAGGCATCATAATATCACTCAACACTAAATCTGGGAAGAACTGTACTGCCTTATCATATCCTTTTATACCGTTTGCCGCTTCAATGATTTCATAGTCATTTTCCAAGGACTTATGCAGGTAATCCCGTACATCTTTGTCATCTTCCACCAAGAGAACCACCGGCTTTTTAGGTGCAATTTCTCCAATGGGAGATGTTTGCGGTTTCTCCACCGGCTGTGCAAATGCCGTATCACCAATCGTTTCCACAGGCATAGCATCCGTCTCTTCCTCTGTGAAAGCTTCACGGGAAACGGGCAGCAAAACAATGAACCGTGCTCCTTCCGTCCCATCTTCCCGGTCTTCAATACGTATCACTCCCTTATGTAGCTTTACAATGGAATACACCAGACTTAGCCCGATACCTGTACCCGGTACATTTACCCCTGCCGTTTCAGGTACCCGGTAGAAAGGTGTGAACACCTTATCCCGTTCCTGCAGTGGGATTCCACAACCGGCATCCACAACCTGCAACATCATATACAGGGCAGAAGGGGCTACTTCTTTTCGATACGATTCTTCCAACTCTCCAGCCGGAATACATTTTACCAACATACGTATGTCTTTGCCGGAAGGAGTATACTTGAATGCATTGGACAGTAAATTGAATACGACCTTCTCAAGCAGCACCTTATCATACCAGGCCTGAAACTCCCGGTCCCGGCAATCCAGTGTAAAAGTGATTTCATTGGTTTGCGCTATCTGATTGAACGCACAATAGATCTCCGTGACAAATTCATATACATTATTCTCCGTGACTTGCAATTCCATCGTACCACTCTGGTTTTTCTGCAAGTCCAACAGCTGATTAACCAATAAAAGAAGCCGTTGGGCATTTTTATAAATAACCATCAGTTTATCCCGCAGTTCCATAGTCATATCCATCCGCTTCACCAGTTCTTCAAAAGGAGTGATGATCAGCGTCAAGGGAGTACGTAACTCATGGGCAAAATTCGTGAACAGATGCATCTTTGCCTGATGAAATTCTTCCTGTTGAAGTTTCTCCTTCTGCTCCATTTGCAGTCTTTCCCGCAAGCGGCGGCGGGCATTAAAATAATGGAATATCGCGTAAAGCACTCCTATCACCAATAATCCATAAATCAGGAAAGCATACCAAGTAGCCCATAAAGGCGGGGTAATAACAATCCTCAAAGTCTTCCCTTCCTCATTCCAGACCCCATCGTTATTACAAGCTTTGACATGAAAAAGATAGCTGCCGGGACGCAGATTGGTATAGTAAGCCGTGCTGCGTTCTCCCACATGATTCCAGTCTTCATCATATCCTTCCAACTTATAGGCATACCGGTTCATCTCCGGATTGATGAAATTCAACGCTTTATATCCTATAGCCAGATTGTTCTGATTGTACCGTAAATTAATAACCTCCGCTTCATTAAGCAACCCACTTAAGATTCCAGTTCCATCATCTGCTCGCACCACACGATTATTCACCAACAGGTCTTCCAATACGATTGGCGGCACAAAACGATTCATCGGCATCTCCGGTGTGTAAAAAGTGATAAAGCCATCATTACCGGTAAAACACAATGTACCGTCCGGCATGGCTACCCCACCCCGATATGTAAATTCACGCAAATGAATACCATTATTGAATGGAAAGTTTTTAATCTCCCCGGTGGACGGAGAATAAGAGGAAATTCCCTGCAACGAGCTCATCCATAGATTCCCGTCCGCTCCTTCCAGCAATTTACAAATATCCCCTCCCATCAGTCCTTCTTTCTCTGTTACCCGGCGAAGCACACCTCCCCGCTTATCCAGTTGGAAAATACCGCCTCCATAGGTAGATACCCATACATCACCGGATCTGGTTGATAATATAGAAGATATATAGTTACTTGGAATTTGCATTTCCTGTTCCGGGCGAGATGTACGAAATACAGTCAGTTCACCTGTATGAGTATTAAAACGGTACAGTCCGGCAGAACGCATACCTATCAGTAGCACACCGGGACTCTCTTCCTCCATGCAACGAACGGAAGAAAAGTGTAATTTCTCTCCTTCCGATCCGGTAAACTCAGTCTTCCGCTCACCGGAAGGAGTAAAACAGGTCAGTGCATATCCGGCTTTTGAAGTTCCTACCCATAAATTACCGCCTGCATCACGCACAATACCATAAATAGCAAGTTCTATGGGATATTTATAGAATAAAGAAAAACGCCGGGTAGCAAGATCAAAACGATAGACCTCACCCAATACCGTACCGCACCAGATACAGTCATCCTCAGCATACACCGTTTTGATAACATTCGAATTATGTACGGAATAGCTGTCCTTATCAATCAGATAAAACTGCCCTTCTCCTGTCGAAATTTCATATTGCAATAATCCATACCCTTCAGTAGCTATCCATAATTTTTTTTGTTTATCAACACAAGCCGTACCGTAGATTCCCGTTTGCAGATTCACCGTCTTCCCCGGAGTGTGATGAATGAAACGGTCGGTAAGAGAACTCAACCAAGTGACACCACCGGCAAAAGTACCAATCCACAACGTACCGGTATGATCACGGCAAAAAGCATAAATGGAAAAATGCCCCAAGCCACGTCCGGGTTCGTCATAACTGCTCACTTTACGAATCTGGTCTTTCAACGGCGCATAAGCATAAATACCGTCGAAAGTACCAATCAATATCTCTCCATCCCATTCGGCAAGGCAACGGACATAATTATTCTTCAGACCACTATTGGCAGATGTATAAGAAGTTATTTTATGGTTACGGACATCAATGCGGTTCAGTCCGCCAAATTGACAACCTACCCAGATGCGATGATAAGAATCTTCATAAAGAGTGGAAATACTATTATCCGGTAAGCCGGCATGACGGTCATAGTGATTAATCACCTGCATCTGTTTGTTACACTGGTAAACTCCGTTCACTGCCGTACCTATCCAGAAATTACCTGCCTTATCCTCCATCAAGGCAGTGACGGAACTATTGAAGTTCTCTACAAATTCCACCCTTTTAAAGTTATCTTGTTCGGGAATATAACAACAAAGCCCACTGCGGGTACCCACCCATACTTTGCCGGAACTATCAACCAAAAGAGAAAGGATACTTGCACTGGAGAGTCCATCTACACTAAAATAATTGCGGATACGTTCGGTGCGAAGACACATCCGGCTTAGTCCGCGACTGGTACCTATCCATAAATTCTTGCTATGATCTTCGCGTATTTCATTGACTTCATTGTCTGCCAAACTCAGAGAGTCTCCCGGATGGTGACGAAAAACAGTATATTCACTGCCATTATAACGATTCAGTCCATTACGCGTCCCTAGCCAAAGATATCCCCGGGTATCCTGGCAAATGGTCATCACAGAGAGTTGGGAAATTCCTTCATTCAGTTTCTGGCTATAATAGAATGAATATTTAGAATGTTCAGCCCACACATACAACACTGAGAATGAGCAAACTAACAACATCAACAATATTTTCCTTTTCATCAGCATAGATATATTTACTGCACAAAAATAAGAAAAGCATAGAAATTACATAAAATATAGTGCAGAAAGGTACGGAAATAGAATAAGATGAGCAAGGGTTAGTGGTAAACACATACTATCAGAAGTTACGACAGAGCCTACCATCAATACGGATGATGATAGGCATCATCCGTATTGATGGTAGGCATCATCGGCATTGATGATAAGATGCCTCCTGCACTTATCTATCCTGCATGCATTATAGATTCACCCTCACTGCTACACCTTCCGTTATATTCTTCCTTAATATGGGCTTGCCACCTTTCAAGACTTCTACATGCAGCTTCTTTCCTGCACGGGATACACGAATATCAAACTCCGAATTGAAAGCACGGACACGGTTCAGGTTCATATACTCCCACCCCTGTGGCAAACGGGGTGTCATCTCGAAACTGCGCAATCCTGTAGGCCGGATGCCGAACAGGCCTTCAGTATAGATACGGCAATACAATCCACTTTCAGCAGAAAGATGACGCTGATCTCCTTCGGGCCACGCTTCAATGGCATAAGGCACATGATCGCCCAACAAACGGCGATGTGAATACTTCTTGAGGAAGTTCATACCTTTCTCCACTTCTCCGGCAGCAATGGTGCCACGCAGGGCATAGAGGGTACTACGATCCCAGAAGGTTTCGGTACCGGCTTGCGTCAGTAACCCATCGTCCGTCCATAGGCGGGGCGAAAAGAGCGCATCAATAGTGCCATGCGCACGGGTGTAGATACCCATAACAAGAGGCATACAAATCCAGGAACGCAGGATATCATTACCTTCATAATAGCGGTAACTGTGGAAACCTTCTATCTCATAACCAAAATGTTTTTCTATGGCTTTCTCTAAAGCATTCGCTTGATCACGATACGTATTCAACTGCTTTGCCGATATTCCCAATTCACGCCCCAGCATAACGGCTGAACGCAAAGCATCGTAGTAAAGCGTAGAAGTACAGAGGTTTGCATCACCAGCCGGGAAGCGGTTCTCCAATTCATCCGAATTCGATGCAACCACGCCGGCAGGAGTTAGTTTACGGTTGCAATACTCCAGACACCATTCGATCAGAGGCCACAGTTCACGCGCTTCCGCCTTATTTCCACGAGCCAACGCATAGCGTGCGGCACCGTAAGCAATCATCGCACCGTCTCCCCTATCTTTGGCTCCATGCCAGAAGCTGACACCTTCGGAGATGATGGAACTCGGGATAGGTTTATACTCCGGATTCATATAGCGGGCAAAGTGGCGGAAAGAGTTCAATGCGGACTCATTACCAATCTCATAACCCAAGAAAGGGAAAAAAGGATTGATATACTCTGCCTGGTCGTTAGCCCAGACAGCCGCATAATAAGCTTCACCACCAGGACCATGCATCAATCCGCCTTTCGTACGGTAGATACTTTCAGCACCACGCAGTTTGGCGAAGGCAAACATGCGATTGAGCACGGGATCGGGAGTCTCCAAAACCAGATTGCCCCACCACTGACTGATAAGCGCTTCACGCGCGGCACGTTCACTAAGGATGTTGATGTGTGAAAGGCCGGTGCTGTTTAGTCCGGACGAAGCATCCGCCAGTTTCCTTCCGGAAAAGATTGCATAGAATTCAAGCGTCTCTCCCGGTTTCAAAACAAAGACACCACTTTTGGAAAGAGCGGCTTCAATGCAATAAGCACCATATACACCGGCTTCCTCAGGAGTAGTATATGTTACATTCCACTCAGGCACTCGCAACGTTATCTGATTCGGACTGCTATTTTTGAAAGTATATTCCTCACAATAGTGCGCGGCGTTGGTGGATGGATAAAGTACACGAGTCAACTGTACGGCATCTTTCAGTTCTTTACGCCGGTAAATATAACCGAAACTACTTTCCACACGCATAATGCCATTGAAGGTAACGTCGCGTACTTCTTCATTCAGCAGAGTTTGATCGTCCACTGTAACTAAAGCGGGAATATTCACATCGAAGCGTTGCTTCAGATTGTTCTGTGTCTTGTTGGGATGCATGCGAAGCATAGGAAAAACAAGACTGCGGTTCAGATGAAAACGCTTCTGTGCATCCACACCGTAACGAAGGACAACGGAAAGTTGCTGTCCACTCATTTCCAAATGATCGTCATGTGGAATATTATCATTGATACTCCAGCGGATGGCTCCACCATCCTGGATAGTCCAACGATCTTTCGGTTGTGCAATGGCCAGCGAACCGGTAAAGATGAAAGAGAAAAGTAATAAGGTTCTTCTCAAGTCCATAAGGTTATTGTGTTTAATTGTTAGCTACTAATATCAATACTGCACTCTCAAACTGGGTATTCAATGGATTCTCCAGACCTTTTTCCATCAGTTCTGCTCCCGTAAATACCTTACCATTGGCAGGGAAACGGGAAGCCACTCCTTTGGCCAGACTGACTTCTTCCACACGATATTTCTTATGGGCATCCAAGCCACCAAGCATTACTCGGGGTTCATTACCATCTTTAGTCTGGTAGAAGTAAACAACTGCCTTTTGCTTATCTGTTGAAACATAACTCAAAGAAGCCAATGGAGACTCATAGGGAGAAACCAAGCGATAAAGTTCACCATGCATCACCAACGGACGGATGCGTTCTTTATATAGTTTCACAGCATCGGCAATCTGCGCACGTTCTTCAGCCGTAGCCTTATCCAATGCCAGGTCTATTCCGAATGCACCACTCAATGCCACATCTATGGCCATCTTCAAATGACGTTTCCCCATACGGGTAACGTGAGCGGAAATCGTATTTGCAGGGAAGAAATGCGAGAAGCCCCATTGTATCTTGATACGTCCCAACGGGTCTGTGTTGTCACTGGGCCAGAAGGAATGGAAATAAGGCATTGCACCATAATCCACACGTCCCGATCCACCGGCACAAAGCATGGCCATCACATTGGGGAAACCTTTGGCAAAACGATCCATCAGACGGTAAAGCGCCCAGTTATAGTCTATCCAGAGATGACTCTGATCGGCGGGCTGCAAATAAGAAGATCCGGGTTGGGTGATGTAACGGTTACAGTCCCACTTCACATAAGTGATATCCGGGTTAGGCCGCAAGGTTTTGTCGATAATATCCCACTCAAAAGCCTGTACCTCGGGGCGGGTAAGATCCAGTATTTCCTGATGGCGACCCAGTATCGGTTCACGCTTGGGTTGAGTAATGATCCAATCCGGATGTTTCTGATAAAGTTCGCTCTGAGGATTCACCATCTCGGGTTCCAGCCAGATACCGAAACCAACTTTACGCTTCAATGCTTCTTTGGCAATATATGACAAACCTTTGGGTAACTTCTTGGTAGAAGGATCCCAATCTCCCAAACCGTGCTTATCATCATCACGGGAGTAAGGGCCATTACCGAACCAGCCATCATCCAATAAGAAAAGTTCAGCACCTACCTGGCGGGCACCGTCAAAGAGTTGCTTCAGGCGGTCTTCATCAAAATCGCAGTGCGTAGCTTCCCAGTTGTTCAACAATACAGGGCGGTCTTTCTCTGCATCGCGGATGGCATTTGCCATAGCCCAACGATGGAAACGACGGCTGGCTTCTCCCTTACCCTGCTTACTATACGTGTAGAGAATGGCGGGTGTAGTAAATGTGCCACCACGCTCCAGATTGTATTGTGAGCCCAAAGGATTCATACCGGTCAGCAAACGCAGGTTCTTGTTCCAGTCTACATCGAAAGCAAACTGGAAACTGCCGCTCCAACGCAAAGAAGCAGCCAGTACTTCACCTTCATTTTCTTTAGCCGGTCCGTTCAGTGAGAGGATAAAAGAAGGAATACGCATCTGATGCGCACGGATGCCTAATTTGGAATCCAGAATCTTGACTCCTTCCGAAAGCCGTTCTTCATTGAGGGTTGCTTCGCGCTTATAGTTACCGGAGAATTGAGAGAGCCAGTATTCCTTTGCCTTTACCACCGGAGCAGCAGAAGCAAAACGATGCAGAATGACTTTACCTTTCTCATTATGCGTAACGGTATTCCATATCTCCATCATGCTATTGTCTGTATAGCACTTGATATAGATATCTACGGTGAAAGGATAGGCAGGGTCTTTCAGTAAAATAACGGTTTGTTCGATACCCGGCGCCAAGGTTTCCGTACGATGTCCGGTGTAGTGAAGTTCCGTAGATGTATTTCCATCTACATGAGTTGCCTGAATAGCCGGTTCTGTCAGGACACCGTTTCCATAAGGAGGAAGAAACTCCCATTCACGTGAGGGCATCTTAGCAGGAGGCTCTACTTCACGGGCAGCATCCCCAAAACCCAATTGGTAAAGGCGATTGTCCGTACCCACCATAAAGGTCAGTTTCAGTTCGCCGGATGTAACGGTAAAGAGTTTCTTCACATTCGGATTATCTGCTGCATGCACCGTGAGGAGAAGGCAGAGAAATAAACAGGTCGTCAATATATTCTTCATGATCTTATTATTCTTCTGTCATAAACTTCCAGGTAACATTGGCAATACTGTTCGGCTTACCTTTTTCTGCTTTGGATATAGCCCCCTTCAGCTTGCCTTTCTTATCGCGTGTCACAGTGATATCACGCCAGGAATAGGCGCCCTTCTCATAATCGAATGTTTCTCCGTCATCATCATACAGACGGTAAGAACCATCCGCTTTTCCATAATGGCGGATTTCCAGATTCACCTTCTCTCCTGCTTTCGGTGCATGCAGACGGGCCTCCATAAATGGCAGGATAGCTCCATCCTTTACATATACCGGAATACGGTCCAAGCCCGGCGTAACAGTAATCTTCTCTCCATTGCCCACATATTTACCCGTATAGAAATCGTACCAGTCTCCCTTAGGCAATACCACCGTACGCTCTTTCTGACCTTTGAACATGGGAGCCACCAACAGATATTCACCAGCCATATACTGATCCTTAATTTCCTTGGAAACAGCTTCCAGATAAGGATTCTCTTCCAGATTTGCATCCGACAGTTTCGCTGTAGTTCCTTGTTCAGGAATGAAACCCGGTTCCAGATTCATGGCACGGAATGGAGGAATACCATCAAAATGATAACGTGCAAATTCACTATACCAGTAAGGCATCATCTGCATACGCAGCATAGCATACTCTTTTATCTGATTCTCTACTTCGGGGAAAGTCCAGGGTTTTGTTCCGCTTGCCCAAGCATTAATCATTGCCATCGGTGAGAATACTACAGACTGGAAACGGCGTAGCCAGTCTTCCGATGAACTGGAACTACGTACTTCCGGAGTCCACAATACACCACTAAAACCTGAATTAATCAAAGCAGTAATAAAGTCCTGATGACTGTAATAGTCATTATAAATCACATAGGGAAAGGAAGCAGCACCGGCATTCGATGCGCGAACCAATCCGAAGGTACGTTGATTACGTTTCTTGTACAATTCCGCAGTAGTGCGTTGTACCCACAAACCATAAGTCTGGCGCATCTGCTCGGCAGCAATTCCACTGGGGAAAGTAGCTACATCCGGCCACAAATAACGGTCGTATCCGTCTACTTCATCCACTTTATAACCGCTGACACCGATATTCACATGTTCCTGTTCCAGTTTATCCATCCAGATTTTGCGGGCTTTCTCGCCTGCCAAGTCGGGCACGATACCACACCATACGGTGTGTGAGCCACTTACCGGATACATTTCCTTATATATCTTTGAATCGGGAGATACGTATGGGTTTGTCCATAAGTTGATGCGTACTCCTTTAGCCAACATATCTTTCACAAAGCCGGCGGGATCAGGATAGCGGGTAGCGTCCCACTCAAAGGTACAAGGATACGCTTTGCTTTGCCAGCCCGGTTCCAGTCCGATAAAGTCCAACGGGAAACCGCGTTGTTCAAACTCATCCGCTTCGTTCTTCACGTCTTCAGCTGTATAGAGCTTCTTTGTACGTTGCGTAAAGCCCAATCCCCAGCGCGGAGGCAATGTACCACCTCCACAGAGCAGGTTATAACGACGGACAACATCCATAGGAGTAGGTCCGGCAAACAGATAAATTTCTGCACCCGGGGCAGGAACCAAGATAGAAACGGCATCCGAGTAAGGAGCGGATGTCCAGGTCTTATCCAGATTACGATCCTTGGCTACCGGAGCATTCGGACTATCCTTACGTGCGCCGCTACCAGCATACACCGTCAGATAACGTGCCGAATTGATCAGTACCCCATAACCGGAACTGGAAATGTAAAAGGGAACAGGAGCATGTGTGCGTCCGTTGTCACGTCCACCGTAATGGTCTACATGCAGGTTCAGAATCTTGCCACGCTGGTGTACCGTCTGGAAGTTCAGTCCAAAGCCGTACAATTGCTCCTTACGTTGCAAAGGAATACGGAGACTTGTTTTACCATCCTGTATGGAACCCACAATTTCATTCGCTAATTGGGGTAATGTCACCTCCGGTAAACGGGCAAAACCTTCCTTTTGCGGTGTGACACCGGCCACTCCCAGTAATGAATACTCTTCAGGAGTACCTACCACACCTTTCCAAACGCCAGGCTCCACTTGCTGCCAGGCTATCTGTGCTTTAGCAGGACATAGCATCAACAAAGCCATTGCCCCTACAATCAAAATCTTCTTCATTCTCTTCATTTTATTATAATAGTGTTATTCTCATTTCATCGGATTATACCGGCAAAGCCACCGTTCGGAAGTACCTTCACTTTTACCGTTCCGTTCATATTCTCCACAGGCGTGTAGTCAAAACTATCCTTATCTTTTCCATCTATAATCATAGTGAATGGTTTACCTTCACATCCGGCAGGCAAGGTAAATTCTATTTCACGTTCCTCTTCCTTACCACTGATGCCGCCAATATACCAGACATCACCGGAACGACGAGCCACAACAGCATAATCAGCCGGATAACCAGCCAGCAGGATACTTTCATCCCAGGCAGCGGGTACTTCTTTCAGGAATTGTTTCGGTTGTTCCGGTAGAGAAAGATAAGACTCCGCCTTATCAGCAAAACATTGAAAACCTGATTCAAAGACTACTGCCAGAGCCAACTGATGCCCCATAGTTGTCTTACGTATAGCAGGTACCCCTTGGCGTACTTTATCAGAGAAAGTCACCGGAGTGTAATCCATCGAACCGACTACATTGCGTGTGAAAGGTACAGTAGCATTATGTTTTGCCGCCTGGTCGCAACGTTCCTGACGTCCCAGAGTTTCTGCACCCCGGATAGCTTCCGTAGTCAGCATATTCGGATACGTACGTTCAAAGCCACGGGGTAAAGTGGCACCATGAAGATCTACTAGCAAATGATTGTCCGCGGCATCTTTCAATAAAGCCGGATAAAGTTGGATAATACGTTGTTTGTCTGTATCAAAGAAATCGACCTTGATTCCTTTCACTCCAATTTCACTGATGCGTTTCATTTCTGCACGACGTAATTCAGGATCACTCATCAGACGATGCGTCGGTATAGAGTCGTTGTCACGCCCTGCACCGGAATGGTACCATAACCAGACCCCCACTCCTTTCTTCTGTGCGTATTTCACTACATCTTCCATAGTGCCACCGTTGCCCATGTTTTGCCAGCCGGCATCAATCAGCATATATTCCCAACCCATTTCTGCACTAAGATCCACATATTTCAGTTGTGCTTTATAATCACGGGGAGTGCTGCCATTAGACCACCAGCTCCATGAAGCGCGTCCGGCCTCTATCCAGGATTCATCGCTTACTACAGATGCAGGATTCAGATGTGAAACCATTTGTGTCTGGAATATGGTATTCAGATCATCCCCTATGATAATGGCACGCCAAGGGGTGAACCAAGGTAATTCTGATACCGGCTCTACTGCATCCGGTACAATTGGCTCATCCGGTTCCGGAAAGCGGATTTTATATGCTTTATCTGTTCCGGCATTATCTATATGAGTAGCAGGATATGAGCCATTCAGATGAGCTTCTGTGATCATCATCCAGATTCCGTTGGTATTGAATAGCATAGGGAATGCCCAACCACGCCCATGCCCACATTCCGAACGGATATCTATTTCACTCCGGCAATATTGTTCATAGCTCGGTTTATGACGATCGTTCCAGTCATACGGGTGTATCCACGCTTTTCCATTTACGGGTACGGCAAATTCTGTATGCTCGGTCTGGATAGTATGCATCTGTCCAGCCTCTCCGGGTAGTTCATAACGGAAAGCGACTCCGTCATTATATACCCTTGCGATCAAATTAAACTGCTTATTCTCTTTATTACGGAAAGTAAAAATCTGCTCACGGCACTCATCCGTAGTATTCAATTTCTTACCGGATTTTAACTGATAAGCATTAGAAATATCTTTCACTGCAGAAGCGGAAACAAATTGTGCGTCTTTTCCATACTCACAATTATCCATAACCAGCCCTAAAAGAGATTTCTCTACTGCCAGCGTATCCCTATAATAAACGGAATAGCAAAGATTTACTTCACCTTTATCCTTTTTGTTTGCCAGGACGAAACGGATATTATTGTCCTTGGACACCAACTCCCATGTATCGGGAACCGTACAAGCGGCCATTAATACCGCCAACAGCAACATTGCTGCTCTCAATAGTTTTCTCATGGTATTCATCATTAATCATTAATTATTCTTGAGGAGTAAACATCACAATATATCCACCCCCTGTACGCATGTGTCCCGTCAAAGCATCAGATTTTCTACAGAAGACACGTTCTGTCTTGATAGCGGCAGCATCAGACGGCCGATCATTCAAAACCATTCCTTCATACCATCCGTCACCCAAAAATGATAAAGGAAATTGCAGGGAACATTCCTCTTGTCCATTCAGCACAGCCAAAAACCAAGTCTTTCCGCTTCTTCGTGCAAATGCCGCAACCTCACCTATCCGACTGGATGGCAATACCACCGTCTCATCCCAGGTAGCAGGTATTTGCTTCAATAATTTCACAGCCGGATTATCCAACATCGCTTTCGGGTGTGAACTGAAGAATATGACAGAAGAGTTAAAAACAAGTGCCGTAGCTAACTGATGTACCCATGACGTTTCCAAACGACGTTCTCCAAAAATAACGGGTGTATAATCTCCGGCTCCCGCTACCAGACGAGTGAAAGGCAAGGTTGTATTATGCGTGCTCCACTCATACTGATTTTTCCCATATTCCAAGCCACGAATACCTTCACGACTCATCTCATTCGGCCACGTACGCACTTCACCCGTCGGTTTATTACTGCCATGAATGTTTAGCATCAGTTTATATTCCGCCGCTTCCTTCAGACATGACTGATATAAATCGACAAATTCTTTCGACTCATGTGAGAACGCGTCAAGTTTCAAGCCGACAACTCCTAATCTGTGACAGCGTTCAAACAATTCTCTGCGTTTTTTAGGATCACGCATATCCCGGCCGTGACGCCATAACCAGATTTTAACTCCAAACTGAGCCGAATAATCCACTAGTTCTTTTAACTGTTCATCTGTCCAACGATACCAAAAAGCATCTACCGTATTATATTCAAACCCTAATTCTCCGGCTAGTTTAGAAAATTCTTTCATTCCCTCCACTGTCCGTGCTCCACCATCCAGCCAGCACCATACGGAACGTCCCGGTTTAATCCAGTCCGTATTTATTCCTTTAGGGAATAGTCGTTTATCCGGTGCCAGAGCCAAGTTGGTTATCAAATCGGAATTCACCAACTCATTCAGATTATCGGCTATTATGATTGTACGCCAGGGAGTTATTATAGTAGCTGCCAAAGCTGCCGGTTTCGATAACCGCCGGGCTTCCGCCAGACTATAATCATGGGCAAAAGGATATCCGGCCGGTTGCGCATGTCCCAGTTTCGTTTCAAAACCATTCTTACCATTTGCCTGCAATGACATACCGGCATAATTCATCAAAGCGGATTCTGTTATGCAAAGATAACCGGATTCTCCCGGCAATTGCACCGTTACCGGAGGAGCAGCCCATTCTCCCTGCATAATTTCAGAGATATCCTTTCTCCGATGGATACCTTCATAGTGACAATACATATCATGATACCACACCGTACTCCCCACCGGCAATGTAAATAATGTATGTTCATCCGGCGTTCTTATTTCTCCCTGCTTACCGGGAAGTATCATCCGAAAAGCGACACCATCGTTATAAGCTCTCGCCTCCAAAGAGAAATCAGTCTTCAAACTACTATTTCGTAACTTGATAATTTGTCCATTGCTTCTATCTACCGCCAAAGAATGACTGCCCCGGATAGGATAGGTATTATCCGTCTTATATGTATCTGAAGACAGAACATCGACCGAATTACAAAGTTCCGATTCATCTATGGTCAGACGCACAGGCGACTCTACCAATACCTTCACTCCGTTTTTCTCTACTTCATAATAAAGTCCTTTTTCTTTTAGTTTCAACACCAAAGAAATAGAGCCATCCGGACTGGTGACCGGAAACAGTGTCTGTGCATTGGCATAAACCAAGGCACAAGACCCCATCAATATTGCACAAATAGTTTTTCGCATAATCACCGATTATTTGTAAATCTGTATATCCCCATCTTCACAAATAATCTCAGGACGAGCATCGGGATTCTTCAACTCAAACGTAACATTCTTCAGTTTCAATCCTTTCACATGGCGTGCCCATACCCCGTATGCCGGAATCTTAGGTCCGAAAGTTTTCACTTCAGGATATTTGTCTATAGCTTCAGGCACCTGAGACAAGGCATCTTCAGGAGTTCCTGTACCCAATAAACGAATATGAATATTTTCCAAAGTCAGGTTTGTGATATAGTGTCCGGGAATACCTGTAATCAGGATGCCGGAAGGAGGTGTCAGTTGAGCCTTATCGGCAGCCACTGCCTTTACGTTGCGAATAGTCACATTTTCAAAGACTCCAATCGGTTGCTGACGGTCTTCTTTTTTGCGAAAAACACTAAGACGAGCACCCAAACGAAACAGCATCGGAGTACGTACTTCGTCCATTGTGATATCAGAGATTTCCACATTACGCAGATGGGCTCCATCTACAGAGAATAACTTAATACCTCCATTCTTGGTATCGTAAATATGACAATTGCTGATCTTGATGTTCTCAAATCCTGCCATGGATTCGGTTCCCATCTTAATGCCCGCCTGATTGCTTTTCAGCTTCATGTCCGTAACAATGATATCATCGCACCCCATCTTGCTGGAAGTGGTCTTGAAACAAAGTGCATCGTCGCCACTGACAATATCACAATTACTAATACGTACATGCTGGCAACCATCAATATTAATACCATCATTATGAGCTACTCCAAAACTGCGTATCGTCACATTGTGGATATTCACATTACAACATTGGAAATAATGGGAAGTCCAGGCACCTGCATATTTTAAAGTAACTCCTTCCACGCGCACACCTTCGCAACGAACCCAACGAAGCAAGAAAGGACGCAATCCCCAACGCTGTCCTTCCGGACGGGTATCAACTTTTATATGCCGTTCTTTCAAAGCCGAACCTTGACCATCGATAACACCTTCACCCTCCAAGGCAACATTTTTAGCATCTACCGCTACCAGTAATGCCCAACCGACATCAATGCCCAGACCTTCGGTAAAAGGATCAAGGTTATCGTAAGCTTTATAATCGGTAGTGCCCAGAATAAGAGCATCTTTCTCCAAATGCAAAGTCACATTATCTTTTAGCACGATAGTAGCCGACAAATAGGTTCCGGCAGGCACAAGTACTGTTCCACCACCTGCCTTATGACAAGCATCAATTGCTTTCTGGATAGCGGGCGAATCCATCTTTTTGCCGTTTCCCCGAGCACCGTACTTCTTTACATTAAATGTTTCAGCCTGCAACGTAAATGGCAGAACAAGTAACATTAACAACAGTAATAAATTCTTTTTCGTTTTCATGGTTAGTATATGTAAGTTAACTATTTAATTTCCTTTGCAATATTCACTGTATAGATCCTGTTACTGCGCCGTCCCGGATGTTCCAAACGCAATTCATTGGTACCTTTAGCCAACGCTACAGGAAATACAAACTCTCCGCGTTTCCCACCAAATGTAGCCAAATAACCGATATTCTCACTGATTTTCTCCCCATTAATATATAAGTAAGAAGGAACCGGATTGCCACCCGCATAAGATACGACCAAATAATATTCACCTTTATGTGGAATGTTGACTTTCCAACTCACACTTCCTTCAGAACTTCCTTTCTCGCCTTTGAATTCTACCGAACCATCCTCATTCAAGGATGCAGATCCCTGTCTTTCCATATCTTTAGCCTGGCATATCTCTATATTCTTCAAACGACGTACCACTACACGTTGTGAAGATGTTACCTTTCCCTTTGCCAAAGTCTCCAGATTAAACTCAGTCGTCTTAGAAACAGATAAAGGAATGACGCCTTCTGCAACTTCCAGATGTTTACCATTCAATCGCACTTCATCTGCATGGGATGTTTTATAATGCAAGGCATTTTTATCTGCGTAGAAGTATTCTATTGCCGGACGCTTTTCATCCAACGGAACCCTGTATAATTCAATCCCTTTACCTGTACCCAGATTACGACTGTACATCCGGTGCGTTGGATTATTCCAATGCTCATGTACTCCCAGGCTACCTTGCTCTTTTCCGATATAAACTATCCCCGAAGGAGGATTCCCTATATTTGCCGCCTCATGAAGAAAATTGTCGGCATTGGCACATAAAGGAAGTTCCGAATAAATGAAATCAAGTACCACTGATTCGATAGCGACCTGATCATTGGAAGCCAGAAAACTGGAAGTCCAGCCATTATTGAACGGAGGAAGTTGGAAACGTACCGCTTTCCCGTTATGCTTGGGATTTACGTACATAGCATCCACCAAATACACCAAGGTATTTCCACCTATACGCTCGTGAGCCATCAGATCGACAATGCTATTATAAGTGCCCATACCACGGAAAGAAGACCAATCACGAATAGAAAGATGCAAGGGCGGTACATTGCCTATTGAACCGAATTGATTCTTACCGGTAGCAGTTATAGCTGTCTGTCCGGCACTGTCCCGCCATTTATCGGTCGGTTCAGAGTGTCTTTTCATCAATGCCATGTTAATCATATAGTCGGCTTCGTAAGCCGCACGTGCCAAACTTCTGGCACCGGCATCAGTAATCTCACTGGAATAACGAATTACATCGGGAACAAATCCTCCCCAATTCTGATAATTGACATTTGGATAAACCGGTTGTACATAATCGTAAACAGCCGAAATACCCCGACGCTGTGCATCATATACCGTAATACAGCTCTGAGGAACCTTCATGATATCCACCAATTGATGCAGCAAAGAATATACTGACTGTGGAGTAGCATCAATGATATTAGTTCCACCATTGTCATTCAAATTAATCTTGATAGCAATCTTCTCACCTTTCTTGTACTTTACCGCTCCTTTACCTTTCTTATAATTAAAGGTTCTGAACAGTTCATCCCATGCCTTATCAATCGTATTCTGGCGGGTCAGCGCAATAATCACTCCCTCCATCATATCATCGACACGTGTCTGACTATTATTATCCGGATCCGAATAAAGTCCTCTTTTTCCATCCCAGGCAGCCGCCTTCGGATCATGTGCCCATGCCACCCGCCCCGGATGAATTCCTCTGGCTACTCCCATCGGAGTGTTGGGAGCATCAATAGGCACAAAACGTCCCATATCAGTACCATTATCTATCTGCTTACGAATGACCTGCCCCATCAGAGAATTATCCACTGACATTATATATAATGTACCCGATAATAATATACCGACTGCCAATACGGACAGCCCCATATAGAACCGACGGGAATGCCACAAGAATTTGAAACGTTTCCACGTACCAAACCCAACCAATGTACTACTGATGAAAGCTACAAAAGAGAAAGCGATAGGAGCAGCAATTTGCTGACAAGGATATTCTATTCTGGAAGGTTTGGGTACTACCCGTATCAGAAACCAAATCAGAGCTGCTAATCCGAACAGAGGAAAGCAAACCTTCAAAATAACATTTTTCTTGTTGATTCCAACGATTCGTCCACTCTTCGGACAAGTCTTAAAAAACCATCTTTTTATTTTTGTATTCATTTCATTAGATATAAAGGATTATCTTTCATGGTTACAAAAATAGGCAGATAAAAAAGAGACGATTATCAGTATTTCATCAAATACTTGAAAAATCGTCTCAACCAAGCAGACAGTGTCTTATTTATGTAAATAGAGTAACTCTATTCCAATGTCTTTCCCCATATTACGGCTATATTTCTTTTCTTCCGGATTATTCCAATGTTCCAAGACTCCGAGACTGCCAACTCCTGTACCATCTCTTTCCGGATCATAGAAAGTAGTGGATAACGGACGGTCTGCCAGAGCTGCCTCCACCAGATACATATCGCAATAATCCACATCGGCCATACGCGGAAACTCTGCACTCAGAAAATCAATGCCCACCGCATCAATGGCTACCGGATCCTGGGAAGCCAGAAGTGAGCAAGGCCAGTCTCCATTAAACGGTGACATCTTCCATTTACCTGAAGGCGCCCCATTTACCTTTTCCGAACCGTACAGGCCATCTATCAGAAAGAGCATTGTCTTTTGTCCCAGATCCTTATGTGCGATATAATCGGTAAAGGTCATATAGCGCGGTTTTCCACCACGATCCTGATTGAAATTGTTATGCTGATTTTTACGGAAGTCACGGTTGATATCCGTTACTCCATACCAGTTTTTCGCACAGAGTGTTACTCCCTGTCCGCCATGCCCTTTCAGCAATGCCATATTGATCAGGTAATCAGCCTCAAGTGCACAGTTTGCCAATCCTCGCGCCAAACGGCCATTATCAGTTGAATATGGAATTGCATCTGCCGTATAGGTAGATTGGGTACGCCCGTTTCCTCCTTCATTATCCAGATATACAACACCGGGGAATTCGGCATGACATTTATCATAAAGAGCTTTCGTAATAAAACGGCTGGCATCAAATACTGTGATTTGCTCCTGAGGCACTCCGCCGTCATTCACCAAACTACGAAGCAAGGCAAGCGTCAGATGCGGAGAAGCATTCAACTGCTCACAATCTTCATGGGAGAAAGTATTATTCTGATTAATCTTGATAGCAATTCTTTCTCCTTTCTTATATCCACGCTGCCCCTTATCATGCTGTTGATTGAAATAAATAAAAAGGGATTTCCAGGCTGCCTTTTCTTTTTTCTCTCCGGTCAAGGACAAGAGAGACTGGTTTAGAAGCCAGTCGGCATCTGCCTGATTATTCCAACGATCTTCAAACCAAAAGCCCTCCCCTTTCTTCCACGTAGCGGCACCCGGCGCATGAGTCCATACCACCCGACCCGGATAAATACCTTTCGCCTCCCCTACCGGATTATTCTTACCCCATGCCATACGCGGTTCTCTAGTCGGAAGAAAAGTTTGTGCCAGCATGTCAGTGCTATTTTCTACCAACATCAAAGCACCGAAGAAACAAAAACCTGCAAAAGCAAAAACCCCTACCACTACTTTCCGGTTACGGAATGCTTCACGCAACTGTCGCAGACTCACCCAGACTCCCGTAAACGAGAGTAAGTACATGACAAATGCAGACATCAGCGGTGCCGCTGTCTGCATACATGGATAACTGGCACGGGAAGGTTTCGGAATAACCCGTACCAAAAACCAGATAGTAGAAAAAAGACCGAGTCCCCAAAAGAAGAGTATCTGTATCCCTCTGGAAGTAAATTCCCCTTTCTCGGTCCTTTCTTTAAAATATAAATAAATACGTTTCATACTTTCTCACCATTATCTATTATTTCTTCATGTTTCTCTGTTCTTATTTGATGATAATCTTTTCACTACGAAGCACTTTTACGTTTTCTTTATCCGTAATGCCTTCTTTCACTTTCAGATTCCTGATCTCAGCGCCAATCACATCATCCAGTACTACTGCATAACGACCATCTTTCTGCTCAGCACTGATACTGCAATTATCTAATAGGAAGTCCTTCACATGACGCGCCCAGAAACCAAAAGACGGTTGTATTTTCAAATCACCTACATTATAACGTCCTACTCCGATTTCAGGCGGATACGCTTCTGCATCTTCTACCGGATGTCCGCCTTTCACAAGTAAATTTACATCATGGAACTGTACATTCTTAATATACCCGGTATGCTGGCCATTCGGCAAACGAAATGTCAGTCCTCCTTCCACAACTTCCGTATCCGGCAGTTTAAAACCTGCAATGATGGGTGTTGCCGTATTTTGAGAACCATCGTATGCTTTCCAGCGACCTCCACGGAAAGAACTCCCTCCGTATACTTCATCAATGTCTACACCACAAATCACAATATTCTCCACTTCACCGATATTAGAGTTGGTCACCAGTAGTTCCTTGCGAACATTTCCATTTTCTGTGAACGTGAAAGGAGCTACATCAGCACCCAACACACGGCCTCTATTGGATATAGATATGAAGAACGGAGCACGGGTACGATGCATCACCGAACGGGAATGTATCGGTCCTGTCTTTCCACTATTCAGATAGACATTTTTTATATGTCCGCCATCATTGGTAGATATGGAGAAACCTGCTTTATTGGCACCCAGTACATAAATATTATCCACGTATAAGTCCTGAATATCATCCGCTGTTTCCGAACCTATCTGGAACAGGTTACAATTGGTATCTCCAACGATATTGCGTACCATATAGTTACGTGCTGGACGGGTAAAACCTAATGAACAATCCGAACCCGGTTTCACAATGTCATCCGAACTGACACGCGAGTAAATGTTCGTCACCGTTACGTCATTGCACGCCATAAAGTCGTAGATATCACGGGCATTCCGGGTATTATGTTTGGCAAAATAGGTATCATGCACATGAATACCATCAGTACCAGTAGCCAACAAAACAAAATGCCCGCCCTGATCTATATGCAGCATATTGCTGACATCATAATTCTTCCGGTTATCCGTATCTATGTAGTAAGGCTCATCTTTTTGCGGATCATACCACATATCTTTATCTATGTTCCAGCCTCCAATCTCAATATTGGTACAAAGTTTCAAAGAAAACATTTTGTCACAGCGCTTCTCGGGAGCATTATTCATGACTTTATCAGAAGTAACCAAATTACCATTACCCGTGATACGGCCTGTACCCACAATCTTCACATTATCAATGCGTTCTCCAAAGAACATTGCATTGCGGAAGAACGTATGCCCCACATCCTGCTTCGTCAGATAGTTCTCCGGATCGGCATAAGGGCGAGGATCGGTAGGAGAAAGTCCCGAACGATAGGCCCGGTCACTAAACCAGGTCGTTTCCGGCGCATCACCACCCGGAAGTCCCTGAATGGTAGCGTCTGCATCCAGATGTAACCAGACATTACTCAACAGATGAACCGTCCGCACATTATAGGTGCCTGCCGTAAATCGCAGAATCCCCCCACCCAACTTATTCATCTCTATAATAGCTTTGTTTATGGCTTCCGTATCGTCTGCTATTCCATCTCCTTTCACTCCTGTAGTCTTAATATCCTGCAAACCGGAATAGAACCAGGCTATATTTGATTCTCCCTGGTTATCACCTCCTTTTACAAGCAGTTTAAAAGCATACAATTGATTAGGATTCAACCGGCCGGCAGCAGCGAAATCATCGTCCGGCAATATCCCTGTTCTTACAGGTTTCCAGGTTCTTCCCTTATCCTCAGACAATAGCAAAGTCACAGACTCTGCATTACGAGGAGCTGTCCAGTAGAAAGAAGTGAAAGATAAATCCCAATTCTTTTTATATGTAAATGCCTGTAAGGGAGTACGGGTAAAATCGGAGACAGTCGTCACTCCTTCAAATGTTGCAGTAGCAACCGGACTATGCAGAACTTCCGGTTGAGAGGTTATATAATCAGCTTCGAATGTATAATTACCTTTTTCCGGTATTGCCACTCCGTGGAAACAAAGACGGATATCAGGACCGTTAGAGGGACGGAAATCCAAATCTTTAAATATTAACAGGGTACCTTTCTTCCCATCTTTACGAATTTCCACATCCCCAACCTTTTTATACGAATAGTTGGTTCCGGTTCTTCCGATAGACTGTTTGGGCAAATCACGAAGAATCACTTCTCCACGACCTATTACATTTACCGTTGTATTGTCCAATGTTACAGCAATCCCTTCCGGTACGCGAATAGTGACAGTAGTCATCGGGCTACGCTGTCCGGCATAAAAATCAAGTGTCAGATTTCCCGCAGTCTTTATGGTAAATGCAGTACGGTCCAACTTTATCACAGGCGGCAATGCCCCTTTACGTACCCCTACCAGCAAACGCTTTTTAGAAGTTGATTGCAAATAATCTCCATGAGCCGGAAAACCTTCTGTTTTCTCCTGTCCGGCAGAAGTAAAAAGACGATAAACGCCCGAACCGGAATGAACCAACTGTTCTTTCAGAGCTTCAACTGACGGCAAAGTAGAACTTAAGCCCTCATTTTCGGGAGTATCTACAGTATAGCGATAAGTAGAACCTTCAAACAACAATAAAGAATCGCGCGTCAGTTGCCAGGGATACAATTCCCCTGCCTGAATACCTGTTCCTACCACTCCCAATAACAGGGACAAAAGAAAAGTTTTTGATAATATAGACCTCATATCCAATAGTGTATTTCTCATAAATCAGCGATTCGTATCGATATGGTTAACATTCTCTTTCAACGCCTTATACCATGTCGGACCGGCAGTAAAGATACAGGCATCTATCCGTTCTTTTTCCTCTTGATTCAAACCGTCAGGCATATCAACCGGCTTAAAACCTTCTCTCACCTGTTCATAAGGGACACTCGAAAGTGAATTCTTATCAGAAAATGCCCACTCATTATCCAGAAACAAGAAACCAGGAAGTACTTCATCCGCCCTCACTATTTTCAAATCAGGAGTTTGTCCTGCAAACAGATTATGGGCAAAACGAACATTGCGGGGCATCTTTTCTCCACGGCCTGATCCCAACTCCAATGAACTATTCAGAAAGGTATTATAAGCGATATCCACATTCTCTACCCGATGGTATGAAGTTAACGGTTCTTGTTTCACATCCGTTTCTGCCGTAGGACGTTCGTAGACTCCTACACGTACCAACAATCCGAATGACCTTACATCTTTAATATAATTATCGTAAACCGTATGTCCCTGGTTAATAATACGAATACCGGCGGTTCCACGCAGATTATGTCCTATAAATGTATTCGACTCTATCACATTATAATGCCCATGACGACAAACCAATCCACCGGCAGATTCATAAAACAAGTTCCTACGCAATACATTATGACAGGATTTCACAGAAATAATCTCATTTTCTCCACTACATCTGAAAAAGACATTATCCTCGACAATCGTACGTGATTCCAATTGGGAAGACCAGGAATGCCCGATACGAATAATTTCTGCTCCATTGCCACCGTAAGGCTGACGTTCACCAAAGAAATTATGATCTATCAAATGATTATTCAAGTGGTTATCAGCACTCAGCCATACCTGCAACACCAGTCCGCCTACTCTTTTATTAGCAAAGTAACAATGGTCTATCCGGTTATTGGTTCCCCGTAATCCGACCCAATATTCATCTCCTTCATTCGGTCGTTCACCTTTCTGAGGATCATTGCACTCATCAATCACACAACGAGTCATCCGGCAATAAGAAGCATACACACCTTTTTCTCCTTGAAAATCAATCATATCATGCCCTATGGCCCATGCCTTATAAAAGAGCAAGTCTTCCAGTTGCAAATACTCTCCATATATCTTCAGCCTTAACTTACCGGAAATAACAGCCTTTCCGGGATTCTCAGCCCGCCAAACAATCGGTTTACCAGAAACACCATTACCAGTAAAATGTATTTCTTCCAGATTATGATACGTTCCGTCTTTCAGTACGACGGCATCCCCCGGCTGCAAGTTTCCACTACCCAGCAACTGCTTCATTGCCTGCACATCTCCCGGTGAGAATGTATACTCTTTGGCACTGGCAAAGAGCGACACCATTAAGAGCAAAAGAACACAAAGTTTTTTCATCATGTTTTTCCAATTAGAGTTTAAAAATCACAGAGCAAATATAGATGATTAAAACATGAACAGAAATAGGTAACTTCCCTCTGGAAGTAGTTTGAGAAGATACTTCAAAAGAATGGTACGTTTTTATAAATCTGAAGTGCAGATATAAAAAAATCGTCCCCTTACATTGTGATTACAACGTAAGGGGACGACCCTATTCTAAATCGATTTTTTTTATTTCTTAGGAGCCGGAGAAGAATATCTTGCGTTCAATCCTTCTACGATTTCTTTCGTAATGTTATAGATGCTGTCAGCGTACAACAGATTGTCGAAGCCTGTATTACTGATAATCATACTGTATCCTTTTGTCTTATTATACTCTTTCAGGAAAGCATTGATAGAATCGCGCAATTGCAGGCTATTCTTTTCGTTTTCGCTCATCAACTCTGACTGCAATTTGTTGCTCAAAGTCTGCAAATCCTGTTCCAGTTTGGCAATGCGGTTGTATTCCTGCTGTGCTCTATCCTGAGAAAGGTATGCATTATTCTGATACTTCGTCTGGAAATCCTGTTTCTGTTTATCCAATTCACGAGCTTTCTGATTCAGCGTCAAGCGTACATTTTCACTCTTCTTTACCATACCTTCATTCAGGTCGATGCAGAAATTATATTGTGCCAGAAGCGTGTCTATTTCAACATAAGCAATCTTCATTCCAGTAAGTTCACCTGAAGCTTGGCCTGACGTAGTTGCCGTTTGATTTTCAGCTTTACCTGCACACTGAGAAAATAAAACGATAAGTGCAAGAGCAGCCAAACCGTTTACGAGGTAGTTCAATCTCTTCATAACTTGTAAAAAATATAGTTTTAAAATTATTAATTCATACTATCATTTAAGGCTTTTTCCAGTTCATCAATAGAAAAACGCGGCTTCTTCTGTGCTTCCCTGTCTTGCGATTGGGCACACCCAATACCTCTCTCCCGCATTGCTTTATTACCGCTGACGTGCCCGTTAGGGAACTTTCCGCCTTTCACAAAAAAGACCTTTACACCTAATAATGCAATACAAATAGCAACTATTAACAAACTTATCAATACTGTATCGAGCATTTCTACTATTTTTGTAATACGAAAACAGACTGCATTTCAGCAAAATGAAAATAAAATTTTCTTTTGCATTCAATTTGCTCTATTTTTGTGGGTGCAAATATAGGGCTTTGTATGGACTAACCCGCTTTTTTTACCATAAAAAAAGAGAAGCGGTTATAAAATAGCCAATTAATTTAACCATATTTAGCAATAAGAGGTTAAATACGAACATTCATAAAGGAATTAATATGGAAAAGAATGAACTGAAACCGGCAGGCGTTTTTCATTATTTCGATGAAATCTGCCAAGTGCCGCGTCCTTCAAAGAAGGAAGAGAAAATGATTGCTTATCTGAAAGCATTCGGTGAGAAACATAAGTTGGAAACGCTGGTCGATGAAGCCGGCAACGTCCTCATCAAAAAGCCCGCTACACCGGGCATGGAGAATCGGAAAACCGTTGTACTGCAATCTCACATCGACATGGTGTGCGAAAAGAACAACGATGTGCAGCATGATTTCCTCACCGACCCGATAGAGACTGTGATTGAAGGTGAATGGATGAAAGCCAAAGGTACAACACTAGGAGCCGACAATGGTATTGGCGTAGCCACTGAACTGGCTATCCTTGCTGATGACAGTATTCAGCACGGACCTCTGGAATGCCTGTTTACAGTGGACGAAGAAACCGGGCTGACCGGTGCCTTTGCCTTGAAAGAAGGTTTCATGAACGGGGATATTTTGCTGAACCTCGACTCGGAAGATGAGGGTGAACTCTTTATCGGCTGTGCAGGAGGAATCGACTCCGTTGCAGAGTTTATATATAAAGAGGTGGATGTACCTGCCGGATATTTCTGTTGCAAAGTACAAGTGAAAGGTTTAAGAGGCGGACATTCCGGTGGAGATATCCACATGGGACTTGGCAATGCCAATAAGATACTGAACCGCTTCCTGAGCCAGGCTTTCCAGAAGTATGATATGTACCTGTGCGAAATCGATGGTGGTAATCTGCGCAATGCCATCGCTCGCGAAGCACACGCCATTATCGCTATACCGGAAGACAATAAACACGATCTGCGTGCCGATCTGAATATATTCGCAGCCGAAGTACAGGCAGAGTATGCCGTAGTCGATCCGACGTTGCAGCTCGTTTTAGAATCGGAAAATGCTTGTGCGAAAGCTATTGATAAAGATACCACCAAACGTTTGCTGCAAAGCCTCTACGCTTGTCCCCACGGAGTTTATGCCATGAGTCAGGACATCCCCGGACTGGTGGAAACTTCCACCAATCTTGCATCTGTCAAGATGAAACCGGGCAATGTGATTCGTATCGAAACCAGCCAGCGCAGTTCTACCGCCTCTTCCAAGCAAGACATTGCCAATATGGTACGTACCGTATTCGATATGGGTGGAGCCAAAGTTAGTTTCGGTGACGGCTACCCGGGTTGGAAACCCAATCCTCACTCCGAAATACTGGAAATTGCAGTCGAATCTTACAAACGTTTATTCGGTGTAGATGCGAAGGTAAAAGCAATCCATGCCGGATTGGAATGCGGTCTGTTCCTCGATAAGTATCCTTCACTGGATATGATATCCTTTGGTCCGACTCTGCAGGGCGTACATTCCCCCGATGAACGGATGCTGATTCCTACAGTGGATAAATTCTGGAAACACTTGCTGGATATTCTGGCTAATGTTCCCGTAAAGAAGTAACAAAAAAACTCCCGGCAGAATGTTAGTTATCTGCCGGGAGTTATAAAAATATTTAAGTATTTTAGAGTTCTACTTACCGTCTATTTACTATAATCATTCTCTCATAAATAAATTATCATATTTATCCGTTGTCAAATCCTTTAAGATAATATTTATGCAAGTAATTAACTCCGGCAAGTGCCTTTTAATAATCTTAAAAATATTCTCAGGATCAACATTTCCATATTCATGAGAAATTATATTCCTCAAAGCAAAAATACCCTTCCAATAGACTTGAGGATAATTAGAAAAAAGATTAGAAGATGTCCAATCATCAATTTTCCGAGCAGTTTCTCCCACAACCTGAATAAGCATGCATGCAGCATCAAACTTTTCCATATTTGCAGATGATATCAAAAAATCATGATATGAAGTTATAGTTTTATTTCGCTCTATAACTAAAGTTGATTTTTCAATAATCAAATTCAAATACTCAACAATCATTATTTTAGACGAATATTGCATCTTTCAATATATTAACTTTAAAAGATTCTCTTAATGAATCACGAAAATTAACCACATCAACTTTATAGTTCGTCAATTTTTCCAATTCTTCTTTAATAGCAACTAAAATAAAGAAATCAGATTCCTGTAGAGTAACAACTACATCCAAGTCACTTGTATCCTTTTGCTGTTTCCGAGCAAAAGAACCAAACAAGCCTAAAGTCTTAATGCCATATTTATCAGCATAATTAGCTTTAAACTTTCGCAATATATCAATGACATCTGAAGTATTCATAATTCATATCTATGCTTACTACTAAATAATGATACAAAGATACTACAAATTATGAATTCATCAAGAAAACACCCGTCATATTTGAAATTTTATAAGCATACTAATATTGTTTCAAACTCACAGATGAAGCCTAAAGTATTTCTTCATAAACCACACATAAATGAGACTAAGCACCAAAATAGCGCATAAAAGATACAAATACCCCCTATTCCGACAGTATATATATCCTATTACTATTACAGCTTGCGTCAACATATAAACCAGGGACACCGCCACATGAGGTATTTTCAATTCATTCGCCATAAGCTGATACATGTGTTTCCGATGTGGTAAACCTATGTTTTCATGAAGCATCAGTCGGTGAACGATAGTCAAAACACTATCAACGCCATAAACAGACAACAGGATAATCCAGCTGAAATCCTCAGTCTTGAGAATTAACTTTCCTATCAGGAAAAGAAGTATAAAAGCAATACTTACAGAGCCTACATCACCGGCAAAACATTTCGCCTTCTTACGAAAGTTGAAGAAACAAAAGACCAATACAGAACAAAGAACCGTATAGATTAGAGCAGGTTCTACAAACTGCGTTATTTCAGTATTGATATAAGCCAGTGCAGCAAGGATAACCAGCGAATAACCACCTGTAATGCCATTGATGCCATCCATGAAATTATAAGCGTTAATGATGCCCGTACAAACAATTAACGCTACGATAATCCACCACCAGGGAAGAGTAAACAATCCCCATTGATAAACCATCAAAACCATAGCAGTAAAATGCAACATCAACCTTAAGCTTTGGGAAATAGAACGAATATCATCCACAAAACTGATAAACGTTATCAAGGTTAAAGCTAATATGAACCAGGGATATTCCCAATGGTTAGTCAAGAAATAAGCTAATGCGCCAAAATAGAAGATGATTCCACCACCACGCAAAGTAATCCGGGTATGGGAACTTCTCTCATTGGGCTTATCGATGATATTGCACTTATCAGCTATTCTAAAATAAAAAAGTTCTGCCAGAAATAGCAGAACCAGAATAATTACATAATACATCATGCATTTTTATTAATCCAATAAAACCATATCTGAACACAGACAAATAAAAAAGCTGCTATACCTACTACAGCCATTACAATTCCAAAGCATATACTCATTCTATCTTGAAGTTTTCTAATACATTTGTTGGCTTCCACCCTAATTCACGCATTGCCTTCTCATTACTAAAAGTTAGCGACTTGGTTATTTTATTAAGTTTCAATGAGTTTAATGGAGCTTTCTTACCCAAGCAGTCCCCTATCAAAGCCATACTTTTTGCCAGCCAATAAGGGATTGATAAAGGCAGTGACTTATTCATCTGATTACAAATCAGTGTTTCCAAATCCCTGAATGTAGGTTGATAACTATCACATACATTATAGATACCTCCTTTTCTAACCAACAATGGAATCAGATTCGCAATATCTTGCACCATCAACACACTTTTACGAGCTCTACCATCTGCAATACTAAAATACCTTCCTCTACGAATGCCTGTTATCATTGCTCCCAAATTGCCCGGAGGATTAAGACCAGCTATCAAGGAAGGGCGAATTATCCCCAGTACAACATTGTGTTTCCGACACCAATTCTGCAAATATTCTTCCGCTAAACGTTTGCTCATAGCATAAGGAGTGGTTCCATTTAGCGGATACTCTTCCGTTATGTCTACTCCATAGTCACAACCATATACTGCTACTGTGGAGACAAAGATAAAAGCTTTCGGTACTCCGACTTTCTCCAATGCAGTACAAAGATTCTTTGTTCCTTGCAGATTTACATCAAAAAACGCCTGTCGTTCAGCGTTCGTTTTAGGAATAGAATGAGCTTTTCCAGCGGCATGTAATACAATATCATAACGTTCGAGTAGTGCCGGAACTTCTCTAGCAATGTTTACGGTATAATTATCTTGTTGGGTTAGACCAACAGTTGTTACATCATACATTTTCTCTAAAAGAGGACGTACATTGTTGCCCAAGAACCCAGAGGCTCCTGTGAATAAAAGTTTCATGAAAATATAAAATTATCAGATATCACTTTTTCTATAAATTTCCTGAGTTTTTCTATTTATATAGGCACGTTCTTTATCGAAAAACCACCCCCACTTATTCAAATAATAAATAGCAGCTTTTACATGAATCCAAAATAAATGCAAATTTCTATGTGACCCCTTTGCATGATTGTGCACAATTGTAACTTTGGGATAATACATAGTTCTATACCGCTCATAGATACGACGGTTCAAATCAGTATCTTCACCATACATAAATATTCCCTCATCAAAAACTCCAATTTCGTCTATCACAGATGAACGCAAAAACATAAAACAGCCAGACAAATAAGGTACATTCATTTCATGAGTATAATTAGCAAATCTCATTTCAAATCGATTATTCAACTTATCTTTTATACTCTTTATTGGAATAAACATCCGACCTATCCAGTCCATCGGAGTCGGTAGTAATTTACATAAATATTGTAATTCACCATTTGGATAAATAACATGCGGCATTACATTACCTACATCAAGATTCTGCTCCATATATTCATATAATGTTTCTAACACACCATTACCGAACTGAATATCCGGATTCAATATTAAATGATATTTCCCCAAAAGATGTGTACGTTTTAATACTACATTATGACCTGCACCAAAACCACGATTAACATTCAAGTAAATATACTCTACTCGCTCATCTGAAATAATGTCCTCCAAAAGAGGTTCCGGAGAATTATCTATCAAAAAAAGTTTCACAGCCAAACTAGTATTAAGAAAGCAATCTATCGCCAACTTAAGTTCCTTACGTTCATTCTTATAAAGCACAATAGATGCGGTTATTTGTTTTTTTTTCATACAGTAACCAATTAATAAAAATGGAAAAACATATCTTTTAGTAACTAAGACTAGTCAATTATTATATGGCCTATAATACAATGAATATTTTATCGATTAAAATCCAAATCACTGACAAACAAACACATTATCTTAACAAGATAATAACAAAACAATCCATATTAAACATTTTAGGCATTCTTTTTTTTACAGCGCAATACAGAAGAAATCAAAATAGAAAAGCGAGATATAGAAGAGTTAAAATAAGCAATACTATAATTTATTTTCAAAAGCAATAAACTTTTTATTCCCCCACCCAAAGCTCGCATACATACAATAAATGCATCATAGTATAGATGATGTTTACACAAGCAATAAACAACTCCTTTGCCATAGTTATTAAACCTTACAACTAACTGTTTAACAGAACATTGCTTATACTTCCACTTAGAAGCAGGGTGATAATTATACAAGCTATCATTATAAATAAACCCATTGGAAGAATAACAACTTCTAATAAAGTAATCGTTATCCTCCCCTGCCCCATAATGTGTACCGACCCCTAATTTTTCATCAAAAAATCCAACTTTTAAAAAAGTATCAAAGGAAATAAGCATATTTACTGAACAAGCCGCTCCCCAATCTAAATATGACAATGTTTTTCCAAAAATAAATTTGTGTTTTTTAAAAAGAACATTTGTGTTTGTACAATAAATATCAACAATATAATTAACACCCTCAGAAGCACAAGAGTGGTATCGATCAAAAAAAGAAAAATCAAAAGTTGAATCATCATCAGGAAACATTACATGTGAAGCTTCGATGTTATTTTCCAAAATATACCTTATAGCCAGATTACGAGCACTGGACAGACTCAACATGAAAGATACTGACAAAGTTTTGACTGATATATTTTCTGAGTTCCAATCATCTATTAAATTCCCATTTTGACATACTACAAGTAACAAAAGATTTACTTTAGTATTAGATTCAATTATACTTGAAACTAAGTTTTCAACCAAATCATTCACAACAAATGTTGTAATAAATATCAAATCATATTTTTTAGATTCCATTTATAAATATTTGAAAAGCTCATAAAATACACAAGCGCTAATAACGGATTATAAAGAGTCTCCATCATAGAGCCTAAAACTAAAATCACACAAAACAGAATTACATACTTAGTTATTCTAAGATTCCGAATCATCATGAAAATCACCAAAAGAACTACACAAACCAACACTCCCCCCATTTCCAAGAACATTTGTAATAAAGAATTATGCAAATTCAAACCAATATCAGAAAGTCCCTTCGTCTTACCTGCTCCTATTCCAAAAAGGAATTCATTCATGCTATCCAATTCTGACATTGCATTTGACACTGTTGTAAAACGATGAGAAATTGATGCTATTTTTACCTTCAGCAAATCACTCATCTGAAAATCAGATATATACATCAACAGAACATCAGAATGTATAGCTAGCCAATCATACACAGCAATTAGTACTAGTGCAATTAGTACAATTATTAATTTAAATCTCAATCTGCATACCTCTTCTACAAATTTTTTCTTAAATATACTCAACAGAATTAGAAATGAAATAATAGCAGAAAAAGAACCAGAAAGGAACAGAGAAGTAATAAATAATTTATTATAATGCCCATAATTCCATTTATAGTAATATATATATATCAACATTAAATAAGAAAAGAAATTTGAATCTTCTAAAAGGCCACATGGTCGAGGTAAAAAACCAGACTCTGTAAAATTCATAATAGTACGGCCAACAATAAAATATAAAAAGAAATCAACACAAACTAATATAGCATTAAGCTGCATGAAAAAATAAAAATATTTAGACAAGCAATATTGTTCACGTTGCAAAACATTAGTAAAGAAGAAAGGCAATAAAACCACCATTGTTTTTATCGTTCGAAAAGTAGAGCCAAAACCACTATAATAATAATAAATAAAAGAGAGCATCGTCAATACAACAACCCAAAAAGCAGCGTTCTTATAAATAGCTTTTTTTGTTAAGAAAAGAAATGGAATAATGCCCCAAACTATATATAAGTTATATTTATAAGATAAAAAAGAAAAACTGAGAATAAAGAAAACCTCAACTAAGATACAAATCGATTTCCCGCTTATTACTCTAATGACTTGTTGCATAAAGATATAATTTTCTCAAAAATCCACTTACACAATTTATTTTCAGAAATATCAATAATCCTATTTTTTCAATAATGCGTAAATCATATCTTATCATTTGACTAACTCCGAAAGGGATAACCACACGTTCTGTTAAAGAATTCAAAATTCCACCATTCACATAATAAACAAATATTTGTGATGCAACAAATGTATTCATTGGCATATCAATACTGGATCCCCAATGATACATTTTTTTCATATTCATTATTTGCAGAATAAAATCTATTATAGCTGATGATAGCCCTCTATCTTTCGTATGGGTCACCGAAGAAGTTCTTTGAACATAATTATAATAAGGTTGATTCACCGAACTTACTTTATGACTATTATTATAAGCTTGAAAACACACTAAGCCATCTTCTCCTATTTTTAAGCCATAAGGCATTTTTATTGAATCAAATAGTTTTTTCTTAAACAATTTTCCACATAAGCTCCATGTACAGCGTCTCAATAGAAGAGAAGCTAAAGCATCCTCTTTTCGTACTCCCAAATAGCTATTTTTTTGTATTGCTTTAGACTTTGTTTTATCATCATAGATACAAAAATCACACGATACAATATCACAATCATCATCTAAAGCTATTTGCAGCAAATTAGATATCATATCTTTCTCTATAAAATCATCACTATCCACAAAACAGATATATTCACCTTTAGAATTAGTAACACCCAATTCCCGTGCATACACAACTCCCTTATTCTGTTGGTGGAATACTTTAAGGCGCGATTCATTAGCGGCATATTCATCCAATACTTCTCCAGAAGTATCTGTACTCCCATCATTTATTGCCACAACTTCAATATTTGCATAAGTCTGCGAGAAACAACTATCCAGACACTTTTGCAGATAATTCTCCACGTTATACACAGGGATAATCACAGAAACCAAATGTTCCATTATTAATAAATAATATTAGGTTAAAGATGACATTTACATAATAAACAAAGAAATAGATCGTCTTTTTACTATTCATCAGGCTTAATCTCTATTGCTAGTTCTTTGTATATTCTTATTTTTTAAATATCAGAATTATCTATTACTCATAAGTACTGTCTCATATAATCAACAGATTTAGACTTCCAGCCGTCCAATATTTTATTTATTGGAGCATAATCTATAGGTACTAAAAGGTTTTCCGATAAGTCTTCACCTATAGAAATCATACGATTTTCTAAATGCAACATGCTTAACAGCGAATTAAATCTTGAAGCTCCTCTTTCGGTATTTAAAATCACAATAAACGGTTTATTAAAAATTATAGAGAATACCATTCCATGAAAGGAATCAGTCACAACGAATTGAGCGTCTCGAAATCCAGCTAACCATTTAGACACAGACGGGTAAACACATTCCGAAAAATCATCCTCTATCACATTAGAAAAATATTTTGCAGGTCCATTCTCATGAGGTTTTAAATGTAAAGCACCACTTATCTTTTGTATAATCTCTTTTTTTTCCTGTGTCCGATCCAAAACATAAGTAAGAAGCATATCCAATGAATGAGTTTTATCCTCAGCCTCTATTAATTTTAAATAATCATCTTTAGTCAAAAGCATCGTAGGATCCAAAACATGAGCTACATTCATCTTAAAGAAATATCGACAAATTTGGGCCCCAGAATCTTCCCTGACAGAAACTGCATCAAACAATTTTATGTACTTTGATGCCGCTTTCAAATCTACTTTTGAATACTCATCCAAGTTATCTGTACCAAATGAGGCTGCATATGCTATACGTTTCATTTGCAACCCTTCCGTAAAAGATAAAAAGTAGACAGGTATATCACTCATCGTAGCTCGCCAAACTTGGTCGCTACCTACCACTATTGCATCAAAGAATTGCGCTTTATTGCTCCACGTTTTAGTATTTTTTTCAAAAAAAGGAATTGTAGCAATATGAGTATCAACAAAGTTCCTCATATTAGTGCCAATGCTTTTTAGAGCTATGTTCTCTTTATTAAACGATAAGAATAAGTAGCGATAAGGATAATAACGGTAATCCTTTAATATATAGAAACGAATGGCATGATATACAAAATGTGAGATCCGATACCACAAAGATTTTGGAGTGGCACCATTCCGATCCGTAACAACATCATGCCCCATACGCCTCAAAACTTGTTGCAAAGCATAAGCTTGAAGTAAACCTCCATAATTATAATGTAAAGGTTGTGTGAGGATCAATATTCTCATAGATACATAAAAATGATATTATCAAAAGCAATCCAGCTTTTTCAGCTTCGTCCGAAAACATAAGTCACGGATAAAACCATAAAAACAGCTCAAAACAGCAACGCAGCAACTTCTTTCCACATCTCCCCGAACTCCTCTTCCGTAGCATACTCATGAAAAGCATTGAAGATGCGAACATAAAAACTCAGCTTAATATCTTTACCATCCCGAACTCTCGTAATAGGTGCGACGACTGATATGACAGTCCTCACAAAGCTGTTTGATACTTACTCCCAAATTAAGACGGAATTGGTTGATATACTCACCTAAATTCTCATGACCACATGATTCTTCTGTTTCTTCAAGCATGGCTCTCTATAAAATTTAATGTTAAAATTCGACAATTATATTATCAATCGTACCAACATGTTGGTACGATGCTTTTCCCCTTTCTACGTAACTTCACCGCAGATTAAAAAATAACAAGCAATGAAATCACTTAAAACAACCATTTCCATTACGGAACTGCAAAAAACAATCAAGATATGGAGAAGTCGTAAAATAACAGACTCCACTATACCCAAATTGCTCGATCTGTACCTCGGACTGACTGCTTACATGAATGACAAACACATCTATCCGGTAGAGAACTTCTACGATATCAAGATGTCACTGAGATTTTCCACCACTCAATCGCTCATCGAAGCTGTAAAGGCAAGTCAATCTTTCAAGTTCATTGTGAACGAGGGGCAGAAGCAAATAAAAGCCTTTTATTCTCCACTCTGTCATGAGGAGAATTCTAAATTAGAGACAAAAGAGGATAACAAAAGATCCGAATCATCACTAAATTTACCACAAGCTTTTGCGCAAACTCTTGCGGTGGATAATATATATAATATATATACTAAAGGGAACTCTTCTGACGAAGAGCTTTCGCCTAAAGGCGAAGCAACTTTAGAAGATAAATCTTCGAAGAAAGATATTATTACAGAAGAATCTTTGGCTGCTGCCAAAGAGTTTTTCCATCTCATTAATGAGAATTCGTCACAAAAGGCGCAGATATTGACACCACTCATCAACTGGTTCCAAATACATGAAAGACTTACCCGAAAACACGCGTGCGAAAATCTGGTCTATCTGGTCAACGAATTGCTGATTCCCTATTTCGCAGGACAGGCACGGTTTATGAAATCAAACCATACCGGACGACTTTGCTGGTTGAGTAATCTGCTGAAGTCAGCGCACGGACAGCATTTGCTGAATGATGCGGCACGAGGCAGCAGACAGAAACGGGAACAAATGGCCCTGGAAACGAAGAAGAATCAACGCGAAAATCATCCGGTCAATGAGTTTGAATGGACAGACCCGGAGACGGGAATGAGATTCTACGACGACAAGGATGAAGGGGCGGTGAATATTCCTGCTGATGCGGAAGCAAGACCTTCCGGAAATGCGGTTTGGAATGTGCTGAGCAAGGAATGGGTTTTACCTACCACCTCCCCCTGCGGGGACTCCTCCTTTCCGGAAGGAGGAGAATTGAGATAGTTCTGCTTATAAAATCTACATAAATCATAATTTATAAATCAAAAATCATAATGAAACCATTTTATTATCTTTCTGACTTCCCCGAACGTAAGAACGCGGGACAGAATTTCGTTGCCAAATGTCCCAAATGCGGGAAAAAACATCTTTCAATTTCCCAAAAAACCGGAGCCTTCCACTGCTTCTACGCCGGATGTGACTTCAACGGAAAGCTGAAGGACTTCTGGGAAGAACGGCCGTACAGCGATTCATCATTTATCGGCAACACCGGCGGAAACTATACAGGGACAAGCAAAACTACTCACTACACCGGTAAAGGGAATGATGCAGCATGTAGTAACAGCTCAACAATCAACGGAAAAAGCACATCGGAAGTACCCATGATTCCCGAAGATTATAAAAAGCTCTCTCCCGAAGTATTTTCCAGAATTAAATCCTTGACCAATAATCCGGAAACGAATGATCAGGATCAGTTGGCAGCAAGACGGTACCTCGCAGACCAAGGCATTTCGTTGGAAAAAGCAATCGAAGCTCATATCGGATGTCTCACACACCGCTGCTATGGCAAGGACGATGAGAAAAAAGCCACCGGAACCCAGTATCACTGCATCGCATACGTAAACTATGTGAACGGACAACCTGTAAATGCCAAATACCGTTCGTGTGATCCGTCGACTATTAAAACAACAAGCGACGGAAACGCAGTCGGTACAGAAAATCCCGTCTGTTATACCAAGTTCTGGAGCCAGGACTCACCAACCACACCTTGCGCACCTTATAATATCGACTGTATCAATCCTCTACGGGTATCCGAAGAGCATATTCCACGACTGATTGTCACCGAGGGCGAAAAAGATGTACTTACTCTGCTAGAAACCGGTTACCCCTATGCTATCAGTGTCCCCAACGGGGCTGCCAGCGATTTAGCCAAAACTTTCGAAGCCTTCGAGCCTTGGCTGGATCAGGTTCGTGACATCGTGATTTGTGGAGACCGGGACTTGCCCGGACGTACGCTTATCAAACACCTTACCGACTATTTCGGAGCCCGCAGCCTGCTCACCACTCTGCCAGGCGACTGCAAGGACATATCCGATGTACTTGCTACCTATGGCAGCAATGTGGTGCGCGAAATCATCGAATCGGCAGAGGCGCAACACACCTCAGACATCATTACCGTAAGCGAACGGACTAACGAAATTCTAGACGCCCTGCATGGAGAATACGACCACGGCTACGACGTGGGATACGGACCATTGACGGATCACATTTTTCATCCCACCGATCAAAGCGGACTGATAATCACCACCGGGAAGCCCAACAGCGGAAAGACCGATTTCCTGAACGACCTCACCTGCCGGTTGATGGCCAAAACCGGACGTTACGTCTGCTATCTATCTTTTGAAGTGCCTGATAAGAACAAGCATATCGCCCATCTCATCCAGTTGATGTTGGGCAAAGTAAACACAGCCAATTACACCCGCGAGCAGTTACAACCCATAGTCAGTTTCCTGAACACGCACATGGTGCACCTCGACCTGCACGAAGTCTCTCCTACCCCGACCAATATCATTGCACGGGCAGACAGAGTGCGACGGACAGCTCCTCTGAAATATCTGATTATCGACCCGTACCTCTTCATGGAAATGGAAACGGGACGCTACAGCACCGAAACGCAAGCCATAAAAGCCATGCTGACACAAATGCAGGCATGGGGACGCAACAACAACATTTGGGTAATCATCGTGGCACATCCGCGCAGCCTGAAAAAGCAGAACGGAAAAAACGAACTGGAAGACATAGATATGTACACCATTTCGGGAAGTGCCAACTGGGCCAATCTTGCCGATTTTATTTTCTCCATCTCCCGAATCAAGGAACAGGACCGGAGTTACACCCGACTCGACATGCTGAAAGTTCGCGACCAAGACCTGTGCCAGACGGGAAGCGTACTGTATGTTCGTCAGACTTGCGGACGCTACGATGAACGTGAGTCAGAAGAACAGATCGTGGCTGAAGCACAAGGCAAAATCATGACCAAAGACCGGAATCCTTGGCTTGGAGAAGTTGAGAGTTGAGAGTATTATGCTTGCGGCTTCGTTACCGTTCACTTGTGCAAGTGTTGGCTGACAGAGCCGCAAGCGTCTGCCTTCGCAGCAGCAAGTACAACTACCTTCACTCTCAACTCTCCACTTCTCCAACTTCTTCAAGGTCTTCCCAAATATTCAAAAATCAGGCCGACTTGCTTAGATGTAAAAATCTGCTGAGTCGATCTATAACCTGTTGCCTGCAAAGCAGAATACAACGCTTCATTAAAACGTATCCAGCGAGACAAACGGTTGAGCGCTGAACGCTCTCCTATTTCGGGTGCATAAGCACGCGCCAATTCACTCTTGGAGTAAGGACGCACCGGCCATTCTTCAATGGCAGCATCCGATTCCTGATCACTCACATTTTTCTTCATTTTCCGCTAACTTTTTAGATTCTTTATATGCTATAAAAGTACTAAAAAGTCACCAGATAACACTCATACTGAAGCAGGTTTATCACCGCTCAATGTCACTCATTTTCACACCTATCAGAGGTTGTATCTTTGACTTGTCGGAAAGAAGAAAAAGTCCTTCCCCGACAAAAGTTTAATTTTTAATTATTAATTTTTAATTCATCGCTTATGCCACTGAATTACAGTATTGCAATGCTCAAGAATCCTCAAAAGCAGGATGAAGAGCCCAAGGCTTATGCCAAGTCACAAATAACCGGAGAACTGACTCTGAAAGAGTTGGGACAGCAGGTAGCAAGCCAGACCACCGTTAGTAGAGCGGACGTAGCCGCCGTAATCATCTCCACTGTGGAGAATATGATTGGAGGCCTGAGAGCCGGCAAACAGGTGGACTTCGGAGACTTGGGAAAATTCCGGTTACAAATCAACAGTCGTGCGGCAGACACGGCCGAAAAATTCACGGCTGCCAATATCACCGGAGTAAACATCCAATTCGTTCCCGGAGAGGACCTGAAGGACATCTTTGCCGGAATGAGTTTCTCACCCGTACCTACACGTGCTGCAACGCGTGCATTGCTCAAAGCCCAGAAGGCAGGGCAGACCACCGTAGATATTTCCGGTTCTTCAAACTCAGGCGGAAAACCTGATGGCGGCGGTGGTACCGGTGGTGACGGAGGTATTGAAGACGATCCGCTGGGATAGGACATAAAGGCGCAGCCTTTAGAAATTAAAAATGAAAGAATTAATAATGAAAGGCTGCGCTGCCAATCACTTATCACTTATAACTAATAACTAAATTACAATTCGCATGGAAAAAAAATCAAAATCAACCTGGAGTGTTATCATCAAAGTTGTAATTGCCGTGGCTTCTGCTCTGGCAGGAGTACTCGGCCTTAATGCCTGCATGGCATAAAGGTATGAAAGCAGGCAGTTTCTATCAAAACTATCGGGAGGTACGCCTCCTGATAGTTCATTGTTCAGCAACACGCTGTGACAAGAATTTCTCCGTAGAGGCTCTTCGCCGTTGTCATCTGGCAAGAGGTTTTGCAAGCATCGGTTATCATTTCTATATCACACGTGACGGTGAAGTACACATCTGCCGTCCGGTTCATCAAATCGGTGCGCACGCAACGGGATGGAATGATAAAAGTATAGGTATCTGTTACGAGGGCGGTCTGAATGAAAGTGGGCAACCGGCTGATACAAGGACGTATGCTCAGAAATGCTCGCTACTTGATTTGCTACGACAATTGAAAACAGACTATCCGAAGGCAAAAATACTGGGGCATTATCAGCTCAGCAAGTTGGTGCATAAGGCGTGTCCGTGCTTTGATGCAAAAACTTGCTACAAAGAGCTATAAAAAAAGACTCTATAAAGCACAAGAAAATCTGAGAAATAACAGCACTTCCCCTATATCCAAAGCTTCACTATGTAACAATAGTGAGGCTTTGTATTTAAGGTATCAAATTCAAATCAGCCAATACTCTTTGAGTAAACACTTTGCGCCCATTCAAATTCAAGAAAAAAGAATTAAAATATAAATTAGGATCATTAAAATCCGGATCATTAAAATAATTCAAAAAATGTACATCCTTAAAAGAATCAGTAAATGGATAAATATAATTTTCAAAAAATGCATTTGAAAAGTAGCCCCCTAATTCTCGGGTAACGGGAGGCATGACAAATACAGGTTTATAACCTCTCTGAACTACAAATTCAATTATTTCCTGATACAATTTTATCACCACATGTTGTTTCTCCATGTTTTGAGTTGATAAAGGAGCATTCAAATCAGAAATACCAAACTGTTTTTTCCAACCATCAACCCACATTTGAGCATCAACTTTAAGTTTACGCTTATCTAATCGCTGACAAGCAACTTCAAGTCTTGAATCTTTCTCAACACACCCAAGAAAAGCCCCTAATAAGGCCTTTATTGAAAAAACAGGATCCATGAATAAAGGGTAACGCACAAACAACTTTTCTTTGCGATTCAAAAATTCAGGAAGAATATAACAATACTTCACTCTATGCCATCTATCAAAATCCGTTGTTTTAAGAATAGTCCCCAAAGGTGCCAATGTAAAAATCACAAATCCACATTCATTTATATTTCCATGATATTTTTTAAGTACACCAAAATTTTCATAAGTTGTCTGCAATCCAGTAGACCAATTAGCTCCTATTATATCTTGGAAATGAAAAGAAAATAATGCATTATTCGAACCCAATGAAACGACTTTATATTTTTCTATGCAATCATCAGAGTTACGACTACGAAAAGACAGAGAGTTTGTATGAACAAAAAAATTCTTATACGAAAAAGTATATTTTACCAATTGGTTCAAACAAATACTTAAAATCAAGAATAATAAAAACAAAATTACCCACATAAATACAATAGAACTTAATTCCCCAAATATTAAATCACCTTTCATTTATCTGCCAAAAGAATAAATAATAACTCTATCCACGCTGTTTCAAACGTAAAAATCCATTTCTTAAAAATGAAATCAGCCTTTTCCTTTCTGTTTTCGTAAAACACAATATATATGAAAAAATGAGAATGATAATCGTAGAGACCAAAGCAAGCATAAATAAACGTAAAAAACCCGTATTCAGATTTTCACGTATATAGTAAAGGGGGAAAGCTGTAAAAAGCACAAGAACAAAACAACGAAAATCAACATCAAAAAAATATTTTCGAATAGAATATCCTGTAAAATATTTCATCGCAAACAGTCCGATAAGCTCAACTAAAATATTGATTATAATAATTGAATAAAAAACATAATGCGGCGGATAACCGATTCTGCAAAACCAGTAACTAACAGGTAGAGCCAGACAGAATAACAAACCAAAAATGGTTGAAGTATATTTAATTTTATTCATTGCATGATAAATCGTACCACGTGTAGTTCTAAGTACTACTAACATATTATTTACTAAAACTAACGATGTAAAGGTCACTGTATAATCAGGATAGTTTCCCAGCCATAGTCCCAAAATATAAGGTAACTCTAACAATATAGGAAGGCTCAACATATACATCAATATGAAAGACATTTTTGTGGCAAAAGACACTAAACTCATCATGCCTCCAACATCTCCGGCAGCATATTGCTTGAACAATTGAGGTTTCACTGCTATTAAAAAATTATTCGTAAACTGATTGATAGCAGCTTCTACCTGATAAGCTATTCCACGTGCAGCATTTACAACAGGACCAAAAAAGATATTGAGCACCATATTAATACCTTGGCCCTGTGCTATCACTGAAAGAGAACCAACTAAATCCCAACCGGAATAAGCCAGCAACTCACGATAAGTCTGTCTGTCTTTCTGTAACTTGAATTTAGTATTCGGATAAACTAAAGTGCAATATCTATAAAAACAAAATAATACAACGAAAGACAGGATAGTGAGCAATCCTCCCCATAAAATTAGCTTATCAAGAAACAAAACACTTAATAAAAACACAAAAAACAATTTCAAAAGTACCTCACCAATTCCAACATAAGCATATATAGCCATTCTCTCATAAGCTATAATCGTTGCTGTATAAGGTGCTTGAAGAAATGTCAGGAACGCTCCCAGTATTGTAAACTGATATAGCCACCTGGCTGCATTCATCCTTTCTACAGGAATAACAAGTTTAGTTTCTAAAAACCACAAGCCAACCGTTTCACCTAAAACGACAATAAGCACACCAAAAAATAAAAAGATCAAGAGTAAAGAAGAAAATATCCGTCTAAAACCTTCCATATCATTCTTACCAACCTCAATAGCAAGATAGCGGGAAGCAGCTCCACTCAAAGAACCTACCAAAAAAGAAAACATTGAAACAACTCCTGCCACTACATTGTAAATGCCATAATCTACAACTCCCAATGCTGAAAGAACAGCTCTGGATAAATACAGATTCACACACAGGACAAAGAACATCCTGATGTAAAGCAACATCGTGTTTTTAGCAATTCGTTTATTATTAGACATCGGAGTTATAAATTCCAGTAAATATTTTCTTCTATCAACTTAGCCGGATTACCACTCACTAAAGTATGCGCCTTCACCTTACCGGAGACGACAGAATTGGCACCTACAATGGCACCATCCTGAATGATACTCCCCGGCATTATCTCGGCTCCGGAACAAAGCCATACATGAGTCCCTATTTTAACTGGATGGAATTGTTTGTACCCTTCCAATGCGATTTGATGGGTACCGTTATTATCACGAATACGGACATCACGTCCTAATGCCACCTGATATCCAAACTCAATTTTATGCCCACAAATTATGGTATTATTAATGTTGCCACCACACCAGTCTACGATAAGTTGTGCATTCTCAAAAACTTCAACATCACCTCCATACATTATTCTGAACCTTGTTTTCACGTACAAATAGCTATTTGCATCCATTAAGAACCGGGTTTCCAACTTTGAGCCTTTCACTCTCTTCTCACCCAAAATGATGTGCCCGTCCAGATTTATCTTAGCTTTTTTATGAATCCGGATAACACAATAACGGCATGGAAATATCAAAGCGCCTCTGCTCCAACTCGTTTTTATATTAGAACTCAAAAAGTTATATCGAATGAATTGGCATACTGGTATAGGATGTAAAGCCGTTGTTATGAATAAATTACGCAAATTTCTCACACTTTGTACAATGAATTTCTTTAATCCACCAGATGCCACAGGAAGTATTCTTTCTACTAATTTATCGAAAGGTTCCGTATCAAGACATCTCATAAATTCCTCTCTCTCAGGAGGCCGGGATAAGGAATGTACTAATGCAGGATTGCCCGGAAGCAAATCTTTAACAGAGACTTCCTCCAATATCATCCGATGGGCTGCTTTTTCAAAAAAAGATTTTCCCTTCTCTGAATTCAGCAGAACTGCAGATGTACCACAATTATTGTCTAAATGAGGTTTTAGTTTATCAACACCCCAGAAATCGGCTAAAGTTAAGTCAGCCATTCTTGGAAAACCTTTAAACTTACAATCAAAGCAACAAGGTCTTGCCGACAAATGACTATGAAAAATGTTACTCAGTAAGTCATTTCCACGACTTGTATAAATTGTTTTTCCATTAGCCAGACGAATACGCTTACTCAAAGTATGCCAACCAATATCTTTAGCCTTATATTTTAAGTCTATTACAGAAGCTTTCTGTTCTTTCTCTATATGATCTAAATACAATCTCTGAACCTTAGGTGAAGAAATGCTCAAACATATAAAATCTATAATGATAAGACTTTCATAATCTTTTCGCAAGAAAGAACGCAAACCTGCCATTTGGCAAGGAGTGCCACATACCAGAACTTTATTCCCTTCATTTAAAAGATCTTTGACTTTTTTGTAAAACCCCACAGCATCACTTTGTGCATATTTAGAGCTACGAAGCCTCGTCAAATCTTTTTTATCATTAGAGATATAATGATGAATAAAATATAGTTCATCATAGACAGCTCCGCCTACATATCCACCCTCTTTATACATCTGCATCGCTAATGCGGAAAAAGCTCCACCCGATGTACTTTCAAACCGCTGCTCCAGATTCTTGCTGTATCCACCATAGCATAGCGGTTCATGGAAATCATTCTTCTTAAGCCGGTCTATATGGAGAACCGGACAAGTTTTCTCACAAAGATTACATTGTGTACAAACATCTTTATCGATAACAGGATATCCAAATCCCTCTGAATCAAGATTCATGGAAATAGCATGTACCGGACACACATCAACACAAACTCCACAACCAGTACACTCTTCCTTCTTTAAACTATCAATCATTTTCTTCTAATTCTATCAATTCAGGAATAACCAAATGATCAGTAGTGATATTTACACCACCCCAAGCAAGGCCTACACCAAAAGCCGACAGTATTAATGAAAGTGTGCGGTTTTGTAACTCATGCCTTAATCCTGTCACCATTAACAAAGGCAAAGAGGCCCCGCTGCAGTTTCCAAATTCTTTTATATTGGAAACAACTTTAGCAGTATCTATCTTCAATTTTTTAATAATCTTATCATTAATCATCTTGTTAGCCTGATGGAATAGATAGTAATCCACATCTTTGTCCTTATCCAAAGAACAAAAATTCAATAAATTCTTTATACTGACAGGTACTTTGGTGATAGCAAAAGAAAAAACCTCCAAGCCATCCAACAACGCATGTACAGGAGCTCTTTTTATTCCTGCTCCAAAATCTTCATAAATAAAAGATTCAGGAGTTACCTGATGTCTGAAGCCACTATGAGGTGTCATAATAGCCTGATAGTTTGCGCCATCCGTATTTGATTGAATTGTAATACACCCAGCTTTGTCCGGATTATATTCCCATGCAGAAGCCGTACCACAGTCTCCAAAAAGAGGCATCCTACTTTTATCAAAAGGAGAAGACATTCGGGTCACCGTATCACCTACCAACAATAACCCACGTTTCACACAACCTGATGATAACAAATTGGAGATGACGGTTGTACCATGTATGAAGCCACAGCATCCCATAGATATATCTAATGTGAAACAATCATTTTTCAATCCTAAACGATCTTGCAAAATACATGATGTAGGAGGATTCCGATAGTCCGCAGTCAAAGAAACAAAGAGTAGAACATCAATAGTATCCCGCTCCCAGCCAAGATCTTCAATTAATTTTTCTGCTGCCCGGAAACATAAATCAGAAGCACAAGTCTCTTTCGTTACAACATGTCGATTCAAGATTCCTACATTATTAATAAAAATTTCCGCTTCTTCTTTTGTAAATAGATTTATATCATATGTATTCAAAATGTTTTTAGGAACACAAGCAGAAACTCCTCTTAAACTAACATTTCCTATTTTCCAATATGCCATAATAATGAAAATTAAATTAATGACCTTCCACCATCAATCACCAAAGAAGCCCCCGTCATCCAACGAGATGCATCGGACAAAAGGTAGATACAGGCATAGGCCACATCTTCAGGAGTACCAACACCTAAAGGATAGAGAGATGCATTCTTTTCCATCTGCTCTTTCGAAATAACCTCATTAGCAAGTAAACCCGTAGGAACACTACCCGGCTGAACGACATTGACCCGTATACCTTTAGGAGCTAGCTCCAATGCCATAACTCTGGCAAAAGAATTAACACTACCCTTAGTTGCAGCATACAGTGCATTACCTGACACTGCAATAGATGAGCCGATAGAAGAAATAAACACGATGGAAGCTCCTTTAGCAATCTTCTTACTGCGCAAAAGTTTTCTCAATAATTGTATAGAAGAGAAACAGTTTATCTGAAAAATATTCATCATAGCTTCATCTGAAATATATCTGACAGGAGCTGTATGAACTGTTCCAGCGCACAAAACAAGCCCATTGAGTACAGGAAGAGAATCTGCCAATTGAGCTATTTGAACTGTGTCGGATAATTCTGTCGGAAAGACAGAATGTTCTCCAGGCTCTAAACGTTCAAAAGTATCTGTAAGCCTCTCCTTATTTCGCCCTGTTAATATAACATTAGCATCATGTTTGGAAAGAGTGAGTGCTATTCCACGGCCAATTCCGGAGGAAGCACCTGTCACTAATATATTTTTACCATTTATACGAAATGAATGCATCTGATATTATATCTTTAAATAAACAAGTTTCCAAATGACCAGGGTAAACTATTGAATGCGGAGATATTGTTGCTTGCAACTTACATAAAGTCTGATACAATTCAAATTTAGACCCTCCGGGCAGTTTTAACACAGTCCTATTAAAAGGAATCAAAGTATCACCGGAAAAAAGTACATCGTGAGTAAACAGACAAATGGAACCTTTACTATGTCCTGGTGATAAAAGAATATTAAACCGGTGTCCCAGCCATGAGAAAAACGAATCCTCTGAATAAGAAACATCACAGGAGGCTATTGAGAAACCAATTCCATCATCATCTGAATATTGCGATAAATTTCCTTTAGGAGACTGAATTAATTGATTGCAAACTTCGCTACAAACCAGCATAGCGTGAGGATAGTTCATCCGCAAACAATCTGCACCGGAAATATGGTCGTAATGTTCATGAGTAAGTATAATGTAATCAAGCAGCAGAAAGTGTTCAGTTAAATAAGACAGTAACTCTTTGCAATCAGAACTACCGGGGTCAATAACAAGACAATGTTGTTCTTCAATAATAATATAACAATTGGATGAAACCGGCTGATTCTTTATTGTAATAATATTCATCGCAATGTAATACCGCCATCTATAACCAAACTTATACCCGTAATCCAGGAAGAAGCATCAGATAATAAGAAAATTACACTATTAGCAATATCTTCAGGTTCACCAAATCGACCCAATGGATAAGTTTTTGCATTTGCATTGAGCTCCTCAACGCTTAATCCATAGGCTTTTATCATTTCTGTATTTACCATGCCTGGCTGAATAGAGTTAACCCTTATCTTTTGGGAAGATAATTCAAGCGCCATAACACGAGTCATAGAATTAATGGCTCCTTTAGAAGCGGCATAAAGCGTATTAGAGATTGTTGCATAAGTAGATGAGATTGACGAAAGAAATACAATGGATCCTCCTTTAACAATTTTCTTCTTTTTCACCAAAAACTTCATCAGCATCATAGGGGAAAAACAATTTGTTTTAAAGACTCTATCTATTTTATCAGCATCTATCATTTTCAGCAAGTATTTATCATTGATACCAGCTGAATTAACAACCCCATCTAATATAGGTAAAGCTTCCGCCAAGGACTCAACATCATCATAATGAGAAAAATCGCAAACTATGCAACTATGTTTTTCACCGGGAAGCATATCTTTCACTTTTTGAAGTCTCTCTCTATCACGTGCTGTTAAAATAACAGTAGCTCCCATTTGAGCACACAAAACTGCCGTAGCTTTCCCTATACCGGACGATGCTCCTGTTACAAGAATTGTTTTTCCCGCAAGAGAATATGGGTTATATTCCATGATTTACAATGTTAATAATTCAGGCACTACAATTTTATTAGTACTGATATGAGCAGTACCTAAAGACAGACCAACCCCAAATCCTGTAAATAAAATATCCAATTTACGTTTTTCCAATTCCTGCTTTAAATTGGTTACCATTAAAAGAGGAACAGAAGTTCCACTGGTATTGCCAAATTCCTGAATGTTATATGGAGTCCTATCTAGTGGAAATTTCAACTTTTTACGAATTTTCTCACAAATAAATTTATTTGCTTGGTGCAATAATAAATAATCAGACTCCATAGGATTAATACCAAAATGCTCAAACAAGGCTTTAAAGGCCCTTGGTACATAAGTAATTGCAAACGAAAAGACTTCAAGTCCATTCATATGTAGATGAAGATTATTTCTCCGAATTCCATCTTCATATTCTCGCATTATAAAAGAATCTAAAGATACCGGATTCCTAAAACCACCATCTGGTACAATCAGAAAATCTTTACCAGCTCCTTCCGTCATCAAATTAAACTGTAATACATCCGGCTCTTGGGTATTATGCTCTATACATATTGCACTACCAGCATCTCCAGCTATCATACAATAACTTTTATCTTCATTACTCGCATAGTAAGATTGAGTATTACCAACTAGTAAGAGAGCTTTCTTCATATTACCTGTAGACAGTAAATTGGAAGCAAGAGACAGCCCATAAACAAAACCAGAACAACCTAAATTGACGTCAAAAGCCATACAAGAAGCAGATAACCCTAATCTATCCTGTAATATGCAAGCTGTAGCTGGCATTTTATAATCAGGCGTTTGGCAAACGAAAACTAATAGTTCTATCTCACCCTTATCCCATTGGAGCTCATTAATTAATCTCTCCGCAGCCTGACTACATAAATCAGAAGTACACATACTTCCATCATGTTTAACCCAATGTTTCCTTTCAACTCCAGTCGTTTCTATGTATTTCACTATTTCTTCCTTCGATAATAGAACATTATCACAATTTTCTGAAATAGTTGCAGGGACACAAGCTGAAATCCCTGCAATCTTTACGTTCTTTACATCCAAAAATGCCATATTTCCTTGGTTCTATGAATTTACCTGAAGATAATCAGCATGTAGATTATTTAGATTCAACTAATTGATATAGCTCCTCGATCGTAGATACTGACCGAAGTTCAGCACCTGTAATCTGCTTTTCATATTCTTCATCAATCATTGATATAATTGATAATCCAGACAATGAACTCCATTCATCCAAAGCTTTAAATTCTGTTTCTGGAGTAAACTCCTCAACAGGTGTTTCATCAAATTCCTCTGCAAATCTTTCAACAAATTCTTTAAGTGTCATAATCATAAAATGTTAGTTAATAAAATGTTTGAATATTCTTTAGCTTCATTAATAGAACTCACTTTTAACACAGGGCACATGCGAGCAACTATCTTCTGCAATGTATCATCTGTTCCAACCTCATAAAATTCAGTAACGCCATCACGTTCCATATTTTGAGTCATTTCCGTCCAGCGGACAGGATGAGTGATATGCTGTATAAGATTTCTACGAATTTCTTCAGGATTTATGTGAGGCAGTGCGTCTACACACTGATATACGGGAATCTGTGCCTCATGGAAAGATGTATTTTTAATTATTTCGCCCAATTGTACACCCGCTTCTTCCATATATGGAGAATGGAAACTTCCACCAATTAATAAAGGAATTGCTTTTTTAGCACCTTCTTTCTGAAATGCCTTACAGGCTAAACGGATCCCTATTTTGGAACCTGTTATTACAACCTGACCAGGACCATTGTAATTAGCAAAATAAATAGGTTCACCTGACTCATCTGATATTTCTGCTATACGTTTCGCAACATATTCATCTGTCAAACCAATAACTGCTCCCATGCCTGTTTTAAACTTTTCACAAACCTTTTGAGCAATAGTAGCCCTGTTTAAAACAAGATTCAATCCATCTTCAAAGCTGATAACTCCGGCAATAACTAATGCAGCAAATTCACCTAATGAATGACCTGCTACAACATCAGGAATGATTGTTTTCTGAACAGTTGCCGCAACCACTTCATAAAGGAATACTGCTGGCTGCGTATTCTCCGTTTGCATCAATTCCAATTCATTGCCATAGAACATTACATCAGAAATACGCCTGCCAAAATATTCATTGGCCTGTTCAAAAAGTTCCCTCGCTTCCGGGAAGTTATCATACAACTCCAATCCCATTCCCTCACGCTGACAACCTTGTCCAGGAAAAATAAAAGCCTTCATATTATAAAATCGATTTCAAGAATTACTCTAATTCTTCCCACAGATAAGGATTCTCCTTGATATACTGTAACTCCTCAATAATCTCAACTTGCTCCAATGTCAATAGGGAAGTCTCCCAACTTGAAATTATAGCATACGCTTCCTCAGCCAACTTCTCATCGTATACTTCACCATAACAATAAGTCAGCAGACGGACTTTCAGAAGCGAAGGCTTTAGGATAGGAAGCACTGCAAAACTACGGTCCAGAACCTTCTGAATATATTCCTGTTTATGGCCATTATCGTACATAGTGGCATTGAAAGCCACTAAAAGCCCCAGACAAAGTTCGGCTTCAGCTTCAGGAGTAGAGCCATGCTTTCCATACGAGTTCAGGGCCGATTCATAAACATCACGATTCAGACGGGTGAAATCATCGACATAAATCGGACGGTCATCCTGTCCCAGAGTGAGAAGACTGTGAGCCAGGGAAAATAAGGATGAAACTTGATCACTCATATATTTAATTATGATTTATGATTTATAACACTGAAATTAGTCGGCTATAGGCTCTACCAGTGAAGAGTGAATAAACGTTGTGGCAACAGCCATAACCCCTTCAATATTCACAACTACACGACGGTCGCGACGAATACGAACAAACTCACCTACAGTTCCTTCGAAAACACCGCCTATAACACGTACTTTCTGACCTTTTATCAGTTGAAGTTCGGCTGGTTCCACATAAACAATCGACTCCTCATAAGTACCGGCAACAAGAATAAAACTACGCATCTGACTGTCGGGAATAACAATAGGAAGATGTTGTTCGCGATCCATAATATAGCGCATGGGGATATTCATACCGGCTTTATCTTTTAAAGCATCAATACGCTTACGGGTAGAGCGGATGAAAACAAGATTATGCACAGCAGGAACAAGCCTACGAATGCGACGACCCTTTCTCACGATATAATCGCGACGCATGGGTATAAAATTCTCAATCTTTTCCTCGTCGAGAAAAGCTTTCAAAGCTAACTCACGGCTATAGGTGACACGCACTGCAAACCAGTGAAGATGCGGAGAATGTGAAGTGATGTTCACGTCAGAATATTCTTTGGGGACACCGGAGTAGTGAAATACTTACCGATTAATTTATGTAATGCAGTTATTTTTAAGAAGTTATATTGCATTCATATTATTTCAAAGCGTTCCGCCATCACGGTCAAAAAGCAGTGAAACAGTTATGTGAAAAAGCTATTAACGAAGAGATTAAGGAAACTAAAATGTCTTTTAATCGTTCGTTTAATGTGCACCATTTTGAACACAAAAAACAGATACCAGAAACTATAAAAAGGAGGAGATATTAAATATATTAGCAATCAATAATACCCATTGATTATCAGCAAAATACATACAAAAACATCTTTTCAAACAAATATTTTTATTAAACATCTTGTTCATCTCAAAAATACCCTTTATCTTTGTGCACATTAAACGAACGTTTTTTATTCACCCTCTATTTAAAGTCAAAAACCACTACTAATCAACTACTTACAGCATACAAAACAGTTCATTCCATTCAGTCAATATCATTCTTATTTATGACTTTTATTACAGCTATAAATTTATTCCACTGATTTGCAATAATAAAAAGGCTATTTCGCTGTATTCTAAAAAAGTCTATACTTTTGTAAGTAGGTATCAAGAGATGACCCAGTCTCAAAAGCACGCTTGAATATATAAGTGAATGGGAAATGCTATACAATCCCAATTTTAATTGTACCGAATTCGGTACAATTAAAAATATGGCAGGCAGCAATAACTTCGTTTTATCCGTCAAGACATAGATAAAACGTACAGGATCTATGGGTATGACTGCCAAGATGTGGCGAAAGCAACATCCCGACCTCAAAGGGAATATTCGCGACTATGCTTCCATCAACGAATTGATTTGCCTCTCGAATATGGAAAACCTCAATGCTGTATTCATCGACCAAGGTATTCCACAGGGTGAACGACTGATAAAACTCAATCAAATTGCCATTCAACAGATGAAGGTATTGGGGGATGACGGTAATAGAGAATTATTAAAGTAGACACTTTTAAAGGAACTTAGCAGTATATATTTCATTTCAAATCATATAATAAAACCCCTCAACCCCCGTTATTTAGTAAAAACCCGATAACGGCATGAGATTAAAAGCCCTGCGCCTCATATATCTATTCCCTATATTCTTCCTGTTGTCCTTCAACGCTTGTGACGACATGGACGATTATTCATCCGACCCGAAGCATACACTTTGTTTCTCGCAGGATACGCTACGCATGGATACCGTTCTCACCGGTATTCCTACATCCACCCGTCAACTGAAAGTATACAACCCGAATAAGAAAGCATTGTTAATATCTTCCATAATTCTTGCCGATGCCGGAAAATCCGGTTTTCGCATCAATGTGGATGGCATAAAGGGAAATCAATTCTCCGATATAGAAATTGCAGGCGAAGACAGCTTGTATATTTTTGTAGAAGCGACCCTGCCTCAGCAAGACAATGCCGACATCAGATTCATAAAAGACTCTATTCTTTTTCAACTGAATGGCATCCGGCAAGAAGTAAAATTGCAAGCATACGCACAAGATGCCTTTACTTTCCGGGGAAAAGTAATTGAAAAAGATACCTTGATTACATCCCAACGTCCGATACTGATTTATGACAGTATCAGTATTGCCTCAAACGCACACTTAACCCTCGCAGCAGGCACCCGTTTGTATTTCCACGGCAAGGCAGGAATGCAGATACACGGACGCTTGTCAGTAGAAGGTACCCTTTCCGCTCCGGTTGTTTTCCGAGGGGATCGTACAGACCGGATGTTCCCCTATCTTCCTTATGACCGGTTACCGGGACAATGGGGAGGCTTACGTTTTTACAAAACCAGCTATGAGAATCATCTGGTCTATGCGGATATTCACGGTGGTAGTTTCGGCATTCGTTGCGATTCTTCGATGACAGACCGCAGGAAGTTGACATTGGAATCCTCTCTCATACGACAAGTATCGGGCAATGGACTGGAGTTGACGTCGTGTCAGGTAGCGGTAGGAAACAGTGAGATTAGTAATGCGGGAGAAAACTGCGTAAGCCTGTTGGGGGGAGATTATACATTTACCCACTGTACACTGGCAAATTACTTTAGTTGGAATGTACGGAAAGGAACGGCATTGCAAGTCCGGAATGAACTGGATGATACAGCATATCCGCTTTCATCGGCTATTTTCCGTAATTGCATTATTGCGGGTTCGGGCACGGACGAAATTAACGGAGGGCGCTCTAAAAATGAGAATATAGCTTTCAATTATTACTTCTCACACTGCCTCATCAACTCGATAGAAGAAGAGAATGATCAGATAGTCAATGTTATCTGGGAAAAGGATGATAATTTCATGCTGATGGATAACCGTACACAGGAATACAATTTTAATCTTGGTGAAAAATCTAAAGCCATTAATTGGGGAAGAAAAGAAGATGCAAACACCTACCCTATTGACAGAAATGGACACTCCCGGCTACGAGATGCAGCACCGGATGCAGGATGTTATGAATCTATGATCTTGGCATCATACTAAAAACAACTCTCAATGAACATTAAATTATATATTACTTTTTCATTTCTGTTCGCTCCTTTTTTCTTTCTTTGCGGACAAACGAAAAAGGACACCCTCTCTTTTCGCGTTGTCAGTTATAATGTTGAAAACTTATTCGACTGCCGCCACGATACACTAAAAAATGACTATGAATTCCTACCTGACGCAGTACGCCACTGGAATTATACAAAATATAAAAAGAAGCTGGATAACATAGCCCGCACCATCACAGCCGCAGGCGGTTGGACTCCACCAGCACTTGTTGCCCTCTGTGAAGTGGAAAATGACAGTGTATTACGCGACCTGACTCAGCGCTCGGTTCTTCGGGAAGCCGGATATCGCTATGTGATGACCAACTCACCCGATCAGCGAGGAATCGATGTGGCATTGCTTTACCAACGGGACCGTTTCAAACTGATTTCCTATCAGGGAATCCCCATACCTCATATATCCGGTAAAAAGAAACTTCGCCCTACACGAGATATACTACACGTCTGCGGAATGTTATTAAACCACGATACACTGGATGTTTTTGTAGTTCATCTTCCGTCCCGTTCAGGAGGTGCTAAAGAAAGCGAACCTTACCGTCTGCATGCTGCCCGGCAGTTGAAAGCTGCGGCAGACAGCGTCTATCTCCATCGGTATCATCCGCAAATTCTTATCATGGGAGACTTTAACGATTATCCCGATAATGCATCGGTCAGCAAAATAGTTTCAGCAAAAGCTCCCCTTCAAGACAAAAGTAGTTTGCAACCACAAAGATTCTATCACTTGCTTGCCCGTAAGGCCGCTACACAAAAAGACTTCGGCAGTTATAAATATCAGGGCGAATGGGGATTACTGGATCATATCATTGTCTCCGGTACACTTCTCCAGCCGGATGCAGACTTTTGCACCAGTGAAAGCAAAGCCGATATCTTTCGTCCTTCTTTCCTATTGACGGATGATAAAAAGTATGGCGGTGTGCAGCCATTCCGCACTTACTACGGAATGAAGTACCAGAACGGTTACAGCGATCACCTGCCTGTATGGGCAGATTTCCGGCTCATTTATTAATCCGAATACTGATACAATTTCAAATCAAACTTCTGTACCATTACCAGCAAATGATCAAATATATCGGACTGAATACGCTCATATTCTTTCCATACCTTGTTCCGGGAAAAGAAATAGACCTGAATAGGAACTCCGTAAGTTGTCATTTCCTTCTGACTGATAATCAAGTCCAGATCCTGATTTACAACAGGTAAGCTACAAAGATAGCGTTCGATGTAAATGCGGTAGAGTTGCGCATTGGTAGGCACCTCCCCTTCCGCCGGCTGATAGTCCGCCATCAAAGGAACTTCCTTGCGAATGGTATCCAACATTTCAGAAGTACAGAACTTCAATGTGGTCATATCCAGATAGATATTCTTGTCCACACGCCGGCCACCACTCTCCTGCATGCCGCGCCAGTTCTGAAAAGAACCGTTCACTAAGGTATAAGGCGGAATGGTAGAAATTGTGTTATCCCAGTTCTGGATCTTCACGGTGTTGAGGGTAATTTCTTTCACAATACCATTGGCAGATCCGTTGGGTAAAGCAATCCAGTCGCCGATACGCAGCATTTCATTGGCAGAGAGTTGCACTCCGGCCACAAACCCCAAAATACTATCTTTAAATACCAACATCAATACTGCTGCCGAAGCACCCAATCCGGCAAAAAGGGTTGCGGGAGATTTATCGATAAGAATAGATATGGCAATGATAGCAGCCACAAAGAACAGTAGTACTTGCAATACCTGGACAAAACCTTTCATCGGGTGATTCTTACTATTGTCTTTTTGATTATGAAAATCCAGAAAAACCAGTAACAGTCCGTTCAGCGCAAAGGCTAATGCAGCTACAATATACACGGCACACACCTTCTGAGCCAAGCCCAACAACTCTACTCCATGCACAAAAGTATGGGGCAACAGGAAATAAATCAGAATGCCCGGCAAGGTATGTATCAGGTGAGGAACGACCTTCCGCTTCATTAATAAGGTATTCCAACGGTGAGGTGAACGATTTGTATAATGCTTCATACCGCCCACTAATATTGCTTGGAATAGATAGTCTAATCCTACAGCTATAGCAATAATCAATATGGCGATGATAGTCTCATCAAATGTATTCGCAAATTTGGGATCTACTCCCCAACCTACAAGGGTTTTATTCATCCACCCTCCTAATGTCGTCATATATTCCTCCGATTTTAGTTGCTTATAAAAGTGATAACAGATAAAGGGGGCAGGTTGTTTAGTGAAACTTTTTCCGGTTTCATCTTTTAGTTTTCCGGCTTCAGTAAAAAAGTTCCGATGGAAGATGCTCCTTTCACCGTCAAACAGACATTGGTACTGACTTTTATACAGCCTACTCTTTTCAGGATTGGGAGTTTTCTCATTCCTGCTGTTGGCTAATTATGCAAATCTTACTCCGCAAGTTACAAATGTAATCCACACACCATGTGCATTCTTTTTTGTCGTTGCCACTTTCAATATATTGGGATATTATACTCTTCGTATCAGTTCATGGATAAACCGCCTATATTCCAACAAATTGCACTGTAAGTGGAAGTTCATAGTGGTATATACATCTGTAATGCTATTGTTTCTACTGTTGATTATGGGTTGTTGTTAGCTGCCAAGTTAATAGGAAGAGCTGATAATCCATTCACTCTCCAGATAGGAGGAATACGTATTTTATTAGTGGTGTGGTTGGTAAAACTTGTTATCTTGGGATTGTTACTAGCCGAAATAGAATATAATCCGGCAAATGCCGTACGCTTCACACGAAATTTTTCGAATGTATATCACTAATCACACGGCTGCGTTCCGACTGGGAGGTTACCGTATTACCCGGAAGTGTGGAAGATGCCATCGCTTGGTTCAAGATACAACCTCATCCGAATATCCTGTTTCTGGATATTAAGTTATCGAGTGCATGCAGCGCCTATTTTAACGGGAAAATAATACTTCACGTGAAACCGCCTCATAAGGATAAGATAACGGTGAGCGAAGAAAAAGTGTCTTCTTTCAAGCTATGGCTGAACCTTTAACAGTAATAACAGCCTTCATTCCAAATAATTATCATATATTTGGAATTCTATTCACAATATGGACTAACTAAAGACTGAAAGATATGACACAAATTAAAGAACTACTTAGAATCGGGCTATTTGTTATTATAGTACTTTGCGGCACTTCAGCGTGTAGTAACGATGATAGTGATGATGATGAACTCGCAAAGGATTACATATTAAAAGAAGTAGCATGGATTATGCAAGATGATGAAGTCAAAATCATTAAGCAAACGATACCAGGTTTCTTGACTGATAACAACACTGATGAAGAAATGAAAGTAACAGTCAAGCCAACAGCAGATGTAAGACAATCTTCATGCTTCTATACAGATGATGCAAAGTTGTTTCAACTTTTAACCCAGACCCCTAATGAAATTTATGTCCCAGGTGGTTTTACTCTCCTCCCATCAGACCATTTTTCATATATACATAGTGGTCCTAAAACCCTCTTTTCGTTGGAGGAACAATATATTCCTCTTACGGTAGAAATAACTCATGAATCGACTATACCTCCTCATCACAGACTTATTTACAATCACATCATTAGTTTGCGAGAAATAAACGCTACTTACCGTGCCTGCTTCAAGAAATTAATACTGGTAAAGAATTGCAAATCACAGGAAAATGGACAGGCAAATTCTTTATACAAAATGAGGGAGAAACATTGTTAGAAGAAATAAAGTAAACAATAAACTACTTATCTTTCAATACATAGCCTTTCTTCATCAGCGATTCTATCTTCACCGAAGAGTCGTTGCGAAGTGCCTTGCGCAAATAAGTAATCTGCACGTTCAGCGCCAGAGAGTTTGCATAAGAGGCACTACTCCAGACTGTATTCAACAACAAGTCACGGTCTACAGACAAATTAAGGTTCTTCGCCAACAAGCGGAGAATCTCTGCCTGACGGGAAGTAATAAGTACTTTATTATTTCCCGTTCGTATTTCATTGGTACTGTAATTGAAGACAGACTGGCCGAAATGATAAGTCTCCTCCTCCACCGTATCGGAAAGCTGTGAAGCGAAACGTTCACGAATACGGGCTATAAGTTCTTCCGGATAAAACGGTTTGGCAAGATAATCATTCGCACGAAGCTGGAAACCTTGCAGACGGTCGGCCTTATCACTACGGTCGGAAAGAAAGAATATGAGTACATGCTTATCCGTCTCGCGGATACGTTCGGCAACTTCAAAGCCATTGTGACCGGGCATATTAATATCAAGTAGCACCAAATCTGGTTTCACAAGAGGAAATTGCTCGATAGCAATGCTTCCGTTCCCCGCATAAGTTACCTCATAACCTTCTTTTTCAAGAAAGCGCTTCAGCAGCATTGAGTATTTCAAATCATCGTCAGCAAAAAGTATCTTCAAAGGTTTCATCTTATTGAGGTATGTTAATTTCTATTGTAGTTCCCTTACCCGCCTGACTATTTAAAGAGATAGTCCCATGGTGTGCCTCTAACAGCAATTTTACATAACTCAAACCCAGACCGATACCCGGCAATGAGCGGTCGGGAAGATTACTGCCCCGGTAGAATTTATCGAATACACGATTCTGTTCGGAAACCGGAATGCCGATACCATCATCAGATACCCGTATCGTCAACTGATGATCTTGCAAAAGACAATCTACAACGACGTGCACAGAAGTACCTGAATACTTCACAGCATTCTCTATCAGATTACTGATGATGTTGGAAACGTGTACCGGATCTGCCGTCACCAAAGTCTCCGTACTGAAATGTGTCTCAATAGAAACATCTTTATCCTCCGGAATATGATAAAGTCGGACAAGCTTTTCCAGACTCGCTTTTATATCGAACGTACGAACAGAAAGTTGTGTATGTTCATCATCGGCACGCGTCATATCACGCAACTTTGAGAGATAGGCCGACAGATTATCCAGTTCGGACATAGAATCATGGATCACTTCGTCCATTGCTTTCTCATCCATTCGCAAAGACTTGTCATTCAGGAAAGCAATACACATTTTCAGAGCCTGTACAGGCCGTTTCAATTCATGTATCATGGTGTTTACAAAGCTTTTTCGCAATTCGTCGATCCGGCGTTGCTTCAGGATGGTTTTTATCTGAAACAGCAAGCAAAGCCCTAATAGGAAAATCAGGCAGATACTGCCGGATAACTGCCACCCCATACGCACAAGTACTGCATGAGGCGAAACCTTCACAGTAACAAGAAGCAACTGATGTTTCAGGGGATTATAGGGATAGCTTACTTCGATGTACGGATTGAATAAAGTGCCTTGCCGCTTCAGTTCGGCATTCCACTGGTAAGTGGAATCTTCAGAAACGACCAGATGCGTAGTAAACATTTGTTCGTCCAAACGTATGGCAAGCAAGGAATCAAATTGCTGCAATGCAAAAGGTATATCCAACTCTAAACGATAAAGATTAATAATAGAGTTCAAGTTAGGAGCATCTTTATCGGACATATTGATCTTGAATGAATCCTTCACAATAATCCGTTCTTCCGGCAAAAGGGTGTCTAACGCCAATGCCCATTCTCTGCGCTTTGCCTCTCTCTCTTTATCATCCGTACTGGCAGAATCCTGCTGTTCTATTTTGAGAGTTTCTATATTCACCTGTCCCACGCTCTCCAGCTCCCGTCCTTTCAGAACCCCTAAAATTAATTCGTCGATAGTGGTCCGTGCTTCCAAATCAATAGATTTACTTAGTTGATAGAAAAACATATTGCTACTACTAAGCACCTTCTTGGGCTGGGGAGCACGGATAGAGTCATACTGTTGGGTGGTCTGCAAGATGCGATCATAGATATCATTGATCTGTTCATCATTCATGTACTGGTATTGGTTACGTAGCCAGTAAGCCTGTCCGCATGTAATGAGCAGCATCGCTACAATGGAGAATATCCAAACTATCTTAATCCGTCGTTCCATAATTGTTCCTCTTTTTAAGGCCTCTTTCAAAAGGACCTTCATTTGGTACCGGCAAAGGTAGAAGTTAGCTTGCAAATATAAGTACGTGCGAGGCAGATATTATACGCCGCGTAATATTTCAGTAATAACTTTCGCCCTCTTCTGAAGCAAAATCCGCATAGTTTTGCAGTACAATAATCGCTGGAAGCAGTATGTCAAACCTCTAAAAATGTAAAAACTATGAGTGCAAGAATTATTTTCCTCAATCTGTGTCTCGCCATGCTATGCGCATCACAAGCAAAGGCACAAATTATTGTTTCTGATGGAACGAAAATACAGAATGATACCATCGGCGAAGCACAACTCCTTGTGCAATATGAAACGCGCTGCATCATCAATCCGGAGAAACCGGAAAATGTTACGGAAGAAACCATGATGCTGGAAGTAGGCAAAAACCTCTCCAAATTCTACAGTTACACCAAGTATGTATGCGACTCCGTACTGGCAGTGGATTTTGCCAACAAAGCCTCACAGGAAACCATCAATGAACACCTGAAGCAATATGGGCAAAGCAAATTGGGTGAACGTACCTTCAAAGGCTATCCCAGTGGAAAAGTAACAACCCTTGACGAAGTGGCAGGCATGACGCGCCTGCGTTGCGAAGAAGCGGAAGAGCATCCACAGTGGAAGATACTGGCAGAAAACGATAGTGTCCTCTCCTACCTTTGCAGCAAAGCCGAATGTCAATTCAAAGGCCGGACATGGACGGCATGGTTTACTGCAGAAATACCCGTCAGCGAAGGTCCCTGGAAGCTTTGCGGACTACCTGGACTGATACTAAAAGCCGAAGACAGTGAAGGGCATTATTCATTTACCGCTGCCGGTATGGAACAGTGCCACACATACAGACCCATACTCTTCGACGGAAAGAAGCACGAACCGATGAACCGCAAAGCATACAACAAAGTGCACGAACGTTATTATGCCGACCCGGTAGGATTTATCACCGGAAGCATGCCGAACGTCACTGTTACTATAAAAGATGAACATGGCAATGCAACCAAGAACCCGAAGAATGTTCCTTATAACCCGTTGGAACGAGATAAATAAGCTACGAGCTACAAAGTTACCAGCGACAAGTTGCCACGCTATACCCGTAAATAAACAAGACCTTGAAACAGGTTTGATAAAAAGTAACATTTTCGCACACACGTGATAATTCATGAGTTCAGCCGTATATTGAGGGTACCTAAATATGATACTTAGGGTATCTCAGTATCATACTTAGGTATCCTCAGTCGTATACTTAGATGCTCTCTTTTTTACACATTGATAATCAGCAGATTACAAAAGAGTAAAATAAACATATAAATTAAGACAAATATCAATTATTAAATATTCAATTATTTCAGTATATGAATACGAGACTTACGATTCTATTTTTTTTGTTTCTCTTTAGTTTCTTGTCGTCTACCTACGCCCAGACATTGAGCGGCAAAATAACAGATGCAGAAAACAATCGACCGCTGGAGGCAGTCATGATCAGTGTATTACGCGGAAACACAACGATAGACTATGCACTAACCGATGCCAAAGGGCTATTTTCTCTACCGTGGAAGCATAGCGGAACGCTGCAACTCAATATCTCTTTGTTAGGCTATAAAAGAGAAATGCGAAATATCAATGCGGCAGGAACCCTGAATCTCAGCCTACAACCGGAAGCTATTGTGCTGAAAGAAGTACAGATACGTCCGGGACGCATCAATACCCGAAAAGATACGGTAAGATATGATCTGGCACAGTTTGCTTCCTCTAAAGATGTGCATATCAAGGATGTATTGAAGAAACTTCCGGGCGTGGATGTCGATGAAAATGGGCAAGTTAAGTACAAAGGGAAAGCCATCGACCACTACTTTGTAGAGGGAATGGACGTCACAGGCGGACGCTACAACCAGATCAACAATAACCTGAATGCCAAAGCTGTGAAAACGGCCGAAATCATGGAAAACTATCAGTCCGTAAAGGCTCTGAAAGGAAAGATCAACTCTGAAGAAGTGGCACTGAACCTGAAACTCGATCCGAAAGCGCGGGATCAATGGATAGCTAACACCACACTGGGCGCCGGATGGAGCGATGACAATGATAAACTCTTATGGGAAGGAGGGCTGAATACCCTTCAACTGGGCAAAGGTAAGCAGAGTGTCTATAATTACAAGACGAATAACAATGGCAAGGACCTCAGCGACGAACAGACAATATTGACAGGGAGCGGTTGGCAGGAAGTGCCACTTTCCGGTTTTCTATCACAGCCGGGCATCAGTGCACCGTTGGATAAAAAACGCTTATTGTTTAATGAGACACACACCCTGAATGGCAACCGGATGTACAAATGGAATGAAGATCGCAGTTTACGTATGCAAGCCGGATACACTCATGACGTGATCCGGCAACAACGGGGAAATACGCAAATCTATTATCAGCCAACGGATACCATACAAATAGATGAAACTTATCATTATCGCCTGAGAAGTGATGCCGCCAATCTGGAACTTCGTTATGAAGATAACAGCAATCGCAACTATATATCCAACCGCTTCACAATGGATGGGGAAATAAACCATGGACGTTCGGAAGAACTCGGGCAAACTCTACGAACTTCCCGGCTGAGTGCGGGAAATTATTTCAATCTCATCCGGAACCGGGAAAATAGTACCTGGGAATTCCGCTCGGCAACACAGTATGCTTACCAGCCCGCATCTTTATTGCTTGAAGAAGGAAAAAGCAAATTCAATCAGCACAGTTTCTATACTGATAATAGTGCGGCATATCTGCGCAAGTACAACGGCTTTACCCAGCAATACAAAGTAGGAATACAAGGGGAACGGGCTACAATGAAGTATACTCCGCCTACACAACCTAATGACTTCAACGCCTCTAACCTGTCATTGTATTTCAACCCCTATTTCCAATTGCAACGAGGTAAATGGCTAGCTACACTTTCGCTAGCCCTAAAAGCCCAGCGATACTTCTCACAACAACGTTCATTCCTGTTCTTCAATCCGTCCACGTACTTGCGTTACAAACTGGATTATCATTGGACGTTCTCTCTCTATGGCAGCCTGAAACGTTCGGCAGGAGATTTCTCCGACCTATATCCGGGACTTTACCAAACCGACTACCGTACCTGGCGAAGCGGTAACGGCCTTTTTCCAACGAGCACTACGCAGACTTATAATCTCTATGGTGAATATAAAAATACCGTACAAGAATTCTTTGTCACAGCCTCGCTGACCTACAGTCGCAGTAATCGGAATACCCTCTTTGAGCAAAGTGTTTCTGAAAATGCAATTGTCTACACCCGACGTGAGCTGCCGAATCACAGCGATAGCTGGAACCTCAGCAGTACCTTGTCCAAAGGCATATACGACTGGCATCTGAAAGCCTCTCTTACCCTGTTGCTCAGTCGTAGCAACGGGGAGCAACTTACGCGCCTGACTGATAGCGACCCACAAAGTCTTTTGCAAACTTACCGTTATGATTACCTGAAAGCAGAACCTAAGATTATATGGTCGCCCGCAGATCTCTTTGAAGCAGAATATCATGCGACATTGGGGTATGGCGGTAGCAAGATAGGAAGCGATACCCGCCTCAGCCCACTGCTGGACTTTGTACAACGGCTACATCTCACATTCAGCATCGGACAAATAGACCTGCGCCTTTCCGGCGAACATTACCGGAATGATTTAGGAGAACATACACATCTCAATACTGTGTTTGCAGATGCATCCCTTATCTATAAAAGAAAAAAATGGAGATTGGAAGCAAGTCTCAACAATCTCTTCAACAAGAAAAAGTATGCTTACACGACGTATTCAGCCACACAAAGTTATACTTCGCGACTGAATATACGCCCGAGGGAAGCTATGGCGACGGTAAATTATCAGTTTTAACCTATAATACCATTACTGCGGAATAGATGAGTATCCCCAATATTGTTAATCCTCCAACCAATATCGGAGCATAAATATGGGGAACTTTTTCCATTGTCTTATGTCCGCTGACTTTCAGGAAAAGGCGATATACGATATATGCTGCAATCAATCCAATAAATGTACCTGCCAAAAGATCACCCGGAAAATGTACTCCCAGATAAATGCGTGAATAGCAAGTCAGCAGTGCCCATCCCATTATAAATACGGTGAGCCATCGCTTACGGAAAAGGAACCAGATAAAGAATGCCAGTCCGAAAGTATTGGCTGCATGGCAAGAAGGAAAGCCATAACGCCCACCCCGATAGCCATTTACAATGTGTACCATATCGGATATCGGATTTTCCAGATTAGCCGGGCGAAGACGCTCCACATAAGGGCGTATCAATGTTGCACCTGTCTGGTCGGCAATGGTAATGACGAGTGCTAACCCAATCATACAGAACAAAGTCACTTTCCAGTGGAAATTGCGCAGCATGACATACCAGATAGCAGCATACATAGGAACCCAAATCCATTTACCACTATATGCACTCATAAAATAATCAAAGAACGGACTGTGCATCCGGTTGATGGAAAGGAATATATCAGTATCAATATCGACTACCTGATTCAAAATGTCTAATAGCATCATCTTGTTTTATCTTTTAGCAATGTCATCATACAATTTCTGTAAATAAGCCTTGCCCGGCAGCAAGTTCTCTCCTTTCGCAGTGCCTTCATCCACTGCTACAGCATCTGCTTCACAGTTAAATATCAGCAGGTTCTCCGGTGTTACCATACCGAAAAGGTCCGGAACTGCAAAAAAAGCAAAGTGAGGAGAAGCAGGATTCAACATGTCTTTGCTGAATACAAACTTCTGATGAGGCAAGGATAATTGTGCCAACAGAGTAGCAGCAATATCATGTTGTGAACCGTACACATCAATACGTCTTGGTTCGCTAATTGCACCGCCAACCAATAACAGAGGTATCTGATAGCGGTCTACCGACTGATTATTCAATTGTTCGGGATATGCTCCCAGATGATCGGGCACAAATACTATTACCGTATTCTTCCACTGCGGCAATTCACGGAAACGCTTCACAAAGTCACCTACACAACTATCAGTATAGGCAAAAGCATTCAAACGATCATTCGCCAGACGACGATAGGGAACCTCAAAAGGCTCGTGGCTGCTGGAGGTCTGCAATACCCGGTAGAACGGACGGGCATTATCTGCCATAGTTGTATCCGCCGCTTCAGCCTTTATATCTTCCAACAGACGATTGAAAACAAGATGATCGTGTGCGCCCCATTTACTCAAACGCTCTGATACGGAGAAGTCCTGATCTGAAACAATACCTTCAAAACCGGAAGACATCAGGTAAGAACGCATATTCGTAAAGTCGGCATCCCCCCCATAATAATATTTAGTACGGTATCCGGCATCACGCAGGCTACCTGCAATAGCAGGAAGATTCTGGGTCTTGCGAGGGTACTTCATAATACTGGTAGTAGGCTGTGCAGGATAACCGCTCAGAATGGATACCAATCCACGGTCTGTACGGAAGCTATTGGCAAAAAAGTTCGTAAAGAGAACTCCTTCACTTGCCAGGCTATCCATCTGTACGGCAATATCCGGCTCGCCACCCAGAGTAGTCATCAACTTGGACGAGAAACTCTCCAGTATGACGAAAATAACATTCGGACGTTCTGTTTTGAATAAAGCTGTGCGCAAAGTATCAGGAACTACCGCAGTACTATCCAGTACCTGCGGATCTACCAGCTTCTTCATCAGTTCATCTGCCTGTGCCGCTTCCATAAAACGGTATTGTTTACTGAAATCTTTTTGCTTGGAAAGAGATTCCATCAAGCTGAACGCCGGATTGATAGCCGCATGATTCAGTCGCTGGTTAGAACTGAAATAGGCTTTACCGGTATTCATTGTAGAAACGGTGAATCCACCGCGGATAGGAATAAAAAGAAGGGCAGTCAGTAACAACATGACACCCGATACAGACAGGCGGCGATAAGGTAACTTCAGCCCCTTCCAAATACCTCTCTGTACCCAAAGGAAAATGACGTAAAGTAAGGATGCATATATGATCATGGCTACTATTCCACCTATCATCTGCCATATATTCATACTTGCAAATGCATCTTTAGGAGAAGAGAAGAAATAGAAGAGCGGCGTGGCATCCAGACGGAACCCCCAATACTCATATAAACCTAAATCAACAATGAAAATGACAGCGAGTAAAATAGCAATGAAGAAATAATAACCATTCCAGATACTGCGGAGCGTCTTGGAAAGTGTCCAGGCGGATGCAATAAAAAGTAATCCGGGGATAGCCGTCAGATATCCGGCCAGTGAGAGGTCAAGGGGTAAACCATTCCAGATAACCAGAAAGGGATCTGTCCAGGAAGTACCTGCATACAAAGAACTGTAGTAAAGTATAAATAACGGTTTCTGCAATATAAAGACACAGACGAAAAGGATGTACGTCTTTATCAATCCTATAAGCCTTTCTTTCATCAGCTTTTTCTTGTTTTATATTTATATTGAGCGCAAAAATAGTTGTTTTATTCTATTTTTCGCGAATAATGTTCAAGAAAACCGTGAAAGAAAGGCTTATAAGAGTATTTTTATTATCCGTTTACACGTTTATAGTCTTCCAGGAACTTTTTCAGTCCGGAATCTGTCAATGGATGATTAAGCAGACCTTTAATGGCAGATAACGGACAAGTTGCCACGTCGGCGCCTACTTCAATGCATTGCATAATGTGTGCTGTATGACGGATGGAAGCCGCAAGAACTTGTGTGGTATAGCCGTAGTACCGATACATTTCCACAATCTTACCTACCAGTGCAATGCCATCCTCACAGATATCGTCCAGACGTCCCACAAACGGAGATACATAAGTAGCTCCCGCTTTGGCAGCCAGCAAAGCTTGTCCTACAGAAAATACCAATGTACAATTGGTACGGATACCTTTGGAAGTGAAATATTTGATAGCCTTGATACCATCTGCGATACAGGGAACTTTTACTACGATATGCGGGTTGAGTGCGGCAAGCTCTTCGCCTTCCTTAATCATACCTTCATATTCCGTAGCAATAACCTCGGCACTGACATCACCTTGTACGATGTTGCAGATTTCCACATAATGTTTCCGCTGATTATCTACTCCTTTGATGCCCTCTTTCGCCATAAGCGAAGGGTTGGTGGTTACTCCATCGAGAACGCCCATATCATAGGCTTCTTTGATCTGGTCTAAATTTGCAGTGTCAATAAAGAATTTCATGGCATAAACTGTTTATTGTGATTAAAAATATAAAGTTACATAAAAAGATATGAAACCTCAAATTATGAGGCATATATAATTAGAAACAGATAGTTTAGTTAAATGTTTTCGACTATTTCTGTTTCTTTGATTTAATTTTTGCTCGTACCACTTCTATTATGGCAGGTAATATAGAAATTACTATAATTGCTACAATCAGCAATTTAAGATTTTCTTGCACCACCGGAAGGTCTCCGAAGAAATACCCGGCATAACAGAAAAGCGCTACCCAGGCAGCTCCCCCTATCAAATTGTATACCATGAAATAGTGATAATGCATCTTCCCCATTCCAGCTACAAATGGGGCAAAAGTGCGCACAATGGGAACAAACCTTGCTATGATTATAGTCTTGCCACCATATTTTTTATAAAATTCATGTGTCTTATCCAGATGACTTTGCTTGAATATTCTGGAATTGGGATTATTAAACAGCTTTCGCCCAAAGAGATACCCTATCATATAGTTACAAGAGTCTCCCAACACAGCAGCGAAAAACAAGATAAGAACAAGGATATTTACTTCAAGCGGTGTTCCAGGTAACGAAGCTATAGCTCCCGCCACAAAAAGTAATGAATCTCCCGGAAGAAAAGGCGTAACCACCAACCCTGTTTCACAAAAAATGATTATGAACAATATTACATAGGTCCAGGTATGATATTCCTGCACAATAGCTATCATGTATTGATCAATGTGGAGAATAAAATCTAATATAAATTCCATTACATATTGATTATTAACAATAAAGTATATACATATTCCACAACATAAAAATAGCTCTCCCGCTACTCCTTATGACAGAAATATATATGAATTGATATAATTAATGAGAATATAAAGCACAGAATGCCTTATAAGAGAAAGAAGATTTAAATAATAATACGCCTTAAAGCATAGATATAATATCTACTGGAATATTGAGTAAGAGAAAGATGATATGGAAAAGAAAACTTCTTTTCTTCGGGAAGTAAAACTTTTATAGACTTAACAATCTTGGCTACAACAGAAAATGCATTGAATCTCAGGACTTGTGAAGAAGGAATATTACTACGTGAAACAGATGTTGTTATATTGCCAATAGCCTTACTTGCATATTCCCCTCCATAAACAATCTTTTTACATTGCTCTGCATTCGCATTGGATAAGTTGCATTCTGGTCTATTCTGTTGCAATTCTGTTACACGAAGTTCTTTGTACTCCTTCATATCATTGGATACAGAATCGAATCCCGATACAAGGAATACACTTAACAATATGCAAAATAAAAATATATACTTCGCCATAACGGCTGCAAATATAAAAAGTATTTTTCAGAGATGAATCATTTTGGCCCTTTATCTTGCAAACCAATTTTATTCTTTTCCGGGCAATGTATACAAAAAGAGAGGATCGTCATACATATAACACAACTGATATAATATCTTCCCATCTGATATCACCCTGCCCCAATGGTCAAGTTTATAACGCGCTACCGGATTACCACCCCAATCATATTGTTCCACAAAGATATATCCGTCACCTTTACCGTTTTCACGCGATACCTGAAGTGGAGTACGTCCGCTATAAGTCAGGAAGAAGTAATCGTCAGTAGCAGATATTCCCCAATAATAAGTCACATTATCCGGGCCTAATGTAAGTACATCATTCTTGGCTTCCACGCCATCAGCATCAAAAGTAATATCCCGTACAGTTTGAGCAGATGTATCCATTACCAGGATTTTACGAAAATATTTATAAGCATATACCATCCTGTTACCGGAAGGAGAGACTATAAAATCACCGATATACGGACTCCAGGAACGATGTTTCTTACTAAAAGCAAGATTATATATTTGCTCCGTTTGCAAACTGTCTCCCTGATAAACAGTACGAATTATCGCCTTTCCCCTCGGCACATTATCAGCATAATAGAAAGTATCCCGGGAAACTGCACATATCTGCCGGTCTGAATAAGAAGCACCTTTGATTGATTTAAAGGTAAAAGGAAAAGCTCTCAATACACCCGTCGTATCAGTTTCAAACAGTTGCATAGTACCCGTTTCATAAACATACGTACCGAGAGCAGACACACCTGAAGATACCAAATGAGGAAAGTTAAATTCATTAGGTCCATTTCCTCCTATTCCGAAAGAAGTGATATAACGGAAATCCGGTAAACGATACCAGTGGAAGAAACAGTTCATACCTTCGTCTGCCGGTTTCACTACTTCAACCGTTCCATCCGGGCGGCGGGTATAGGACATAGCCGGACGATTCTGCAAAAGGAAATATCCATCTTTAATCAGCATCTCCGGTTCTGACATTTTGAAAATGGGACCTTCCTCATCCAGTATCTGATGGGTAGCTACCAATTCTATTAGTTCTCCGAAGTCCCCATCTTTTAACGTCACACTTCCAGCCACCAGAGGAGCATCTTGTATTATCTTTGGAGTTTCTACAACAATCGTATCATTTGCCTCCTGCTGTTTCTGCTCTGCCTGCGACTTGCAGGCAGAGAAAAACAATAGAGACAGCAATATAATGTAAAGTAAGTGTTTCATTTATTATTTCAACTTAGCGTACAGAATATAGTTATTATCATTCTCATGAATACTATCTGCCAGTTTCTGCATACGTTCCCGATCGGTAGCTGGAATATCTTTAGCACTTTCCAGGTACTTTTCCAATGTTTCCTTCAAAGTTGCAGGCTCCATATTAGCTGTATAATATCCATTTGAACAATTGTATGGGAACCAGGGAATCGGTAAATTACCCAGATAGTCATTCTCTACTTTATAGAAAGCGCCCTTCAAAGATTCTTTATCCATAATAAAATCAGCCGGCACTTCTGTAGTAAAATTATTTTCATCCAGCTGCTTCTCTACGGATGTACTTCCCAGGAAATGACGCGGCAATTCCTTATAATCATGAATAGGAATTTCTTTCTTAGCAAAATCCATTGTGAAACGAGGATTCAAACGCCCGTTAGCATAGTGATAAAGGCTATCCGGACGACGTTCCCAGAATACAAAAAGAGAAACATCAAAGTCTGCACCATTTTTATTGCTATATACTTCATTGCTGAAGTCCGGCTTTATGGCTAAATGGCGTGAACGTATCGTATCTTGTATCTCTCCATTGAATTTCTGAGTCCATGCTATATACGGCAGATATTCAAAAGGCAGAAGGAATACAGATAACAGAGAATCTTTCGTATTTGCCTTGAAGACACCTTTCGGCACCAGACCTGGCAATGGAATACTCTGTACAGCCTGTCCTTTCAAATCATAAGCTAACAAAGATTTAGCATTCCACGGGAGTAAATAGATACGCCCGCCATCCTCATCAATCTGGGCATCATAAATCAACTGATACTCCCCGGGTCCCTGACCGAAAGCCCCCACATTAGCCAGAAATTTCCCTGCTTTATCGAAAAGTTTAAAAGGAGTCTGATCTTTACCCCATACCAATATATAATTATCAGAAACAATCACATTTCGTACAGGCACCAATGCTTCATCCCGATTGTCCAACTTCACAATCTGCAATTCATCTGCAAAATAACTCAACGGAAGTACCACAGTATCTTTCAATGCCGACAGATTACAAACCCATATGGAATCTCCATTTATAACCTCCACCGAACCGGCTATCGGCTGTGTATCCAATGCTGAACTTTTCTGACTTTGACCTCCATTTGAACAGGAACTCAATCCCCCAATAAACATCAGGCTTGCCAGCCATCCAGCACTTTTCCATTGCTTGTTTTTCATATTCTTATTTTTTATGTGAAACAATGAGACAAAGGTAGCTGTCTTAGGGAGGAGAAGCAAATTATCTTATAGACAAAACTGACAGACCACTAAACGAATAAATTACTGATTTTAAGAATGATACATCTTTTACATCTAAAAGAGGTATAGACAAAAGTTCAGAAACGGCGCAAAAAATCATCCAAAGTTTCATTGTTTTCCGTCAGCCCCAACTTATCCCGTCTCATACGTTGTTTCTTACGGCTAATCGAAGTACGACTAATACAATAGATATCAGATAAATCCTTGATACTAACATTTATTTTCACCAGGCAACAGAAATACACATCCTTCATACTTAATCCCGGGAACGCTTCTAACAACCTCACAGAAAACCGATCGTAACTTCCGTCCACCGTTTGACGTATGTCTTCCCACTCTTCATCAGATAAGGCTATACGCCTATTTGGACTGTCACTCTCTTCTTCGGAAGTCTCTTCTTCTTTCTCCAAAGAAGGGATTTTATGAAATGACTTCATTCGCCGGAAAAGTGATTCGCGAAGCATACCCTCTTTTTCACGTAGCATATTCAACTCCTCTGATTGCTGCAATAACTGTTCTGTCTGGCTCAGCCGCAGAGATTGCTCACGCCAAAGCTGCTTATACATCTGGCGTTTACGACGCTGCCAAACAATATAACCTACCGCAAATGCTACTACAAAACAAAGCCCTAAACTCAAAAGCCAGATTTCACGCTTCTGCTTATCTATTTTCAGACGATTCAACTCATTTTCGAGCTTAGCCTTTTCGTATTGTGTCCGATTCTCAAAACTTTCTTCTCTCCTCAGTTCATTCACAAGATGCTCATTGGCAGCAAGTGCTGCATAGAAAGAACAGCTATCTTTTCCCTGCGAAGAATACAACATTTTCAACCGTCTGGATGCCTCTGCAGCAACCCATCGATTTAATGATATAGATGCTGTACGGTAATAAGTAACGGCCGAATCGTATTCATTGACACCTGCCCAAAGATTTCCTTTTGCCAAATGATAGTAGGGTACAACTGTCCTATCATTCATATTTTTCCGTATTAAATCCATTACTAACACTCCTTCCCGAAAACGTCCGGCAGCAGCATAAACTTTGGCCACTTCCTGGCAAATAGAGCTATATTGCCATTCATTTGCCATACGACTGGCTTTCAAAAAATAGGGCATAGCCTCATCTAACATCCCTCTCGACGAATAAATAAAGGCAATAAAACGATTCACCTGCGCTTTGTCCCCCTCACGTTTAAAAAAGTTTTCAGCCAATTGCATGTAAAACAATACACTATCCATATTGGCAGAGTTATGAGAAGCTGCTCTTCCTTTATTAAACAGATTCAGACCAATTGCAAAAGAATCGGGCACTATCCGTGAAGGGGCAGTATACAATTCTTTTCCCCCTCTTCCGCAAGAAAGAAGGACAATTAGTATCAAAAGCAGGAGTAGCAGTTTCTTCATAGTATTGAACGATTATCGATTACGCTTCAGGAATATACGATCTGAAATAGTGGCGGGTAACTCCCTCTCATAGTGAGTAACCATAATCATCGTTTTATCCTGCCGACGGCAAAATGCCTCGATTACTTTCTTCACCCGGCGACGGTTATAAGTATCCAAGCCATGCAAAGGTTCATCCAATATCAGTAATTCCGGATCTTTTACAAAAGCTCGTGCCAATAGTGCTAGGCGTTGCTCACCACTGGATAATTGCAAGAAAGGTTTATCTTTAAGGGCGGCAATACCAAAAATATCCATCCACCATTCACAAACAGACATTTGTTCTGCCTTCGGACGTTTATACAATCCAATGCTGTCATGCAGGCCGGAAGCAACAATCTCAATAGCCGGCAAATTCTTCAAATAGGCGCGGTGCATTTCAGGGCTGACATACCCGATGTGTTTCTTTATTTCCCAAATACTTTCACCTGTTCCCCGTTTTCTCCCGAACAGGCTGATATCACAAGCATATGATTGGGGATTATCGGCACATACAAGACTCAATAAAGTCGATTTACCAGCCCCGTTTTCTCCACTCAATGCCCATTTTTGTCCACGCATCACCGTCCAGTCCATTTCTTTCAAAATAGTGCGATCGCCATAACGGATACTGACTTTATTCAGTTTTACCACTTCATCGGAAACATAATTGGTATTATCATAAGGCAAATCGATAATGCGTTGTTGCAAATCTTCGGGTACAGGTATATCTGCATTCCGAAATATAGTAAGGTATTGATCACGTGGCATCATCTGTCCTACTGTACGATTTGCTATTGGTAGTACTTTATCTATATATGCGGGAATATCATCCACCATAGAGAGTATCAGGATAAGTTGCACGGCAGACCGTTTAGCTAATCCTTCCAGCAAGGTATTCAGCAGCTCACGGGTTTGTGCATCCAATCCAATGAAAGGATTGTCCATGATAAGCACACGAGGAGCGGTAAGCAGTGCTTTCACTAACTGAAATTTACGCAACTCGCCGCTGGAAAGAAGAATCATCGGCTTATCCAGCATAGGTTCGATGCAAAATAATTCAAAAAGTTCTTGTTTTAGGGCCTCATCCCTAACTGCTCCCAACATATCCTTAACTAATGGTACATCATCATGGTCATGAGTATTCCAGCGTTGTTGATAATAATAATTAGCATCCGCCGAACCGTATGTATCACGGAAAGCAATGTATTTGACATTATCATAGACCGTTTGTGATGCAGAAGGAGAAAAGTCATAAGTAAGTGTCCCTTCTTTCAATGGATATTTCCCGATAAGCATATCTACCAAAAGGCTCTTTCCTGAACCGTTAGGCCCTACAATAGCAATGTGTTCGTCTGCAGGAAAAGAAATGGAAACAGGTGCAGCCAATCGCACAAGCGGATTACGTGCCACCCCTCCATTCAAAGATATAGTATATGATTGCATCATTGGAGACATATTTTGTTTTATAATGCCGCAAAGATACCAAGTTTTCCGGTTTTACTTACCCTAACAAACAGACAGTTTACGCAAATTGCCTATTTTTAAGCAAGTAATCTGAAAGTAAAACTGATAATATAGCATCATATCTATAAAAATATCGCCCTTGCCAGTATGGTTACTTACAAGGGCGATATTTTTTATAGATACTTATTTATAAATAATAAGTGCAGATTGTGCCGGAACCAGCACTTCCGAACCATAAAGTGTACCCAGTCCATTTTCATTTATAAATCCATCCTTGCATACCACTGTGTATTTGCCTTCAGGCACAACCAGCTTTGCCGGCTCTTTACGAGAATTCAGTGCCACGATAATATCTTCCCAAGCATCTCCATTAGCATTCTCCTTCAAGCGATATGCAACCAGATTATTACCCTCTACCGGAAGGAATTCCAAATGTTTGCGCACCAGTTCCGCATCTCCCATACGGAAAGCAGGATGATTTTTACGCAACTGTATCAAACCTTTATAATAAGCAAATACATCAGCATATTCAGCTTTGCGTTTCCAATCGATCGCATTGATAGAATCAGGACTCTGATAACTGTTATGTACCCCTTTCTTATCACGCATCACTTCCTCACCTGCATAAATAAACGGTATGCCTTGTGAAGTAAATACCGCCGTCTGTGCCAGTTTATCCAACTTGACAAGTTCCTGCGGTGTAATGCCTGGAATACTTACATTCAGCCTGTCTACCAGACACATATCATCATGACAAGATACATAGCTGATCATCTGCGTCGGCTGTTCAGCCCATGAAGCCTTACTGTAATTCACTGAGTCATTATCCACCTGCGGATGCTTGATGGCACCCACAATACCAAACTTAATACTCTCCTCTCCACCGGGAAGTCCGGCAAGGAAAGCACCTTTGTGGTTATCATTGAACGGACCACGCAGAGCATCACGCATTTCATCGGAGAAAGCGGCAATACCGGGCATCCGATACGTATTCATCTTCATAGCCAGAGAGTCCTCCGGCATTTGAGGAGCCTTAGCCGCCCATCCTTCACCATAAATAATGATACTCGGATCAACCGCCGTAGCAGCCTTGCGGATTTCATTCATTGTTGTAATATCATGAATTCCCATCAGGTCAAAGCGGAACCCATCAAGATGGTATTCGTTAAGCCAGTGCAATACAGACTCTACCATATATTTCCTCATCATAGGACGGTTACTTGCCGTTTCATTACCACAGGCAGACCCATCAGCGAAACTACCGTCCGGCATCTGACGATAGAAATACCCCGGTACTGTACGTTCAAAATTACTTTCAGCAGTGTTAAATGTATGATTATACACTACATCCAGCACCACCCGGATGCCGGCCTTATGTAAAGCCTGCACCATTTGCTTGAATTCCTTAATACGAATAGAAGGATTATAAGGATCGGTAGAATACGAGCCATCAGGTACATTATAGTTCTGCGGATCATATCCCCAATTATATTTATTTTCATCCAATTTCGTTTCATCCACCGAAGCATAGTCATAAGACGGTAAAATGTGAACATGTGTCACACCCAGTTCTTTCAAATGATCAATACCGGTTGCCAGCTTCTCAGGGCTAAGTGTACCTTCTTCCGTCAGTGCCAGGAATTTACCTTTATGCTGAATGCCCGATGAAGGATCGATAGAGAAGTCACGGTGATGCATTTCATAAATAACAGCATCGGCCGGAGAAGCCAAAGCCGGTCGCTTATCTTGTGCCCAACCTTCAGGATCGGTTGCCCTCATGTCAATGATAGCAGCACGTTTTCCATTCACCCCTACCGCTTTCGCATTGATGCCCGGAGTATCTCCCAGCCATTTATCCTTGATCTTCACATTAAATGTATAAAATTTCCCTATCAGGTCTTTTTCCACCTTTGCCGTCCAGGTTCCTTCCTTATCAGATACCATAGAAACAGTCTCATAAGCATGGCCGCCATCACCCGCATCAAACAGCATGAGGCGTACTTCATCGGCAGTCGGCGCCCACAATGTAAAATTCGTAACTTCGGGAGTATACTCCATTTCCGTCAGGCTGCCCGAACGAACGGGATACAACTCATAAGACGCGTACTCATTCTTCGTTGGAGCACAGCTGGCAACTGTCGCTGTGGCTACTCCAATCAAGGCAAGTTCATTCAGTTTCATGGTGGTTATTTTAAGTTTTAAGTATTAAATATCAGATTTTATTTCTTCACTTTATCCGGGTTCTTGGCTATAAAGTCTTTCCATCCGTGATATCCTTTCTCTACTGTGGGACGCCCCATTTGCAAAAAATGGCAATAAGCAGCAGCCAGCCCGTCCGTAGCATCCATAAATGTAGGCATATCTTCCTTTGCAAAGTGAAGCATACGTTGCAACATATCTGCTACCTGCTCCTTGGAAGCCTGGCCATTTCCAGTAATAGCCATTTTTATCTTAAGAGGGGCATATTCCGTAATAGGGATATCACGGCTGAGGGCAGCAGCCATAGCAACTCCCTGAGCACGCCCCAGCTTCAACATAGATTGTACATTCTTACCGAAAAAGGGAGCTTCAATAGCAAGTTCATCAGGCAAATAACTCTCAATGATGCTCAACACCCGTTCGTGTATATGGCGTAGTTTAAGGTAATGGTCACCAAACTTGCGCAGGTCAATAATACCCATAGCAATCATTTCAGGCTTTGTCCCCACCACACGCAGCACTCCATATCCCATAATGGTAGTACCGGGGTCGATACCTAAAATAATCTTTTCTTTAACCGGTTGTATCACTCAATTACCTCCATCAATGTAGGAAAGCCAACCACCTTATCCTGGAATATTTTAACCAGCTCATCGTTCAACTTCACCCCTTGCTCCATGTGCCAGCGATGCAGAATGGCGGAGTTTTCCACTTCAAACTGAAGGGAATAGCATGTGCTGCCCTCTTCACGATGGCTCAGTACACGGACAATACGCGGCGTATGCAATGCACCGGTTTTCTCTACTTCGGGTAAATAGAATTCCTTTATCCAAATCAGGAAGTTATCTTCCTGTCCTTCTTCCACTTGATAGGTTGTATTATAGATCAGCATATTTTTTCTTTCAATTTGTTTCGCAAACATAGCAATTATTTCAGAATAATGCATTATATTTGCGCCACCAAAACAAGAGAAAGCTCGCAAACGTTAGCGAAAGATCGAAAAGGGGGGGGTTAGCTCATCTGGCTAGAGCGCGACACTGGCAGTGTCGAGGTGATCGGTTCGAGTCCGATACTCTCCACAAAAATAAAAGCTGCATTCAAGACCGAATGCAGCTTTTTATTTTTACATCACTGTTTCACTGTAGTTTAAACGTCACAGGTACTGTAAACTTGCAGCGTACAGGCACACCACGCTGTTTACCAGGTATCCATTTCGGCATAGTAGAAATTACACGGACTGCTTCTTTGTCCAGATAAGGATCGACACCTCTTATCACTTTCACATCTACAATGCTTCCGTCTTTATTAACAACGAACTGCACCGTTACACGACCCTGAGTTCCATTCTCTTGTGGAATAGTAGGATATTTGATATTCTTGCCCAAGTACTGTAAAAGCCCGGCTGTGCCCCCATCAGGAAATTGCGGATTTTCTTCCACAATCACAAAAATGTCATCTTCTACCACCACTTCTTCATCCACTGTAACCGGTATGTGCTTAATCACTACATCTTCACCTGTTTCCTCCGAAGAGGCAAAATTAGTTTCCTCTGCAGTATCGTCATCATCTATTATCGTCAAAACATCATTAATAGGAGTTACCTGAGGTGGTGGCGGAGGAGTTACTTCAGGCTGCCTTGTAAGAGGGATCTCCATGTCCTGCTCAAATACATTCTCGGTGATACGACCACTCGTATCAACCCTGACATCACGAGTCCATTCGAATGCAACGAACATGAAGGCGAGTACAGTTACATAACCGACAAGCAGCCACGTTGGCCTCTTGTTTTCCAGGTTTGCTTTGGGTGTTTTTTTGGTTTCCATAGTTTACAAATTAGTTACCGCATAATGTTTACTTGTTAAAATTGAACATTATACAGATGTTGTTAGTAATACGAAAACACTTGTGGCCACTATTTTCTGTATTAAAGGTAGTTGAATAACTGTTAAGTTGTTATCGGAGAGATTCATAAATATGCTTTTTTAATATCTGTTTGACAAAATTGCTTAGCAAAAAGATTATTTACGGCAGAATGCTTAAGATTAGTAAAAAAACAGTTACCTTTGTCGGACTAATTAATTCTAAAGATGAAACAAACAAAATCAGGGAAAAGTGAAATCATACTGAATACACTAAGCCCTTATGATTCAAAGGTGCAACGCTATCTTTCTCTCTCTAAGGAAATCGAGCAACTGATGAATAATGCAAAAGATGAAAATGAGGGATGTGTTTCTATTGAGCTGGTGGCAGAATTCTGTGTATTGCAGGAAGAGCTTTATCAAGAAGCACTAAAGAAGCATAAAGAAGAGGCTAACTAACCTCCGCTACCGTCAGTATAACAAGACATATAAAAAAGCCGGAAAATACCTGAGGCATACCAACTCCGTGTCAAGTCCGTACCAACTCCGTACCTTCTCCTTGTTCTTAGACACGGACTATGTACGGAGCAGACAGGGAATAGGTAAGAATCAGACCTGCAAAACCTCCGGGAATAAATTCATTTCCACATCACATATAGCCTTTTTCCTTGTATCCGATTAATTTTATAAAAAGATTGCAACCGGAATCATGATAAAGTTGTATCTTTGCACCGTTTTATGTATTTCGGAAATAAATAATAACGACGATATGATAGATAAAATCAACCAGCTTCTGCAAGAAGTGGAAGCACTGAAAGCTGCCAACGCCGAGGAACTGGAAGCGCTCCGCATCAAATTCCTTAGTAAAAAAGGTGCAATCAATGACTTGATGGCGGATTTCCGTAACGTGGCTGCCGAACAGAAAAAAGAAGTCGGCATGAGACTGAATGAACTGAAGAACAAGGCACAGGAAAAGATTGCTGCCCTGAAAGAACAGTTCGAAAGTCAGGATACAGGCTGTGATGATATTGACCTCACACGTTCCGCTTATCCGATAGAATTGGGTACGCGCCACCCGCTCACCATCGTAAAGAACGAAATCATCGATATATTTGCCCGTTTGGGATTCAGCATTGCCGAAGGCCCGGAAATTGAGGATGATTGGCATGTCTTCTCTGCATTGAATTTTGCCGAAGATCACCCTGCACGCGATATGCAGGATACTTTCTTCATTGAAGCTCATCCCGATATTGTATTGCGCACACACACCTCATCCGTACAAACCCGCGTAATGGAAGTTTCACAACCTCCTATCCGCATTATTTGTCCGGGACGTGTATATCGTAATGAAGCCATCAGCTACCGTGCACACTGTTTCTTCCATCAGGTTGAGGCTTTGTATGTAGACAAAGATGTATCTTTCACCGACTTGAAACAGGTTTTGTTACTCTTTGCCAAAGAGATGTTCGGTGAAGATACTAAAATTCGTTTGCGTCCGTCTTACTTCCCGTTCACGGAACCCAGTGCGGAAATGGATATCAGCTGTAACATTTGCGGTGGAAAGGGTTGTCCGTTCTGCAAACATACCGGCTGGGTTGAAATCCTCGGTTGCGGTATGGTAGATCCGAATGTATTGGAAAGCAACGGCATCGATAGTAAAGTATATAGCGGATATGCCCTCGGTATGGGTATCGAGCGTATTACGAACCTGAAATACCAGGTGAAGGACCTTCGTATGTTCTCTGAAAACGACACAAGATTCCTGAAAGAATTCGAAGCCGCTTACTAATAACCGACATATACCGGGCGAATGATTATCCGCTCCTACAATGATATGCCATTCCGGATATCACAAAACCAGTAGGCGATACATAATCATTCGCCCGGATATATTTTCTTAGTTCTTACTCAAGCTGCCCATTATGAAAGATAGACTTGTCACTCCCAGCTATTGTTTTATTCTTGCAGCCAACTTCCTGCTGTACTTCGGCTTCTGGTTGCTGATACCGGTACTTCCATTCTACCTGTCCGAAGTATTCAGTGCCGGAAATTCAACAATCGGCATTATTCTTTCTTGTTATACTGTAGCAGCTTTATGTATCCGTCCCTTTTCCGGTTACTTTTTGGATAGCTTTGCACGTAAGCCTTTGTATCTGATGGCTTATTGTATCTTTATGACCATGTTTGCCGGATACATCATTGCCGGTTCGCTTACGTTATTCATACTGTTCCGTATCATACAGGGCGTATCGTTCGGAATGGTAACCGTAGGCGGTAACACAGTGGTCATCGACATCATGCCTTCTTCACGACGCGGAGAAGGATTAGGATACTATGGACTTTCGAATAACATTGCAATGGCGGTAGGCCCGATGTCCGGATTGTTCCTGCATGATGCAGGAATGAGTTTCACAACCATATTCTGTTGCTCACTGGGCTCATGTATGGCAGGCTTCGTTTGTGCCTCTCTTGTCAAAACACCTTATAAACCGCCTGTGAAGAGAGAACCGATTTCTCTTGATCGCTTTATATTATTGAAAGGTATTCCGGCAGGCATCAGCTTGTTACTGCTTTCGATTCCTTATGGAATGACAACGAACTATGTGGCTATGTATGCCAAGCAGATCGGTATCAATGCCACCACAGGGTTCTTTTTTACCTTCATGGCTATAGGTATGGCTATTTCGCGTATCTTCTCCGGAAAGATAGTGGACAGGGGTAAGATAACACAGGTTATCTCTGCCGGACTGTATCTCGTAGTATTCAGTTTCTTCCTGCTTTCAGCGTGTGTATATCTTATCAGCTGGAACAACCTGTTATGTACTGTTGTTTTCTTTGCCGTAGCCCTGCTGTTGGGAGTAGGTTTCGGTATCATGTTTCCGGCTTACAACACCCTGTTTGTCAACCTCGCCCCCAACAGTCAACGTGGTACTGCCACTTCTACCTATCTGACTTCCTGGGATGTAGGCATTGGTATCGGTATGCTGGCAGGAGGATATATTGCGGAAGTCAGCACCTTTGATAAAGCTTATTTGTTCGGGGCTTGCCTCACCATTGTTTCTATGCTCTACTTCAATGGAAAAGTGGCTCCTCATTACCATAAAAATAAATTGCGATGAGAAAAAAAGAACGTTACGAAAAAATTCTTGCCTGGTTTCGGGAGAATCGTCCCGTAGCCGAAACGGAACTGCATTACGAAACTCCATTCCAACTGCTGATAGCAGTTATCCTCTCTGCCCAATGTACAGACAAGCGGGTGAATATGATTGTTCCACCGTTGTATCGCGACTTCCCTACCCCGGAAGTCCTTGCTGCCAGTACACCGGAAGTAATATACGAATATATCCGTAGCGTATCTTATCCTAATAATAAAGCAAAACACCTGGTGGGTATGGCACAAATGTTGGTGAAAGACTTCAACAGTGAAGTGCCCGATACACTGGAAGAACTTATAAAATTACCCGGTGTAGGACGCAAGACAGCAAACGTCATCCAATCCGTTGTATTTAACAAAGCCGCAATGGCAGTAGATACTCATGTGTTCCGTGTAAGCCACCGCCTCGGACTGGTTTCGGACGCATGTACCACGCCGTTCAGTGTAGAGAAAGAACTGGTGAAAAATATCCCGGAAGCGGATATTCCCATTGCGCATCACTGGCTTATCTTACATGGAAGATACGTCTGCCAAGCACGTACACCGCAATGTGATAAGTGCGGTTTGCAATTGATGTGCAAATACTATTGCGAGAAGTATAAAGTTAGCAAAGAGAAGCCGAAAGATAAAGAATAAACGACGGATTCATAGCAAAAGAAAGAAATAAATGCTAACTTTGCGCTCACGAAAACGAATTAATAACACTTTTAAATAAAATAGAGTATTATGACAATTGATCAATTCAACTTTGCCGGTAAAAAGGCATTCGTTCGTGTGGACTTCAATGTACCTCTGGACGAAAACTTCAACATTACAGATGATAACCGTATGCGTGCTGCTCTTCCTACGTTGAAGAAAATTCTGGCTGACGGTGGTAGTATAATTATTGGTTCTCACCTCGGTCGTCCGAAAGGTCCGGCTGACAAATTTTCACTGAAACACATCCTGAATCATCTTTCCGAATTATTGGGTGTTGACGTACAATTCGCTAACGACTGTATGGGCGAAGAAGCTGCTGTTAAGGCTGCTGCTCTGCAACCGGGTGAAGTGCTGTTGCTCGAGAACCTTCGTTTCTATGCTGAAGAAGAAGGCAAACCCCGTGGTTTGGCTGAAGACGCTACAGACGAAGAAAAAGCTGCTGCTAAGAAAGCCGTTAAAGAAAGCCAGAAAGAATTCACCAAAAAATTGGCTTCTTACGCTGACTGCTATGTAAATGACGCTTTCGGTACAGCTCACCGCGCACACGCTTCTACAGCTTTGATCGCTAAATATTTCGACAAAGACAGCAAAATGTTCGGTTACCTGATGGAGAAAGAAGTGAAAGCTGTTGATAAAGTATTGAATGACATCAAACGTCCGTTCACTGCTATCATGGGTGGTTCTAAAGTTTCTTCTAAAATTGAAATTATCGAAAATCTGCTGAGTAAGGTTGATAACCTGATCATCGCAGGTGGTATGACTTATACTTTCACCAAGGCTATGGGTGGTAAGATCGGTATCTCTATCTGCGAAGATGACAAACTGGATCTGGCCCTCGAACTGATAGAAAAGGCAAAAGCAAAAGGTGTAAACTTGGTATTGGCTGTTGATGCAAAAATTGCTGACGCTTTCTCTAACGATGCTAACACTAAGTTCTGTCCGGTTGACCAAATTCCTGATGGTTGGGAAGGTCTGGATATCGGTCCTGAAACAGAGAAAATCTTCACAGACGTTATCAAAAACTCTAAGACTATCTTGTGGAATGGTCCGACAGGCGTATTCGAATTCGAAAACTTCACTCATGGCTCACGTGCAGTAGGCGAGGCTATCGTAGAGGCTACTAAGAATGGTGCATTCTCACTTGTAGGTGGTGGTGACTCTGTAGCTTGCGTTAACAAGTTTGGCTTGGCAAGCGGTGTTTCTTATGTTTCAACAGGTGGTGGTGCATTGCTTGAAGCAATCGAAGGAAAAGTTCTTCCGGGTATCGCTGCTATCAACGAATAAGAATAAACATTATCATACCAAAAGGCAGCTCTTTGAAAAGAAGGGTTGCCTTTTTTAATCTTATATTTTTATAGTAAACGATCATTTATCTTTCCTAACACATTTATCATAGAAATGAAACGAACTTTGTTATCCTTTGCTTTCCTACTTTCCGCACTGATAGCAACAGCACAAGATGCATGTTTGAACGACGTAGTAAATACGCTCAAAGATCGTATCAGCCTCTCCGGTTATGCACAGGTGGGTTATACTTACGATGATGCTGATGGCAGCAGTAATACGTTCGACATCAAGCGGGTTATCTTCATGGCACAAGGTAAAATTACCGACCGTTGGTTGTGCTACTTCATGTACAGCTTTGCCAATACTGGAAAAATCCTTGAAGCATATACCGAATATAAATTCCTCCCGCAACTGACTGCCCGCATCGGACAATTCAAAACCATGTATACCATTGAAAACCCAATGTCTCCTTGCTATGTGGAACTAATTAACTGCTACTCGCAATCTGTCAATTATCTGGCTGGTATCAATGGCAGTGATCCTTTGTATGGTTCCAGTAGCGGACGTGATATGGGACTCCTGATCTATGGTGATCTGTTTGGAAAACTGGTGAACTATAATCTTGCGGTAATGAATGGGCAAGGTATCAACCTGAAAGATAAAAACAACCAGAAGGATATTGTAGGCAGCCTGATGGTTCATCCACTCGACTGGCTGTCTGTAGGTGGTTCTTTTGTAAAAGGGAAAGGATGTGCTGTGGCCGTATCCAGTCTCACTCCCGATATACAGGTAGGCGAAAACTATACCCGTAACCGTTGGTCGGCAGGTGCAGTCATTAAAACTAAACCGGTGGATGTACGCACGGAATACTTGGCCGGAAAAGACGGACGTATCAAAAGTGACGGTTATTATGTAACAGCATCTGCACATGTATTCCCGAAAGTAGATGTAATAGCATCTTATGATTATCTTAATAAGAGCAAAATACTTGATGATAAGCAAAGTAATTATGTAGTAGGTTTACAATATTGGTTCTATCCTAAATGCAGGGTACAGGCACAGTATACATACTGCAACCGCCATATCGGAGATAACAGTAATCTGCTGCAAGCTCAATTGCAGGTGCGTTTCTAAAGAAAAACCTTATATACCATGGACTACACCGAAATTCTGAAAGAAATATACGAGGAGATACAGCCATACGCCCAAATGGGTAAACCGGCAAGCTATATTCCTGAGTTGCTGAAAGTCAACCCTGATCGCTATGGTATTTGCCTGCGTACTATTGAAGGAAAAGAATATGCCCAGGGAGACAGTGACGAGCGTTTTGCCATACAAAGTATTTCGAAAGTATTCTCTCTTGCGATAAGTTTCAGCCGGATGGGCAATGAACTCTGGAAACGTATAGGTGTAGAACCATCCGGTAATGCATTTAACTCCATTTTCCAGCTGGAAATGGAGAAAGGGATTCCCCGCAATCCTCTCATCAATGCGGGAGCATTAGTAATGGCAGACATCCTGCTTTCAGTACTCGATGATCCGGAAAAGGATTATCTCGCTTTCGTACGAAAACTCTGCGGCAACAACCAGATTCAATATAATGAAGGTATGGCAACTTCCGAACGTGAATATGGCTATCTGAATGCAGCCATTACCAATATGCTGAAATATCATGGAAATATAGAAAACGATATTGAGCGGGTACTTCACTTTTATTTCCTTCAATGTTCCATAGGTATGAGTTGCCGGGAACTGGCACGTTCTTTCCTTCCTTTCGCTGATCATACAAGACCGTTCAGTTTTGATGGAATCGAACTGACGACTTCACAAGTAAAACGTATCAATGCCATTATGCAGACTTGCGGTTTCTATGATGAAGCTGGGGAATTCTCTTATCTGGTGGGGTTACCCGGGAAAAGCGGTGTTGGTGGCGGTATTGCAGCTGTCTGCCCACGTAAGTATGCGGTAGCAGTATGGAGTCCGCGACTTAACCCTAAAGGTAACTCTGTAATGGGGATGAAAGCCCTTGAATTACTGACTACCAAAACAGCTATCAGTATTTTCTAAGTCCCCGAACTTTTTGGCATCATTTTTGTACCTTATATTAATAAAGTATTAAAGAAAGGACTGAATATGAATGAACAATCCATCCAAAAACAATATAACCAAATAGTCAATTTATTGGAAGATAAACGGCTGAAAGAAGCTCTTGTTCAACTGGATGCTTTCTTATATAATGGTAACGACTGGAGTCTGCGTAACCGACTGGAACAAATCCAGACTTCTTATCAATATATGTTGCAATATATGAAACTGGGTATGAAAGACCCTGAACGGCAGAAACTGTATCGCCAGCTATTGGCTGATACATGGGAGATTGCCGACCAGACACGTATTGCATTATTAGATGAAATATCCACCCACTATTACCACTCCCTGCGCAGGAATCCCAAGCAGCTTCCGAAAGCTTATGGCATTTCTACCCTGCAAAAGATACTGGAAGGCTTTGCAGATGAAATGGCTGTATCACAGTTAGCAAACTACCAAGGCTTGGACGCTATCCTGAGACGACATGAAGAGACACACCAGGTAATGTTTCTTACTACCTGGAGCAACAGCAGTTGGACTTTGGAAGAATTTGCCCAGGCAGAAGATATGCTTCGTTCGGAGACATTGCCAACCAATGACTTATGCCTGTTTGTCAGTGCTGTCACACTCAGTTTAATGGAGTGTTTCGATGAGCGCAAAGTAAACTGGTTGCTCGACGGGCTTCGCCATACCAATCCGCAAATCAATCAGAGAGCATTGGTAGGACTTGTTATTACCTTGCATCTCTATCCTTCACGCATTGCACTTTATCCAGAATTGGAAGCACGTATTTCTCTTTTCAGAGAAGACCCGAACTTCAGCAAACAGGTGAACCGTATTTATATCCAGCTACTTCGTAGCCAGGAAACGGAGAAGATTGACAGAAAGATGCGGGAAGAAATCATTCCCGAAATGATGAAGAACGTGAATATCATGCGCAACATGAAGTTCGGTTTTGAAGAAACAGATGAAAACGACCGCAATCCCGACTGGGAACAAGCTTTCGAGCAATCGGGTTTGGGAGATAAAATACGCGAGATGAACGATCTGCAACTGGAAGGAGCAGATGTCTATATGAGCACATTCGCACAACTCAAAGGGTATCCTTTTTTCCGCGAACCACATAATTGGTTCTATCCTTTCGACCGGATGCATTCCAGCATTATCCATCAGGTAGGTTTGAACCAGAGCGGTGAGAGTTCTGTCCTTTCCATCATCCTACAATCGGGATTCTTCTGCAACAGTGATAAGTATTCATTTTGTTTCACCATTGCACAACTCCCACAGGGACAACGTGACATGATGCTAAGTCAGATGACCCCTCAGGATCAAAGCGACTTTATGGAAGAAAAGAACAGTGCCAGCCTGAAACAATTTGCTGAACGGCCTGATGTTATCAGTAACCAGTACATTCACGATTTATACCGTTTCTTCAAACTTAGCCAACGCAGATTCGAGTTTCATAATATCTTCCAGGAAGAGATTGCATTGCACCGCAATCCGGTACTGAAAGAACTGTTAAGTGCTCCCGAATTATTAGTAGCGGTTGCCGACTTCCACTTCAGCAAGGAGCATCCAGCAGAAGCTTTGGAGCTCTACCGGATATTAATAGATCGAAAACAGGCCAATGCGGACATTTTCCAAAAGACAGGTTTCTGCCTGCAAAAGGAGAAACGCTATCAGGAAGCTGTGGACGCTTATCAGAAAGCTGATATGCTGAAGCCCGATCACCTGTGGACACTTCGCCACCTGGCTACTTGTTACCGCCAGATGAAGAATTTCGATGCAGCTTTGGAATACTATCATCGCGTAGAAACTATTCAACCGGAAAATCGCAATGTATTGTTCTATACCGGTAGTTGCCTGGCAGAACAAAAAAGGTATGACGATGCCCTGCAATATTTCTTCAAGTTAGACTTCCTGGAAAACGACTGTATGAAGGCATGGCGCGGCATTGGCTGGTGTTCATTTGTCAGTGGTAAGCATGAACAGGCTATGAAGTATTACGATAAACTCCTTGCCGCCAAGCCACTTGCTACGGACTATCTCAATGCCGGACACGTGGCCTGGGTACTGGGAAACATAGAAAAAGCAGTCGGACTATATGGCAAGGCCATGGCAGAAAGCGGAAGTAAAGATGCTTTCCTTGAAATATTCGACAGAGACCGGAACAGCCTTCTCAAACAAGGTATTGCAGGAGAAGAGATTCCATTAATGCTGGATATGATTGAGTAAAGACATAAATAAGTAGCTGATGAAGAAATACTGTATCCTGGCTCTATTCTGTTGCCTTAGCTATCTGGCAGCAGCACAAAGTCCTGTAGAGAAAGGACTGGAAAGCATAAACCGGACATCTGCCGAAGCATATATCGGTTTTCTGGCTCATGATGAATTACAAGGGCGGGAAGCCGGATATCATGGTTCAAAGATAGCTGCCCAATATATTGCTTCATTGCTTCAGGCAATGGGAATACAACCGGTGGGAGACAGTTATTTTCAACCTTTTGAAGCATACAGAAGAGAACGCCAGAAAAGGGGAAAGCTAGAGGTACACCCCGATTCAATAACCTTATTCAAAAGAGAAGTACATCAGAAGCTCTCTATGACGAATATACTGGGAATGATCCCCGGTAAAAACACCAGTGAGTATGCTATTGTCGGTGCGCACTTTGATCATTTGGGAATAGATCCTGCTCTTGAAGGTGATCAGATTTATAATGGTGCTGATGATAATGCTTCCGGTGTGTCAGCCGTTCTGCAAATAGCCAGAGCATTCATTACCAGCGGCAAACAACCGGAACGAAATATTATTTTTGCCTTCTGGGATGGTGAGGAGAAAGGATTATTGGGTTCCAGATACTTTGTACAAACCTGTCCGTTCATTTCGCAAATCAAAGGATATCTGAACTTCGACATGATAGGTCGCAATAATAAGCCACAACAACCCATGCATGTAGTTTATTTCTATACGGAGGCCAATCCGACTTTTGGAAAATGGCTAAAAGAAGATATAAAGAAATACAACCTCCAACTGGAACCCGACTATCGTCCATGGGATAATCCCATAGGCGGTAGTGATAACGGTTCTTTTGCCAAAGCGGGAGTTCCTATTATCTGGTATCATACAGATGGGCACCCGGATTACCATCAACCCTCCGATCATACAGACAAACTGAATTGGGAGAAGATAGTGGAGATAACCAAAGCATCCTTTCTGAATGCTTGGAATCTGGCGAACGAAAAAGAGTATTGAGCTATACTTTCAATAATTCCCTGTACAATTTTTGTACAGGAAGCCCCATGATGTTGTAGTAACTTCCCGAGATATTTTCCACTCCTATAAAACCGATCCACTCCTGCACTCCATAGGCACCGGCTTTATCCATCGGTTGGAAATTATCCACATAATAGGCTATTTCCTCTTCACTTAAAGTGGCAAAACGCACCTCAGTTTGTGCAGTAAAACTACGCTGCCAGTCGGTAGTGGTTATGCATACACCGGTGAAAACCTCATGGGTACGCCCGGACATAGTGCGCAACATCTGCAAAGCATCTTCCCTATCCCGGGGTTTACCCAGCACCTTACCATCCAGCCATACAATTGTATCGGCAGTAATCATCAATTCACCGGGCTGCATCATGGCAACATAAGCGTCCGCCTTTTCTTTAGCGATATACAAAGGTATATCCGCACCCTGCAAAGTCTCAGGATAAGACTCATCCACATCAGGCAAAGTCCGTACTTCATAGTCCACACCTAAACCTGCAAGCAATTCCTTCCTTCGCGGAGAATTACTGGCAAGTATCACCTTATACTTTTTCAAATTGTCCAACACCGCCTCTTTAATTTTTAATTATTAATCATTAATTTGCTCGTCATCCTACCATCCGAATGCTTTATCATCCATCCAAAGTCCCTGAACTTTCAAGACTTGTTCCACGACATCCCGGCCACAACCATAGCCGCCATTAGCATAAGATATATAGCGGGAAACAGCCTTCACTTCCGCTGATGCATCTTTAGGGCAACATGGCAATCCACATTCACGCATCACCTCGATATCGGGAATATCATCTCCTACATAAAGAATCTCTTCATTTTTAAGACTATGACGGTCACGGAAATCATGATAATCATGGATTTTCACGGAAGAAGACATATAAATATCCACAGAAGGAATTCCCAAAGCCACGAAACGTTTGCGAACAGCCTCAGATCGCCCACCGGTTATGATGCCCAATAGCAGCCCCTGTTTACCGGCAAGGTGCAAGGCATATCCATCCTTAATGTTCACGGTACGCATAGGCTCGCCATCCTGACTCATCGGGATAACGTTAGCACTTAAAACGCCGTCAACATCAAAGACAAGGGCCTTTATCTTCTTTAAATCGTAATTGATAGTACTCACTATATTCGGTTTTTAGTTGGGTTATTTATCAAAAACAATAATGCTTGTTATGTGGTAAAACAATACTTGTTATGCCTCAAAACACTGCTTGTTATACACCGGAACATTACTTGTTATGCAAACGATGTATGCTCTCGCTAACCAATCGATATAATTCCTGCATCTCCGGCTCACCCGCAAGCATCTCCAGATGTTTATTAATCACATTCTCATCATAACGTACAGCCGGTCCTGTCTGCGCTTGCTTCGGTTCCAATTCGTGCACTTTACGGGCTGTCTCATCAATCAAAGGTAACATAGCATCAAACGGAAGATCATACTTTTTCAGCAAATCAGCTGCCAGGGCATACATGTGATTCGTGAAATTACAAGTAAACACGGCAGCCAGATGCAGACTCCTCCGTTGCTCGGAAGTTGCCTCGTATACTTTCTCCGAAAGAACAGAAGCAATTGCTTTTAGCAACTCTGTATCTTCAGACGAATTACTCTCTATAAAGAAAGGAACTACGCGAAAATCAACTTCACGCTGCTTGCTGAAAGTCTGCATAGGATAAAACACTCCATAACGTGATGCTTTACCTTCCCAGATATTCATAGGAATACTTCCGGCTGTATGCACCAGTAAAGCATCTTCCTTTCCGGCAACAATTTCAGGTAATAATGTCACGAAAGCATCATCCTTTAAAGAGACAATATATAGCCGGGCATCCTTAGACACTTCAGAAAGTTCAGTTGTATATCCAGCCTCCACCGCCTGCGCCAATGCACATGCAGCTTCTTTTGTACGGCTATATACCTGTACTATACGAAAGCCATTCTGATATAAAGCCTTAGCCAGATTAGTCGCAAGGTTTCCGGCACCGATAAAGACTATCGGCGTATCTTGTACACTTCTTTTCATCTTGTAGCCAGCCAATATAGAATAATTCCGAGAACTAACAGCGCCACAGGTAACAGATAAGCAGACATCGTACCGAGTAATGCTGTAATCAATCCGAAGTTCAGTATTAACCATAAACCGATCAACACCAGCCCTACAGACTTATCACGCTTGAAGATGAGAAATATCACCGCCGTATAAAGGAGGAAATTGTCCTTATTCATCACCCACGGCAGACCGATACTTGAGAAGTGTATCAATTTGTCCACCAGATAAAGTATACCGAAAACAATCAACGTAACAGCCGTAGCCCTGTAAGTATCGCGGTTATTGTTTGCTTTTGCTGCGCTCACTGTTACTTTCCTCCGTATTTATTGATATGAACTTTTTCCCATTGCAGATGTTCTTCACTGAAAGGCTTACGTTCCATGCCTTTGTGTCCGATAGCAACGACACTGAGTACTTGCAGTTGCAAGGGAATATCAAGCACTTCGCGCACATATTCATCGGACGGCATACCGGAAGCGGTGAAACGTTCACGCACCTGTACCCAGCAACTGCCTAAGCCCATATCTTCTGCCTGTAATTGTATAATAATCGAAGCAATGGAAGCATCTTCAATCCACACATCACTCGCTAACGGATCGGCCGTCACCACAATTGCCAACGGTGCATCAGCAATAAATTGCGACGCCTGCGCCTTGCAATGTGATAGTTTTTCTAGTAATTCCTTATCGTCCACCATGATAAATTGCCATGCATTTGTACGCTTGGAAGTAGGCGACATCAGTGCAGCTTTCATCAAAACAACCACCTGTTCCTGTGTCAACTCTTCATTTGTAAACTTCCGCATGCTGCGGCGAACCTTTAGTAATTCACTGAAATTTTCCATATATCGTAATATTATTTATTAAGCAACAAGCTACCGACTATGAACTACAAGTGGCTGCGCTAACATAGCCGAATGGCACTTGTAGCTCGTAGCCGGTAGCTTGTAGCTAATTTATCGTTTAAGAACGCAAAGATACAAGATTATTTTCTAAATTTGCAGTCAATGCCTTTGAAACTGACGACATATTACCACGGGAGTGACATCCCGGAACTGCCGGGCAATAATACATTTCACTCCATCGAGTTGTTTCATATCTACGAAGCAACCCCGGGTTATACGCCCCTTCTCATTGTTGCATCAGAGGCAGGAAGGCCCGTTGCCAAGCTATTGGCGGCAATACGAAAGAGTGTTCGTTTGTTTCCACCCTCTATCATCAAGAGATGTGAAATCTATGGCACAGGAGAATATTTCGATGAAACAGTCGATAAAGAATTTGTCTTTGGCGAAATCCTCCAACGGTTAACTGCCGAGGCATTGCGGGAAGCATTTCTTATAGAGTTCCGCAATCTGGAAAATTCACTGTTTGGGTATAAATCTTTTCGTAAGAATCGTTACTTCGCCATCAATTGGCTACGGGTACGCAATTCGCTACATAGCATCGAACATGTAGAAAGCCGTTTCAGCCCCTCACGTATCCGTCAGATAAAAAAAGGATTAAAAAATGGTACAGAAGTGCGTGAAGCTCATACTCCTGAGGAAGTACGTGCTTTCTCACAGATGCTACACCATGTTTATTCCTCAAAAATACGCCGCCACTTCCCCAGCAGAGTCTTCTTCCTACGCATGGAAGAAGAAATGATGAAAGGGGAACAAAGCAAAATATTCATTGTCACTTACAAAGATAAAATCATAGGTGGCAGTGCCTGCATCTATTCCGAAGATAATGCCTATCTTTGGTTCTCCGGTGGCATGCGCAAGACGTATGCGCTCCAATATCCAGGCATACTTGCCGTATGGTATGCTCTGTTCGATGCCAAACAGCGGGGATACCGCCACCTTGAATTTATGGATGTCGGTCTCCCCTTCCGTAAGCATGGTTACCGCGAATTTGTCTTACGCTTCGGCGGTAAGCAAAGCAGTACTCGCCGCTGGTTTCGTTTCCGTTGGGAATGGCTGAACAAATTGCTGAATAAGATTTACGAATAAATTCATTCCACACTCTGATACGTCAACGGCGGATCAAAGTAACGGGACATGCTCTTCATATTTTCTCTGTAAGAAGGCTTTGCAAAATGAGTATTCGTGAAATAATCATCTTGCTGTTTCTTCTGTTCCTGCTTGAGTGTATCCAGTTCTGCTACGTAATTGGCTGCCTTTTTACCAGAGGCATCAGAGACATCCACTGTCATACGTGCTCCCTCTGTCCTGATCCTTACCGAGTGGTCTGTCGGGACCGGAACATCCAATGTCTGATAAGAATCGATATCCAGTTTAAGAGTTACGGGCGTACCGGTCCATTCATAATGGTAAGTTCCGTTAGCATCGTTTTTAGAAATAATCATACGTAATGTACCATCTCCTATATTTACCCGACTATCCACTGCCTTCAATTCAGAAGGAAGCTGCGGAGCAATGGTTATGGAATGATTGAGCATATCAGGACGGATTCCCAGGAAGTATTGATTCCATACACGGATATGCTCGCTATTACTCCACGCTTGCAGGAAAGTTCCACTTCGACGTACCCACGTCTGCCCGGCACGTGGCCATGCATCCGCATTCTCTGATAAACTGCCGACAGCACCTTCGGCAAGTGCCTGACGGTTCATATTCTTGAACAAAGTATACGCAATGTCAGCTTGTCCGTTTTCTATCATCCGCTGCATGGCCATACCATTATTCCAAAGCCATATCGTACCATTATGATAAGCATCATCTTTATGATAACGATACCATTGCTCATGGTAAGGATGAAACTGTTCGTCATACTGGTCGAGTGAAGATACTCCCCACGGATATACCAGGCGTTCCCAGACATCTCTTGTCTCATGCATCTTCAAGTCAGGATTAGAAACCAGATCCAACGCATAGATAGCATTGGGACGGAATTGCGCATCCCCACTTCCATCTGTATTCAGATGATCATAGATTGACCGGGCGGCTGTGTCTACAAAATCCTGTTCAAAATTTGAGCGGAGACGCTCCGCGGCAAGATTCCAACGCTGGGCATCTTCCTCACGGTTCATGTAGCGGGCAAGATCCGAAGCATTCGTCAATTGCGTATACCACAATGCCTGTACATCCACAGCACGATTGCCACGTGGTGAACAGGGATACTTGCTTTGACGTTTGGCATCCATCCAGGTATCTGCGTCCGCATGGGTGAGATACCCTTTTTCGTCCGTATACAGGCGAAGAGAAGCATCCGTAGCAATCTTCACTGAAGGATAAATTTCTTTCACGAAGGCGGTGTCACCCGTATATTTCAGATAATCGTGCACCTGCATAACGAAACGAGGGGTTCCGTCAGTGGTATTATAAAGAATACCTTCCAGATTCAGACGGTTAGGTACACGTCCGTAAGTAGGAGATGTGGAAATGGTATCCTGATAACGTGCAAATGACGCAAGAATATCACGTGCCGTATCAAACTGCCCTGTACAAAGCACTGCACCCGGCATAGAAATAAACATATCCCGCCCCCAGAAGTCCGTGAACCAAGGTAAACCGGCATACATACCATAACCACCGTGCTGATGAGTGATCAACTGATCATTGGTAAGCATAATCCAGGCAAGGGCATGATCCAAAGAATCCAGATTGGTCTTTAAAGGATTATGGTCCAGTAAGGATTGAATACGCTGACTACGTGCAGACAACCACTTCTCTCCTTCTTTACGGAAACCGGCTATTGCTTGCCGGCTATCTTCTTCCGTACCAAAAGCAATCAGGAAACCATCAGCAGCAACCGGAACAGTTATCAGATTATCTGCAAATTCAATTCCTGCCTCCGCTACGGATGCTATACGTATTACATTTTCCGGTGACTCTTTCGTTGTATAGAGTACAGAATTTCCATCCTTCCGTGCATCCACCACATTTCCCCCCATCAGCATGAATGAGATCTGCTTCCCTTGTACACTATCCATACGAACACACAGCAGCTTCGGTTCATCCACCAGACAGAATGTCTCCACAGCTTCTTCATAACTGCGAACCAATTTGTCAGGATACACCGACGTACGGGCATTTTCCCGAAGCAATCTTTCTCCATCCACATACAAGCGGTAATCGGCAAAGATACGTTTGGCATAAATATTCCAGCCAGCAAACCAATCTCCCCAATCATCCGTAGAGGTCATTCCATAATAGAAACCTCCGTTTTTGTCTGTATAAGAATACTCACGCGACTGGCCGCCAGGTATGGCAATGCCTAATTCGTGCGTACTTAACGGAGACAACTCTTTTACATTTTCACTACAAGCCATCACTAAAAAAGAAGTAGCTGCGAGTAATATACCCGCAGCTTTCTTCGAAAAGCATAAATTCACTTTGTTGTTGATCATATTTACAGCAACTAACCTATTTTATCGTACCTAATCTATTTCATTATTTTGCAAACCTGCACTCTGCCATCTTCCATATAAACCCGTGCCATATAATAACCAACAGGCAAAGCAGACAAACCGACAGAAGTACATTTTTCCTGTGTCATCACCAGCATTCCATTCACAGAATATACTTCTATGCGTTTAGCTTCTCCGGCAGGCAGCACTAAAGTATCTATACCTCTATTGTAATATATTAAAGGTTTTTCGGCATCAGGAGCAGTGGTCTCAATACCTGTCAGAGTTGGTTTAAAGTTAGTAAAGAGACGGAATTCATGGGCAGGAACAGCAATAGTTTGCGTAGTGCTTGATACACTCAATGGCTCATTATCTTTCAGGAGTTCATACCATGTACCTGTTTCCGGGAAAGTTACAGAAAGGTTCTTATCTGCCAAAGTAAAGTTTCCAACCACTACAAAAGACTTGCCATCGGTAGAAGTAGCTGACAAGGTACGTCCATTGTCCCAGTTAGCAATACCTACTTTCCAGCTAAATGTAGTATTCGAAGCAAATAGTTCAGGATATGAATGACGAAAATCTAAAAGAGTAGCATACGTTTCATACAGTCTTTTTCGGTCAGCATCTTCAAAATAATCCCAACGTATCGGTTTAGGATCCGTACGATAACCGCCCTGATCGTCATATTTAGAGCCGTCACTATTGTTGTTTATGGAGAAATCATATCCTAACTCACCAAATTGCCAGATCATCTTTGGGCCAGGTACGGTAAGGAAGAAGGCGGCATTAGTGGCTAAACGTTTGGTGCGGGTAGAGAGATTAATATTACTTCCTGTTGCAGGACTCATTCCAGTATTTGTACTCGTAGTTGATGCTATTACTCCGGTATTTCCCCATTTCCAAGCTTTAAATCCTGTACGTTCTTCATCATGACTCTCCATATACCCCACTAAATTACCAGCAGGCATACTTGTTCCCGCATATAAACCACTGAAATCATTTTCCGTAGTCCATCCCATTGCTGTCTGGCAATATGAATGATTCATATTGCGCCATAATAAAATACCAGCTTCCGCCAATTGTTTCTCTTCACTATTAGCTGCTAAATGTTCAAAAATAACGTAAGCGCCCGGTTGCCGCTTTTGTACGGCAGCCGCCATACGTTTCAAGTTGGCGATACGTGCATTATCCGGTCCGTTTGCCCAATCATTTGTTCCATAAGGAGTATTAGAGAACCCTTTTGTAAAATCATAACGGAAACCATCAATTTTATATTCCGACATCCAAAAGCCGGCTACGCTATCTACCAAAGCACGGGTATATTCACTCTCGTGATTAAAATCACGTCCCCACGAAAGACTTGGGTTCTTTATATTTGAATCTTGATTATACCACGGATTATCAGCAGAGGGTCTTCCATCCGCATCCTTATACAAAAGATAGAAAGGAGACTGGTCAAAGCTATGATTCAGCACAAGGTCAATAATAACAGCCATCCCTTGACTGTGACATTCATCTACAAAAGCTCTTAAATCATTTTTTGTACCGTAATACTTATCTACGGCAAAATAGAATGAAGGATTATACCCCCAGCTCGTGTTTCCTTCGAACTCATTAATAGGCATCAGTTCGATTGCATTTACTCCCAGATTCTTCAAGTATTCCAGTTTCTCTTTCGCAGCATTAAAAGTATGTTCCTCAGTAAAATCACGAATCAGCATTTCGTAAATAACCAACTTTTCAGAAGCAGGGCGCTCAAAGTTCTTCACTTTCCAGTTATAAGCAGTCTGTCCTGTTTGCAGGACGGAAACAATACCTTCCGCTTTTCCGGTCGGATAGGCTTTCAGATTCGGATATGTCGTACTTTCAATATACTGATCATTCCAAGGCTCCAAAACCTTATCTGTATATGGGTCTGCCACATAAACAGAACCATCTACCAAATATTGGAAAGCATATTCTTCTCCTTTAGTCAGTCCTGAAAGAGTTACCCAGAAATATTCACCGTCTTGTTTCAGTTGATAGTCCGCTTTAGGCGTCCAATCATTAAAGTCACCTACCACATACACATACTTTTTACCCGGAGCCTGCAACACCAAAGTTACTTCCGTATCACTGACATAGTTAATACCGGGACGTACTCCCTTAGGCATCGTTTCCGAAGTACTTGTTCCATTCAGTACTGTTACTTCCTGTGTAGCGGATTCTGTTTTACCATTAGCAGTAGCCTCTACTTTCAACGTATAGCTTCCGGCTGTTGAGAATGTATAAGGTTGGGAAATAGTAGTAGTATTAGTTGCAGTAGCTATTTCGTCCGCATTTACATAAAGTTTCAAATCGGAAGCCGCAGAGGCAGAAGCTTCAATTGTAAAGGGCGTACCGATAAGTATATTTTCTTTTTCAGCAGGTTTGTCGAAGCGAACGGTTAAGCCAGCGGCATGTATATCAACGTAGATATTTTTTCCGCCCGTTTCTTTTCCTTCTTTCGATTTATCTGCACTACGAAATACGAAAGCTAATTGTTTTACATTTTCCCCCTGCTCAACACTATAATATTCACGAATATTAGGAGTTATTTTAAGTTGCCACTTATCATTTCCTAAAGAAGTCATTTTATATTTCACAGAGTTATCTCCCCATGTTGGGGCATGCTTCCAATCATCACCATCTTTGCTTTTATCCGTTATCACTCCTGTATGTGCATACACATCACCGGTAAAACCTTTCAGCCCAGCCGTACCTTTCGTTGCATCAAAAATAATGGTGACTTCATTATTCTCCGTCGGGAAAGCCGGAGTAGTGGTTACTATTTGCGCTTGCATGGCAACCACTGCCAGCAAACAAATAAATAAGGAGTAAAGTCTTCTCATTCGGTATCAATTTATTGGTTAATGGTTCAAAAGTACACCAGTTATCCCGGATTATCAAGCACTTGAGACAGAAGCAGGAAAAGAAGTAATGCAAACGGTTGCATGAATCAAAGCATATATTCCCGATCAACTGGTTTCTATCGGCAAAGATATAACGGACCGGAAATCAACTTATGGGATTTGGTGTGTTTCACCGGACTTATTGGAAAAATATTTTTTCCCAGTTGGAGAAATATTTTTTCCCAAGTGGGAAAAAAACAGAGCTCTGCGAAACTTGCAAAACTTGCAAATTTGCAAGTTGTTACGGCAACAGCTCCCAAAGTTCTCTGTTTTTAGTTCTATTCATTCATATAACAATTGAATGTTTAACTAACTATTGCTTTATAAATATATAGGAATAACTCACTGCATCCCATTAGAACTGCAGACGAGCCAAGAAAAACACATTTGTTTTTTATAATGTATGAAGATAAGCGAAGCCCTCTTCCCCATATTAGAAAAATGAGGAAGAGGGCTTGGTTTAAATTCTAAAATTGGATCACTTAAAAACTCCTGTACCGTCAGTGAAATTCAAATAGGCTTTCTGACCTTCTGAAACACTTACCCGTTCTTGATCGCCACCATTGCCACGATAAACAATCTTTCCATCAAGAACTATAAATTCCACCTTCCACCAATCGTAGCCACCAAAATTGACGCACATACGCACTTCTTTACTTGCCACGAATGCAGGAGACACAAATTCCCCATCTTTTGTTTCCGGAATAACAAATTTTCCCGTTTCATCAACATTCCATCCTGCAGGAGCCGTATCCCCTATCAAGTAAACGTTTGGAGCCAACACATTAACAATGCGTTCCGCACCATTAACAACATGAAGCAGATACCAACCGGCATTCTTGGCTTCCAAATTATTATCAGTATCAGCGACCAAACCTGCACCGGCTTCATCATTCACCGTTGCCTGACCACCGAAATCATTTCCCCAATCGGCCTGCGGAGCGAACTTAATCTTTTCGCCAACACTCAAATATACAATCGTCCAATAATCAGTGCCTGTACCATTTACTGGAGTAAGTTGTTTCCATACACCACCCCAAGAGTACTCACTACCCGTCATATAAAGTTCCGTAGGAGCTTCCGTGATTTCATAAGTATAATCCATCATATTAATGATCATATTATACTTACCGGCTTTCGCAATCTTACCTGCACCGGCACCCTCATTCACGAGTTGACCGCTCATAGCATCATCTCCATCAACTTTAGGGCCTACAACTCCAGGATTTGCCCAGAAGTCACCTGCGTCAATATTCTTTTGAGGAATAATTTTCCAATATTGATCATCAGCTGTTGTAGTTATGGAGATGGTAAACACTGGATCATCATAAACATTCACATCACTATGGGCGAATTTTATCATACTCGCCTCATCCCATCCAACCATATCACCAACAAGATAATACGATTCTGAGATATCAGGCTTAATAAGTGTTACTTGCACTTCTACCTGATTGGAACTTACACAAAAAGCTTGTTCAGCTTGTTTTATGTATGCCATTACAGTTACAGCCAAATTACGTGCAATCGGATTCTTGCCATAATAGCTTTCCACTGCACTCACGACTTCTTTAGTAGATACATTTCCTGAAGCATCAGCTGCCAAGATAGTTTTTCCCTGTGCGACTCCATTCTCATCTATTTTGCTCAGTACAGCTTCATAAGCAGTAACTTCCATACCTTCCGGAGCATCTACCGACGCTGTAAAAAGCTGAATAGTTTCAGTGGTAACATTCTCCATTTCAATGGCCGCAGCAGGCGTAATATTCACGCTTATATTTTTAGCTTCCTCCGCATCAAAACCTTGAGGAGCTGCCCAGTCATCATAATCACCCTTACAACCGCTAAAAAACGCGGTTGTAAGAACTATACTATATATGAATGATTTTCTCATACTAATCAAATTATTTATTTATTCATTATTATTTATTGTAAAAATGATAGTAACCGGTAATATCATTAAAGATGACTCGATAATCGCCAGCCTCTACAGGAATATTAGCACCGCCGCCAACACCCCAACCAAACGGGAACTTATCACCGCCCCAATTAGGATTCCAGCTGCTATCAACGAGGAACTTCATTCCTGTATTTTCAGTTATACTCATATCATACATCCATACATGTGGACGGGCGCCTGCATAAGTATCTACCGGAGACATGTGCACAGCTCCATCCCCCCAATTCGTAAAGTCACCTGCAATCATCATCTGCTGGTACTCTGCCGGGTCCTTATCAAGAGCAGTAAATGTCAAAGTGTTTGTATAACAATCAAGATCTATTCGATAGTAGCCTGCCGAAGGAACTTTAAAATCCGCACCTTCACCAGTATCATCTTTCAGACGAGGTTGGTTAATATCTCCATCAACACCCCCCCATTGATCGGCCCACTCACCGGGAACACGAATAATCTTGAAGCCAAGCTCAGGTGTGAAATAACCTGTATAAGTAAGAGGACCTTTACCCGTTACCTCATCAAACTTACCACCTTCTACTGGAGACATCGGATAAACAGAAACACCGATTTCCGATCCCCATGCACCATCTCCTACACAAGCACCGATAAGATACCACAATTCAGTATCCGCAGCAACCAATGCCTGGAAGAAAGGTTTAACTTTCATTGTTATACTATTTGAATAAGTATTTTGGCCTGAATTCAGAACACCATTAAGACGTACATATACATCCAAATTATCTGGTATTTGCTCTTCTGCCGTATATCCACCTATCTTCATAATGGCTCTATTGAAATCTTTAGCCACAACGTCAAATTTAGCCTTCGTACTATAACTTTCCAATTGTACAAATTTGGGATTGCCTACTATTTCACCGTTCTCATCAAGCACATTTTCCCATTCATCAGTTAATGAAAGTTGAGGATAATAGCTTACAGCAGCTGTATAACCAAAATCCGGTTGTTTACATGACAGTTCAATCCCCTCACAATTAGCTAAATCATACACATTACCAGCTAATGCAGGTGTATTCAGCACAAAACTATCAGGTACCGTCAAGGTAGGATTGGAGTCTCTGTCATCTTCACACGATGTAAAACCCATAAGAGCAACACCTGCCAACAAAGATGCAATAATATATTTTTTCATATTCCTTTTCATTTAGAGATTAATAACCAGTATTCTGTTTCAGATTTTTATTATTCGAGATCTCATTTACCGGTAAAGGGAAAATACTCATATAAGAGGGGAATTGATTACCCTCATAAACTCCTCCCATCCATTCCCACTTATAGCTGGACTGTCCGGCAAATTTACCAAAGCGAATAAGATCGGTACGCCGACGTCCTTCAAGCCAGAACTCACGGCTCCATTCATCACAGATATCGTCCAATGTATAAGTACTTTTTACAGGAGCATGTGCACGGGTGCGCAATTCATCTATTTTTGCTTTGGCATTACTATTACCAGTAGCACCATTCTTACGAACTGAAGCTTCCGCATAAGTCAAATACGCCTCAGCTATACGCATAACAGGTAAATCCGTATTGACAAACTCAATAACAGCATTGTTACTTCCATCAGAATTAACATTGCGGAACTTCACACAGCTATACCCCAAATTTTCATCAGTGCCTTCATCGGAAACAGAAATATCCATTCCTTTATTGAAGAACAATGCACGATCATCATTAGCAGCAGTAATCATATCCTGCAATGTTGCAGCTTCAGCAGGCTTAGTAGCAAAAAACTTATCAATAAGTTGCTTACGCAGACGAATACATTTACCCCAATTGTTATCAGCACCTGAAGGAGCATAATTATCTGTCAGCACTTTATTAGAGTAAGAAGCTTGAATAAGGAAATTGGTTCCTTCATAACTTTTGGTAGTTTCACCATCAGTAAGGCCTACCAATAAGTTCTCATATTGTGCTCCATTACGATTATTATCGGCCAAGAACAACATTTGATAACCTGTATATTTCTCACCAGTTACCGGATTAGTAGCTCCCGTTGTATTAAGATGATAATATCCATTATTAATAACCTTTTCAGCATAAGTCATGGCATCATCCCAGCGAGGTGTACTTGTATAGACTTCTGCATTTAAATAAATACGTGCCAATAGGTTCCAAGCAGCTACACGGTCAGCGCGACCGTAAGTATTTTTACCAGGTTCCGCCATCAAATCAGCACATTCTTTTAATTCTTTCTCAACATATTCAAAGAACTGGCTTCTTGTATAACCTACAGCCATTTCAGCAGACACAGCTTCAGTAAAGGCCGCATTTCCATACAAGTCCATAACAAGTGCATAGTTATAAGCACGTATAAAACGTACTTCTGCATTACGCATCTCTTGGTCTGCCGCATTACCCTCTTGACTCAAATAAAAGTTACAAAGTGTAATTGTAAAATATAGACGATAATAAAGAGCTGCCGAAAATACACAACTTTCCCCCCATGAGTTGTGAAGCAATTCCGGTATACCAGCATCTGTTGCCCATACCCAATGTGCTTCATCAGCAGTAAATTCGTTGAGATACCACTGAGAACGGAACATACCTGAACGTCCTTCATCAACATCATCAATGTCACCATTGCCATTAGGTCCTGATTGCCCTGTCAGACTAAAACTAGCATAGATTTTGTTGAAGACGGCGTCATTATCGAATTCCATCGTTTGCTGCGGATTGATCGGAGTGACATCCAAGTCGCCTATACAAGAACTTAAGTTCAATGTTAGCGCAAGTGCCGCAGCAGGTATTATTGATTTCAGTATTTTTGTTTTCATGTTATTTTTCTATAATATGGTTTAGAAATTAAGACTTACACCAAATACACCAGTGAATGGACGGGGGTAAATATTACCATCATAGCCACCATTGATTTCCGGATCAATACCTTTGTATTTAGAGATTGTAAAGACATTCTGAGCTGTAAGATAAGCACGACCACTAATTTTCATTCCGAACAACTTTTCGAAGCTATATCCCAAAGTGATATTATCGCACTTCAAGAATGAAGCATTCTGAATGAAGTAGTCAGACAAAGCATCCTCAGTAGAAATATAACTCCAATCTTTGGCCATAGTCATATTAGTTACATTGTGCCATGTATTGCCATTAAATAAACGTTCTACAGAAATATTCGAGCGCCCGGCTTCTACAGCGTTATAAGCATAATTGCCAAGACTTGCACGAAGAGAAAAGCCGAAGTCCCAATTCTTGTAAATCAATTTAGACGTCATACCCATTATCACATCAGCATCAGCCTTTTTATAGAAATAACGGTCTGCCGAGTTGATAGTACCATCTCCATTACGATCTACAAACTGCCCCTCAATAGGTTGGCCATTCTGGTCATAAACCTGTTGATAAGTATAGAAAGCTGATACCGGATGTCCCACAGCCCAAGCTTTAATACCATCTGAACCAGAATCACCTACTGCAAGACCTCCATGCAGGATTTTATAATCAGCATCATCGCTTGCTAACAGTTTATCAATTTTATTATCATTATAAGTTATATTATAACCCAATTCCCAACGCCAATCTTTCGTTTGGATAGGCCGATAAGTGAACGACAGTTCGACACCCTGATTATGTAACTCACCAATATTACTTGTAACCTTATTCTTAAAGTTAGAACCTGCAGCAACAGCCACTGTATTGATAAGGTCAGTAGTCTTTCTGTAATAATAATCTAAATTTACAGTAAAACGATCATTTAAAAGACTCAAATCAATACCAGCATTGTAGGTAGTAGTCTTTTCCCAAGTCAGGGCGGCATTATAAGCATCAGGACGGTAAGTCATACCATTGCCTACAATTGGATAATATGCACCCAAACCATTAGTCGTATAAGAAGCAAAATAAGTGTAATCGCCAATACCTTCCTGCTGACCAGTTTTACCCCAACCTAAACGAAGTTTCAAATCAGAAACGACTTTAGAATCTTTGAGGAAAGCTTCTTCATTGATTTTCCATGCAGCTGCAACAGAAGGGAACAATCCCCAACGATTGTCTTTATGGAAACGTGAAGAACCGTCATTACGTAGCGTAACAGTCAGTAAATAACGATCCAGCAACGAATAGTTCAAACGACCAAAGAAAGATACCAAATAATTCTCAGTCTTGTAGAGAGTATTTTCTGACGGATCTTTTATTTCACCTGGATGCTCCTTGTTGGTATCAGGATAAGTACCGTAATAGTAATAATCGGTTTCTTTATGGAAATGCTGCCATTCATAACCACCCATTACATCTAAATGATGATTCTTGCCGAAATCCTTAGTGTATTGGGCATACATATTCAGTGAGAGATTATAAGTATCCTGAGTATTCCAACCCTGACTGCCATAATAATAATTGTCATAATTATAACGGCTATAATATTTGTCACTCTTACCACTCTTCAAGTCCATACCAGCATTCACATGCAAATGGAGATCTTCAAGACCATGAATTTTATAATCCAACTCAATATTTCCAGTCAGCTCCTTACCTTTACCCTTATCTGAAGTTGTATTCAAATAAGCCATAGGATTACGCGTAGACAGAGAGTTGATAGAATATTTCCATTCATCATCACCACGATCTACAGGCGAACTGTATTGAAAATAGCCACCAAAGTTTTTGTTGTAGAATTCACTGTCAATCATAACAGGTTTTGTTGGATCCATTTCACTGGCCGCACCAATAGCACTCGTGTTAGCATACGTTGTATTAGAATACATTCCTTTGGCATTAAAATTCACAGTCAAATGATCGTTCAAGAAAGTAGGATTCAAACTCACACTAGCTGTATAACGCTCAAAGTCTGAGGTTTTAAGAATACCTTGCTGTTTTGTATAACCCAAAGAAACACGATAAGGAAGATTCTTATAAGCACCGGTCAACGTGATGTTATGGTCGGTAGCAATAGCTGTGCGGTAAATTTCATCTTGCCAATCTGTGTCAGCAAAAAGGTGTTGAGCTCCATCAGCTGGTGTTCCGTCAGCATTATATGCACTCCAGTAACCCATATTTTTATAATAGTCACTGGCTTCCCAATCAGCACCTTCCAATCCACTCTTGTTCTTTATAAAATTCATGAATTCATTAGCGCTCAGCACATCCAACTTATTAGTCACAGTACTTACCGATACATTTCCATTATAAGAAATAGTCGGCTTCATATTTTTGCGTCCTTTCTTAGTGGTAATAATAATAACACCATTAGAAGCACGGCTACCATAGATTGCTGTAGCAGATGCGTCTTTCAACACCGTAAAGCTTTCAATATCATTAGGATTTACAAGGTTTAAAGGGTTGGACATACCCTGCATACCGTAATTATCCATAGCCAGACCATCGATTACAATCAACGGATCATTGCTGGCATTCAATGATGAACCACCACGAATACGAATTGAAGCTCCGCCACCTGGTTCACCACCACTGTTCTGAACATTAACACCAGCAATCTTACCAGTAATCATGTCTTGCGCACTAACCTGCAAACCTTTGTTCATTTCATCAGGTTTGATAGCTGTCACCGATCCGGTCAAATCGTTTTTCTTAGCGCGACCATAACCAATTACGACAACTTCACTCAACAACTCGGCATCATCCTTCAAGGTAATAATTACCGAAGGAGCCGCAGCTACTTCCTGAGTCTGATATCCAATGAAAGAAACCACCAGCGTTGCCCCTTTAGGAACACTCAGCGTAAAATTACCGTCAAGGTCGGTGATTGTACCATTTGAGGTATTACCTTTTTCCACGACATTAGCGCCAATCACCTCACCCATAGCATCCTTTACATGCCCTTTCACGGTGATGTTCTGTGCATAAACGCCAACAGACAAGAATAACCCCATCAATAGGGGAAGAATCATTCGATAGATTCTAAGATTAACTTGCTTCATGCATTTAAAAAATTAAAGTTAACAATATTAATTACCTATATTATATATTCGAAATTATCTTTCGACTGCTTTTTCTTTTATAAGGTATCTATAACACGACGCAACAAAAATATGCTTTCTTAAAATATTAAAATATAAGAAATATGAGAAATATGCAATTGCAACAGTGCAAACGATTGCAGGAAGTTGCGCCATTACATTAGAAAAGGATTAGTCTTTGAGATGGACAAATACATAATCATTTTCAAGAAACAAAGAATTACAAAATGTCAAAACAACAATAGAAACACTTCTTTTATATCCATAATGCTAGCCTATTCCCTATTCTCATAACATACCTCATTTTGTAAATCCGCAAACCAGCACATTTTTCGAATAAATAAGGAATAAGAATGCACTAAAACCGCATATTATTGCAGCTTTAATAGCTATTTATACAGAAAAGGGTTACTACTTACAGGTGATAAGGTTACTACTTACAAGCAAAAGAGTTACTACTTACAAGCAAGAGGGTTACTACTTACAAGCAATGCACTTATTTGCATTACGTCTCTCACCTATAAGAGCTATTTTCCATGAATATTTCATTCTAAAACAAATGTAAACATTTCGCTATTCAACTATTAATCTGATATTTGTTTCTTTTCATTGTCATATTTCCAACTCTATAGGTCTACGGCCAGAAATAACGCACTCTCAGCTAACCTAAAATACAATTTGTCACAATGACAATTAGCTATATCCTTGTCCTCACTCATTCAGCCTTCTATATAAAGCGCCATTATGGGTCGTATATATCCCATCCCTGTCACACATTTGTTATAATTACAAACGGGAGGACAGGAATGGAAAATCTTCTTAAATCAATACCTTATTATTTTGAAGAATAGAGTGTAAGTTTACCGGACTTTACCCCTTTGGCTTTAGCTTCAAATACTATCTCACCGGCTTGCTCGACAGTCTGAACAATTGCCGTCAACTGACCGCTGAAAGCAGGCATCTTCGGCAAGTGGAACAAATCGAGTGAAGTAGCATCTCCATTAGCAGCAGCACGATAATGGCCCGCACCTTTCACCGTAAAGTTAACAAGACGACTGTCCGAAGGACAGAGGTTTCCATCTTTATCAACCACGCGAACTGTGATATAGGCTAAGTCCTTGCCATCGGCAGTAAGTTGCGAACGATCAGCTACCACTTCCAGGTGATGAGGTTTACCGGCAGTACGGATCACTTTCTCCTCTGCTATTTTACCTGAAGCATCATAAGCTACGACTTTCACTTCACCCGGCTCATAAGGAACATCCATCCACATCAAGCGGTAACGGCGCTGGAGAGCAAGCGCATCTTTGCCTTGAATAGCTTTACTTTCTTCGGCTGTCAGTTTATGCTGTTTACCGTAACTTTTCCCATTGACGAAAAGTTCGGCAGTCGGATAGTTTGTGTAAACGAAAACAGGAGTATTCTCTCCTTCCCTACCCGGCCATGTCCAGTGAGGAAGTACATGGAGTGTATTCACATTCTTATTCCAAAGACTACGGTACAGATAGTAACGGTCTTTAGGAAGACTGGCAAGGTCGATGATACCAAACAGCGAACTATGACTCGGCCATGCATCCGTATCATAAGGAGAAGGCTCACCCAGATAGTCGAATCCTGTCCAAACAAATTGACCGATAGTCCAGTCATAATCATCTGCTAAAGCAAAATCCTCATCGGGAACATTAGACCAGGCACAATGCTCCAAGTCATATCCGGAAGACTGGTGATCATCATATTTCGCATCCCCGCGTTTCTCTACAGGGAATTTATATACGCCACGGGAACTAACGGTAGAAGAGGTTTCGGAACCAAGCACTATATTCTGCGGTAGCAGTTCATAAGCTTCCAGATAACGGTGTGCACGATAATTAAAACCGGGTACATCAATCATTGCTGCAAAACCATTCTTCAAAACACAAGAAACCTGATCCATCCCGCAAGTAACAGGACGTGTCGGATCTTCACGATGACAGATATCCTGCAAGAAAGAAGCAACTTTATAGCCTACAGGACTACATTGGGTCGGAACTTCATTACCGATGCTCCACATCACTACACAAGGATTGTTGCGAAACTGATACAGCATATTTATCATATCACGTTCTGCCCACTCGTTGAAATAGCGGTGATAGCCATTCTCACATTTGGCAATGTCCCATTCGTCGAAAGGTTCCACCATCATCATGAAACCCATTTCATCACAGAGTTGCACTAACTCCGGCGCAGGCATATTGTGAGCGGTACGAATGGCATCGCAACCCATATCTTTCAACAGTGTGAGTTGGCGACGTAATGCAGCAACATTGATGGCAGCCCCCAACGGACCGAGATCGTGATGATTACATACCCCCTGGAACTTACGGTGCTTACCATTCAGGAAGAATCCTTTGTCGGCAATGATTTCTATGCTACGGATACCGAAACGAGTAGTATATTCGTCCGTTTGCTTGCCATCGGCATAAACTTTGGAAACAGCCTTATATAGATAAGGTGTCTCCGGCGACCACAAGCAAGGAGCATTCACCAGGAAGTTTTGTTCAAAAGGTTGACCATGATTAATCTTACGGGTATTATCCTTCGTAGCAACAACTTTCCCATCGGGAGAGATAATCTCTGTTACGATACGGATATCTTTCCCTTCATCATTGGCAATAGTCGTCAGCAGACGTACCGAGGCATACTCATCAGCAACATGAGGAGTAGTCAGCTGAGTACCCCATACTGGAACATGCACTTTATCAGTGCTCACTACACGCACATTACGATAAAGCCCTGCACCGGGATACCAACGGGAAGATTGTGGCCTATTCTCCAAACGCACGGCAAGCGTATTGTTCTTACCGTCTTTATTCAGAAGCCCGGTAACATCGCAATGGAAAGAATTATAACCGAATGGCCAGAAACAAGCTTCTTGCCCATTGACGTATACACGGGCTTCACTCATTGCACCATCAAAGACAAGTGTCGTCTGCTGATTAGCGGAAGCATCGAACGTAGTACGATACCAACCTATTCCTACGTAAGGGAGTCCACCTGTACGTCCGGTCTTGACAGAAGCCTTCTTTTCGAAGTTCTGCGTTACTGCTACTTCCTGCAAGTCGTTGCTGCGATCGAAAGGACCGAAGATGGCCCAGTCATGAGGTACGGTTACGGTTTCCCATTTACGGTCATCAAATTCAGGCTTCATGGCTTCCGCGACTTCACCTTTCGTAAACTTCCAGTTCTTCTCCAACAGTGTTTCTATACGCTGAGCTTTTGCTATCAAAGAGAAAAGAATACAGCAGGAGAAAGAGATGAATAGTATCTTCTTCATTTTCAATCAAAGTATTTAATTAATGTTATTTAAAAGCATCCATTATAACAGTAGGATAACCACCTTCTGTAAATGCTCCCAACCTATATTGACTCGGTCTGCACTCCGGTTCCCAATAGAACACTCCTTTACAACGACCGTTGGTATTTTCCTTGCACTCTTTCAAGATACGGGCAAGTTGCCTCTTTCCCTCGTTCAAAACAGAGGTACTTGCCAACTTACCATTGTCATCGGCGCACTCCATACCGGTTTCTACCACCATTACATCACAATTGTACTTGGTACTCAAAGCTTTGATGTTGCTGATGCAATCCGTAATGACAGCATCGGCAGATGAATAGCCTTCTTTGGCATCACGCGACCAATAAGGGTAAAGTGACATACCTATCATATCCCACTTGCCGCCGTTCTTCTTCAATTCATCGAAGAACCAAGTGAACAAACCGCTGTCCCATCCATTGTCCAAGTGAACAATCACAATAGCATCGGGAAAAACCGACTTCACAGCATCGTATCCGGTAGTGACGAAAGCACCAAGATTGGCCCAATTCATGGGATATACCACTTTGTCGGTAGCACTTGCCGGTGCATCTTTCAAATCCTTCTCCGTCACATTATAAGATGCGCCGCTCAAAGCCACGTCTTCATCCCACAACATGCCCGGACGAATTTCATTCCCCACTTGCACCCATTTAGGAATAACCCCTATCTCCTTCAAGGCCTGAAGCACACTCACCGTATGGTCTTTAATGGCACTTTTCAAGTTTACCAGATTCTTTCCTACCCATGACGCGGGTTTGTTTTGCTGGGCGGGATCGGCCCACCAATCACTGTAATGAAAGTCTATCATTACATCCATCCCCAACTCTTTGGCTCTTTTAGCCTTCTCCACCACATCGGCAGTGTTACACCAATTGCCATGTTTACTCGGATCTACCCATACGCGAATACGAATGGCATCAAGCCCCAGTTCCTTCATCAGAGCCGTACACTCACGCTGCTCACCTTTGGCATTATAGAAGTTGTAGCCTTTGGATTCGTATTCGGTGACCCACCCTATGTCAGCACCTTTGGCAAATTCCACCTCTGTAGTTCCATCGTCACCGTCGGGATCGACCTCCGGCGCAGGAATTGTTTCGTTATTACTGCTACACGCTATTATAGCAAAAGCAATACCCAAAAAGAAAGACAAAAATTTCATGTGTTTCATGGCAAATATAGTTATCAATGATACAAATATAAGTAATAAAAGCGTAATCATTCAAGCCAGATACTCCCTATCTCTATTTCCATAGCCTTTTCAGCAACTCCATCAAAAGAGAGTTCGAGAGTTTCAATCCCCTCTACCTTGAAAGGTATTTCAGTCTGCGGACGGAAATAATTATCAAGGAAGACCGGATAGACGTGGGGAAGTAAAGCTGTATTTGTTTGCTCCAAATCCTGCAAGGGTACACGAATGATACCATCAGTTGCAGCGGCACACGAAGCAAGATAGGTATATCCGTCAGAAGTAATGAAGCCTGCTTTTAGTCCTTCGGGAATCTTCTTTGCATGGATACACAAAGTGCGGCAGGAAGCGAGTCGCTCAGGGCGTCCATCGATATCCTCCTTAATGTAACGACGAAGAACGAAGACAGGCGCCTTATCTTTAGACTCAAAGGTAATGCGCAAGGTCGGCTTCTCTGTCGGTGCATTTTGCATTAACTGGCGGTTCGTGAGGCTCCATCCGGGCATAGTATATGTTTCCAATTTACTATCAGCATCCCCTATTTCCAGCAGAGACAATGGTTTTTCAGGAGCAACTACGTTGGTTTCCCACAGGGTAGCCGAAGTATAGTCCCAATCCAGCGGACTCCTGGCTACTCCCGAAGGAAACGTTTGTCGCTTATCGCCTTGACAAACGACGATGTTATACCTAAAACAACCCTCTTTTATTTCTGTAGCAGGTACGGTAGCACGATAAATGTAACCACCTGTATGATTCATTTTCAGATAAGGATTCTTTTCATTCCAGAAAGATATCTTATCTGTGTAGATAATAACGGAATCGGGCATTTCATTACCCGCTACAATGGCCTCTATCTGTAAATCTTTACCGGCATCTACTGTCTTGGCAGGAGAATGAGTAACAGTAAAACCTTTATTATCTGAAATGGATGGACGTACATATTCACCAAGAGTAATATTCTGCCAATGGGCATCAGCAGTCCATTTACCGGAAGCCGATATACCTTTACGCTGTAACAGATAAACACCCGGACGAAGAGTCGAAATCTTGCCATTCGCAGCCTGTGAACTGAACGTATTTCCATTGTCCAAGCCGTTCACCCGGAATTGCTTACCTAAATCAGGTAAATTCAGAGTCATATCCCATGCACCGGAAACAATGCGCATTACTTCTTTATCCAAAGAAGGCCTTGTAAACGGGTCACTAACCTGTACGGCATCGGGCATTACTTCCAAGCGCCAAACACCCTCTTCCAGACGATCCAGCCAATAAACTCCCGTACCTTCATAATTCACCACCGGAGATTTGCCACAACCGGCTATTGCGCGAAGCTGAGAAATATCTTTCGGACGAGTTTGGGTCGTATTGGAATAGTAGAATTTCTCTCCGTCATTCAGTTCGCTTAAATCCTGCACGTAGCTGACACGGAAATCATTGAATAATGTATCTGCCGGATAACTGCCAAAACTCTCTCCCCTGCCCACTTTCTGTGCCACTTCTGCGGCAATCATCAATCCGATAGCTTTATTCGGAGTGTATGCTACATTCAGGTAATGAGTCTGGTACTCGGTATTGTAGGCCGCCATGTCGATAGGATCATAGGCAAACTGAGTACTCCACTGGAAACCGGCTGTGCGGAAAGTGCGTACAGTTGCCGGATACATATAGGAATAAAGAATATCAGCGGGATCAAATTCATAAACCATACGAGCCTTCTTATTGAAACCTTTCAGATTGGAGAAAGGAATATCGTAGCGGTCTACGGAAGGCAGGAAGTTTCCCTTGCGGGTATGTCCGGATACAAGACCAATAGGATACCATTGATAGGTAGTACCTTGTATGGCTGTAGAATAGTAAGCCTCTACCACATGCTGGTTATGACTGACATTGTAAAACACCGGTTTGCGGTTGCCTGCACGCTTCAGGGCGGACAGCATCTTATTTATATAATTACGCGTCTCAGCAACAGTGCCGGGATGGCAAGGCTCGTTGTTTATTTCAAAGCCTACGATATAAGGATCGTCTTTGTAAGCATAACCTGTATAAGGATTCACGTGGCGTACAAGAGCAGCAATATACTTTTCCTGTGCAACAATAGCATCTGCATCACTATGAACGGCACATTTATCATAATTTAAAGAGAAACCACTGGTAGGCTGATTACGTTCCGGATAACCGTTACCAAAATTTGTCTGTGCCGTGATAACGGTACGGATACCGCGTTCCTGTAATTTATGGATAAGGTAGTCCAATAGTTCCAGGTGTTCATTTTCCAGCAAGTTACCTTCTGCATCAGAAATCTCTACGTCCCAGATGTGAATACGATAAGCATTCAATCCCAAGCGTGCCATGTGATAGACATCACGGTCGATGGCAGCTTTACGATCCACTCCCAGATAACCCATCGCCCGGTAAGCATGTGCAAAGGGTAAGGTATAGTTCACACCAAAGAAAGAAGCTTCTTTCTTCGTATCCGACCAACGCATGACGCCGCCGGCATCTACATAAATAGTAGGAACGCTTTTGGGTACTTTGTTCTGTGCCGGAGCAACTACTGCCAGCAAACAAGTAATCAAGATAAGAATGTGTCTCTGCATGTCATCAAATTCAAGTTGTTTTTCTGTTGACAAAAGTAACGGAGTGGAGTTATTCATCAAAGCAGATATCGGACATAAAAGGAAACAAAAAGGACATTAACTGATTATCAGCAATATATGTATAGTAGTTATAAATAATAATTAGGAATTCTCAATCCAAAGACTACTACTTTTTCTCCATTTTCTTGTAATTATTAAGCATAAAAAGTATCTTTGTCACATTCTCTTGTAAAAGATAAGATGAAAAGATACACTAACATACTAATTTTACTACTTCTCACAGGGCTTTTTATTCCTGCCGGAGCACAAAACAACCCTTATAAGATAGATGACTCTTTATACCCCTTTTTTCAGCGCGCCACCAAATCACGAACTTATCCCCAAGGATTGCTTATCGCTGACACTCTTTATGCAGAAGCAACCAAAAAGAAAGACAAAAAAGCACAATGTTTGGCACTTACCATTCCGGTAAGTTTCTACTATAGTTCCGGTAATTATGAGAAACTGGAACAGTCAGCAAGCAGATTAAAAGAAGAAGCACGCAAAAACAATTATTTGCAATATTATTATTCCGCATGCACGAGCGAAATAAATTGGCTCCTTAACAACGGACATTCACTGCGTGCCCTGCACAAAGCAGAAGAAATGAAAGAACAGGCTTTCAAAGACCAGCACAACTACGGAATCTTTTCGTGTATTCGTACCTTGGGACACATCTACTATATGCGTCAGAATAGTGAGGTAGCAGTCGAGTACTACAAAAATGCTTTGGAATACATGCTGAAGCATTTGCCCGAACAAGATCCGTCATACCTTTATATGAACCTTGCTGAGTATTACCGAAAGAAAGACGAAGGTGAAATTGCATTGGAATACAATGAGAAAGCCGTGAAAACAGCTAAAACCAATGAGAGTCGTGTAGCTTCCCTAATGGATAAATGCCAGACTCTGTATAGCATGGACCTGATCGATGACTTTAACACTTGCTATGAAGAATGCCTGCAACTAGTCGAACAATATGGTGTTATCCGCAAATCAGCTTTGTTGCGTTTACGTATCTGTAAGCTTATTCTGGATAAAAAATATGATCAGGCGTATATAGCAGCTGATTCGATAGGAAGCCCGTTGCAGGTTTACCAGATACTCCATGTATTATATCTGAAATCAGGAGACTATGAAAAGGCTTATACATATAATAAGTTGATTCACAAGCACCAAGATTCCATCAACCGTCTGGTACAATCTACAGACATCGCTGAACTGAATGCACAGATAGGCAACGAACGCATGAAATTGGATGCCAAGGCCTTGGAATATAAGAATGCAGCACTCAACTTAAAGAATACCCAATTGGAACTGGAGCGGACTAAGTCACAATCTGAACTGGAAAAGATAAATGCTGAGAACAGCAAATTGGTATTGAAGAACCGGAACCTGGAACTGGCACGTCTCAATGTAGAAGCGGAAAAACAGAAAGCCATCTTAAAAGAGCAGCAAAGTGCTTCTCAACATTACATCGTAACTCTCAGTCTCGTACTTTCGTTCTTGTTTCTTTTCACCTGCTTCCTGATATTCTACCTGTACAGACGCCGTAGAACAATGGCTATCCTACAGGAGAAAAATGAAGAGCTCACCATTGCACGCGACCATGCCGAGGAATCGGACCGGATGAAAAGCTTCTTTATACAGAATATGAGCCACGAGATACGTACACCGCTCAATGCCATAGTCGGATTCTCACAAGTTTTATCCACTCCGGATATGGAGGTGGACGAGGAAGAGAAAGCAGAGTTCAGCATGCTTATCCAGCAGAATTCCGAGTTACTGACTACGCTAATTAATGATGTCCTCGACCTTGCCAGTTTGGAAAGTGGTAAATACACCATGCATCTGGCGCCTCATCGTTGTAATGAGTTATGCCAGGTAGCAATGGCTTCTGTTGTGCATCGTAATCCGAAAGAAGTGAAGTCCTATTTCACTTCCGGCGCACCGAATGACTTCTTGTTTGTGACGGATAAAGAACGGCTGCAACAGGTACTTATCAATTTCCTGACCAATGCGGAAAAACATACGGAACGGGGTGAGATTCACCTTCATTGCTCTCTCACGGAAAATCCGGGAAAGATAACCTTCTCCGTTACAGATACCGGTCCGGGAATTCCGGCAGACCAGGCAGATTGTATTTTCGACCGGTTCAGCAAACTGGATGAGTTCAAGCAGGGAACGGGACTCGGTCTGAATATCTGTTCCATCATTGCCGGACGCCTGAAAGGTGAAGTGAAACTGGACAAGAGTTACACCGGAGGAGCACGCTTCCTGTTTATACTTCCACTGGACAATGTTCCCGATAGCTAAACAAAATTCACCGTTCGTTGTTCTCTTCGAAACGATAACAGTCTAATAAAGGAACAATGAAAAAGCTGACATATTCTTTCCTGCTTCTGATGCTTCTGACATCAGTTCCGGCTCTTGCCGATTATGCGCCTGTCAATGTACAGACAGCACTGAAAAAGATGTATCCTGCCGCCAAGGATGTTGCTTGGTCACGGGATGAAACTTACTATGTAGCGGACTTTATACAGAATGGTTTCGACACAAAGGTCTGGTTCAACTCCGAGGCACAATGGGAAATGAGACAGATTGACTGGGGAACAATGGACGAAGTGCCCAATGCCGTGTACAACGCTTTTGTTGCAAGCGAATATTCCGACGGAATGGTGCAGGGAGTCACCTTAGTTCAGTTTCCTAAACGGGAAGCAGTGGTTTCCATAGTTGTGGGAATGGCAAATACACAAACTAGATACCAACTACTGTTCACCCTCGATGGCGGGCTGGAAGATGAACGGAATGCAACCTATTTCAACAATCTGCTTGGCGCGGAAGTCTTCTTATAAAAGAGAACTCCTCGCTCAGACATACTGCTTTGGCGTGACCCCAAACTCTGCCTGGAAGCATTTGGAGAAATAAGAATGATTGGAGAAACCAACCATATACATCACTTCAGCCACAGTAAACTTCTGCTGCTTCAGTAGCATAGCTGCCTTTTTCATGCGGATGGACTTAATGTATTCCACAGGTGTCATGCCCGTCAGTTGCTTCATCTTGCGGTACATCTGCTTGTTATTGGTGCCGGTCCATTCACAAAGGGCATTCACATTCAGTTCCGAATCTGAAATGTGTTCCTCAATCAGATGAATAATATTTGCCAGGAACTTTTCATCGTAAGAAACAGCCTCGATTTCCTTCGGGGTGGCAAGGGCTTCGATGCGGGCTTTTGTCTCGTGCATCTCCCAGGCAGCCAATAACTGCTCCACACGCGAAAGCAAAATATCCGGTTCAAAGGGTTTAGGGATAAAAGCCTCAATATTCAACCGGATACTTTCAAGTTCCGTTTCCTTGTCATTCTTAGCCGTCAACAGAATAATGGGAATAGTGGAAGTAGGAATGTGCTTCTTGAGGCGGCGCACCATTTCAAGCCCGTCCATCACGGGCATCATAACATCAGCAATTATCAGATCAGGTGATAATTCCATCGCCATCTCCATACCGGTCTTGCCATTCTCCGCTATACGGCAACGATATTTTGCGTGCAGTATCTGATAAATGAACCCGGCTATTTCCGGAGTGTCATCCACTATCAATATCAACGGAGCTTCCGGGCTGGCTGCCTCTGCGGCAGAAGAAGAAGAAGAAGATGCGGAGGCTGCTGTTTCTGCTTCAGCAAGCGCCGTCTCCTGTTCAGAAGCCACAGACTCGGAAAGCACATCAACCGACATCTGTTCCGGACTACCCACCGGTAAGTTCAGTGTAACAGTAGTCCCTTTATTTTCTTCCGAAGTAAGCAGTACGCTGCCGCCATGCAGTTCCGTGTAAGTCTTTACGAGATAAAGTCCGATACCTGTCCCTTCCTTTTTTCCTGCCGTCTTGGGCGACTGGAAGAAGCGCTGGAAGATATAGGGCTGGTCCTGACGGGGCACACCGATACCAGTATCGGAAACTGAAATACGCACATCTTTTTCCTCACCGGGAATTTCCAGACGAAGCGTGACGCTCCCACCCTCCGGAGTATACTTCACAGCATTGGACAAAAGATTATCCAGAATGGATTCCAGTTTTATGGCATCCATCTGTATGTATATCTTTTCCCGGTCGGTATGAAAATCAAATGTGAGTTGTTTCTCCCTCGCCTTTTCTTCTGCATATAGAGCAAACAATCCACGCACGAAGGAGACTAACTCTATTTGCGACAAAATCAACAGCGTATTGTTGCCGCTATCCACCCGGTTGAAATCCAGCCCCTGATGGATCAGCGAATTCAGCTTCATGGCATTGTGCTGCACCTGTTCCAGTTGCTTCTTCTCCTGCGGATTCTTGATGGCGGGGAGCATCCGGCTGATAGGCGCAATAATCATGCTCAACGGAGTTTTCAGGTCGTGGGAGAGATTTGTGAAGAACTCCATCTTAGCCTGAGACTGTTCCAGGATTTTCTCTTTCTCCAGACGCTCCAGTTTCAGACGGTTCTTCACACGGAAGAAGTTGATTGTCCAGAGTATCAGGACAAGGCACAGCAAGACATAAACGGCCTTTGCCCACAGGGTGTAGTACCAGGGCGGAATGATGTGGATGTCCAATGCATACGTCTTTTCGGACGGCTTTCCATGAGCATCCAGTTTGCTCACCGTCAGGCGGTAGTCACCGTAGTTCAGATTGTTGTAAGTAATCCGGTTCGTATTCGGTTTCAACAAGTTCCATTCACGGTCCACACCTTCCAGGCGATACAACAGTTTGCTTTTCTCTTCAAAGGAATAAGGCAGGTCGGAAAGTTCAAAAGCAAGATTGTTCTGGTCGTAGTCCAGATTTATACGCTGTGAGTAACGGATGCTTTGTGCGGATTGCACTGCATCAAGCGCCTGCCCCGCCCCAGACTGGTAAAGTTGGTTGTTGACATAAAGGGCGGTCAATATCAAAGGCTGTTCAAGGTGTTCCGCCAGCAAGGCCTCGGGTGAGGAGATGGCAAAACCGTCTGCGGTGCCCAGATAGAGTTCTCCGCTTGTCTTATCAAAGAACATGCTGGTGAAACGCTTGTCGGTGATATTCAGTCGGCGGACTTCCAGAGTCTGTTGGTCGGCTACCCAGAAACCATCTGTGGTAGAGATCCAGATGCGGCCGTCGGCTTCGGCCATGGAAAGCACTTCGTAATGATTATAGGCATCAAAGGGCAACATGCGGATACTGTCGTTTTCGGGAGTCACGCGCATTACTCCGCCGGGGAAACCTATCCAGATGTAGCCGTCTTCGGCACAAAGGATAAAGTTGGGAGTACGCTCGCCTTTCAGTTCATCGGCGGCAATATGGGTGACTTCGCCGGTACGGGGATTTATCTTTTCGATGCTGTTGTGACTGTTATAGAGCAATGCCCATACATTCCCTTCCCGGTCGGGAATCATCTGGTTGATGAACATGCCGGACAGGCCGTTGTGGATGGAATAAGTCTTCTCCGCCATGTAGAGTCCGCCGGAAGAACGCATGAGGTTTTCCTTATCTACAACGAAAATACCGCCGAGACAGGTAGCTATCCAGAGTTGTCCGTCACGGTCTTCAAAAAGGCTATACGTCCAATTGGCGTTGTAGCGGCGGGTGCTGTCCACTATGTTATAATGTATAAACTGGCGTTTCGCCGGGTCGTAACGACTGATGCTGCCATCCGTAGCCACCCAAAGTTGTTGTTCACGGTCTTCGTAAAGATGGCGTACCCGGTTGTGGGACAAAGGATATTTCCGGTCTCCCATCTTGTACCAGGCAACGTCCTGTTCCCCATCCATAAGAGCGGTGAAGCGAATGAGGCCGTTGGTGCCGCCAAACCAATAAGTTCCGTGCGTATCGCGCAGCATGGAATAGAACTGGTTGCCCTCCCCTGTTCCGGTAATCTGCGAGATAGGGATATGACGCAACACACTGTTATGGCGGAACATGGAGATACCGTAATCCGTACCCAGCCAGACGTTATGCTCGCGGTCGGCAAAGATGGTCCAGATGATATTGTTAGAAAGGGACTGGAGGTTTCGGGAGTCATGAACAACGTGCAACAGGGGCTCGTCCTCCTGATAGACGTACAGACCATTATCGGTGCCTACCAGCAATTGACCGTTCCCGTCCAGTGCCAGAGACTTGACGGAGTTATCATGGAAAGCATCTATCCGCTGCGTATGCCCGTCGGCAGGGGTGTATTTGAAAAGACATCCTTCTGTGCCTATCCAGATGCAACCACGCGCGGTATCTTCCAGGAGTGAATTGACAAACTGATTGCTTCGGCCACGGGTGACGGGCAGGTCTATGGTTTCAAAGCGTCCGGTGGCGGGGATGTAGCGGCAACAGCCGTTGTACGTACCAATGTAGAGGTTATCGTCCGAGGCGCGGATAATGGAATAAATGGTCTGGTGCGGAAGTCCTTCGGTGATGGCGGAGAGTTGCCGGGTTTCCGGTGAGTAGGTATAGAGGCCGTTTAGTGTCCCCAGCCACAGCACGCCGTCACGCAATGCCAGTGTGCGGATGTCGGTCGGGAAGTCCGCTTCCGGTTCTTGGTAAGTGTCTGTTCGGTAGTTATAAATCAGTAAGCCATTGTCCGCACCTATATAAAGATAGGTGCTGTCCACCACCGTACCGCAATAAATGCGCGTATTGCTGCGCTCGCCGAAAGTGAAATGCGGTTGTGAGGAATAGCCGTCGTAACTGAACAGTCCTTTGTTGGAACCTATCCATATCAGTCCTTGCGTGTCTTGCAGGAAGTAACTGATGACGGATGCTTCCGTCCCCAGACTGATATTATCAAACAGCCTGTAATCGGACTTCTGCCCCACCAGAGTGCAAGGAAGCCATATCTGTAACAGAATGAAAAGAAAAAGAACTGGTCTGTGCATACGCCGGGTTACGTTAAAGGTCCGGACTACTGTATTTCTTCGCACACCCGCATTTCCATGCCTTTATACACCACCACAATCTTATGCAGCCGGGTGCTGCCGATGGCACGCTTCACCGTATCGGTATCAGCGTAGCGGTTGGCTTGTGCGATAGCCTCCTGACGCAGTTCCTCCACACGAGTTTCGGGATCTTTGTACTTGGCATACTTCAACTCTACAATGTAGCTGTGCGTCATGTCGGAGTAGATGTCCAGCATCGGACAGAGGAAAATATCGACATAGCCCGCCTGCGTGTCCTGTTCGGAGATGGGACGGTAGAAGCGGTTCTGTGCGGTCATGGCAAGGGTGAAGCCATGCACGAAGAACTCGCCCTTCTGCTTGTCGCGCTGCGAGGCGTAGGTCTTCAGGCAGTCGGCAATGTAGTCGAAGTAGGCTTTCCAATCGCCTCGGTAAGCAAGGCGACTGGAGAGTTCGCTCTTTTCGTAACTACTGAAACTGAGGTCTGCATCGTTGTACGTACTCAGCAGATAGGTATAAAGTTGTTCCTGAACCACCAGGTTAGGGATGGTCAGTTTAGTTTTTCCTTCATGCATGCCGTTGATGGTGAGCATGCCGAAATAGTAGAGCAGGCTCACGAAATTATCGGGATTAGTGATACCGGAGGCAGGGAAGCCATTCTTCAGTTCGCCGGTGATGAAGCCCTGGCTCACGAGGGTTTGAATGACGGAGGCATCATGAGCAAACTCCTTGTCCTTGCGGATGAGCATGCGTAGTTTCTCATAGTCGATGCGGATGTTCTCTTCCACCATGCTTAGCGGTGCTTTGCCACGCGAGATGTAGTTCTTGACGAAGTAAAGCACCATGTTGGAGTTATACATCGTGGTTTCGCCGTAACATTCCTGCGCGAAGCAATAGTTATCATACCACGGCTTCATTATCTCTATCAGTTCGTCAATGGTATGATTGAAGGGGCTGGTGGTAGAATAGTAAGTCAGCATTTCGCGCACTTCTTCTTCTGTAAATCCCATCATTTGGTTGAAGTCCGGTGAGAGGGAATAGTTGGTTCCGATGTTGAAGCCGCTGGTGAGGTCGTCCATCGTCACGGGGCTTACACCGGTAATGAAACAGCGCTCGATGCTGGAATAGGTTCCCGCTTTCACTTTGTTGAAGAAGGCGCGCAGATAACCCTCGCCATGCGTCTCGTTGGTGTAACGGTGCAGACTTTCGGGGTCGGAGAGAATGGCGTTGGTGAAGTGGTCGTACTCGTCGATAAAGAGGTACACCTTCTGTCCGGCACGTTCGCATTCCGAAATCAGATAGTCTAATTGGTTGACGGCTCCGTCCTTCTCGTCCAGCCGATCCCTGATGCCTTCCGGCAGAAGGTCGGCATAGACTTCGCAGAAAAAGTCGAAGCGGATTTGGCAGTGCTCATCCAGCCCTTTGCGATAGTCGTTCAGTGCACCGGTGATGCCGGAGAAATTGAGATAGAGCACAAGATAAGTGTTACGACTCGGTGTGGGATGCTGCCCGATGTAGAGGTCGCCAAAGAGGTCGTCGAACTTGTCGCGGGTACGCACATCGTAGTAATGTTGCAGCACGTTCAGCGTCAGGCTCTTCCCGAAACGGCGCGGACGGATGAAGAAGAAAAAGCGGTCCGCCTGCTCTATCATGGGAATGAAGCGGGTTTTGTCCACGTAATAATAGTCTTCACGGCGGATGACCGCGAAGTTCATCATGCCGTAGGGAAGTCTCTTTCTGCCGGGTACTAAGTATTCTAATGGGTCCATATAATGTCCTCCTGCTGTTTTTGGGATATTTAATCCGTCGCTTTATGACGGGATAACGACACAAAGATAATGCAAATTGAGTGCAGAACTTTCATGCAAGCATGAAAAAGTTATGCCGAAACGCAGCTTATCTTATCTAAAGATAACAAAAGTTCTTATAGAAGGGGTATATCGCAGTTATTATTTATAATGACTGAAAGCTTAGTCAACCGTTTTATATTTACTTCCGAGAATCTATGCAGTCCCGACAGTTTCATCTGGAAACAAAGCGTCTCGCAAGAAAGCAACGTGCAACGCCCATTCAGATGCAAAGTCAATGGATGTCTGCAAACGTTTGCGCTATTCTATAATCCGATAATTCTCAACGAAGAAGCTTATTCTCATCTATTCCGCTATTTTTGCAATCGGAATAGTTGGCTTACATTTTTTTAGTTTGGCAGCTATCCTCATTTGAATAACCTTTGATTAAGATAAGCTGCACCTCAGCAATAAAAATAAGCAAGCTTATTTTGTACTGCTTTCGGTTTGCATTATCTTTGGGAATATTTAGAAAATACCATGAATAAACCGCAGATAACCATCAAGGATATTGCCCGGGCGTTGAACGTCTCACCATCCACTGTGTCGAGGGCGCTGAAAGACAATCCGGATATCAGCCAGGAGACCCGTGACCTTATACATGCGTATGCCCGGGAGCATAATTACAAGCCTAACGTACTTGCAGTGAACCTTCGTGCCAGCCGTTCGAATACAATCGGTGTAATTGTCCCGCAACTGGTACATCATTTTTTCTCGTGCGTGCTGAGTGGCATTGAAAAGGCTGCTGCCGAAGCAGGATACAATATTTTGGTAGCCCAGAGCAATGAATCTTATGAACAGGAAGTGAAAATCGTACACTCATTCCTTGCCGCCCGCGTCTGTGGTGTGATTGCCTCTCTGGCAAAGGATACCTCTCAATACGATCATTATCAGGACCTGCTGAATAATAATATCCCCATTGTGTTCTACGATCGCATCTGCACCGGATTGAAAACAGAACGGGTGGTAGTGGACGACTATGCCGGTTCTTTTGCCGCCGTGGAGTATATGATACAGACAGGTTGCAAGCGTATCCTGTTTTATGGAGCAGCCCCGCATCTGGAAATCACCAAGAATCGTCGGAATGGCTATCTGGATGCCATGAAGAAATACAAAATTCCCGTGGACGACAGCATGATTATGCTGTGTGATACAAGGGAACGCGCCATATCCATCACCCCTGACATACTGGAAGGTCCCGGTCATCCCGATGGTTTCTTCGCCATCAATGACGAAACAGCTTCGGGCATTCTGTATGCCTGTAAACTGGTTGGAAAGAAAGTGCCCGATGAAGTATCGATCTGTGGATTTACCGACGGAGCCATTGCCCAAAGCACAGATCCCAAACTGACCACCGTGGAACAACATGGAGAAGAAGTCGGAAGAAGTGCTTTCAGCATTCTGATAGGCAAGCTGGAAGGGGGCGATGACAAGAGTAGTAACAAGATTGTGAGAACGAATCTTGTAGTGAGGGGAACAACGAAATAAATGAGTGACAAGCTACGAGCTACGAGTGACGAGTAGGCTACGCGGAATTGCCAGTATGCCGAAAGGAACTCGTAGCTTGTAGCTCGTAGCTCGTAACTAATAATTTATTAAGAATGAAAGTAAAACCCGATTTGAGCTTTTGGAAGTTGTGGAACATCAGCTTCGGATTTTTTGGCGTACAGATTGCCTACGCCTTGCAGAGTGCAAACATCAGTCGTATTTTTGCAACACTGGGTGCAGACCCGCATAGTTTAAGTTATTTCTGGATATTACCACCATTGGCAGGCATCATCGTGCAACCCATCGTGGGCGCTGCAAGCGACAAGACGTGGACGCGCTTCGGACGCCGTATTCCTTATCTGTTTGTCGGTTCACTGGTAGCCGTATTGGTAATGTGCCTGCTGCCGAATGCCGGTAGTTTCGGTATGGCAGTCAGCACGGCAATGATATTCGGATTAGTATCATTGATGTTCCTGGATACCTCCATCAATATGGCGATGCAGCCATTCAAGATGATGGTAGGCGACATGGTGAACGAAAAGCAAAAAGGCCTCGCCTACTCCATCCAGAGTTTCCTGTGTAATGCGGGCAGCCTCGTAGGTTTCCTGTTCCCGTTCATCTTTACATGGATCGGTATCAGCAACATAGCCCCGCAAGGCGTAGTACCCGACTCGGTGATTTATTCTTTCTATATCGGAGCCGCCATCCTGATACTTTGTGTAATCTATACCACAGTGAAAGTAAAGGAGATGCCACCCGCCGAATACGCTGAATACCACGGCATCACCGAAGAGGAAGAAAAAGAAAAAATCAATATGGTGAAACTGCTGGTAAAAGCGCCGAAAGCTTTCTGGACGGTAGGTTTGGTTCAGTTCTTCTGCTGGTTTGCTTTCATGTTTATGTGGACGTATACCAATGGTAGTGTAGCCGCCAATGTATTCGATGCTCCTACAGTGGAAACCGCAGTGAACGGAGTCAGCAAAGTTATGCTGGACACCAAGAGTATTCAATATCAGGATGCTGCCGACTGGGTAGGCGTGTTGTTTGCCGTACAGGCTATCGGTTCTGTACTATGGGCTGTCTGCATCCCGTTGTTCAAGGATCGCAAACTGATCTATTCTCTCAGTCTGGTGCTGGGTGGATTGGGTTTCATCTCTACTTATTTTGTTCATAATCAATATGTATTGTTCATCTCCTTCCTACTGATAGGTTGCGCATGGGCTGCTATGCTGGCGTTGCCTTTCACCATCCTGACCAACGCACTGAGCGGCGGACACATGGGAACTTATCTGGGCTTGTTCAACGGAACAATCTGTATTCCGCAGATTGTGGCGGCTTCACTCGGCGGGAGCATTCTTGCCCTGTTCACTCCCAAAGGTATGTTGCCTCCCGAAATCAATATGCTGGTCATGGCAGGTGTCATGCTGATTATCGGCGCAGTTTGTGTATATTTAATCAAAGAGACCAAAGGAGAACAAACAAAAGCATAATCCTTATAAAAAGAGTGATAAAGTGATAAAGTGATGAAGTGGCAAAGTGATAGTGGAACAACACTCTGTGATATATAACGCAGCTACTTTATCACTCTATCACCTTACCACTTTATCACCTTATCACTCCTCTTTCATCTACTTTTGTCATACTTTCTTGCCGTTTATCCGTTTATTTGTTTATCTTTACCGCCATAATCACCATTGAGATACACGCCATGAAAAGATACCTTAGAACCGATGAATGGAATATTATTGAAGATAACTTTCACGCCGACAACCTGAGAATGTCCGAAAGTATATTCAGCTTGGGGAACGGACGCTTTGGACAACGGGGAAATTTTGAAGAGCCTTATTCAAGCGATTCCTATCGCGGTTCATTTGTAGCCGGTATCACTTTTCTGGATAAAACGCGTGTAGGTTGGTGGAAGAACGGCTTTCCTGCTTTTTACACGCGTATTCCCAATGCAGCGGACTGGAGTCGTGTCAGCCTGCGTCTCATCGATGAAGAACTGGACCTGGCACAATGGGACGTAAACAGCTTCAGCCGCAGACTTGATATGAAAGCAGGTATCTCCTACCGGGATTTCGAAATCACATCTCCCAGAGGACATCAAATACGGGTACATGTGGAGCATATCAACAATATGGCCCACCCCGATTTATGCCTAATAAAATACAGCGTCACCTCCATCAATTATACAGGAAGAATATCACTGATTCCCTCTCTGGATGCAATCATAGTCAATAAGGATGATGATCCGAACGAGAAGATATGGAATATCCTCCGTTCCGGCGTCACAAAGGATTGTGCTTATCTATGGACGCAAACCCGGCGGGAAGACGCGCAAGTATGTTATGCCATGACCTATCAGTTCTTCAAGAACGGCAAAGAAACCACCTCAAACCCGATACGCATTGAAAAGGAAAAACAAACCGGATTCAGTATCGGAGCAGATGTAAAACCTGGAGACAACGTGATGCTCATCAAATATACCGCCATAAATTCGTCGCTCTATGATGAACGTCAGGAATTGATAGAACATTCCATCGCCAAAGCCCGCCAGATTAAAATCGATGGCTGGGACAAGCTGGAAAACGATCACCGGCAAGCCTGGGCCAATATATGGAAGGAAATGGATGTGGTTATCGAAGGTGATCCGGAAGCACAACAAGGTATCCGGTACAACATCTTCCAACTATGCCAGACGTACCGCGGTGATGATCCGCGCTTGAATATCGGCCCGAAAGGATTCACTGGTGAAAAATACGGTGGAAACACATATTGGAACACGGAACTTTGTTGTGTACCGTTCTTCCTGCTTTCAACTCCGAGGGAGATTGTGAAAAATCTGTTGATATACCGTTATAACCAACTGCCGAAAGCAATAGAGAATGCCCGTAAACTGGGTTTCAAAGAGGGTGCCGCCCTCTTTCCACAAGTCACTTACAGCGGTGAGGAATGCCACAGCGAATGGGAAATTACTTTTGAAGAAATACACCGCAACAATATCATCGTCTATGCCATTGCACAACATGCCGCAATCACAGGCAGCAAAGATTATATAGCCAAATACGGACTGGAAGTAATGATTGCCGTCTCCCGCTTCTGGAGCCAACGTGTATCTTTCTCAAAACCAAAACAGAAATATGTCATACTGGGGGTAACCGGACCGGATGAGTACGAAAACAATGTGGATAATAACTGGTACACCAATTACTCGTGTGTGCAGTGCCTGCAGATGACACTTAACTATCTTGAAATCATTGCCGGAGAATACCCCGACGAATATGCGCGTGTACGCCGTGTCACCAACCTCCGCCAACAAGAAGAGGCTGAACGCTGGCGCGACATCATCAACCGTATGTATCTACCGGAAGACAAAGAACTGGGGATCTTTGTACAAAATGACGGTTTCCTGGATAAGGAACTGAACAGTACCGATGCCATTCCACCCGAAGAACGCCCCATCAATCAGCATTGGTCCTGGGATCGTATTCTTCGTTCGTGCTACATCAAACAAAGTGATGTGTTACTGGGATTATATCTGTATTACTTCAATTTCGACAAGGAAACTGTCCGCCGTAACTTTGATTTCTATGAAACAATGACGGTACATGAATCTTCACTTTCCCCGCACATCCACTCCATTCTTGCCGCCCGCATTGGCGAAGTGGAAAAGGCTTACCAACTCTTTCTGCATGCCACCCGTCTTGACCTGGATGACTACAACAACGAAACTCACCAAGGACTGCATATCACCAGTATGCCGGGCAGCTGGCTTGCCATTGTACGAGGCTTCGCCGGAATGCAGATCCTGGAGGGCATACTCTCTTTCTTCCCAGTCATTCCCGAAAAATGGAGCAGTTATTCCTTCCAGATAAATTATCAGGGACGTACACTTCAGATGCGCGTAGGCAAAGAAATAAATATTTCACTTATTACCGGAGAAGAACTGAACATACAAGTATATAAAAACGTTTATAAGCTCAAACTGGGCACCGATTTGTTGCTCAGAATAGAGGAGTAGAAGCCTTTATCATTAACAACGCGTAACAAAATAAACCGGGAGAACAATTATCTGTTTTTCCGGTTTTATGTTTCTATATCTAAACGAACAACTATATATTAGTATGAAAAGAATCTATTTGTTCACCATCGGCGTGATGCTGCTTGTCACATCATGCGGACACAAGAAAGAGGGCGATGCCACCCTGATTCGACCTGTTAAGACAGCTAGTGCCAGCTCCCAATCGGTCATCCGGAAAGACTTCTCCGGTATTGTAGAAGCCGTAGAATACGTGAAACTAGCCTTCCGTGTCAGCGGACAGGTTATAAATCTGCCTGTGGTAGAAGGGCAACGGGTAAAGAAAGGACAGCTGATCGCCGCCATTGATCCGCGTGACATTTCCCTGCAATACGCCGCCGACAAAGCCGCTTATGAGACTGCCGCAGCACAGGTGGAACGTAACAAGCGCCTGTTGGGACGCCAGGCCATCTCCGTGCAGGAATATGAAATCAGCGTTGCTAATTATCAAAAGGCAAAGTCAGCTTATGAATTATCCAGCAATAATATGCGGGATACCAAACTTACCGCTCCCTTCGACGGTTCTATTGAAAAACGTCTGGTAGAAAACTATCAGCGCGTGAACTCTGGGGAAGGCATTGTACAATTGGTGAACACACAAAAGCTCCGTATCAAATTCACCGTACCGGATGATTATCTCTATCTACTCCGGGCAAAGGACGTAACATTCAAAGTGGTATTCGATACCTATCCGGCCACGGTATTCAACGCACAGTTGGAAGAATATCTGGACATTTCTACAGCCGGAACAGGTATCCCGGTAACTATTACAATTGAAGATCCTGCTTTCAACCGTTCCCTATACGATGTAAAACCGGGATTTACGTGCAAAATCAAACTGGCTTCGGACGTAGCTCCCTTCCTGGAAGAAAAGCTTGTGAATATTCCGCTCAGTGCCATATTCGGTGAAAGCGAGAACCAGAAAACCTATGTGTGGGTAGTAAAAGATAATAAGGTAAGCAAGCGGGAAGTAACCGTATACTCTCCCACCGGAGAAGCCAATGCTCTTATCTCTGCCGGTATACAACCGGGAGAAACTATTGTAATTGCCGGAGTGCACCAACTGGTGGACGGACAAACGGTGAAAGTTATCAATTAGACTACCAACTACTGCGACCTTGAGGTCGCCCAAATATAAATCATATGAATTTAGCTAAATATGCATTAGACAACACCAAGATTGTTTATTTCTTCCTGGCTGTGTTGCTAATCGGCGGTATACTATCATTCGGCCGGTTGGGAAAGAAAGAAGATGCACCCTTTGTCATCAAGTCAGCGGTCATTATGACTCGCTATCCGGGGGCAGAACCGGCAGAAGTAGAACGACTGATCACCGAACCGATCTCCCGCGAGATACAGTCGATGAGTGGTGCATATAAAATTAAATCGGAGTCCATGTACGGACTATCCAAGATAACATTCGAGCTTCAACCTTCCCTTTCCGCAGAGTCTATTCCGCAGAAATGGGATGAACTTCGCCGCAAGGTGCTCAACATACAACCGCAACTACCCGCTGGTGCTTCCGTTCCCACGGTATCGGACGATTTCGGTGATGTATTCGGCATCTATTACGGTCTGGTAGGCGATGACGGTTTCTCTTACGAAGAAATGCGCAACTGGGCAGAGCGTATCAAAACTCAGGTTATCACTGCTGACGGGGTAATGAAAGTAGCCCTGTTCGGCACGCAAACCGAAGTGGTGAATATCTTTATATCCGTCAATAAACTGGCCGGTATGGGGATAGACCCGAAGCAAGTGGCAAGCCTGTTGCAATCGCAAAACCAGATTATCAACACGGGTGAAATCAACGCCGGTGAACAACAATTGCGTATTGTAGCCAACGGAACTTACACCACCGTCAATGACATCCGGAATCAAGTGATTACAACTTCGGGAGGGCAAGTAAAATTGGGTGATATAGCCATTATCGAAAAAGGATATATGGATCCTCCCGGCAACATCATGCACGTCAACGGGAAGCGTGCCATAGGTATCGGCGTTTCCACCGACCCGACAAAGGATGTAGTAAAGACCGGAGAACTGGTAGATCAGAAACTGGCTGAACTTCTTCCCCTTATTCCGGTAGGATTGGAATTGGAAAGTCTGTATCCGGAAAATGTCATAGCCCAGGAAGCAAATAATGGTTTCATCATTAACCTGATAGAATCCCTCCTTATTGTAATTGTTATCATCATGCTGGTGATGGGGTTGCGTGCAGGTATACTTATCGGCAGTTCGCTGCTATTTACCATTGGCGGTACGCTGCTCATCATGTCCTTCATGGGGGTAGGACTGAACCGTACTTCCCTGGCAGGTTTCATCATTGCCATGGGTATGCTAGTGGATAATGCCATTGTAGTGACGGACAATGCACAAATAGCCATTGCCCGAGGAATAGACCGTAGAAAAGCACTGATAGATGGAGCTACCGGACCACAATGGGGCTTACTTGGCGCCACGTTCATCGCCATTTGTTCATTCCTCCCGCTGTACCTCGCCCCTTCTGCCGTAGCGGAAATCGTAAAACCTCTGTTTGTCGTACTTGCCATTTCTTTGGGATTAAGCTGGGTACTGGCACTCACGCAAACCACCACTTTCGGCAATTTTATCTTGAAAACCAAATCCGGCGATACTAATAAAGATCCGTATGATAAACCTTTCTATCACAAGTTCGCATCTATCCTCGGAGTACTTATCAAAAAGAAAACGCTCACACTAGGTAGTATGGTAGTCCTGTTTATCATCTCACTGATCATCATGGGAATGATGCCGCAAAACTTCTTCCCCTCATTGGATAAGCCCTATTTCCGTGCCGATATATTCTATCCGGACGGTTACAGCATCCGTGATGTGGAAAAGGAAATGAAACAGGTGGAAGCGCACCTCCTGCAACAACCGGAAGTGAAACGGATATCCACTACTTTCGGCAGTACGCCATTACGTTACTATCTGGCATCTACTTCTGTGGGTCCCAAGCCCAACTTTGCCAATATACTCATTGAACTAACCGACAGTAAATATACAAAGGAATACGAAGAGAATTTCGACCAGTATATGAAGGCGAACTATCCGAATGCCATTACCCGTACCACTTTGTTTAAACTATCACCTGCGGTAGATGCTGCCATTGAAATCGGTTTCATCGGTAATAATGTCGATTCACTGGTGATGCTGACCAATAAGGTCCTGGAAATCATGCATCGGGATGACGATCTCATTAACGTACGAAATTCATGGGGGAATAAGATTCCTGTATGGAAACCCGTTTACAGTCCGGAACGTGCCCAACCGTTAGGTGTCTCCCGACAGAGCATGGCACAGAGTATTCAGATTGGCACAAGCGGTATGACATTAGGTGAATATCGTGAAGGCGACCAAGTGTTGCCTATCCTGCTAAAAGATAACACGGTCGATTCTTTCCGTATCAACGATCTGCGTACGCTACCCGTATTCGGTACAACACAGGAGACCACTACACTGGAACAAGTAGTCAGTGAATTTGATTTCCAATATAAGTTCTCAAATGTGAAAGATTATAACCGCCAGATGGTAATGATGGCGCAAGCCGATCCACGCCGGGGAGTAAATGCCATAGCAGCATTCAATAAGATATGGAAAGAAGTGCGAGAAGAAATTCAGGTACCGGAAGGATACACCATGAAGTATTTTGGTGAACAGGAAAGTCAGGCAGAAAGTAATGCAGCATTGGCAGCTAACATGCCATTAACTTTTTTCCTGATGTTCATTACCCTGTTATTCCTGTTCAGAACCTACCGCAAGCCAATCGTCATCCTATTGATGTTGCCGCTTATCTTTATCGGCATCGTACTGGGATTAATCTTGCTTGGTAAATCATTCGACTTCTTCTCTGTCCTCGGTCTACTGGGATTGATTGGTATGAATATCAAGAATGCAATTGTATTGGTAGACCAGATCGATATAGAAACTGCTTCCGGAAAAACGCCACTGAATGCGGTAATCAATGCAACAACCAGTCGTATCATACCTGTAGCCATGGCATCCGGAACCACGATTCTGGGTATGTTACCGTTGCTATTCGACGCTATGTTCGGTGGTATGGCGGCAACAATCATGGGTGGTTTGCTGGTGGCTTCAGCATTAACGCTGTTCGTGCTGCCCGTAGCATATTGTGCGATACATAAGATTAAAAAGTGAAAAGAAGAAATACAAGTAATCATGAAAAAGAAGATAATCATAGTCACACTACTCTGTTGCTTCGGCCTGAAAGCCGGAGCCCAACAGTATCTCAGCCGTGAAGCATATCGTGACAAAGTAGAAGCCTACAGCCAGGTGTTGAAACAGCAGCGCCTGAAAACCATGGCAAGCACCGAAGCGCGAAAAATAGCAAATACCGGCTTCCTGCCACAAATAGACATCACTGCCGAAGGTACCGCCAACCTCAACCATCTGGATAAGTGGAACAGTCCGAAGGGTGAATACCGCCCCTACACCTATCAGGCACTCGCAACTTTGGCACAGCCCCTCTATACCGGTGGTTCTCTGATAGCCCAGAAACGTATGGCACAGGCAGACGAAGAGTTAAGCCAACTCACCACCGAACTTACTCTCGACCAAATTCATTATCAAAGTGATGCCGTTTACTGGAATGCTTCAGCCGCTTATGCCAGTCTTGAGGCTGCTGCTACATTTCAGGATATCATAAAGAAGCAGCACGATATTATTCAGGATCGTTTCGACGATGGCGCTATCAGCCGTACAGACCTGCTGATGATTTCCACCCGCCAGAAAGAAGCTGAATTGCAATATATCAAAGCCCGCCAGAATTATACCCTTGCCCTGCAACAACTGAACATTTTAATGGGAGCAGCACCCAATACTCCCGTTGATAGTCTAAGTGAAATCAGTATAGCCAGTGAACCCGTCGACATTCTTGGACTTGACGATGTACTTCCACGCCGTGCCGATTATGCCAGTACAACAGTAAACATTGCCCGAAGTGAAGCACAACGCCATGCCGCCCTCAGCAAGTATAATCCCCAGGTAAGTATGTTCCTTGCCACAGGTTGGGATACAGGTATCACATATATGGGACAGGAAATCCCCCATACTCCTGTAGCCGGAGTAAACGTCAGTATCCCCATCTTCCGTTGGGGAGCCCGTTTCAAGACAAACCGACAACAGAAAGCATTCATTGGCATCCAGAAGCTACAACAAAGTTATATTACTGATACTATTCTTGAAGAGCTCTCCGCCGCCACTACGAAACTGACGGAAACGGAGCAGCAAGTAAAGACTGCAAAGGAAAATATGGCTCTTGCCGAAGAGAACCTGGACCTTGTGACTTTCTCTTATAATGAAGGAAAATCCAGTATGGCAGATGTCTTGTCCGCACAATTGTCGTGGACACAGGCTCATACGAACCTGATTAATGCATATCTGGCAGAAAAAATGGCAGTGGCAGAATACAGAAAAGTGATTAGTGAATAAAAAATCAGGCGCGGATTACACGGATTACGCAGATCAGCTTTATTGCAACAAATTGCAACAAAAGAATCCGTGTAATTCGCGTAATCCGCGCCGTCTTCGTATCTATTCCCCTTATCCCAGGAACGAAATCAGCACACCCGCCGCTACAGCCGAACCGATTACACCGGAGATATTACTGGACATACAGTAATTCAGCACATGGTTCTTCGGGTCATACTTCGTAGCAATCTCATTGCACACACGGCTTGCCATAGGCACAGCACTCAATCCCGTTGCACCGATCAACGGATTTATCTTCTTCTTGCTGAACAGGTTGAACAGCTTCACAAAGAAGATACCACCCGTAATAGAAAGCGCAAATGCAAGGAAACCACCAATAACAATACCAATGGTTGTCCAGTTCAGAAATGCTTCGCTTGTCATAGTTGCGCCTACACTCAGTCCTAAGAAAATAGTTGCCGCATTCATGATACTATTGGCAGCCGCATCAAACAAACGGCTTGTATCCGCACCGATTTCCTTAATCAGGTTACCGAACATCAACATACCGATCAAAGGCACTGCCGTCGGTACAAAGAGAGCGACAATTGTAGTTACTGCTATCGGGAAAATGATTTTCAGTACACGCAGATTCTTGATTTCCGTCTTCGAAGGATAGAGCTTTTCCTGTTCCTTCATATTGATCATCAGTTCCTTCTTAGAGCAGAACAGCTTCACTACCAACGGAATAATCACCGGCACCAACGCCATGTAAGAATAGGCTGCAATAGCAATCGGACCCAACAGATGCGGAGCCAGCTTAATAGTCGTGAAGATAGCCGTCGGACCATCAGCACCACCGATAATGCCCAGTGCACCTGCCTCCTGTGGAGTGAAACCTATCATAACAGCACATAGCAGCACAGTGAAGATACCCAACTGTGCAGCAGCACCAAAGATAGAGAGACGCAGGTTGCGAAGCATCGGTCCGAAGTCCGTCAAAGCACCCACACCCATAAAAATGATAGGCGGCAAGAAGCCCGTCTTAATCAACATATAGTAGATGAAGTTCATCAATCCCAGGTCGTGCGCTATTTCATGGAGCGGCATTTCCCAGATGTTCTTCAATACCCCATTTACCATTACCATTCCGTTTTCATCTGCCTGAATGACCCCCATATCACCACCGGGAAAGTTGGCGATAAGTACACCAAAAGCGATGGGCACCAGCAACAACGGTTCGTAGTGCTTCTTGATACCCAAGTACAGCAGAATGAAAGCAATGGCATACATCACCAGAAACGACGGGTCGGCAATGATATTGCTGAACGCCGTCATATCATAGAGTTTTGCAAATATTTCTTCCATCGCTGTTTATCCTATCTTCATTAATACATCATCTTCTGAAACAGTGTCCCCCGGAGTGGCACAAATAGCCGTAATTGTTCCGTCAAAGTCGGCACGGATGGCATTGTATGTCTTCATGGCTTCAATGTAGCAAAGCAAGTCACCTTTCTTCACCTTGTCGCCCACTTTCACCGGAGTTTCCTGTGCATTCTTCGTCAGGAAGAACTTACCTTCCAACGGAGCGATCACATCCTGACCTTCGCCTACGGGGGCTTCCACTTTCGCAGTAGCATTTGCCGGTAGGTCAATATCACCATAAGCCACCGTTACGCGATAAGCCTGTCCATCCACCTGTACGGTTAGCGTCTTCGGTTTAGCGTCATCCAACGGGGACTTATTAAGTTCCGCCTTCCGTTTTTCCACGTCTGCCAGGAAGTCTTCTTTCGCCTTGCCACTCTTGTATGCTTCGTATTGTGCCGGATGCATGGCATATTCGAAGAGTTCTTCATCATCTTCTCCCAGATCCCATTTATTCTCTTTCATCATCTTGCGATACTTGTCGAGCGCATCCGGATAATTATCCTGTGGATTTCCGGTGAAGAACTTACGGCCTTCACGTTCCGCTTTCTCCACGAGTTCAGGAGCCAGCGTACCCGGCAGTTTACCTGCCTTGCCCAACAACATATCCCAGATATCATCAGCAATCATACCCCAACGTTCCTTGCCTTTTTCCATGGCAATCACGTTCATCATCGCCAGATTCTTAACGTACTGGCTGAACGGAGTTACCAACGGAGGATAACCTACACGCGGCCATACATAAGCTACTTCGTTAAACAGCTTGATAAGCAACTGATCCTGCGTCATAAACGGCAAGTTACGTTTTGCCTTATATTTATTGATGGATTCCAGATTGGACTCCAGGTCGGTCATAAGGCTACCCATCATACCACCCGGAAGTCCCGGACCGATCAGCAGGGAGTTCATCAAGCGGTTCTTCGGACTGATGTACAGACCAAGAAAATCGTCCATAAATTCCTGAATCAATGCACGTACCTTCATGTATGCTTCCATATTCACCTCAGGAACCTGGAAACCTGCATCTTTCAGCATTGCCTGCACGCTCAGCAAGTCAGCATGTCCCGTACCCCATGACAACGGTTCCATGCCCACGTCGATATAATCGCAACCAGCCTCACAAACTTCGAGGATGCTTGCCATATTAAAACCGGGACCTGCATGACTATGATACTGAATAGGGATTTCAGGGTGTGCCGCCTTGATATTTGCTACAATCTTACCCAATGATACCGGGCGTCCGATACCTGCCATATCCTTGATACAGATTTCATCGGCACCTGCCTTGATGAGCGTTAACGCCATATCCGTATAGTATTCTACTGTATGGATGGGCGAATGGGTGATACAGAGCGAACACTGTGAAATCATTCCGGCTTCCTTAGCGTAAGTGATGGAAGGAATAATGTTACGGGTATCATTCAGTCCACAGAACGTACGTGTGATGTCTGTCCCCTGTACTTTCTTCACTTTGTAAAACAGCCTACGTACATCCGCAGGCACGGGGCTCATGCGCAGGCCATTCAATGCGCGGTCCAACATGTGAGTTTGTATACCGGCTTCGTGGAACGGTTTCGTCCATGCACGTACAGCTTTATTAGGATTTTCACCAAACAATAAATTTACCTGTTCAAAACCTCCGCCATTGGTTTCTACCCGGGCAAAACAGCCCATTTCAACAATAGCTGGAGCAACCTTTACCAACTGGTCTACGCGGGGCACATATTTTCCGGCACTCTGCCACATGTCCCTGAACACCAAGCTGAACTTAATTTCTTTTTTCATACTAAATAAATAGATGTGTGTTTTTTATTAAAGATTATCATTTTACTTTCTCGACCTTGGCTACTTTACCCTTGCCTTGTGTCACCACCGTTACAGCAGCACTGATAGCAGCCAAAATATTTCCGGGAATCGCTGCGGGACCTTGCGCACCTTTCTTATCCGGCACCACCTCTTCGGGGGCATACTTGTTTACCAGAAGAATAAGTCCTTTACCTAAGTAGATTACAATCAGCAGGATAGCGAACACTGTCGTCATACCTACCACCATCAGCAGAAGCGCTGTGTTGAGATTTTCCATATTATAAATTATTAGTTATTCGGTCTGTTTTGCAAAAAATCGTCCGAAATTACGGATTTTTGATGAATTAAAATAGAAAAAGAACGATAAAATATGCTAAAACGAAAGTTCCCGTGCTCTCTCCTATCAAAAAGATTGCACGGGAACCATCTGTCACAAGTCACTGGATATCAAAAGATACTAACTTACAGAGCCGGGAGGATTAACCTAATGGATCACCCTCGATACCACCGTCACCGCCGGTATTTCCGCTATCGGTGTTGCCACCGGAAGTGGCGGTTTTACCCCACTCTTCCCAACAGATATTATTATCCACCATGCTGCGAGTAACAACCTTACTATTCACATCGCGTTCAACCTCGGGAATGAAACGGACGCGCACGCCCACTATCTGGGAGGCACTGACCTCTTTAGCAGTTTGTACTCCCTTCTTATTAGCAGCAGCCGTATAATAAAAAGTGCCAACCCCATCTATTTTCACCGTACGTCCCTGTGCCATATAAAGGGAGAGCACTTTTCCCAAGTTTTTAACGATAGCATAGGCATCACCACGGGTAGTGGTAGAAAGATATGCCAATTGATCCGCAACCTGATCGGTTGTAATGGCTTTACCCCATGTAATTGATTTAGGATACCACAAGCCATTGATTTTCTGTTGATTTTTCTTGTAAAACATAATTAATAATGTATTAAGTAAATATAAATATAGTTGCAAATGAACCAGTCATCATTGCTTTGACCGATCAGGTTAAGGACTGACCGAGGCCGCATCTCCTTATAATTAAGAGATAATAAGAAAGAATTTCATCGCGAGGCCTCAACGATTAAACCTTTCGTTTTTCTCAAATTCGATGTTGCAAAGTTAGGATACACAAGAAGGAAAAGCAAGAAAACAGCCTCTACAACTTATTTCACCAATCCACTATTAATCAATATATTACAAAAAGTGAATCTCTACAATACAACAACAGGAGCAAGTACGGAAAATGAAGCAAACGATAAGTATCTCTACAAGGGAGGAAGCTAAAGAACTGATAATGAACAATAGGAAAACAAAGTATCTCTACAATACGGGTAAAAGAACTTTTCTTCTCTTTCCCTCTTTTAATTGCGCATAATTTCATTACTTTGCACCCTAATACTTAATCAATAAAAGATTGCTCCATAAATTAAATATATGTTCTATAGACTGATAACCCAAAAACGTGATGAATGGCTATGCTCCGCGGATTGCACAATCCGCGAATTGCTATCCTATATCGACCGAAAAGGAAGAATGCGCGATGCCCAGCTCGATGCCATAAAAACCTACCTGTTTCTCAAGATAGCATGCAAAAACCAACCTTTGTGGAAACTGTTCGTTAATGGAACATTCAATAGCATGGACTTAAGTACAATGCCGCTCACAGTAGAGGCACGCAATGTGCTGACAACCAACAAAGCCGCCGCTGCCTTGTTGGAATATGCCTTGCAGAAGGACAAGAACGGAAGACAGCTTGCTCCCGCATTGGAAACCTTCATCAAAGAACATGCCACGGAGATAGACTATGAAAAGGCTTTCAGAAAGATATTCTATGACGTAACCTATACGGATTATCTGTTCAGCCTGCCCATGGGAGCCGGGAAAACCTATCTGATGGCAGCATTCATCTATATTGATCTGTACTTTGCACAGAATGAGCCAAGCAACCCTTGCTTTGCACATAACTTCATGATATTTGCTCCTTCCGGGCTGAAATCATCCATTATCCCCAGCTTGAAGCACATCAAAGAGTTTGATCCGTCATGGGTAATACCCGAACCTACCGCCTCACAGCTCAAGCGATTAATCAAATTCGAGATACTGAACGAACAGAAATCAGCCAAGAAGAGCAATCTCATCAAAAACCCCAATGCGCAGAAGATAAACAATCACCAGCCACTGGAGGACTTGATGGGATTGGTAGCCATTACCAACGCCGAAAAAGTAATATTGGACAGGGTGGATCAGGAAGAAGATAGCAAGCTGTTCACGGAAGAAGAATATAATAAGGTGAAACTTGCTAATGAATTGCGGAACATCATCGGACAATTACCAAATCTGGCCATCTATATAGACGAAGTGCACCATGCCGCCGATGGCGAAATAAAACTACGCAAAGTAGTGAACGAATGGACGCGCGCCCACTCGTTCAATGCTGTATTAGGCTTTTCGGGTACCCCCTATCTGGAAAAAGCGGAGAATGTAGTTTTGGGAGAAACATTCAGCATCAAGAATACAGACCTGGCCAACGTGGTGTATTACTACCCTCTCATTGAGGGGATCGGTAATTTTTTGAAAATACCTGAGGTGAAGTATGCCGATAATGAGACCGATATGATTGTCCGCAACGGAATAAAAGAGTTTCTGGAAAAATACAAGGAAACCGTTTACCCGAACAACACCCGTGCCAAACTCGCCATCTATTGCGGACAGATAGAGACGCTGGAAGAACAGATTTATCCGCTCGCCGCCGAAATATCAGCCGCTTATGGACTGGACCCCGCGACAAGTATTCTGAAATATCATGGAGGAAACTCTAAATATCCACAGCCGGAAGGATCGGAAACAGAGTTCGCATCACTTGACACTATCTTTTCCAAAATCAGAATAGTTTTGCTGGTACAAATCGGCAAAGAGGGATGGGACTGTAAGAGCCTAACCGGCGTAATCCTTCCTCAAAAAGGAGTATGCCCCACGAATATGGTGCTACAAACAAGTTGCCGCTGTCTGCGCCAAGTGCAGAAAAACCATGCGGAAACTGCCCTGATCTGGTTGAACAAATTTAATGCCGACACCTTGAACAAGCAGTTGAAACAACAACAGAACATCACTTTGCAGGAGTTCAGTGACAAGAAAACATATTCCTTCAAATCCATCGAACGATTTTCGCGCATGGAGCGGATGCAGGTGCCTCCCATCGACTTCTTCCAGTTAAAAGTTTCGTATCAGACATTAATCATAGACGAAGACACGCATACCGCAGAACGGCTGACAGACGAAGGCATACTGCAACAGGCCGAGTTGTCCATTATCCATCATCAAGACATGGAAGGGCACATCATAGGGCACTATGAAGAAGAAAAACAATCGAACCATGAAATTGCTTCTTTCAATCACTGGCTACAGCTCATTGCCAAAGAAAGCTTCGGCACACTCTCCATTACGGAACTAAGAAAATACGATAAAGAGTTAAACGGCATCTTTCGCCGGATTACAGTCAAAGAAGGAGAACTCCTGTCCTTCAATCACCATTTTGACCACATGCAGATACGCTCTTTGATACGCCAGGCATTCGTCCCCAAGCGGGATTTCCGCATCAATGAAGAGATTGTGCCTGCCAAAGCCAACCTGCTGCAAATAGAAAAATTAGTTTCTCCGATTGAAGTGACCGATGACAGCCGGTTCTACCCTTCACAAAAAGAGGTGAAAGAAGTGCTCCAATGGGACAATCGCCCTGCTGACGCTCCACTTGCCCCTGAAGTGCAGGCTGCCATGAAAATATTGGAGGCACAAGGAATGGATACCTCATCGCTACACCCGCATGACCCGCACCCCGAACGTGAGAAGACCTATCATTACCTTCCCTACCGTTTCGACAGCCCCCTGGAGAGGGAGTATTTCTCGCAATCCGTCCTGCCTATAATCAAAGATAAGGAGCTGGAAATATACTTCAACGGTGACGACACCATGACCGAATTCAAGATTGACTGCTACAGACAGTCGGGCAAGGAATGGAGATACATAGGAAAATACGTCCCCGACTTCCTTCTCATCAGCCGAAATGCCGACAAGCAGATTCATAAAATCATTATCATTGAGACGAAAGGTGAAGGGTTTGCCGCCAAGTTTGCAGATAAGCGCAACTTTATCGAGACCGAATTCATCAAGAAGAACAACGAAAAGTTCGGTTACCCACGTTTCAGCTTCCTCTATCTGGAAGACACATTAAGCAGGGAGGAACAGGAAAGACGGACCCTGCGTGCAATCAATCAATTCTTTAACAACTAAAAATACATTCAAGATATGGCTATTAAATATGTACCCTATTTCCCGAATACACTGGAAGGCCAAGCATTGCTCGACAACTTTGTGCGCACCAAACGCATCCTGCGCTATCGTGACAATAACAAAGTGATAGAACACATAGAACGTGGCATGCCGTTCTACGAAACAGAGTTGCAGGAAAAGATAGGTAAGAACCCGGACGGGAACCTAATTATCCGTGGTGAGTGTGTTTCTGCTTGTGCTTACTTAAAAGATAAAGGCATCAGTGTGGATTTGGTATATATCGATCCCCCGTTCGCCAGCGGGGCGGATTATGCGAAGAAGGTTTATATAAGGAGGAACCCCAAAGTGGCGGAAGCAATGCGACAGGCTGAAATAGAGCTGGATGTGGAAGAGCTGAAAGCCTTTGAGGAGAAGATGTACGGTGACATTTGGGACAAGGAACGCTATTTGAACTGGATGTACGAAAATCTGATGGCCATCAAGAGTGTGATGAGCGATACGGCAAGTATTTATGTTCATCTGGACTGGCATATAGGACATTATGTGAAGGTGTTGATGGATGAGGTTTTCGGAGAAGATAACTTCAGAAATGAAATCGTATGGAAAAGATCTACAGCACACAACGACAGTACAGGTTTTGCCAATCTCCATGATTCAATATTCTACTATTCTAAAAGCCTTGATTTATTCTTCGACATTCCGCTCGTACCATATACGCAAGAATATATTGACAGATATTATAATAAAGAAGATGAAAATGGACGTAAATATTTAGATCGTGACCTTTCAGCAAAAGGATTAAAGGGTTCCGGATATTCTTACGCTTGGAAAGGGAAAAGCGGATACTGGAGATGCCCAATAACGACTATGGAAAGATTTGAAAAAGAGGGCAGATTGTATTATACGAATAATGATACTCCAAGATATAAGCAATATCTTGATGAAATGGAAGGGGTACCAGCACAAGACTTATGGACAGATATTTTTGCAGTCAACTCCCAAGCCGATGAACGTGTCGATTATCCTACCCAGAAGCCAGAATCTCTTCTTGAACGCATCATCCGGGCCAGCAGCGACAAAGGCATGGTAGTTGCCGACTTCTTTGGCGGCAGCGGAGTAACCGCCTCCGTATCTCACAAGCTGAACCGTCGGTTCATTCATTGTGACATCGGCATCAACAGTATACAAACCGTTCGTGACCGCCTCATGGCCGCAAAGGCCGAATTCGACATCCTCGAAATAAAAGACGGCGTTTCACTCTACCGAAACCCCGTGCAAACCATGGAAAAGTTAAAAAGTCTGATTATCGGCCTTCGCAACGAAGATGCCTTGGACAAATTCTGGGAAGGCAGTATCATGGATACCAAATGCGGCATGATGCCTGTCTATCTGCCCAATCTGATGGACAGCAGCACCCGCCTGCTGGACAAACCACTGATGAACCGTATCATCCGCGAAGCCATGCCCGACTTGCCCGATGACGTAAAGCGCGTAATCGTCTATTACATAGACATCATCGATCGGAAAGAGATAGAGCAGTTTATCAAAGAGCAAGGCAACCCGCTCATTGAAATCGAACTACGCGACCTGAAACAGGTGCTCGACAACGTAGTAGTGGAAGACTATGCCGAATGGCAACTTGCGGAAACACAGGACAACCTGTTCAAAGGATGGCAAGTAGAAATCATACAGTTCCACAGCGACCGTGTACTTAAGAAGATAGAAGCCATCAACCTCAAAGGGGAGCAGCAAGTCGCGCAGTTCAATCTGAAGAACTCCGGCAAGGGTAAGGAAAAGAAACACTCCCCCATCACCATCAGCGATGAAGGGCTCGAAACCATCGAATGGATTAGCCTAGACTGCTCTACAGCCGACAAGGAGGCTATCTGGCACAGCAATAGTGAGGTAAAAATCGACAAACTGGGCTACACTATCCGAAACGGCATAAAAACCAATGAGTTCTGGGATGCCCGTATCCGTTGTGACCACAAGCCTTTGAGAATGAAAATCCGTAACATCTGCGGAGACGAAACTGTATATACATTATAACCTGTATTAATCATAACAGGATTTAAAGGAGTTATCACTTTGTCAGGAATTAAAGCCAATAGTTTCTGCTTGGGTACAAGTTAAGTTTTATCGCAATCCTGTAAAAAACGCCCCCAAAGCGAAAATTACCATTCAGGTACAAAAATCCCCGTCAGAAACACTTCTCGACGGGGTATCCAAAGATAACGACAGAGGGTGCCTCACATAACGACAGAGGATACCTCACATAACGACAGAGGATACCTCACATAACGACAGAGGGCACCTCATATAACGACTGAGGGTACCTCCATCAAAACAAGAGATTCGGAAGCCTTTTTTTGTTGCTATATTTCGGTTATTCAGCACCCTTCCACCACCGCATCCACCGTTTCACCGTTGGCAAACAACGCCTCGTCCATCTGCAACAGCCTCTTCTTCAACCGGAACTTCTGCTGAGATACCGAAGCGGGCGACACGGCCGTCAACGTAGCAACCTGCGCGTTAGTAAAGCGCAACCGGATGAGCAGGCAAAGCTGAAGGTCGGCAGGCGTAAGTTTCGGGAAACGTCCGGCAAGGCGAGTGGTAAACCCTTCGTACACACGGTCCGTGAGTGTTTGCAGGTGTCTCCACTGTTCGTCCGTGAGGAACTTGGGATGACTGCGCAGTTGCCCCACTACCTCATCGCGGTCTATCAAGACAGAAGTGAGTGCCTGTACCTGGCCATCCAGCACGTGCGCACGCTCCCCCTCCTTCCGCAACAATTCCAGTTCGCGGGGCAAGGGGCGATTTTCATAATCCTTAAGACGTGTACGAAGGGACTCATTTTCATCGCACAAGTGACTGCCATGCTCCATAAGGTTCATCAATGACCGATGTACTTCTTCCCGTTCTTCATCCGTCAACGACATTTCCCTCAGGCACTCCTGCAATTCATTTTTTTCCAGTTCATTGTTGCTCAGACGTTGCTCATTCTCGCTCAAATCAATGAGGTAACGGCGATGCTTACGGTCGGTCGAAAACTTAATATTGCTTATGGAAAGCCATACGTTCAGGCCTATCATCAGAGCAGTAAATGCTCCCCAGAAGAATTGCTTCCGCTTATCGGCAGGCATCAGGCGGACGCGCTTTCCGTCGGAGAGTTCCTTCACCCTGTTATATTCACGATGCAGTTCGGAAAGCAGACGGGCGGTTTGGGCACTATCGGCGACACCGGCTTGTACTAAAGAGTCGGCACGGACAAGGGATTGTTCATAATCGAGCATGGTTTTACTGACAGGGGCAGTGCAAGCCGTCAGCCCCAGAAGAAAAAGAAAGGACAAAAAGAATAGCATATATCCGCTTTTCATAATCAATGTTTTGTCGTAGTTTTTATAATCAACACATATCAATCTTAGTGTCACAAAGGTAATGCTTTCTCTACATAATAAACAAAAAAGGCACAAAGTTTTTCGTTACTTTATGCCCCCTATCTATCTTAAAACAAGAAAAATCAGAACTCACTTGTAAAGTGGAACTTAATATTTTTAAAGTCCATCTGCGCCATCTGCAACACATAACCGCTATCAGCCAAGAATACATCCCTACCCTCACGATCCTTTGCCATATACTGATACTTGCGCTTTTTAAAGGCTTCCAGCTCTTCCGGATTATCACTCTCTATCCAGCAAGCCTTATACAAGCTCAACGGTTCCCAACGACACTTCGCACTGTATTCATTCTCCAAGCGATACTGGATAACCTCGAACTGCAACTGCCCTACCGTACCGATAATCTTACGCCCATTGAACTGATTGACAAACAACTGCGCCACACCCTCGTCCATCAACTGGTCGATACCCTTGGCAAGCTGTTTCTGCTTCATCGGGTCAGCATTCTCGATATACTTGAACATCTCCGGTGAGAAACTCGGTAAACCACGGAAATGAAGCATCTCCCCTTCCGTCAGCGTATCACCAATCTTAAAAGTACCGTTATCCGGCAAACCGATAATATCGCCTGCCCAAGCCTCGTCAACGGTTGTCTTGCGCTGTGCCATGAACTGCGTGGGCGAAGAAAAACGCATCGTCTTCCCATGACGTACATGCAGATAAGGAGTATTACGTGTGAATTTACCGGAACATATCTTGCAGAATGCAATGCAAGAACGGTGATTCGGGTCAATATTTGCCGTAATCTTAAACACAAAACCGGTAAATTTCGGTTCTTCCGGTTCCACTTCACGTTCTTCCGCCTGCACCGGACGAGGGCTTGGGGCTATTTCCACAAAGCAATCCAGCAGCTCCTGTACACCGAAATTATTCAGAGCCGAACCAAAGAATACAGGCGCCACTTCCCCTTTCAGGTATTCTTCCTTATCAAATTCAGAATATACTCCATCTATCAACTCCAACTCACCACGTAATTTATCAGCCAGTTGCGCACCGATTTGCTTATCCAGTTCTTCGGTATTGATATCTACCTCCACCTTTTCCGTCACTACCTGCTTGGAAGGCTGAAAAAGGTTCAGATTCTGCTCATAGATGTTATAAACTCCCTTAAAACGCACACCACTTTCGATAGGCCATGTCAACGGACGCACATGAATAGCAAGTTCTTCCTCCAGCTCATCCAGCAAATCGAAAGGATCTTTGGCCTCACGGTCCATTTTATTGATGAATATAATAACCGGCGTATTACGCATACGGCACACTTCCATCAATTTACGGGTCTGCGTTTCCACACCTTTTGCACCATCCACAACGATGATAACGCTATCTACAGCAGTCAGCGTGCGGTAAGTATCTTCGGCAAAGTCCTGGTGACCGGGAGTGTCGAGGATATTAATCTTATAATCTTTGTAATCGAACTCCATCACAGAGGTAGTTACAGAAATACCACGCTGTTTCTCTATATCCATCCAGTCGGATGTAGCCGTTTTCTTTATCTTATTGCTCTTTACAGCACCCGCCACCTGAATCTGTCCACCGAAAAGCAACAGTTTTTCAGTCAATGACGTTTTACCGGCATCCGGATGCGCGATAATCGCAAAGGTCCGTCTTCTTTCTATTTCGTTATTATTTGCCATATATAAATAGGTATAATATTATTATTGGGCATTCAGTTTATCAATACATACTTTCAGGCTTTCTTCCCAATGTGGAATATGAATCCCGAAAGTATTTTTTATCTTTGTCTTATCCAATACGGAATAATGCGGACGTGGAGCCTTTGCCGGATATTCATCCGTATGCAACGGACTAACCTTACAAGTCGTAATGCCTGCAATGCGGTGAATGGCAACTGTAAAGTCATACCAAGAACATACACCCTCATCGCTGAAATGATAAATCCCAGGTATAATTCCCTGATTGATGGCTGCATAGATGGCAACAGCCAGGTCTTTTGCATACGTCGGTGTACCGATCTGGTCGAAAACAACTCCCAAAGATTCACGTTCACGTCCCAGACGAATCATCGTTTTCACAAAATTGTTTCCATAAATAGAGTATAACCAGGCAGTGCGAATCACCATCGCCTTCTCGCAGTTCTGCATGACTTCCTTCTCTCCGCCCAGTTTAGTGAAGCCATAAACTGAATTAGGACACGGCATGCAATCTTCTTTATAAGGTATATGCGCCGTACCGTCGAATACATAGTCCGTAGAAACTTGTATCATTGCAGCACCATAAGCCTGTGCAGCACGTGCCAGTATTCCCGGAGCCTCCTCATTCAGTTTGCGGCATAGTTCTTCGTTATCCTCTGCCTTGTCAACCGCCGTAAAAGCGGCACAATTTACTACGACATCAATCTGATTGCCGGCAATGCATGCCCGTACAGCGTGTTCGTCACAGATATCCAATTCCTGTACGTCAGTAAAAAAATAGGTGTGTTGCGGATTCTCTTTTGCAAGAACTTGCATCTCGTTGCCAAGTTGTCCGTTGGCTCCGGTTACTAATATTCTCATCTCTATATTTAGATTCTATTAATTACAATTCACGATTAAAACTACGATCCCTCATCACCCTGTCACTTTATCACTCTTCCAGCTTTAACTCCCCCTTCTTGTCCTTCTCATTATAGTTGGCAAGCAAAGATATGAAACTGCTGATAACCTCTATTGCCTTCGCCGTTCCCGGTGTTATTTCCTTCTTCTGCAAACGCAACAGCAGAACACCATACAAAGCTTCGAAACATGTTTCCAATTCCGGTTCATCCTTCTTCCCGCTCTTTTGACGCAACTCTACAATAAAAGGCAGTGCTTTGAAATAAGCCGCACTATAATAAGGGTACTTGGGTGATGATAGCAATTCGCCATGCAACTCCGTCAGGTTTATCACTACATTACGGTTGATTTGCAGATGCCCTTTCTCCTTCACACCTTCGATACGCATCATATCAATCAGATTTCCATACCATTCCTCCAATGCAGGGCGCTCTTCTTCGGGATAACGGGAAATAATATTTTCGCGGATTTTATCTATATCGCAACCGTTGGCACGTATCAAATCTTCCACCTGCCACATATATATAAGGTATTCTGCGATATTCTTCGCTTTCAGTTGTTGTGCTATCTTCATGATTTTATGTTTCTTGTCAGTAAAGTGATTCGCCCATCAGCGTAAACACCAATCCAAACACAGACACAACAATGACAATGCCTCCGATGATACGGTTCAATATCCAGATGCCGCGCAGGTTGAACTGTGTACGGACTTTATTCACAAAGAAAGTAATACCGAACCACCACGCCAATGCTCCCAATGCAATAGCCAAGTATCCGGTGACTGCCTCAAACACCAGCACCCCTTCGCTGACAAAGGCAAAGCGTGCAAAGAGTCCGATAAACAGGAAAATAATAAGTGGATTGGATAGTGTGACGGCGAATGCCGTTATGAAGTTATGAAAATAAGAACCTTTATTAGTAGAAACAGGGCGAATGGACGAAACAGGATTACTACGGAACGTATAAATACCGAAAGCTAACAACATGATACTTCCGAACAACTGCAAATAAAAGATATTTTTATTGACGTAATCGAATACGAAACTCATTCCGTACCCTGTCAGCAGAGCGTAAGCAATGTCACTCAACGAGGCTCCCAGTCCTGTTATGAAACCATACCAACGCCCCTTATTCAACGTACGCTGAATGCACAGCACGCCGACAGGCCCCAACGGAGCAGACACAACTACCCCGATAATAAAGCCCTTCCATAATATATCGAATATGGTCCTTATTTCAATCATGGCTGCAAATATCGTACTTTTTTGTGAGACGAACCAATTGTGTTAACGTTTTTTCGACTGATTAGCATAAAACACCTAATACTTTACACTACTAAAGCGAAAAAGTGACAAATAACAGGCTATTCTTAGACAGACACGTTGTGCATGTTTAGAGGTGAAAAGTCTTTTATAAGAAAATGAATTTGCAAGTCGTTTTACAGAGAATGAAAATAGAGACATTTTAGTTTGACATTGTAAAAAACATGCATTTATTACGGAGATTTATTTAAACATAAAAGCTGATTATAGAATAGTTACTTGAGCACCGGTTAAAAGAGCGTACATAAAGTAGAATACAAGCGACTCTTAGCATCCTATTATTTTACATAAAAGCAATATGGAAAGTTCAGATAAATTTTATTTTAGAAGTCAAACAAAAGGATAATTCAGTACAGATATTATTAAATAACCAACTTAAAAGAATAAAAAGACAACTTTCAATAGCTTTATATCAAGATTTATATTATCTTTGTATCGTCAATTAATACAAACAGAAAAGACATGCTTATGAAAACAGCTCATCAATTAAGGAATCTCTTATTCATTACACTACTTGCACTTGCCAGTTGTATGAACAATGATGTATACAATCCTGACAGCAAACCAGACAATGAACCTGACAATGGAAATGTCACCGATCTTACTATTCCCTCAGATTTTCTATGGTCAACCACTGCCCAAGTTGCCGTTCACGTAACTATCGGCAATAATACGCCCCACACTTATACTATCTCCATCTACCCACAAGGAGCAGACGAGGAGAGTTTGCCTGTAGCCATTGGCACAGCCAGTTTCAACTACCCATATAACAAAGAAATCACACTACCTGCCAGCGATACGATAGTGGCCGTAACCCAAACATTACACTATACAGACGGTAGCCAAATGACATTGGAATGCAATGTCCCTATAGTCAACAAGAAAGCAACATTACATCTGGGAGAGTCCGGCAACACAGTCTCGTCCACCCGTTCTCCCAACATAACCACACGTAGTGATGATGACCTGGAAGATTGGAATAAAGCAAAAGAGTTAACAACTGACATCACAGAGATAAATAAGGGCGAAGAATACAAAGTTTCTACCGGGAACATGGTTAACTTGAATGATAACATCAACATTATGGAAGGCGGTAAAATTTATATTGCAGGAACATTAAACATTTCAGCAAAGAACGCATTTCAGAACCATAAAGATGCCAAATTTATCATCTTAAGCAAGGAACAGTCCAAAGGAGAAGCAGCGGGGATTCTTCAATGCTTTGGCGACTTCACTGTTAAGAATGAATTTGAAATAGAGAATTACGGTACAATGACAGTAAACGGAACACTCGCCATTGAAAATGGTGGTGAAATAGATAACTATGGATGCCTTCACGCCGAAAAAATAGAATTGGATGGTAACGGAAAGGATGACTCATTACTTGAAATAAAAGAAAGGGGATACGTTTTCTCCAAAACAATGTGGATGCAAAAAGCCACTTTAGAAATGGAAAAGAACTCTCTTTTAGAAATTGAGGAAACTTTAGAGTTAAAAAACGACTGTGAAATAGAGGGAGATGATGATGGCAAATGGGCGGTAGTCAAACTAACGGATGCAACAGTAATAAATGAACACAACGGTAAAACCCCACAAATTAAAAATAAAGTATTCATCGTATGCGACCACAACAATGGGGAAAAGCCGAAAAACATTTATTTGGAAGACGGTGCCCAATGGGGGAATACGAAAGCTGCTGCCAACGCAGGGGTGAAAACAACAGGCTCCGATTGTGCTCCCGCCTACAAACCGGAGGAAGGGGGTACCCCGGAAGAACCCGGTAATGATAAAGAATATACTTTAGGGCAGTATACCTACGCCTTTGAAGATCTGTGGCCCAACTTTGGCGATTACGACATGAATGATATTGTACTGGTTACCAAAGTTACACTAAAAGCTACAGCTAACTACGTAACCCAAGCCACACTGAAGTGTAAACTTGCCGCCATCGGAGCAAGCAAACGCATTTCCGCAGGAGTACAGTTGGACGAACTCACTGCCGGCGATATTAGCAGTATTCAATATGATACAAGTAATAACTTCACAGAAAATATGTTCAAAACCAATGCCAACGGCACTGAACAAGGACAAACTTTAGCAGTTATACCTCTGTTCGACCATGCGCATGCTTTTGCAGGTTATAACGGCACTCCCATCGTAGGTACCTATAAGAACGCTGAATTCAATCCTAAAGAATTCACCGTAACCATTCATTTCAAAGAGAACAGTGTGGAAGAATCCAAATTGGCTTTAAACAAATTGAACTTCTTCATCACTTGCAATGCAACACAAGGCAAACGTATGGAAATCCACCAGATCAATGGAAAAGCAACCGACTTGTTCGACACATCCGCCATTGGCGGAGTGGTTGCATCCCCCAATACCCCATTCAGGGCAAAGGGTAATTTCTGCTGGGTCATGATAATCCCCGGTGAATTCAGCTTCCCACTAGAGGGCAACAATCTCCGCCAATCTTTTGAGAATTTCGAGCTATGGATTGCCAATCCGGATTACGATTGGTACAACCATCCTTTCCCTGACAAAGTAAAACAATAAAGGATTCCCGATAAAAACGCATGCAAGCAAATCTGCATGCGTTTTTTATTTCCATTTCTTTCTCTCCCCCAACGATTTTATGTATCTTTGCGCCAAAGAAAAAAAGCCGGTATCTCCCGTAAGTGCTTCCTTGCCTTTTTCGGAGTACCTCAAGCATAAATCATAAATTATAAATCATAAATATTCAGTATGATTCTTTTTTTCAAGACCCCATCCAAGAGCGTGATAGCCGTAGAATGTGACCACGCACTCACCCAGGCAGAAAGCGACAAACTCTGCTGGCTTTTTGGAGAAGCCACCCCCGAAAGTGAAGACAACCTGAAAGGACATTTCGTTGGTCCGCGCCGCGAAATGATTACTCCTTGGAGTACGAATGCCGTAGAAATCACCCAGAACATGGGATTGAATGGCATTACCCGTATTGAAGAGTATTTCCCCGTAAAGGACGAAAACGCCGACCGTGACCCGATGCTGCAACGCATGTACAAAGGTTTGGATCAGGATGTATTCACCACAAACCGTAAGCCGGAACCGATCGTCCATATTGAAGACCTGGAAGCTTACAATGAGAAAGAAGGTCTGGCACTCTCAAAAGAAGAGATGGACTACCTTAAGAAAGTAGAGCAAGACCTCGGACGTAAGTTGACAGACTCCGAAGTGTTTGGTTTCGCTCAAATCAACTCCGAGCACTGCCGTCACAAAATCTTCGGTGGAACGTTCATCATCGACGGTGTGGAACAAGAGTCTTCCCTCTTCCAGATGATTAAAAAGACCACTCAGGAAAATCCGAATAAGATTATTTCAGCCTACAAAGACAACGTAGCTTTTGCAGAAGGTCCGGTAGTTGAGCAGTTTGCTCCGGCAGATCACTCCAAGCCTGATTTCTTCCAGGTGAGAGATATACAGAGTGTTATCTCACTGAAAGCTGAAACACATAACTTCCCTACCACTGTGGAACCGTTCAACGGTGCTTCTACTGGTACAGGTGGTGAGATCCGTGACCGTATGGGCGGTGGTAAAGGTTCCTGGCCGATTGCCGGAACTGCTGTCTATATGACTTCTTATCCCCGCACGGACGAAGGACGTCCTTGGGAAGAAATATTGCCGGTACGCCAATGGCTGTACCAGACTCCGGAACAGATTCTGATCAAGGCATCCAATGGTGCCAGCGACTTCGGTAATAAGTTTGGCCAACCATTGATTTGCGGTTCGGTACTTACTTTTGAACATAAAGAGAACGACGAAGTTTATGGTTACGATAAAGTAATCATGCTCGCCGGTGGTGTAGGTTACGGTACAAAACGTGACTGCTTGAAGGGTGCTCCCGAAGCCGGAAACAAAGTCGTCGTGATCGGTGGTGACAATTATCGTATCGGTTTGGGAGGCGGCTCCGTATCTTCAGTAGATACCGGACGTTACAGCAGTGGTATTGAACTGAACGCCGTACAACGTGCCAACGCCGAAATGCAGAAACGTGCCTACAACGTAGTACGTGCCCTCTGCGAAGAAGAAACTAACCCGGTGGTGTCCATCCACGATCACGGTTCGGCAGGACACGTGAACTGTCTCTCCGAATTGGTGGAAGAATGTGGTGGTTTGATCGATATGAGCAAGTTACCCGTAGGCGACCAAACTTTGTCAGCTAAAGAAATCATCGCCAACGAAAGCCAGGAGCGCATGGGATTGCTGATTGAAGAAGAAGCCATCGAGCATGTACGTAAAGTAGCTGAACGCGAACGTGCTCCGATGTATGTGGTAGGTGAAACTACCGGCGACCATCGTTTTGCCTTCCAACAAGCTGACGGTGTACGTCCGTTCGACCTTGCCGTGGAACAGATGTTCGGTTCGTCTCCCAAGACTTACATGATAGACAAAACCGTAGAGCGTCACTACGAAATGCCAAAATACGAACAGTCCAAGTTGCACGAATACCTGACGAATGTATTGCAATTGGAAGCCGTTGCCTGCAAAGACTGGTTGACTAACAAAGTAGACCGTTCCGTAACAGGTAAGATTGCCCGCCAGCAATGCCAAGGCGAATTGCAGTTACCGCTGAGTGACTGCGGTGTGGTTGCCCTCGACTATCGTGGCGAAAAAGGTATCGCTACCTCATTGGGACATGCGCCACAAGCTGCATTGGCAGATCCGGCAGCCGGTTCGGTACTTTCTGTAAGCGAAGCGTTGACCAACCTTGTATGGGCTCCTATGGCTGAAGGAATGGACAGCATTTCCCTCTCTGCCAACTGGATGTGGCCTTGCCGCTCACAAGAGGGTGAAGATGCACGCCTCTACACCGCTGTAAAGGCATTAAGTGATTTCTGCTGTGCACTGCAAATCAACGTGCCTACCGGAAAAGACTCTCTCTCCATGACTCAGAAATATCCCGACGGTAGCAAGGTGATTGCTCCGGGAACCGTTATTGTTTCGGCAGGCGGTGAAGTATCCGACGTGAAGAAAGTTGTTTCTCCTGTACTGGTAAACAACGAAAAGACAACCATTTATCATATTGATTTCAGTTTCGATACATTGAAACTGGGTGGTTCGGCTTTTGCACAGTCATTGGGCAAAGTAGGTGACGAAGTACCTACCGTACAAGATGCCGAATATTTCCGCGATGCTTTCCTTGCTGTTCAGGAGTTGGTAAACAAAGGATTGATTCTTGCCGGACATGATATTTCTGCCGGAGGTTTGATTACAACTCTGCTTGAAATGTGTTTTGCTAATGTAGAAGGTGGTATGGAGATCAACCTCGACAAAATGAAAGAACACGATCTTGTGAAAATTTTGTTTTCCGAGAATCCGGGTATCGTGATCCAGGTAAGCGACAAGCACAAAGAAGAGGTTAAACAGATATTGGAAGATGCCGGTGTGGGTTATGTGAAAATCGGTAAGCCGACTGACGAACGCCACATCCTCGTATCCAAAGATGATGCTACTTACCAGTTCGGTATCGATTATATGCGTGATGTATGGTATTCTACTTCTTACCTACTCGACCGCAAACAATCTATGAACGGCTGCGCTAAAAAACGCTTCGAAAACTATAAGATGCAGCCTATGGAATTCGCTTTCATGCCTGATTTCAAAGGTAAACTCTCTCAATACGGTATTGATCCGGACCGTCGTACCCCGACAGGTATCCGTGCAGCAATTATCCGCGAGAAGGGTACGAATGGCGAACGCGAAATGGCCTACTCACTGTATCTGGCAGGATTCGATGTGAAAGACGTTACAATGACCGACCTTATCAGCGGACGCGAGACACTGGAAGATGTGAACATGATTGTTTACTGCGGTGGTTTCTCCAACTCCGACGTACTGGGTTCTGCCAAAGGTTGGGCAGGTGCTTTCCTCTTCAACCCGAAAGCTAAAGAAGCTCTCGACAAATATTACGCTCGTGAAGATACACTTTCACTGGGTGTTTGTAATGGCTGTCAGTTGATGATGGAACTGAACCTCATTAACCCGGAACACAAGAAGAATGGCAAGATGCTTCACAACGAATCTCATAAATTCGAATCCAGATTCCTGGGACTTACTATTCCTACAAACCGCAGTGTAATGTTCGGTTCGCTAAGCGGAAGCAAACTCGGTATCTGGGTAGCCCATGGAGAAGGTAAATTCTCTTTGCCTTACGATGAAGATAAATACAACGTAGTGGCTAAATATAGTTATGATGAATATCCTGCCAATCCGAATGGTTCGGACTACTCCATTGCTGCAATAGCAAGTTCCGACGGACGTCATTTGGCTATCATGCCTCACTTGGAGCGTTCCATATTCCCATGGCAGAACGGTTGTTATCCTGCCGACCGCCTGCACAGTGATCAGATTACTCCATGGATGGAAGCCTTCGTCAATGCACGTAAATGGGTAGAAGAAAAGACAAAGTAGTTCTGACTACAATTTATAAGTGATGTACAGGCGCAGGTTATAATATACAACTTGCGCCTGTTTTCGTCTAAACAATACGAGGTATCGGACACTATTCTTCTACATTCGTTTTGCTTTTATCAAACAAAATGCATATTTTTGCGTTAATTTCACAAAAGCTTCCAACAACAAACGACCGTAACTGTTATGAGAAAACTCGTCCTTTTCTTTGTATTCACATATTTTTCCGCCCTATGCATCGCCCAAACATATAAATATCTCGGCGTAGAAGATGGCTTAAGTAACCGTAGGGTATACGCCATCCAGAAAGGGCCAAAAGGTTATATGTGGTTTCTTACGCATAATGGCATCGACCGCTATGACGGAAAAAACTTCAAGCAATACCGGCTTATAGACAGTGAAATAGAGGTCAATTCTATGTTAAATCTGAGTTGGCTCTATGTTGGCACGGATGGAACACTTTGGGAAATAGGTAAGAAAGGAAGAGTATTCCGCTATGATGCCAAACATGACCGCTTCCAGTTAGTATACAAATTACCGGATGAAGTGGTAAAAGGAAATCCGACTCCTGTAAGTTACGGCTTTATCGACAGTAATAACATTGTATGGCTCTGCAATGAAGAAGCGCTATACCTCTATGATGTCGACACCGGCAAAACCAGCGTTATCAAAAATCATATTGGTGAAAGTATCACGGATATCGAACAGATTGATTCTGAACATTACTTCATCGGTACGGATGTCGGTATACATCATGCCGAATTAAAAGACAACGTTCTCAATCTTTCTCCTTGTCATTGGCTGGATAACCTGAAAATGCAAGTCAACGAACTATATTTTCATAAAGAAAGTCGTAAACTCTTTATCGGTACCTTCCAAAAAGGTCTTTATTTGTACGACATGAACATCCATCAAGCTATCAAGCTCAATGCCGGTTTGGAAGATGTCAGTATTACCCGTATAAAAGCTTTCAACGATAAGGAAATATTGATAGCCACTGATGGTGCAGGCGTATATAAAATGAATGTGGATAGCTACAAGTGCGATCCTTACATTGTAGCGGACTATAACAGTTATAACGCCATGAACGGCAACAGTATCTATGATCTCTATGTTGATGGTGACCGTATCTGGATGGCTAATTATCCTATCGGCATCACGGTACGCAATAATCAATACGCCAGTTATCAATGGATTAAACATTCCATTGGCAATAGGCAATCACTTGTTAATGATCAGGTAAATGCGATCATTGAAGATCACGAGGGTGACTTATGGTTCGCTACCAACAACGGTATCAGCCTGTACTCCACTCAAACCAAGCAATGGTACTCGTTCCTCAGCGTATTCGATAATGGGAATGTTACTAAGAATCATGTTTTTATTTCTTTATGTGAGGTATCACCGGGGATCATTTGGGCAGGCGGATACAGTTCAGGCATTTATCAAATCAACAAAAAACAAATGAAAGCGGAATTCTTCACTCCTTCTACATTTAGTGACAGTGATATCCGCCCAGACAAATATATACGTTCTATTATGAAAGATTCTGCCGGCAACATCTGGTCCGGCGGCTATTACAATCTAAAACAAATTGATATTTCACGTAAGAACATACGTGCATATCCGGGACTGAACGGCATTACGGACATTATAGAAAAGGACGAGAAACATATGTGGATAGGTACTGCCACAGGTCTGTATTTATTAGATAAAGAGAGCGGTGAATTTCAATATATATCAATGCCGATAGAATCTTTTTATATCAATGCACTTTACCAATCGGACAACGGTTTGCTATATATAGGAACCAGTAATTCCGGACTACTCATTTATGATTATGAGAACAAATCGTTCGAGCACTTTCATAAAGATAATTGCCCTTTGATTTCCAACAATATATATACGATTCTTTCAGATGAAGACCAAAGTATTCTGTTGAGTACCGAAAACAGTCTGACAAGTTACTATCCAAGTGAAAAAGTATTCCATAACTGGACTAAGGAGCAAGGATTGAAAAGTGACCATTTCAATTCTGCATCAGGTGTATTGCGGAAGAATGGAAACTTCATTCTCGGAAGTACGGACGGAGCTATAGAATTTCATAAAGACATGATGATTCCACGAAATTACAAATTTCAAATGATATTCAGCGATTTACGTGTATTCTATCAGACCGTTTACCCTGGTGACGAAGGCTCACCGCTGGAGGTTGACATAGATGAAACCAAAGTATTGAAACTAAAATATAATCAGAATATATTCTCTTTGCGAATATCTTCCATTAACTATGATTACCCGTCTCTGATTTTGTATTCCTGGAAATTGGAAGGCTTTTATGACGGATGGAGCCGTCCTGAAAAAGACTGTTTGATCCGATTCACTAACCTAAATCCCGGAAAGTATACACTACGGGTACGTGCCATTTCCAGTGAAGACAGGCGAATCGTTCTTGAAGAACGTGACATGGATATTATGATAGAACAACCAATATGGCTCAGCATCTGGGCTTTATTACTTTATGCTCTTGTTATTGCAGCAATTGTTACTATAACTTTACGTGTCATCATCTTACGTAAACAACGAAAAACTTCGGATGAAAAGATACGCTTCTTTATCAATACAGCGCACGATATCCGTACTCCGTTAACATTGATCAAAGCTCCTTTGGAAGAACTCAGCGAAAAGGAAGATCTGACACCAGGCGGACGTAGTAATATGAATACTGCCATACGAAATGTGAATGCCCTGCTGCGTCTTACGACTAACCTAATCAACTTTGAACGTGCAGATACTTATTCCAGTGCTTTGTATGTATCAGAATACGAACTGAGTACATATATGGAAGAAATGATCAATGCTTTCCGGGCTTATGCAGATGTCAAACGTGTCAGCCTGACATACGAAAGCAACTTCCGCTATATGAATGTCTGGCTCGACAAAGATAAAATGGACTCTATTCTGAAGAATTTGATTTCCAATGCTTTGAAATATACACCGGAAGGTGGTAGCGTACATATTTTTACAGCTGAAACTGAAGATAACTGGAGCGTTGAAGTAAAGGATACGGGTATCGGCATTCCGGCTTCCGAACAAAAAAAGCTCTTCAGAATGCATTTTCGGGGTAGTAATGCCATAAACTCAAAGGTTACAGGCAGTGGTATCGGCCTGCTATTAGTATGGAAGCTCGTCCGTCTGCATAAAGGTAAAATTAACTTCAGCAGTACGGAGGGTAAAGGTTCCTGCATTAAGGTTATATTCCCGAAAAAAGAAAAATATTATCGCAAAGCCGTTCACAGTCCGAAACCGGGAAGTGAGAAAGTGGTTTATGCAGAATCAGGTGTACCTAAGAATATTTCTTTAAGTACGGTTTACGATACTGCCAGACAGAGACAACAACAGAACGACGATCTCCCTAAAATCTTAATCGTAGAGGATAATGACGAACTGAGAGAGTATTTGCGCAATACACTGTCGGATGATTATACCATACAAGTATGCAGTGACGGTAAGCAGGCACTTGACATCGTTAAAGAATACATGCCTAATATGATCATTTCGGATATCATGATGCCCGAAATGCGTGGAGATGAATTGTGTCACAAGTTGAAGAATGATATTGAAACATCACATATCCCTATCATATTACTTACAGCACTGAATAATGATAGAAATATCATTGAAGGATTGAAGACAGGAGCAGACGAATACATCGTGAAACCATTTAATATTGGAATTCTTCGTGCTACGATAGCTAATATCCTTACTAACCGTTCCTTATTACGCCATAAATATGCCAATCTGGAACTGAACGATGAAGAGAGTGACACAGCTTGCATCAACTGTTCCACCGATATTGACTGGAAATTTATTTCTACTGTCAAGAAGAGTGTGGAAGACAATATGGATAATAGTTCCTTTACAGTTGACGTACTCTGTAACTTACTGAATATGAGTCGCACCAGCTTTTATAACAAAATAAAAGCTCTGACTGACCAAGCCCCGGCAGATTATATCCGACTGATACGCCTGAAACGTGCCGCCCAGTTACTGAAAGAGCAACAACACAGTATAACTGAGGTTGCCGAAATGACGGGATTTAGTGATGCAAAGTACTTCCGTGAAGTATTTAAAAAGCATTTTAACGTCAGCCCAAGCCAATATGCGAAACAGAAAGAAGAAGATAATAATGGTAAGATGATATAATAACATGAATATTTACTTCGAGGCATTCGGCCTCTTTTCTAAGATAGGACTCTTTACTATAGGAGGCGGCTATGCTATGGTGCCATTGATAGAAGAAGAGATTGTAGATAAACGGAAATGGATTGCCAAAGACGATTTCATTGACTTACTTGCTATTTCCCAATCAACCCCCGGCATTCTTGCAGTCAACATTTCTATTTTCATCGGATATAAGCTAAGGGGAATTCGCGGAAGTATAGTTACCACTTTAGGTACTATATTACCGTCATTCTTCATAATTCTTGCCATTGCGTTATTCTTCCATAACTTCAAAGACAATGTCATTGTTGAACGTATCTTTAAAGGTATTCGTCCGGCAGTGGTTGCATTGATCGCCGCTCCTACATTCAGTATGGCAAAATCAGCCAAGGTAAACCGATACAATATCTGGATACCCGTCGTGTCAGCATTGGTCATCTGGTTACTGAACTTCTCCCCTATTTGGGTAATTATCATTGCCGGTGTGGGAGGATACTTGTACGGACGATTGCGTCGTCCGAAAGTTGAAAGTTGAAAGTTGGCTGCGTATCATAAATCATAAATTATAAATCATAATTCTCCCATGCTTTATTTACAGTTATTCTATACATTCTTCAAAATCGGTTTGTTTGGCTTTGGTGGCGGATATGCCATGCTTTCTATGATACAGGGTGAAGTGGTCACCCGCTATGGCTGGTTGACATCACAAGAATTTACGGATATTGTGGCTATCAGTCAAATGACACCCGGACCTATCGGAATCAATTCGGCAACGTATGTAGGTTTCACCGCTACTGGAAGTGTATGGGGCTCTATCATTGCCACTCTTGCAGTGGTGCTTCCCTCATTCATATTGATGTTAGCCATCAGTAAATTCTTCCTGAAATATCAGAAACATCCGGTTGTAGAAGCCGTATTCAGTGGATTGCGTCCAGCAGTGGTCGGATTGCTGGCATCAGCAGCATTGGTCTTGATGAACGCAGAAAACTTCAGTTCACCTAAAGAAGATATGTACTCGTTTATTATTAGCTGCCTCATTTTCCTAGTAGCCTTTGTAGGAACCAGGAAATATAAAATCAATCCTATACTAATGATTGTAGCTTGCGGAATAGCAGGGCTTATATTATATCAATAAAAAAGGTGAAGCTTATAGCTTCACCTTTTTTGCAACTGTTTTCGATTCATTATGCAGTCGGTCGAGTGCCGTCACCACATAACGATATTTTGTTTTCCCATTCTCATACGGCAATTTATAAAAATTATCGCGCGTAATAGCTACGATATGGGAAGGATCACTGATATCCACTTTCTCTTTTGCACCGAAGCGGTAAATCACATATTGAACAGCACGGTTCATTTCATCTTTGTACTTCGGGGCTGTCCAGAACAAAAGATACCCATCTGCTGTCCACACTGGTTTTACCTTACGCACTTTGTCAGGTGCTTCATTATCCATGAAATCGAATACCGGCGGTAAAGCAGGATATTTATGATATTCAGCAATCAAAGCATCGCGATATTTCCCCGCATTTTCCACCACTGCGCTGGCAGGCCACTGACAGCTTCCGCCAATTGTCTGATAAGCACGCTGCAATGCCATCTTGCGGGGAAGTTGGTTCATAGAGGGGTTTTGCGGATCAGCATTCTGTACTGTATTCATCACTGATTGCCCGATAAACAAAGGACGGTTCTCCGTATGCTTTGCCCACCATTTCACCAATGTTTCATAATCAGCTGCCGGATGGCCAATATGCCAATATATTTGCGGAATGTTATAGTCCACCCAGCCTTCACGAGCCCAAAGAAGCACATCGGCATAAAGGTCATCATAGTTCTGTAATCCATTGGTCTTGCTACCCAGCGGATCACTCTTCTCATTACGATAGATACCGAAAGGAGATACACCAAATTTAACCCAGGGTTTCACCTCGCGTACCGTCTCATGTATTTTCTTTATCAACACATTGACATTGCTGCGCCGCCAGTCTGCTTTATTAGAAAAGCCACCACCGTAACGGGCAAAGCTGGCATCATCCGGAAAGTCCACTCCCGGTTTAGGATAAGGATAGAAATAATCATCCATATGGATAGCATCCACATCATAGCGGGAAACAATATCCATTACCACCATACAGATATGACGACGGCTTTCCGGTAATGCCGGATCAAAATACAATTGGTCACCATAGGTCACAAACCACTCGGGATGGATATTATAAACATGATTCGGAGCCAATTCATTCTTTAGCGAGGTCTTCACGCGATAGGGGTTGATCCACGCATGAAATTCCATGCCTCGCTTATGGCATTCTTCAATCATAAACTCCATAGGATCCCAGTAAGGATTAGGAGCTTTTCCCTGTACACCTGTCAGAAAACGACTCCACGGTTCCAGCTTGGAAGCATAAAGAGCATCAGCCTCAGGACGTACCTGGAAAATGATTGCATTGATACCCGCCTCTTGCAAAGAATTCAACTGGTCAAGCAAGGTTTGTTTCAACTTCTCGGTAGGAATTCCACGAAACTGTCCGTTGACAGCCTGAATCCAGGCTGCGCGAAATTCACGTTTAGGATATCTTTCGGGTTGCGGAGATTGTGCCGCCGACGTTAAAGAAAAGAGCAGAGCGCATACGCACAAAAGAGTTTTTACTTTCATTCTTTATAAATCTGATTAAGGGTTGTTTATTAATTATGCAGGCCATTCTACTACCATACGGGTACCGCCTGTGTAAGATGTATCCAGATAGATTTTGCCATCAACAATGTCCATTACCTGGCGGGCTATGGAAAGTCCCAATCCTGTACCAGGCCTAAAAGTATCTATTTTAAAGAAACGTTCGAAAATAGTATCCTGATATTGCGGGTCAATACCTATACCCGTATCCTCTATAACAAAACGAATGATACTATTCGCTTTATCTTCCTCACACAGTAGACGAATGACTCCTTGCTCGGTAAACTTCTCGGCATTGTCCAACAACAAAGCCAGGACACGCTTCATCCAGGCACGCACAGTCAGGATTACAGGATCATCAGGAGACGGAATCCACTGCAATTCCACACCGTCATTTTGTTTGCCTCCAAATTCATCTATACATTCAAGACAGCAAGCGTTGACATCCACAACTTCTTTAGGCATATCTGCCGTCTGAGAGTCCATGTCAGCTATGTCAATAATATTATCAATCAATCCCAGCAAATAAGCACTATTCTTCTCCACCTGACCAGAGTATTCACGAGCATCTTCCACATCCAGCCCTTCCTCGGCAAGCAAAGCAGAAAAGCCCACAACAGAATTAAGCGGTGTACGCAACTCATGCGTAACATGCTGAATAAATGAACTCTTGATGCGGCTCATCTTCTGCAATTCCTTACGGGCAACATCCAATTTCCGGTTCATAGATAAAGTGCGAACATAGAGATAAGTAACCAGCAGAAGTAATATAAATATCAGGCAACCGGCAATAGATACCGTAATAAGCCGTTCACGACTCATTCTTTCACTCAATTCCAATTTTTCCATCTTCAGGCGGTCCACTTCAAACTGGGCAGTGTATTTGTTCAGTTGTTCATCCATTTCTGCCGTACGTACAGAATCATTCAATTGAGAGTATTCTGCAAAAGCACGGCATGCCTCCTTATAGTGACCTACTTGTTCCAGCATAATGGCTTTCTGCCTATAATTTCCAGGGTAATAATTACCGATCGAACATTGGTAATCAATTAAAGAATCCATATAAACCACAGCATTACTTATATCTCCCAGGATCTGGTTGCACATTATTTTGTAACCAAACCATCCTTCTTGTGAAATATCTCCTTTATGTTTGAAATAATAAGCATTCGTCTCACGAACGTAAGGTTCCGCTGCCTTCGCTCCTTTCACCCCTAAGACAGCGATAACACGAAACTGATAAAAACGCATGTATAGCGCTTCTCCTATAGATATTTTTTTCTCTTCTATTGTTTTTTCCAACTGTTCCAAACGATCCAAATAAGGCAAAGCCTCATTATACGACTGACGTGCCAGATGAGTTTGAATGATATTAAGAGAAACGACGTAAGCGTCACGGTAGTATTTTCCTTCCTCAAAATGTTTTAAGGCATTATCATAATATTCAATACAGAGCTTTATATTCTGCCCAAACACACGGTGGTTATAGCCTATACACATCTCCCCAGATGCCATGCCATATTTATCTTTCCTCTGTTCAGCATCTTTACATAGCAATTCTGTCTCTTTCATCGCCTCTTCCTGCATGCCCTTTTCAGTCATCCGCTGAATATATTGCCTCCATGCCTGGTAGCGATCCGTATTGCGATGACAACGGTCCGCCCAATCCATATATTCATAAGTCATCAGACGCAGGCTATCCGTATCACCCAACTCATAATAATGATTTGTAATGATGGCATAAGCATCACTGATATTTGCCGTATCTTTCCGTGCTTTTGCCAGTTCCAGAAAGTGCATGCCCAAAGGTAGAAAATTCGGCTTGCCACTAGCTTTCCGCACACTATCGGCAAGTGATTTCAGATCAACAGTCTCTTGTCCTGTAATTGTCTCGACACAAGAGAACAAGCATACCAAAATGGCACACAAGCATATCCGAGGGTATCGCATAGGGATGATTCGTTTAAAAATGCGCATAAAAATAGCTCTTTTCCTGCTGGTATATCAGCAACTATTTAAAAGTATAACAAATCTTAACCTGCCAATCATTATACATATTTGAACCGCAGTGATTATCTTTGCAAACTGATATTCACTATAGTGACTCTGATTATGATAAAAAACAACTCCATACTTATCAAAGGCGCACGCGTCAACAACCTGAAAAATATAGACGTAGAAATACCCAGAAACAAACTTGTCGTTATCACCGGACTATCCGGTTCCGGTAAATCATCCCTGGCATTCGACACGCTATATGCAGAAGGACAACGTCGTTATGTAGAAAGCCTGAGCAGTTATGCCCGCCAGTTCCTGGGACGTATGAGCAAGCCGGAATGTGACTTTATTAAAGGAATTCCGCCAGCTATTGCCATAGAACAGAAGGTGAGTAGTCGCAACCCACGATCCACCGTCGGTACCTCTACCGAAATTTACGAATACCTGCGTTTACTGTATGCACGCATCGGACGGACATTCAGTCCCATCAGCGGAGAGGAAGTAAAAAAACATTCCACAGAAGATATCGTAAACTGTATGTTGGGATATCCGGAGGGAACAAGATACACCGTACTGGCTCCGATATTACTTCGCGAAGACCGAACGATGAAGCAACAATTAGATATCGATATGAAACAAGGTTTCAACCGTCTGGAAGTAAACGGAGAAATGGTTCGTATCGACGAATACGAACCTAAAAAAGAAGATACTGTTTTCTTATTGATAGACCGTATGGTAGCATCTAAAGAGAAAGATGCAATCAGCCGGTTAACAGATTCTGCCGAGACAGCCATGTACGAAGGTGACGGTGCTTGCCTGCTGCGATTCTATCAACCTGACGGAACAACCAGCCTATACCGCTTCAGCACTAAATTCGAGGCAGACGGCATTACTTTTGAGGAGCCCAGTGACCAGATGTTTTCTTTCAATTCCCCTATTGGTGCATGTCCTGAATGTGAGGGTTTCGGCAAGGTAATCGGCATTGATGAACACTTGGTAATACCCAACCGCTCATTATCCGTATACGACGGTGCCGTGGTATGTTGGCGCGGCGAAGTGATGGGCGAATGGAAAGACATGGTAATACGCGGTGCTGAAAAAGCCGGTTTCCCGATTTTCACCCCCTACTTTGAACTTACAAACGAACAGCGCCGCATGTTATGGGAAGGCACCCCTTACTTCCAAGGAATCAATGCTTTCTTCAAGATGGTACAGGAAAATCAGTACAAAATACAATACCGCGTGATGTTGGCACGATATCGTGGCAAAACGCTTTGTCCAAAGTGCCACGGTACCCGTCTGAAGCCCGAAGCCAGCTATGTACGGGTAGGCGGCCGAAATATCTCCGAACTTGTGGACTTGCCGATTACGGAACTGAAAACTTTCTTCGATAACCTTCAACTGGATAAGCATGATACGGATGTTGCCACCCGTATCCTAACGGAAATCAACAGTCGCATCCGCTTCCTTCTCGATGTAGGATTGGGATATCTGACATTAAACCGCCTCAGCAATTCGCTTTCCGGTGGTGAAAGTCAACGCATCAATCTCGCCACTTCATTAGGCAGTAGCCTGGTTGGCTCACTCTACATTCTTGATGAACCAAGTATCGGGTTGCATAGCCGCGATACAGATAAGCTGATCCATGTATTACGTCAATTACAACAATTGGGTAATACGGTTGTCATCGTGGAGCATGACGAGGAAATTATCCGTGCAGCAGATTACATTATAGATATCGGACCAAAAGCCGGACGTCTGGGCGGACAAGTTGTCTACCAGGGAGATATGAAAGATTTGCAACCGAATAGTGATAGTTACACAGTACGTTATCTGCTGGGAGAAGAAGAAATTCCCGTTCCGGAACACCGTCGTCCATGGAATAATTACATAGAACTGACCGGAGCCCGCGAGAATAACCTGAAAGGAGTAAACGTACGTTTCCCGCTAAACGTGATGACCGTAGTAACTGGAGTCAGCGGTTCCGGTAAGAGTACTCTGGTACGTGACATTTTCTTCCGTGCCCTGAAGCGCGAACTGGACGAATGCAGTGAACGCCCGGGTGAATTCGCTTCTATCGGTGGTGACCTGCAAAATCTACGGAACGTAGAATTTGTAGACCAGAACCCCATTGGTAAATCCAGTCGTTCGAATCCCGTGACATATATCAAAGCTTACGATGAAATTCGTAAATTATGGGCAGAACAACCGCTTGCCAAGCAAATGGGATACACCGCAGGATACTTCTCATTCAACAGTGAAGGCGGACGTTGCGAAGAGTGTAAAGGTGACGGAACCATCACAGTAGAAATGCAATTTATGGCCGATTTGGTTCTGGAATGTGAAACCTGCCACGGTAAACGCTTCAAAGCAGATACACTGGAAGTAAAGTTCCATGATGCCAATATATATGATGTACTGGAAATGACCGTAAATCAGGCCGTGGAGTTTTTCACCAAACACGGACAAAAGAAGATTGTGAAGAAACTTGCTCCATTGCAAGATGTGGGATTGGGGTATATCAAACTGGGACAATCTTCCTCCACCCTTTCAGGTGGTGAAAACCAGCGTGTGAAACTGGCTTACTACCTCAGTCAGGAGAAAGCAGACCCCACCCTGTTTATCTTTGATGAACCGACCACGGGATTGCACTTCCATGACATCCGTAAACTGCTGGAAGCATTCGATGCATTGATATTACGTGGACACTCCATTGTAATCATTGAACACAACATGGATGTTATCAAATGTGCCGACTACGTGATAGACCTCGGACCGGAAGGCGGTAATAAAGGTGGAAATCTGGTGGCGGCAGGTACACCGGAGGAAGTAGCGCGATGTGCAGAAAGCTATACGGGTCAATTCCTACAAGAGAAATTACACATGAAATAATAGAAAGAAAATCATCTCATGAGACGATTTATTTTGTCTCGTAAGATGAAAATATCCGTCCCATGAGATAAAAAAAATCGTCCCACAAGACTATTAATATGATCTCATGGGACGGTTTATAAAATCCGTCAAGCGGAAGAAAACTCTTAGAAATAGAAGCCGAAACCTACCTTCAGGCCAAATACAGAACGGTCACTATTTACGTTCCAGTACACAGCCGGCTCAAGCGTCACCGTCCTTGTCAAAAAGAAAGCATAGCCAGCCTCCGCTCCAAAAGAAAACTTGGTATCATCACTTGTACCCCAATCCCAACGGTCCACATTGACATCAGCACCCAGATATATACCAATATTACTGAAATAATAACGACCACCTACACCGAGAGTATAGACATCCGTATCCGAACCACCATTGTTCCAGGCAGCCCCTGCATGTACCAACAACGCCACATTATCCAACAAGAATGCACCACCCTTGGCTTCGATGCCAAAAGAGGTCTTATCCGTATCCGTATTATGCGACAAACCTAACCCGGAAATTGACGGATTTACAATCCACTTTCCTTTTTCAAACTGTGCCTGGGCAGCCACTGTGGCCACAAGCAGACAAACGAATAATACTAATTTTTTCATTGTTACTTATAGTTTTTGGTGTTATTATACTTTTCATCTTCTTCTTTACGTTTCCGCTGCAATTCTTCCTTTTTGCGCAGAACCAGCCAAAGGATAAACACAATGACATAGGACGCTGCAACCGTGACGTATTTCTCCGTATCACTGATGACAGTGTTACGTGGCAGGAAATAGGCTGCCGTAGCACTCACATAAATAAGCAGAGCAATTGTAATACTTGTAGATTTTTTGAATTTCTTCATTACCAAAGTTTTTTAGTCGTTTTGAAATACCAGATATTGAACCAGAATGCGGCTACCACCACAGAAAGAATAGCAATAGTAAGCGCCATCTGAGGTCCTAATCCAAAACCTTCGGGGGCTATGCAGATATAGGTCGTGCAAACAGCCGTCATGAATATAGCCGGGAAATAAGTTACATAAAAGTAATGCCCCTTCTTCTCACGCACCAGATAAACGGTAATCGCCCAAAGAGTGAAAACAGAAAGCGTCTGGTTGGTCCATGCGAAGTAACGCCAAATCATATCAAAACCTTCTTTGTCACGCAGACTGTAAAGCAACAAACCAATAGCAACGAGGAACATCGGAATGCATATATATAAACGGCGTCGCATGGTCTTTTGTTCCATTCCAAGAAAGTCAGCCACAATGAGACGGGCAGAACGGAAAGCAGTGTCACCACTGGTGATAGGTGCAGCAATCACCCCCAATATGGCAAGGAAACCTCCCACCACGCCAAGCCAGTCTTTAGTAATGGCATCCACCACTACAGCCGCATTATTTTCGCCCATTCCATTTTCATGGAAGAAGTAAGTGGCAGCAGCAGCCCATATCAAAGCAACGATGCCTTCGGTAATCATAGCACCATAGAACACAGGCCGGCCATGACGTTCACTCGTCATACAACGGGCCATCAACGGGCTTTGTGTTGCATGGAAACCACTGATAGCGCCACAGGCTATACTTACAAACATAATCGGGAAAATAGGTAATTCGGCAGCATTCGGATTCGTATTCTGTAATCCGTCCCAGAACTCCGGTAAAATGGGGTGTTTCACGTAGAGCATCACCAATATACCCACAGCCATAAAGAGCAGTGCAACAGCAAACAGCGGATAAATCTTACCGATTATCTTATCAACCGGCAACAGAGTTGCAAAAATATAATAGATAAATACAACCACTATCCAGAACGTTACATCCAGCGACTCCGGCGTAAGCTTTGCCAACAGCCCGGCAGGACCGGCTACAAACACAGCTCCCACCAATATCATCAGAAGTACGGTAAAACCACGCATCACTTGCTTGGTAGTCGTACCCAGATATCGACCGATGATTTCCGGCAAACTTTCACCGCCATTACGCAGAGAGAGCATACCCGCCAGATAATCGTGTACAGCACCGGCAAAGATGCTGCCAAACACAATCCACAAATAGGACGACACCCCGAATTTAGCCCCCATAATAGCGCCGAAGATGGGTCCTAAACCGGCAATATTAAGAAACTGTATCATGAATATTTTCCAGGTGGGCAGAGGAATATAGTCCACCCCGTCGGTCTTGGTCAGGGCAGGTGTTTTACGATCGTCAGGGCCAAAAATGCGTTCAATGAAACGCCCGTAAAGAAAATAGCCCACTATCAATACCAGTAAGCAAAGTGTAAATGTAATCATGGTGCGTTGTTATTCATTACTTTTAATGCACGCAAATGTAACAGTTTCTTGGGAAACTGCACAACTTTCTCGAGTGTTTTACTTATCTTCGCCGCGAAAAATGACAGAAATAAAGAAGTAAAAGAGAATCCAGCCCTATCATGAAACAGTTACTGCTCGCCATCGTATTTAGCATATTAGCTTTGCCCCTCACTGCACAATCCATCGGTGAGACGACAAATCGTCCTCCCAAGTACGAAGTACGTGCCGCCTGGATTACCGCTGTCTATGGTTTGGATTGGCCACGTACCCGTGCCACCACGCCCGAAAGTATCCGGAAACAAAAAGCAGAACTTATCGAAATACTGGACCGACTGAAAGATGCGAACTTCAACACCGTACTCTTCCAGACACGGACACGCGGTGATGTACTCTATCGCTCTAAAATAGAACCTTTCAATTCTATACTAACCGGGAAAACAGGTGGCGACCCGGGATATGACCCACTGGCTTTTGCCGTAGAGGAATGTCATAAACGCGGTATGGAATGCCATGCCTGGATGGTAGCCATTCCATTGGGTAACCGCAAACATGTTGCCAATCTGGGTAATACCTCTGTCACCAAACAGAAATCCGCCATTTGTGTACCTTACAAGCGGGAATATTTCCTCAATCCCGGAAATCCGCAAACCAAAGAATATCTGATGAGTCTTGTACGTGAGGTTGTGGAAAAATATGACGTAGATGGCGTCCATTTCGATTATCTGCGTTATCCGGAGAATGCTCCCCGTTTTCCCGACACCTACGATTTCCGGAAGTACGGTAAAGGACGCGACCTTTCCCTATGGCGCAGGGATAATATCACAGAAATCGTCCGTCATCTCTATAAAGGTGTAAAAGCTCTGAAACCCTGGGTAAAGGTCAGTACCTGCCCCGTAGGTAAATACCGTGACACTTCCCGCTATCCTTCTCGCGGCTGGAATGCTTTCCATACCGTCTATCAGGATGCACAAGGTTGGCTGGGCGAAGGGATACAAGATCAGATATATCCCATGATTTATTTCCGTGGTAATCACTTCTACCCTTTTGCCCTCGATTGGCAGGAACAAAGTAACGGACGACAGATTATTCCAGGACTGGGCATTTATTTCCTTGACCCCAGCGAAGGCAATTGGACCTTGGACGAAGTGGAACGTCAAATGTACTTTATCCGCAAACATAAACTGGCAGGCCAGGCTCATTATCGTGTAAAATATCTGATGGATAACACTCAGGGATTGTATGATGCATTGGAAGAAGATTTCTATACCGCTCCTGCCTTGCAGCCTGCCATGCTATGGATAGACAACGTGCCACCTACAACTCCCGGCAATTTAATCGTTACCCAGCAGTGCGACGGTTACATACACTTGAGCTGGCTTCCCGCCACGGACAATGATAAACGCAATGTGCCGACTTATGTCATCTATGGTTCGGATACTTATCCCGTAGATACCTCTAACCCGGAAAATATCATAGCCCAGCGTGTACAGGAAACAGAATATACATATGCCCCCATCCGTCTGTGGACGGCAAAGAAATACTTTGCCGTTACAGCTGTAGATCGTTGTGGAAATGAGAGCGAAGCATGCAAACAGGTCTTACACTAATCATTCGTATCATTCACCCTACTCTTATAACATAGAACATAGGCGCGATATCGGCTCTTCGGTGTTACCGGAACTAACGGAAGGTAACCGGAGACTAAACGTCCGTTTTCTATAACAACAGGATACTGCTCCATCGCCTGCTTGTGCTCTTCCTGCAAGGCATCGTTCGTTGGATAGTAATCAATATTAAAATTACCGACCGTACCCGGAGCTACAAAATTCTCGCGAAACAGATGTGCCGCCACTCCCATATTCATACGCACGTTAATTTCCACACAAGGATGAATACGGTAACTCTGCGTTTCCTCATCACGACAAATCATCATGTCTACACCCAGATAACCCGTATAAGATTCTCCAAATACAACGGTTAATAACTCCTGCAACCTTTCGCGTACCTGCACCAAAGTTACCAATGGTACGTATTCAGTTATCCAGTTTTCCACCCATTCAGGTGTTACCAGTAGATTACCAAGATAGGCTCCTTTTTCATTGGTCAGGAAAAGAGAATAACCGGTAAAAAGTACCCTGCCACGTCCATCAGAATAAAATTCAAGAGCAAAATCTTCTATTTTATTATATACAGGTTGCCCGATTACCCCCTCTTGTTCATCCAAAACATGCTGGCACCAACCAGCAATAGAATCGGTAAATATACCTCTACACCAGTTCAGTCCTTTACCACTACTTGACCAAGGCGCCTTCAACACTGTACGTTTATACTTCTCTACAAATTCCTGACAAGCAGGGATGTCATTCAAATAGTTGGCCAAACCACAACAATTCTCAATGCCATGCAAGCCGTCAAGCACTACCATAGCCAACTCTCGAGAAGAAAAGGCACGAAGTCTTTTTAATTCCTCCAACGTAGGAAGTTTGTGTTTTGCAATTCCCCCTTTCAACATGCGTTTACGAAAAGCAAGATTCCAACCCCATGGTATAATCTGAGATTCGGCATAATCAGGCAGTTCAGGTTCGGTAACCAACTGTACGGAAAGGGGAAACATACGCTTCATTATTTGCAGATAATCTGCATTATAAGCTGATGGAGCGAGTACGGCACTGCCAGGCTGGGCATACCAGATGGGTAATAAAGCAAGGTCCTGAGCCATTCGGCGAGCAGAAGCGGGAGCTATATAATTTTCTTCATTGTTAGCAAGCGCCATGTCTGTGTCTGGGTTAAATACGTAGAGTTTCATACAATTACAGTTCTTTATTATTTAAGGCCGCAAAATTACAGAGAAAAACAAGGCAAAACAAATATATAAACTTCACTAACAAAAAAGATATTTTGCCATCTCTACTTTGCAATTCTATAAAAAAGACGTATATTTGTCGCCCGATAAACCGAATTTAACAGCATGGAAGCATTCTACCGCACACACGCCTATCTTGTTGAGCATACCAATGCCCCTGTTCGCCGTGACCTCATGGATGAGATCAACTGGAACGACCGCCTCATCGGTATTAAAGGAACGCGTGGTGTAGGAAAAACCACGTTTCTGTTGCAATACGCTAAAGAGAAATTCGGCACTGACCGCTCTTGCCTTTTCATTAATATGAACAATTTCTACTTTTCCAATTTCAGCATCGTTGATTTCGCCTATGAATTTCAGCGTCGCGGTGGGAAAGTGTTATTGATAGACCAGGTGTTCAAACATCCGGACTGGAGTCGGGAGTTGCGTATGTGCTACGACCGTTTCCCAAATCTCAAAATCGTATTTACCGGTTCGTCCGTGATGCGACTGAAAGAGGAAAACCTGGAACTGCGTGATATAGTGAAGAGTTATAACCTGCGTGGTTTCTCTTTTCGTGAATATCTGAACCTGCAAACAGGCATGAAGTTTCGTGCTTATACCCTGGAAGAGATTCTGAGCAACCACGAACAGATTGCCAAAGGTATCCTTTCTAAAGTGCGCCCGTTAGACTACTTGCAGGATTACCTGCACCACGGTTTCTATCCTTTCTTTCTGGAGAAACGCAATTTCTCGGAGAATCTGCTGAAGACCATGAACATGATGGTAGAAGTAGACATACTGCTTGTCAAGCAAATCGAACTGAAATATCTTCCGAAAATAAAGAAACTGCTTTATATGCTGGCAGTAGACGGCCCGAAAGCCCCAAACGTAAGCCAGTTGGCAAACGATATACAGACATCCCGTGCCACGGTGATGAACTACATTAAATATCTGGCAGATGCACGCCTTATCAATATGGTATATCCGAAGGGAGAAGAATTCCCCAAGAAACCATCAAAGATAATGATGCATAACTCCAACCTGATGTACTCCATCTACCCCGTAAAAGTGGAGGAACTGGATGTACTGGACACTTTCTTCGCAAACACCTTGTGGAAGGATCACAAAGTGAACAAAGGCGACAAGAATATGTCGTTCCTGGTGGACGATGTGATGCCTTTCAAGATTTGTCCGGAAGGAATGAAGATAAAGAACAATCCCGGCGTCACCTACGCCCTGCACAAAGCGGAAATAGGAAGAGGGAATCAGATTCCACTCTGGATGTTCGGCTTTTTATATTGAGATTTATTCACTTAATAATAATTCAATTTAGTTATGACTAAACAGAAGAAATTCATTACTTGTGATGGTAACCAGGCTGCTGCGCATATCTCGTATATGTTCTCAGAAGTAGCTGCTATCTATCCCATCACTCCCTCTTCTACGATGGCTGAGTACGTAGACGAATGGGCTGCCGCAGGACGCAAAAACATCTTCGGCGAAACAGTATTGGTACAGGAAATGCAATCAGAAGCCGGTGCTGCCGGAGCCGTTCACGGTTCATTGCAAGCTGGTGCACTGACAACTACTTACACTGCATCTCAAGGTCTGTTGCTGATGATCCCGAATATGTACAAGATTGCCGGTGAATTCCTGCCTTGCGTATTCCACGTATCAGCTCGTACACTGGCTTCTCATGCTCTGTGTATCTTTGGTGACCACCAAGACGTTATGTCCACCCGTATGACTGGTTTTGCTATGCTGGCAGAAGGTTCTGTACAGGAAGTTATGGACCTCGCCGGCGTTGCCCACCTGTCAACCATCAAAGCTCGTGTACCGTTTGTTAATTTCTTCGACGGTTTCCGTACTTCTCACGAAATCCAGAAGATCGAGATGTTGGAAAACGACGATCTCGCTCCGCTGATCGACCAGAAAGCTTTGGCTGAATTCCGTGCCCGCGCATTGAATCCGACGAATCCGGTTGCCCGTGGTATGGCTGAAAACCCCGACCACTTCTTCCAGCACCGTGAATCATGCAACAACTACTACGAAGCAGTTCCTGCTATTGTAGAAGAATACATGAATGAAATTTCTAAAATCACAGGACGCAAATATGGCTTGTTCGATTACTATGGTGCTGAAGACGCAGAACGCGTTATCATCGCTATGGGTTCTGTAACTGAGGCTGCCCGTGAAGCTATCGACCACTTGATGGCTAATGGTGAAAAGGTAGGTATGGTTGCTGTACACTTGTATCGTCCGTTCTCTGCTAAGCACTTCCTGGCTGCTGTGCCTAAGACTGCTAAGACTATTGCAGTTCTTGACCGTACGAAGGAACCGGGTGCTAACGGCGAACCGTTGTACCTCGATGTAAAAGACTGCTATTATGGTGCAGCTGATGCTCCGGTAATCGTAGGCGGCCGTTACGGTTTGGGTTCTAAGGACACTACTCCTGCTCAAATCATTGCCGTATTCAAGAATCTGGCTATGCCGATGCCGAAGAACCACTTCACTATCGGTATCGTGGACGACGTAACCTTCACTTCACTTCCTCAGGAAGAAGAAATCGCATTGGGCGGCGAAGGCATGTTCGAAGCTAAATTCTACGGACTGGGCGCTGACGGTACAGTAGGTGCTAACAAGAACTCTGTAAAAATCATCGGTGACAACACCGACAAACACTGCCAGGCTTACTTCTCTTATGACTCTAAGAAGTCAGGTGGTTTCACTTGTTCTCACTTGCGTTTCGGTGATACCCCGATCCGTTCTACATACTTGGTAAATACTCCGAACTTTGTGGCTTGCCACGTTCAGGCTTACCTGCACATGTATGATGTAACCCGCGGTTTGCGTAAGAACGGTTCTTTCTTGCTGAACACAATCTGGGAAGGCGAAGAACTGGCTAAGAACCTGCCGAACAAGGTGAAGAAGTATTTTGCACAAAACAATATCACTGTTTACTATATCAACGCTACTCAGATTGCACAGGAAATCGGTCTGGGCAACCGCACCAACACTATCCTGCAATCAGCATTCTTCCGCATCACAGGCGTAATTCCTGTCGACCTGGCTGTAGAGCAGATGAAGAAGTTCATCGTTAAGTCTTACGGCAAGAAGGGTGAAGACATCGTAAACAAGAACTATGCTGCCGTTGACCGTGGCGGTGAATACAAGCAACTGGCTGTTGATCCGGCTTGGGCTAACCTTGGTGACGACGCTAAGGCTGAAAACAACGATCCCGCATTCATCAACGAAGTAGTTCGTCCGATCAATGCACAGGACGGTGACTTGCTGCCAGTATCTGCATTCAAGGGTATCGAAGACGGTACTTGGTATCAAGGTACAGCTAAATACGAAAAACGTGGTGTAGCTGCTTTCGTACCTGAATGGAATGCTGAAAACTGTATCCAGTGTAACAAGTGTGCTTATGTTTGTCCTCACGCTGCCATCCGTCCGTTCGTACTCGATGCCGAAGAGCAGAAAGGTGCGAACTTCACTCAACTGAAAGCAGTAGGTAAAGCATTCGAAGGCATGACATTCCGTATGCAGGTCGACGTTCTCGACTGTCTGGGTTGCGGTAACTGTGCCGACATCTGTCCGGGCAACCCGAAGAAGGGTGGCAAGGCTCTGACCATGAAGCATCTGGAAGGCCAATTGCCGGAAGCTGCCAACTGGACTTACTGCACCGAAAACGTGAAGAGCAAACAACATCTGGTTGACATCAAGGCCAACGTGAAGAATTCCCAGTTCGCAACTCCGCTGTTTGAGTTCTCAGGCGCTTGCTCAGGTTGTGGTGAAACTCCGTACGTAAAACTGATTTCCCAATTGTTCGGCGACCGCGAAATGGTGGCTAACGCTACAGGATGTTCTTCTATCTACTCAGGTTCTGTTCCTTCTACTCCTTATACCAAGAACGAAAAGGGTCACGGTCCTGCATGGGCTAACTCACTGTTCGAGGACTTCTGCGAATTCGGTCTGGGTATGGAACTCGCTAACGAGAAGATGCGTGCCCGCATCGTGAAAGTAATGCAGGAAGCTATTGCAGCCGACTGCACTCCGACAGATGCCAAAGCCCTGTTCGGCGAATGGATTGAAAACATGTACGATGCAGACAAGACGAAGGAACTGGCTGAAAAGATCATTCCTATCGTTGAAGCCGGTAAAGACAAGTGTAACCACTGCAAACAAATCGCAGAATTGTCACAATATCTGGTAAAACGCAGCCAGTGGATCATCGGTGGTGACGGTGCTTCTTATGACATAGGTTACGGCGGTCTCGACCATGTAATCGCAAGCGGCAAGGACGTTAACATCTTGGTATTGGATACTGAGGTTTACTCTAACACAGGTGGTCAGTCTTCTAAGGCTACTCCGGTAGGCGCTATCGCTAAGTTTGCTGCTTCCGGTAAGCGTGTACGCAAGAAAGACCTGGGTCTGATGGCTACTACTTACGGTTATGTATATGTTGCTCAGATTTCCATGGGTGCTGATCAGGCCCAAACTCTGAAAGCTCTCCGCGAAGCTGAAGCATATCCCGGTCCGTCACTTATCATTGCCTACGCTCCGTGTATCAACCACGGCCTGAAAGCAGGTATGGGTAAGAGCCAGGCAGAAGAAGAAAAAGCTGTTAAGTGCGGTTACTGGCACTTGTGGCGTTACAACCCGGCTTTGGAAGCTGAAGGCAAGAATCCTTTCACGCTGGATAGCAAAGAACCGGATTGGAGCGGATTCCAAGACTTCCTGAAGGGTGAGGTTCGTTACGCTTCTGTAATGAAACAATATCCTGCAGAAGCAGCCGAACTGTTCCAAGCTGCCGAAGACAATGCTAAATGGCGTTACAACAGCTACAAGCGTTTGTCTAAGGAAAATTGGGGTGCTGACGCCGAATAATTTCGATAATTATTGAAATAGAAATAACTGACTCTGAAAAATGAAGGCTGCACCATGAACTGGATGTAGCCTTTATTTGTTTTAAAATCAATAAACAACAAACATTATGATCGGATTTATTATTTGGATTATTGGCTTGATACTTGCAATTAAAGCCGTATTGGAAATTATGAAATGGAACGTGGATGGAGTGAAAAAACTATTAGTTGCCATCCTTGTATTACTGACTAGCTGGATAGGTCTGGCTGTCTATTACTTCTGGGGAAGAGACAATCTACCACAGATGTTGAAATAAGCAAATATTGTTGTAAACTGTAGTATCTCAAATTTCTCTCCTCCCCGGGAGAAGAATTTGAGATACTATTTGATTGATATTATTGACTGATAACTGTTCCTATCAGTTCCAGAACTTCCTCTTCCGTTCCACTGAACGGACCATAGCTTTGCAACTTTACCGAACACATAGCGGCAGCAAAGCAACCGGCCTCCTGATAAGAAGCGCCTTTATTACGCATATACAAATAACCAGCCATATACGTATCCCCACAACCGGTGGCATCCGCCACGTTCTCTACCGGATAGGCAGGTATTTCATAAAAACGATTGTCCACGTAAATAAGCGAGCCTTTATCTCCTAAAGTCAATAAAACTTCCTTCACACCCCAAGCAGCCAGTTTGAGTGCGGCATCATAAGGGTCTGCGCACTGCGTAAGCATTTCCATCTCATGTTCATTGGCCTTCAGGATATGAATATACTTCAAAGCTTCCTCCTTTTCAGTCCAATCCACCGCCAGCACTTCTTCCCCCTGCACTTCACGTAAATAGCCTTGCACATCAAGAGAGAGCAAACCTTTGCCCGCAAGAGATTTAATGACCTCCAACGAGAAATCATCCGCCAACAGACTACCCAAGTGGTAAATGCGGGCATTCACATCCTGCAAACTTTCAACTGTAAAAGGATCTGCTTTTGCTGTCACCCGTTGTTTCCGTTCGTTGGTATCCTCACCATAGATATTCTCAAAGCAGATAGAACGGGCACTGGAAAGCACTTTCACTTCGATGTTTTGCTTCCTCAAATCATCCACCACCGACATCTCACTATCCGCCAGGGCAGTGACAAGTTGGAATCCTTCCGTACTCAGATGTTTGATGGCATGTGCAAAATAGAAAGATGTTCCCCCTGGCATGTGCACTGTCTTTTTCGGAGTAACTACTTTATCCAAAGTAATATATCCAATGCAACAAAGATTGTATTTCATAAAACGTCTATTCCTGTTTCAGACTACAAAAGTAGGTAATTATTATTATTTCCTACCCTTGTAAAGCTATAATTTCTTTCTCTTTAAGAAATCCGTAGGACTTTCACCGAATTGCTCCTTGTAACACTTCGTGAAATAAGAGGGAGAAGAGAAACCAACCTCGTATGCAATCTCCGCAATCGTCATCTCCGAAGAAGCAAGCAGAGAAGCCGCCTTTTTGAGGCGTGCCTGACGCAGCAGTTCATTGGGCGCATAGTTGGTGAGTGACTTCAACTTACGGTAAAGTTGCACGCGGCTCAGCCCCATATCTTTGCCTAAGTCTTCCACATTCAGTTCCGCGTCTCCCATCTTCTCTTCCACAAGAGCCTTGAAACGGGAAACGAAATCCTTATCCATATCGCTGATATTCTCTTTCGCCAACGTCTGGTTATCACCAAAAAACTGTCGAAGCTGACGACGGGAATCTATCAGATTACGGATGCGGGACAAGAGCAACTGCGAATTGAAAGGCTTGGAGATATAAGAGTCTGCACCTCCATTGTATCCCTGGATGCGTTGCTCGTCGAGCGAACAGGCAGTGAGAAGAATGACAGGGATATGGCAAGTCTGCAATTCCGTTTTCAGGCGGCGGCAACACTCCACGCCATCCATACCGGGCATCATTACATCGGAAACAATCACATCGGGAACATATTTCATTGCAAGACGAATTCCCGTAGCAGCTTCCGGTGCATCCAACACATGATATTCTTCGGCAAGCAATGTTTTCACATAATTGCGGATGTCAGCATTATCATCGATAACCAGAACTGCCGGGCGATCCGCATCTCTCGTTTCTTCCTCACCCATAGGAAAATCGGTTTCGACTAATGTGGTAGAAACTTCTGCTTCTTCACTTGGAAGAGTAACCACCGTCGGGTGATACTGAGAAACACTCTGCGCCGGAAAAAGAACAGTAAAAGTCGCTCCTTTTTCATCACTATGGGCAGTGATCTGACCGCCATGCATCTCAACAAAAGCACGAACAAGTGCCAAACCAATCCCTGTGCCAGCCTGATGCCCGTCTATCTGATAAAAACGTTCAAAGATAGCGTCAACTTCTTTGGGAGAAATATGGCTACCGGAATTAAATACTGAAAAGCGGAAATTAGTAGCTTCTGCCTCCAATCGAACCATAATCTTTCCATTCTCGGGTGTATACTTCACAGCATTGGATAACAAATTGAAGTAGATACGCTCCATTTTCTCACTATCTGCCATCATACGGAAATCCATATCAGGGGTAGCCTCAAAAAAGAAGGATATATGCTTTTTCAACAACGCCATGCGGAAAGAATCGTTCCAGCCACGAAAACTGCTCAAAAGATCGAACGGCTCCAGATGGAGTTCCATTCGTCCGTTCTCCACTTTACGGAAATCAAGGATTTGATTAACAAGACGAAGGAGAATATTGACATTCTTCTTCATCAGTTCCAGTAACTGATGTGGACGTTCTCCAAGAGATTTATCGGCAAGAAGTTGATTAACAGGATCTGCAATCAACGTCAATGGGGTGCGAAAATCATGTGAGACATTGGTAAAAAAGACCAGTTTGGCATGAGTTGCCTCTTCCAATTCACGGGAAAGTTGTTCCAATTGTTCTTTCTGCTGAATGAGCTGTTCTTTCTGTTGTGTCAGTTGCAGTTTCTGTTCTTCCAACTTCTCCTTCTGACGAGACAGTTTCCGGTTCAAGCGATTTTTAGTACGCAAAGACAGATACACGGCAACCAATAAGCCTACTACCAATAAAAGTACCAACAGACTACCATATAGCACAACTTGCTGCGTAGCATAACGGTCGAAGAACTGACTCATCTTCCCGTTCATGGTTTCTATTTTCTCATCAAGAGTAGCTATATGTGAGGTCTGCATCTGCATAATCTGGGCATTGGTAGCATCTACGACAGAAGTTCCCAATACAGTCTCACGAGGATAATCACGTTTATTCAGAATGTCCATTGCAATCTGTATCACACGGTCACCACCTGTAGGATAAATAAACGTGGCATCCAATTGCCCGTTCAACACCTGCTCCACACCATATCCTTCACCAGGCAAAGCATCCGTACCAATAAAACGCATTTCTTCCGCCCTGCCCTGTTGTTTAGCAACGGCATAAGCACCTGCAGCCATACGGTCATTCTGGGCATACACCACATCTATTTCCGGAAAACGCTTCAAAAGAGTGTCCATCCTTTCTCCCGCTTCCGAACGTAACCAACCGGCATCTTCACGAGCCAGAAGTTGAATACCGGGATAAGGAGATATCGCAGAAACAAATCCTTGATGGCGATCCATGGCAGACGTAGAGCCGGTCAACCCAGCAATCTCTACAATATTACCCCGCCCATGAAGCATATTGGCTACATAATTACCTATAGCTTTTCCCAACTCATAATTATCCGCACCTATATAAGCAGTATATTTATCAGAAAGTATCTTCCGGTCGAAGACTATGACAGGAATCCCACGATCAAATGCTTCCTCTACCACCGGAGTAATGGGAGCAGCTTCATTGGGGGCAACAACAAGCAAGTCTACCCCTTCCTGAATGAAATGGCGAATATCTTCTATCTGTTGTGCATTATCGTCTTTCACGGTGCGGATATCCACTTCCACTCCATCATAAAAAAGTGCCTCGCGCAGCATTTCATTGTTCATCTGATGCCGCCATTCATCGTCACTGCATTGGGAAACGCCGATACGGAAATGCACGTCGCGATGCGTACACGAAGCAGTCAGCCAAAAGAGGGAGAGCATTGGAATAAGTAACAATTGGAAAGTATATCTTCTCATCTTTTCTGGTATTAGTAACGCAAATATAAAAATATTATCATAGGAATCTTTACCTGTTTCTTAAAAAAGCTCCACTCTACTAAATTATAACATGAATGCCTGTTGCGGAATTAAAGAGTAAATAAGCTTGTGTTCATACTATTAAATACCTTCAAGACATAAAGCAAGGATACCTTAATAGGGCAATAGGAGAAATTAGTATCTCTGCCTATGGAGGCTAATGCGCTCCACCATGGAGAACATTACGTCCCCTTATAAGGGGACAAATTAACCTTCGTTATCTTAGTCTTTAACCCTTACAGAAAATCTCCTTAGCTTTCACTAATGGTTCATGAATCTATCATAAAGATTAATTTCCAAGTCTAACAATCCCTTCTTAGCTTCCAATCCGCCGGCATATCCGACCAGCTTATGGTTGCTGCCAATGACACGATGACAAGGAACAAATATTGAAATAGCATTCGCTCCATTGGCAGTTGCCACTGCGCGAACTGCCTTTGAATTTCCCAGTTTTTGTGACAACTCACCATAAGATACGGTTTTACCGTAAGGGATATTCAGCAATTCCTGCCATACTGATTTCTGAAAATCCGTTCCTATAAAGAGTAATGGGATGTCGAATGCCTTCCTTTTGCGGGCGAAATACTCCTCCAACTGAAGAATTGCTTTTGCTATTACTTCAGAACCTTGCGTGCAGTAATCGGCATGCAGTGCCTTTTGCAGTCGTTTGTCGATTACCTCCCGGCGTTTTTCATTCACCCAGTCACACATACAAAGTTTACCCTCGAAGGAACCAAGTATCAACTCACCATAGGGAGATTGATAATACTGAACCTGAATCATTTCCATATACTCACCATTTATATATTACTATTGAATCAACCTCTCTATCACATGTTTACAAAAGTAAGTATTTACCTCAAATGCGACAACTATTTCTACTACAATTTCCGTATTCATCACTTCGGGCTTATTCACCTTTATCTTAACGCTGCCAGTAAAGAGAAACAGACCGTTGGCATCGGCACGCGAAGGGCCAAAGTCCCATAAAAACTTATTGAGCAGTAAGCTCAATCACGTGACTCTGAGTCGTAGCCAAACCGAATACATTCAAACCGACTTTCATCAGATAATCACCGGAAAAAACTTTTCCGTTAGACCCTAACTTTGAAGTAACCGAAGGCATCAGATTGATTTCTTCTACTTTATACTGCTTATTCGGATCCAGACCTTGTAATTTCACTGCCATCAGTTTCTCCTGAAAGCGGGGATGGATATCGTAAGCAAACAGTACTGCTTTGTTGGTATTTTTACTCACATAGTTCAATGCCATATGATTTCCCTCATAAGGAGAAACTAAACGATACTGGTCACCATCCATAATAGCATTCTGCAGGCGTTTCCAATTGGCAACGGCTGTCTGGCAATAAGCCAGTTCGTCAGCAGTAAGTTCTTTCAGACCGATATCGAAACCAAGTTTACACATAGAGGCCACATCGGTACGAAATTTCACGGAAGTCGCCTTGTTCCAACTGGTCACATGAGCATCCATAGCTTTTGCCGGGAAGAATTGAGAGAAGCCCCACTGGATATAGATACGTTCTACAGGATCCGTATTATCGCTGCACCAGAACTCGGTAAAATATTTCAGTGCTTCATAATCGCAACGGGCACCACCACCGGAGCAAAGCATCATCGGGACATCAGGATAATTCTCCTTCACACGTTTCAGAACATTATAAATACCACGGACATGGTCAATATACAACTGCCCCTGTTTATTCTTCAGATACGGGGAATAGATATTGGTAATAGGGCTGTTGCAATCCCATTTAAAAAAAGCAACTTCCGGGTTCTCTTTCATTATATTCTCTACAACACTATACACATAGTCCTGCACTTTCGGATTGCTAAGGTCAAGCACCAACTGGTTACGATAATAATACGTATCGCGATTAGGCAGCATGATCGCCCAATCCGGATGTTTCTCGAAGAGTTCACTCTTGGGATTCACCATTTCAGGCTCAATCCAGATACCGAACTTCACATCTGCATCTTTGGCAGCTTTCACCAGAGCCGGAATACCGCCGGGCAATTTATTATGATTCACATCCCAGTCTCCCAAACCCGCATGATCATTTTTACGGGGATATTTGTTCGCAAACCACCCGTCGTCCAATAAGAACATATCTACACCCAGATGTTTGGCTTCCTTCATTAATTCAGCCAGTATCTCCTGATTAAAGTTAAAGCCTGTATTTTCCCAGTTATTCAGAAGAGTCAGACGACTGCCTTTACCATCTTTCAAACTATAGTTACGTGCCCACTCATGGAGATTCCGGCTACCTTTCCCAGCGCCGTCATTGCTTAAAGTGAAGATAAATTCAGGGGTAGTAAACACTTCATTCGGTTTCAACTCATAGTTCGAAGCATAAGGATTGATGCCAGGGATTACGCGAAGGTTTCCTACATTGTCTACCTCAAAAGTGAAACGGAAATTACCGGTCCAGCCCAATGTACCCATCAATACGCTTCCCTGATCTTCTCTGACCGGTTGATCCAGTCCTACTTCAAAGAAAGGATGCGTATGCATAGCGGCACGACTCCCCAACTTCGTATCGATCACTTTCTTGCCGAACTGTAACTGTTGGCTGCTCATTTGTGCTTCCTTCGCCCAGTCACTACTAAACTCAGTCAAGTAATAAGCTGAATTATTGAAATAAAGCATGGTAGAGGCATAGGTCGAAAGCATTACAGGTTTCTTCTCCTGATGTATGATTTCGCTCCAGATCTTTATAACGTTTTCCTTCGGATAAGCCACATAATGCAGAGTGACATCTACCGGATACTTGTCGTCACGCAGATTGATCACAGTCTCCGTACCACCGTCAACCGCCTTAGAGGAAGAAGAAACATAATACAGAATAGTGGACGGATTACCATCGTTATGAGTAATAGCAATGGCCGGTTCAAAATAATCTTCATTACCTGAACCACTATATACTTCCCAACCACGCCGACTTACACTACCATCGGCACCTGCATGAATACTCCAGCTAAAATTATTCAAATCCTGTTCATGCAGTAGCTTTTCACCTAAATAAGTTTGATATAGACGACCATTATCGCCTACTTGAAGCACCAGATCAGTATTGTCCGTAGAAATGCGGATCGCTTTGTTTTCCGCTGCATGAGTATACAATAAAGTAGCGCATGCAAAAAGGGTTACAAGTAATTTTTTCATGGTATACAATCAATTTAGTTACAAAAATATATTAATTAAAATTAGAATGAAAGATTTGCACTGAATTCCAGCGTAAACAGATGCAAATAGTTGTCACTCATATCTAAAGTCGCCCTCCTATTCTATTCACCACAAACTATTTATAATCATTGGAGCGTAGTAAAGAATAAGGTTAAGATAAGAGATTGTTTTGAAAAGTAGGTATAGGAACTTTGTCAGCGATGTAAATTCGTTTATAATATAAGACAAGACACTTTTTCTTAAAGAAAAGGCGTGTACCCATTGCCTTTTCAAATACTTCTGCTACTTTTGTCAACATATACAAGATAACAACTGGAAAACTATTGTTTTATGAAAAAACTATTCTATTTTGCCATTTCGATATGCATGTTATATGCATGTTCCTCAGATTCAGATTTCAGCCCAGAAGATGAAACTACTTCTGATGTCTATGAATTCAAAACTATTCCTGACAAGGAAGTCGTTTTTAAAACCTATCCGACCAATATGAAACAAATTCTTGGTGCTGGCTATGATGTTACCGCTGATAACTTAAGCCCCGAGGCCATAAAAGCACCTATTATAGATCTGGATAAGTTAGCAAACAGCGATATATATGACTTCACCCGTATGAAGGCAACCTCTACTGAATCCAAAGACTACGCCGGAGAAAATGCAACAGCGTTCCTTACCAACATTAGCAATAGCCTGATACTGGAAGACGTAAACTCCAAGAACGTTCTCTCCATAGGTACCATTCTCAAGCATAAAGAATTCCAGTCTGACTACAACCATTCTTCACAATATTCTTTTGCCTCCTGCGAACAGCTTTTTACAGCGGAGCGCTGGTACTTCTCACCGTTTTATATCTCAGAAAAATATAAATACAGATACCTCACTCAGGAATTTGAAAATGATGTGACCAGTCTGACAGCAGAAAATATCATAAACAAATATGGCACACACTTTTTAATAGATGTTTGCATAGGAGCACGATTCAGAGGACTTTACCGGACAACAGTACCTACAGCGACATCGGCAACCGATATTGTAAAAATCACCTTAGTCAGTGCTTTGACAAAAATGGCCCAGCAAGGCTTTTCTACCGGAAGCAGTGTCGGCGGATGGGAAGAGGAAGTGGCACAAAGCATAGGAGGACAACTTATCTTCGAATTCTACGGAGGAAATACCACCTTATTGCCTTCACTGCCGACAACCGCCGACCTTAACACCTGGTTGAAGTCCTTCAATGAAGAAAATTACACTTTAACGAAAATCACTCAAAACAAAGTCCTTCCTATTTATGATATGATAAAAGATGCCACCAAAAGAAAACAAGTGAAAGATGCCATAGAAAAATATATTTCCAACCAAAAGTTATCATCGGTCTCTACAACTCCGTTACTTCAGGCTTGGAATGGCAAAAATCACACATACGATACGTCTTATTTAGATATTGTAACGCACTCCAACAAAAAATATGAAGGAGCCGTTTGTTCCATCTACAAACAGCAAAGAACAAATACCGTACCTCTGTATTTATATAGCAACGGACAAAAACAACGTTTATCCGTAGAGTCATTACGAGCCGATACCGGATGGCAACTGGAAAAAGAATTGGGATATGTATATACTTTACCCGTAGACGGAGCCATTCCTCTATACGAAGCAGCAAACGAAAATGATTATTGTTACACTACAGAAGACAAACAGGAATATGGAATAGAAGGAAGTTGGAAGAAAACAGGTATTGTATGCTACACAATGCCCTTATAACATCAAATTACTTGCCATACAAATGAATCTCCTTTGCCATTACTATATCAGAATAGTAATGGCAAAGGAGAAAACAATCTAATTGCAACCTTTCAGGTACTTACTCTAACCGGCTCTTAAAAGCATAGGGTAATTCCGGCATAGCCCCACTCTGTGTACAAACATAAGCAGAAACTTCTACGGCCAGTTTATGTGCTTCAGGAACGGATTTTCCACTAAGTATGGCAGATGTGAAAGCAGCAGTAAATGAATCACCCGCTCCCACAGTATCGGCAACAGGAACTTTCGGTGTGTCCTGATAAGATACTACGCCCGGGGTAAATACATAGCTACCATTGGTTCCACAAGTCAGAATCAGCATCTTCAGATTGTATTTAGCCAAAAGTATCCAGCATTTATCCTGTAAATCGATACCCGGATAACCAAAGATGCGGCTGATTGTTACCAATTCCTCATCATTGATTTTAAGGATATTGCAACGACGCATAGATTCGCAAAGAATCTCCTTCGTATAAAATCCCTGGCGAAGATTAATATCGAAAATCTTAATCTGATCTTCTCCGTCAGGCATCGTATCCAAAAAGCACTGGATAGTAGCCCTACTCACAGGACTGCGTTGAGCCAGAGAACCGAAACAAACGGCACGAGTAGAAAGAGCCAGCCGTTTCAAATCGTCCGTAAAAGGTATATTGTCCCAAGCTACCCCCTCTTTAATTTCATAACAAGGTACACCGACAGAATCAAGAGTAACCTGTACCGTACCCGTAGGATAATCCACCTGCTCTATCTGGCAAGTCAGTTTCTTTTGAGCAAAAACATCCAATATTTCCCGTCCGTCAGCATCACGCCCTACAGCACTTACTACACGACTGTCAAAACCAAACTGTGACACATGATAAGCAAAATTGGCAGGTGCACCACCTATTTTCTTTCCTTCGGGCAGCACATCCCAAAGTGCTTCACCCATTCCTACGATAATTTTATTCATGATACTTGTTAGATTTATGATTTACTATTTATGATTTATGACGCATGAGTAATTGTCTTATTGATTTTCAATGTGTAATACAGCAGATAAAGTACACCGACTGTCATTACCATTACTGCACCGCTTTGTCCTACTGCATCACTTGCCAGTCCCATTGCCAATGGAAACACAGTTCCCCCAAAAAGGCCCATAATCATCAGACCGGAAACTTCATTCTTCTTGCCGGGCATATACAGCAATGCCTGCGAAAAGACAATCGAGAATATATTTGAGTTACCATAACCTATCAATGCAATACAAATATAAATAGATGTTTTTGAATGAAAAACAAAAAGCCCTATCATTGCCAATAACATCATAAAACTACTGATAGCAAAGAACGATTTGGCATTCATCTTTCTCAAAATGAAAGAACCTGTAAAGCAACCTGCCGTACGGAATATAAAATAAAGGCTGGTAGCAAACGCAGCATCATCCAATCCCATGCCCAAGCGTTCCATTAAAATCTTAGGTGCAGTAGTATTCGTACCCACATCAATTCCTACATGACACATAATGCCGATGAAAGAAAGCAGAATAAACGGTTTGCCCAATAGAGCTAAACACTGACTAAATGTAGAAGGTTTGCCTTCTTCTTTTTCTTCAGCGATCTGTGCCTGCCCTAACAGTAAAACAGCGATTACAGCAATAACCATATAAATAGGGAATAGTACCCGCCAACCCAGACCAAAGGATGGAATAGCCTGCGTAGCTCCCCACATGGCAATGTAAGGTGCAAGAAACGAGGCTATCGCTTTCACAAACTGTCCAAAGGTTAGACTACTTGCCAGACGGTCACCTCTGACAATATTGGAAAGTAACGGATTCAGTGAAGTCTGCATAAGCGCGTTGCCGATACCTAATAAAGAGAAAGAAATCAGCATAAGCGTATAACTATCACCGAAAACCGGTAATAATAAAGAAGCAAAGGTCACCAGCAAACTAAGCAGTACCGTCTTTTTCTGTCCGATACGACTCATCAACATACCTGTCGGCACGGAAAAAATCAAAAACCAGAAGAAAACCAGCGAGGGAAAGATGTTAGCCTGAGAATCCGTCAGACCTAAATCAGCTTTTACATAATTGGAGGCAATGCCTACCAGATCAACAAATCCCATGGCGAAGAAACAAAGCATCACCGGGAAGAGCTTGGATAACGAAGAATTTGATTTCATGGTTGTATGGTATTAATTTAAGTATTTCTTGCTCGGGAAAGCACGTTGCAAAGGAAGCGAATACCACGACAACGGGATAACAATTTTGTTACAAAGAATATCAATTATGATACAGGACTGTTTTTTAGCCGTATTTGAGCCCTATTATCATCCATTTTAGCTACTTTTGTATAAGTATATACAGCAAACTCATAAATAAATCATTATGGAAATACTCTTTAACGGAAAACTTAGTATCGAGGTCTCTGCACATGGAGCCGAATTGTGCAGTATTTTCTCTAATGGAAAAGAATATCTGTGGCAAGCAGACCCCGCATTTTGGAAACGTCATTCACCGGTGCTCTTTCCTATCGTAGGAAGTGTGTGGGAAAATGAATATCGCAATGAAGGTACAACCTATGCCCTTACACAGCATGGATTTGCCCGCGACATGGAATTTACGCTCATATTAGAGCATGACGACGAAGTGCGTTATCAACTTGTCAGCAACGAAGAAACACTCAAGAAATACCCCTTTCCATTTTGTCTTGAAATTGGTTATCGCATCCATGGCAAGAAAATCGATGTAACATGGGAAGTGAAGAATACCGGAGAAAAAGAAATGCATTTCCAGATTGGAGCACACCCGGCATTCTATTTTCCGGATTTCGATGCAGCTACAGAAGAACGGGGATTCTTTGGCTTTGGAAAAAAGAACAGCCTGAAATATATCCTCATTTCCGAAAAGGGCTGCGCTGATCCAGACACCCAATATTCGTTGAAATTAACTGATGGACTGTTACCTTTAGATATACATACTTTTGATAAAGATGCACTGATATTGGAAAACAGTCAGGTACGGCAGGTTACTCTATATAATAAGGATAAACAACCCTACCTCAGCCTGCATTTCAATGCACCTGTAGTCGGTTTGTGGTCACCCCCTTCCAAGAATGCTCCATTTGTCTGTATAGAACCGTGGTATGGTCGTTGTGACAGAGCACACTATACAGGAGAATATAAAGAAAAGGATTGGATGCAGCATCTGCAACCCGAAGAAATATTCAGAGGAAAATACACTATTGAAATAGAGGAATAAAAGAGAAATAGACCAATCGGCCTATCATATCCATACCAACTCCGTATCAAAGCCGTACCAACTCCGTGTCTGGTCCAAACGCTTAGGTACAGAGCAAATACGGAGTTGGTACGGCTTTGGTGTAGATTAGGGATGGTAAAAGAGGTAAAACAGACTAATTTTACTTCAATTTATAAACCTTGAACGAACTTACCGTATAGCTTCCACCTTTAGCATAGAAACTGATGCGGTTATAAGGTTCCGATGGAAATACAAGGTTTGTCATTGCAAAACGTCCGTCATCTCCAAATGCTTCAATACTCGATTTATCAATAAAAAGACGTAATGTCATTTCCGAATTATCCTCTATTGAGGCAAAAGTCACTATCGGAAAATCCTGACTGAATGATACGATTCCACTTTTACTACGGTCCATCGCAAATTTCTTCTCAACCAGATTATAATAGATATCCACTTCTTCTCCTTTTGAATTGAATAGTTGGAAACCTACAATCTCAGCATTCCGGTTCTTAATTGTCATTTCAATTTCATATGTACCCGTATTATCGGAAAGCAGCTTATCCAGGTTATAGGTACGGTCCACTTTGAAGGAACGTTTCTTTTCTTCTTTTCCACGCAGTTTCAGCAATTCTTTAGCAGGAGAAGATTTCAGATATGTTTCACCGGCCGAAGTATAGAGGCTCAAGTCACGAGGAATAGAGTTACCACTGCGATATTGAGTAGTAGGTACATTGTTGGCATATTGCCAGTTGCTCATCCACGCCAATGCAATATGACGCCCTTCGGGTACATTGCTCCAGGTCACGGTAGCATAATGATCCTTTCCCCAGTCCATCCATTTAGTAGCTTTGGATGATTCATTTACAAACCTCTTTCCATCAAAAGTACCTACAAAATATTGGGTAGCGCTACCGCCGAAAGGCCCTCCGGGGTTAATGTTACAAATCAATACCCACTTCTTCAGTTCAGTACCCTCGATGGGCAATTCAATCAGATCAGGACATTCCCATACGCCGCCATGAGCACCCTGGCCTTCACCAAAACTACTTTCATAAGACCAGTCTTTCAGATTAGCAGAAGAATAGATTTGCATTTCCTGTCCCACAGCAAGAATCATAATCCATTTATCGGTAGCATCGTGCCAGAATACTTTCGGATCGCGGAAGTCACGCAGGGTGGAGGTCAAGATAGGATTACGTGCATACTTCTTGAATGTCCTACCATTATCCAGACTATAAGCCATGCTCTGCACCTGACGATCGCTGGCCGAAGTATAGAAAGCTACGATTGCACCGGCACCAAAGCCTGCCGTATTATCTTTATCAACCACACATGAACCACTGAATATGGTTCCCAATGCATCAGGTGCAATGGCTACCGGCTGATGTTCCCAACTTACAAGGTCTGTACTAGTGGCATGTCCCCAATGCATATTTCCCCACATTGAACCATAAGGATTGTATTGATAAAACAGATGGTAAACACCATCTTTATACACCATGCCATTCGGATCATTCATCCAGCCATATTGGGGAGTAAAGTGATAAAGCGGACGGAAGTTCTCACGGTTTGTCGTATCAAACTCATCAGAAAGCTTCATTTCATCCCAGCAAATAGCCGTATCAGGAATCAACTGGAAGTTAAAGGAAAGTGATTTATTATCAAATCCGGAGAGATCTACTGGAACAAAGTAGTCTACCTTATTTATAGCCAGACGAACATTCATGTTGCGTACTACATCATTGTCTGCTATCATATACAGTTTTGCTTCCGGAGAAGCCTCCTCTACGGGAAGCAACAGGAATTTCTTTTGATTTTCAATCTGGACAATGCTCTGTCCGTCACCTAAATGTTTAATCACGAAAGGAGGGTTAATAGCTTGGCACGAAAAGACCGACCAAATTGTACCTATTATAAAGGTAAGGGTCCATCGCACGGTCAACAAATTGTTTTTTAAATTCATGATGTTTTTGGGTATTACATTTAATTAATAATGGGTTGCTCGGGAAAGCACTTTGCAAAGGAAGCCAATAAAAAAGAAACAGCCTGCTATTTATGTTTCATAAGCTGGTAATTTTGATACCTACCTTTTATTTTGTTACAAATATGTCAGCATATGAAACATAAATTACAGCCTCTTATCATAGAATTCCTTTTATTTGCAACATCAAAACATCACTCGGGAAAGCATGTTTTGAGAGGTAATCCACAGCGATTACAAAATGAAAAGCATATTAATTAAAATCTAAAAACATGGAAGGCATAAAAAGATCGCTTCTATTTGCACTCTTTCTTATTATATGTACAATGGTTCAGGCCCAACGCCTGACTGTACAAGGAAAAGTGGTTTCCAAGACTGACGGAGAGCCTATTATTGGCGCAACCGTCATAGAGACTAACCAGACAGGCAACGGTACCATAACTAATATTGACGGTGACTTTACACTATCTGTACCACAAGGTGCAGAACTGACTATTTCGTATATCGGCTTCAAAACAGTGAATGTGGAAGCACAAACTACACTAAACATTACCCTGGAAGAAGAATCCGAATTACTACAGGAAATTGTAGTCACAGGCTATACCACTCAACGCAAAGCTGACCTGACCGGAGCGATATCCGTAGTTAGCATGGATGAAATTGCCAAGCAAAATGAAAATAATCCAATTAAAGCATTGCAAGGACGTGTACCGGGTATGAACATCACAGCCGACGGTAATCCCAGTGGAAATGCCACAGTACGTATCCGCGGTATTGGAACTCTGAACAACAATGACCCTCTTTATATTATTGATGGTGTCCCTACCAAATCGGGTATGCACGAACTGAACGGTAATGACATTGAATCCATTCAGGTATTGAAGGACGCAGCTTCTGCTTCTATCTATGGTTCGCGTGCTGCAAACGGTGTTATCATCATCACTACGAAGAAAGGTAAAGAAGGGCAGATAAAGATTAACTTCGATGCTTCTATCGCCGCTTCCATGTATACCAATAAGATGGAAGTACTAAATGCAGAAGAATATGGTCGTGCCATGTGGCAGGCTTACGTAAACGAAGGGCAGGACCCCAATACCAATGCACTGGGTTATAAGTATAGTTGGGGTTACGATGCAAACGGTTATCCTCAACTGAACAACATCAGCATGTCCAAATATCTGGATTCCGCCAACACTGTGCCGGCTGCCGATACTGACTGGTTTGACGAAACCACCCGTACAGGTATTATCCAGCAGTACAATGTATCAGTAAGCAACGGTTCGGAAAAGGGATCTTCTTTCTTCTCACTGGGTTATTATAAGAATATAGGTATCATTAAAGACAGCGACTTTGAACGTTTCTCTGCCCGTATGAACTCTGATTACAACCTGATTGGTAAATTCCTGACCATAGGAGAACATTTCACCCTGAACCGTACTTCGGAAGTACAGGCACCGGGCGGATTCCTGCAGAATGTATTGCAATTCAATCCTTCACTGCCGGTTTATGATATCAATGGAGAATATGCCGGTCCGGTAGGTGGATACCCTGACCGCGAAAACCCCGTGGCAAGACTGGATCGTAACTCCGATAATCGCTATACTTACTGGCGTATGTTTGGTGATGCCTACATTAATCTCAATCCCTTCAAAGGATTCAATGTACGCTCCACCTTCGGATTGGATTATGCACAAAAATCACAACGCATCTTCACCTATCCCATCACCGAAGGTAATGTGACAAATGATAAGAATGCCGTAGAAGCCAAGCAAGAACACTGGACGAAATGGATGTGGAATGCCATCGCTACCTACAATCTGGAAATTGGCAAACACCGTGGTGACGCCATGGTCGGTATGGAGTTGAACCGCGAAGACGATATCAATTTTTCGGGTTATAAAGAAGACTATTCCATCCTGACGCCTGACTATATGTGGCCGAATGCCGGTTCCGGTACGGCTCAAGCTTATGGCTCGGGTGAAGGTTATTCACTGGTTTCTTTCTTCGGAAAACTGAATTATACGTATAATGATAAATATCTGCTCTCTATGACAGTACGCCGTGACGGTTCTTCACGTTTCGGTAAGAATAACCGCTATGCCACATTCCCTTCCTTCTCACTGGGATGGCGCCTGAACCGTGAAAAGTTCATGCAGAGCCTCAGTTGGATTGACGACCTGAAAGTCCGCGGCTCATGGGGCCAGACCGGTAACCAGGAAATCTCGAACATTGCCCGCTATACTATTTACGTTCCCAACTACGGTGTGACAGAATCAGGCGGTCAAAGCTACGGTACTTCCTATGACATTGCCGGAACCAATGGCGGCAGTATCCTTCAGTCCGGATTCAAACGTAACCAAATTGGTAACGATAACATCAAATGGGAAACAACCACACAGATCAACCTGGGCCTTGATTTCTCAATTCTCAAACAATCTCTTTACGGCTCATTCGACTGGTTCTACAAAAAGACAACGGATATCCTGGTACAGATGGCTGGTATCGCCGCTATGGGCGAAGGAAGCAGCCAATGGATCAATGCTGGAGAAATGAAGAACGTGGGCATTGAACTGAATCTCGGTTATCGTAATCAAACTGCATTCGGATTGAAGTATGACCTGAATGCCAACATAGCCACTTACCGGAATGAAATTACAAAACTGCCTACTACAGTAGCAGCCAATGGTACTTTCGGAGGTAATGGTGTACAAAGCGTAATCGGACATGCCAATGGTTCACAAGTTGGTTATGTAGCCGACGGCATCTTCAAATCACAGGAAGAGATTGATAACCACGCCACTCAGGAAGGTGCCGGAATAGGCCGTATCCGCTGGCGCGACCTGGATCACAACGGCATCATCAACGAGAAAGACCAACAATGGATTTATGATCCGACACCAGACTTCAGCTATGGTCTGAACATCTACCTTGAATACAAGAATTTCGACCTCACCATGTTCTGGCAAGGTGTTCAGGGAGTAGACGTTATCAGCGACCTGAAGAAAGAGACAGACCTTTGGAGTGGACTCAACATTGGTTTCCTGAACAAAGGTAAGCGAGTACTCAATGCATGGTCGCCCACCAACCCGAACTCTACCATTCCTGCATTGTCGCGCAGCGATACAAACAATGAGAAGCGTGTTTCCACTTATTTCGTTGAGAATGGTTCATTCTTGAAGTTACGCAATATACAGTTGGGCTACAACGTTCCGAAAACCTTTGCCCAGAAGATGAAGATGGAGCGCCTGCGCTTCTACCTGAGTGCACAGAACGTATTCACCATCAAGAGTAAGGAATTCACCGGAGTAGATCCTGAAAATGCCAACTATGGCTACCCCATCCCGATAAATATAACTTTCGGTATTAATGTAGGCTTTTAACAATAAAATCAGTTACTTATGAAAAAGTTAATATATACAGCAATCTTAGGTCTTTCACTGATGTGCGGCAGTTGTACCGACTTTCTGGAAGATCAGCTCCCCCAGGGAACCATCAGCGACGAACAGCTGAAGAACCCGGCATACATCGACAATCTGGTGATCTCTGCTTATGCAGTATGGATTACCGCCGAAGATATCAACTCTTCCTTCTCCATGTGGAATTATGACGTACGTTCGGATGACGCTTATAAAGGCGGAAACGGTACGGAAGACGGTGATGTATTCCACTCACTGGATATCTCGCAAGGTATTATGACTACGGCATGGAACATCAGCGATATGTGGCAGCGTCTCTACAACTGTATCTCACGTGTCAATACAGCTTTGCAACTGTTGGAACAAGTGGATGAACACACCTATTCACTGAAGCAGCAACGCATTGCCGAAATGAGATTCCTCCGTGCACATGGTCATTTCTTGCTGAAACGCCTGTACAAGAAGATCCCGTTTGCCAACGATGCCAACTTGTCACCGGAAGAATACAACTATCTCTCCAACACTACTTACAACAATGACGAAGGCTGGCAACAAATTGCAGACGATTTCCTGTTTGCTTATGATAACCTTCCCGTGAAGCAGGCAGACAAAGGTCGTCCCGCCAAAGCCGCAGCAGCTGCCTATCTGGCAAAGACTTATCTGTACAAAGCTTATCATCAGGATAATGCAGACAGCCACGAAGTGACAAGCCTCAGCACAGAAGACTTGGTGAAAGTAGTGCAATACACGGACAATGCCATCATGTCGGCAGGCGGCTACGGGCTGGAATCGGATTTCCACAACAACTTCCGCCCGGAACCTCAATATGAAAATGGTATAGAATCCCTGTGGGCCATGCAATACTCCATGAACGACGGTACTAATAACGGTAATTGTAACTGGTCTTACGGTCTGATTGTTCCCAACATTCCGGGAGTTACCGATGGTGGTTGCGACTTCTACAAACCGAGCCAGAATCTGGTGAACGCATTCAGGACAGATGCCAACGGACACCCCCTGCTGGATTCCTTTAACAATACTGATTACAATTCACAATCCGATTATGCTGACCCACGCCTCTTCCTGACAGTAGGTATGCCAGGATTCCCTTATGAATTCAATAAGAACTATATGATGGATCAGTCGACTACCTGGAGTCGTAGCAACGGACTTTACGGATACTACATAACCCTGAAACACAATGTAGACCCGGATGGCGATTACCTGATAAAGGGTGCCTGGTGGGGTTCTCCAATGAACCGTATCGTACTGCGCTACTCGGATGTATTGTTGATGCGTGCCGAAGCACTGATCCAACTGAACGATGGACGTATCGCCGAAGCTATCAGCCTGATTAACGAAGTACGCAACCGTGCCAAACAAAGTACAGCCATGATTGCCGACTACGAAATGGAATATGGCGTACGTTTCAACGTTCAGCCCTATACGGGGAGCTACTCACAAGCAGATGCCTTGAAATTGCTGAAGTTTGAACGCCGTGTAGAACTGGCTCTGGAATCAGAACGCTTCTTTGACCTGGTAAGATGGGGTGAAGCTGCCGAGGTACTGAATAAGTTTTATGCCGAGGAAGCTGCCGACTGCACCATCTACACGAATGCCTCGTTCACTAAAAATAAAAACGAATATCTTCCTATTCCGTTTGCACAGATGAGTGCCAGCAACGGGAATTATACGCAGAATTGTGGTAACTGGTAACCTTATAAAAAAAAGAGCATTATGAAATCAATACTGAATAGACTAAATCTGCTTGTACTGGGAATCGTCCTGCTGTTAGCATTCCCGGGATGCAGCGATGATAATACATCCGAACTGAAACTGGACGGAGACACATGGCTTACCGCCTTTGAACTGAATAACGCCTATATGGGAGTGATAGACCGGACCAATAAGACCGTGACCGTTGCAGTGCCCGAAATATACGATACTGATGCAATGAAAGTCACCGGTATCGAAGTATCCGAAGGTGCCGAGGCTTCTGTTAAAGCAGGCGATGTGCTGAACTTCTCATTCCCCCAAGTGATAAAAGTGACTAATGGAAACGTATTCCTGGATTATACAGTCAATATCAAGCATGATGAAGCGCGGATACTCTCCTTCAAACTGAATGACGCTTATGCCGGAGTTATCGACCAGTCTAAACGTACCATCACCGTACGTGTGCCAAGCTCAGTCAATATCAAAAATATGGTTCCGGTCATTACAACTTCGGCAGGAGCCATCGTAATGCCGGCATCCGGCCAGGCTATTGACTTCAGTAATCCTGTAGAATTCACTGTTTCATACAACACCGCATCCGCCGTTTATACGGTAACGGTTATCCCGACCGATGCACCGAGCGCCGTATATGTAGGTCTGGCAGCTACATTAAATGAACTAAATCCGGAAGAAAAAGAAGCGGCAACCTGGATGCTGAACAATGTTGCCAATTCTCAGTATATCTCATTCGAAGATGTGCAGGCAGGAAGAGTAGACCTGAGCGAGTGCGAAATCATGTGGTGGCATCTGCATATAGACGGCGGCATCGACAACATGGATAAGTTCGAAAAGGCAGCGCCTGCAGCAATCAGTGCATTGGTGAAGATGAAAGACCTTTATAACAATGGCATGAACCTGTTGCTTACCCGCTATGCCACTTACTATGCTGCCAAGTTGGGGGCTACCTTGGACGGCAACAACCCAAACAACTGTTGGGGACAATCAGAAGAATCCGGTGAAATAGTAGGCGGTGCATGGAACTTCTTTATCCAAGGACACGAGTCGCACGCTCTCTACCAGAATTTGGCGATGAACAACGGTGAAACGAACAAGGTCTATACCTTCGATACCGGCTACCGGACCACCAACAGTACGGCACAATGGCACATCGGTTCCGACTGGGGTGGCTATGCCACAAATGAAGTATGGCGTACCAATCATGGTGGCGTTGATCTGGGTTATGGTGGCGATGGTGCTATCGTGGCATGGGAATATCTATCCGAAGGTTCTCGCGGAGGTATCGTATGTATCGGCTCAGGATGCTACGACTGGTATGCCTACGGCATAGATGCTTCGGCGGACAAATACCACGGCAATGTGGCTAAACTGACAAAGAATGCAATTGACTATTTAACGGGTAAATAAAACTAATATATGAAAACAATGATATATTCACTCACACTGGCTGCTCTGATGATTACTTCTTTCAGCAGCTGTAGCGATGACAATGATCCGGTTTTAACTCAGAAGGACTGGGACGGAACCACCACTTATTTTGCTTCGGCAGATGCCATGAAGTTTGATACTTACTATAAGCCATCTGTTGGTTATGTAGGCGATCCGATGCCTTTCTATGATCCGCAGGCAAAAGATTTCAAGGTTATGTATCTACAGGAATACCGTCCGAACCAGGCAGGCACTTACCACCCGATATGGGCGGTAAGTACTCAGGACGCAGCTTCATACAGATCTATGGGTGAACTGATCTCTTGCGGAGGATTGTCGGAGCAGGATGCTGCTATCGGAACGGGTAGTACTATTTATAATCCTTCGGATAAATTGTACTATACCTTCTACACAGGTAACAAATATCAGCCTACTTCTTCCGAGAACGGTCAGGTAGTGATGTATGCTACTTCACCCGACTTCAAGACCTGGACCAAGAATCGCACTTTCTATCTGAAAGGTGACACTGACGGATATAGCAAGAATGATTTCCGCGATCCCTTCGTTTTTGAAGGTGAAGATGGAAAATACCACATGCTTGTTTCCACTACCAAAAGCGGTAAAGGTGTGCTGGCCGAATATACTTCTACGGATATGAAAAGCTGGGAACATGCAGGTGTATTCATGACCATGATGTGGGATCGCTTTTACGAATGTCCCGATGTCTTCAAGATGGGAAACTGGTGGTATCTGGTCTACTCGGAGATGCATGCAGCCATACGCAAAGTTCAATATTTCAAGGGGCGTACATTGGAAGAGCTGAAAGCAACTACCGCCAATGATGCCGGCATCTGGCCCGACAGCCACGAAGGTTTCCTTGACTCCCGCGGTTTCTATGCAGGCAAGACGGCTTCGGACGGAACCAACCGCTACATTTGGGGATGGTGCCCTACTCGCTCGGGCAATGACAATACTGCCGTAGGAGCCTCTCCGAACGAACCGGAATGGGCAGGAAGCCTGGTTGCTCACAAAGTCATCCAGCATGCGGATGGTACTTTGACTTTAGGCTTAGTAGAAGGTATCAGCCAGAAATATACCACTGCCTCTGCCGTAAAAGTGATGGAAAAAAGTAACGGAGTATCAGAAAGCAACGGTAACTATACTCTGACGGATAATGCTTATATCCTATTCAATCGCTTAAATGTAAACAACAAGATTTCATTCACCGTAAAGACGGCAGGTAATGCAGATAGATTCGGTATCTCTCTGGTACGCGGCACGGACTCCAAGAAGTACTATACCATCGTCGTAAACCCGGAAGACAACAACAATAAACGGAAGATAAACTTCGAAGAAGAAGGTGAAGATGGTAAAGGATTCATCGACGGAATAGACGGTTATCTGTTCGACAGACCTGCTGATAATACTTATAATGTAACTATCTGTACGGACAACTCTGTCTGCGTGGTTTATATCAATGACAATGTGGCTTATACGAACCGCATTTACGGGATACAGAAGAATCCGTGGTCTGTTAACAGCTACTCGGGAAGTGTGGAAGTCAGCAACGTGAAGGTCAGCTATTACTAAACGGAGAAACGTAGCCAATTTTTACCTTCGTTATATATTTCCCCGAAGACCGTCTGGAATATATTCTGAGAGGGGGTATAATCAGTATACGACTGAATAGGGATGAGTATACGACTGAACCCTATTCAGTCGTATACTGAATCCCATTCAATCCGGCACTGAACTTACAAATGCCGGAGAAGTTTTATATTTTGTGTAATTTTCGTACGCTTATCAATTAATGGCACCGGAAACTACATTGCGCACCTGTCCTTCCCGATTGATGGCAATCAGCACCTGTTTCTGTTTTTCGGGCAGTTGATATAGTAATTTGGCATAAGTTTCTGCCGTGAAGTTAACAATGTAGTTGATGGCATCTTCTATCATTTCCATACCACATGTAGCTCCAAGAGTTTTCAGAAAAAGGATATTCATTATTTTCTACAAATGATATCAGACCTCCTAAAGTTTGTAGTCCGACAAAGAGAAGAATAAAGAAACGCATTGCCAAATAATGATTGCCACTTTATGG